>ERZ808054.13-NODE-13-length-251918-cov-13.802344_pt1 | contig 251918 bp, 207 predicted proteins | sample MGYA00380201_ERZ808054 | MGnify/ENA primary metagenome ERZ808054 (study PRJEB31490, sample SAMN06133419) | mouse gut metagenome | isolation source: Z5_2 | host: mice | place: China: Chengdu | collected 2015-05 ...
TTAGCAGATTGTTACAGCAGTCAAAATGAACATGAAAAGGCTAATTATTATATAGGCAAAGGGATTGATTTTTTTAGTCATAATTATGCTCTTTCCCTTAACTTCTTAAATAATCTTGAAAATAAGATAAAAACGTCAAAATCTCACTGATTTATAAGATTAAGAAACTTAGTTATTATAACAATTTCTTTATCCCAATTATTTATTGAAAAATGAGCCAGGGATTCCGCTGTATGCTGATCCGAAACCTTCACTTGTTTCATCCTGTTTTCATTAAGTTCGCGCTTATGTCTGCCTGCCCCCGGCACCGGTGCAATCCCTTTTATGCCAACAGCATAACAGACAATCCGCACCCCCACAACTCCCCACAACTGAATCGTCATTAAAGAAAGCGTTTCAAAAATTAACCGTCCGAAAATCCGGTTCGTAAATCCCTCCTTCCGCCTCTTATTCTCTATTGTTTTTTCTATTGAAAGCGGCTATAATAGATGGCACGCTGCAATTACGGCAGCTTCCTGATCAGAATAAAAAATGCAGACCGCTGCGATTACAGAAGCACATGAGGTACCCGGAATGAAAACAGACAAACATCAGATTTCCAATCAAATAACAGAAGGGGTTATCTGGAAACAGCTCCTTTTTTTCTTTTTCCCGATTTTATTCGGCACTTTTTTCCAACAGCTCTACAATACTACGGATGCCGTAATCGTGGGAAAATTTGTCGGAAAGGAAGCGCTGGCTGCGGTCGGCGGACCGGCAGCCACGCTGATCAATCTGCTGATCGGCTTTTTTACCGGCCTTTCTTCCGGCGCCACTGTAATCATCTCCCAGTATTACGGCGCAAAGAAACAGAATGACGTGAAAAAAACCGTACATACGGCTATGGCGCTCTCCATCGTCGGAGGTGCCGTAATTATGCTGCTCGGATTTCTTTTTTCCGGCGCCGCGCTGCGGGCCATGAACACGCCGGATGATATTCTGTCCCTTTCCATCGTCTATATGCGGGTGTATTTTCTCGGCGTCATTCCGTCTCTCATCTATAATATGGGGTCGGGGATTTTACGGGCCGTAGGAGATTCCAAACGTCCGCTTTATTTTCTGATTCTGTCCTGTATCGCAAATATCATACTGGACATTCTTTTTGTGACGGTCCTGAAATTGGGCGTGCTCGGCGTTGCGACAGCTACCGCGCTTTCTCAGGTAATCAGTGCGGGGATGGTCATTGCCGCTCTGATGAAGACGGAAGATTCCTATAAACTCTTTTTAAAGGAAATCAGGTTTTCGCCGGTTCTTCTGCATAATATTATACGCATCGGGCTCCCGGCAGGGATTCAGTCCACGATGTATTCCCTGTCCAACCTGATCGTCCAGTCGAGCATCAATTCTTTCGGAACGGATACGATCGCCGCCTGGACCGCTTACGGCAAGGTAGACGGTATTTTCTGGATGATCATGGGCGCTTACGGCGTGGCGATCACCACCTTTGCCGGACAAAACTTCGGTGCCGGCAAATACGACCGCATCAAAAAGAGCGTGCGCATCTGTCTGGGAATGGCGGCATTTACGAGCATCCTTTTAAGCGTTATCGTGCTGGCCGGAGGCCGTATCTTCTTTAGCATGTTTACGAACGATCCGGAAGTTGTTTCCATCGGTCTCGGCATGATGTGGGTAATCTCTCCGAGTTATGTAACCTATGTCTGCATCGAAATTCTGGGCGGGACGACAAGAGGATGCGGAGACGCCGTTCCCCCCATGCTTATGACCGGTGCCGGCGTCTGCATTCTCCGCATTGCATGGGTTCTTCTGGCAGTCCCTATGCGTCCGGAAATATCCACGGTGGCTTTCAGCTATCCGCTGACCTGGAGCGTGACTTCCCTCCTGTTCATCGTCTATTATCTCCGGGGCCGCTGGCTCAGGCGGTGCCGGGGGGGAGTGTGAAGAGAGGTACTAAAACTTTGTTAAGTACATCTACGATTTGCTCCGCAAATCTTCTCCAAAAACAAGCTTGCATTTTCCCCTGATTTGTGTTATGCTGAATTTCCCTTTCGCCAAAGGGACAACTGAATATTTTACCGACGGTATCCGGCTGGCAAAATCCAGCGGAGCCAGACCGACTTGGCAAGATATGAAAATATAACTACCAGGAAGAAGCCGCAATGAATCATCATGATTAACGCGGCAATGGAAAGGACAGGGTATCGAAATGATCACAATGGAGCATGTCTGCAAATCTTACAGGATTGCAAAAAGAAACGCAGGATTCAAAGAGGCCTGCAAAGCACTTTTTCACAGAGAGTATGAAACCATTCATGCGCTCTCGGATGTCAGTTTTACCATTCACGACGGTGAAATGGTAGGCTACATAGGCCCGAACGGCGCGGGCAAAAGCTCAACAATCAAAATTCTGAGCGGAATATTGACACCGGACAGCGGAACCGTTCTCGTAGACGGAAGGGTTCCCTGGGAAAACAGAATCGAACATGTCGGCCGTATCGGCGTTGTGTTCGGACAGCGTTCCCAGTTATGGTGGGATGTTCCCGTCATAGATTCCTTCGCACTTCTAAAGGATATCTATTCTATTTCCAATGAACAATACAAACAGAGCCTTGAAGAATTAACGGAATTATTGGATTTAAAAGAATTACTGCGTTCTCCCGCAAGGCAGCTTTCACTCGGCCAGCGGATGCGGTGCGAAATTGCCGCTTCTCTTTTACATCGGCCGCGCATTCTTTTTCTGGATGAACCGACGATCGGACTCGACGCGGTTTCCAAACTGGCGGTACGCGATTTTATTCTCAGGCAGAATAAAACAGCCGGAACAACTGTTATTCTGACAACCCACGACATGCAGGATATCGAAGCTCTTGCCAGCCGAATTATCTTAATCGGAAAAGGGCGGATTCTGATGGATGGAACGCTTCAGGACATCAAAAAAGGAAATGACGATATCGACCGGACGATCGCGGAATTATACCATTCCTATGAAATCGGTTGAAAAGAAAGGAGACGCATTTTCATGAAAAAATATTTATCCTTCTTCCGGCTGCGTTTTGCCATGGGGCTTCAATACCGTGCCGCGGCTCTGGCCGGCATTGTAACGCAGTTCTTCTGGGGCTTTATGGAAATCATGATATTCCGTGCCTTTTACCGGACAGACGCCGCCGCTTTCCCGATGACTTTATCAGCAACCTCATCCTATATCTGGCTGCAGCAGGCCTTTCTGGCCTTTTTTACGGCATGGATGATGGAAAACGAGATTTTTGATTCTATTGTAAACGGAAATATCGCATATGAATTATGCCGGCCCATCCGCATCTACGACATGTGGTTCACCAGAAGTCTTGCTAACCGCCTGTCAAAAGCCGTGCTTCGGTGCTTTCCGATCTTAATTGCGGCGGCCTTTATCCCGGAACCATACGGCATTTCCGCACCGGCCGGGCCGGCACATTTTCTGCTTTTTATTGTTACGCTGTTTCTGGGCCTTATGGTGATGGTATCTTTCTGCATGCTCGTCTATGTGCTTACTTTTTTTACCATTTCACCGCAGGGTCTGCGGATTCTGTTCGTATCCTGTGTGGAATTTTTCTCAGGCGCACTGATTCCATTGCCCTTTTTCCCGGACAGAATAAGACTCCTGATGGAACTGCTGCCCTTTGCTTCCATGCAGAATGTCGCCCTCCGCGTTTACAGCGGCAGCATGAGCCGCGGAGAAATGGAAAAAGCCGTTTTCCTGCAGTTTTTCTGGCTGATCGTAATCACACTTGCCGGCAAAATGCTCTGTAAGACGGCGGAAAAACGCGTAACCGTACAGGGCGGCTGAAAGGACAGGTATCCATATGAAAAAAATAAAAGCTTCCATTCATTTATATCTTCACTATATTTCCATCAATATCCGGTCGATGATGCAGTATAAAACTTCGTTTTTTCTAACGACGGCAGGACAGTTTCTTATCTCATTTAATGTTTTTCTCGGAATCTTCTTCATGTTCCGGCGCTTTCACAGCGTGGAGGGATTTTCATACAGCGAAGTTCTGCTCGGTTTTTCCATCATTCTGCTGGAATATTCCATAGCAGAAATGTTCGTGCGCGGATTTGACTGTTTTGCCGGCATCGTTCGTTTCGGGGAGTTCGACCGCATCATGGTCCGGCCGCAGAATGAAATTCTTCAGGTTCTTGGAAACAAATTCGAACTGACCAGAATCGGAAGAATGTTCCAGGCCGTTATCATGTTCGTATACGGCATCGCCAAAAGCGAAATCACCTGGAGTTTTTCCAAAGTCATAACCGTGCTGTTTATGCTCATCGGCGGTATTTCCGTTTTCAGCGGCCTGTTCCTGATCTATGCCGCGCTCTGCTTTTTTACGCTGGACGGACTGGAGTTTATGAATGTCTTTACGGACGGGGCCAGAGAATTCGGAAAATATCCTGTCGGCATTTATGGAGAAAAAATACTTCTGTTCGCCACTTTTATCATTCCTTATGCGCTGATTCAGTATTATCCGCTGCTGTATCTTCTGGACAGAAGAACATCCGCACTGTATATTTTTCTTCCGCTGCTCGCCTGCCTGTTCCTCATTCCGTCAATGCTTCTCTGGAAATTCGGCGTCAGGCATTATGCGTCGAGCGGCTCCTGATATGCTGTTGTCCGGCCGGGATTCTCTTATCCCAGCCAGCTGATAAACGCGGTTTTATCCTCGCTGTTGTAGCCGGCCTGCCTGTAAAAATTCAGTGTGCTTTCTTTTTTGGAGCCGGTCAGGAGCATCATTTTATAACAATGCTCCCGCTCCGCGATCTCCTTTGCATAATGCAGACAGGCCGTTGCCAGACCGCGTTTTCTGTACGCTTTGTCCGTAATGACATTTTCCACAAAAGCATAAGGCTGTTGGTTATGCGTGAGATTCGGAATGATCACGCAGACGCAGGACGCGGCGATCCGTCCGTCCTCTTCCGCAACAATGATATGATGGTCTTTGTCTTCCAGAATCCGCCGCCATAACGCGGAAAGTTCCGGCGTTTTGTCCGGCATGGGATTATCATGAAGCTGCATGTACAATGCCATCAATCCGTCAAAATCTTCATCCCGTATTTCTCTGATCATAAAGGTCCTCCAAATCCGTCATTTAATGCTGTACATCCTGATCTTTTGTCATCTCCGCCATACTGAACGGCGGCAGAATGCTATCGATCAGTTCATACAAAGCATCGTCAAAATTCATCCGCACTTCACATTCCCTGTCAAAAATCATGGTAGGCTCCTGCGCCGCAGTTACCGCAGGCCATGCAGGCAGTTTCTCAAAATTCGGATTACCGCTTTTTACAAAGCTCATAAACGCGCCGAAAATCTGCTCTTCCAGTTCTTCGGTAACGTCCGGGATGCCGCAGACTTCCACTTTATCGGTATTATGGAAAAAGAACGGAATATCCGAACAATGCCAGGCAATCTTATTGTGCATAAAAGGAAACTCCAGCGTGAAATCATACAAATAAACATTCTGATTTCCGGCCTCCACCAGAAGTTTTGCAAGTTCTTTGGAAGGCTGGCGCATCGCCCGGTCAACGCACAGCAAATCCACGGGATTCTTTCCCGGATACGCCTGCACAAAGGCCTGTATCATCTCTTTTGCGCGGTCTCCGTATACTTTGCCGACAATCTCTTCTATTTCCGTTTCCGTCAGTTCCGTTTTGTTAAACTTCGACGGCGCGAAAGAAAATTCGCCGAATACCGAACCGATCATCACCGGAATCTTTCCGGCGCAGTCCCGCAGTCCATATCCAAGCGGATGCCCTTTATAGTAATCGTTCACAAGCGGCGCGCCTCCTATATAGCCGCCTTTTGCCGCGATCGCCGGACTTACTTTCAGGTAAGCTTTCGCCAGCTCATAATAAGGCACGGTCTCCAGCTTTTCCACTTCCTCTTCCTTGATATCCAGTTCCGCAAGCAGCGCGCGCACGATTTCCCGGCCGTCTCCCGTGCAGGCAGGCAGAAGCCTGTCGCTGCCGATACCGCTCATGATCAGCCCTTTCCGGAACAGACCGTCCGCTTCTTCAATCTGCATCAAATCCGCCACCTTCATGCCGCCGCCGGACTGTCCGAAGATCGTCACATTATCCGGGTCACCTCCAAATAATGCGATATTGTTCCGAATCCAGCGCAGCGCTGCTACCATATCCGCATGCCCGGCATTTCCCGAGTTGGCATATTTTTCTGAAAAAGGCGACAAATCCAGATAGCCGAGAATATTCAGCCTGTGATTGATGGATACGACGACCACATCCCCGCGCATACACATATTAAACCCGTCATAAGCGATCTGCTCGATGGAAGAACCGGCAAAGTAGCCGCCGCCGTGAAGCCATACAACGACCGGCTTTTTCGCCTTCTCATCCAGCGTCGTCGTCCAGATATTCAGGCTCTGGCAATGCTCATCCTGGGGCCAGTAACGATGCGGAACCATCAATTCCACACTCGGCGTATCCTGTACCATCAGCGGGCATACAAAACCGTAGGACATCGCCGCTTTTACGTCGTCCCACTTCGCTTCCTCCGGCATCTGGAATCTGTCCGCATGCGCATAAGGAACCCCCTTGAAAATATATTCGCCGTCGTAAAAATACCCCTTAAGCTTTCCGGATGTTGTCTGCAGCACCGGAACTTCATCGAATTGAAATTTTTTGACCATACCCTGGTACCTCCTCTTATAAATTTTTATTGTAAGAACGCCGCCCGCGTTCTTTCTGGCATGTTTCGTTCAACTTTCGGATCTCCCGATTAAAACAGGACAAAATGCTGACCGCAAATCCACAGATTCCCGTGCATAAAAACATCGCCGCCATACCGCTTCCGCCGCCGCTCCCGACAATCTGTCCGAGCAGCGCCGCAGTCCTCGTTCCACCCTTCATAAAAGGTTCGAACACATAATCCGCCAGATATCCGCCGAGCAGGATGCCCGCCGGAATCGTGCTGTACTGAACTGCGTTTCTCACGGCAAATACCCGCCCCCGCATCTCGTCCGGCACTTTTTTGTACAAAATTGCATTCTGATTGGCCATGATAAAGGGAATCGGCAAACTGGCCGCGACGGCCGCCGCCGACCACCAGAAAACAGTTCTTCCGGCCGCCATAAGCAAATCTCCGAACAGAAAAGAGAGCGCCGCCGAAACATAAATTGCCTCCGCCTTGTGCCGGCTTTCTTTTTTCACCGAAACGATAACGCCGCCGGCCATCCCGCCGATTCCCATGCAGGCATTCACCGTGCCGAGCGTGAGACTGCTGCCTCCGCTCCTCGCCAGTATCATCGGCGATAAAATATTTTCATATGTCAGTCTGGAAAAAAAATTAATAAGCGCCATCGTAAGCATGATATAGAAAATACCCTTTTCCCGTTTCAGAAATACAAATCCTTCCACGGTTCCGGCAAATGGCCGCTGATACTTCTTTTCCCCGAACTGCTCCGGTATCCGGATAAAAAACAGCAGTACGCAAAACGCCATCATAAAAGACGCCAGATCGATAAGCAGAATCAGAGAAAGCCCGCCGGCCGCATAGAACGACGCCGCAAACATCGGACTGAACACGACGATCAGATTCTGAGAAAAAGAATTCATACCGCTGACATTCGAAATTTTATCCGCCGGTACGAGCCTTCCCATTGCCACTGACGAAGCCGGCTGTTGAAAAGCCGTCGTAATTCCGATCACCAGATTAATGATATAAATATTCCGGATCTCCAGCCGTCCCGCCGCAAGAAGCACAAATACGATAACCGTGCCGGCCGCCGCCACGCTGTCCGCTACAAGCATGATGGTCTTTTTCCTGTGTCTGTCTACAAAAGCGCCGGCAAACATACTGACCAGAATATACGGCACATAATTGCAAAAAGACAGCAGGGAAACCGATAATGCAGAACGGCTCCTCTCATAAGCCCATAATACAAGCGCAAAAGACGTCATGGAACTGCCAAGCTGTGATACGCTCTGGCTGAGCCATAAAATGATATATTTTTTGAAATTTTCCATTGAATTTTCCTCCTGCTAATTCGCTCTTTTTACTGAATCAGGACACACAAAATCCAATGGGGGACAATTCCTTACCTCTGTACAAACATTGTCCCTTCATCAGACTTTGTACAGAGTTCTTTGCTCATATCGATTCGCATATGACAAAACACAGCTACACCCCCTCCCGTCCGCTTCCGCGGATATTCGTTTCCTATAAAAACAACATCATTTCAAGTTCCCGTCATGTTCCCGCACATACTGCATAAATTCATCCGTTTTAGACCAGTAACGGATTCCCCAGTTCTCGAAATTCCATTCTTCCATGTATTCGTTGCATTCATAATCAATATAGTATAATTCCTTCTCCTGCACAATAAAGTTGGTTGGGAAATAATCGATATTCAGACCGGCCGCATAGAGCAGTCCACACATTTTTCTGACCTGAACCAGATAATCCGGCTCCATCTCGTCATCCAGCACCAGTTCATAAATCGTTTTACCTTCAACATATTCTTTCAGGATTCTTTCTTCCCGTATATCCGCTTCCAACAGTTCCGGCATTCTGATGCCGGCTTTTTTCAGCCTTTGATAATCATTCATCTCCGCTTCTATTTTATTCCCAAACTGATAATAATCACAGGGCTCATGGTGAATCTGTTTCAGGACATACTGCCCTGCTCCGTCGGATGCAAGGTAAGAATAACCGCCTTTACCTTTTCCCAATAATTTTATAATTGAAAATTCTTTCCCGTTTACCTGCATGATATGTTCCTTTTGATTATGTTTTCTGTGCTTTTCAGCGCTTCCTGTCCGATTTCATCGGACGTTTGCTCATTAATGAATGCAGGAAAAACAAATGTCTGCTTCGCTGACGCTTGTTTTTCTTTTGCTCTCACTCTGCTTCCTTCTCTCCGGGGGCTGTTCACTCGCAAACACGCGCTTTCAGCGCTTCCTGTCCGATTTCATCGGACTGTTTGCTCGTTAATGAATGCAGGAAAAACAAATGTCTGCTTCGCAGACGCTTGTTTTTCTTTTGCATTCATTATATCATAATCTGTGGGACAATCAAATTTTATTCTTATAGTTTCTTCCCCTCAGTGGACAAGGGGAAAAGGTATGTATATACAGAAGGAGGGGCTTATGGAAAAGTTAAATCAGGAGACGGGGCAGATCATGGCTGAGCGTTTTGGAAAGGATATGATTATCGCGCTGGCAACGGTAGAAAACGGTGTGCCTTATGTGCGAAATGTAGACGCCTATTATGAAGACGGTTCATTTTATGTCATTACATATGGGCTTTCCAATAAAATGAAGCAGCTGGCTCAGAATCCTGTTGCCGCCATTTCGGGCGAATGGTTTACAGGACACGGCGAAGGCACCAATCTGGGCTATTTCGGGAAAGAAAGCAACCGGGAACTGGCGGCCAAGCTGCGAAATGCTTTCGCAGAATGGATTGACAACGGGCATACCGATTTTAACGATATCAACACCTGCATTCTCCGCATCCGTTTGAAAACCGGCATTCTGTTTTCGCAAGGCAGGCGTTATGACATCGATTTTACCTGATCGAAGCTCCATTCACAGTATACAGGAAAAACGATACAACCTTACACAGGAGGAAGACATGGTTACGAGGGCAGATATTCTACGATATGCCGAAAAAAATTATCAGACCAAGCCGGAGCATCCCTGGCCTGAATCTCCGACAAGCGAAGTGCTTCGCCACCGGAGGAACCGGAAATGGTATGCGCTGATTACGGATGTTGCCCGCAATAAAGTAGGGCTGGAAGGCGATGAACTCATAGATATTCTGAACGTAAAATGTGACCCGGAGATCGTTTTTGCCTTATCTTCTCAGGAAGGTTTTTCTCCGGCCTGGCATATGAACAAAAAGCACTGGCTCACAATTATACTGAACGGAAAAGCGGCAGATGACGAAGTGTATCGTCTGCTGGATCTCAGTCATGAAATGACCGGATGAATCCCGTCAGTGGCAACAAACAACTGTAAAACAAAGGAGAATACCATGACCAATTCTATCTGCGGCATTGACTGCAGTCAATGCTCTGTAAAAGATAACTGCGCCGGATGTGAGGCTATAAGCCGCGACGGATGTGTTATCGCGGCATGCTGCCGGAACAAAGGATATGAATCCTGTCATAAATGTGACGGAGCCTGCCTTCTCAAAGAACGGCTCATTGCAGAATTTAATGCGCTCGGCATCGATGATATGGCAGAAATTACTGATCTCAATGCGCTGAGCGGTTCTTATATCAACCTCGAATATGCGCTTCCAAGCGGCCAGGTTGTCCGTCTTTTAAATGATAAAAAAGTATATCTGGGCAACCAAGTCCATAAGGAGAACAGTAACCGGTGCTACGGTCTTGCCGCAGATGAAAATTTCCTTCTTGTCTGTGAATATGGCGAAAACGGCTGTGATGCCGAAATTGTTCTTTATAAAAAACGCGGGGCCGGTTTGGATTGACTTTCTATATCCTAGCTTGTTGTTTTAGAACATATCGTAACCAATGTACTCCTACATCCACGCTGTTATCGGTCAACGGCATTTTACTCCAAATGACTAACGAATTATATATACTCTGTATACTCTTAAAACACTATCATTTTAATCTTATCAAAAGCCAAAGATTTTCCAGTTTCTGTAAAATAAAAGAAACGCAGAAAACTCACACCTTTACCAAATTCGCATTTCTTTTTCCCTGAGCTGCTCTATCTGCTCTTCCGCATCTGTCCTTGGCGTATTATAATAATGCAGTTTTTCTTCCACAGTCATATGTTTTGTCGCTTCATAATTATATTCTCGAATCCTGTGTATATCCTCAATCGTAAAATCCGGGCTGATTTCCAATATATGCGCCATCACTCTTCACCTCCCAATAATACGGACGGATTCATAATATCAATATCCTTATAACTTTCAAGATGTGTGATCGCCCTGACACCCTTGATTGTCTTTATATTTACAATATGCTTGAAATTCCAAGATATTATACAATCACATCCATGTACAACAGTAGTTGCTATATGCTGGCAGTCATCAATGCTCTTAGGTGATAGAATGCCCATTTCTATGATCCGATCTGCAACCCGCAGGACTTCGTCCGTGATCTCCAATTTCGTATAACGAATCTTGCTCAAATATTCAAACAGAACTGACTTCTTTGGTTCACGACATTCACCAACCTCATCAAGTGTCACCTGTGACAGACAGATATCATATTTCCCATCTTCAAACTGCTTCCAGAGGGCCACCGTTTCTTTCATCCGCTCCGGCACATCTTCCTGTTGAAGCTAACTAATTACAGAAGTATCCAGATAAACCTTCATTTTCCTCATGAATTATTTCTCCTCTTTGACACATTGTTTTCTGTTTATTATCATAGCATATCCGCCTAAATTTGTAACCATCAATTACCTTGACTTACACGACAAACGCATGAATACGTTCATCTCTCAAATCAGTTAATCCATATCTTTTAAAAAGATAATACTTCTTCCAGATACTGTATTGACCGGAGGCTGATCGCAAACCGTTTCTTTTTTATGGACAGTCCCAGTTTCATTACTTCTATCATTTTCAAAATGCTCAGACTCCATTTCATGATGATATTCTGGTTCCCTTTCAGTGCCAGCACACTGTTTTTTCTTGTTGCTTCTACTGCTCCAGGCAAAAATATAATCTGCCTGAAGCAAAAGTTTGTCTGCAAGAATACGATTATTCTATTGTCATGAATTCTGAATAACTGCTTGTGCAGCATTGGTACCGGGGATGATTTTCCCCTTTTCTCATGCCTTCCTGCTGTGGTGAGGCCTTATGCCATTTCTTCCTCCAGCAAGGCAATCAATGAAAGATCAGCCGGAAGCCACTGTACATCATATAATTGATCTTTTGTAAGCCATCTTGCGGCCTCTGCCTCTTTCAACGTCAGTTCTCCTTTCCGCACTTCTGCTAAAAAGCAGTCCATCGAAAGATGGAACGTCGGGTAATCATATTCAATCTTATCGATCTGGCGGCCGATATCAATTTCCGTATCCAGTTCTTCCCTGATCTCCCGTATCAGTGCATCTTCAGGAGATTCTCCGTCCTCAACCTTACCGCCCGGAAATTCCCACTGACCTTTAAACTGGCCGTATCCTCGAGCTGTTGCAAAGATTCTTACAGGCGCTTCCATATTATCACAAATGATTGCCGCTACTACTTTTATAGTTTTCATATTGCATCTTCCTCAATTACTATTCCGCTTTGCAAATAACATTATTTTCTTTTTGTGCTTCGTTCATATTCATGATGTGCAAGACGATTTGCAAAACTTAAATTCTTTTACGCGATCGCCATAAACAAGTTGATTAAAATCACTGCAGATAATTTAATTGACTCATCCGGGCATCTGATATTAATTTTACCATACAAAAAGTCCATTGAACACTCGAAAAACTGCTGTATGCAAACATATAATTCCCCGAAACGTTACATGGACGGATGAAAAGGCAGATCCCGGTTTATTGCCGGAAGCCGCCTTTGCTACATAATCTGGTTTAGTTCAGTTCAATATACTTTGCATAGGTATAAGAAATAATCTCACCTTTTTGAGTTTCCATATACCCCTTCTCTTTATGAGAATAATTGGAAATATCTGCCGAGCCAAAGCTTTCGAATTTATTATATATCCGGTTCAGTACCGCCAGTTCTTCTTTAGAAAGAACGTCCTCCGGCATATCTTCCTCCGCAATCACCTGATGCTTTTCATATCCACTGTCATAAACCACTTCAATGTGGGCAATATGGTCAGCCGCCATTGTGCCAAGAAGAATATCAAAATTCTCAGGTACCGGTCCATACGGCAAGTGTGTGTATCCCGCCCCGGATATTGATATCCCATTTTCCTTATAGAAGATCATATCTGAGTAATTCAAAAGCTTCATCAGCTTTGTCTTCAGAAGCTCCGTGCTTTTATGTGCGAAAAAGAGAACCATTGCACAGAACTTGTCATAATCAAAGGATCTGTAGCCGTTTTCCTCGCATGGCGCTTTTGCAAAGAGCAGATGAAAGAATTTTCTTCCAGCCCGATACTCCTCATTCTTCTCAAGCTGTCCGACAACGGCCAGCAGCTTTTCTTTTTGTCTTTCGCCCAGGATAACCTCATTTTCTGTAAGATAAGTCCTCATATTTTCCGGCTCACGCAGAAAAAGCAGCAGGCTGTTATGCGCCTTGTCCTGAATGGATCCATTCTCATATCTGCAGATTGTTTTGTCACCCCAGTTCAACAATTTGGCAAAGCTCCTCTGACTAAGTCCATATTGCTCCCGTATCTTTCTAATCTCTTCCGGAAGGAGCAATTTATGCCTTCTGCGGTACTCATTATATGCCAGGACTAATGTGACATTATCCAGTTCCTCACAAAAAAACTCTTCTCCGCATTCGGCACATACCAGCACCTGTGCATCAACTTCAACCGACTCCCCACATACATCATATGCTTCCTTCTTGATTACTATCTTTGTTTCGACTTCTGTTCCACACTCTTCACAATACTTCCTCATCAATATCGCCTCCAATTGTTAAGCAAAATCATCCTCATGAAAGCCAAGACACTTTAAGATATCCTCTCCGTTTTCCTTTGTAATCTTTACCTTCACATAGAACTGCATCCCGTCGATGTCTTTCTTAAATTCCCATATATCGCCCGGGCGGTTCGGATCCAAATCCTGCTTAGGGCCTTTGTAATAATCACCGACAGTCAGCTCTAAAATCTCATTCCTGGCATCAGTGATCGTGAGACCGTGTCTGGCCAATGCCTGCATATTCTTCCTTCTCGGGACAAAATCATATTTTCCTGTGGACAACAGTCTCTTAACCTCGGAAATGAAAGCCGCAATATCCGATGCACTCGCTTGATTACTCACCCATCCTCCTCCTTGTACTTTATATTATACTCAAAAATTTTTTCCCGTCAAGAAAATGCGGTCATATAACCGCATTTTCTATCCTGTATAAATTTCAGATTAAGGACAGTATCAGAACTGCCTGCTATGGTAATAAAGGCAACACTTATTTGAAAACTGTCAGCCTTCATAACAATTCACGCTCTTCTAATCTGCTCCCCAATTCCGCCAAGCTCCTTCTTCCCCTGTAAAACATCCACAATAATACCATACCCCTGATCGGACGAAAAACCGGTAAACATACCGCCGACCAGCCATTCCCCGGCTTCGATATTCGTCGTCTTCAAATACTTTGCGAAGGCTTCCTGTGCCGCATAAAGCATTTCCTGTGGTTCAGACAGCAGCGTTTCTTCCATACAGCGTTCAAACAGACGGTGCATGATGGACACGCCAAAGCCTCTCAGAAGGTTATACTGCTTTGCCTCATAGAAGCACTCCGGCCAGCGCTTCTGCACCGCTTTCCAAACCTGATCGACCGCGTTTGCCGTAAGCTTCGCGGTTTTCGATGCCTCTTCTTCCGAAATGAATTTTCTTCCGGCAACGACCTGTCCTGCAACCCGGCTTGTAATCTTCTTCAATGATTTGGCAAACGTTCCGATCGATACCAGTTTCTGGAATCCCAGCTCATCTCCCATCTGAATGCGGTCATACCACATGGAGGCCGCATCGTGTGCCAGCAGTTTTGCAGCCTGTGTGGCCAGATTATCATAGCTGTCCGCGGTCAGCAAAACTTCGTGTTTCCCAAGTTCTGCCTGCATTTTTTTCTCCCGGAGTTCTTTGGCAAGATTCGTGTTAATACGTTTCCCCTTGCTGTTAATATTAATGAAAGTATCGATTTCAAGCGCGCTGTCAATCTCCTCCGCCATGAGAAGGATAATCGGAAATTCATAGCAGGCGGAAAGTTCTTTATATTTATCCTGATACTTTGCTTCTTTTGTATCCCTCAAGTATTCTATGGCTTTGATTCTGTGCTGGCCGTCGACAATCCGCAGACGGCCCGATATCGTAAGAATATGATTCTCATATGTAATATCCTGTTTCGTAGCTGCCGCGATAATTGACATCGGAAGAATCTGGTCGGAATCGCTGTCCGCCAGGTATCGCGCAATTTTTTTATAATGCGCTTCCACAGGCGGCCGCTGATAACCGGTTTCCTTTTCGGAGTCATAGCTGGATATGGCATAATTGGCGAGCAGCTCTTCTGTCGTTAATTTAAAAACATACATCGTGCAGCATCCTTGTCTGACGCTGATGGCATTTAGTATTCTCATTCTTATAACCCTGTCCTTTCCACAGTCTCCCAGGCAAACCATTTTCGATACAGTTCTTCGGCCTTCTGCCCAGACAGCTGCTTTGTTCCGTCAAAGCTTTCCTTAATCTGATCATCCTCGATATCGAACGAAAAAATATTTTCTTTTTCCATGCAGTTTTTTAATTTTATGACATTTTCCAATTTCAAATGCCCTCTTACGAGAAAATCGATCAGACTCTTTGTCCAATAAAATACGCTCTCCAATACACTTTTCTTATCGAAATCTTCCTGCTCACATCCCTGTTCGTATTTCGCGAATGCCCTTCCTCTCAGCCCGTTTGATATTTTTTCCTGGACCTGCTTCAATGTTTTTTCATCCGTAAAATACTCTATTTTCTCATTCGCCCCCAAAATCAACGCTGACAGGATTGTTTCGGCGAAATCATAATCCGGGAAATCTCCCCGGAATTGTTTCAAAATTCTCAAATCCTGCAAATGCCAGGCGATATCCTCAATCCACTTCTTATATCCAAATCCCGGCTCCTGCTTTAATGTCACATAGATACAGAAAAAGGCCTCCCAATATACGTTCTCTTTGATCAGCCGGTCGAGCCATTGGACACACGCTCTGTTATCCGAACTGACTCTGTCCATATCCAGTTTCTCCTGAATCATCTTCTGTGCGTCTTCCAAATTCATTTCCCGACACCGCTGTATCATATCGCCCAGATTCTTCGCCGCCTCTTCTCCTGTCGTGTAATTAAAATATATCTCCACAACAAGCTGGTAAACCGCCCGTAAATCCATTTTACCGCCATAGGGAGCCGAAATCTTATTCTGGTACTCTTTCTGGAGAATCGTAACAAAAACGCTTTTCATCTCTTCGATGCAGGCCGCATCAGAGCGGGAAAAATTATTCTGTAAGCTGTCCATTTCCTGATCGATCAGATTGAGCTCGGACAGGATATTGTCCATGCTCTGCGCCAGAATCTTCTGAGAAATGAAATGATCATAATTCTTATAAAACATGGAATGTTCCAGTTCCCCCCAAAAGGAATGCACCATAGATTTGATCTGCAATTCAAAATGAACCGGAACCGGTTTCCCGGGATCCAGAAAATATTTGCCCTCTATTCTGTAAATATCATGCCCGTTTTTCTGTTTTTCAGGCTGGTTTCTCAGAAGCAGCGCCATTTTTGCGCCGTTTTTCGTCTGATAGACCGCATATCCCCGATCATCCGTTTCTTCTTTTTGACGCTGCAGAATGTCATAAGCCAATATTTCTTCCCGATTCAGAAGACATTGTATTCTGACGCCGATGAGATCGGGAAGATCTTCAATGATTGCCGTTCCCTTTTCATATTTCTGATAATACCCTTTTCGCAGAATTTTTTCCTGAAGGCTTTTGCTTCCCTTGACTCTTCCGTGTACGGTCCAGCCATGACCGTCAACAATCCGCTCCAGTGTCCGGATAATATCGCCAAGAATTTTCTGATGGCGGCCCGCATTTTCCGCAAGACAATCTGCCGCTTCTTCCGCAAGCCTTCCGATATTCTCCGCACGGGTCATTCCCGCCTTTTTCTCCGGTATTTTTGCCATAGTTTCCTCCGTTGCCAATACCCTTTTTCCTTCGTATCCGGCATCCTCCTGCCGGTTTTTTTCATTCTTTATTTCTATATAATATTACCACACAAATATCCCTATTTCTATAAAAATATCCCCTTCCCCATATGCGTGTGGTATACTATAACTATATTACCCATCCGGAAAGGAGCATACACATGTCATATACCATTTACGTCCGCATGAAAAAACTCGGAAAGCAAAAAAGCTCTGACTTACAGACCGTTCCCTGTGTCCTGGATGAAAAGCCGCAGACCGTGCGGGAACTGCTGACCGCCCTGACAATTCTCGGCGTCAGGCAGTATAACGCGCGAAAAGATGACGGAAAAATTCTGGCTTATCTGACCAAAGAAGATATTGCCGAACAGGCTTCCCGGGGAAAAGTAATCTCTGACCTGCGGGGCGGAGAAGACGCCTCGGAAAGCCGGGCCGTCGAAAACACAATACAGTGTTTTGAAGACGGTATCTACCGCGTATTTGCCGGAGAAACAGAGCTGACTTCACTATCCGATGCGATTCCCTGGACGGAAAATATGCTCTTTACCTTTATCCGGCTGGCGATGCTCGCAGGTTTATAAATTTTTTTCATAAAGGGGGATGAAAATATGGCTGAATTTACATACCAGACCAGAAAAAAACTGAAAGAAACATGGATTGCGGAATTGAAAGCGAAAGGAAAACATCTTTCCGCGCGGGAAATCCAAATGCTCCCGGAGCAATATTATTATACGATTCCCCGGGACGCCTGCAATGACATACGTCAGCTTTTACAAAACGACAAATACAAAACGCTCAGCGATCTATACCGGAATCAGTTTCCGAATCTGGTCGACGTATGTGTCGCAAAATCAAAACAAGACGAATTTTATTATGCGCTGGATGAAATGAACCGTTACCAGATGACCGCCGGATGGTACCGCAGAAGCCTTCGTTCCGAAAGTTACGCGCCCTTCGCGGAGCAGAGCGTCAAACTGATTCGGGCTTACGCGCAGCTTGCTTTATACGGCGGAGACTTAGCGGATGTCCTGACCGGAAACCTCACGCCGGAACTATACGATCATGCACGCAGCGAGTATTTTTCCTACGCCGGTATTCTTGCGGCACAGATCGATCATGGGAATGAAAAAACAATCCGGGCGGTAAAAGATATTCTTTTCGGTGAAAATAACACCATCATGATGAGCCGCGAGCTGATTCTCGGAATCGTTATGTCCAAAAACAAAGAGCTTTATGAAGATCTCGGCAAGTTTCTCCTCGCGGCCAGACTTCAGGAGGGAGCAAGGCAGGCGGTCTGCGAAACGATGGACGCAGGACGGCCGGAAGCATTCCTTCATCTCTTTTCCGTCATCGAGGAAAACAACCTGATCCGATATTCTTCCGTGAAACGCGCTGTCAGCACGTGGATTGGGATTTTTAATGAAAACAGTGTGGACCGTATCAGCGACAAACTGCTGCGGCTGATGGGACAATGTCTCCGGAATGAATCGTTTACGGAAAAGCAGCTTGCCACAAACGATGCGGTCGCGATTAGCTGCGCGCTCTGGGCAAAGGGATTCTACAACGCAGAAGACGCCGTGCGGTCGGTTCTGACACTCATCCGTCAGGGGACGAAACAGCAGAAAATGACGGCTTCCTACTTCAACCTTTCCATACAGGACACGAAGCTGCAAATGCAGGCGGCGAAAGAAATCATTCTTTCTTATTCCGATGATCTGGAGCTTGCCGCCTGTTTTATGCCCGGTTTCATGCCAGGAACCGGTTCCTGGTTTTATCAACTGGTCAAAGATGAAAAGAAAAGAAGCTTCAGCGTTCGAAATGAAGAAGCAATAGAGCCGAAACGGCTTTCCTCCGGGGAGTATTTTCAAAATGATGAGGAAGCGGAGCATATTTACGGCATCCTGAAAGAAATGATGGGCCGGATTCCCAAAAAAGGGCTGGTCTTTTCGCCCTGTATTTTCCCCTGGCATCAGACGTCTCTGAACCAGTCGGATATCGCCATCCGCCTTTGCCTGATCGCATGGATGCTGCAAAAAGATTCGCTTCTTGACGAAGCGGCCGAGATGATTCCCCTGATCGGACAGGGAGAGCGGCAGTCCTATTATGGCGCCTCCAGAGCCTCCGTCGCAAGGGTTCTGCTCTACCGCCCCAAAACAGAAACGCGGAAAAAAATTCTTTTTGAACTTTTACATAACGCGGAAGAATCCACAAACCAGTCGGCTCACGCACTTGTAGAAGCTATGGAGCTCTCCGCAGACGATTACCGGGCAATCGAAGAAAATCTGAAGTATAAAAAGGGCCGTTCCCAAACGCTTGCCCTGCTCCGGAAGCAGGAGAAATCAAACCTGACCGCCTGCATCGGAAGACTGCTCGCGGACAAATCCGAAGAATGCCATATGGGCGCCCTCGATCTGGCTCTGCAATTAAAAAAAGACGACGAAACATCTTTTTCGGAGCTTCTTCCCAAACTCCGCGCCTTTTCCAATCCGACCGGGAAGGAACAGGTGCTGTTAGAAGAACTCCTCGGCGCGGAAAGCGAAGCACAGGATATACTGAGTACGCCGGGATACGGGCTATATGATGTATCTAAAGACTGGATCCTGCCCCCGGTCAGCGTGGACGAAACCCAGGCTTCCAAACTTTTTATCTGCGGCGAAGAAGCCTGTATCCGCGTTCTTCGCGGGCTGGATAAACTGATCGGCGACAACAGGGAACGTTCTTATACAACGGCCTGGAATGAAGATATGCTGCTTGGAAACAAGCTGAGCCAGTGCCGATGGAGCCACGACAATGTGGAGCCGCTTGACACCTATCCCTTCCGGGAATTGTGGGAAGAATTTTATCAAAAAGAAATCCAAACGCCCGAACTTTTAGTCGAAACGGAACTCTACTGCCAATGCCGCAAGCAAAGGAATTATTATGAGCAGAACGCCAAATTATATCAAAAGGTATTTGGAAGCGGCCTCCTGAAAAAACCGCCGTTTTCCAATCTGTGCACCGCTCTTTCCTATGACAGTCAGGTACAGACCATCCTTTCCGCGCTGTTCCGGCAATATGTCCCGCATTCCCTTCTGGCGCATTTCGGGCTATGCGGAATAGCAAAGCTGCTCACCGTTCTGGATACATCCAACGATCTGTTTACGATACAGGAAAAACGCTGGGACGGAGAAGTTTCCACTTACACAAAACGCGCACTGGAACTGCCTGTTTTTGCAAGCATGTGCCAATGGCTTTCATATACGGGAACAGAAAATAAAGAAGACTGGGAAAGCGCCTTTACGCTGCGCTTCCGGTTACAGCAGTATTATCGGAAACAGGCGTCGCGTGAAAAACAGCCTAAATATGTTTACAGCAGTAACGGCCGCGGAAATTATCTGAACCTGTCGGACTATGTTACATGCTATGTCCGGGGTATCTGGGATAAAGACCTGTTCTATAAAGCAGTTTTCACCTTTTCCGGCATGGGAAGCCTTTTGGAACCTGTCAGCATCGTGGAGCAAAAAGGCGCCGTTCCTTCCCGGAAAGCCAGCGTCCGGGGACTGAGCTCCTTTTTCGGGCCGGGCGTTATCCAGCCTGTTGACGGAAAATACCGGTTTGACACGGTCGGCGCCGAAATGCCGGAAATGGCCTTTGCTCATGAACTTTACCGGGAGGTGCTTCCCGTCGTTTTGAAAGTGGAACTGAGACGCGGAGAGCAGCCCACGCCCTTTTCACAGGATATCAGGAATATATTCGTGGTTTACGGCATCGATTATATGATTCAGATTTTAACGGCGCTCGGAAAAGATCCTCTGCAAAGAGTGCACCACTATTTTTCCTCCAATTCGGAACGAAAACCGGTGCTGAGCCATCTGTTAAAGGTCTCCATGCCCGGGCCGGAGGAGACGGCCGCAGATTTAAAAAAGGCGCTCAAAGGAACCGATATTACCAAAAAACGCCTGATAGAGCTTGCCATGTATGCGCAGCAATGGATTCCCATCATCGAGGAATATTTTAACATGCCAGGCTTTGCGAGCACATGCTACTATTTTATGGCACATACGAGCGAACGCCTCGACGACCAGGCCGCATCCACAATCGCCAAATACACGCCTCTTTCCCCTGAGGAATTAAGAGACGGCGCCTTTGACATTCACTGGTTTTTTGAAGCTTATGAAAAGCTCGGAGAGAAGAACTTCAAGCTTCTTTATGATGCCGCCAAATATTCTTCCACCGGCGCCGCTCACGCAAGGGCCCGGAAATATGCAGATGCCGCTCTCGGAAATGTGGATAAGGAATCGCTGAAAGCGGAAATCAACGCCAAACGCAACAAAGATCTCCTGATGAGCATCGGCCTGCTGCCCCTGCCCGCCAAAAAAGAAGCGCGGGAAGCGGAGCTCCTTGACCGTTACCAGTTTATCCAGAAATACAAAAAGGAAAGCCGGCAATTCGGCGCACAGCGGCGTGCAAGCGAAGGACGGGCCGCGGAAATCGCCCTGAACAATTTAAGCGTAAACGCCGGATTTACAGACGTCACGCGCCTTGTACTCCGCATGGAAGGCAAGCTGACCGAACTGTCTTCCGCATACTTTGACTGGCAGGCCGTGGACGAAATCGAACTCATGATATGCGTGGACGAGAACGGAAAGAGCTCCCTTTCATGCAGAAAGGGCGGCAAACTCCTAAAATCCGTTCCAGCCAAGTATAAAAAGAACGAAACCGTTACAAAATTACAGGAAACGGTTAAGAAATTAAAAGACCAGTACAGCCGGACAAAACAGATGATGGAACAGTCCATGGAAGACAAAACGGCCTTTGAAGTCTGGGAATTTCTGGAATTGTACCGCAACCCGGTGGCCCGCCCGGTTACGGAAACGCTCGTGGTCAGAACGACCGACGAACAGGAACCCAAAATGGGCTTTCTCACGAAAGACGGCCTGCTGGATGCTTCCGGCGCCCTGCTTCCTGTAAACCCGGATGAGAAAATTCTCATCGCCCATCCTTTCGACCTGTACCGGAGCGGCTGCTGGCACGAATATCAGAAACTTTTGTTCGAAAAACAGATCAGACAGCCCTTTAAACAGGTCTTCCGCGAGCTCTATGTGAAGCTGGATGAAGAACTGGAAAAAGATGCGTCCATGCTCTTTTCCGGCAATCAGATCCAGCCTCAGAAAACCGTCGGCGCTTTGCGGAGCAGACGCTGGGTCGCGGATTATGACGACGGCCTGCAGAAAATTTATTACAAAGAAAACATCGTAGCCCGCATCTACGCGATGGCGGACTGGTTCTCGCCAAGCGACGTGGAAGCGCCGACGCTGGAATATGTGGTATTTGCAGACCGGAAGAGCGGAAAGCCGCTGCCGATCAAGGATATTCCGGACATTCTGTACAGCGAAGTCATGCGGGACGTAGACCTTGCCGTCAGCGTCGCACATGCCGGCGGCGTAGACCCCGAAACGAGCCACTCGACGATCGAAATGCGCCGGGCAGTTGCCGCCTGCAATCTTTCCCTGTTCCGGACCAAAAATGTCCGTCTGGAAGGAAATCACGCGATTATCGACGGCAAACTCGGCCAGTATACGGTACATCTTGGAAGCGGCGTCGTTCACCAGACCGGAAACGCCATGCTGTTTGTCGTTCCGGTTCATTCACAGCACAGAGGCCGTATCTTCCTTCCCTTTGTGGACGATGATCCGAAAACCGCGGAAATTATGTCCAAAATTCTTCTGTTCGCGGAGGACGGGAAAATCAAAGACCCGAATATTTTGAAACAAATCCGATAGGAGAACGGGCGCACGAATCATAATTGCAGAAAGGACGGATTCAGACAGATGCCGGAAAACAATCGTACTTATATCGCCATTGACCTGAAATCTTTCTATGCTTCCGTCGAATGCGTCGAAAGACAGCTCGACCCGATGGATACAAACCTGGTGGTGGCAGATTCCGCAAGAACCGAAAAAACGATCTGCCTCGCCGTATCTCCTTCCTTAAAAGCGCTCGGCATACCCGGCCGGGCCAGACTGTTTGAAGTGGTGGAAAAAGTCAGAGATGCCAATTACCAGCGGAAACGCCTTGCGCCGGGCCGGGCTTTTGAAGGAGAATCCTGTTTTGCCGGAGAACTGCAGGAACACCCTGCGCTTTCCATTTCCTACATCGTCGCCCCGCCCCGCATGACCCATTACATGGAATACAGCGCCCGGATATATAAGACTTACCTGAAATACGTTTCTCCGGAAGATATCCATGTATATTCCATCGACGAAGTGTTCATGGATGTTACCGCATACCTGAAAACCTATTCCCTGACCGCAAGAGAACTGGCCGGAAAGATCATACAGGATGTCTTTGTCTGTACAGGCATTCCGGCCGCCGCCGGCCTGGGAACGAATCTGTATCTGTGTAAGGTCGCGATGGACATTCTGGCCAAACATGCTCCGCCGGATAAAAACGGAATACGCATCGCACAACTGGATGAGATGAAATACCGGGAACTGCTCTGGAGTCACAGACCGATCACCGATTTCTGGCGGATCGGCCACGGCTATGCCAAAAGGCTTGCCGAACATGGTCTGTACACGATGGGCGATATTGCCAGATGTTCCGTCGGCGACAGCCGGAGCTATTATAACGAAGATCTTCTGTACAGGTTATTCGGCATCAATGCGGAACTGCTGATCGATCATGCCTGGGGCTGGGAACCCGTAACCATTGATCTGATCAAGCAGTATAAACCGGAAACGAACTGTCTGAGTTCGGGACAGGTGCTTCATTGTCCCTATGATTACGATAAAGCCAGACTCATTGTAAAAGAGATGACCGATTCGCTCGTTTTGGATCTGGTAGAAAAAAGGCTGGTCACAGACCAGATGACGCTCGCCATCGGTTATGATATCGAAAATCTGTCAAATCCCGATATTCGTCAGAAATACAAAGGCGAAATTACAGTGGACCATTACGGCCGCAAAGTTCCCAAGCATGCGCACGGTTCCGTCAATCTGCCAAAACGCACCTCCTCCACCAGGCTGATCATCGATGCCGTTACGGAGCTCTATGACCAAATCGCAGATCAAAACCTGTTGATTCGCAGAATCAACGTAAGCGCAAACCGCCTGATTGCGGAATCTGCTGCGCAGGACGACAGTCAGACCTCTTATGTCCAGCTGGATTTGTTTACGGATTATGACGCACTGGAAAAGCAGAATGAAGCAGATGAAGCCGCACGGAAAAAGGAGCGTGCCCTTCAGGAAGCCGTCCTGTCCGTGAAAAAGAAATATGGGAAAAACGCGATTTTAAAAGGCATGAACCTGGAAGAAGGCGCGACTGCAATCGAACGGAACCATCAGATCGGAGGACACAAAGCATAATGAACTACGACGATATCATTCATCTTCCCCACCATGTTTCCACAAAACATCCGCAAATGTCCCTATTAGACAGGGCCGCCCAGTTTTCTCCCTTTGCCGCGCTGACCGGATACGAAAGCGTTATCGAAGAAACGGCCCGCCTGACCGAAGAAGAGGCGGAACGCAGACAGACAGAACTATTCCCGGATGCCTGACATGCGCCACTCATGCGCAAAATAATTATACCGCAGATGGAATGTCCTCTGCGTGCCGTATAAAGACGCGGTACAGATAAAATTGGCGCCAAGCTGGCTGTGCTCCTGATCTGTCGAAACTATTTTGTCGATATGGATTGTGATAAGCTCACCGTTCCGGTCACGAAACCGAAACCGCATCGGCGTTATTTTTCCGTTTGTATCGGTACAGGAAATCATCTGTACCGGGGTATCGATACACAATATACTTTCCATGACGGCCCTCCTTGTATACTGCTATCTAGTATCCCATTTTAGAAAAAAAATATAGCTTACAGGAAGTTCTCTTGCTTGCAAAACCAAAAAAACCGGAGCCGCAGAGCGTTCCCTGCCGGCTTCGGTTCTTTTTCATTTGCCGCAATATACCATTGTTTTCGGCTTATTCCGCCGTAATTTCTTCCGTATACTTCGCTCCGAGTTCGGAAATCGTTCCGTCCGCGAGCTTCGTTTCGATAGCGGTATTCAGCATATCGAGCAGCGCCGTATTGCCTTTCTTTACCGCAATCGCATATTCTTCGGACTCAAAAGCGGAAGCATCTTCCACAATTTTCAGTCCTTCGTTATCATTCACATATTTCTGTGCCGTAGCGGAATCGATTACGACTACGTCGCATTTACCGTTTACTAATTCCATAATCGCTTCCGTTCCCTTTTTAAACGCTTCATAGGAATAGCCCATGTCCTGAACACAGATTTCGCCCGTATAGCCCTGTACCACACAGATCTTCTTATCTGCCATATCTGCTGCCGCCGCGATATCGGAATCTTCCTTCACGATCATAACCTGTGTTGCTGTATAATAAGGGATGGAAAAATCTGCCGATTTCTTACGTTCTTCCGTAACGGTCATACCGGCGATCGCCGCGTCGATCTGACCATTCTCCAGCGCAATTAACAGGGAATCAAATTCCATGTTTTCAATGGCCGCCGTCATTCCGTTTTCTTCTGCGATCTGCTTTGCAATCGCAATATCAATGCCGTCATACTGATCGATTACGCCGGAAGCTGCCACGAACTCAAAAGGCGGGAACTCCGCATTGGTTCCGAATGTCAGAACCCCTTCCGTCTTCGTTACTGCCGCTGCGTTATCAGCCGCTTCTGCGCTGTCTGCCGCCCCGGTATCGGCTGTTTCCGTGCCTGCTGCCGCTTCTGAATTCTCTGTGCCTGTCACATCCGCACCCGTCGTCTTGTCCGCACCGCTTCCGCATGCTGTAAGGGCGGATACCGCCATCGTCATTGCAAGCACAAGCGCTGCTGTCTTTGTTGCTTTTCTCATAATAATCTCCTCCATTCTTTCTCTGCCTGCAGTCTGAATGCAGGCATCAATCTGCCTGTGAACTATTTTTCACAGGGCACTCCTCTTTACAATAAAAATTGTATATGGAAACCGTTTTCGCCGCGGATCCGGTCTTCCCCCTTTACCGCACGAACGGGCTGCCACCGCTTTCTTTGCCATATTCACCGGCGCATACGCGGCTTCCGGCGAACTGCGCATAATATATACTTCTACAAAACCTTGCTGAGAAATATTTTCGTCCGCTCATTCTTCGGATGATTAAACACTTCCTCCGGCGTGCCGCTCTCCAGAACAACGCCCTGATCGATAAAAAGCACTCTGGAAGCTACCTCCCTCGCAAAACCCATCTCGTGGGTAACGATCACCATCGTCATCCCGGATTTGGCCAGATCTTTCATAACGTCCAACACCTCCCCCACCATTTCGGGATCCAGCGCCGAAGTCGGCTCGTCGAAAAGCATGATTTCCGGGTTCATCGCAAGCGCTCTGGCAATCGCCACACGCTGCTTCTGCCCGCCGGAAAGCTGTGCCGGATAGGCATCCGCTTTTTCTGCCAGATTGACGCGCTCTAACAGTTCCCGGCCTTTTTGGACCGCCTCTTCCTTTGTCATCTTTTTTAACAAAACCGGTGCAAGCGTGATATTTTTCATAATCGTCAGATGGGGAAAAAGATTAAACTGCTGGAACACCATACCCATTTTCTGCCTGATCACATTGATATTCGCTTTCGGCGCGTTGATCAGCTCGTCGTCCACATAAATTTCGCCTTCTGTCACATCCTCTAACAGATTCAGACAACGTAAAAAAGTACTTTTTCCCGACCCGGAAGGCCCGATGATAACCACCACTTCGCCCTGGGAGATGTGTTCGTCTATGCCGTTTAAAACCATCAGATCATTAAATTTTTTATGTAAGTTCTTAACTTTAATCATACGGCGCTCTCCCTCCTATCTGACATCGGATTTTCTCAGATGATTCTCAATCTGGCGAAGCGTCAGCGTCAGAATCTTGATCAGCACATAGTAAATGACGGCGGTTCCGACTAACGGCATGAACGGTTTAAAAGTTGCGCTCTTTATAAAATCGCCCGCCTTCTGGATATCCATCAGGCCCACATAACCGACAATAGCCGTTTCCTTAATCAATACAATAAACTCATTGCACAAAGCCGGGAAGATATTCTTCACGGCCTGCGGAATCACAATCCGCGTCATCGTCTGAAAAGCATTGAGTCCGAGCGACCTGCCCGCTTCGGTCTGCCCACGGTCTACCGAAAGGATGCCGCCGCGGATGATTTCGGACACATAAGCACCCGAATTAACACCGAATGCGATTGCCGCAATAATCCATTTATCCAGATCAACCGAAGCAAAAATAATGAAATAAATAATCAGAAGCTGGGTAATGGACGGCGTACCGCGTATCACATCCGTATAAACTCCGCCGATCGCTTTCAGCAGTTTGTTTTTGGAAAGATTACACAACGCAACCAGCATACCGATTAAAATACCGATGAACACCGCAAGTAGCGAAACCTTAATCGTAACGCCGATACCGCTTAAAAACAGCTTATAACGGTCCTCCTTAATAAAACACAGTTCAAACAAATCGCAGAACTCAGCAAACCATAGTTGAATCCCTGTCATCGGTCTAATGTCCTTTCCTCTCTCAAAGCAGTCTCTTTACATAATCCAACCCGCATTATATCACAAAGAATGCGGGTTGAAAAGTATAAATATAAATTTAAAACGGGTTTGGGATGTATAATTATGAATTTAAGTTAAGTTCCCACTGACAACGTATCTGCTTGCCCGCGGATAGCAGCAATATGCCGCGGAACGCTTTGCCGTACATCCCGGGCGGTGATCCTTTCCGTAATATCCGCCGGCGATATTTTCAGGTTTTTTCATTTTTCTGAAACGGAAGCCGCGAGCGCCTCCAGATCTGATTCCCGAAATTCAAAATACTCTCTCCCCGTTTCCTGTCCGGCTCCCAGCCTCCTGTAAAATCCTATCGACGGTTTATTCCAGTCAAGGCAGCTCCACTCCATTCCGGTATAGCCCTCTGCAAGCACCGCCTCGGCCGTTCCGGCTAAAAGCTGCCTGCCCAGGCCGCGGCCGCGAAGCTCTTCCTTAATAAACAAATCTTCCAGATGCACCTTTCCCGCCGCCGCAAACGAACCGAAAATCGGATAATAAAGCGCATATCCTGCCACATCGCCTTCATATCCGGCGATCAGAACCGTGGCGATTTTTCTTTCAAAAAGCCAGTAGCTTAACTGCTCCGGCGTCCCGGTCATATCCTGCGGCCTTTTTTCATAGGAGGCCATATCCTTTATCAGCTTCCGTATCAGTAAAATGTCGTCTTTTTCCGCTTTGCGGAGGGTTAATCTCTTGTTATTCATTCTTTTGTATGCTCCTGATTGGTTTATAATTTTTTAAGTAGTCCGCTTCCGATTCTGCCGCGAATAGATCCGTCTTCCCGGATTATTCCTGGAAACCGTAATAATATTCTTTTTCTTCTCAAAGTCTTCCACTGAGCAGTTAAAATCTATTGCCAGCTGCTTTTTTAATTCTGTTGTGATTTGGTCTTTACTGAACATGCGAGAATGCCTTTCTGGTGATATCGGCCGATGCTTTAGGGAACAAAGGGTATCATCTTCTGATAAAAGTATACGCTTTTTTAAGTGTGGGGGAAAGAGAGAAAAAGGAAAAATTGTTTTACATTTGAGTTCTCTAAATCAATCGATGTAAATAATTGCAAATTTAGCTGATTTTTTGTCAAATTTTGCTTCATATGGAAATATTAATAATTTTTGTGATATCTTTAATACATACCTCAGTGGACAAGGGGATTAATTGAAAAGGAGAATAGATATGTGTAAACCATTGGATTTTAATGATAACGAGCATAAAGGGTTATTAAATCGTATTAAATCGGGAGATATGGTCTTATTTCTGGGATCCGGGTTTAGTTTAGGTGCTGTTGGCTGCTTGAAAGATGATAAAAATAAGAATATATCCATCCCTAATGTTCAGCAGTTAAAAGCGATTTTATCCAATCAAATTCTATATACAGATACAGTTGAGGGAACTCTAAAAGAGATCTGCGAAGACTGCCAATTTGATAATATTTCTCGTTACGCCCAATTAATGAGAGATCTTTTCCGAATAAGTTCAGTACAAGATTTTCATAAATTATATGCCCAGATTAACTGGAAAAGTATATTCACAATTAATGTAGATAACATTATAGAATTCATATATGATGACAGCAATAAAAAACTATGCAGTATATATTCTGAAAATCCTATAAGTATCTCAAGGGAAGCGTTACACTATTACAAATTACACGGGGATGCAAATATTGCACCGGAAAAAATCACTTTTTCTACTACCGATTATGTTTCAAATGCTGCCAGAAGAAATGACTGTCGCTTTGAGGCCCTGACATATGCTTTAAAAACTGACAATCTGCTCTTTATCGGCACTTCTCTGACAGAAGAATGGGATTTTGATATTCAATGCCAACAGGCCGACCTATACATAGTTCCAAACAAGACTTATTTTGTTTTGAAAGACTATGACGAAAGACTTATCAAACGTATTAAAAGAAAATTTAAGAATCCTATTCTAATTCAAGAAACTGCAGAATCATTTATCTGCAAAGTAAAAGAATACATTTCCATGTATCCTACAAAAAACAAAACATATACCTATGAAAAATGGAATTTAAAGCAAATACTAAAGCAAAATTACAATATTGAAACCTATTTAAAGCCTGATTTATACCTGGGAGCTGAACCAACATGGGAAGATATTTTTTCTAATCATGATGTAATATGGGAAAAAACAGGAAAGATTATTAAACAATTAAAATCTGAAAACAATTTTATATGTACTTTAATTATAGGGAAACCTATTTCTGGCAAAACTACTATGCTATACCGTTTAGGAGCTTCACTTTGTGAAAGCAACATAGTACTTGAGTATACAGGTGATGAATTCTTTAATGATTTAAAAAGATATATTGAGTTTAATGAACAAACTGATTCTCATCTGATAATTTTATTAGACGATGCAAACTGGATATTAGGTCGCATCGAGAAAATAATAGAGTTACTCGCAAATACTAATATTAAATTAATTGTTACGGTACGAGAAAAAGAATATGAAAAAAGACAGCATTTATTTGATGAAACAATAAATTCAAAGATTAATTTTATTAATAATATTAATCGTTTAACCACTACAGATTACGGATTATACCTGGATAAATTAAACGAAAAATCTTTTCTTGGTCAATATGGAAAAGACTATAATTTCTCTAAAAATGTGGCTATCAAAAACCTGGAAGAAAAAATTAGAGAAAACAAGGAAGATCCTCTTTTAATGCTAACGTATAATATGAAATACGGTAATAAGTTAGAGCAGCGTATTAACGAAATTAGTGACTATATCATTGAACACGATAATTACAATTTAAAAAGATTTTTAGTTCTATTATATATTTTGGATGTTATCGGTGACACAGGCTTAAAACTTTCTCTCTTTTTAGATTTGTATCCTATGACGCAAGAAACATTAAAACAATTTGTGATAGAAATTAGTGACTTATTAATTTCCAATATTAATAAAAAAAGCTGGGAAAAAAGTGACTATAGCAAAATAACTATTCACGGAAGATTTTCTGAAATTGCCAGAAAAGCTATTATGAAAATTGGATATGATGAACTAGAGGAACTTGTAGAAGATATATTTAGAAGAATGGATAACGTATATCATTTTAAATGCCGGCAATCTAACAGTTATCAAAATTATGTCTTGTATACTTTGTTGCGATCACAAAACATTAGTGAATTATTCAGGGATAATAAAAACAGAAAAATAGAATGGCAATATATTAGTCAATTATACGAAAATCTCCATGAATATTTTGGTGATTATCACTTATACTGGCTTCACAGAGGTATATCAGAAGTAAAAATGAAGAAATATCCATCTGCTACTATTCATCTCGAACAAGCACGTGTTACAAGACAATCATATTCATACGAAATAGAGCACTCATTTGCTATGTTATTTTTTGAAAGAGCAATCCATGCTAAAGATTTATCCAAAGCAGAAAGAGAAAGACAACTGGAAAAAGCCTTAAAAATCATACGTACGCAAATAGGAAGAAAGGAAAATGATGCGTTTTCTATCCATTCATTTATTATAAAAACAATTCAGTTTTATCAAAGTTGTTGTAAAGAGATCCCTGACAATTTGATGAAAGAAATTCTCGAGTATTATTATTTAGCAAGAAGCCGATTTGATCTAAAACAATCTATAATTAGAAGAAATATGCTTATGTGTATATATAAATATTTATCAGATTATAACAGAATATATGATTATAATTTATCCATCACCCAAGAAGAATTAGAATATTTTAATCGCAGAATAGGTACTAAAGACATTAATTATGATGTATTAGATCTTATCTGAGAGAGTTTTCAGGTTTGCTCCAAAATAATAAATAGCTTCTAATGGGCAATGCCGGATTTTCAGGGTATGCCCATTAGAAGAACTATTATACATAAATGTTAAACCCAGGTAATGCGGACGTCAAGAAATTAAATAGATTCCTATGCCGGTTCCCAGGTACCTTCATAAACAAAGCCATCCTTTTGATTACCCCTTCCCTTTCTCTATAAACCAGCAAACCGTATACCCTTTTTTCTTAATATCAAACCGTTTCCATCTGCTGCCGAAACATATCATTGCCGCCAGTCCTACAATTATCTTCTCCAAATTCCCCGCAACGATACCCGTCATAATGCAAAATATGGATACAAAGATCATATTCCTATACATAACTGCCGCCGACGTATAATTATGTATCCTGGAATACCGTGAATCGGATTGAATATCCGCATACATGGCTTTGTAATACTGCTGCGCTATGCACGTAAAGCCCAAAGCGGTCTGTTCTTCTGATATCATGTGTGCATTTTTTAATGCGTTAAAAATTTTTTCGTTCGTTAAAGCATATGTTTTATATACCGTATCCCATTGTTTCTTTCCATACAATTTATCAAATATGTTTTCTATCCATTGCATTACTTCCGATATCATAATCCCAGTCAGAAAACCACATCCAATAAATAATATGCCGCCGAATATACTGATATCCAAGATTTCTTTCATATTTTCCGACTTATAAATTGCCAGCAGCATACTTCCAGGAAGAGTATACCCAAGCAGATCATATAAAGTCAGTTTCTGTAACAATTCCATATGCAATCCTGCCTCTCTGTATTGTGAGGATATTATATCAGATTTCAGCAATACAAAATAAGCCTTTTTTGCTGTATTTTTGTCTTTTTTTGCCTCCCTTCCGGACAATATGTCTAAGTATTGATCTTTCTTATGCAGTCCATGATCTGCTGGATTTCACCCAGACTCTGTGTCACACTCTTTTCATGCTTGATAAAGCTCGCTTCCATTCCCTGATTTCTAATCCGTTCAATCCATTCCAAAATTTCACTTTTGCTGTAACCGAGTTCATCCGCCGCATAATAGATATAAGCCATCTCATTTTCCACATTCGTATTAAATACTGCCGGATCATCGGAATTAACGGTTATCATCACATGATTGTCACTATTTTTCTGTAAATCACTCAGTTCAAAGATCGGATGATTTTTTATTTTGGAAAAATCTCCAATTGATAAATTGGAAGTTGGATTTATTTCCAGATAAATTCCTTTTTTCTCAATCTTTCGAATAAGATATTCCTGCAGCTTCTGATATATAGCGGCTTCTTCCCTTGTTACAGGGACCAGTATAATCTCTTCATATTTTTGTATATAAAACGGACAGTAGCTCGTCATTAACAGCTTATTGCTGTCCCACTCACTACTATTACGGCAGCTGACGCAATCAGTTTCACCATCCTTCATACACTTTTGATATACCTTATCCGCAATTTCTGCATGATCAATATGAAATTTATTTTTATACGCCTGATATAACATCTTGACCGTAATAGATTCGGGCTTCTCATAGATTTCCTGTGCAATATCCATAATCTTGTTTTCCAGTATTTCCAACTGCACAGGTATATTAAGCGTCTGATAGATATTGACCCCCCACATCCATAACAGATTTTCCAGTCGTTCCATTTTTGGCATCGGAACCACTTCATTATCGGACACCCATTTTGTCACATCGAGCCCTAATACCAGGCCATGCCCCAAACGGTCTCCGGCTTTATAGCCAAATTCATCCAGCACCTCATCCGTATGGCGAAATCCTGATACAATATGACGAAAATCCTCTCCCACGTGATATGTAAATCCAATATTTTGGATTCGTTGAAAACAATCCTCTGTAAGATGATTTTTCAAAACAGGTTTTGTATAGAAATGAGATCTCACCAATTTATAGGCCTGGGCAAAGATCCATGGTTCCATGGCATTTTCTTCCGAAGCGGCATCAATCCCTACCAGATATTTATCCAGACCAGGTACCGTACTCCTCATTGTTTCTAACGCAATAGCAATATCCGTTATAAAATACCTTCTGCGCATACGCAGAGGCATTTTCTCCACGCCGCCTTCCCCAATGCTTCTCCAGCAATATGCATCGGAAATATCTTCTGACTGTTCTGTCTTGATAAAATGAAAAATAATTCCGAGGGCCGGCGCTGACCGGATATTTTCATGTTCATATCTTCGAACAAGATTTATAAGATCTTCCCCGATAAATCTTCCCTTTTCTTCTTCTTTCAGCAATGCCCATGCCGCCCGGACACCAATCAGACATTCCAGCAAATATCTCCTGTAAGCATATAAGATCTCATAAATCTGATCATACAGCTTGGACATGATAATCTTCCGAGTCCATTCAGATCCTAACTGCTGAACTTCATTCTCGCTAACATTCGGAGCCACTCGGATTTCCAGCTTTTTCAGACAGTCAATCTTAGCCTGAAAACGAAATGCTTCCAGCATGGCATCCGATTTCTGCATAACGCCCATCGCAGAAGACTTCATTCTGCCATATTTTCTTTGAAAATACCGGAGTCCCTGTAGTATATGCCCTTCCTGACGCTCATAAAAAAAGGTGTTTTTAAATCTCAAATACTGCAAAAACGACCGGGCAAAAAAAGTATCTTCTTCGTGACTCCGGATATGCCGATAACATTGGTATAAAAATATAAATTCTGATGATACCTTGTATTCCAAATATTTTCGGTATACCTTGTCTAACAGATAATCTCCTTCCCTTACCTCTTCTCCCGACGACAATGTATTATAGAAGCGGATAAGGCTCCACATATCATCATTACTGACGGTTATGTTTATATCCCCACTGACAACCGTGTACACAATACCGCTCATCGCTTCCGTTTTTTTCCGGCCCAGCCATCGATCAAATCCTACAAAGTCATTCTCCTCCACATAGCAGGCTGCCAGACATCGGTACAACGCAAACCCCAATCGCTGGTAATCGCTTTCTTCCCAGTCATTGCCATTTCTTTCTTCCAGAAATCTTAAATTCATATATCGTAACCATACCACCTCATAATCCATCCCGACATTAAAGTGCATATGGTTTTCAGCCAGTCCCTTTTGTAATACTTTATTTAAAAGTTTATCGGCCAGGATAATATATGATTTCTGTTCGTATAAAGCTTCCATTCCCAGTTTATTATCTACGGCCGCCATCACGATATATACGTCCGGAACCGTAATTCTGCACAACAGGTTCCATATAGAAACTTTATTATAAACAGAATTACTCTGAAATAAATCCATTTCCGCCTGATTATCAACCCATTGTCTAACTGCCGCCGTACCATCTCTATATGTTATCAAAGAAGCCGTGATCTCTGACATTTTTCTCAGATAATATATGCTGACATTTTCCTTATCGATGCTGGGAAGCCCCCGGGACTGTCGAAGCTTTTGCATCTCTGACATTATCCGCTGCATTTTTTCCATCGGATAAAAAAGATTGCAAAGCATTAGAATATCATCTTCCGACTTCATCTTTCCACAGCACCGTACCGACAAATAATCTATCAACTCCCTCTGGCAGTTTTGATATTCTTTTCTCGCTTTTTCTTTTGAAACGATATCCGATCTTCGGGAGCTGTTTTGTTTCATATACTGATGATAAGCCTGATAATACTGCAGCAATATATCCTTTTTACCCAGTTTGAAATCTGTGACCGGAAACAACAGAACTTCCAAAATCTGATTTAATCGGTGTCTGTTCATATCTACTCAATCCTTGTTCCCTCTATAAGCTGCTCCACATATTCCTGTCTTTCATAGATGAAGGCCAGTCTGATTTTTTCCCGCAAATCAATATTCTGTCTGGATGCCTCCGCATCTTCTACAATTTTCACAATTTGCTCAAAAAAGTTATAATAATAGGTGTTCCGGCCATCTACCTGCTCCAAATTTCTGGAAGACAGGTTATTATTATTCTGGTATCGCTCATGTACCGTCTGGAATAAGTAAATTTCCTGAAGCAGCCCAATGATAACTACTTCTACACCCAGCCTCACCGCTCTTAACATGGCTTCCGTATTATACAGGTCAACGCAGATATCCAATCCCATAAACTGTTCCCGCACTTCATTCAGTAACTCATATTCATCTTCGTTAATATAATGTCCTTCGTTTCCTGTTTTTCCAAAGTCCCGGTAAGCGTACTGATCAGTTTCCGGTACTGCATTTTATCGAGCAGCGCAATTTTGCCCCTGTCTTCTTCAGGTATATATCTGTTCTGTGTATACTCAGGTGCGTTGATTTCCATCCCTATCTTTTTAAGTCTTTCATACTTGGAACCGCCAACCACAAAGATACGTTCAAAAATATCTGACATATATAAAGAATCAAACAATATACCCGAATTACTCCAGGCGTATTCCACCCGTTCCACAGAAGAAATTCTCTCAGCCAGCGCTCTCTTTGTCCTTTCCCGGTCATCCGAAATACCTTCCAGGCTTTTAACCAGATCACGGGCTATATCTATCGGACATTTTTCGATTAACATACTGATATTTTCAGAATTATCGATATAGTCATCCAGTCTCAAATATTTAAAGACACATTCCAGTATCAGGCTCAGATCGACCATCAGATACTTGCGTTCACCTTCTATGTTATCCGCTATACCGGGCTTATCTATCTCTGCCGTAGTCTCATGCTTTCCGATTTTCATATAAATAACATCTTCCCGCACGGTTTTAACAAGTCTGTAAAATTCTTCGTTTTCTCTGCCGGACACTTCATACCGTTTTTCCAGATTTTCTTTCCATTTCCCTTCCTTCCAGATCGTCTGCAATTTCACATAATTAAAGCATTTATTCATATTTTCCTGAAGTTCATCACATATTTTCTTCTGATACCTCACAAGATACTTCTTATCCCGAAAGGTCAGGCAGCTCGCCATATCTTTTTTATCGAACAGATAGGCATTTCCATACACCATTGTAAGCATTCCCACTAATTCCTTAAACCATTTTGAATTAGACTGGGCAATTTCCCTCAGCTCTCTCAATGATATATTGGTCTTATTTCTCCTATTTAACTTTCCACTCTGACCAATTCCGTAATTTTTGAAATCATAAAAATAGGCAATGCTGAACTTTATTCCCGACTGATTTTCATCTGCTACAATGTTTTTCAGACGATCCAACAGCTTTCCGTAATGTTCAAAAAAGATATCTGCGGGCAGATCGTCCCGAAAAATATGTCTGTTTTCGAATGCAATGTTTTGTATGTACGATGTCATAAAGCTAATTGCATGAATATTTTTTCTCTTCGTTATTCCGCTCGAAAATGCCTTTTCCATTAATAACAAAATATTTTCTACAAATGCAAATAACGCATACAAACGCAGTAATATCTCTATCTTCTGAACAATATCCTCTTCTAGCTGCCTGTCTATTAATTCGTTAATATAAGAATAATTAATATACAATTTCCACTGATTATACTCCGGCAAAAAAACCTCGTCCACAAACTCGTCCGTATTTTCCACAATCTTTGCAAGCGCATGATTGGCATTTATCGCAACACACAGAAAATATCTGCATATCTGGTACAACTCATCTATGCTGTCCTGGATTTCATCCCCGCTTCCTATAATTCTTTTCAGACTCCGGACCAGTTCTTTCAGTGAAATATATACATTGCTGATTTGTCTGGAGGTATCGCCAAAAAACTGCAAATAAAAATTAATCAGCATATTATCGGGTTCCATGAAATTATTGCAGGAAGCCTTCATACAATTTACAAGCTCGTTAATCTGTTCAGATACGGCTTCACCCAGCCGCTCTCCTTCTTCTACATAAAAATTCTCCTTTTGCTTTGCTGTATGAAAAAGTTTCAGATAGTAACGTGTAGACGGCGGAAGTACTTTACCAAGATACATTCCCGCAGTCTGATTAATCAAATCTTCCGAGTCTTTCTTTACTTTATTTTCTCCCTGCTCCCATGGATTATATCCATTTTCATGTGCATGGCTCAGATAGTCCCTCCACTCACCAGGCAGCCTCCCGATTTTCTGATCAAGCTGATTCTCGATTACTTCCAAAAAAAGCCTTTCATCTGCCGTCGTAATGACAATAATATTCGGATGTGATAAATATTTGATAATTACAGACAAAAGTTCATTGATTTTTTCAGGCGCCAAATCTACGTCATCGAAAATGAAGTAAATCATGGGACAAATGCTGCAATCCTTTTCTTTATTTTTTAACCTGTAACACTTTTTAATCCTTTCTATCCACGCGTCCCATAAAAGCGCAATTTCTTTCGCAAACCGGTAATAATCTTCCGCCTGTTTTACCGAATACCCGATTGCCCGATAGTAAGACTTTTCATTAGACGGATTATAGCTTCCCGCAAAAAACATCTGGTTTATTTTATCCAGCCTCGTTACCAGAGAATCCTCTAATTCATTGTCTCCATAAATCCTGTACCGGTCCCGATAATCGTTCTTGGATTTCTTCTCCAATTCGCGGATTTCATCTTCGAGCCTTTCCATTTCTTCTCTGACAATCGCCAGAATCCATCCAAGAACGGTACAATTTTCAGGAATGGCTTCCGGCATTATCAGTGGAAGAACGATATCATACTCGCTGTGCTCCCTGGACTCACTGATTTTTTTCTGTAAAGTAAAAGCCACGGAAGTTTTGCCCGTTCCTCTTTTTCCCAAAACAGAAAAGACATTATCATACATAAAATTGTATTGATAATGTCCATTCAGTTCCACTCCATTGCCCGCAATGCTCCGGCAGTCTTCAATTTTAGCAAATAAATTCTCATATGTTGGAAGAATATTTTTAAGCTGAATATCCGATAATATTCTGACTCCAACTTTATAAATACGATTCTTCCCACCATTTTTATCTTCTGCATTCCTCATCCCGGTTCCCCCTACCTCATCCAGGCATTCTTCCTCTCATCAGACAAAAAAATCCTGTTCCTCTTCTGATATTCTTCCCTCTGTATCCATAATTTCTCAAGATGTTTCTTTTGTTCATCCCGGGTCCGGTAAAGCCCGAGTCTTGGCAAAAGAGGGAAGTCTGCATGGCATACATCATTTTTATCCAGCTCATCACTGTATAACGTTATTCTTTTCATAGGCCTTCCTCATCTTTCGAACTTCTGAATATTTTTACCTATATTAAGATATGCGGCTGTTTCACTTTTTACCACATTGTACATTCTTTCCGTGAGAAGCTGAAAGTATTCCAAATTGAAACAGCATGTCCTATTATCATTTTAGCACACTGATGTGAATTGTCAATTTGTTTGTCAACATGATTTCGCAGGTTGCACAAACTAAACACTAAACAATGACCGTAAGCGTTAAATTAAATAAGCCCTGTCATGGGTACTTTCCGTAGATGCATTGTAACACGAAGATATATGAATGGAAAAATGTTTCCAATCAATCCACTTTCAGCTCTATGTATCATTGTCTCTCAACACCACATATGCCGCATTCGCTGCAACTTCCAATGTGTCCTCCAAATAGTCTAACAATTCAATTATATAAATAGGCGCTCCCCATTTATAGTGCTCACTTATATATTCTCTTATGTGTGCGCATCTAATTAACCATATATAATACTCATCTTCTAAATGGGTTATTACAATTTCAGCCACCGTAATCCACAAATGATATCTTATTAACAAAAAGACTGCCGAAGTTATTAATTCAAAAATTTCTTTTTCTTCAGCTTTATTCTGATAAACCTGTAGCACTGCATCCAATGATATTTTATCCGCTTCTAATTCCTCACATAATTCAGCTATATTACATTTTTGTTCTGCAATCCCAAATTGTTTAAAAAAATCGGTAATATCATTCTTATGTTCTCTTAGAGCTTTCCCTTTATCTAAAACTATATGAGCCATTTCATGTGCTAAAATAAATGTTTCTTGAATTTCTGTTATTAATACTAAATTTGCTACTAAATTCTTATCTTCGTGTGGCGGCATAAGCGGTTGCGGATATCTATTAAGTTGATGGGCGTCTGATATATAGTTTAAAATGATTAGCAAAAATAAAAAAGTCTGTTCTTCTCTTTCTGAATACAATAATGCCTTATTTAGCATCCAATACAACTTCATGGTGTTTCGATCAAAAAGAACTATACTATTATTTTCGTATGAAAAACAACATGTAAAGTTGCTTTGAGATTTTATCATAGCCACCGAGACCGTATTTCCTATTTTTTTAAACATAGTATAATTGTCAATTAATCCAGATAAAAGTCGTTGCATATAATTATTATCTAACTCATCTAACAAAACCTCTTGTTTTGAAAAATATTTATATGATTTATTCACGCTATCATCCAAAAACAATTTTTGATATTGCCTAATTCTCTCTTCATTTCTTGTATATTTTTGCTTATCTTGTAAGTGCTCAAAAAAGCTTGATACAATATCATTCATGTCCATCTATTATTCCCTCCGTATTCAACGCCGCCTCTCTGTTCATTGCAATATCATTCAATAACTTTTCCGTTTGTGTAAATGAAAATCCCTTTATATTAATTCCATTTATAGTCACTTCATGTATATTATCTTTTTCTATAATCTTTGTTATAATATTAGCCAATTGAGTAATCAGTACTCCCCCACCAATCGAAAGTATATATACTATAGTATCAATGCCTCCAAATCCTTTTGCTGAAATTTTCTTAATATCTTTTTTTGTTATTTTTTCAATTTCCTTTTCCAATTCTATCGAATCTACTATACCTCGAATTTGTAATTTTACATCCATAATCTATATTTTCCTTCCCAAAACTGTGTAATATACATCAATTACTTCATTTTTAATATCTTGCTGATTTTCTGTTGCCAAAATGTTATCAGACATTTATTAAAGCAAATCCTGATAATTGGACAATCCATTTTTGAAATTCCAGCTACCTTCATTACATGGTGCTGGTACCATGTTATCACCTCAGTCCTCAGTCGATTTCACCACTATTTTATTTTTGAAAGCGCGATGCTGCTTTAGTTCTTCCATAATCACCGCATTAAAAAGCTTGAACAAAATCCGCGGGGAGATACGCCGTCCGGCTATCCCTGTGTCGGATTCACGCTCAAATTCACATGCGACTGCGTACCGTAGGCTGGCTGACTCCAGCCGTTTTAGCGATAATCCCCACCGTGAAATCATAGTCGGTCAGCTCTGGCGTGGAACTGAGGATCTTACAGCGGAATGGCAAATTTTTTGAAGTGTTTTTTTACCCGTATATCCGCCTTAGTCATAAACCTTATTATATAGGATTTGGAGTTTATGTGATAAATGCCAATAACATATGCGCAGTTATCGACAACTTTATACAGCATAAAACATCTGTGCCGCCTAAAATGAATCGTCCGGTATCCTAAAGCCCGCAAGTCGGCATCATCACATAGTTTCAGGCTGTTCACCATATGAGAGAGCCTGGCGGCAATATCTTTCATGTTCTGTTCAACGCTTAGGGCCGCCTGCACATTCTCCAGCTCACAAGCAAGGTAGTCAAGAATCTGTTGTGCCTGTATTTCTGCTTTGTCCGTAAATATAACTTTAAAATCCGTATCTTTGTTCCAGCCCATCAAACATCTCATCCGCGCTTTTGTATCTGCCAGCCGCAATATCCTTTTCTGCAGTCATAGCATCTTCCATGAAGTCAACTTTTGACATACGTTTCAGAACCTGTCCAACGTTGGCATCAGTTGACTCAGACTCGTGTTGTCGGAAGAGTTTTTTGATCAAATCCTAGATTTTTATCAGGTCGGCTTCTGGCATTTTTTTCATCATAGAGATTGTATTCTCCAGCGTCGTCATTGTACTGCTCCTTTCTAATGATCATTAGGTTCTTTTTATTTTATCTACATTATAGAGGATTTGTGATTATTCACTATCTTATTAACGTTTACTTTTAACAATGACTTATCACTTTATTTTTGAGTTTAACACCCAAAGTCAAATTCCGTATCTATACATGATTTTGCAACTAAATGTCAAATATCTATCATAAATAAATGTCACTACTTTATTAATTCAAAAACACTATATCCATCTTTATCATCCTAAATATTGTCTAATTATTTCCAGTAAACCATACTCTAATTTGTCTAATACTTTATTTAAAACTATACCCAAAATTGTTGCTACAAACACTTCCACTGGAACAAGCACAAAATATACTCCTACCATTCCAATCTTAGGAGCAAAAATTCTCCATATAGGTGAAAAAATTATTTCATCTAAAAACATACACAAAAGTAAATATATTTCTAAAGAACTCTGAGATATCTTTTTTAAAATAACTCGCATAATCCTGTTTTTTATTCTGATATCTTTTAACAATAAAAAGATCAAGCAAGAAGCTATCACAGTAGGTAATGCATTATATCCACTACTATATCCTCCAAAATTTACAATCCAGTCAAATACTTCTCCTGGCTGAATATAATACGTATATATGGTTTCGAAAAGAAACATTAATATTAATAAAAATATCCCTCTGCTAAAATTAATTTTAAATTCCTTATCTCTAAACCATACCCCGATATAATAGTAAAGAATAGGATATAAACTATTCCAATAATTTGTCCACCAAAAATTCGTAACCGAAGCAAATGAACCTAATAGCACTAGTAATATAAGCAAAAGTATTTTTTTATTAGCGTCTATTGCTGACCATAATATATTTAGAAACGGTATTAGGAGAAATAATCCAAAATACATATTAATATACCACATTTCATTTAAGTTACAAAGTCCTTTGACTTTGTCAATGGTTACTTGTTCTATTCCCAAATAGAACAGATGAATAATTGATATCACAATATAATTACGCAACAAATGGAATAATCCCAAATAATGCTTTCTATTTATGCCTCGCTTACATAAGAAATACCCCGATAATATCATGAACAATGGACAACAGCACTGACTAATCCATCTTATAAAAGTCACCATAAAATAAGGAAGCCCTTCGGCAGGTAAACCATAATAATTTTGCCTAATAATATAATGTACCGTTATAACTAAAATGCAGGCCAACGTACGAACTAAATATAATCCTTCCTTTTCTTTTTGATTAAAAACAGCCCCCTCTTTTACCCAATCCTGACATAATTTTCTAGCAATATACAAGCTGGATATCATACTTACAAAAAATAAAACAATAAATAAGCACACCTTTACAACCTTGATATCCACAACATAATAATCAACCATCGGCCAACAGCAATATAATATCATAATGCTAAAAATAACAGCCAAAAATAGATAATCTCTATACTTAGTTAATATTCTCTTCATATTTTATCCTCTATGTAAACATCATAAGTTACCGATATTTTTTCCCACCAAATATTATACTATAATTATTATAATATTACGTCTTCTGTCTAAAATTATTTAATTGCCAGAAAAGTCACACAAGCTCCCCTACAATACTTATTCTCTCCCACTAGCCAGTTTAATAACGACTATGCCATCTATCGTTTGAATATAACCTTTCTCCGGATATGTTGGCATATGTTCAAAGGCATCAGTTAAATACAATCCAGTTATTTTAACACTGTCATTTATAATATTGATAGGATACCCTAACTCCTCCGAAAAAAAAGTCGCCCACGAATTTGCTCCGGCATCAAAAACACCTTCCCAGGAATACGAGATTGTATTGGCCAAATAATAAGAAAAATCTGAAATTTTCCTTTTACTTTGTCCCATATTCTCAACGTATAAATTACCATAATAGTCCTTTTTATAGATACTACCAATAATACAGACTGGTTTATTCTCTGTGTTGTACTCAATAAGATCATCTAAAATAACCATTGCATTTGTTTTAAAATAATTGTATACCTGCCGCTGGTCTTCGTATGTTGCATTAATAGATAAAAAAGACATCCAAATGAATGCTATCATTATAACTGCATTAAATTGTTGTAAGAGTTTTTTCCCATCTATATGTATATAATCTGACAGAACAAACATACAGGGAATAATAATAAACAAAGGTGCACTCGTCCGAATGGCCATATTGTTATCCGGACTTATCAGGCAAACACCACCTGCTGCTAATGGCAGTAAAAGATGTAAAAATATAGAGAAGCCCCATACAGAAAAATTTGAATATAGTTTATTTAAAATGCCAGCTATTAAATACCATATTAAATAGCTTATCGCAAACACAAAAAAAAGTTTTTTCTGAATATATCCGTAACAAACAATTCTATTCGAAAAAAAATAGGACACAAAGGATTTATATACATAAATTATTCTTTCGGGCATCTTTATAAGCTTTTCAATCAAACTCATATTATAGGCACCATAATTTATGTTTTCTTGAACTTGATAAACGAATAAAAATATTCTCATGCTGAACAAATAAAGAATTAGTCCTACTATAACTATAAAAAAATAATAAATGCCTTTTCTAATTAATTGAATAAATGTATCTGTCCTCTTGAGACAATTCTGTATGAGCACAAATATCATTAACACTATTGTACATCCCAAAAAAGATTGATACAGTGCACAAGAAAGCATTATAGAAACCGCTGCAAATACCCCCCCCCGAATATTTCCCTAAAGTAACTATACACCAAACAGCCAAAACTGATAAAAAGAATCCCAATGCATAGGAATCACAGCAATAACTATATGATATAACACTACATATCCATGGAGCCGTAACGAAAAGTCCGCCTGTAATCAAAGAGTACTTTACAGATAACCCGAATATATCTGAGAAAAAAACTACTGCAAGCGATATCCAAAAACAGGAAAGGCCAATTGTAATATAAGGAATATTAAGTCGGCCGCGCAACATATCCATTAGAGGTATAAGCCATCTTCCAATAGAAACTTCCCATGCACCACTTTGATAGGTTGAGCTATATTGCCAGCAATCTGCGTTTTTAATTACATTCGATAATGCAACAAAGTGCGTTATAATGCCAGATAAATATGATAAAGCAAAGATCAACAAATCATCTTTTTTTGAAGTATTTTTCATAACGTCCCTCTTTCAATAGCTAAACTTTGAACTGTTTTCATACAATAATACACAAATTCTCCGAAATAAAAATAACGAGATAACAACCATTAAATTAATAGTATATTTAATTTTTATTCCGTATCTTTATGACGGAGAATAGTATATTCAATTTTTGTTTTAAACTGCTATTTTTGAAACGATCTGAAAAGAAAAGTAACCAAACAACTGATTTATTTTCCAGTTGCTCCTTCTCTTGCTTATTTTGTTCAATTGATTTATTCCTTTCAATAATAACAGCATTTAATCTCTCTTCTTCTTTATTCTTTTCTTTAATTATATGATTTAATCTGTCTTCTTCTTTATTCTTTTCTTTAATTATATGATTTAATCTGTCTTCTTCTTTATTCTTTTCTTTAATTACACTATTTAATCTGTCTATTTCCGCACCGTTTACTAATATCTCATTCTTCAACGTATTTGTATCATTTTGATATTGTTCCGCAAATTTTTTTCTTTCATTATACACTTCTAATTTCACAGTATTTAATTCTTTCAATAATAAATCAATTTTTTCAGCTGAAAATTCAGCCGAATGGCTCAATATTTTTAATCTCCACATTAATATCTCGTTTTCATTCCTTTTCTGCCATTCATAAAAAGATTTCTTCAGTATACCATTTTGAATATTGTTAATAAAATCCCTTATTCTACTTTCCAATTTCAATTTCTCTTCGATATAAATATCCTTATTATCAGGTGGATACAGCACATTATATACTGAGTTCCCATCTGCAAAGGCTTTTGTAGAAGTTGTATGCAATAATTCAGTAAAATGAGAGTATCTTGTAACATCATCTTTCTCATTATCTAATATTAATAAAACAGGTACACCCAGTGCAAGGCATGGTAAAGCACAATGCAATCTCTTTGTAACCACACAAAAGGCTTCCTGATAAATGTCTAATAGTTCTTCTACTTTTGCAATCCGTTCCTCCCAGGCAATGGGCTGCTCTTTATAGTTTACCCAATGAGTTATTTTTCTCAAAATTATATCAGAACCATTTATTTTTTGCTTAATCATATTTTCTACTTCGCAAGGGACATCCACAATACAAATATACTTTTCTTTTTTTTCATGCTTCTTCCTTTTATTTAAAGTAAGAGTTACACAGCCTGATAAATAGCTTTGAATCCCCTTTGATTCCAGCATTTTTTTAGTACTTAAATCTCTACACCCTATAGGCTCATAATTCTTTAAATAATCCCCCCCTATATCATCTAAAAATTTATAACCAATGTCGATATAGTCATTCGGAGTAAAGTGCATAGACGTGCATAAAGGATAAATATTTTTTGAAGGAGGCCAATTAAACTTATTATGCAAAAACCAACCATTCATTATTACCGCAACATCTTCTTTTACATCTTTAGAAAAATCGCTCAATGCTTCTCTGTCTATTAAATAATCTATATGTGGCAAAAATTGCATCACTGCATAATTCTGAATGTCATCTCCTATATTATCCGTATTTTTATAATAAATCAAACCATATTTCATTTTACCCTCCAAAACAAACTACTTTTAGACAAAAATATTTATTTCACTGATTCTCTCTTCTTATCCACTTTTCTTAATTTTGTAATATAGACATTAATCTGCTGATCTCATTTTCCTTTTCTATAATAATCGCATTTAGCCGCTCTATCTCATCATTTAATTTAATATTGTTCTTTTCAATTAATATATCCTTTTGTCTAATGACTGAATTTAATCTGTTTATTTCTGCATTTTTTTCACTTACTACCGCTTCTAATCTGTTTGCCTCCTTTTTAAAAAATACTACACCAATTTTATCTTCTGGAACTTCATCCAGTTTAATATCAGTCTGTATAGTTTTCTGTCTCTGTCGCTCTATTTCTGCAGCTTTAATTAGCTCCTCTTGTCTTAACGCTTCTTCTTGTTCTTTTTTTTGCAACATCAAAATAGTACTCTTTCTATTCATCCGTCGTTTTTTCTCTTCTTCTCTTTTCTTCTCTTCTTCTCTTTTCTTCTCTTCTTCTCGATTCTTCTCTTCTTCCCTTTTTTCTTCCTGTTTCCGAATTATACGTTTATTTTCCATACTTTGCGCATATTCTTTGTGAACTTCTTTAGGGCATCCCTCCATCTTTACCAGCCCATCTTCTATCCATATGCTCTTATCACAAATTCGTTCTATTTGATCCATAGAATGTGACACAATCACTATTGTTGTTCCGTTGTCCTTAATTTCCATCAATTTTTCAAAACATTTTTTTTGAAAATTGATATCTCCAACTCCTAATATTTCATCAACCAGTAAAATATCAGCATCAACATTTATAGCAACAGAAAATGCCAATTTCATATACATGCCCGATGAATACGTTCTAATAGGATTATTAATAAACTCTTTTAATTCAGAAAACCGTATAATTTTGTCAATTCTCCTATCAATCTCTTTTTTTGTTAATCCAAAAATAGATGCATTCAAATAAATATTTTCAAAACCACTTAAATCTGGATGAAAACCAGCACCTAATTCTAATAAGCTCGATACTCTTCCTTTAATTTCAATCTTTCCATTATCGGGATAAATTATTTTTGTTAAAAGCTTTAAGGTGGTGCTCTTTCCACATCCATTACAACCTATTATTCCGACTGTTTCTCCTTTGTAAATATCAAACGAAATTCCCTTTAATACCCAATATTCCTGGTATTTATTTCTATCCTTATACAATACTTTCTCTTTTAAACTATTACTTTTATCAAAATACTTTCTAAACTTTTTGTGTACATCCTTTACTTCAATTACTTTTTCAGATTCCACGACATTGTCTCCTCTAATCAGCACACACATATCATATGAAAGATTCTACAATCTCTACATATTGTTGTATCATATAAGTAATTTCATACTGTTCCTTTTCTTTAATGTCTAAATGTGCCTCTCTTTTATACTCTTCTAACTTTTCAATTACTTTAATAAATGCTTCTACCAATTGTTCTTTATTCATTGAGTCTTTACAAGCAGATATCTGTATCATTTGTTCATTACTTGTTTTCACTATATCATCATAAGCAGTCTGAACTACTTCACAACTTTTTAAGTAACGAACATCCATAGCATTCCCTACATTAGTCAATACCATGGGTTTGTCACAATAAATAGCCTCCAACACAGCATTACTACATCCTTCCTGTAATGTTGGCAACGTAAATATGTCTACTACCTTTCTTAAAAATGCACCCATGTATTTATGTTCAAAATATGGTACTACTTGCATATTCTGTTTAGCCGGGCTTTTTTCATATTCCTTTAAAAATATTTTATAATAATCATTTTCACTATTACCAATAAATAACAATTTTATATTAGAATTTTCCTTTACTAACTGTTCCATCACCCCTATCATTCCAACCTGATATTTAACGGGATAAAAAGAAGCTACAAAACCAATTACTATATCGTTTGAAGATAAACCAAGTGAATTCCTATGCAATTCTTCTGGTAAGTTATCACTTGATAGCTCCTTAAAATCAATTCCGTTATATATTACTTGTATATTATTTCTGCTTGCTCCCGTTCTTGCCAAATAATAATTTTTTACAAGGTTAGATACCGGCACAATTTTATCCATTATATTTAACAGCTTACTATACTCTTTAATCTCTGAGTCACTTTTCCACGTATAAACATTGTGCATTGTATAAATTGTATGCACTCCTCTTTTCTTCGCCTCTATACAACCAAAAACATTATAATGATAATGTAAAATTGTGATATTTTTATCATATAAGTATTTAAGAAAAACATTTATATCATTATTAAAAACTAATAATTCATTCGCTTCCACTTGTGTCGCCATAACTCCCAGAATATCTTCCTGACATAGCAAATAAGTTTGATATCCCATTTCCTTATATCCAAAATAAAGGTTTAATACAACTTGCTCTAATCCTCCTTTGTCAAAAGTCGTAACAACAAGTCCAATTGCTACTTTCTCTCCTTCATTTATTATTTGTTGTGGTACTTCTTGTTCTTGATGAGTTTTTTTTAGATTTTTTAACCAACTAATAATTTTCATTTTTGGCCTCCACCATTTTTGTTAATCTCTCTAATCCCTCTAAATAAACTTGCAGCAAGCCAGACAGGACTTTATAGTTTACATCAATCATATTCTTTCTATCTTCATTCGTTATTTTTATTCCATTCTTTATATCCTCACAAGTTATATATTGCATCCCCATTTCAACAAAGTCACCTATTTCCGTTGTTTTTAAAACAGGAATTATACCAAATCTCAAATACTCAATTATTTTAGTAGGACACGCAACATAATTAACCGGACTGGCATCTCTTAAGACAAAACCAAAATCACATGTTTCATATTCTTTATATAAATCTTCTGGGGACATGGATTCTACCACTATATCCATATCCTCATGATAATCTTTCCAAAGACTCATAAATTCTTCCGGCACAGGTACAAACATTTTGTAGTGATACAATTGATATGTATCACTAATTATGTTCTGCATCAAAGGTATATTCTGCCATGGTTGAGTACCTCCGGCATATACGATCGAGATGCCTCTTTTTAAATCTTGTTTTTCACATGTCACCGGATTTAACAACTCACGATTTAATATGGGAACTACAATAATTTCCGCTTTCATAGAAGGATATTTCTGTTTAATATATTTCCCCATTGCTTCTGTAACCACTACTATACAATCTACCCTATTAGCCATAAATAATTCAATATTATTAGCTAACTGACTGCCTAATTCCGAACCAGATAATTCGTATTCTTCCGGAACAGCCCCATGCATGTCCCAAAAATGTTTTACATTATCCTGATCAAAAATTTGCCATAACTGTTTTGATGTCCGATCCTCTATAAACCGCAAAATACTATGTGTATATGTTACTCCACATTCTTTAACCAACCTTATGATCTCATTTAGATGCTTATAGTTATGACTATTAAACACAATATAACCGTGCAAATCATCAATAAAACTGAATCTCATTTTCACACAGTCTATCCCTTCGTCGTACAGGTAAATACGACACATTTGCTTTAGTACAGTATTGTCTATCGCTTTAATCCGTTGTATATAGCCGTCCTTTTCATTTTCCTTATTATACATAGGTGCAAATACACAAATTGCCTGATGGTTTCTTTTCCTTGCCTGATGAATCAGCGAATAGATCTTAGAAATACCATTTTGCTCTTCTTTCTTATTTTTATAGTAATGAATTTTCGTATTAACTTTATTTGAAAGCGTTTGTTTTTTTAAAGATAACCATCTCACTAGTTTGGCAACTATTACTTGCAGTAACTGCTTAACAGAATAACTATATATCGATGGCTTGTTATTGGCCGCTTGCGAAGTAAAAAACAATATTGCCTCTCCCCAATCTGCCATCAACTTTTCTATTTCATTCAAAGAAGCATCCAGTTGTTGTCGTGGCCAAACAAAATTTTCCTTTTTTATTAAATAATCCATATCCTGCTTACAGGATTCCAATAATTTCCATGTTCTGTCCTTCCATTTACAATCCCATTTTCTTTCAAATCGCTCACGATTAATATCGCTAATATTTCTCCTCTCTTCCATATTTAACTTTGAAAAAGAGCCACTTCCAAAATGATGTACGAAACAATCACGCGCGATATAAATATGATATCCCGCATTTTGTACCCTTACACAATAATCGTCATCTTCATAAGAACCTGGATAAAACTGCTCATCTAAAAACCCTACTTTTTCAATGACTTCTCTCTTAAATATGGTTGCAAAGAAAGTCACCAATTCACTTTCTACTACATAATCTTTATAATATACATGTCTTTTAGCCGCATACTCATTTACTTTTGTAATAGAAGAGCTATCAATATTCGCATCATAATCAATCTGAATAGTTTGTTCGTTTCCTGCCGCATTTGTTACTGGTCCGATAATATCCTTATCTTTTTCTAAAAGGTACTCCAGCCAAAAATCCGTTACAATCACATCAGAATTAAGAAGGCATATATGTGTAATATCCTCCCTTTCTAAAAAATATTTAATAACAACATTGTTTCCGCCACTAAATCCTAAATTCTTTCCTGCATCAAAAAGCTTTAATTCCTGTTGTGGATATTTACTTTGCATATCCTGAACCAATTTCTTACATGCGTTTTTTTCTTCATCAACAGAACCATTATCAATAATACCTACAGAAAATGGAACACGGGTTGACACATTCATCAGGCTTTCCATCGCTATTGCTAAACATGACGCAGAATTATAATTAATTATTATAATACCTACCTTATACATTTTTATTTCTCCATTCTATTTTGATGTGACCTCATAATTCTCTTTTGATACAATAGTGTCCAAATATATATGCACATATTTCTCTATCATATTATCTATATTTATATGATCTCTTGCATAATTACTGATCGACATTCTTTTTTGTTTCCACGCGCTACGATTATCATATAAGTCCAGCATGGCACTTACCATTTCCTTCATATTATCATTAATTCCTGTGCGCATAATATTTAAAAGCTTAATATTATTATATTGCGCTATATTTTTCAAAGGATTATTAATTAAAATTCCATTTTGACCATCAGCAGTCAACTCAACGCCGCTACCACAGCGTGAATGGATAATCGGCAATCCTAAATATATAGCCTCTGTAGCCGCAACGCTCCAGCCTTCATAATATGAATCCACAATCAAAGCATCGGCAGCATTCATCAAATCAAATATCTCATTACAATATCCCAGAAGCCTTACACTTTGCTCCAATTTTCTTGATTCAATAATGTTTCTAACTTTTTTTTCATATTCGTAATCTGATGTTGCACCTGCTAAAATCAACATAACAGGTTCCTCTACAAGTTGTCTAAAAATATCCCATGCCCTGACAATTCCTATTTGATTCTTACGAGCATCGATACTTCCCGCCACAAGGAAAATAAAACAATCTTGATCAAACTTATATTGATGTCTAATTTCTTCCTTCTTTTTTTTCACCATTCTATTTGAATTTACCGCATTACCTATAACTGTAATTTTATCGTTTGGAACTTCTATGATTTTATCAATAAACAGTTGCTTCGCCATTTCAGAAACAGCAATATATTGATTAATAAAAGAAGACTTTTCCCTCTCCATTCTGATTCTTTTTTTATCTAAAAAAACATACATATTATGTATAACTTCTACGACAGGTATCCCATTATATTTTAAAATTTCCATAAAATCGATTACATAATGAGTATTTACAAGCACTGGCGCATTATTTTTAATATATTTTCTGAATTTTTTAGAATTCCCATGAAAAATAATTACTTTTATTCCAATCTTCTTTAGTTCTTCTGCAATTTTCCCCCCTTCTCTCGTACAAAAAATCTCTATTGGCAGATTTCTTTTATGATACTCAATTGCCAACGTTTTTATAACCTCCTCCAGCCCCCCTCTATCTAGCCTTTCTGCCATTAAGGCAACGTAAGAATTTTTTCTATCTAATATGACCTTAATCTTTTCTATACTATTTATATTTTCTTTTTTTAAATAATCAATATATGCTATACCTTCTTTTTCTTCTATATCAATTGTTCTTCGAGAATATACAGGATAATTTTTTTCTCTCTTCATCAAAAATTCCATATATAGTTTTTGATCCTGCCGACTCTGTAAATCATCATCCTCCTGATAGTAACCACCCAGCAGCAAATATGTCTTTATTCCTAATAAACGGCACATTATTTTTATAATTAAAAACACTTTATCTTTAAATGACACATTTTGAAACTTACAATAAAAGGCCTTTATCTTTTTCATTTTTCGAACCTCATAAATACAACAATATATTTTAAAGTTCTTCCACAAAGCGCTTCTGCAATTTATTAAAAACATAAAACCCTAATATAAAAAAAGTAATGCCAATTCCACAAGCTATCCCCATATTACTAAACTCCGGAAGCCTTTTGTAATACAAAATATCTCTATAGCATAAAATAACACCCGTCATAGGATTGAGATAAATCAAAAACCGTAACTTTTCCTGTATTTGCTCTATTTCATATAAGACAGGAGTCAAATACATCCATAGCATTGCAAAAATACCTAAAATATATTCCAGATCCCTAAAATAAACAGTTAATGCAGAAGTTAGCATTGCTATACCAAGTACTAAGATATATTCCACTACTAATACTATCGGAAGCATCCACAAACATCTCACTTCTATTCCAAAACCACTTATAATTAGTACAAAAAAAATAACTACAAAAGACAACAACATATTAATAAATTCACTACTCACATAAGCTATTGGAAGCACCTGTCTAGGAAAATATATCTTTTGAATGAGATTCTGCTGATTAATAATAGAAGCTGCTCCCCCAGTTAAAGATATACTGAAAAAAAGCCATGGAACTAAACCTATAAAAAGAAAAATATAAAATTTTTCAATATTATTCGGAAATAAAACAGAAAAAACAATTGTATAAACAATTAGCTGTAATAGAGGATTAAAAAAATTCCATAAAAAACCAAAGGCAGAACCTTTGTACCTTCCTTTCAATTCCCTTCTCACCAAACTAAACATCATTTCTCTGTATTGATAGAGCTCTTTTAGTGTATCCAATATACCACCTCAACTTACTTAATTATTTTTAGAAGCATTAAACTTTAATAGTATTTCTACAATCCTTTTACTGGCATGTCCATCTCCATATGGGTTTACCGCCCTTGCCATTTTTTCATACTGTTCTCTATCTGTAAGTATTCTTCTTGCATTATTATAAATATCATCCTCATTTACTCCTACAATTTCAACAGTCCCGGCTTCCACAGCTTCCGGTCTTTCTGTCTCAGTCCGCAACACCAGCACTGGCACCCCGCACGCCGGAGCCTCTTCCTGCAATCCACCAGAATCAGTCATTACCAAGTAGCTCCTTGATATCAGGTTATGCATATCCTCAACATCTAATGGCTGTATCAAATGTACTCGTTCCACACCGCCCAAAATATCATGCACAGTATTCTGTACTGCCGGATTCAAATGTACCGGATACACCACTTCAATATCTTCAAACTCCATAACAAGCCTCTTAACAGCATTACATATATTTTCTAAAGGTTTTCCCAAATTTTCACGCCTGTGTGCTGTCATCAAAATACATCTTTTATTCTGTGTATCAACACAATTTAGTTCCTGTACTTTATATTGATATTCCTCCTTTACCGTAGTTTGAAATGCATCAATTACAGTATTCCCTGTCACAAAGATATTTTGCTTTATATTTTCGTTTTCGAGATTTTTTCGATTATTTTCCGTTGGTGCAAAATGAAGCTCCGCAATTCTTCCAGTCAAACTTCTATTCATTTCTTCTGGAAATGGGGAGTATTTGTCAAATGTGCGCAGTCCTGCCTCCACATGCCCTACTGGAATCTGTTGGTAAAATGCCGCAAGTGCCGCAACAAAAGAGGTTGTCGTATCCCCATGTACCAATACAATATTCGGTTTCTCTTCAGCCAAAACCGATTCCATCTTTTCCAGAACATCTGTTGTAATTGTCGTCAAAGTTTGCTCTGGCCGCATAATATCAAGATTATAGGCCACTTTTATTCCAAATATATCAATGACCTGCTGAAGCATTTCTCTATGTTGTCCAGTAAGACATACAATACTATTTATTTCACTATGCTTTTCAAGTTCTTTTACCAACGGACACATTTTAATAGCTTCCGGCCTGGTTCCAAATATACTCATTACCTTGATCATTTTATAATACCTCCGCATTTTCAGCATCTATTTTCTATTCCTGACATCAATAGATTTTTCCGTTAAACTAATATCTCGAGTCTTGATAAAACCTAAAACATGATTTTACTATATATCAAATCCTTTATGCTTATAATATATTTTTAATACTTACAGGCATTCTTTTACCATCTGTAATCTTGCATTCCATGAATTTCTTTCTAAAAATCTTTTCTGCATTTCTTCTGTAAATTTAGGAGGAAAACCTTTTTTTATAAGCTTTCCAATCAAATCTATATATTCCTGTTTATCATGATAAAAGTAAACGAACTCTCCAAACCGATCTACCTCCGGATACCAACCAGCAATTATACATTTTCCCCATGCAATATATTCATACAGCTTAACCGGATCTACGTATAACGTAATATCATTAATTTCAAATGGCATAATTAAACAGTCCAGCTTTTCAACACATGTGCTTAGTTCTTTATGCTCAACTACTCCACTGTATACGACACGTTCTTCTTTTATCATACGATTTTCTACCGGTCCGATTAAATTATATCTAATTTCTGAATACTTTTCCAAACTACCTATTACAACATCATTATCAAACCATTCCGATATTGTACCAATATAGCCTAATACATATTCTTTTTTTTCTTTCGCTGGTTCAGGCGTCACTAAATCAATATTTCCATATCCATTCCTTATTATAAAAATCTCTTTTCCCGGGTTCATGGATAATAGCTTTTCTTTCAATTTTAAGCTGGAAGCAAACACAACATCGGCTCTTTTAAGCAAGTTTAACTCTTCTCTGCAAACGCGTTGTAAGTTTTTCTCTTTTCTGTCTGAATACATTGCCTCAAAATTATCCATGCAATCATATACCACTTTTCCCTGATAATCTTCTGGAATATACCTCCCAAACAAAGGATAACCTACCCAAATTACATCATATTGCGATAAATCACCCAATATACTCGTATGTAGTTTCCATGCAACCGCCCCAATCAAACTTTTTTTTTCCTGAAAAGGAATCTGAAAAAGCTCTTTCAACCGTTTTGGGAGGGGATTATTCTGATGTTTTGGATGTATTAATTGCTTTGGGCATACAACAGTGAGGTCATATTCTTTTTCTAGTTCCAACGCAAATATATGCGGTCTTTGAAAAATCCAATTCCATTCAACACCCATAAAATACAGCATTTTTTTCAATTTATTTCACTCCCGCTTTTATAACATTATAATACAGGCTTTATTATATACTAATAATTCATTTTAAGCAAATCGATTCCGCGCCGCATCTATTTCTTCTTCCCCTTCTTGGACAAGCTTCCTCCATCCCCAACAATCTTCCTCCATCCCCAAAAAAAATCTTTTTGAAATTCTCCCTGCTTTCATTTCAGTTGAACATCTCATACCTCTTCCTTTAGTGTCACAACAAATATAGCTCGCATTCCATAATGAAAAATGGCAATCTAATTCCATATATCTATGTAACATATATTACAAAAAGTACACCGATAAGGATATTCTTTATATTATGTTTTACTTTTCTTTCCATCCAACATCTTCTATAAAGTCAGTCCTCTCAAAATCCCCCTCTCTCACCGATTCCACAAAAAACACCCCCGCAGCGCTATCTCTCCCCCCATCGAAGGCCGCAGACGCTCCGGAAAAAACAGTCGTTTCAAATAAATCTTCACCGTCACGGGCCGCTCTCTGAAAAGATTTAACCACGCATATTCCTTTTTCTCAAGCCTGTCCCCGTATTCTTCATAAAACCGTTCCAGAACAAAATGCTGCTCCGATAATCCGGCTCCGAAAATATCGTTTCTGATCCATTTGGCAATCATCTTCAACGTTCCCGCGCCGGCATAAGTCACCGTGGCGGAATGCCTCCTGTATCCGGCCGTCCGTTCCGGATCGTAAATGAATCTTCCCATTGATGCGGCAATTTTCTGGCACCATCCGTCATGCGGAATGCCCGCAAGCGAAGAAGCCGAAAGCGCAAGGTCACGAAGCGCATGGTTTATCATGATCGTAAAGCCGAACGCCGGCGTATAAAACAGCACATCTTTAAACTGCACCGGGACTTTTATTTTCTGCGGATCCCCGCTGAAGTTCATTTCCGCATCGCAGTAATAAAAGGAAGAAGAATACAGCAAAGGCTGCCTCATATCCTCTTTTTCCAGTGCCGCAACTCCCTTTTCCACCTTCTCCGGAAGCCAGTAATCATCCTGATCGCAGAAGGCATAATAATCCGCGGAGCCGGATTCCCGCAGCAGGGTCCAGAAGCTCTCCATATACCCCAGATTCCTTTTTTCTTCATTCTCAAGAAGAATCATCCGGATGCCCGGTTCGGAAAGGCTCTTCTGCATATACCTGCGCACAATGGACAAACTGTCATCCTCCGAACCATCATCGCGAACATAAATCGTTATATTCCGGTATGTCTGTGCAAACAGGCTGTCAAGCTGTGCGGCAAGATATTTTTCTCCATTATAAACGGAAAGCAGAATATTTACGCTTGGAGCAGACGACATAACGGCACGTATCCTTTCCTTCTTATTTTTTGCTGAACCATTTATTTTTATTTATCCCGATCAGCCTGGAAAATAAGAGCCGGAACCCCGGACAGATCAGCGTTATGATATTCAGCATGTGATAGCAGAACATGTAAAGCCTCTGTCCCCGCACCTGTGGTTCCTCCCTCCAGAGCGATCTTCGAAAGTAATATTCATATTGTTTCCGGTATCTGTTTCTGTTTCCGGCAATCCAGGGGCGTTCATCTCCCATATAATGAATAATGGCCGGAGAAGCCAGTATTCGTTTATATTCTTTTGCCGAAGCGGTATCATAGGCCGGCTGTAGTTTTTTTATATAATATCCCGGAAAATAAAACAAATTGGGCGACAGATTATAAGTATGGCTCAGCGTCCGTATCCTCCCTTTGCAGCAATGATTCAGAATATCCTGATCATTATACAGAAGCCGTCCCTCCATCTTACGATAGTATTCCATAAAAATTTCTTCTGTTTTTTCCTCACGCCACAAAGTCAGGTTTGCGAGAAGAACGCCGGCATTATAATAAGTCTCTTCTTTCTCCAGGCCGATCAGGGCCTTTTTTTCAGGCGGCATATACAGTTCGGGAACTGCCGCAATCAGATTCTTTCCGAGCGGAACCGTCTCCAGTTCTTTCACCGATCCGTTTACGATAATATCGCAGTCCAGATACAGAATCCGGTCGATGCTGTCAGGAAGATAACTGCATAAAAACAGCCGCGACAGGACAATCGGATTATAACCCGATGTATCAAACGAAAAAGGAATCTTTTTTTCAAATTCCGCTATATCGATAAAGCGGATACGCCGATGATATTTATGCGCTGTCTTTCGTAAGCGCAGGATATTTTCCGGACTGATCTCTTTCGCCAGAATATAAACGGTCATTTCTTCAATATCCTGGTTGTTATCGAAAAGAGACAGCATCGAGACTCCCATGTATTTTGCAAAGGCATTATCCGACACATAAATGATATCCATATCAGTTCCCGCTTTCCCCCGCTTTTATATGCTCCGCAGCTTTATATTCTATACAAAGCCTATCGCCAAATCCCCACATCAACCTTTCCGATCAATTCCAGACTGACTCCGTCCTCCGTCTGCCATACCCGGTAAAACGCACCGTCTTCTATCGTACTGCTGTCTGCAAACAACTCCGCATAGGATTCTTTAAAAACTTCTCCGGTATGGTAAAGGAATACATACTGAGCGCCTCTTAACTGCTCTTTCCATGTATCGCACGAAATAATCCGCTCTGTTCCCTCTGTCTCTTCCCCCTGTTTTCTCCGGATATCCTGCTGTTTCGCATAATCCTCTTCGGAAGCATAAATGTCATACTCGGAATACGGGGTCATCACCGGGCTTACCACGTTTTTAAAGATAAAATAGGAGTATCCGCGGCTTTCACTGCATACCATATAAACGCTTTCGCCCCTCGTCGATACGCTTCTGAACGCTTCTTCAATCGCCTGATTCCCCGCGATATGCTCCTCCTGTATCTGTGTATCCATATTTTTCATTACAAAGGCTTCCACAGGCGTACAAATAATAATCCCCGCAGTCAGCACAGACATTACCGTCAGGCTCCGACGCCTGTTCTCAGGTACGGTCTCCGCCGCCCTTGACACAAGCAGAGCGGCAAATGCGATCACCACGCCGCCGATAAAAGAGCCCAGATACCTTTCATGGGACGCGAGCATAAGCGCTTCTCCCATAGAAAAAGCGAATAAATATAAAAGTTCCAGTACCAGACTATAACACATCCCGGCGAGAAATGTAAAGATACCAAAAGAGAGCATTTTATCGGTCCAGTTTCCCCAGAATCCGGCCAGCCACAGCCCGCCGATCAGAAGCAGCAGCACAATATACAGATCCACATAGGATATGCCGAAGTTCCCGAACCGAAAAGACTCTCCGTCAAACATCATGATCAGGAAATTCTTAATGGCCTGATAGCGATAGCCGCCGTCATCGTGCCGCAAAAGCCCCAGAATACCGTCCAGCGTAATACCCGCCGCGCTCGCCGTACTCTGAAACGAAAGTTCCATCTCCTCTTCCGCATCCTGAAAAAGCGCTTCTTCACCGTCTGCTTCCAATTCTCCCGTAAAGCTTTCCGATGCACTCGCCGTCTCTTCATAGATACCCGCTAACATGGCGGGGTTTTCCGCATCATCTTTTGATTCCGCGGATGTCTCTGTTATCCCCTGATTCGCGGCCGCCGCTTCCGAAACCGGCGCCTTTGCCGGAATACCCATATAAATCTGCCAGCTGAAATAGATACCGAGGACAAACAGGGCGCAGCCGCACGGGCCCAGAAGACTCACGGCAATTTTCTTTTTCCGGTGAAGCGCATGATACAGGCTGTCCGCTATCATGACTGCCGTCAAAAGCCCCGCAATGACCATTCCCATATCCTTCGTCAGCGTCAGGGCCATGAGTCCTCCCAAAATGCGCAGCAGATTAAAGCCTCTCAACCCTTCCGTATAATAACAGATCAGCACATAGGCCATCAATACGGCAAGCATCGGATCCACATATATACAGTTATACACATCCCCGAAAAATATAACGGGCAGGAATACCATGATCGCGGCCGCCGGCAGCAAATAAAGCTTTCGTTTTCTTCCGATACCGCAGATATCGATCAGGACATTCAGCATTGCGGTCTGATAAGCAATATAAACCATTTCCTGGGAAAAAAGGCCTTCCGCAAAGACGAAGAAATATTCAATCAGTGTCGTAAACGGTACATAACGCGGAATCATAACCGTGGTATTCACATGCTTTGCAAAGGAATCATAAAAAAACATATCCTTTACCGCCAGTCCCCAGTGGCTGTACTCATCCCACCGCGCGAACCATGCCCCGCGGCAGTTTAACACAATCAGCACACAGAGCAGTCCGTAAACGATCAGTGCAGGAGAATACAGGCTCTTAACCTGTATTTTCTTTTTATGAAACAGATATATCGAGGCAAAAAAGGCGATGCCGGCAGACACATACACCAGTATCATGCCCGCCGGAAGTTTATCAAATAATCCCGCCGCATACAGAAGCGATACGATGGCAAACATGGAAAGGCCGACACATTCTTCCCATTTCCGGTTCCACAGCAGCATAAACAACAGCGAAATGGCCGCAAAGGGACCGCCAATGGCCAGCAGTTTAAACGGTAACGAAGGTTTTTCGGAAAGTATTTCAAAAGCAGCCGCCCCCTTATAAGCGCTGCCGTCGATCATACATCCGCCGTACCGGCTTCCCGAAGCAATCAAAAGCGCTCCTTCGCCCGAAACGGAGGCAAAACCAAACTGTATTCTGAGTCGTTCACCGGGAACGATACTGCATTTGGGAAAATACAGTTCCAAAACGCCTTCTTCTCCTGCCCGAAATACGCCCTGCTGTTCCGCAGAAGCTAAAATCTCCGTATAATGATCGGAATAGATCGTCAGCCTCAGATCGGCAGTAAAATCCGCCGTACTGACATAGGGGATTCTGATTCCGATAATATTCTTCACATTCGGCTGCCAGGTCTGCTCCAGCACGGTCTGCTCCGTGGAAAACTCAATTTCGGAATCCGGTTCTGAAACAATGGGAATGGAAAAAGAGCTGTTCCGCAGGATGACGGTCAGCAGAACCGCGGCCGCCAGAAGGATAAACAGAATATTCTTCTTTACGAAATTCTTTATATTCTTCACTTCCTGCCTCCTCCCGACACTGTTTTTCTTTTCTTCATTTTCGGTTTCCCCTGCTGCTTATTTTACTGCTCTTTGTCCCTGTCTTTATTCTTCTTTATCTCATCTTCCATATTTTTACACTGAAGCGCCAGTTCCGCCGCCATGATTTCCAGTTTGTTTTCGAGAGAAGATACCTGTATCGACAGGGAAAACATTTTTTCAATCAGTATCGCTATTACAGCCAGAAATACAAAATTAGCCGGGGACTGTATTCCCAAAATTTCTGCCATCATATAAGACAGCTTCGGAAAAATGCCAAACAGCGCCAGCATAAACGCAAAACAAAGCCAAAATAACGCGTCTTCCTGTTTCACCCTGTTTTTTCTGATTTTCCGCAATATCCAGACTGCCGTAACCAATGACGCCACGAGCAGCATTACCCTTAATATCGTACTCATAAGACCTAATCCTTTCGTACCCACTGGAAAAACAAAATATTAAAAAGCACGTGCAGCATGTAATAAAAAGAGTTTTTCAGATTCAGATAACTGTCTCCCGCTACCCGTTCCCGCATGGATACCTGTACTTCTTCTATCTTCACTCCCTGGTTCAGCAGAAACGCAAGGGTATCCGGTTCCGGCCTGTAATTAATCCGGTATCCGAACATCTTGATCATCCTTTTATTGAAGAGACGCATTCCGCTCGTTACGTCTCCGATGTATTTTCCTCCTGTCGTAATCCATATCGCATAAGTAATGATCTGGCTTCCTATCATCCTTGCCGTAACAGGCTTGCGTTCCGTCTTAAATCTGGAACCGATCACGATATCGGCCCCTGTCCGTTCCATACAGGAAAGCATATCCGCAATATATTCCGGACAGTGCTGTCCGTCTCCGTCGAGCTGCACGACATATTCGTATCCATAATAATTGGCATATCTCATGCCGCTTCGTATCGCGCCGGAAAGGCCGAGATTGACCGGCAAATCCAGCAGGTTAATGCCGTTGTTCACGCATACCTTTCTCGTGGCATCCGTAGAACCGTCGTTGATTACGACATAATCGTACTGCGGATATTTTTCCGTAATTTCTTCTACTACCCCGACAATATTATTTTCCTCATTGTATGCGGGTATAATAATCAGGGGACTTCCCGTCTGCATCCATTTTATCTCCTCTTCGAGGGTTCCCGATCGTTTTCACTCTGTCTTTAACTTCCGCATGATTTCTTCGATCTGCCCGTAATAATTCCTGAACTGAAAATTCTCTTCCACATGCCGGTACCCGGCCGCCCCCATCCTGACAAGGTTCTCCCTGTCACCGATGATCTTTTCGAGTTTTTCTTTCAGATCTTCTTTATTGTTATCCTCAAAAACGTATCCCGTCTTTCCGTAATCGATATAGCTCGCGGTTCCGTTATCCGTACCGCTTATGGCCGGCACGGAATAGGCCATCGCTTCTATGACCGTGATGGATGCCGGCTCCCCCGTGCTCGGAACGACATACACATCGGCTTTTTTATATTCTTCGGCTACGGCCGCCCGATTCAGGTTCACCAGAAAAGTAACGCGTTCTTCCAATCCATGCTCCCTGACATAATCGGATACTTTCCGGAAATATTCCTCATGAAAAGAATTGGAAATTTCACCCGCAATGGTCAGATGAAGGTCGTATTTCGGGAGCAGTTCTTCAACCGCCTCAATCATCATCTGATGGTTTTTCCGCTCCTGATATTTTCCGATACAGAAGATATTGATTCTGTCATCGGCAAAATATGTCTTTTGTTCCGGCGGCAGCTGCGGTTCCATTAAAAAAGGCGCCCAATATCCCCTTTCGTCCTTTACAAGCCCCGTAAAATCAATACCGACCAAATTGGTAGGTGTCATGCGGTATTCAGGCGTCAGTTTCCAGACAATCCTGTGCGCCAAATCCATCTTCTTGGGCCTGTCCCATACCGGACTCAGGTTATATAGGATCGCCGGTATACGATAATGTCTGCAGATAGCATACATACAAATAGTATAAATGGAACGCTCCCTCAAAATTGCTATATCTGGTTTGAAATTTCTGATATATTTCGCTATTTTAAATAGCGGCGGAACGCCGCATTTTAATTTCATGTCAATGGCAAAAGGATCTTTTCTTTTCAGAAAGTGCACATACAGATAGTCAAACGCCCGGAAAACGGCGGAATAACCGACCACAATCGGTTTCACATACGTATAGTCTTCCACTTTGCCGGCATACTGGCTTAAAAAACAAACTTTATGGCCGTTTTCTTTCCAGCCTTTCATGATCGTTGTCTGGTTTGTATGATATCTGTGCGACATGTACAGTACTCTCATGGAAACACTCCCTGTCTGTTCTGTCGGATTTTCATGCAGTCCTGCAGAACTTACATTTATTCATCAGTCATTCAGATCGGAATCCGTTTGCGGATCTGCGCCAGATAAGCGTTATATCCGGCTCTTCTGTTCGCTTCTTCTCCGATCACGTCATGTTTTTCGATTTTTTCCTTATTTTCTGACCGCCGGAGAAACCATTCATATTCCATATCCAGATTCCCGATGTCAATTACCCTGTATCCTTCCAGAAACAGTTTTTCCGTAAGGAACTTGGCCGCTACACCCAGCGAAATCAGAAACAGCCTGTCCTTTGCATATTCTTTGCAAAAACTGAAAATTTCATCCACTTTTGCATAGGCCTGTTCGCTTGGTCCGATGATCCGTTCGATGCTTTTAGCGGTATCGAGCAGATCATTTCCTACGCCGTTGTGCGTCCTTTCGCCTTCTACGACGACAATGTCCCTGTCTTTCCAGATCTGCCGGATGCCGTCAATCCATTGGCCGCTCCGGCTCTTGTCCTCGATCGGATAGTAAAATCTGGTAATATAGGAATTATAATATTTTCTGGCCGGATTGCAACACTTTTCATAAACTTTCCGGCTGAACAGGAGATGATCTTTCCAGAACTGTCTGCTTTCTTTCCGATATATCGATAAACTGCCGAAAATATCCGGAACCGCAACAAGCAGGTCTTCATGCTGATACGAAAGCAGCCGTTTCAGCCCGTCCCGGATTTCCGGTTCCGCCTGCTGAAAAACCAGGCTTCTTCCGCGGATCATTGTAATTTCACCGTCGCCGAATCTGACCATGCTTTTTTCGGTATTCCTGAGTTCCTCTATGGTTTCTTCAATCGTATGAACCTCAGGAAAGCATTTTCTGATGCCCGCCTGGTACAGGAAATAGTCAATCTGCGCCAGTACATCTTTTACAAATCTTTTCACATCCACAGCAGCAATCGCTCCTTTCGGCCTCCTGCAGCCATTTTCCTCTTCCTCAGTCCAAAACTTCCGCTTTGCTTCTCTGCTCCACTTTTCCGTTTACCACTTCGTAAATGACATCCGCGTTGCGCAGCGTCGTCAGTCTGTGGGCGATAATGATCATGGTCTTCTCCCCGTGCAGATTTTCGATCGCCTCCATAACGGCGGCTTCCGTATCGTTATCGAGTGCGGAAGTGGCTTCATCCAATATGAGAATTTCCGGGTCATGATACAGTGCCCGCGCAATTCCGATACGCTGCCGCTGTCCGCCGGACAGCCTGACGCCTCTGTCGCCCACCAGAGTGTCCAGTCCGTCGCTTAAACCTTCTATAAAATTCCAGAGCTGTGCCTTTCTCAGCGCCGCCTCCACGGCCTCCTGATCAATCCTGTCTTCTTCCACGCCAAAAGCCACATTATTCCGCACCGTATCATCGGAGAGATAAATAGTCTGCGGAATATAACCGATTCCGTGATGCCACATATCCATATGTTTAAAAATGTCCACGCCGTCTATTTTTATTTTTCCGTATTGCGGGACGAGCAGGCCGAGGATAATATCGGCCATTGTGGTCTTTCCGGCGCCCGATTCCCCGATCAGCGCTGCCGTCTGGCCCTTTTTGATCGTAAATTCCGCAAAATGAATCACATCTTCGTCGCTGTCGGCATAACGATAGCATACGTCTTTTACCGTGATTTCATGTGTAAGCGGCAGAATGCCTTCTTCAACGGATTCCAGGCTCCTGATGTTCTCCACTTCTTTCAGATCGTGATATACAAGCTCAATGGAAGGCGCAGCGTACATGATTCCGGTCACATGCTCATTGATGCGCCCGATCGAAGGAAGCAGCCGGAACGCCGCCACCGCAAAAGCCGAGAGCTGCGGCACAAAAGCCGCAAGGTCGGAAATCTGTCCATAATTAATCTTCACGATGATGGCGATCAAAAGTCCCGCCATGCTGACCATTTCCACAATATACTTGGGTATCACACCGATCAGCCGGCTGATTTTCAGCGCCCTGACGTATTTTCTAAAATAACCGGAATAGGAATTGATAAAAAACAGTTCCCTGTTTAAAACTTTTACTTCCTTAATGCCTCCAAGCGACTGGTTCATCCATTGATAGAGCTTTGCCTTATATCCCTGCGCGTCTTTTCCGAGTTCTTTCGCAAATTTTCTGGAGACCGCCGTAAAAACGCCCACACAGACAACCAGCAGCCCGACGACGATAACGGTAATTGAATGACTGACATCGAAAAGATAGATTCCCAGCGCAATACAAACCATAACTTCCACCAGAAGTTCCATAATGTGGATAATCGCCTTTGTAAAAAGATCGGCGTCTTCCTGTACGCTTCTTTGCAGTACCGAAATATTTTTATTGAGATGAAAGGTATACGGTTCGCTCACATAAGCCCTGAGCAGTCCCGTGGAAATCTTCATCTGCATACTATAGGAGAACGTATAAATCGCATATTTTTCAATCGTCAGATAGATATTTTTAACGACGAATATCGCTATAATAGCGATCGCCATAGCGCTCATAAAACTGCCGAAAGACTGAAAACCCAGGAAAGTATAAGCCTCGTTCAGATACCGGTTCTTCTGAATCGCCTGCGGGTCCATAAATAATTCTATAAACGGCTGGAAAATACCGACGCTTGCGCATTCCAGCAGACTCCCGATAATTGCCGCCGCAAACAGAATCAGCAGTTTCGTTTTCTCTCTGCGGTTAAAAATATAGGCTAACTGTTTGATCATTACAGACTTTACTCCCTTTTCCCGGCCCCCGATACCACGTTCAGGCAGGACAGTTATTTTTCTTATGATAATTAATCCCTTTTTCCAGGATGACCAGGGAAGCGTACTCCTTCCCCGTGCTCTTCTTCTGGATTCTTGCGGCATAGCTTACCTGGGAAAGTCCGGCGACTAACCCGTCGCAGGCCGCCAGCGTGTACATGTCCCTGAGCACCTCATAGCCGAGCAGATAATGATGGTTCCTGCGCGGCATGTCGCTGTGCATAACCGTGTCCGTCCCGCCGCTTCGCACAACATCCTGATAAAATACCAGCTTTTTCCCAAACTGCTCCTGATACTTTTCAAGCGCCGCACTGTCGTCCGTTGCCAGAAAAATCTTCTCGAACCCGCCTTTTGCGAACAGGCCCATCGTCTCTTTCAAATATTCATCAACGCTCACCGAAACCGGATGGCCGTTATAATTCTGTTTAAAATCCGTTCCCCTGACATGTACGGCCAGCACTTTACCGTCTCCCAGAAGTTCCCGGATTTCCTCATTTATCCGGCTTCCGACAACGGAATTTAAGCGGATATATTTGGCGGTAATCCTTGCCATTTCATTCAGGTATTCTTCGCTTCTCTTATATCCGTTTGTGTCGCCGCAGAGCCGGTTTACTTCATAGCTGTTTTCTTTTCTGCTTCTGAAAACCCTCTTGCAGGATGCCAGGCTGTCCGGGCCGATTCCGGCCGGCTGTTCAAAATAATACTCAAACGGATTGTCCGTCCCGTTGACCGGATGCGCCTCGGCATAGCAATATCCGGCGTGATACCGCACTACCGGCTTCATATCATACCGATCCGCAAAATAAAGCAGCGCCAGCAGGCGGTTATGGTCGGCAAAAAAGCCGGAATGGGATTCTTCCATATCGATCAGAAAAACCGGGTCGGATATCCGCTCGTCCCCATAGGACTCCACGTAAATCAGATTGTTCATTTCCGCAAACTGTTTCACCGTATTGACAAAACGGCTGTCCTGTCCTTTCCGATAACAGTACAACGCAAATTTCAGTTGTTTTATTTTGTTCTGTAAACGTCCCATATAACGCTTCCTTATCCTTCATCCCGGCCCGTTGGAAAAATATGCTATCTGTTATTCTAACATATTATTCCTTATTTGTCTTGAAGTTTCGACCGCATAAACGGATTCTCCTCCAGACTGTACTTCCCGCCCTTCAAAAACTTATGCCGGATAACCCACCAGCCGGGTACCCAGATATATTTGTGCATGGCGGGCGACGCGCTTCCGATCATCCAGCAGTTTCTTGTACAGTTTTTTGTACAGCGGCGGACTTCTTCGGCCTGCTTTGAGTTCCACAGCTCGTCCCAGCTCTGCTTCCTGAGATTTCCCATGACCGCCTTTTTCTCCATGCCGTTACAGGGTATGACATCGCAGAACGGGTCGATGAAAAAAGCGTTTTTGGACATATCGCAGGGCAGAAGCCTCTTATTGCCGTAAATATAATTGATCAGTCCGTGGTTAAAATAGGCGCGGAACCACTTTTTCGGGGAATTGCTCTTCAAAAGCTCGTTAATCAGCTTTTCAAAATTCTGCGCCACCTTATATTTGTCGTCGATCTTATTGTCCGTCTTCCGGAAATAGAAGGAATTATGAAGGGTCGCCGTGGCAAACTCCATTCCCATGTCGTTCGCGATATTGTACAGCGGCACCAGATCTTCACAGTTCATATCCTGCACCGTCATGCCGAATCCCACATCGGGATGGCCCATTTCCACCAGCGTTTTCAGCGTCTTATACCCCCTGTTAAAGCCGTCCGGGATGCCGCGGATTGCGTCATTCGTCTCCTGCAGGCCTTCGATGCTGATGCGGATGCCCACTTTGGGAAATTCTTTGCAAAGACCGATGATCCTGTCCGTAAAATATCCGTTTGTAGAAATGACAATCCTGTCGGATTTTTTGTACAGTTCTCTGACGATTTCGGGGATATCCTGCCGGATAAAAGGCTCTCCCCCGGTAATATTCGTAAAAGCCATTTCAGGCAGTTTTTTTATATCTTCCAGCGTGATCTCTTCTTCCGGCCTGGTCGGGTCCCGGAAGCAGTCGCACATATTACAGTGGGCATTGCATCGGTAAGTCACGATGACCGTGCCATATAATGTCCGTCTTGCCATATTTATAACCATGCCTTTCTCTGTGCCCGCATATCGACCGCTGCCGGGCACAAATCACAAATTTCCGTTACGCTGCGCTCACCGGCACACGTAAACCTGTTCTATTATTTTACCACAATATTCCTCTGCTGTATCGAATTTTATCTTTTTACAGTTCTCCCGGTACGCCGCACAAAGCGCCGGCTGTTCCCAGAGCTTCCTGATTTTTTCGCCGAGCGCGGCTTCGTCCCCGGCGGGAAAGAGTTCCCCGGTCACGCCGTCGTGCAGCAATTCCGGAATGCCGCCAAGATCAGAAGCGATCATCGGCGTTGTATATGCCTGGGATTCCATCACGGAAAAGGGACAGTTTTCGTACCATTCGGACGGATACAGGCTGAACGCTGCGCCGGCGATGAGCTTTCGCAGGGCTTCTCCCGTGACGAATCCCACATTACGGATGTTGTCCGCCTGTGAAACTTCTTCATGAAGCGGCCCGGTTCCCGCAAAAATAAACGGTACATCCGGCATCCGCTTACAGACTTTCAGCAGCGTTTCCACGCCTTTTTCTGCGGAAAAGCGGCCGAAATAGAGAACATACCGATCGGGAAGATGTTCCCGCAGTCTGTTCCATGCGGCGTCCCTCTTCGCTCTGCTCCCGCAGTCTTCTTTTTCTCCGGCTTCCGGTACGAAATTATACAGCACCAGCGTCTTATCTGCAAGCAGCGGGTCGGTATCGAGCTGTTTTTTCATAAACGCGCTCGGACAGATAATCCGGTCCACTTTCCCGTAAGTCCTGCGCCACCGGTAAAAATCCGCTTCCAGCGTGCCGAGCAGGCTTTTGACAAGAGAGCCGTGAATGCACCGGTTTTTCGTACAGTTTCTGAACCGGCCGCCCCGGCAGGCAAAGCACAGTTTTCCCGTCCGCGGTATCATCAGCATATGGTTCGGGCACACCCACTGGTAATCGTGGGCGGTAAACACGATGCGGACAGGTTTCCGGCTTTTTTTTTCGAAAGCCCTGACTTCATCGATCACCGAAGGCGTGAGCTGAAAATTGATGTTGTTCAGGTGTACAATATCCGGTGCGAAGTCCTGCAAAACGGGACGGAGTTTCTTTCTCGCCTCGGCAGAATAGATGATTTTAAACGGATACAGGAGCTTTTGCAGCCCTCCTCCGTGAAAGTCCATATCGGAAGTATAGCTTTCCGCCCGGTTGCCAGCCACCCGTCCTTCATGTTCCATGCCGAAGTACTGCACTTCATGCCCCATCTTCACAAGCGCCTCTCCGAGCCCGAAAATATAAGTCTCGGAACCGCCGTTCGGATGCAGAAATTTATTAATGAACAGAATTTTCATATCCGGCCGATGCCCTTTCTTCAGTCTGTTTCCTGTCATCTGCGCGCATGGCGTCCCCGCGGTAGATACGAAGCGTCCGCTCCACCACATCGTCCCAGTTGTATTTACCGCAGATGAAGCCGCTGCTCTGCTTCCTGTATTCTTCCACAATTTCAGGATTTTGCAGCATATATTCCAGTTTTTTCTGTAAATCTTTTACGTTTCCCTTCCGGAAGGTCAGCGCCTTATCCTCCACGACTTCCGTATTCTCGCTGATATCGCTCACGAGGCAGCAGTTTCCGTAGCTCATGGCCTCTAAAAGGCTGATTGCCATGCCCTCCACGTCGCTCGGCAGGACAAAGGCATAGGCGGAAGAAAAAAGCTCTTCCAGCACCTGTCCCTGTACGAAATCTGTCATGATGACCCGGTCGTCTTCGGCGGCCATACGGTGTATTTTCTCCATGTAATCGGCCGCATGGCTGTTGCCTCCCGCAATCACCAGCTTCTTGTCCGTATCGGTTTTATGAAATGCTTCGATCAGATAATGCAGTCCTTTTTCGGGTACAATCCGTGCCAGAAAAAGGAAATAGCCGTTTTCCCGTAATCCGAATTTCTCCGTAATCAGTTCCGCCTTCCGTCTGGTGGGGCGCTCGATTCCGTTGGGGATAAAAACCACATCCCGCCCGTAAGTGTCTTTAAAATACTGACGGACATTTTCCGAAAGAACGATGACTTCATCCGCATATTTTGCCGCCATTTTTTCGCCGAACCGAATCACGCGGGAAGCAAAATTCCCCCATTTGGCCCGCTGCCAGTCCAGACCGTGTATCGTTGCAACCACCCTTTTCCCGCACAGCCTGGGCAGCCAGAGCATGGCGCACGGTCCTTCCGCATGATAGTGAATCACGTCGTAAGGCTTGACGAGCGCCCGGACGGTGGCAAAGAAGGAATAAACGATGGCGTTCAGTTTGCTGCTCTTAAAGGTCGGCACGATGTGAATGCGGACGCCTTTATAGTATTTTCTGTCACCGCGTCCGTATTCCTCATCATATTTTTTACCGGATACGTGATGCCCATACCTGTTATAGGCCTCCACTTTATGGCCTTTTTCCGCCATTCTGACCGCAAGGGCCTCCACGACGATCTCCACGCCGCCCTCTCTCGACGGAATGCGCTTATGTCCGATCATGGCGATTCTGAGCGGCGCCGCATCTTTTCCGGCAGGCTTCATCCGCCTTTCTCCGGCTTGTTCTTTGTGCGCCCCGGCCGCGGAACCGTTCCTCCGCTTCTCTCTGGCAAGCGCCGCGGTTTCCCGGCCCGTATGGTAAAGAAAGGCAAAATTCGTATTCAGATATCTGGGCAGCATGCGCTTTGGATTCTGTATGATGCGGAATACCCACTCCAGACACAGTTTCTGCATCCACAGGGGGGCGCGCTTCACTGTTCCCGCCATAAAATCAAAAGCGGCGCCGACGCCGATCATCAGGCCCTGCACCCTGTTTTTGTGCTCATACATCCAGATTTCCTGTTTGGGCGCACCGAGCGCAACCCAGATAAAATCCGGTTTCGCCGCATTGATGCGTTCCACGGTTTCCCGGTCTTCTTCCTCTGTCATCTGCCGGAACGGCGGCGCATACATCCCCGCAATTTTCAGGCCGGGATAAGTCTTTATAAGCGTTTTTTGTAGCTGCGCCAGCGTATGTTCCGAGCTTCCGTAAAAATAATGGGAATAGCCTTTTTCCAGCGAAAGTTTCAGAATCGCCGGCATCAGATCGGGCCCCGGAACCCTTCTGGCGTCCCGGTATCCGCGCCGCCGGCTCACGATGGAAAGCGGCTGGCCGTCAGGCAGCGCCATCGCTCCGCCGTTCTGTATTTCCCGGTAATGTGCATCCCGGTACGCCATCACGGTCGTATGGACATTGGACACGCAGATATAGTTTCCTTTTAACGCTTCCAGATTTTCCGTGATATATCGGATGGTCTTTTCCATCGTCGTAACGTTAATATTTGTTTTTAATATGGTACAGTACCGCAACGTATTCTTTTCCATAACCATGCCCTTTCTACATCCCGCCGTCTCCTCAGCCCCGTTTCCGCTCCTTTTTGCTCAGACAAAACAGAAGACACAGGAGATATCCCGCGAAACCGCCGATCAATGCGCTCCCCGTGTAATACCGCGCCGATTCCACCATAACCGCGTTTTCTTCCACGACCTGCATCCTCGTTTCGGCGTCCGTATAATTCATAATCCGATAGCCTTCATATGCGGGGTCTTCTGCGCTTTCCAGATATTCGACGCTTTCAAACCACCCGTCCGTATACACCCGCGGCACAACATAGCCTTTGGGCGCTCTGTACAGAAGGCCGCACAGAAGCACGCCTGCCGCAGCTCCCATAAGAACGGCTGTCACAATCCGTTTCGGAGCGGATTTCCGGACCCCGGCCGCCCTTTTCGGAAGTCCCGTCAAAAACGTCCATACGGCCGGAACCGGCACTTCGATTTCCCGATATGCCGCCGGAAGAAGGCAGTATTCCTTCTCTCCTTCCTTCTGTCTGAACAAAAGCTCTCCCAGAAACAGCAGCGTAATATTTTTAAAAGAGGTATTAAACAACAGCTGTTCGGTGAAGCCGGCTCCCAAAAAGCAGACGAGCATCACCGCTTCGCCCATTTTCTGCTTCCGGCACTGGTCTGCTGCCAGAACCATATAAGCCGCCATGAAAAAAAGAAACGGGATCAGTCCATAATTGACACAGCACCAGACATAAGAACTGTCAATGGTTCCGAACGGCATTCTCTGCAATGCGGCCTCCATGCCAAAGAGGCTCATATATTCCGGCGACATATACTGGCTCGCCAGCCATATCCGGGTATTCAGAAGCAGATTCAGCTTTTCCAGCCAGGGAGATACCTGTCCGGCCGCCTCCTGAAACGCATAGAGACAGGGCAGCAAAAAAGCGAACAGAATGCAGACGGGAAGTACCAGAATGACCGCCGCCTTTTCCGGGCGAGAGAATTTGGGGCGGAAATGCACATACAGCTCTCCCGCAAGGAAAATCGTTACGATGCCAAAGCCGGTAAAGCTGACCGAGTAAAAAAATACGAGCACATTGCCGATCATCAGCAGCACGAAATGTTTCAGACAATACCGCTCTGCCAGCTCATAAATGATAAAAGCGCAGAGCGCAAAATAAGTAATATGCAGAATATTGGGATGCGTAAAACCGAGACTCCAGCGGAAAATATGTCCGAGCCCCAGCTTCCGGACAACCCGGTAAATCGTATGTTCCAGACGGAAAAAGGAAAAAATGCTGAGCAGAACGGCGCACATGGACCACACCCACAGACCGGTGCGCATCACCTTTTTCAGGGAAATGTTTTTCATTCCCAGCATCAAAAGCATGACAAAAAGAATGCCCTTTTCCCGCGACTGCGCATACACAAACGCCGTCATGACAAGCATAGCCGCGACGAACACCGACTGCCGCCCCGTATAGGGCGTAATCAGAATTTTGACAAATCCGCAGAGCAGAGCCGGCGTAACAAGCAGGATAAAAAGCTTCTGTCCGTCATAGAGGCCAAATCCCTTTGTCACGGACAGCAGCAGAAAGAAGCCAAAATATAGGACTTCATATATCGGTATTTTTTTTGTTATTTTTTCGTTCATTCTCAGACGAGTTCCTTTCCACAATCCGCGAAAAAACCGTATACCGCCCTTCTCAAAGGACTTTTCCCTGCGGCGTTATCAGCGTCCATCCGGCCCAGAGCTCTTTCATCTGCTCCGGAATACAGATCTGCGTGTTTTTATGGATGGAAGGCCGTATCGTCACCTTCTGTTCAAAGGGATTGAGCCTGGCCCCCCAGAAGCTGAACGTGCTGTTTGCACAGATATTATGTCTGCAACGGCTCATCAGCATCATGTCATAAATGCTGTTTCTGCCGTGATTCCAGTCGATGATTTCAAAAGCCTCTTCCCGGTAATGCTCCTGTACATAAGGAATATCATCGGAAAAAAAGAAAAACTTCGCTCCGGGAAACCGCTCTTTGCAAAAATCGACCGCGGCCCGGTAATATTCTTTCGTACTGATTCCTCCGAAAATCGGACGGTTGGCCGCATCCAGATAATCGCCCCTGCGGATATGCACGCTGACGGACTCCGTTTCCCGCATCTTACATATCATTTCCGCATTTTTAGATAAAATGCCGGCATTTTCATCCGACGGACGACTGCCGGATTCCACGGATGTCTTTTGGCCCGATAAAACGTCTTCTTCGGGGAAACCGATCTCCCGACGCAGCTTTCCCAGAATATCCGCATAATATTTTTCGCAGGCCCAGTAACCCGTCAGATATTTATCGTCAAATCCGAATACCTGTTCATGGTACATATCGCTTTCCGTAAAAACGGGATTGGAGGCCGGGAGCAGCTTTCTTTTCAGCTTTGCCGTGATTTTTTCCCGCTCCTCCCACAATCGTCCGAGCACGCTCCTGATCTCTTCCGGCGCCGCCTCCCGGTAGGAAATGCCGCTCAGATAATGCAGTTCCAGTTCCCGTTCCGCCAGAACCGTCTCCTGCATGGTATCCCGGAACCAGGAAGTATCCAGCCTGACTTCTTTTCCCATGCTCTCCAGTTTTTTATACAACGCATACTGCTGCAGCTGGTTTCCCAGGCCGCCCATAACTCTGATGATAATCATATGAATAACCCCATATCCATCCTGTCATTTTCCTATATCTCCAGCATCAGCACCACTCCGAGCGCCCAGGGATAGGCCCCGTAGTTCTGCGGATACTGCGAAAAGCCTTCGCATTCGCCGAGGCTGTCGTACACCCTTCCGTTTTTGATGGACTTGCGCAGGGCGTGAAGCCCTTTATCCAGAACGATCTGATAGGCCTCTCCCTGAAGCATCCTCGTCCGGATTCCTTCCTGCAGGGCGAGGCAGATCATCGCGGTTGCGGAAGTATCCGCAGGGCCTTCCATCGCCTGAAGCTGCCAGGAGAAATAACCGTCTTTGCGCTGCCATGCGATGACCACATCCATCAGGCGGCAGTAGGATTCCTGTAATCTGTCCAGGCCGTATACGGCCGTCATGCACCTTATCATGCCCCGCAGAAGCCATCCGACGGCCCTGCCCCATCCGATAATGCCGTATTTCATGCCCGACTCCACCTCATAGCCGTGATAAGGCAGTTCCGTCGTTGTATCGATTCCGTAAGCCAGAAAATTCGCAATCTGCGCGACCGCCAGTTCCATCCCCTCATCCTTCTCGTAGACTCTTCCGTATTCGTACAAAAAGGGGCAGGACAGGCCGATCGTATCGACATAGATATGCCCGTTCTTCCGGGCGGCGCGGTAAGGAAAACTGCCCGTTTCGTCCGTCGGATAGGAAAAGGCATACTCTGCCAGTTTATCCACGGCTTTTCGGTATTTTCCGACATTTTTTTCATTGATCATGCCGTTCGCCCGACAGCCGTCCTGATATTCTTCCAGAATTGCGAGAAATACTTCTCCGGCAAGCAGATCGTCCAGATAAGAAACCGGAAACTTCTTTTTCTCCCATCTGGTAAAATAGGCCAGAAGAGCGGCCTCTATTCGGTTCACCATTGCCCCTGCATCCTCGGTTTTACAGTTTAACAGCTTCCTCCTGCAATGCCACAAACCGGACGCAAGCAGGCCCGTCGGCCAGAAGACCGGGTCATTTGCCGGCGTCTGCTGCCTGAGCGCATATTTTTTTATGAAAATCTTTGCTTTCTTTCTATAATTCCACAGACCGTAGGTCAGAAGTTCCTCACAGGCCGTTCCGATCAGCTCCATTTTCATTGTATCCATTTTGATTTCCTCTGCCAGTTCTTTTTCCCTCATGCTACGCTCTCCCTGCCATAGTTGTCTCCCCGGCTTTCCGCTATGCCTTTTTCCGAAACTTCCTGCATACTACCGACAGTAAGTATCCAAATTCCTCCGTTTTCCGGAAGAAACAGATAAAAACAAGATTATACACTATCGTAACGATTCCCGCCGTCAGAAGAAAAGTCAGTATATTCACCTGGGCCAGCAGGAATTTTTTTACAGGTAACAATACTAAAAGAATCCCCAGAATCGTGCAAATATATTTCAGGGAATCTTTGAAATAATCCCACGCGCTTCTCGCAAAACAGTTCCTGTAAATGATGATGGGCCTGACAAGGTTTGCCATGACGCCGGATACCACCGTTCCGATATAAACGCCGGCCAGACCGATATACTTCGCCCCGACGATGGAAATCACAAGATTCACGGCTCCCTGAATAATGGATAAATATTTATCCTGTTCAAACACCCCCGCCGCAATCTTATAATTCAGCAGTACGACTCTGCCGCCTTTAAAGTAAAAATCGATCAAAATCAGACTGAGCACCGTCTGGCCCAGCTTCCAGCTCTCATCCAGCCACAGCCCGGTGATGAGCGGCGTCAGAAGCAGGAAAAAACCAACCGCCGCGAAGCCGTACAGCCAGCAGGCAAAAAAGCGGTATACTTTAAAAATGCTGTACTGCTTTTCCTTCGATTCCGTCGCGACAAGGTTGCCGAGCCCGGAAATTACGGAATTGAAAATCAGGTTGATAAAATTGGCGCCGTAAGTGATCACATAATTATAATTTCCGACAAAACCGACCGAAGCCACGTCGATAAAATACGTGATGATAATGCTGTCCGTCTGTAATCTGGCCACATCCCCTATTTTATGGAACATCAGCGCCTTGCTCTTCGTGACGACAACATCCGTTTCCGCTTTCGTCAGCTTCTCCACGTTCCGTTCTTTCAGATAGGGATAAAGCCTGTTCAGGTACACGCTGACGACAATTTTCTGAAGCAGTTCGATGACCGCATGGGTCAACAGATACAAAAGAAAACTTTTCGTCACATGCAGGACGACGATCTGAATGCAGACCGTAACGATCTTCGTAATCGTTGTGATATTAGTCTGAATATAATCCTTTTGTTCCGCGTTGACAAGACTGTATTTATAAGCCACAAAATACGTGCTGACCGTATTGAAGAGAAAAATCAGGTAATAGATGACCAGTTCCCTTACCGCGATGCCGCTCCGGCTTTCGGGTTTAATCAGCAATGGCAGGAAGGGCGTCACCGCAAGCCCTATGACGGCAATGACGCCGGCGATCGTCAGATATGCCTTTTTATAAAGCCGCATATAAGACTTGATTTTCTCATAATCCCGGCCGGCCACCGGCTTATACAGGCTGTAATTTAACGCCGTGCCGACGCCGAGTTCCGCCAGCGATAACACGCTCAGAATATCCGCATACAGCGTATTCACGCCGAGCAGCGTTTCTCCGAGCACCCGGATAAAGACGTCTCTCTGCCAGAACCCCAGAATCAGAATCATGAAATTGCTGATGTAGCCGAAGAAAATGTTCTTCGCGGCCTTCTGCACTCTGCCCATTTTGTCCCTTTACCACTTTCCTTTTTTCAACAGGCCGTATAATCCGATATACAGGCCCGGAAGCCTCCGGTACAGGCTGACTTTCAGCCGGTACCCCCGGTCCAGTTTTTCATAGGCCCCTTCTGTCTTCAATGTTTCCCCTACCGTATGACTGCACTTTTCTTTCAGTCCGGCATGTTTCTTTTTCTCCCCGGCCGGCAGCATGGAAAACTTCCCCACAGTCAGCATACAGGAAATCAGCAGAATCGAAGCGGCTTTCTGCAGAACTTCCGGTCCGTACGGCGCATTGGCGCGTCTTCCCGCGGCGGCTTCGTTTTCCGCGCATATGGTTTCAAGCACGAGCTGCCAGCACCGTATCTGATCGATGTCCGAATCCCGGAAGGGCCGCAGCATCGTGCCGTTTTCGTTATAATAATAACAATAGCCGGGGTATTCGCTGCTGCTGACCCATTCGGCTTTCCGGGCGGCTTCCCAGAGAAACAGCATGTCCTCCCCGATCGTATAATCTTCCCTGAAAAAGTGTCCGTCCAAAAGCGTCCGCCGGTACAGTTTCCCCCAGCAGCGGGTATCCTGATTTAAGATGCCCTCCGCCAGAAAATCTTTTCCCGCAGTCAGCTTCCGTCCATATACATGTTCCGGCGGCCTGCGGGCTTCTTCCCAGTCCCGGTCGGAGCATCGTTCAAAGCCGCATCCCGCGATCTGAACGCCTTCCTGCTGTATTTCCTCATATAACCGGGAAAGGCAGTCCGGCTGTAACCAGTCGTCGGCGTCCGCAAAAAAAAGATATTCTCCCGCGGCTTTCCTCAGTCCGGTATTCCTCCCATAGGAAACGCCCCGGTTTTTATCGGAACGGAACACGCGGATCCGCCCGTCCCGCTCCTGCCATGCTTCACAGAGGGCGGGCGTTCTGTCTGAGGAAGCGCCGTCGATCAGAAGAAGCTCCCACATCGTATAGGTCTGCGCCTGAATGCTCTGCACACATCTTCCGATCCAGGCTTCCCCGTTATATACCGGAACGATAATGCTGATCAAATCCCGTATCACGCCGTTACCTGTTTCCATAGTGTCCGAATCTCTCTTCCCGCCTGTGCCGCCTTCCCGCAGTACTCCGGCATGATCTCACACAAATGTGAACGAATCCCCTCTTCCCGCTCCATCAGCCATTCATAGGCGCGAATCAGCGCATCCGGCTCCTGAAGCGTCTGTACGGGCAGTACATAATTTTCCTCGTTCCCGAATAAATCCCGTGCAATGCCCAGCGCCTTGACGGAGTATCCGACAACCAGCGTAGGCACATTGCCGGAATAGGCCGCAATCGTGGCGTGCGTTCTCGCACCGATGAAAGCCCTGCATTTCGAGATCACATATTTTAACTGTCCGCAGTTTTGGTCGGAAAAGAGCATAACCCGCTCGTTTTCCTCGTATCCCTGATATAACCGGGCAAGCGTCAGCCGGTCGTCGTTGTTTTTCCAGATCACATGCGGTATGAGCGCCACACTGTTATCCGAAGTCCGCAGAATATGCTCGATCAGTTTCCGGTAGTTTTGTATGGTAATGCCCGGTTCTTTCTCGTAACGGACGATCATCGGACTGATATTGATGCCGATCGTCCTTCCTTCGGGGAAGTTTTCCGGCATCTTTGTTTCTTCCGGCTTCAGGGAAAAGGCCGGATCCGGAAAGAATTTCACGTTCTCCGTAACACCCGCCTCCGAAAGCGCCTGAAACGTAATGGATTCCCGCGGCGTAATCAGCGCATACCGCTTCATATCTTCCACAACTTCCGGTTCTTTTAACAGCTCCGGCTCCAGGGAACAGCCCCATAAGACCGTCTTGGCCCCTGCCCGGCAGAAGGTGCGGTTTGCCAGAATCGCCTCTTTTTTGGAAATCTCATAACAGTACATGTCGCCGCCCACCGATACATACAGCGGCGCCAGGTTTTTGCCGAGTACGTCCCGAAAACGGTAACGCATAAACGATTCCGGGTCATGGAACAGGGCGCGCCAGGCATAATACCACACATGGGCCGCGAAATGTTCGGCTATTTTCCGTTCCTGTAATACGTCGCATAAACCGGCCAGCGAATAGAAGTTGTCCTCCTTTTCGCTGTTCGTTACGAGTAATTTGGGAAGTTCTTCAATCATATGGCACGTGCTGTTCACGATCGCCTCACAGCCATGATTCCCGCTTCCTCCATGCAGATACATCACTAATCTGTTATCCACGCCATTTTCCTTTCTATTTTTTTCTGTCATAAATGCGGATGATGACCCGCAGCATCCTCAGCAGCAGTTTTTCCGGATACTGCATGCCCAGATATAATAACTGATTGGAACGCTCCCTGACGGAAACCGGCGTATTTAAAACGCATTTCCGCACGTTTTCATCCAGAAAAATTTCACGGATATTCCGCAGATAACTCCTGTCGGGATTGCGGAGCTCATTCTTCATGATGAGCAGCAGCATATAGCAGTATTCTCTTTCAATCGCCCCCTGCATATCCTGAAAGCCCTTTGCCTCCGAGACGGTGTACAAAAATTTCCGCAGCCGGTTGAGCCCCTCCAGCATGTTCGTCAGATAACCGTGCACCGTGGAGTTTTCCACATAACGGTAATGATAGAACAGAGCGTCCTTCATCACTACGACCCTCGTGCTGTTAAGCATCGCCGGAAATACGACCGTCAAATCGTCCCCCATCAGAATCGAAGTGTCCCGAAATTTCTCGTTCCCTTCAAAAACGGATTTTTCAAACAATTTCATGCAGCGGGACAGCGGAATGGTGCGCTGTTCGTTTCCGATCAGCTTATTCTTTATTTCCTTTTTCAGCTTTTCGCCCTCGTAAATGCCGGGCGCGGCGGGACAGACGGCGGGCAGGGTCGTTCTTTTTTTCTCCAGAATGTGGTTGCAGCATACGACTTCCCCCTTTTTCCCGACAAGGTGTTTCATCATTTCCCACAGCATTTCCGTTTCCACATAGTCGTCGCTGTCAACGAACATGATATAATCCCCGGCCGCTTCCTGCAGTCCCAGTAAAGACGCCGCGGTACAGCCGCTGTTTTTCTGATGGAAAACCCGCACCCGTTCATCCTGATCTGCGTATCTGTCGCAGATTTCGCCGCTGCCGTCCGTCGATTCGTCGTCGATCAGCAGCAGTTCCAGATTTTCATAGGTCTGCAGTAATATACTGTCTATGCACTGTTCGAGGTAATCATGGACGTTATAGACCGCCACGATTACGCTGATTTTATCATTTTTCTTTTTCATTTAACAGCCATGCCGCCTTTCTCTCAGCCTGCATTCTTTTTCGTCAAAAGACCGCCGCAGGCCTTCCGGTAAATCCGCTCCAGATTCCGCAGATGAATTTCCAGACTGTACTTTTCCGCCGCCGTCTCCCTTGCACGAAGCCCAAGTCTGCGGCACAATTCTTCCTCCCGCAGAAGGGCGGCCACATCTTCCGCCATCCTGACAGAATCGCCGGGCGTTTCCAGACAGCCGTTTTCCCGGTCCTGAATCAGCCGCAGTATCCCGCCAACGGCCGTCGTTACAATCCCCATTCCATAACCCATCGCTTCCAGAACCGACACCGGCATCGCTTCATGGTAGCTTGGAAACAGGAAAACGGCGCTTTCCCGCAGCAGTTTCTCCTTCTCTTCTCCGCGTACCCAGCCGGTAAATCTGACGTATGGCAGAAGATCCTTCTCCGCAAATGCGTTTTTTACCTGTTCCATCCGGCCGTCGCCTGCCATGACGAGGCGCGCCTGCGGGCACTCTTTTATGACGTTCCGCAGAATATCGGCCATATCAAAACTTCCCTTATCCCTTTCCAGCTTGCCCAGATATAATATCTGGTTCCGGTTTCTCCCGCTGTCATAGGGCTCTTCGGGCAGCACACAGTAATTTTCCAGCACGTCGATCCGCCCGGACGGTACGATCTTTGAAATTTTCTGCTTCCATTCCTCCGAAAGTACGATCAGGCGGCTGCATTTCCCATAAACTCTCCGCACAAGCCTCTTTTTTGACGCGGAAGCATCCTCGTAAAAACGCCCGATCTCCGAACCGTGAATGTGATTCACAACCGGAATGCGCCAGAGGCCGCTTACATAAATAAACGGCATTTTCCGGTAAAAGCTCGGTCCGAAAGAGGAATGGACATGCACGATATCCGGTCTGTCAAAAAGCAGTATTTTCAGAAAATAACAATATCCGCCGAGCGCTTTGAGAAGCTTCTGCATCTTATTTCCGTCGCAGTAAGATTCCACATAACGGACCGTGTGTGTTTTTTCCAATGCAGAACCCCTGTACCCGTTTACCACGGACGCGATGCCGCCTTTTACGGAAGGATTCGGCACAATCATACAAATTTTCATTTGGAACCCTTTCCGGTCAGCACCACCCAGATTGTCTGGAATAAAATTTTAATGTCCAGCCCCATCGTCCAGTTATCGATATATTCCAAATCAAGTTTTACCACTTCGTCAAAATCGATGATTTCGCTCCGGCCGCTGATCTGCCACAATCCGGTCAGTCCCGGCGTCATGCTGATGCGCCTCCGGTAATGGGAATTATACTGTTCAAATTCGTCTTCTGTCGGCGGCCTCGTCCCGACCAGGCTCATATCGCCTTTCAGGATATTATAAAACTGCGGGAGCTCGTCTATGCTCGTTTTACGGATAAACTTCCCCACTTTTGTAATGCGCGGATCGTTTTCCATCTTAAACATCAGCCCCTGCATCTCGTTCTGCCTTTCCAGCTCCTTTTTCCGCGCCTCCGCATCGATATACATGGAGCGGAATTTATAAATCTTAAAACGCCGGCCGTTCTTTCCGATTCTCGTCTGCGCAAAAAAGACGGGGCCCGGAGAATCCAGTTTGATCGCAAGCGCCACGAACGGCATTGCGATGCCCGTAATCAGCAGGCCCGTAAGCCCGCCCACGATGTCCAGCAGGCGCTTTAAAAACAGCCTTCTGTAATCAAAATGGTTTATGGAATAGGTCACCACCGTATAATCCGCAAACCTTCCGACACGGACTTCCTTCTGCGGCCTGTCGATAATGTCGATGTTAAAATGGCAGGAGATTCCCATGGATTCCAGTTCATAGATAATATATTTCACATATTCCATATTTTCGTCCGGCAGATTGATGAACACTTCATCGAGCGGCATCTGCCTCGCCGTCTCAATGACGTTTCCGCCGTCCGCCGTCACTTTGACGCCGTCTATAACGACGCCCTTTCTGTCCGCATCCACACAGGCGAGCGCCACGATCTCATAATTGATATCCAGCGATTTTTTCAGGCTGCCGACCGTCTTGTCCAGCACGGCATCTTTCGCGATGATCATGATCTTGACCTGATTGGACCGGGACATAAAATAGACCCGGAGCACCCTTTTGGCAAGGAGGCGCACAAGCCATCCGAGTATCATGTCGAATACCGTAAAATACCCCCAGACAAGTCTTGAAAAATCAATACCCTTCTGCGTAACGAACAGCACCATGGAAAAGGCGAGCGCCATAAACAGATTGTATTTCAGGACCGCAATCAATTCCACGAACACGCCGCGCGTCAGAAAATCCCTGTTCCAGTCGAGCAGAAAACTGTACATGGTACAGAACAGCAGAAAACAGACAAACCCCATAAAATGGAGCTCCGGCTCCATTACTCTGCTGAACTTCCGGTAACGCAGCAAAAGGGCAAGCATAAAAGAGATCGTAATCGTAATTAAGTCTACAAACAGCAGGCAATAGCTCTCTATAATTTTCTTTCTACGGTTCATAGGCACACCTTTCGCGTTCGTTTGATTATTGTCTCATCATATCATTTTTTCGGAGAAATTTCAATCGCCGCCGGCTGACAGCCGGAAGAAGGCAGAAAATAGCTTCCCATCATCATCAGGAGAAAGTTCCTTCCGATATAAACCGAAAATAAATGCGCCTCCATTACGGAATAGACCGCAAGCACCGTAAATATGACAAGCCCGAAGGCATCCTTTTTCCGGTAAAACTGCCACAGAAGCGCGGCGCACGCGGCGCAGTACAGGATGCCGGGAACAACGCCGTACCGGTAAAACAGCTTCACCCACCCCATGTCAAAATAATAATCCATATTCTCCGGGCAGGAAAATGCAGACCAGGTTTCGATCGTTCCGTCATTTCTTTCGGAATCGGTCAGCGATTTGATCCGGCCGTTCATGAACTTATCCGCCTGCAGCAGTATGCGGGTATGATTATCTTCGGGCATCGCATCGCAATACACATAAAGCCGCCACGCCTCCATTACCCGGGGGGCGTTCGCCGCCGCGTCCACCGAAAAACCCACGCACAGCGCGAATACGAGAAAGCCGCCCAGATAAGCAATGAACTTCTCCCGGAAAAATCTGCAGTACGTCATCACGAAAGATGCGAGCAGCAGCATCGTCGCAACAAGCATGCTGGTCTTGGAATCCGTCAGACCGTAGATGCCGATATTGAGCAGCATCAGAAACAGATAAACATACCATTTCTGCCGTTTGTCATATCCGTAAATCCCCATCGCAAGAAGCATCAGAAACATACAGGAAAGCGCGTTCGGATGGCCCATTCCCAGCGTATACCTGGTCTCAACGCTGCTGCCCCCATAAGTAACCGCCCATTCTCTCCCGTAATCCGCAGTCAGGCTCATATCGCCATAAATCCCCGCCACCGCCAGAAAAACGATGACCATACAACCCGCAAGCGTCACATAAAAAGCGTACCGGATCATCTGCTTTAACGGAATGCCCTTGCAGGCCGCCGTGAATGTCACGATGCGGATGAGATCGTTCCGTCCCGTCACCCGGTAAGAAATCAGCGATACCAGCTCCAGAACGGCGATCAGGCACCACTCCTTCCACGTATATTCCGTACAGACAAGCTTCAGGCCAAAAAGCAGAAAGGTAACGCGGAACAACAGGCCCTCTATGGGATTTATGTAATTGCTTTTGTCAATAATGACGATAATCAGCTCGGCCGAAAGCCCGATATAGAACAGAAGCTGCGGTATTTTATACTTCCATACAATGCCATAAAAATTCCGAATCCCCACTGTTGCCTTCCCGTCCTTTCCTCATCCCCGCCTTAGTTTTCCGTGTATTTTTCTGAGAAGCTGTTTTGCCGAAAGCAGATTCCTTTTCCAGAAAATTCTGAGCCCGCTGACCGGCGGCGCCAGCAGATAATCGTATTCCGCCATATGTTCCCGCAGATAAGCCGGATAGGAATCGTCGATTTCCACCCGGACAAACCGGGCATCCCTTCCGAAAATGTCTTCCCCGCAGAGCAGTCTGTCCAGCGCTTCCGTCAGATACCGGGACGTGTTATACTCCTGATGCGCCGCCGCCTTCACTTTATCGCCGATGCGCTTTGCCACATCTCTTTCCCCGTAGCCTCCCATATAGCCGAAATGCCAGCCGCCGTCCGCTACCCTGACGCTGCACGGCGCATGCACGGAGACTTCCCGCAGATAGACGATGCCTTCTTTCGGCAGACTGCCGAAACTGCATACCTTTGTCCCAAGCCACTGCCTTTGGGAAACGCCCGGAAATTCGCCGGTAATCGACAGCAGATTTCCGGAAACTTCTTCCATATTCAAAAAGCAGTAAAACATTCTCTGCGCAAAATGATAGATTTTGGACGCATCGAAATGAGCGATTACTTCCATGAGCGCCTCGGGATTCGGTATTTCATCCACATCGCTGAAAATAACGATATCTTCCGGCCGGCAGTCCCCCATCGCCCGTATCAGCTGGTTTTTCTGAAACTTGTCCCGCTCATGGGTCGTCACGTCCATCGGGGAATTTTCCACCGCCACATACAGGATTTTATCCGCAAACTCCGCAAACATCTCTCTGTTTTCCGCAAAAGTCATCGGCTTTGGCTCTCCGGAAAAAGTCACGGAAGACTCTTCGATGACGAATTTATCCACATAAGGCGCCATCACATGAAGCCGCAGCTTCAAGATATCCAGTTCATTAAAAAACGGAATACAGTCATAAATCATTTTTCTATCCCTTCTGCGTTTTACTGCCGGCGCTTCCATTTCCGCCAGAACAGAAACGGCCTGATCATGCCTTTTATTTTTTTCCACGGACTCACAAAATGCGGGTACTGCGCATTTCTGCCCCACCACTTATGAAACAGGAAGGGCTTCTCCACATCCATCACTTCCGGAATCATGTGTTCGTGTCCGAAATACTTCGCAACTTCAATCGGCGCAAAACGCATGCCCGCCTCCTCGATGGCATTTTTATATTTACAGCACAGAAACGTATCTTCGTTGTAGTTGCCGTCCGGCATCTTTTCCCATTTCAGTCCGGCCTGTTTCGGAAACTGCAGCAGTTTTCTGCTCCGGATGGAAACGCTGTTCCCCACCCGGCAGATTTCCCCTTTCGCATCCCGGTAAGCGTAGTCGTTTGTCGGAAGCGGCCAGGGGGAGCCGATATAATCATACTCCAGAAATTCCTCCCGCCAGCTCTCCGGGTGCACCACGAAACCGTCATAATGCACGAGCAGTACATAATCCGTGTCGATATAATCCGAAAGCTCATAAACTATCTTATAATTAAAGGCATCGATATCCTTTAGTCTGGACGTATGCCTGTAATGTATGCCTTTTGGCAGAAAAAGAGGCTTCCTGTGGGTAATCAGAACGACTTCTCCAAATTCAATGCCCCGCATACTGTATTCGATCGCCCGTATCGTTTCGTAAAGATTGACGCTGGTCATCGCCGCCAGCGTGACATTCGGCAGTTTCCGTTTCTCCGTCCCCATATTCGGCAGTTCCTTTCTACTCGTCCGCGCCTTCGCCGCTCTCCCGCAGTCTTACCGAGTCTTTATGATAATAATCCGATACCGCAAGATTCAGCCAGTTTTCCGTATTGGTCTTCAGATCTTCAAAATCAAACAACGCCGGCCTTGCGGAATAAGGTTCGATCACAACGTCTTTTATCGTATCATCCACATAAAGCGCATGGCGTTCCATCGCTTCTTCATAAAAAACAGCCGCATCTCCGTTTGCAAGCGAACGCAGAGCCGATATGCCGGCATAGGTATTTTTATCGGCCGTCATCGTCCACACGAGCAGAACGATGAATATCCCCGCAGCGGTCATCCGGTTTCCCGTGCGTTCCAGAAACATGCCGAAATACGCTCCGGCGCTCTGTCCGGCATTCCGGTGGTTCAGCCATCCGAACCAGTACGTGGTCACGAAGAACAGGCACAGATAATAAACCATCTGGATTATATTATCCACTCTGGAAAGCCCCACCATGCCGACCGCAAACAGCGTCGGCGTGAACATTGCCGACAAAAGGCAGAAAGCGCCCGCGGTCACCCATACGGGATGTGCGAAACTTTTTTCGGATTTCTTTCCGATCTGCCAGAGAACCGGGAGCAGCGCAAGCCAGACGAATATCACGAGCGTGCCCGTCCATCCGATCATGAAAACGACCGCATAATAAAAAGATAAAATAACCGCCGTCACCGGCGAATAGCCGACATCCGTATCCAGGCTTGCCCGCACCGCATTCCCCGGCGCCAGCATATTGCACAGAAAGCCAGCCGTAAAGAATAAAAACGGAAGCAGTATCAGACCCGCCTTCTTCCTTTTTTCCACAAAAGCATAAACGAGCAGAAGCGTCAGCAATATTTCCGCCTGAAGCGCCGTCACCAGATTGCCCCCGCCGATGATAACGCCTGACAGGACCGCCGAAATACACCGGGCTGCTGCCGCGCCTTTCTTTTCCGCCCACAAAATGCCCGATACAAGCGTCAGCATAATAAAAAACAACGCTTCCATCAAAACATAATGGGTCGCGCCGTTATACCAGTAAATCCCTTCAAAAGGCGCTTCCATCACCTGATAGAACATGAAAAGCAGTAAAAACATCACAAACGAAGCCTGCGTCCGGCCGCTGCCGAGCCATTTGATCAGAATATGCCTTCCCAGCGCAAAGGAAGCGCCGGCAAACAGGCCGATCATCACGATTGGCACGAGAAACGCCGCTTCATACCGGAAGTTCATCGGACAGACCGCCATCAGGAAACAGGATACATATGTGCCCTGCCATTCCATGAAAAACGCTCCGGTCTGCCTGAGCGCGGTCAGTATGGACTGCCACAGAGAACCGGTCGCCGTCCAGGTATCATGCACCGCCCTGCCATAGTTGTAATCGTCGATGCACATCACGTTGTATTTTCCAAGCAGCAGCAGCGGAATAACCGACACCGCGAACAAAGCCGCCGCACAGACCGCCGTTTTCCGCGTGGAAATACCGTCCACAGCGGCTGCGGTTCGGGTTCCGAATCTTTTTATAACATCTGTTATTTCAAGATATTTCTGCTTTGCCCTGTTCCGCTTCATGCTGTTTTGCTTTTGTTCCGCCTTCTTCTGCTTCACCTGCCCAATTTCTCCTTTATCCGTCTGACCACCCCGCGGGCGATTTTACCGCAGTACGCCTTTCCGTAAATATATTTCCCGTGGAGCGCCATGAATTTCAGCCGCATTCCTTCCGGCCTTTCGTTCAGGCGGGCGTATTTGCGGGACGTCTTTTTATACCGGGCAAGCTCTTCCCGGCATTCTTCGGCGGTAAACACCCTTCCCTGCCTGTCCATATAATGCCAGCCCTCATAAATATTCTGTTCGGACGCCCAATAGCCATCGGACACATTGTGCCTCGCCCAATATTTGGGCGCCAGAATATACCGCACCGTATCGCTCGTAAAAGCCGGGAAATAGGCAAACGAGGAATTGGCAAGCAGCAGGTATGCCGCGTTTTTCAAAATGCTGTAATCCTTTGCCAGATCGAAATTATAAGCCGGGATACCCGGCAGAAATTTGCCCGCTTCCTTTACATCATTGGTAATAATCATAAATTCCATACGGGGATTGATTTTCCGCATCTGCGCCATGCCGTTAATCCAATATTTTTTCCTGAGATATAACTCCGGCGACCCCATATAATCGCTGCACCGCAGATGCAGAATGCAGAGATTTTCCCGGCTGTATTCCTTACAGTCATATTCCGGCTTCACCGCAAGCCACTTTTTGATATCCTCTTTATGACGGATAAAGTAATCTTCCGCCTGAAAGTTCCCGTAAAGAAGCGTATCATCCTCTATGTCGAACAACGCCCTGTCCGTATCCGTCACATAAACCCCGTGAGTCAGGTCGTGTTTCGAATTGCCGGCAAAAAGCCTGTCCTCTTTTTCATGGTAAATTTTCTGATAGTCTTCCTTCCGGGAAGGCTCTCCATAGGAAAGATCCATAAAATACAGTCCGCAGTCGCTGTGCATATTATTGGCGAAGTGCTCCGGATCCAGCACGCTGAACCGATATCCCTTATCCGCCGCAATACATCTGGTCGTCACATAGAAAAATAACTGATTTCCGAGTCCAAATCCTTCCTGTGTCTCAATTCCTAACATCTTTATATAACCTTTCCTTTCACCCGGCCTGCGATATTTGTGCTGCAAGCGCAAATTCGCGGTTGAAAAATCTCTGATTTTTCAGCCTTTTATTGCAGACTGCTCTCTATGATTTTCTCACCCTCCACTTTATAAATGACGTCGCATTTTGCGATCGTATTCAGCCTGTGGGCGATGATGACCATCGTCTTTTTTCCATGAAAACTGTTTACAGCGTCCATAACCGCTTTTTCCGTATCGTTATCGAGTGCGGAAGTCGCTTCGTCAAAAACGAGAATCTCCGGATCATGATACAAAGCCCTCGCAATGCCGATACGCTGTCTCTGTCCGCCCGAAATCCTGACGCCCCGGTCGCCGATCGTCGTATCAAGCCCTTCCGGAAGCCCCTCGATAAACTCCTTCAGCTGCGCTTCTTCCAGCACTTCCCAGATTCTTTTCTCGTCGATCTCATCCGCATCGATGCCGAAAGCGATATTGTCCCGGATAGACTCGTCCACCAGGTAAATCGACTGCGGAATATAGCCGATCTGAGAAAGCCAGGAATCATAATCTTCAAAAATATTTCTGCCGTCCCAGGTGATGCTTCCCTTCTGCGCATGCAAAAGGCCGAGCAGAATATCCACGATCGTCGATTTTCCCGCGCCCGAAGGGCCCATGATGCCGACCGACTGTCCGCGTTTGACTTCCATATGGGCATCCGTGAAAATATTTTTATCCGTTCCCGGATAAGCGAACGTAATATGGTCGAGAACGATCTTATCCCGCAGAACCGTCTTTTCTCCGGTTTTTCCGCCGGCGCCGTTTCCGCCGTCCGTTCCCTTTTTCCCTTCTGCTGCGTATCCCGTAACGCTGCCGTTCACATCCTGCTTCATGCCTTCGTTCAGATTTTCATACAGATAATCCAGACAGGGCTGGGAATAAGCAATTTCCGAAATATAAGTGTTGATGCGGTTGGCGCTCGGCATAATCCGGACCGCCGCCACCGCAAACGCGGTAAGCTGCGGAATCAGCACTTTGACATTGCCGCCGCTTAAAATATATATCATGATAAAAGCCAGCATGCTGACGATAAAAATCGTTTCGATCAGCAGTCTCGGCAGATTATTCAGCACCGCATAATTTCTCGCCACATTGGCGCCGATGCTTCCGCTCTCGTAATAATTTCTGACAAAAAACTCTTCCCGATGCAGAACCTTGACATCTTTCAGCCCGTAGATGGACTGAATGCGCCATTTGGCGATCCGGGACTGGATTTCCTGATTTTTCCTTCCGATCGCATTCAGACGCGGTTTCAGGATTCTGGAAAGCAGCAAAGTCATCCCGAGGAAAATCACAACGATAAAAACGGTCATGACCGGGCTGACGACTACCAGAACGACGCATAAAAATGCCGAGACAACGACTTCCGTAATCATCTGAATCATAACGAGAATCAGCTGGAACGCATTGGGAATATCGCTGTCCGTCAGCCGAAATACCGTAGGGATATCCGCGCCGAGATATTCTTCGTAGGGCCTGCCCAAAAACTCCCGCATGACGCGGCTGATCATCCGGTTCCGATTCCTTGTGACAAAGGTATTCTGCACATAGGTCTGGAACAGCAGATACGCGTTTTTTATAACAAAGAGAATCATCATCGTGGACAGCATCACGATAATCAGTTGATTCCAGTTTCCGGTCTGCGTCATGTCCGCCGTTTCGATGTGCAGGAAATACAGAACCTTTCCGACAATCTCGTTTTGTGCCAGCGCTTCCGGGTCCATAATGCCCTGCACGAGCGGAAGCATCATGGATACGCCGAGCGTCTCAAGGAGCCCCCCGATTAAGATCAGAATCCCCAGCCCGATAAACTGCATCTTCTGTTTTCTGTCAAAAAGATAACCGATCTTCTGCAGCATCGTTACCTTCTTTTCCTCCTGCGCCGTTTTTCTCATCTATATATCCATGTCCTTTCCCGTACCTGTTTCTTCACCTCTATGCGGCCCTGTTATTGTTTATCCGTTCCGATTTTAATCATATCGTCCCTGTATATGTCCGAACAGTCCCATCCGTTCAGCCATTTTTCCGGCGCAATCACAAGTTTGTCCGGATTATCGTTCAGGTATGAAGCCCACCAGCCAAAACTGCTGTTTGCCAGAATATTATGCTTACACCGGCTCATCAGCATGAGCGTCTCGTAGTCCCGGTCTTTTGGAAGTTCGACCGGTACGATCGGAAAATCCGCATGCTCCTTTACCCGTTCCGCCGCCCATTCCCTGTCGTTTGTAAAAAGGTAAAACGTGCAGTCGGGATGGCTTTCCGTCACCTTCCTCACAGCCTTCTCATAATACGCATCCGTGCAAATATTTCCGAACAATTCCAGATTCTGCGGCAAAAGATAGTCGCCTCTGCGCACATGGATGCTGACGGATTCTCCCTGTTCCATCCGATGCAGATAGTCTTCCGCCTGTTTTGACAGGCCGTATCCCTTTTCCCGGTTCTTCCTCACATTTTCCAGGCAGAATTCCTTCTTTAACAGTGTCCCCACATCCCGAAAATACTTTTCGGACTGCCAGTAGCCTTCCAGATAAACGTTATCCCATTCAAAAATCTGAGGCTGGAATCGTTTGCTTTCTTCAAAATAAGAACGGCTCTTCCGTCCAAACAGCTTTCTGCGCACCCTGTCGGTAAATTTCATGGAAGCATCCGTCATTTCTATGATTTCCTGACGGTCCGCCCTTTCATATGCGGCGCCGAAAGCGGCAAGCGCCGGATCTCTCTGCCGGTCTTCCCGAAAACCCGCCTCATCATCCATTTTCACCGTTTTTCCCATACTGATCAGCTGCCTGTAAAGCGCGTACTGGAACATCTGGTTTCCGAGACCGCCCGCCATCTGGATGATTATCATACCGATCTATGCCCTTTCCTTCCGCGGGTTATTCCCCGCTCTCATTATCCCCGGTTACCGCCGTTACTGCGATATTCCATCGTTCTACCGCCTGCGCCGTCTTTTCAGCGGCAGGATTACGGCTTCGTTAATACACATTACGCCCCAATACAGCCTGGGGGATTTTAAAAACAGTTCCATTTTCTTCCGTTCATTGGGATTCGCGGCAATACACCCGTAGATTCGTTCAAAATCCGCTCTTCCCTCATTGATAACATTCGCTATTTTATTTAAATAATCCTTCTTTTCCGGCATCCCGCTCTTTTTTACCTGATTATAAAAAAGAAGCAGCCTCTTATATACAAAATAATCATGAATATCCGCCAGATCTTCTCTGCCCAGCGAACACAGATAGTCGCTTCGTTCTCTGTAAGCCGGTATCTGATCCGTAAAAGTACGGGAATTGATCTTCACATTCATGATACTGCCTTCTCTGTCTATTATATAATTATAAGCGGCACTGTCAAGGTAAACGCATCTGCCGGCCCTTCCCAGCGCTTTGGCGGAGAACACAACGTCCTCATACCATTTCCCGACGCTGAACCGCAGTTCCTGCAATACTTCTCTTCGATACAGCTTATTCCACGCCGCATTCTGAATATCATACTCTTCCCGTTCTTCCACATAAACCTGCAGGGCTTCCTGTCCTTCGAAAACGGCAGCCCGGTTTGTCGAAGCGTCTTCAGTATGGTCCCTGTACACCCGCCTGTACCGGCATATCGCCATATCCGCCTGCCAGGAAAGCGCCGCGCTGAGCATTCTCTCGTACATATCCGCATCAATCCAGTCATCGCCGTCCACAAATCCGATAAAGCTCCCTTTTGCGATATCCATCCCGACATTCCGGGCGTCCCCGGGTCCGCGGTTTTCTTTATGAATCACAATAAGCCTGTCATCCTGTCCGGCCAGCCTGTCGCAGATCTTCCCGCCCCCGTCCGTGGAACCGTCGTCCACAAGAATAATCTCCAGATTACGGTAAGTCTGGTTCAGAATGGATTTAACGCCGCGTTCCAGATAAGGCGCAATATTATAAGCCGTCACGATGACCGAAATCAGCTCCGTCTGCCGTTCGAGCGGAATATGGGGGGCCTGGTAGTCTGGTATTTGTTTCATACATGTTTCTCCTCTGTCAAACGCATAAACTCCATAAACATCAGCACATGCCAGATCTGCTGCCGCCACACGCCGCGTTCCACAAAGTCCGTCCACATCCGGCCGACCGCATCCGCATTCAATAACCTTTGTTTTTTTATTATTTCCGGTTCGAGGAGCCCTTCCGCCCATTCCCGCAGTCCGGGCTCTTTCAGCCATTTATGGAGCGGAATCGCAAAACCTGTCTTGGGGCGCTCCACCAGCTCCCTGGGCACGTACTTATATAAAATATCACGCAATATTTTTTTACTCACATCGCCCTGTTTTTTATAGGATATGGGCAGCGTCCAGGCAAATTCCACCACATCCTTGTCCAGCATGGGCACTCTTGTTTCCAGTGAAACGGCCATCGCAGTACGATCTACCTTTGTGAGAATATCATCCGGGTGGTACATCAGCATATCCATCAGCATCAGATTATGCAGCGGTTCCGGCAGCAAGCCCGTCGGATAGGTGTCCATAACCGTACCGCACTCCCGGCCCGCCCCGGCGCCGGCCCGCCGTTCCTGCTGCACTTCAGCGGAGAGCAGTCCGATGCCTTCACCGATCGCGGAACACCGGTATAAATCCTCGACGCCGGCCGCACCAAGCAGCCTCGCCCGCGTCGCCAGATCCCCTTTTCCCCAAGGACTATGCAGGATGGCCGCGCTTACGGATTTTCTGAGAAACGCCGGAATCCGGCCGGTTTTCCGGAAAATGCGTTCGATAGAACGATATGTCTGATAACCGCCAAAAAGCTCGTCTCCGCCGTCTCCGCTCAGAGAAACCGTTACATGTTCCCTCGTCATCCGGCTGACCAGATACGTCGGTATCTGGGAAGAATCCGCAAAAGGTTCTCCGAACATGGTTCCAAGCTTCGGTATCACCTGTTTGGCATCCTCTTCCGTAATATACAGCTCCGTATGTTCCGTTCCGAGATGTGCCGCAATTTTTTTCGCAGTTTCCGCTTCGTTAAATTCCTTTTCCCACATGCCGATGGTATAGCTTCTGACATGCCCGCCGCTTACCTGCCGCATCAGCGATACGATCGTGGAACTGTCGATTCCTGCCGACAGGAATGCGCCGACGGGTACATCCGCCGTCATCTGTCCCCGAATCGCATCCTTTAAAAGGCGTTCCAGCTCTTCGGCCGCCTCCTGCCCGCTTCCCTGAAAAAGATGTGTCTGCCCGTAACAGGCCGTCTCTTTCATCGACCAGTATGTTTTCGTTTCATATTGTGCAAACGGCGCCTTCAGTTCCAGTATTTTACCGGGCTCCAGCTTGTAAATTCCCTGATAAACGGAATGCGGCGCCGGAATATAACCATAACGGAAATACGCGTCAAGAATCCCTTTATTGACGGATGCCTGAAAACCGTCCAGACAGGCAATCGCGCCGATCTCCGATGCAAACGCAAAAGTCTTTCCGACAAATCCATAATAAAGCGGCTTTTCTCCGACTCTGTCCCGCGCCAAAAATAACATTTGTTCTTTTTTGTCATACAGCGCAAGCGCAAACATCCCCTTGCTCAGTCTCAGCGTTTCCATAAGCCCATATGCAGAGACTGCTTCCAAAAGCACTTCCGTATCGGAAGTCCCTTTAAAAGCAGTTACCCGTTTTTCCCGTATCAGTTTTTCTTTGATGACCGGATAATTGTAGATTTCTCCGTTGTAAGCAATTACATAACGACCGTTCTGTGATTCCATCGGCTGCGCGCCGCCGGGCGTCAGATCGATAATGGACAGGCGCCTGTGCCCAAGCACCACTTTTTTATCTTCCGATGCCCAGACGCCTGAAGCATCCGGTCCTCGATGCTGAATCCGTTCATTCATTTTCCCGATATTTTTGCGCCAGTCAAAATCTCCGTTGCAAAATCCAGCAATCCCACACATATCCGCGCCTTTCTTTTATCCTGTCTTCTCACAGGATGCTTTCGAAATATTCCTGCCATTGCCTGTTCACCCGTTCGGGCGCCAGCCGTTCCTGTATTTTATGAGCCTGCTCTCCCAGCCGCTCCGCATATTCCCCGTCCGATAAAAGACGTTCCATCGCCGCTTTCAGCGCTTCTTCGTCTCCCGGCGGAATGATCAGCCCGTTCTCTCCATGCCGGATTAGCTCCTGGGTGCCGCCGCTCGGCACATCGGTGGCGATTACCGGCAGCCCCAGCGCCAGCGCTTCGATCAGCGCATTGGAGACGCCTTCGGAATAAGAAACGAGCAGAAACAGGGCCGCTTTTTCGATTCGTTCTGCCACATCTGGAACTACGCCCGGCAGGAAGACTTTTTCTTCCAGCCCGAGGGACGCAATCAGCTTCTGCAGATGCTCCCGCAGCTCTCCTTCGCCGTATATGGTCAGCGTATATTCCGGATATCTCCCCGCCAGGCCGGCAAACGCGCGAATCATCATTTCATGATTCTTATTGGCATCCAGACGGCCCACGGAAACAATTCTTTTTTCCCGCTCTCCCCGAAACCGCTCTCTTATAAACAACGGGTTTAAAGAGTTAGGAAGGATAACAGATGTTCTCGACACTCTTTGGGAAAAGAAGCTTTTCGATCGCTCCGTCTGTAAGATAACACCCGATGCGAATGGAAAAAGAAGATTGGCCAGAGCCTTCATCAGCCGGTTCGGATATTCTTCTTTCGCTTCGCCGACAACGGAGACAACCGGTTTTGTTTTCGTAAACATCGTCGTCACGACGGCCATGAAATTGTTCTTGCCGACACAGGACAGTACCAAATCCGGCCGCTCTTTTTTCCATATCCGATGCAGCCTGCTCATCCGCCGGTAGAAATTGACCGCTCTGCTTCCGGTTGTTTCTTCGGGAGGAATATCGGAAATAACCCGCCTGATACCCTCCGCCAGCACATACTCGTCTTCCTTTTGGTACTGCGTCACCATTACGATCTGATAACCCTTGTTTTGGAAATATTCGGCAAGATTGACAAAAACCCGCTCCGCTCCGCCCTTATTCAGTGATCCGATATAAAATGCAAGTTTTCCTGCATATTTTCGTTCTTTTTTTACGTCTTCAGCCTTTTTGTTGTTATTTAATTCATTTTTTTTGTCTTTTTTATCCATATATTGAATCACCATTTAATATTAATATTCGTTTTATCTTCTGTTTTCACGCAATATCATATGTTTTGTATTTTGAATAATGCTGTTGAAATACGAAAAACGACCATGCGAGCTTGGAGTAGTTTGCTCCCGTTGCCGGTCCCGCATCCCCGGTCTTCAAATAGCCGTGAATGAAGTCGGATGTATAGGCCGCGTCGAAAATATCCTGTTTTACCAGATAATCATAACTGCTGTAATCCAATAGTTGTTCTTTCAGAGGGCCTCGCAGCCACTTGTCAAGCGGCACGCCAAAGCCGACCTTCGGCCGTTCCAGCAGTTCTTTTGGAATATAATCGTAAGCGATATCTTTTAAGATATGTTTCTTGTCACCGTCCGCAAATTTATACCGATGCGGAATCCTGTATGAAAATTCCATAACATCCGTATCCAAAATGGGGCACCGCGCTTCCAATGAATATTTCATGGCCGCTCTGTCGACCTTGCAGAGAATATCGCCCGGCAGATAGGTATCCATATCGAGAAGCATTCTGCGTATCTGCCAGTCCTTCACATCATATCTGCTCTCGCTCAGATAATGGACGGGAAGGAAGTTCTGCCCCTGCACCGCCTTCACCATGGCGTTCGCCTTAACAATATAGTTGCCCGCGCCGAACTGGGTCTTGCTCTCCTTCTCCCGGTTGCCGGCGATCACCCGCACCCGGAAGGGCAGTTTTTCCTCCAGCCCGGCCTGTTTAAGCCCCGGCAGATTGCAGATCCCGTGTACCATGCCGCCAAGAACATCCAGCTTCTGTGCCTGTCTGACATTTTCGTAAATATTATAGCCGCAGAAAAATTCGTCCCCGCCGTCTCCGGACAATGCCACCGTCACCTGTTCGGACGCCAGCCTGGATACGAGCATCGTCGCGATCTGAGAACTGTCCGCAAACGGTTCGTCATAATAATACGGAATGCTGTCAACCAGATCGAACATTTCTTTTTCGTCGATATAAAGTTCCGTATGACTGGTTCCGAGATATTCCGCCACTGCCTTTGCATATCCCGCTTCATTATATTTCGTTTCATGAAAACCGATGGAAAAAGTTTTGACCGGCGCCTGGGAATGCGCCTGCGCGATTGCCGTCACCAAAGAAGAGTCGTACCCGCCGCTTAAAAAAGAGCCTAACGGCACATCCGAGATCATACGCATCGCCACCGACTTTTCAAGCAGCGCCTTCAAACCGCTTTTGGCCTCTTCATAGCTTTCCACCGGCTGTGCCGCGCATTTGCGATAAACTTCGCTGATATCCCAGTATTTCCACGTGGTTATTTCCCCCGCCCGGAAACGCAGAACGCCGCCCGGCTCCACCTTATAGACATCCCGGAAAATACTGTCCGGAGCGTTGATATACTGCTGGAACAGATAGCGGGACAACACCTCCCGCCTGATGTCTTTCGGAAAATCAGGACAGGCCAGAATGGGCTTCAGTTCGGAGGCAAAAATAAGACCGTCTTCCCGTTTCCAGTAATACAGCGGTTTTTTCCCGATTCTGTCCCGAAACAGATACAGTTCGCCGCTCTCCCTGTCATACAGCGCAACAGCGAACATGCCATTGAACCTTGTCACACAGTCCGCTCCCCATTTCAGATAAGCGGCGATAATGACTTCCGTATCGCAGTTGGAACGAAACGGATAATCCGAAAGTTCTTTTTTCAATTCCTGAAAATTGTATATTTCCCCGTTAAAGACGACCGAAACCCTTCTGTCCGCCGAGTGCATGGGCTGGTGGCCGAGCGCCGATAAATCCAGAATCGACAGCCTTCTCTGCGCCAGACCGATCTGATAGCCGCCTGCCATCTCATAGATTTCCTCGCCGCTGTCATTTGGTCCCCGGTGATACATCGTATCATTCATCTTTTTCAGCTGTTCCGGACTGATCTTCTTTTTACTGACATATCCACAGATACCGCACATAGCATAATCCTTTCTTTCATTTGTGATGCAGATCATTTAAAAACGCCGGGACGGGCGGGCAAAAGACAAAATTCTGCTTTGAGGCCGCTTCCTGTTCCGGCATTTCCCGCATTTCCGTTTTTAACGCTGGTATTTCTCGATAAAATAATCCTTATATTCTCCGAAATCCTTGCATTCCTGATCGATGGAATCGATCAGCTCTTCGTATTTCTCCTGCACAAGCGCGCGGTAATTGTTAAAATTATTATACCCTTCCTTACACCACGCAAAGGGATGTGTCAGAATCTGTACTTTATCGTACCCCGTAATATTTTTTTCATCAGGATACCCATAACGCCAGATATGATTCGCATCCGACATATATTTTACGGCCACCGGCGTATCTTCCGTGACCTGTTCCGCAAAGGTAAAGAAATCATCCTGATAGGCGTTTCGGATTCCGTCCAGTTTAATATTCTCCCGCAGTACGTCTTTCGACGGCCGGTGAATGGAAAACTCCCGGATGGCAAAGCCGAACATCTCACTTAAAATCTCCATTTCTTTCCGAATCCGCTTCCGGATCTCCTCCATATCCGTCATGCCGTTCAGCGCAAAATGCAGACCGATATGCTGGCCGCGCTCGTGCATATCCTTGATCATATTCATATTTCTTCTGGAAAGAATATTATAGGAATTATTCGTCCACTGGAAAAAATACGTCGAAACGAAATCCATGCTCTGTTCCACCTTCGCCAGCGCGTATGCCCTTTCCACACTGTATTCGACATCATGGCGCATGATGATGAACCTGTCTTTTCCAAGCGCGTCCGCATAATTGGCATGCCGGCCCGACGCCTTGATAATCCTGATGATTTCTTTGTAATCCTCATACGAAAACATATGTTATTTATCTCCTTTACTCTTCTGCGATCACCGCATAATCTTCATTCGCAATATGTTCCGCTATGACCGCTCCGGCTTCTTCCGTCTTTGTAAGCCATAAGTCATATGCCTTATCCCATGATGAATAACTGCTGTTACCCCTCTTGTCCGTAAACGAATAATTTTCCAACAGATAGTTTTTCAGAAAGGCCGTGCACTTCTCCGCGCCGACCGCATTGGTATGGCTTGCATAATCGGCGAAATCTTCTTCAAAAACAATGCCGATCTCGTCATAATAATCGTTCATATTTAAGAAGCGATAGCCCGCTTCTTCCACGATTCCGCCCATATAATTGAACATCTGCTGTTCTTCGAGATTTTCCCCATAGGGGGAAACAATAAATAATGCCTGTAATTTATTTTCCTGTAAAAAAGCGAGCAAATCCCTCAGACAGGCTTCCTGTTCCGGCGGCATCGCCAGTTCCCCTTCTTTTCCTCCGGCTTCCGGCCGGGCCGTAGGCCCTACCTCATCCTTGATCTGGAATCCCTTTAATTCGTTATCTTTTTCGTACCGCCAGTTTTCCCATTCCGACCGGAAAGCAAACATCTTCCAGTTCGTATGATATTTGAACAGATCAATATAATAGCTCAGCCGGTCTTCCGTTTCCGGTACAAGCGCCTGAATGGTCTCGATGCGGTTCTTTGAATACTTCAGGTTATCCGTCACACCCCGCGTATAGGCCATGTTTTCGGACAGCCCTTCATCCTCCATCGTATACATGCGCATCTCAAAGATATACAGGGACGGGGACTGGGTTTTTTCCGCTTCTTTCACCAGATATTTCATCGCCGCGGGCCGCTGTACATTGGAAGAAAGCGGATAAGCCGCGATGCCCGTCTCTCCCCACAGCATCGGCGCCGAATAATAGGGGAAAACCGGACTCGAACCGATCATAATAATATCGAGCGTATTGTCTTTCTCCGCATAAAATCCCGAAAACCTGTCCTTTACATCGCCGTTGGTACGAACGATATAAGAAACCGGGCGCAATGCGAAAAGAAAAATCCCTATGAAGATTATGCTTTGTATGAGCTGTTTACGAGTCATCTTCTGATACCGGTCTGCCTGCTTTCCTAATTTATCTCTATTTATCTCTCTCTTATTTTCTCTATTATATACGCTGGCCCGTCAAGTGGCAAGCAGCTTACACGCTTCCGGCCCGTCATTCTTCCTTCCGCTTCACGGATTCCTTCCCAAAATACTCCGCTATCCCGACATTCACCCAGGCCGTTTCATCTATATCGAAATAAAAACACTCAAATCCTTCGATATATGCCGGCATCGGCAGAATGACGTTTTCCTCTTCGCAGTTTTCCAGATAGTCGTAAACGGCAATACATTCTTCATAATATTCACGGTATGTTCCGTTACGCATCAGACGGGCCATCTTAAAAAGCGGCGCTTCGGAACTCGTTTCCGGAGAATATAAACAAACGACAAACAAAATAACGATTAAAACAGCGCAGGCGCTTCTGTTTTCCCTGATACCGGACCACTTCTCCAGACAGCAGCCAAAGAATACCGCCAAATTCAGAAGGGTAACTGCCAGCACGACATCCAATACAAAATAACACCTGTTTGGAAACGATGATCCCGCATATCCGACCGCAACCGGAAGCGCTGTCACATAACCGGCCGCCAGTGCCAGAATACTGATGATGCCGTATTCTTTTAATATACTCTGCAGTCTGTTCGACATAAATATTCCGATCAGAAGCATCGCGATCAACATGACGCCAAACATCGATTCTTTTGTAAGCTGTTCCGTTTCCGCCCAGACATTCTTAACGGTCCACTTTACCGACTCAAGCAGGAGAAATCCCTTCCCCTCGCTGTTTTGAGCCTGCCGTAAAAAATTACCGGGCGCAAAAATATTGATCGCCGCCCCTGAAATTCCCACTGCGGCAACGATGATATTTCTGACGGAAACTTTTCGGGAAACCAGATAAAAACCGACCGCAAGCAGCAAAACGACATAACATCCCGTCCCCGTTACCGTCAGCGAACCGCCCGACGCACAAAAGAGAAAAAACGAGGAACATACGGCAAAAACCGTTTTCTTCCTGCCGGAATAACCGTCATTGTTCTGCAGAAGGAAAAACATAATCGCAAACAGCAGAAAAGAAAGCGGAATACTATACGCCGCCGCGCCGGAATACCAGAAAAATATCTCCGTAAAAATATCCGCATCCAGAATGGAAAATAAAACAATGGTGTATATGGTCAGACGAACATGCGGCATTTTTCTTTCTTTGAAAATAAAATCGAGCGCCGTCCATACCACACCGAACAGAGAACCGGCAAAAAGCAGTACGTTCATTACCATGACAATTTTTAGCTGAATCATTCCGAAATTATTGACCGGAGACAAAAGCGCCTGTATGAGCATCGCGAAATAAGTCCCCTGCCAGTCCAGATAAATTTCTTTCATATACTGAATCGACGCCGCCAGATACTGAAAAAAGGGAACCTGAAATGCGCCGACTCTGACGCCGTGTGTAAAATCATCTCCGATCAGTACCGTATATCCTGCGCTGCCGGCGATGATATAGAGCATGCCGGCAGCCGCAAAACAGTTTATTACCACGATCGCGATTCTCCCGCATTTTTTCCAATCCATCATGTGTTCCTCCTCATTTTGGCTCTTCGTCCCCGCACAACTCCTCAATATAATCCCGCCACTGTGCAAAAACCGCTTCTCCGTTCGCGCGCTCCGCGATCTTTCGTGCCTCCATTCCGAGTCTTTCCGCATATTCCGGATTCTCAATCAATCTGTTAATTCCCTCTTCCAGCGCCTTCTGGTCTTTGATCGGAATCAGCAGCCCGTCCACCCCATTTGTCATAATGGTACGCGGACCGCCGCACGGACAGTCCGTTGCCACGATGGGCAGGCCCAGCGCCATCGCTTCCATCAGCGCATTCGGAAGCCCCTCCCAGTCAGAGGTAAAGGCAAAGAGCGCCGCATCGGCAAGGTCTTTTTCCAGCGTATCGCTGGCACCCATCAGATGAATATATTCCTGCGCCTGATTTTGTGCAATCAACTCTTCCAGTATTTCCTTCGTGCCGTCCAAAGAATCCCCTCCGTAGATTTTCAGATCATAATCGGGATGCTTCTTATGCACTTCCACAAAGGCGCGAAGCAGCATCGGCTGATTCTTAAAGTCTACCAGACGCCCCGACTGCACAACGGTCTTTGTCCGTTTCTCCGGTATGGGAACGCCGATATATTTGGGATTTATCGGGTTCAAAATGATACGGGAATTTTGCTGTAAACGCGGTGCAAAAAACTCCCTTGCTCCTTCCGTCTGAAAAACACAGCCGTCCGCCCGTGGAAAAAGCAGCGGAATCTGGATTTTGTCGGACAATTCTTCATAATGTCCCGCCGGGTCGGTGCGGATGGAAATCAACACTGGAACTTCCATAAAATAAGCCGCCGTCAATCCCCGGTACAACGCTTTTCTGGCAAAAGGAATCAGGATATCCGGCTTTTCCGTTTCGATAAACTCTTTTAAATATTTAATGCGCAGCAAAATCTGAACCGGATGAGGCTTTTTCGCATCCTCCTCCCGCAGTCCCACATGCACACGCTTCACCCGCGCATCCGTCTGAAATTCATTTTCGCCGTACCATTCCGTCGCGATCAGCACCTGATACCCATTTTCCGCAAACTGATTCGCCAGATTGGTGACAACCCGCTCCGCCCCGCCCTGTTCAAGGCAGTTTAAATGAAACGCAATTTTACGCATAGGCAGCTCCCCGTCCGTTTCAGCGGACAATTTCTGTTATCATAATCCATTCGGGCCCTGGCAGCGTATGTTCTCTTTGGAGGCACGCTTTCGCTCCGATAAAAATGTAACGGTACTAAGGATTTTGTGACATAAATGCCCCAAAATCCAAGTGCCGACATTTTTACAGGGCCTCCGCCAGAGAACATACGCTGCCAGGGCCCGGATAGACTATGATAACAATTAATCAAAAACTTTGATACATAAACGCCGCCGTATCATACTGGCCGCCGTAAATGCCGGTAAGTAAGAGCAGCAGCACGATTCCGTAATAACAGGACCAGCGGAGAAGCACCGGTCTTGCGGCAAGGCATGCGCGCACGTCCTTTCCTTTTTCCTCAAATACCGAGACGGCCAGCCAGATCAGCAATGCCAGAAACAGCAGCAAAAATTCATATTTACTCAGCCCGAAAGAAGTAAGCGTCTTCGATAATAAGGCCGTCGGTTCCAACCGGGTAAAGACCGCCCGGAAAACCGCTCCGGCCTGTGTCAGACTTTCGCTCCGAATCAGGATATCCGCAATGAACACGATAAACCATGTCCTTGCCATGCAGAAAAACGCATATCCCTTTCCCGCTCCCACATGAAATTTCTTTTTCCATAAAGGATAATAAGGCTCCAGCACGAGGGAAACGCTCATAATGACGCCGTAATAAAGGCCCCATAGCATATAGCCGGCTGTCCTTCCATGCCAGGCCCCGGTAAGGAACCAGACAAACATCGTTCCGATTATGGGAACCGCATGCCTTCCCATGCCGTTCCATTTTTTCTTAAAAGTTTTACCCAGTTTACGCCCGGTTCCGGACATGACAAAGGAAAACATCACATAGTCCTTGAACCATGTTCCAAGCGTAATATGCCATCTCCGCCAAAATTCCGCAACCGACCGGGAAAAATAAGGCCGCTTAAAGTTCTCCGGCAAGACGATGCCAAAGCTCTCGCTGACGCCCATCGCCATATCGATGTAGCCCGAAAAATCCGCATACAGCTGTATCATATAAAAGACGACCGCACAGGCCAGGATGCTTCCCGGCACCGAAGCCGCATCGCTTTCAAAAACCCTGTCCACAAAGATGCCGATTCTGTCCGCAATTACCAGCTTTTTAAAGGCGCCCCATACAAACCGCTGGATGCCCCGCAGCATTCTGCCGTAGTCAAATTCGTGTGTCTGCCGGAACTGCTCCTTCATGGGCGCATAACGGTTGAAAGGCCCCTGGGTGACCGCCGGAAAATAGGAAAGGAACAGCAGTATTTTCAGAAAATTTCCCTCCGCCTCACAGTTTTCCCTTCCGACGTCGATCACATACCCCATCGCCGTCAGCGTATAAAAAGAAATGCCGAGCGGCATGACAATTCTTTCCATGAAACCCGTCGAAAAACCGGGAACTTTCTGGAAATACGGCAGCGCGGCTATCGTATATTTATAGAAAACAAGCAGACCCAGATTGATGATAAAATATATAATCTGCATCCGTTTTCTTTTTCCGGCAAATTTTTCTTTGATCTGCTTTTTTTGTTCTTTGCTGTCGCAGGCGGCCAGCGCCTCTCTTTGTTTCTCAAAACTGTTCCGCAGAAAAAGCCCGCAGCCGCAGGTAGTCAGCGCGGTTACAAAAAGCGCCGTCGGAACCCCTCCGGTCCCGGCCGCGTAAAAGACAATACCCGCCGCAAGCAGAACATACCACCGTATTTTCTGCGGAACGAGATAATACAGGGCAAAAGAAATCATCCAGAGTATGATAAAAGAACCGGATAATAACTGCATTTATTCCTCCAAAAGCTTTCTGACAAGTTCGATGATCGCTTCCTTATTACAAAAATTTTCCTCGATCACATATTTTGCATCGATTTCAATATCAAACACCTCTTCCAGATCGCTCACCACCTGGATTACCGCAAAGGAATCGATGATGCCGTCCTCCATCATGCTGTCGCCGTCATAATCCAACGCTTCCTCACAGTGTTCTTCCAGAATTTCCAAAACCTTCTCTTCCATCGTCGTTCTCCTTCCTCCGATCTCATCCATATCCTATCACATATTTTACGGCTCGTCTCTGCTAAATTTTTCATCGCCAATATCATAACATGCGATATTTTATTTTCAGCACGCGGTTTTCCGCAAGCGGCAGATATACGAATCCCTCCGTATTTTCGTTTTCCGAAACAGACACGGCATTTTCAACGCTCCCTGCTTCTTTCTCAGCAATCTCATTTCCGCGTTCTTCTTCCCGTTTTGTTCGTTCGGCCAAAAGCGCCGCTTCCCCGGCCGTCTTCCGGTACCGCAGAATTTCTGCCCTTTTTCCCCGAATTTCCGTCTGCGCCGGCGGAAAGATACCGTTTTTTCCATAATCCATACTGCGCAGAAGGCGGTAAATATACGCCGGTTCCTCCGTCAACTCAAAAAAACCGTCCGCAGGCACTTCATAAGAACGGTACATACGCCGTCCTGTGCCGAAATGCTGGACTTTCGTCCGGGCCTGTTCTCTCACCACATCGTCAAAGCATTCCGCAAAGGCTTCGAAAGCCAGTTCCATCAGTTTTCCGGCCAGTTCGAAGGCCTTCGTGTCCGCACCGATCTCACAGCGTTTCTGAATAATGATATTTCCCGCATCGATTCCCGCCGTCACATAATGCCAGGTGATGCCGCTCTCTTTCTCTCCGGCAAAAATAACCCAGCTCGGCGCATTTCTGCCCGGATAGTCCGGGAGCAGCGCATTATGAAAGTTGATGATCGTTATATTCTCTTTTTCCACCAGCGCTTTCGGAAATAAAAAATTATTGCTCGCGCTGACGATCAGCGTTTTCTCCGGCTCCGCGCACAGATGCGCGGCCAGCTTCTGTTTTTCTTCTATCCGGGTAAAAGGCACGCCGTTTTCCCGGCAGATTTTCTCCGTCACGCCAAACGTATGGACTTCATGCTCGATAAATGCCACAGAAAACCCGTATTCTTTTTGTCTGTTGATAATATACTCTAAAATATCACCCGCTATTTTCCCATATCCAATGACGATGATTTTCTCAAATGCCGTGTGCTGCATAATTTCCTCATTTCCGTCCGCCGGCTCTCATGATGCGGAACCGTTCTTCCCGCCCGGCGGCTGAAAAACGCTCTCTCCGTTTTATAACCGTTCCTTCAGCTTCACCCTGTCGATTTTGCCGTTGGCGTTAATCGGCATCTTTTCCAGACAGATCACTTTACCCGGCAGCATATATTCCGGTACCAGACCGGAAATCCGCTCGTTGATAAACGCTTTTTCCAGCTCTCCCTCCAGAAACAGTACGATCCTCTGTCTTTTTTCATCGTAAAGACAGCAGCACAGGGAAACCTCTTCGAGAGAAGAAACGGCCGTCTCGATTTCACCCAGTTCGATACGGTGTCCCATATGTTTGATCTGAAAATCTTTTCTGGACAAATAAATAATTTCCCCGTATTCGTTATATTTTACCAGATCACCGGTCCGGTAGATAATCTCCGGCACAAACGGATTCAGCGGATTCTGTACAAAAGCCTCCCGCGTTTTCTCCGGATTATGATAATATCCCATGGAAAGAGAGGTTCCCCGAACGCACAGCTCTCCGATCTCGTCTCCCGTCACCGGCTCGTTTTTCTCATTCAGTACGAGAATATCCGTATTGGCCATCGGCACACCGATCGGAAGCGGTTCGTCATCCGCAAATTCTCTGTCGACAATATAATAAGTGCAGGCATCGGTGATCTCCGTCGGCCCGTAAAGATTCGCATAAAGCACATCCGGCAGAAACTTCCGCCAGACATTCAGTTGTTTGTTCGGCATCACTTCCCCGCAGAAAAGCACGCGTTTCAGCGTTTCCGATACGTCCACGTTCCGGAACGCCTTTAACTTCGCCACCACGATCAATGCCGACGGCACCCAGAAAATGGTATTGATTTCTTTTTCTTTCAGATATTCCAACAAAAGCACCGGCTGGGCAAACAGATTTTTCGGTATGATAAAAGTCGTCGCCCCGGTCTTTATCGTGCTGTATATGTCCAGAATGGAATTGTCAAAATAAAAGGGCGCCTGATTGCCGAAGCTGTCCTGCGCGGTAATGCCGAAAGTTTCCGTCACCCAGTCGATATAATCGATGACCGAACGGTGCGTAATCGTTACGCCTTTGGGCACCCCGGTGGAACCGGAAGTAAACAGTACATATAATAAGTCCGTGTCGATACCCTTATTTCTCGCCGCTTCGATCTGTTCTTCCCTGATTTCACCATGACAGGCTTCCTCAAACAACAGGAAACCGCCGCTGTAATCGTAGCTTTCAAAAGTCTCTTTCAACGCGGCGGTGGTGATTACAAGCGCCGGTTCCAGCACTTCCAGTATTTTATTCACGCGGGCCGCAGGCATATCCACATCGACAGGGGAGTAAAAGTTACCGCTGTAAGCCGCTCCCATAAAGGAAACGAGCACGTCCACGCCTTTTTCCATATAAATGACAACGGGCTTTTTAAAAAGCCCTTTTCCGATGATCTGCGTGGCGACCGCCTTCGCCTGACTCTGCAGTTCCCGGAAGGTAACGCTCTTTCCTTCTTCCGCGAAGGCCGTCTTATCCGGCAGCCTTTCTGCGCTTTCGTCTAACCAGTATGTAACGTTTGCTTTCATACGAATAACCATGCCTTTCTCTCAGCCAGCGGACTTTGGCCCTCTAATCCCACATGTCCTCTGTCGGAACATTCCGCACCCGAATCAGTCCGGTAAAATCACCGGGTAATAAGTGTCCGGCGTCTTTTCCGCTTTCACATGATACACATCATACAAATCCGTCATCTCCAGACCGCATCCGGCCGGGTCAAAAGAACCATACAATGCAATCCGTTTTTCGGACGCCAGTTCTTCCATTTTCGCCTCCACCGCAAAAGCGATCTGAAACGCTTCCGCTGATTCTATGTAATCATACAACATCGGCGAGTACGGTGGCAAGTATAATATTACTTCCACGTCCCGGCTTTGCAGATAATCGATCAGGACAGCGAACATTTCCATGCTTTCCGCATCGATTTCCCGGTAATCCGTCATCCGGTAAACCACCTGTTCTTCCATGGCCTGTTCCGTCATCGCAATGACGTCCTCCACGTTTACCTCCCGCAGCTCCTTCTGATAGGAAACGCTTCCGTCGTAATGCTTCGTATACAGTTCCGTCTCCCAGTCTTCCGTATAGGAAACCGAAAAGCGTTTTCCGTCCGGCAGACATGTAATATTATAGCGGAAATAGTCGAGGGACAGCAGTTTGCCGTAATCTCTTCCCGTGTCCGGCGGATCTGCCGGATTTTTGCCGGAATCCCATTCCCCGCCGTTTCCGGCTCCGGGAAGCTCCCCGGCCGCGCTCCGTCCGGTTTCTTTTTCCAGATACCGCACATATGCCTCCAGTTCCCGCCATCGTTCGTTATTATGCGCCGCATTGAACAAAAAGGCATCGACGCCGATGACCATTTTTTCCGGCAGATTGTCGTTTTTGGCAAGAATCCCGGTTACCGCCCACAGATCATAGATCGTGGCTTCGGAAAGTCCCGCATTATAAAAAGATTCCGTGCCGAACATTCCGTGATCGAAGGTAAAAACCCGGCTGGAACCGATCACCACCACTTCTTTGGCCTCTTCCAGGCTGTTCAGACAGGCCAGCGCCAGGTTCCGGTCATTATAATCGGATTCCTCCAGTCCGGCGACATTTTGTGACATATCCGTCATTTTTTCTGCAATTTCATCATAAGTCACGCGCAGATACGCATAGGAATCCACATACCAGTTTACCGCCGCCACCATCAGAAGAAGCGGCAGAAGAAACAGCGCCGCCTTACACCACTTTTTCATGAAAAGCCTCCATTCTTACTCCGTCCCGAAACTGTAACCGAACAGGAAGGGCAGCATCATAAACATCCCGTATATATAGCGGAACTCATTATAGACCGGCGCCGCCAAAAGCAGCGTCGCGATTAACAGAAGCGGCGGCACAAAGGGCATCGGACTGCGCTTCTCATAAGCGGCATATGTAAGCGCAAACAGCATCAGCCACGTGTTCAGCCCCAGGCTCCATACCCTGTTAAAAAGATTCTGGAAGTCCATCAGATACTTCCCCATCGCGAGGCCCGCATCGTAAGTAAACAGTTTCCGCTCCGTCTCCACACCAAAGGGATTCCCGACCATGAAATAATCGTTATACACAACAAGCTCGTCCCGCACCCGGTACGCCCAGTATCCCATCGTCTGCCGCACTTCCGCCACCATATACTGTAAAGGGTTCCGCAGTCCGGCCCGGAGCCAGAGCTTGAAATAAGCCGCTTTTTGTTCTTCGACCGCCTGCTGGTTTCCTTCTTCGCGTATCAGGGCTTTCAGCGGGTCGAACAGATACGGGTTATAGGCTTCTTCCAGCCGCTCCAGCGGAACGACCCGCCCTATCATCTCTTTTTCTTCCTCCGTCAGCTCCCCGCCCTTCAAATAAGTACACGCCAGATGCTGAACCGGCATGGTCAGCCCTTCGATGGTATCGGGCGGCTCCACGTCCAGCGCGTTAAGCACCGGGCCGCGCCAGATCAGGAAACAGAGAAGAATCAGCGCGGTACATCCGTATTTTTTCATGAGCGCGGCTTTTTGCGCCGTTTTTCCCACAAGATACTTCCTCGTGAATTTTTTCTTCCAACAGTCGCAGATTAATAAAATAACACTTGTTCCCAAAAAAATGAAAATACCGTTGCTCCGCAAAAGGCAGACAAGCAGTCCCGCCGCAAAATACGCCGCATAGCGGAGATTTCCTTTTTTTCCCGGAACATCCGGTTCCAAAAACGCAGATTCCGTCGTCGTCCATGTATAAAAAAACAGAGCGGCCGCAAAAAATTCATCCTTCCCCATGCAGATCGTCAGCACCGCATTAAACGGAAGCACGGCATAAAACAACAGGGCGGCAATAAGCCACAAAAGCCGGGTTCCCCGCTTATAAAGCCGGTACAGGATAAAAGCAAAAACAAGCGCCATGACAGTCATCTGCCAGAATGTATAAAAAGCGAGCCCTCCCGTGACCGTACCGGACAGCCGGTAACCGATCCCGAAAAAGAACTGTATGATAAGCGTGTGAAAAAAAGGATGATGATTCGATCTCGGAACCAGGCCCAGTATCTGCTGGGTCTGCCAGACCGCATCGTTATTGTACCATGTAGGATAATACATCAGAAAAAAAGGCAGATAACAGAAAAAACAGACCAGAAAGAAAAACAGGAACACATACCATTTTCCCTGCCTTTTTTTCTGCTCCGGAAGCCGGATTTTTTCCGGCAGAAAGGAGGCAAACGCTTTTCTGTTTGCAATCAGAAAACACAGCAGGAGCAAAATCCCATAACAGATCAGCATACATAAAAATATCCGGCCGAGATTCCGGACCGCGCCGAGCTCCGACGCCTTTTCCAGATCGCCGAATATGATAAAAAGCATAAAGAGTGCGGCAAAAGGAACGACAATCATAAACTGCCATTTAGAAGGTAATTTGATTTGTTTCTCCATCCGTATCCCGTTTCCCATGTTACTCCCATTCCCATCCACAGCAAATGTTTATGACCGCAGCCGCATCCGCAGTCAGCAGTCTTCCGAAACCCATTTCCGGATATTCGTCAGATAGCGCTCCGTCGTATACTCTGCGGCCCGCTTCCTGGCCATTTCCTGATAATGCGCCATTTGCGCCTCATTTTTTAACAGCGCGGTAATTTTCTCCGCCAGCCGCCGCTCTTCTTCCGTAATATTCTTCGGTTCAAAATCCGCATCCGGGCTCATATTCGGCACAAGAATGCCGTATTCGCTTTCCAGAATTTCCCGCGGCCCGGTCATACAGTCCGTTGCCACCGCCGGAACACCGAGCGCCATCGCCTCCACCAGCGCATTCGGAAAGCCCTCGTTATAAGAAGTCAGCACATACAGAGAACTGCGTTTTAAGTAAGGATACGGATTCCGTTTCAACCCGGTAAAGCAGACCGCATCTTCGACGCCGAGCCCGGCCGCCAGCTCTTTATACTGCATATAACCGCCCTGACCGATAATCATCAGTTTCGTATCGGGAAGCGCTTCATGAACGAGCGCGAAGCTTTTGATCAGATGCCAGAAGCCCTTTACCGCGTCTTCCCTTCCCATGGATACGAGGATACGCCCTTCTTTCCAGGGAAGCTCTGCCTCTTCTTTTTCCGCCATCTCTTCGATCTGCCGCATATCAAACGGATTGGGAAGGGTTACGGCATTCCGACAGCCGAACTTCTCCCGCACCTCCCGGCAGATCTGCTCCGAACAGCAGAGGACTCTGTCCGCCGCCCCGCAAAACCACCGTATCTGCCGCGGACTGTCCATATCCATATAACTCCTGATTCCAAGCCACTTTTTCGCTTTTCCAAAAGATACGATATTGGCAATATTGGCCGTCGGGCCGAAGCTGTACGCGATATCGAATCCTTCGTTTTTCTTGATCTGATGAAGCTTAAAGCCCCGTTTTATCACATTCCATACTTTTGCAACCCGCCCCGGGCGGCTTGGCAGATGCAGATCGGCCACTTCAAGCCCCCGGATATCATAGGCGATATCCCTGGAATCAAAAACGACAATCTTTACCTGATAATACGGCTGTAACAGCCTTGCCGTTAAAACGCATACTTTCTCGAAGCCCCCCTGATGCAGCATCGGTACGATTAACAAAATTTTTTTCATGCAGCTGCCCATGCCTTTCTCACAGCCCGCGGTATCCCGGATACGGGCATAAATCCGCCTGTGAAAAATCTGCTTTTACACCAGAATATCTCCCGGTGCCAGTTTCGTCTCACACTCATACCGGTCGATCAGCAGAGAGCCGTCTACCGTCCGCACCACCGGCTTATCGTCGAACACATCGATCACTTCCCCCGGCGCATAGGCCGAAAAATCGATCATCTCGTCGAACGGATGCGCCTCCCATATAATGACTTTCCGCCCGCCGCACATGGCAAAGGCTCCCGGAAAAGGCGCCGCCACGCCGCGGATCAGGTTATAAATATTTCTCGTCCGCTCATGAAAATCCACTTTTCCGTCAGCCGCCGTCCGTTTCATATACCAGGAATCAAAATCTTTGGAATCGTTCCGTATCGTAATGCTGTCCTCCGCATATGCCTTTAAAAGCCGTCTGATCAGATTTTTAGAGCAGATCTGGTTTTTATACTGTGCCGTCCTGATATCGTCATGAGGCGTAATCGAGAACATTTCCGTCGCAAAAATATTCGGGCTGTCAGCCTTCTCATCATAGCGGAACAGATTCAGATTAAATCTGCTGTCGCCAAGAATGATCGACCAGTTAAGCGGTGAACGCCCCCGGCCAAACGGCAGGTATCCGCAGTTGCCATGAAATCCATAGATGCCGTACTTAAAACATTCCAGCACCGAAGCCGGAATCAGCCTCTGCCAGCCCATCGAAATGCCGATATCAAACTCGTTTTCCCTGAGAAAAGTCTGTGTCTTTTCATCCGTCAGAAAATAGCTGTCCGCCTCATGCACCGGAATCCCGTATTTTTCCGTCAGAACGGATAAGCCCTTATAGCCGGCAATCTGGTTTTTCTTCGTCACCTCCGGGCTGATCGTCATCACCAGATCGACCGGACAGATCGTATGATGGATAAACTCCACAATATTCTCAGAAGTATCCTTTACACCGAATACAACTACTTTGTATTTCATGTTTTTCTCCTTTATACCATATTCATGACAGACCGCACAGGGGCCAGGGCTGTACGGTCTGTCGTCACATATATCCCCTATAAATTCTCCTTATACCAGTCAATCGCCAGTTCGATGCCTTTTTTGAAATCAAACTCCGGCGCATAACCGAGAAGTTCTTTCGCTTTCGAAATATCCGCATTGGAATCCCGGATATCGCCTTTTCTCGGCGGACCGAAATTCGGCTCCGTCTTTTTGCCGAGCGCTTCGCACAGATCGTAATAAATATCGATCAGAAATTCCCTTCCGCCCGCGCCGATGTTAAAGGCCTGTCCGGCAGCCCCGGAAGATGCGAGACATGCTTTCAGATTCGCCTCGATCACATTATCGATATAGGTAAAGTCTCTGGACTGTTTTCCGTCTCCGTGGATGGTCGGCACTTCATCGTTCATAAGCTGTCTGATAAATTTCGGAATAACCGCCGCATACATGCCTTCCGGGTCCTGACGGCGTCCGAATACGTTAAAATAACGAAGTCCGTATGTGTCCAGATCATACAGTTCCTTATAAAGCCTTCCGTATTCCTCGTCCACTTTTTTCGTCAGCGCATAAGGAGAAAGGACTTTTCCTTCCTGCCCCTCTTTCTTGGGCAGTACCGGATGATCGCCGTAAACGGAAGAAGAGGACGCATACACGAATTTCTTCACGCCGTTCTGTCTGGCCGCCTCCATCATGTTAAGCGTTCCTCTGATGTTGATTTCTTCATATAAAAGGGGCATTTCGATGCTGCGCGGCACGCTTCCCCATGCCGCCTGATTCATCACATAAGTGACGCCCTTTGACGCTTCCATACAGGTATCCAGTTCCCGGATATCTCCCCTGATAAAGGTAAAGTTTTCCTTTTCGGTCAGGGGTGCAATGTTTTCAAATTTTCCCGTGGAAAGATTATCCAGACAGCGCACCGTATATCCCATATCAACCAGCGCTTCACAGAGGTTGGAGCCGATAAAGCCCGCGCCCCCTCCTATGAGGAATACGCTGTCTTTTTCAAATGTTAAATCACGATATCCCATAATTACTCCCATTCCGCCGCCTTTGCGGCAATTTCCCGTTCTTTTTCCTAACTGATTATATACTAATTCTGCGCGATGTACAATGATTTCATTCGAAAAGCCGCGGGGCTTTCAAAGGGCTGACGGGGTCTCCGCCCAGAAACGCTGTTTCCTCCGCCTCCGTCACCGCCGCAGTTTTCCACGCACAAACTCCGCCGCAAGCAGAAAGAATGCCATATAAAAAATGGAAAATCCGTAGATCATATACCGCGACAGACACATGATCGTCAGAGACGTCGCGCATACGTTGGCCGCGATGAACAGCAGCGCGAGTCCCATCACGCGCGCCGCGCCGCTCTTTCTGTTTTTTCCGAACACGATGACAGTCAGAGCCGCCGCCGCGAAGTAGATTGCGAGCGCCGCCCAGTTAATCCATCTGTTTACGACCGCAATGCTTCGGATAAAACCGTTCCGGCAAAGCAGCAGATAATCATAAAACCACTGGCCGAAACAGGCCGGAAGCAGTTTCCGCAGCATTTTGCCCGCCATTTCGTCTGACATCCGGCTCTGCTGGTAATAATCCACTTTTCCGAGTCCGAAATAATATCTGGACAGATTGCTTTCCAGCACCTGAAATTTCAGCAGATCGTGATGCTCTTCCAAATAAGCGGTCTCGCCTTCCGGCGCATCCTTCGCATAGCGGTAATTCGCTCCGAGGGCATCCGCCTCCTCATAAAAGGTATCGAAGAACGCCCGTTCCAGGCTTCCTTCCGCAAAAACCGCCCCGTCTTCCCTGTCGCAGGCATAGATCACGTTCGTCAGCGTATTGACCTGACCGTATGTGTTTCCCATGAAATAGCCTGTCACAAAATAGTTATAAGTATGCACCGTCAGACTCCGAAGGCCGAAAACGCAGATGACCGCCAGCACCGGGATGAAAAGCTTCCGGTACTGCTTTTCAAACAGCAGCCCCAGAGCCGCCGCCACGAGCCAGATCAGGATCGTCGTCATCATCTGTCCTCTCGTCATCGAAAGCAGATATGCAAACACAAGGCTCCACACCATATCCGTCTTCTTTTTTTCAAATATCATTCGCAGCGTAAACAGCAGGAAGAACTGAAAAAGCGGGATGCAGAGCGCCTCGCTCATAATCGAATTTTCCAGAAAAATACCGAGCGCCGAAACATATTTGGTTACAAGATGGGGTGCAAGTTCCAGCGCAAGAAGCAAAAGTTCTCCCGCAAAATGCAGAGAAAATTTCTTCGCCAGATATTCTATCAGAAAAAAGATTCCGCAGGCCGCCAGTATATTCTGCACAAGCGCGGCCAGAAAAAGCCCCGTCTCCGGTCCGGCCAGCAGCCTGAAAAAGGACAGAAAGAGAGGGTACAGCGGTTCCCTGTGAATGTGCATTGTAATATACTGTTCGGAATCGTTATAAACGCCGACGCCGTATGCCGCAAACATCCCCAGAAAAAACAGCAGTAAAATGATGAAAATGCCAACTGATCTGATGCGCTCTTTTGTCAATGGTTCCTCCATGTCCTTTCCCAACCGCGCCTTTCCGCAATCGTATGATTTATGCTTTCTGCAATCCGTTCTGCACTATTTTCCGTAATGATTTCTTCTATTCCACGTTCCCGCTCAGATAAAACCGTTCATACCACTTCGCCTGCTCCCGCACGTCAAAGCCGGCGGACCGAATCTGTCCATACCGGTCCGTTCTCTCATAGTCCCGGTTCGCAAGCACATATTCCGCCCATTCTGCCGGGCTTTCCGCAAGGCTTCTGCTGACTGCCAGCTCCGTTACAATGCACTCTTTTGTAACGGCGTCCGAGATCAGACAGCGAAGGCCGGCACTCTGCGCCTCAATCACCGTTCCGGGAAGTCCCTCAAACCGGGACGGAAATACAAAAAAGTCCATCGCCTGATAATAATTCCAGGTTTCTTTCTGATTGCCGCAGAAACGCACTTTATCCGCAATGCCGAGCGAGGCTGCTTTTTGTTTCATCTCTTCCATGCGCTCCCCTTCTCCCAGAAGAAGCAGCAGCGCATTGTCCTGTCTTTTTACAATTTCCGCGAAAACCTCCAGCAGATATTCGTGATTCTTGGCATAATGGAACCTCCCCACATGCCCGATCACAAACCGCCCTTCCGGCGCCAGCTCCCGCCGCATCTTCTCCCGCATTTCCCCGTTAAAGCGAAAGGCTCCGGCGTCGATGGCATTGGGTACGATCTTCACGTTTCCCGCAAGCGTATTTTTCTTTCCGAAAACCGCCTCGGCCGCAAGCTTGGAACAGGCGAACATATAGCCGCTCTTTTTCCGCAGAGGGAGCCGAAGCAGCCTTGTAGCCGCACCCTTAGCGCCCTTATCCACGCCCGCGCTCCTCGCATGGGCAATCGTTACGGGAATCCCGCAGCTTCGCGCGATGGGCAGATAAATGGCCGCCGTGCTCGTCATATGCCCGTGCACCGCCCAAAAATCATGATGTTTCCCGAAAAATTCCCGCAGCGCCTTTCGGTATTCCAGAATATTGATTAACCGAAAACGGGGAACGCGGTAAAGCCGCCCTCCCAGCATCCTGATTTCCTCTTCATAATACCCCGGCTTATCCTGGTGAACAAGAAAATCAAACTGTATTTTCTCCCTGTCGATGCACCGGTATAAATCCATAATCCGGCTTTCCGCACCGCCCAGCCCGACGCCCCCCAGCACATGCAGTATCCGTATCGGTTTTTCCATAATCTGCCCCTTTCTCCGCCGTTTCCCTCATTTTCCGGCGCTTCTCAGGCCGAAAAAGCCTGTCCGTCCCGGTGTGTCTTCAAAATGCGTCACCGACGGATACGGCCGGCCAGAAATTTTCCTTTCGCCAGCAGATATTCCAAAATTCTTCCCGGAAGCCTTCTTCTGACAGGCGTTCTTTTCAGATATTCCGAATAGGAAATCATATTTTTCCCATATTCTTCGAAAATTCTCCGATACCGGTCCCTGTCCGCCTCCGTCACCGTGTTTGCATGGAGTACCAGCGTGGTTACGCCGCCTTTCCCTTTCAGGCTGCGGCCGAGCAGGAAAGAAATGGGGTAGAAAGTAAGCCCTTTGTACAGATAGGGCTCCTTCCCGAATCCGTCCGTCACTTTTGTGATGCCGAGTTCTTTCAGCGCCCGGAGCGTATTTTTATCATAAGAGTGCGCCGGCGCCATGAAAATATCCGTATCGATGCCCTGCTTTTTCAGTTTTCTTTTTCCAAAGCAAAGCATCTCCTTCTGTTTTTCATAAGGAACCCCCGCAAATTCGGAACTGTTATTCAGCGGAAAAAGGCCGCCGCGTTTCGTCGTATACAGATGATAACAGCCGTGTATGGCAAAACAATACCCCTGCTCTTTTAACCTGCGCATAACTTCATAAAAATCTTCATGAGGATTTTCACAACACAGTTTCCCATCCCGGCTCTCCGGCACGATGCCGAGCAGAGGCGTGATACCCGCTTTTTCAAACAAATCCTGAAAAAAACGGAAGTTTTCCCAGTTCATATCCGGCGTAATATCATCCATTCGGACAGCGATTTTTCTGCCCATATTTACAGCCTCCAGTACAAATAATCCTCCGTCAGGTATTCGTCCCTGTTTAACAGCCCTTTGATGTCCACGAGCACCTTCTTCGCATTTTCCGCTTTAAAAAATCCGTTCAGTTCTTCTTTTCCGAGATTCAAAAACGCATCGTGAGCCACCGCGATGATAACCGCATCCATTTCACGGATATCTTCCATCCTGCCGAAATCAAGTCCATAAAGCCGTTTTGCCTCTTCCGCGTCCGCGGCCGGATCTACGACAAGCGGACAGATGCCGTATTCGCCCAGCTCGTTATAAATATCGATCACTTTCGTATTTCTCGTATCCGGACAGTTCTCCTTGAACGTAAATCCGAGTATCGCCACCTTTGCGGTCTTGACCGGAATATCCGCTTTAATCAGATTTTTGACAAGGCTTTCCGCCACATACTTGCCCATCTCGTCGTTGATACGCCGGCCCGCCAGAATGATTCTGGAATGATAACCGAGTTCTTCCGACTTATAAGTCAGATAATAAGGGTCAACGCCGATACAGTGCCCTCCTACCAGCCCTGGCATGAAGTTTAAGAAATTCCACTTCGTGCCTGCCGCCTTTAATACTGCTTTCGTGTCGATATCCATCTTATGAAAGATGATAGAAAGTTCATTCATAAACGCAATATTGATATCCCTCTGACTGTTCTCGATTACCTTCGCCGCTTCCGCAACTTTGATGGATTCCGCACGGTACACACCGGCCTCCACGACAAGCTCATACACCTTCGCAACCGTATCGAGCGTCTCTTCGTCCATACCGGATACGATTTTCGTAATTGTCTCCAGCCTATGTACTTTGTCGCCCGGATTGATACGTTCCGGCGAATAACCGATCTTAAAATCGACACCGCATTTTAACCCGGATTCTTTTTCCAGAATCGGCACGCAGATATCTTCCGTCACACCCGGATAAACCGTCGATTCAAAGACAACGACGGAACCTTTTGTCAGATTCTGCCCCAAAATATGGCTGGCGCCCTCCACCGGGGACAAGTCGGGCGTGTGGTCGCTCTTAACGGGCGTCGGCACGGCCACAATATGGAACTTCGCCTCTTTTAACCGGGAAGCGTCAGCCGTAAACTCCACCGCCGTACTGCGGATGACTTCATCTCCGACTTCCTTTGTCGGGTCGATGCCGCTCTTATACAGATTAATTTTCTCTTCGTTCAGGTCAAAACCAACGACTTTGACCTTTCTTGCAAACGCCACCGCAATCGGCATTCCCACATACCCAAGGCCTACCAGCGATATTTTTTCCTCACCTTTTACGATCTTTTCATACAGATTCATGATTCTTTGATCTCCTTCCTGATGTGCACGGTATCTATTCATTATGCCTGTTCTTTTTATTAAAATCCACGGTTGAAAATCAAAGCTTTTTCAACCCAGTATCCTCCCGACTTCCTCCATATACGCTCCCGTCACGAGTTTCCTGTCAAACTCCCTTTCCATCTTCTCGCGTCCGGCCCGGCCCATAGCGGCCCGTTCTTCGTAGGACAAATTAAGAAATTTTTTCATTGCGAGAACCAGTTCGTCCACATTTCCGGGCGTAAAGCCGAAGCCCGTCCGTCCTTCTTCGAACGCTTCCATACAGCCGCTGATATTGGATGCGATCACGGGTCTTCCGGTAGCCGCCGCTTCGATCAGCGCATTGGACATGCCTTCGTGAAAAGATGCTATGACAACGGCGCTTGCATCCGCCAGATAGGGATGCACCTGGGTATGGAAGCCGAGTTCATGTATTACGCCTTCTTTCTCCAGTTCCGCCAGCATATCCTGATAATCTTCATCACAGTAACCGAGAATGTCAAAAAACACTTTATCGCTGTGCAGTTTCTTCGCGGCTCCGAGAAATTCCAGAATGCCCCGCTCCTTCATGACGCGGCCGACGAACAGAAAATGCGTCTCCTCCCGTTCGGGATAGGGTTCATACGGATGTCTTGGCAGACTGACGCCGGAACCCATGACCAGTTTGTCTTTTTGGCCCACAATGCCGAAATTCCGAAAAATGCTTCTGTTTTCCTCGTTCTGGAAAAAAACGCAGGCCGCCTTTTTCATGCCGGCCCGGTACATACGAATGATCAGCCATAATAAAAAGCCTGTCCGGTCAAACGCACCGCCCAGCCCGGTGATCGTCGTGATGTAGGGAATTTTCATCCTGCCCGCGCAGAAGCCGCCGTAAATGTTTGGCTTGATCGTATAGGTCGCAACCAGATCGGGCTTTAATTCCTTCATCATATTGCGGTATGTCCGGTATAATTTTAAATCCTCGACCGGATTGATTCCCCTGCGGTTAATCGGGGTCTTGATGATCTGACATCCCTCGTCCGTCAGTTCTTTCGTTTTTACATCATCCGGCACGCTGACAAAAACCTGATGATCTTTTAATAATGCTTCCACAAATTCGTTCCGGAAATCAAAAAGCCCACCGGAAGAATTGATCAAAACCAGTACTCTGCCCATATCCGTTTTCCCTCGTATGCGATCTTTACTGCCGTATCGTCTATATTATTATCGTTTCCCCGCCCATATCCCGAACGTCAATCTCGTTATACTTCATCATGCAGACGCCTTCGGGGTACTGCCCGATCGTGACAGGATTTTCCCGCCCCGCCAGATTTTCAAGAACCTGTCCGGGCATATTGACGCCGCAGGCATAGGCATGGGGATAGCCGCCGCCGAAACGGGGATTGACTTCCGAAAGATAATATGTCCCGTTTTTCTCAAAAATATCAATGTCAATCATGCCGCGGAAACCGCATTTTTCCACGAATGTCTTCAGCATGGCAAAAAGCTTTTCATCTTTCACGGAGACCGATTTGTCCGTCTCTCCGGCCCGCATCCTGATCTTCTTTTTCACAAAAATGGAGGTGCATTTCCCGGATATCATATCGATATAAACATCGGCGCCATATTCCTGTCCGTCCATGTATTCCTGTATCATCAGATCGTCGTACAGGCGAAACAGCAGATCGATCTCCTCTTTGCTTTCCACTTTGCTGATGTTGATGCTGGCGCTGCCTTTTACCGGTTTCACAAAAACTGGATAGGAAATTTCTCCTTTTTCCACCGCCTCATAGAAAGCCTCTTTCTCCACAAAGCATCTTCCTGTCGGAATCTGCATTTCGCACAGCATCCGGTACATCCGGTATTTGTCGAGACAGGTCTCCACCAGATCATAGGGGGAAACCACCGGCGTCGTACCGGCCGCCAGGAACCGGTCTCTTTCTTTTGCCAATATGCTCAGTTCCGGGTCTATCAGAGAAAAAACGCCGTCTATCCGTTCTTTTTCACAGATCTCCAGAATCCGTTCCAGGTAACCCGGCGCCGTAATTCTCGAAACGAGATAAAACTGATCCGCATCGTAAACCGCGGGCGCCAGATTGCTGCAGTCCGTGGCCACGATTTTTCCGTTCCCGCCTGCTTCTTTTTTAAAATACTGCACGATTTTATTCCGCGTTCCCGCGCTCAAAATCAGGATATTCATCGCATTTCCCGTTCCTTCCCAATTCATGAATTTTCCGAAAACAAAACGCCGTCTGCCAGTCCGTCAAAGAACAGCGGCCCGCCGCCCGTATGAACGAAAAGGATTTTTTTGTCCCGGATATCGTTTTCCGTAAGATAAGTGAGCATTCCACAGAAAGCCTTCCCGACATAAGTCGTATCCATCGCGATGCCTTCCCGTTTCATCACGGTTTCAATCGTTCCTGTCACTTCCGGCGTATACTGCCCATAGCCGCCGCATCGGTATGCGTCCGTAAAAATCAGACATTCTTCCCGGTACAAATCGTTAAATTTTTCACCAAGATACTCCCGGATGCTTTCTTTTACGACTTCTCTGCCTCTCTCCTCTTCCCGCGCAATACTGATTCCCACGATCACCCGCCGTCTGTCCGCGGACAGCAGGCTGCCGCATAATAGTCCGGCCTGCGTGGTTCCCGTGCCGGAAGCGTGGAATATATAGTCAAAATAAAGATTGTTTTCTTTCTCGTATGCTTCGATTTCCCGGTATGCTTTTACATACGCCTCCGTGCCGCAGTTGCCGTGTCCGCCGCCGGCAATGAAATAGGGCGTCTTTCCCGCCGCTCTGTATGCGGCCTTCCGGTTTTCGATCGTCTCCGCCACCTTCGTAACGGGACAGGTTTCGATAACCGCCCCGAAATCCCGTACCAGCTTCGTATTGTTTAACAGCTCCCTGTTCTCTTCCGGCGAAATGATATGACAGGAAAGTCCCATTCCCGCCGCCATATTGGCGATAATGCGGCAATGGTTGGAACTGTTGCTCCCGTAGGTCATCACGACATCCGGCGATGTCTTTTTGATCTCCCGGTAAAATTCCGCCGCTTTCCGCGCCTTGTTTCCGCCGAAGCTGAAAGGTATCAGATCGTCTCTTTTCATAAAAACCCGGCAGCTTCCGTAACTGTCCGATAGTTCCTGAATACAGGTGCGTTCCGGCGTTTTCTCAAATACGGGAATTATCTTCATGAATGCTCTCCTTATATCTACGTTCATGTATGTCCGGATCATTTCTGACTGGGTCATGTATGTCCGGATCATATCTGACCGGGCCAGGCCTGTCCGGGCCGGATTATTCCGGCCGGGCCTGCTTCTTCCGGTACACGTCGAAATCTTCCACCGTCTGTTCCGCACCCGACAGCGTGCCGGAACGTTTCAGCACTTTGCCTGCGGTCATTCCGATAATTTTCATATCCATCCAAAAGCTGCAATGTTTTACATACTCCAGATCATAGGCAAACCGCCCTTCCCAGCCGAGGGCATTCCGGCCGTTTACCTGTGCCAGCCCCGTCAGGCCCGGCCGCACGTCGTGTCTGTGCCGTTCTTCTTCCGTATACCAGGGCAGATACCGCACAAGAAGCGGTCTTGGGCCGATCAGGCTCATATCGCCTTTCAGGATATTAAACAGTTCCGGCAGTTCGTCCAGGCTGGTCGAACGAAGCAGCCTGCCGAATTTCGTCAGACGCTCTTCGTCCGGCAGCAGTTCTCCTTTTTCGTCCCGCCCGTCCGTCATGGTACGGAACTTACAGAGGGTAAAAATTTCCCCGTTTCTGCCCGGGCGCTCCTGATGAAATATAACGGGACTTCCGAGCTTTACCCGGACAAGAATGTACAAAATAAGAAGCAGCGGGCTCAACACGATAATCGCCGACAAAGACAATAGAATATCCAATATTCTCTTGATGTATTTTGCATAAATCACCGCTCTGCCCTCCTCTTCATTCCACGGTTTCCCGCACTTAACCTAGCCGTGTCCTCTATCTTCCGAAACATTTTCTGATAATGCCGATGATCAGTTCCATATCTTCCGGCGTATTCTTGATATCGCTCGGCAGGCACAAACCTCTTGCAAAAATATCGCTGCCCACGCTGCTTCCGTCCCCGTTATGCGGCACAAAATCGCACGCCGCAAATACGGGCTGTTCGTGCATCGGCTTCCAGACCGGCCTGCTCTCGATATTTTCCGCTTCCAGCGCATCCATGATCATATCCGGCGTCACATGACTGCCTTCCCCGATCAACATGCCGGAAAGCCAGTTGTTGGCTTCGCCGTCCGGATTTAACGGATTCATCGTGATTTCGGGAATGTCCGCGAAGGCTTCCCGGTACTGGTTGTAAATGGCCTGTTTGCGCGCCTTATGTTCCTCCAGATGCAGAAGCTGTCCTCTTCCGATACCCGCCACCACATTGCTCATTCTGTAATTATAGCCGATCTGGGAATGTTGGTAGTGTCTTGCCGGATCTCTGGCCTGCGTGGCTAAAAAGAGCGCCTTTTTGACGGCTTCTTCATCCTCCGACACCAGCATGCCGCCGCCGGAAGTCGTAATGATCTTGTTTCCGTTAAAAGAATAAATGCCGAATCTGCCAAAGGTTCCCGTATGTCTTCCTTTATAGGTACTGCCAAGCGACTCCGCCGCATCTTCTATATAAGGGACTTGATGGTCCTTACAGATTGCCATGATTTCATCGATTTTTGCGGGCGTGCCGTACAGATAGGCACAAAGGACCGCTTTCGGATGCGGATATTTCTCGAATGCCTTTTCAAGCGCCCCGGGCGACATGTTCCAGGTATCCGGCTCCGCATCGATAAAGACAGGCGTCGCTTTTTCATAAACGATAGGATTACAGGTCGCGGAAAAAGTCAGGTCGGAAACGAATACCACGTCTCCCGGCCCGATATCCAGCAGTTTCAGCGCAAGATGAATGGCCGCGGTGCCCGCGCTTAACGCGGTTGCATGGCCCGCTTTCGTATATGCCGTCATTTCTTTCTCAAAGGCCGTCACATTCGGCCCAAGCGGCGCGACCCAGTTTGTGTCGAACGCCTCTTTTACAAATTCCTGTTCCTCACCGTGCATGGTGGGCGATGACAGATAAATTCTCTTCTTTTCCACAGATAAACCTCCCTTGCTCCGCCGCATCTTTCCCGGCCGCTATTTCATGCTGCCGTCTTTTTCATAATGATAAGTCGGCACAATATTCTGTATCAAAGGCCTGATATCCGAGCTTTCAATCAGGCATTCGTCTTTCAGCTCTTTTAACTGGACGAAAAATTCCTGCTCATCCACTTCGATCGGCCTTCCGATATGAATCATGCGGTTTGCCGTATCCCGCATTCCTTCTTCGTCCATCAGCAGTTCTTCGTACAATTTTTCACCGGGACGCAGACCCGTAAACTGAATCTTAATATCCTCTCCAACCCGGTATCCGGACAGGCGGATCAGATTTTCCGCCAGGTCAAGAATTCTGACCGGTTCTCCCATATCCAGCACAAAGATCTCGCCGCCCCGCGCATAGGCGCCTGCCTGCAGAACGAGCGACACCGCCTCCGGAATCGTCATAAAATACCGGATGATATCGGGATGCGTTACCGTAACCGGGCCGCCTTCCGCGATCTGCTTCTTAAACAGCGGAATAACGCTTCCGTTGCTGCCAAGCACGTTGCCGAACCGCACGGCCACAAATTCCGTATCGTAATGTTTGTTAAAAATCTGAATAATCATCTCGCAGATACGCTTGCTTGCCCCCATAATGTTCGTGGGATTGACCGCCTTGTCCGTCGAGATCATAACGAACCTTCCCGCACCGCTCATGGCCGCCGCCTGTGCCGTTTTAAACGTTCCGAATACATTGTTCTTAACCGCTTCCGTCGGGCTGTCCTCCATCAGGGGCACATGCTTATGCGCCGCCGCATGATAGACGATATCCGGCCGGTAATTTGAGAAAATCCAGTTCATGCGGTTCGTATTCCGCACGGACGCGATGAGCACCACGAGATCCAGTTCCGGATGCTTCATTTTCAGTTCCTGCTGTACGTCATAGACATTGTTTTCATAAATATCGAGAATCACCAGCCGTTTCGGCTTATGCTGCGCGATCTGTCTGCACAGTTCGCTTCCGATGGAACCGCCGCCGCCCGTCACGAGCACCGTTTTACCCTGCACATAACCGAGAATCGAATCCATATCCACGCTGATCGGTTCTCTCCCAAGCAAATCCTCGACTTCCACGTCCCGCAGCTTGCTGATGCTGACCTCTCCGTTCACAAGCTGGTACATGCCCGGAAGGGAGCGCAGCTTACAATTCGTGTCCTTACAGATTTCCAGAACATTTTTGATTTCCGCCCTGGACGCGGAAGGCATCGCCACAATAATTTCGTCAATTCCGTAAATATCGGCGCATTCCACAATCTTGTCACGGCCTCCGGCCACTTTGATTCCCTGAATGTATCTGCCCCATTTGCCTTTATCGTCGTCGATAATGCAGCGGATGACCATCGTGGAAAAATTGCTGTTCACAATCTCCTTGATAATGGCGTTCGCCGCTTCTCCGGCGCCCACAACCATGACGGAAATCTTATTTTTCTTATTCTGCTGCTTATGCTTGATGCCCCTGAAAAAGCGGTAGGAAAAACGGCTCGCAAAAATACAGCTGATAAGAAGGCACAAATACAGAAAGTGGTAACTTCTGGGAACCGCCTGGCCCGCCGTCTTAAAAAACTGCAGACCGATGCCGTTCACAACCGTCGCCGTCACACAGGATACGACAATGTTCTGCAGCTCCGTCTCTCCTGCAAACGCCCACAGGCTGCTGTATAACCGAAAAATATAGAAAATTACCAGCGTCAGCAGAATATTCAGCGGAAGAAAATGTTCGATCGGCTGAATAAAATGCTCCGGTATCAGGTCCACCTTGCCGTCATAACGAATCAGAATCCCCAGATAACTTGCTATTACAATGCTGATCACATCATAGATAATCAAAGCGGTTCTTCGATAAAATAATTTTACATTAAACGGTTTTCGTCTCTTTTCCATTTCTACTCGTTCCTTCTGCGGTGCGCCCCATATCGGACAAAAGCGGCGCAAGCATTAACAACAGACAGAATGCGATCGGATTACACGGGTGGAAAATCCATTCCGTCAGTCCGGCAGCCGCAAATAAAATCAGCATTGCAAGCGGCAGGATACTGCATGATCTGTCGTCTTTTCTTCTTTTATAGTAAATCGCTGACTGTATCAGCGTGGCGAATCCGAACAGGATAAATGCGGCGCCCACCGGCATACCGTGGTCATAAGCGGTCTGAAGATAGATATTATGCGCATGGACGATCAGATTCCCGTCCGGCAGCGTAATACCCATTTCATCATGGCCCTTCATATTCAGATTTTCATAATACAGCCGGAAAATATCCAGCCGTCCGTTGGTATAGGCTTCGGCATCGCTTTCCTGCTCTTCTTCCACAGACTGTTCTTCGGATTCTTCTTCCGGCATATCTTCCGTATCCTGCGCTTCTTCCGCGGAAATTTCATCCCCTGAAAAATCCGACGTAACCACAAGCATACCGTCACCGGCAAAATTCCCGTCGATCAGGTTTATATCGTTTCTTTCATTTTTTACAATTTTATACTGGTTGATACACTCTTCTTCCGGGATTCCGAATACCTTCATCTGAAATACATGAATAAAACGCCGTAACGTCATATAATAATTGGAATCCAAATCCCTGCCGTGCAAAATTTCACTCGGAAGTTCTTCGATCTCCATCGTTTCCGGCTGAGCCGCCACCGCAGGTACAATGCGCTGTGCAGTAAAAACCGCCGGGAAGCAAAGCAAAACGACAGCAATCATCATCCCGCATGCCGTAAAGAAACTTCTCGCTTTTTTCCGCATGCCCAGGCAGATTACCGGCATGATAATAAGCGCCATCGCGGCCACTGCCAGATAGCCTGTCCTGGACAGCGTAAAAATCAGATAAATGACGGAAATTCCGAAAACCGTCAGTTCCTTCCAAACGGCGGCAAGTTTCGGTTCCCTGCGGTAACCGTCAAGCAGTTTCACAAAAGCCGCACAGACAACGAGCGACAAATAGACCGCACAGATCGTTACCGTATGAAAAGTAAACGGATACCGGTAATACTGGTAAAACATATATGGCCTGTGTATCAGGCAGTACCCGGCAGACGCCATAAAATGAAGCAGAATGCCGTTACAGATATTGGGAAGCAGCCTGTCCCTCTTTTCCCAGAACATGACGCGCACATAATACAGCGTAAAAGCGCACACGAGATAAATGGGCCATCCTCTCGTATTCCGGAATATGATCAAAAGCATGAAAAACAATGCCGTCACCGCGCCGTACCAGATGCCGGCTTTCCGGACTCCTACCGGCCGGCCCGCAAAACATGTGCGCGCCAGACGCACAAAGCTGTAAATCGTATTGAGAATCACGATTCCCGCAATGATGCCGGCCCAGACGGTCAGTTTTACAACCTGAATCCCTTCTTCCGTTCCGGGCATGACCATATCCGGCGAGGCGAGCTGCTTCTGGTAATAGGAATGCCCGGCAAACGCGGCTGCGGCCAGATAAATCAGATTCATCCAGTGAAACAGTTCCCGCCGTTTATAGGTAGCGATTACCGCAAGGCCGAAATAAACGAGCATTTCCCGGTATGCGATCATATGATGAATCTCATATAAGCCATTCATATAATGCACGCACGCCTGAATCGCCAGCGCCAGAAACACCGTCTGCAGATAGTCCGGCCACCGGTCGCGCAGGGCGGAGAGTCCCATATCGCTGCTCTTATGCGGTCTCCGATGATGGACTCCGTAAAGCAGAATCCCCGCCGTGATCAGGATTCCCGCTATAAAAAACAGATTGTTCTCGGCATATGGCGAAAACAGTTTACAGGGCCAGACCGCCGCAATGCAGACCGCCGTCCCCGCAAGGATGACAGGCGTCGCCGTCCGTTTCCATACCGTTTCCACCGTCAGAAGCCTGTTTCTGTCCGGATATTTCTTATAATATTTCCCGCTGAAATAAGCCGTCAGCATTGAAAACAGCACAAGCAGGACATCACACACCAGTGTTCTGCCCTTTCGAAGCGGAATTTTGTATACGTATTCGGTAATAATATTATGCTCCGTATCTTCTACATTGCCGTAATACAGCGTTCCGTTATAAATCGTGCCGGATGTTTCCGTGTCCTCATATGCCACATAAAAATCCGAGGAAATCCCCTGTATGGCATAATAATATTCCCGGCCTACTTCCGTTTCCTGATTCACCCGTATCGTACAGAATCCCGGCATTTCCTCCATATCATCCGTGGATACGGCCTGCTGCATCAGAATATTTCTCGACGCATCCCGCAGAACAAAAAAGAATTCTTCTCCCGCGGATTCATTCAGAAAATATATCCGGATGCTTTCCAGACGGTCGTATTGCGCGACAAACATCTGTTCAACCACGTATTCCTCTGTAATTGCTTCCGACTGCATGGACATCTGCCTGCTACTCCCGGAAACGACTTTCTCCGTCACAAGCCTGAGCGGCCACAATGCAATGATCACGCAGAAACATATGATCCAGACCGTTCCGCAAACCGCCTGTCGGCTGTTAATAACTTTATTCATTCTCCGTAACGCTTTCCTGTTATTATATTGAACTCCCGGACTCGCAAATCCGCGCTTATTATAACATAATTCCTGTTTCGTTGCAAATCGCGGCGCTTCCTTACGCTTCCTCCCGTGATGAAACGGTTTGAGGCATTTCTTCACAGGCCGTCCGGATAAACTTTTCTTCTTCCAGCATTACCGCAGCAAACAGGGGCAGCCCGAACCAGAAGATCAGCACGTATCTCGGCAGATAGGTAGGGCCCAGCAACACGGTGAGCCAGATCAGAAATACCATCAGATACGGAATCGTAATGTGATATTTCCGCCGGTATAAGACATAAATGAACACATAGGCAAAACACCAGAACAGACAGCCCGGAGAATACATCATGGAAACGATCGGTATCTTCTCCTGTTCCAGTTCTAATGACAGCCGTCTGTACGCTTCATCCAGCCACGGGATTTTGCTCGCCCGGACGCCGGGCAGTTCCACTTCGTATCCGAAATAGGAACTGTCTTCATAAGTAAACGTAAATACCGTATTGCCGGAATAAACGTCGATGATCGTATCCGGATACCAGAACCCGTAAGAATTAACGAGCCACGCGTTAATATAAGACAACGGTTTTCTGAGGCCGATTCTCAGCCACAGTTCGAGATATCTGGACCTGTCGGCCTGATACGCCTCGTTCCGGAAACGGTATTTCACCGGGTCGGACAGCTTCGGATTATAGAGCACAAGCGCCTCTTCCGGCAGGATTTCGTGCAATACGGCGATCTCTTCTTCGGAAAAAACATCTTTGTTGAATTTATAAGTTCTGGCGAGCTGCTGTATCGGCACCGTCAGAATTTCCTGATTTTCCGTTTCATGCGCGCCCAGCACGGCCGCCAGCCCGCCGCTTATCAGAAAGTAGGAAACAACGATCACCGCCAGGAGCATCCCCATTTTTTTCAGATACTTCTTATGGTAAAAAAGAAGCGCCGGTATCATGACCGCAAATGCATAGATGCCGTTTTTTCGGAACAAAAGCATCGTCAGGGCGCTTAATACAAAAAATGCCATTTCCGGTCCGGAATGAAAGAACCGTTCCCCCGCCATTCCCATTTCCAGCATACTGATCAGCAGCAAAAGCAGCGCCACGGTAAAAATCGTATCTTTGGCGGAACAGAGGGTAAACATCACAATCACCGGGAAAAACGCGAAATAAAGCAGCGAAAGAATGCGCAGCGTCCGATTGATTTTCTTTTTCCTGAGCCAGGCAAGAAGAAATGTAAAACCGCCTGCCACGATCAGCATCTGCACAAACATATAACAGGCGATTCCCAGATTATAGGAATCCGTTACTTTATGGACGGCGCAGATGATGCCGCCGAGCATCAGCACATGCACAAGCGGATGATGGGTCGTAAAATTCCTCGACGCCACCTGCAGATATTCATCCTGGGCGTCATAGACAAAAAACCCCGGATATACGGCGAGAAGAACGGGAAGCCAGCAAAGCAGCAGAAACACAAACGTTAAAATATCCGCGTTTTTTACCGGAGATTTCAATGTCTGCGGCACCTTGATATACTGCGCCAGTTTTTCTTTCCGTTCCTCCATATTTCCGAGAAAATTCCATGATTTCCGGACAAGAATGGTAAAAAGACAGGTCAGCACCGGCAGGGAAATCCACAGCTTCCAGTCTTTGAAATCCACGTTTCCGGCCGCTTCCAGTCTGGCGCCGAACAGCATTGCCGTGGTAAACGCAAAGGAAATCCCGCCCGCCAGTTTCCATCCCAGCATATCGTAAAGATCGATCGTGTGCAGCGATAGATTTACCGCATAAATGCACAGAAGCCAGACGAACACGGAAAAAATACTGTTCGTAAAGACTAACGGGTTCCCTTTCAGGTTGATGATCTGGGGAAAGCAGAGCGTTCCCGCCGTCGCGATCAGAAACGCAATAAAATTCAGTTTCAGTTTGATTCCAAGCTCATTCTCGTTCATCAATACACTCTCTGACTACATACTGCGGGGAATTGTTCATGGAAATATAAATTCTTCCGATATACTCCCCTATAATGCCGAGCATCAGCATCACAATACCCCCGAAAAATACGATCGCGGACATAAGCGAGCTGAATCCGATTACGACATTGGGATTGACCAGTTTCTTAATAATGGTATAAATTCCGTACAGGAATCCGGCCCCGGCCGATAATGCGCCGATAAAAGTCGCCGCCCGGAGCGGTTTGATGCTGAAGGCCGTAAAGCCGTTGAACCACAGCGCGAACAGCTTCCCGATCGTATAGCCGGAAGTGCCGACTTCCCTTTCCCTGTGATCTACTTCCACGTTGACAATATTTCCGGTCGCGCGGAGCACCAGTCCGATCACATACGGATAAGGATTCGTATACCGCAGCATTTCCTCCACAATGAAACGCTTTACCGCAAAATAGCTGGAAAGATACAGGTCTTTCGGCTTGCCGAGCATGACCCGCGCCATCCAGTCGTTGACCCGGCTTCCGAAATTCCGGAAAACCGAATGCTGCTTATGTCCGTATTTTGCGTAGACGGCGTCATAACCGTTATCCAGTTCCCGCAAAAGCCGGCCGGCCTGACTGGCCGGCGTCTGTCCGTCGTCATCCAGACAGATCACATAATCCCCCCGCACGTAATGGAAACCGGCCATCAATGCCGCATGCTGCCCGAAATTTCTGGCCAGATTCACGCCGGTAACATCCTTTCTCCCCGCGCAGATTTCCCTGATCACCTCAAAAGTATCGTCGGGAGAACAGTCGTTTACGAGAATGATCTCATAACGGTATTCATCAAGATTCCCCATTGCGGCATCGATTTCTTCCAAAACCCCTCCGATCGTTTTTGCCGAACGGTAGCAGGGTATTACAAAACTCACAAGCTTACTCATATACACTCTCCATCTGCCGGTACCGCCGGACTTAACGGCTTTCGGTCTCATAAAATACGACCATTCTTCTGCCTTCGTCCGTCGTGACTTCCTCCCGCCTGTCCCTGTTCAGGAAGAAACCCGCCTTCTCATAACTCTTCCTCGCTCCGGCATTGTCTTCAAAGACGCGCAGAAACACCTTTTCCAGTCCAAGCTCCTCAAAGGCAAAGGCAAGAATAAGACCGGCTGCCCGGGTTCCGTATCCTTTGCCGACGGCGTCGTCTTCCCCGATAAAAATACCGTATTCCGCATGGCGCATCTTACGGTCGATATCCCGCAGATAAACGCTGCCCACCGGGCGCGCGGCATCTTTTTCACAGATCACGAACTGTACCGCATGCCCCGGCTCCACCTGTGTATGCAGCCAGTTCAGATGTCCCTCTTTCGTAAACGGCTTCTGATATATGAAGTTACGCCTGACTCTGTCCTTGTTCCGCCATGCGACGATATTTTCCGTATCCGCTTCCGTCATGGGGCGCAGATAAATGCACCCGTCCGGCGGCATAAGCAATCCGTCCTTTTTCATATCCATGTTCTCATCCTTTTTCCGGTTCCGTGCGGTTTTCCGCCGCAGAACGCCGGGCCGCAAAGACCGCATCATTGTTGTTCAAACCGGTATACCGCGTAGGCATCCCCGATCACATCCACCCGTTCCGCGCTGACCGAAATCCCTTTTCCGGCATAATACGCCGCGATCCAGTCTATATCACTGTCCGTCTCCGCAATGAAGTAAACCGCATTCTGACCGATCAGCCCTTCTTCCATCGTTTCCATTCCAAATTTTTGAAGCTTTTCGTCATAAAGCGGGCTTTTGCACAGCCACCCGCCCATAATATCGTAATTCGCCGGCGCATTGTCCCCATCTTCAAATATTTTCCGGGTAAAGCCGACGGTCGCATACACATCTTCAAAATAAAAATTTTCGGGATGCGCCCTGCAATACTGCTCCACTTCCATTGCGCTCCGATACGCGGACTGCCGCTCCGCTTCCTCCGCATCGGTTCTCCCGATGCTCTGCGGAAGATAACTGGCACAAAGAATCCCGAACAATATGCCCGCTATCCATGAAGCCACATTGGCGGCGGATACTTTTCCTGCCGCCGTCCCGCCCTCCGGTCTCTGCCGGGCTTCCTCCGCACCGGTCCGCATCCAACCTGCAAACTGTGTGCAGAGCATTCCAAGCAGCAGAACCGCCTCGGCGAAATAGAGCGAATGAGTAATGCGCTCGGGATATCTTCCCCTTATCAGAATGAACATCCACAAAGCCGTCCGTACTGCGCCGAGCAGCGGAAGCTCCCACAGAAAGGACCATTTTTTCCGGCCCTCCTTGTTTGCGGATGCGGCAAAGATGCCGACACATGCGGCGCCGATATAAAGAAAAATAACAAGCCTGTTATACGGCGCATCCTCTTCATGCAGCGTCCTGTACAGATAATTGCGGATGCTTCCCGACACCGCCCCGGCATAATCCGCGTCCGCCCCGGCGTAAGCGGCAATTTCGCCCATCAGCTCCGCATCGATGCTTTCATCCAGTCCAAAATTATAGTTGGAAAGCAGTTCCTGCTGTGCGTCATTCAAGCCGAGCGCGCGCAGAGCCTCCTGATGCGTCCCGTCCGTCACGACATCCAGATGATAGTCGTAAACCACCGTTCTTTTTTCAAAAAACAGCAGAAATTCCTTCCACGCACCGCTTCCGTATGCCGCAAGATCAATAAGCCAGCTTAACAGCATCCCGCCTGCCATACAGGATAACACAACTCCATATTTAATATAATGCTCTTTCCGAAAAAAAACATCCTCCCTGCTCCACCGGAACAACCCGGTAAGACCGATAAGCGGAAACAACAGCAACAGCATTTCCGTCCGAAGCTGGTAAGCCAGTATGACGAGCAGCACGGACGGAATATTCTGTACGATAAACTGTCCGACAGACAATCCCTCCGGCGTCGTTATAAAAAGAAACATCGCCGAGGCCGCCAGCATCGCACTGATAAACGTATAATGAAGCGCCGCCGTATGCGGCAGAATCACGCCCCACAAAAACAGAGAAAAAACCGCCATACACCCCGCTTTGGCCGCAAACCTTCTGCAAAATCCAAGCAGCCGTACACCGATCAGATACAGGCTTCCCATCTGGCATACAAATAAAAACACGCCATACCAGGGAAAGGCGCGGAGCAGTTTATAAAACAGGCTGATAAAAGCCCCGAGAACATATAAAGTCTGAATATTATGCCCGTCCGGCGTGCCCGTATAAGACCCGGCCATAATATCCCGCATGAATACATCGTCATTCAGCGCATAAAAAAAATCGAAACGGACACTTAATACAAAGATATTGACCACAATAGTCAATAGCATCATAATACCGTTTTCATATCTGCGCAGTCTGCCGGTCCCGGCAGGCTTCCGTGTTTCATGCCTTTTCATGAATGACAATGCCTTTCTTTCGCCCCGCTGAGAATGCCCTCAGGGTATCTTTGCATCTGCATGTTATTTAACGGTAAAACAGTTTCACCTGTTCCGCAACATATTCCGCCTCATCCGCCGTCAGCGTATAGAACAGGGGCAGCCGTAAGAGTCGTTCGCTCTCTTTCGTCGTATAGCGGTCTTCCCCGTGGAATCTGCCGAATTTAAGCCCCGCGGGCGCGGAATGCAGCGGCACATAATGGGACGCCGGCAAAATGCCCTTTCCTTTTAAAAAGTCCTCCAGCCTGTTCCGCTCTTCCAGATCTTTCGTTTTTATATAGAATATATGCGCATTGTGGCTGCAGTGGGCCGGAATATAAGGCAGTTCGATTTTTCCGTCCTCTGCCAGCGGCGCAAGCAGTTCCTGATACTGGTTCCACCTGTCCATCCGGGCTTTCGTAATCCCGTCAGCCAGCTCCAGCTGCGCATACAGATAAGCCGCGTTCATATCGCTTGGCAGGTAGGAAGAACCGTAATTCTGCCAGCGGTATTTATCCACCTGTCCCCTGTGGTATTTGCTCCGGTCCGTTCCCTTTTCCCGGATAATCTCCGCGTCTTCGATATATTTTTCATCCCTGATCAGCAATGCACCGCCCTCGCCCATGCTGAGATTCTTCGTTTCATGAAAACTGAAACATCCGAAATCCCCGAACGTACCGAGCGCTTTTCCCTTATAAGACGCCATAATGCCCTGGGCCGCGTCCTCTACCACCGCCAGATGATGCCTTTTCGCGATTTCCATGACCGCGTCCATCTCACAGCCGACCCCCGCATAATGCACCGGCGCAATCGCCTTCGTCCGCTCCGTCACCGCATCTTCAATCAGCGTTTCGTCGATGTTCATCGTATCGGGCCTGATATCCACAAATACCGCCTTTGCCCCGCGCAGCACAAAGGCATCCGCCGTGGAAACAAAAGTATAGGATGGCAGAATCACCTCGTCCCCCTCTTTGATATCCAGAAGCAGCGCCGCGAGCTCCGTCGCCTGTGTACAGGAAGGCGTAAGCAGGCATTTGGCGGTCCCGGTCTGTTCTTCAATCCAGGCGCCGCATTTTTTCGTAAACGGGCCGTCTCCGCAGATTTTCTGGTTCTCAACGGCCTCTTTCATATATTCCATTTCCTTCCCCGTATAGGGCGGAACGTTAAAATTAATCTTCATCCCCATTTTCCACGCCTTTCTCTCAGCCTGCGATTGCTTCACTCTATTCCTCTCAGCCTGCGAACTTTGGTGCCAGGACGCTGTCAGCGCCGGCACAAAGTCGTAATTGAAAATTCTTTGATTTTTCAATTTATTGTACCACAGCCCCGCCGGGTTTTGCAATGACGCGTTTATTCTTATCTCCCGGCCCGTTCATAGACTGTATACCGCATATTACAAAATGTTTCTTCGTATTCATAATCATCCAGAAACTGTAACAGCACCGCCAGTTTTTCATCCGCGTCATACTCCTGCGGATCCACGCCAAACCATTGGTACGCTTTCGCATCTTCTCCCCGGTAGGCGGCGATCGCGGAAGAAACGATCACAACGGGCTCATTTCCGGCGCCGTACATACCGTCTGAACCGGCCGTCTGCCCTTCGTTCCGCTCCGGTTCGCCGCTCTGTCCGGATGCCCGCCGAAGTCTGTTCTCCACCTTTTCCATATCCGCTTCAAACCGCACCGGCCGGAACGAATCCAAATCCGGCCAGGCCGTGGAAATCGCAGTCGGCATATCGAGGAAATAACTAAGCCCTGGCACTTCCCCGTACAGGATCACTTCCCTGCCCGCAAATCCCTGTTTTTCCGCATAGCTTACAAGCTCCAGGAACGTTTCCGCATTTTCTCTGTTTGTATAAATCCCTTCCGTCTTGGGAACCCCGGTCAGCAGCGTATCCCTTTTTTCTCCCCATACCCCGTCCAGAAAAACGAACTGCGTATGAAAACCGATGCTTTGCACAAATACCATCAGGCCAAACGCAGCCATCATCATTTTCCACGAAATATGGATGTTTTTTCCTTTCGTAGAAACGAAGAAATCATGGCATACCCATAAGGTAAACGGCGCCGCAAGAAACAGATTATTGATAATCGGATACAATTGGTTATTGCTGCCGAGCGGCGTCACAAAAATCTGAATCAGGACGATCAGCGCCAGCGTCTTGTCCTCCGCCTTACGCTTTTGGCTTACGATCACCGACAGCGTGCAGAAAACAGACGCGATCAGAAACAGCGCCGCCCACTGATAAATGCTTCCGTAATAATAGTAGCGGAAATCAAACATTCCCCTGCCCCAGTAAAAACGAATCAGCACGAGGCAGACGGCAAAGCACAGTATGCGGTAGAGATATTCCCCTCCCTGTATAAAGGCTACTCTCTTTTCCGAAAATACCACGCCCTTCAGCGCCAAAGACTTTATCAGATAAAAAAGGTATAATCCGCCCACGCAGGCCATCGCCGGCAGGAGCCATTTCATGCCCTCCAGATAGCCGCCGAACATGCCGGTCAGCATGGCCGTCGGTTTATAATCCGCGGCCTTATCCGTCATGGCAAACAAGTCCATGACCATTTCGGGATACGCATTCATCCCATATTGGGCACAGATGCCAAGATACGGAACGCCGAATCCGGCCAGATAACCGAACAGGCACAGGGCCGTATCCCGCACGACTCTTTCAAACGGCCTTTTTTTCAGCCATGCACCGTACCACAGCGCCAGTATCAACGCGGTTTCCGCCACATTCGGCATCCGTACCGCAACGTTTAAGCCGAGAAAAATTCCGGCAAAAACCAGACAGCGTCCGCGCATCTTCTCCTGCTCCGTACAGATACCCTGGTGCAATAACAGAATCCCCGCTCCCATGAACAGGTATGTCAGGTAATTGTACAAAATCACCGTCGGACACCAGCACAGTCCCACCGCCAGTATTTCCCCCAGAAAAACGATCCAGGCCGGCATTTTCTTCCGCAGTACAAAATACAGAAGCAGCACAAACCCGGAAACGATCAGCCCGGTATAAAAATTCATGCCGACAAGCGTATTTCCTTTCGGAAGCCGCATCAGGAAATATCCCACCGCATTCGCAAGATAAGTCGCCACCATCCAGGTGCCCTCTGCCGTTTTAAAATACTGGAAGTTGGTCAGACTGTAAGCCGTATCCACCACATCCAGCCCCTGATTGATCTTCATAAGCGGATAAAAGGCCAGCAAAATGATAAACAGACCGTTTTCCAGCATATAGCGGTATTTTTGATAAAGTTTTCCGATGATTCTAATTATCATGACGTTTCTTTTTTCCTAACTATTTTTTTCCCTTTTTCAAACAGCCAGGTTCTGATGAAATCCACCAAAACCCCCGCCAGAAAAACAAGGCAGACACACCACAGCATATGCGGCAGAAAAAGAAAACTTTCCCTTACCGTATCCACCCGCAGCCAGTTCATCCATTCATACCGAATCAGAATGTGTTCATGCAGAAGATAGACGCCGAACGTATAAGGCGCTGTCCGGCGGATGATGCCCGCCGCCCGGCCTTCCGGGATCCGCATATTCGCAAAAAACAGAAACAGCCCGACGGCGCCGGACAGACACAGAAGATGATTATAAGTATAGGGCATTTCCGCATAATAGGAAAACGCCTCGGCCTTTTCTCCCAAAATCCCCGCCGCCGCGGATACCGCAAACAGACATATGCACATGACCGCATACAGCCGCAGGCCCCGCTTTTCCAGCCGTTTACAGCCATACAGACGCAGATAGGCGGCAATCAGAAACAGGCACAAAAACCAGCCGTAATCATATCCGTAACGGTCCGTCACAAGAGAAACGGGCAGAACCGTTTTTCCGGCCGAGAAGAAAATCAGGAGCAGGACGATGACCTTCTGAAGCGTCCGCTTCTCCATCTTCTTTACGCCCGCCGCGAGAATCGGTGCAAACAAATACAGGAACAAGTAGGCGGTCGCAAACCAGTAATGCTCCGTCTCGACCGGAAAAAGGAATCCGAACCATTCATACGGCCCCAGCTCCCGCCAGGAAATCATTCCGATGCAGATCATCAGGATCGGAACCAACAGCGAATAAAAAAGAACCTGACAAAGCAAAGACACGATCCGTCCCGGCTTCCACTCAGATTCCACGAGAAAATAACCGCTTAAAAGGACATAGCAGTCCACCGCCACGATGCAGAAAGCCTCCACAAGCCATGCCGCATAATTCACCATGCTGCGGCTTTCCGAATAAGGCACGGCAACATTGCCTTTCACCAGATAATGAAGGGCTATAATCATAAACATCGCCACAATGCGGAGCAGTTCAAAATTGGGCCGGCGTTTTGAGGGCATGAAGGTTCCTCCTATTTTTTCTTAAATATCCACAGCTTGCTCAGGAAATAATTCGATACGATGACAAGCACCTGACCGATCAGTTTGGCAATATAAGAGTTCATACCGAGTATTTCGACGGCCAGATACATAAAACCCATTTCCAGAAATTCCGTCGCAATCCGTGCGCCGATAAAAGAGGAAAATTCTTTCACCAGACTTCCCTTGCTGACATTCTTGCTTTTGAAAACAAAAGTTCGGTTCGTCCAGTATGCAAAAATAACCGTCAGCAGCCAGGAAAGACCGGTTGCCAGAAGATAGTTCATCCCAAGAATCGACTCAAACAGGAAAAACAGGCCGTAATTCAGCACAAAGGCGAGAAACCCGAAAATCAGATAGTTGATTCCTTCCTCATACTTCTTATATAAATCCCAGCAACGCCTTATCAGGTCTTTCATAACCAGTTTCCCGCCTTTCCTTTCGTTCTTCGTCCCGTACGTTCCGGCCGTCCCCTTTATCCTCCGGCGCCTTCTATCGTTCCCGTGCTGCTTTTCCGTTTTCTATCCGGTAAACCATATCGCATTTTTCGATCGTCTGCAGTCTGTGCGCGATAATGATCAGCGTCTTGCGCCCGTGCAGACGGTTAATGGACTCCATAATAGCCGCTTCCGTATCGTTATCGAGCGCCGAAGTGGCCTCGTCCAATACCAGCACTTCCGGGTCCTCAAAAAGCGCGCGCGCAATGCCGATGCGCTGTCTCTGCCCGCCGGAAATACGAATGCCGCGCTCGCCGATGCTCGTATCAAGCCCTTCCGGCAGACTTCTTACAAACTCGTCCAGCTGGGCCTCCGCAAGCGCTTCCCATACTTTTCTGTCATCGATTTCTTCGTCCGCATAGCCGAACGCAACATTCTTGCGGATAGAAGCGTCGATCATGAAAATCGACTGCGGAATATAACCGATATTTTTGAGCCATTCCTGATAATGCCCTCTGACTTCCAGGCCGTCCGCCAGAATTTCTCCGTCTTGCAGGCGCAGAAGGCCTAACAGAATGTCCACCACCGTCGTCTTCCCGGAACCGGAAGTCCCGACGATGCCGACGCTCTTCCCGATGGGAATCTCCATATCGGCCCTGTCAAAAATCAGCACATCCGAATTGGGGTATTTATAGGTAATATTTTTCAGTTCTATCTTATCTTTAATATCGAGCTTCTTCACTTCGATGCGCTTCTGATAAGTTTCCGCCTCGTAATCGACGCTTTCGTCCCGAATCTCTTCCTGGAGGTTATCGCTCACCCCCATGAAAAACGGTTCAAAATACGCGATGGAAGTCAGATGGTTATTAATCCGGTTCGCACAGGGAATCAGACGCATGGCCACAAGCGCAAGCAGCGTCAGCTGCGGCATGATGTCAATGGCTCCCGTTCCGTTCAAAAGCTGCACCAGCATATAAAGCACCATGCCGGCAATCGCCACCGTTTCGATCAAAAGCCTCGGCGTTGCGTTATAAAGGTTATAACGCTGTACCGCGTTCACATAGCCCGCGCCGCATTTGGAATATTCATTGATGAAATAAGGCTCTCTGCATGCGATTTTAATTTCCTTGATTCCCATGACGGACTGGTCTATCCATTTATACAGACCGCTGTAATAATCCTGATTTTCTTCGCCCGCACGCTTCATAATGGGTTTCAGGACGCATTTGATGATGAGCAGGACCGCCACAAGCAGCGAAGTGACCGTAATGCACATAAAAATGTCCGTTACCAGACTGATGATGACCAGAAAAAGAAACACAATGCTTTCGCTGATTAACTGCAGCAGCGCCAGAATCAGTCCGTACATGTTATTGACATCCGATGTAATGCTCCGCTGAATCACGGAAGTATCCGCATTCAGATAATATTCATAGGGTCTCTGCATGAAATTGATCATCATTTTCCGGGAAGTCGCAAACTGATTGGTATAGACAAATTTCAACTGCATTTTCTGCTGGAAGAACAGAAAAATATTTTTCACCGCGAAAATCGCAATCAGCGCCGTCAGGACGAGAATCATCAAATCTTTCGTGTTATCGATCTGGAAAATATCGCAGATAACCCGCAGGTATTCGTGGTTTTCCAACGCGTTTTCTTCCAGCACCACATTCATGACGGGCATGATGGAAGAAACGCCGAGCGTCTCTAAAATGGCGCCGATCAGCATCATGAAGATCAGAAACACCATCGTTCTTTTCTGCTTTTTGTCCAACAGAACCATCAGTTTTTTATATATTTTCTTCATACCGGTCCCTTTTCATCCAACACTTTCCGCAATCCATGCAGAAAATTTCCATTCCTTCCACTTTATCACAACCGCCGACATAAGTCAAAGATGCTCGTTCTGTCTGTGCAGTTCGGGCGCCTCGTATCTGTCCAGAAAATCCTCTCCGAGAAACAGCACTTCTTCCGCAAACTGAATCCCGTTTGGAACCGTCAGCACCGAGACAACTCTTTTAAAGGAGAGCCCCGGAATAAAATTCAGGATTTCCATCGGGAACATGCCGCTTAATACGATGTGTTCCGGAAATTCTTTCGTATAATCCAGCACATCCCGCGGATGCGGCTTGATCAGCACCTGCATTTTCTTTCCTCCGCTTTCTCCGTATTCTCGGATAATATCCGAAAAAATCCGTTTCCGCACTTCGAGATCGCAGAGCGGTTCCGAAAGCACGAGCATCTTTTCCGCCTCGCTGCAATATAGCTTTTTTAACAGCTCGTCCATATTTTCAATAAAAAGATGAATCAGAATATTTTTATCCGCTTCCGATAAATGTTCGACGAGCTGTGCCCGCGGCTGTTCGATATATTTTTCACAGGGAAAAGGCACCACGCTCTTATCGTTGATTTCCATATCCAGACAATATTTTCCGTAGCCGTTCTGTATAAAAATCAGGTTATGGGCGGCCATCCACGCTTTTAACCCAAAATGCCCCTTGTTGTCGTATCTGGCCGTATCATAATACTGAATGCAGTTTAAACCGTCTTCCACCGCATGATAATGGATTTTCCGATAGCTTAAATAGTAACCGATCGGATCCGAATCGCAGAAAACATAAATATCCCGGTATTCCCGGAAATCCACCGGCACATACGGCTCCTGGAGCTTCCCGAGCAGCTTCGTGTATTTCATGCGGGCAAACATATTCAGCACAATATTCCCCCGGTCTTTATGGTATTTGGACAGTTCCGGGAAAAAAACATCCTCTTTTTCATCGAACATGTATACCGCTTCAAACAGGCCGCATTTTTCGGCACGCTCCTTCAAATTACCGAACCGGTTCGACATGGTGCTGAGCACAAGCGATGCCTGTCCCCGCTTTTTTTCAGGCAGATAGCATTCTTTTAAACATGCCACATATACATGATAAAAAGTGTGGCAGACGTAGATTCGTTCTTTCATAGCAATGACCAGGCCCTTTCTCTCTTCCCGTCTATTATAGCCTTCCGCCTTCCCTTCGTCAACTTGACACCGGAGGCCCGTCTCCCGAACCTCCGGTGCATTTTTTACCTTATAATGCCGCAGCCGATTTTCTCTCCGGCATTCCCCGACGGCTGTGTTTTAAAGTCGTCCGGCATCCTGTGGATAATGACGCTTCTTCCGATGATTTCGGATATCCGGAACCGCTTATCGTAAAACGCAAGCCAGGCATACCCCTGGTTTCCCATCAGAGGAACCATATCCCCCGCATGATTCGGATGTTCTTCTTTCGTCGGGTTGTAATGATCTCCCGTCTTGTCAAAAGGCATCGTGCAGTCGCCTTTTTCGTGTATGTGCATCGCATAGAAATCCGAGGAAAACTGCCCGGCAATATCGGGAAGCCCGAATATTTCCGCCTCGACCAGCACCCCCGAATAAGGTGTGGAATAGAACCTGACGACGCCGCTAAGCTGTGGATTCTGCGCGTTGCCCCGTATCCATGCCGTGGCATCGGGCGTTCCTCCTCTGAGGATGTCCGTAAAAATCATTCCCGGCGTTACATCTCTTTTCATGATGCAAACCTCCGCTGTGCTTTCTCTTTATTCTATGCCCGCTTTATGGTCCCGGTGTATCGTGCGCCGTTTTTCATTCCTGCGTGTCCGTCGAATCCTCCTCTGTCCCGTCCTTCCCGCATTCTTCCTTCACCGTATCCACATTCCGCAGCATCCGCTCTTCCCCCTCGACGCCATGCAGCGTGACGTTTTGTAAAACAACTTCTTCCACATTGACCGCCGTGATGCCGCTCTTTACCGTTTCATCGCATCCGACCATCATCGCCGCCATGCCGGGCCGCGCGTTTTCCGCAAAGGAAATCTCCACATTCTCCAAAACAAGCCGCTCGATCTTTCGTTCCGGAAGGCCGTAAATATACGCGGCTGCCACATGGCAGTTGACCGCCCTGATATTGCGGAAGGCCATCTTTTTGATGAAAGGCGTCCGCTCGTCCACAGGCAGTTTTTCTTTCGAAGCGACATAGGGCGACCGGCCGTCCGGGTCGCAGAAATAGAAACTGTTTACGACGATCGGCGTCATCACGCCGTCCATCGCGATATTGTCAAATACAATGCCGTCAATCACGGATTTCTCGCCTCTTCCCCTTCGGGTCTTAATCCGAAGCCCCCGGTCCGTATGATAAAATTCGCAGTCTTTTACGAGCACGTTGAAGACGCCGCCCGCATTTTCGCTCCCGAGCGTCACGGCACCGTGGCCGTCACGCATACAACAGTTTTTAATGACGAGATTTTCAGCGGGCATCGGGCTTTTAAGCGCCATTTCGATTTTACCGGATTTCACCGCGATACAGTCGTCTCCCACGGAAATCATGGTGCCGAGAACAAGCACATCCTCGCAGGATTCGGGATTAAATCCGTCGGTATTCGGAGAATTTTTCGGATTGATAATGGTTAAATCGATGCACTTTACCTGTCTGCACCGGTACGGATGAACGGTCCACTGGGGCGAATTGGTCACGGTAATACCGTGAAGGGTTATGTTCTCGCAATGGCTTAAAAAGAGCAGCTTCGGACGGGCCGCAATATCGATTTCCACCGGGTTTTTCCACCAGTTATCAAACCCGGCACAGCCGTCGATCGTGCCTTCTCCCGTTATCACCACGTTCCGCACGCCGATTCCGGTAATGACCGAAGCAAAAACATCCGCCGGATTGCCGCCGCAGCTTCCGATATTATATTCTTCCTTTCCGTCGCTGCTTTCGATGGTTCCGGGAAGAACGGGCACCCGCTCTCTTTCCGTAAACGCCGAGATCACCGCTTCTTTTTCCAGATGAAGCGTGATATCGCTTTTTAAGAAAATGCAGGACACCTTATAAACGCCTTCCGGGAAGAACACCCTGCTCTGAAGCGGGCAGGCCGTGACGGCGGCCTGTACCGCGCCCGTATCGTCGTGAATGCCGTCTCCGTATGCTCCGAAATTCCTGACATTCAATGTCACGTATTCCCGGTCCGTCCGAAAGCGCACGCTCTTCGTGCGTTCTCCGCGCCAGGACGCGCAGACCGTATATTCCGTATCCGGCTCCAAATCCCGTATCGTCGTTACCGTCCTGTCGGTCTCCACCGTTCTTTCCCCGTTGACAATCAGCTCATATTTGCATTCGGCGTAATATTTTCCGGCGCCTTCCAGCTTCAAAACGGCGCTCCTTGTTGTTTTCATCACCAGTTCGGGTTTCATTTTCGCTCCTCTCCGTCCGCTCCCGCGGACATACCGATATTTTTCTCGTAACCATCGCTTTACTTGCAACTTTTTCTGAAATAGGATAATATTCTAATAGAAAAATCAACCGAAAGGGGCGCTATCATGGAAAAGCTGCAAACTCCTTATTTTGTAATCGACGAAGCGGTTCTGCAAAACTATTACCGCATGCTGACGGATTCCCTCCGGCAAAACTGGAACAATTTTCTGGTCGGCTATTCGTTTAAAACGAACTCCCTCCCCTGGCTCGTTTCTTTTGTGAAAAAAAACGGCGCTTATGCGGAAGTCGTTTCCGAAGACGAATATCTGCTTGCCCGCCGCCTCGGCTATCAAAATCAGGAAATCATCTATAACGGCCCCTATAAAAGCGAAAGCTCCTTCCGCGAAGTCCTTTTGGCCGGCGGCTTCGTCAATCTGGATTCCCGGATGGAAATCGCCTGGCTTACCAGGCTGGCTGCCGAACATCCGGCGCAGACTTTTTCCGTCGGCATCCGCGCAAACTTCGATCTGGAAAAAATGTGTCCCGGCGAAACGACGATGGGCGAAGAAAGCGGACGCTTCGGCTTCTGTTACGAAACCGGAAAATTTGCGGCCGCCTTACAGACATTGCAGTCAATCCCCAATGTGCGCGTCGCTGGCCTGCATCTGCATTCCAGCAGCAAATCCCGGAGCGTCGGCATTTTCCGTTCCATCGCCCGGACGGCCTGCAGATTACAGCAGGAATTTGACCTCAGCCTGTCTTACGTGGATTTGGGCGGCGGCTACTGCGGCGGCATGGAAGGCCGTCCCGAATATCCCGATTACTTTCCGGCGGTTGCGGAAGAACTGTCGAAATATTTTACCTCTGACCGCACAAAACTGATCGTGGAACCGGGCATTTCCCTGATCTCCAAATGCACCACCTTTGTCACCTCGGTTTTCGACACAAGGGATATTAAGGGAACCCGTTACGTCATGACGGACGGCAGCCGTTTCAACATCGACGCGACCATGATCAAGACTTCCCATCTTTTCCATGTTCTCCATGAGAAAGGAGACGGAAGCGAAAGAGCGTCCATGCCGCGGCAGATCATCAGCGGTTACACCTGTATGGAATGCGACCGGATGTTTTCTTATGACAACAGTCCCGAACTGTTCCCCGGCGACCGGATCGTATATGAAAACGTGGGCGGCTATACGATGAGCCTGAACCCGCTTTTCATCCAATATTTTCCGGCCGTTTATATAAAGCGTAACGACAGTCTGATACAGGTGCGGCGTAAATGGACGCCGGAAGACTATATACAGGGAACGACGCTGACGGAGGATGCGTAAGGCACTTTGGCGCTCCGGGCATACGGAACGCAAACGGATTCCATCACAATAAACAGCTCTGACAGGGAGGCTTTATGAATATTCTGATATTAAGCTGCGGTACAAGAAACAAACTGATACGTTACTTTAAGGAACCCGAAAACGGCATCAACCGGGTCGTCGGCACGGATTGCAGCCCGTATGCCCCGGCGCTTTACGAAGCGGACGCCCATTACCTCGTACCGCGCATGACTTCGCCTGATTATCTCGATACCATTCTTAAAATCTGTCAGGAGGAAAGCATCGACGCGGTTCTGCCGCTGCAGGAAGACGAACTGTATCTCATCGCCTCCCACAGCGAGATGTTCCGGGAAGCCGGAATCACACCGATCGTCTCCGACCGTCAGGCGATAGAACTCTGCCGGGATAAATATGCCTTTTACAGGCATATGAAGCAAAACGGCCTTCCCGTGCTCCCAAGCTGTCAAAATCCGGATGAATTTACAAAACGCTTTGAAGCCGGAGAAATGAACTTCCCGGTTTTTATCAAGCCCGTCCGCGGGTGCGGCAGCATCGGCATTCAGAAAGTCGATAACATGGAACTGCTTTCCGTTCTCTGCAAATACAGCCCGGAAGACATGCTGATACAGCAGTTTGCAGAGGGAGAAGAATACGGCGTCGATCTGTATGTCGACCTGCTCTCCCGCAGACCCGTTTCCATTTTTACCAAGAAAAAACTGCGGATGCGCGCCGGAGAAACGGAAAAATCCGTCTCCGTCAAAGACAAAGCTCTTTTTTCCCTGATCCGGCAGACGGCGGCCTCCCTGTCCTTAGCCGGCCCCATTGACATGGATGTTTTCCGCATCAACGGCTGCTATTATATCTCCGAAATCAATCCCCGCTTCGGCGGCGGTTATCCCCACGCCCATGTCTGCGGAATGAATTTTCCAAAGCTGATTGCGGATAATCTTGCCGGCCGCGAAAATACAGACGCCGTCGGTCAATACGAAGAAGGCGTCTGCATGTTAAAATATACGGATTTGATGACGCTGAAACTATGAAGCCCCGTCATCGGCGGCAGAGAATAGCCGCCGGCTATTCTTTCGTCAGCACGCCCATGTATTTCTCCCATTTTCCGGTCAGAACCCGCACAAGAAAACAGATTCCCCTGACCAGCCAGTCCGCGGTCATTGCCACATATATGCCGAAAACTCCCATATTCAGGCCTTTTGCCAGGAAATAGGCAAGGCCGAGCCGGCATATCCACATGGAAGCGATCGCTACGATCATGGTAAACCTGACGTCTCCGGCCGCACGCAGTCCGTTTGGTAGCGCAAAGGACATCGGGTGCATCAGCATACAGCAGACACAATGATAGAGCAGAAGTTTCTCTGTCAGCCGGGTCGTCTCCTCACTCAGATTGTACATGGTGAAAATCGGTTCCCGGAACACAATCAGCCCGATGCCGATTATCGTCACAAAAAGATAGGCCGTCCAAAGCAGCTTAAACATATACCGTCTGGCCTGTTTGTATTCTCCCGCTCCCACACACTGTCCCACCACGGTAACGATGGCGGTTCCAATAGCGCCCGCCGGAATCAGCTGGAAATTGCCTACGCTTCCGGTAACGGCATTTGCCGTAATCGCCGCCGTTCCAAAGCTTGCGGTGAGGCTGGAAAGAAGTATTTTCCCCACCTGGAAGATACTGTTCTCCAGGCCGCTCGGTATGCCGATATAGAGAATTTTGTTCAATATAGGACGGTCCAGCCCGATTTTTTTGCTGACCGGCACATCTCCTTTGCGCATCAGCATGAAACAGATCACCCCTGCCGAAAGAACGCGGGAAATCAGCGTGGAAAGCGCGGCCCCCGCCACGCCCATGCCGGCCCCGTAGATCAGCAGCGCATTGCCCGCCACATTCAGGATATTGGAGAATAAGGACACCTGCATGGACACTTTGGAATTTCCCACCGCCCTGAACAGGGCCGCCCCGCTGTTATAAATTCCGAGGAAAGGAAAAGAGACCGCGTTATAATAAAAATAAATCTGCGCGCTTCTCATCACATCCACATCGATCTGTCCGTATATCACCGACAGAATCTGCCTGTTTCCAATCAGCGCCACAGCCATAAACACAACCGACAGAGCCGTTACCGACATAAAAAGCTGATTGGACGCTCTCGATACTTTATCACCGTCCCCCTTGCCGATATACTGCGCCACCGTCACGGCTCCGCCGGAAGCCATGGCGCTGAATAATCCGATGAGAAGGACGCTGATCGTATCCACCAGAGAAATGCCGGATACGGCAGCCTCCCCGCAGGATGCCACCATCATCGTATCCGCCATCCCGATCGTAACGGAAAGCAGCTGCTCCAGTACGAGCGGTACTACCAGTTTTCTTAACTGTTTATTCGTAAACATGATTGTTCCGAATCCCCATGCCTTTCTTTTGGTCTGCAAAAAATGTGTTTCGGCCCGTTCCTCATACCGCATTCAGGCATTCTGTTCCGCCGCCTGTAATAACAATACGATATCTTCGCCGTCTTCCCGCTGCGGCGGTGTAAATGAAACATTTTCGCCGCCCGTCACCGTACCCGCATAAGTATAGATGCCCGTCACCGGGTCCATCCAGTATGCTTCCATATTTTTTCCGACAAACGCCTCAAGGGACAAATCCATCTTTCTTCCGTTTACCGTATAGGCCATCAGGAAATCTTCTCCGGCAAACACGCTGATGCGGTCATACCGCTCTCCCTGTCCGCAAAGCAGATATTCCCCTGCGGGACGTCCTTTTTCAAAACCGACCCGCTCGCAGAGCTTCTTCAAATGAATCATCTGCGCGCCGCCCGGATGATGAATGGCGTCCGTCCAGAGATATCTGGCGCCGAAAGCCCCTTCCTCCGCCGTATCCCGATAAAACTGCATAATGGAATTGTGCCCGTATACATGTCCGGCAGCCCCTGCAAATACGCTCCAGTAAGCATATCTTCTCACATCGGCGGCTTTCCAGTATGGCTGGCTCTTATCATGAAGTCCCTGAAGAATCCATTCGTAGGAAGGTTCTCCGTCCAACACGGGTTTTACAGGTGTCTTTAAAAGATCACGCTCCACATACCGCCAGCTGTCTTCGCCAAACCAGCCTTCTTTCGCCGTATTATCGTCCCATTCCTGCATCTGAGTCTGGTCATACCGTCTGTGACCGGACTGGAACAGATTGAAGTCAAGCCACGCCTCCTCATGAAACCAGAGCGAGGAACTCGTTCTGCCAAACGGGTGATACGTCACAAGCCGGTCGGGCCGGTCCTGCTTCATCAGTTTTCCCATCCGCCTGAATACGTCACAAGCCGTATCCCCGCGCACATCTCCCCCTGCAATCCAGATAATATGAGGGCAGTCGTGATAACGTTTCAGCACAAATTCCATATATGCGTCCACGTTTTCCATGTTCAGACAGCCGCTTTTTACAAGACTGCTGCCCCATACGGGAAGCAGCCCCATGAAAAGTCCGAGTTCCCGCGCCATTTCCACCACCGCATCTACATGTTCCCAGAAGCCGCCTTCCGTATCCGGTCTTGCCGGATCTCCGGAAATAAGCGCGCTGTCCCCGGCCCGGTTCTGCTGGCCGGCCGTATGGATGAAATCGGCGAGTATGACGTTATATCCCAGTTCCTTCCTGTTTTTCAGGTACAGATAACTTTCTTCCGGCGTCAGCCGGTGAAAAAGCAGCCATGCGGTATCCCCGAGAAAAAAGAAGGGTTCCTCTCCGCAGAGGAAGTATCTGCCGTTTCCGCTTACTGTTAAAGGCCCTCGTTCCCAGGGCGCCTGTCGGTTTTCGTTCATCCTTATAACCATATCCTTTCCACAGCCTGTCAGTCAAGGCTTTTTTTCTACATATTCCGACGGCCGAAACCGCGTTCTGTCCGTACCGCCGGAATCCGTTTTTTCTATATCGAGACCGTCATCGCCGCTCCTGCGTATTCAAACGCCGCCGTCCTGCTTCCTTCCGGCGTATACAATACGGCTTTCCACTTTTTCGGATAAGCATAGTTTCCTTCCACGGCCCCGAGAGACAATTCGTTTTCCGCTTCCTTCCACGTAAGTTCGACGGCCGCATAATCGTCTCCAAGATAACCATACCCGTTGCCGCTGTCAAAGTAACAGAGAAAACTTCCGTCTTTTCCCGCATAGATCTCCAGTTCCGCTTCCTCCGGCCGCTGTTCGTGATATAAGTCCTGCGTCAGCCGGTTATCCACCGGAAGGATGCTCCCCGCCTTTATGTAAAGAGGCATTTTTTCCACGGGGGCCGCCGCCCGAAATTCCCGGCCGCCCTCCTGATATGCCTTCGTCTCATAATCGTACCAGTCGTCTCCCTGAGGCAGATATACGCTCCGCTCCTTTGCGAGGCCAAGCGGCGTGCTCTCCGGCCCGTACTCCATCGGGAACGTAACGGGACATACCAGAAAATCCCCGAAAAGATATTCGTCTTCCACCCCGGCCGCCTTTTCATCCGCACTGTAATCGAACACCAGACTGCGCATGCTCATGGCGTCCTCTTTCCATACCCGGTAAGCAAGGCTGTAAAAATAAGGCAGCAGACGGTAGCGCAGGCGGATATATCTGACAATCGTGTCATAATATACGTTTCCTTCTTCCCCGAACTGCCAGGGTTCCCTCGGCGTATCCGTTCCATGCGATCTCATGACGGGCAGAAATGTGCCGTACTGAAGCCATCGCACATACAGCTCACAATATCCCTTATCCTTTACGCCGTCCTCAAAACTGCCATGCCAGAACCAGGGCTGCGTTCCTTCTTTTGCCCCGCTCCATCGCTTCCACGCCTCCCGATTACCCGCAAAAAATCCGCCGATATCCAGGTTCCAGTACGGGATACCGCTGGCCGCCATCTGCAGGCCTTCCACGATCTGATGTTTTAATACATCCCAGGTCGCCGCAATGTCCCCGGACCACAGCACGGCTCCGTATTTCTGGGAGGAAAGATAGCCGGAGCGGGTCAGATTGCATACACGCGCCTGAGGAGCTGCCTTCCGCTGGTTATCGTGAATCCCTTTCGCATGATACAGCGCATAGACGTTGGCCTTTCGGGCATCCATATATTTCGTCAGCTCCGCTTTGGAAATTCGGTAGCGTTCCTCGGATGTCCGCTTTTCCGCGCCGTTCCAGTCAGGCGTAAAAGGTTCCGTGGAATCACACCACCAGGCGTCCACGCCGCCGGAAAACAGTTCTCTTTCGCACTGTTTCCAGTAAAGTTCCCTCGCCTCTTCGTCAAACGCGTCGTAAGTGGACAGGTTGGCATACAGTTTGCCGGCTTCCATCATCTCCCGGTTATCTTCGCCGCCCTTATTCATGTTCGGCCATACGGACAGCATCAGTCCCATACCCCACTCATGCAGCGTATCCGTCAGCCCTTTCATATCGGGGTAGCGCTTTTTGTCCAGATGCTTGTCGCCCCATTTTCCCTCTTCCCAGGAAAGCCAGTCCTGCACCAGACAGGATACCGGGATGTTCCGCCGCCGGAACGTTTCCGCCGTCTCCCTGATTTCTTCCTGTGTGCGGTAACGCTCTCTGGACTGGATATATCCATAGGCCCATTTGGGCAGAAGCGCCGCCTTCCCTGTAATCCGCCGGATGCCTTTTACCAGATCCGTCATCGTTTCTCCGGTAATCACATAATAGGCGGCCTGTTCCACCGCATCGAGGGAAACGGTAATCCGGTTGTCCCGCTCCTCATATACCATCAGACAGTCCGCGTCAAGCAAAACCGCATATCCGGCCGTTGACAGAAATACGGGCATGGGAATCTGCATATTGTTCTGGTAAAGATACCGGGTACAGTTCCTGTAATCCGCGATGCCGTCTTCCTGCTGGCCCAGCCCGAGAATGCGCTCCTTTGCCCCTATGGAAAAGACGAGCTTTCCTTCATAGGCTTCACCCACCGGCGTTTCCGCGGCGTTTTCCACAAAGGTCCGCTCTCCGTCCACGGTCTTTCTGACCGTTACGCGGGCTTTTCCCTCGATCACATAGCGGCTTACTTTTCTGGGAATCAGGGTGCAGGATTCCTGCACCAGAACGGTTTCTTCTCCGTCGTTTCCGGCAAATTCCACCCGGCCTGCCCGAAACGCCGTTCCGTCGCTTTCCTGTACGGCATGGAGCACGATGCTCTTATCCGGCGCAAATTCTTTTTCAATGATGTCTCCCGGCTCTCCGCATACGCCGTCCGGCGTACATACAACTCTTACTGTTTTCATTTTTACCATGCCTTTCTCTCAGCCGTCTTGCTTCTGGCCGCAATTAACATTCCGTTCCGCTCAATCCGGCATTTTTCGTCCAACGGTTTCCCGGTCAGATAATCCCGGCAATCCGGCGGCAGTTTCACTTCCGTTTCCCGCGCCGTGAAATTAAATAAGAACAAATATTCCTGTTCTTCATCCATTCTCGTCACCAGCTCCACGCCGGGTTCCCGCTCTACGACGCTTCGATGCACGCCGGCTTCCTTCATAACGCCTTTCAGGAAAGCGCGGTAAGCTTCCGGTTCCAGATCGGTTCCCACATAATAGGCTCTGCCTTTGCCGCAGGTAAACGCCGATACTACCTTTGCGCCTTCTTTATAATCCTCCGTATAACTTCCGAGCGTCTCCGACACGCCGCCGAGCAGCTCGCTCCAAAGGCCGTCCGTCGTCACCATCAGATTGTCTTCCGTTTCATCCATATGGCACAGCGCTTCATAGCTCTCCGTCCGCATCATGAGTTTCGTGTGATTGCCTTCCATAACGGGCTCCACCTCTTCCACGATGCTTCCGAATACCTCCGTCAGTCCCGCCGGCAAAGATGTGGTATAGCCCACGTTATCCCGGTTTTTTACGGAAGTCAGGAACGTGGCGATGACCGTACCGCCCAGCTCCACAAACCGTTTTACCTTCTCCTGTTCTTCCCGTGACATAACGATTGCCGCCGGAAGAATCACCACTTTGTACCGGCTCCAGTCGCTCTTTAATGCCGCCACATCCGCCGTCACGCCGATATTTTCCAGATCATGATACAGTTTCCCGCAATACTCCACATAGTGGAACGCCGGATCGTTGACCGGCTTGATTCTGAGCGCCCAATGACAGTCATAATCGAAACATACCGCCGCTTCGCCCGGAAATACGGTCTTTTCCAGTGGTTCCAGTTTCTTTAAAAGGGCCGCAGTCTCCTGCATTTCCCGGTATCTCCTTCTGGGAATCCCGTCCATGTCCACGATGGCATAGTTAAGCTGCTCCGCTCCAAAGGGGTAAGTCCGGAACTGGAAATGCAGCATCATTTCCCCGCCGTGCGCCATCGACTGTACCACCGCCTGTTTTAACGCGCCGGGATTAGGCTGTACCCTTCCCGTACCGCCCAGCTTATGGCCGCCGCCGGACATAAATTCCAGCACCCAGAAGGGAGCGCCGTTCTTTATTCCTCTTGCGAACGCGTAAGGAAAGGAATCCACTTTTGCATCGCGCAGCCCCGGATAAAAATCGAAGGCATAACGGTCCAGATTTTCGCTGCTGTCATAATAATCTATGCTGTTCGTCGCAAGTCCCGTGCCGTTCGTGGTGATCGGAACATGCAGATGTCTTCGTAACGCCGCCGCCTGTAAATCCTGATACTCTTTCTGGCTGTCCGAACAAAACCGTTCGAACGCAAGCCGTACCGTCGGATTTTCATAATAGGCCTCGATTAAGTTCTGCGCTCCCGTTTCGATCGTATTTACGGGCAGCGGGATCTCGTCAAAATCCCCGTATTCCTGAGACCAGAAAATGCTGCCGCTTCTTACGTTAAATTCCGCGATATTACCGTATTCCCGGCGCAGATAGTCGTGAAACTTCTCTTCGCATACCGGACAGCAGCAGCGTCCGGTGCCCTCCTGCGCCGGTTCGTTGTCGATCTGCACGCCGGTTATGTATGGGTTTCCTTCAAAAAATCCGGCCAGTTTTTCCGCAATCCGCACGGAATACTTTCTGTATGTCCCGTTATTATAGCAGTAATGCCGTCTCCCGCCGAAAGGCCGGCGGATTCTGCGGTTATCCATATACAAAATGTCCGGATGCTTCTTTATCAGCCAGGACGGCGGACAGGCCGTCGGCGTGCACAGAACCGTTCCGATGCCCGCCCTTCCAAGTTCCTCCACGACTTTTGCAAGCCATTCAAAATCAAACTGTCCTTCATGAGGCTCCATCCGGCACCAGGCAAATTCTCCCATCCGCACCGTATTGATGCCCGACTGCTTTAAAAGAACCAGATCCGCTTCCAGTTCATCCGCCGTCTTATGTTCCGGGTAGTACGATACACCATATTTCATCCAGTCCTCTTTTCCGGCGCGGCGCGTCCTTCCCGCGCCGCGCCAATCCATTCTGTTTTACGCTTTTCCCGTAAAGTAAATTTCCGCGTCCTCTCCGGCTCTGACATTTTCCGCCATAGTCAGGACAACGATCGTATCCGGTTCTTCACTCGTTCCGGCATTCTCCGGCAGAATCAGACGGATGCCGTCTTCCTGTTCGATCACTTCCACCGCTCCGCCGTCAAACAAAGCCGCGTTTAGGATGCGGTTTTCCGTATGCGGCAAAATCTGTTCCCGGAAAGCTTCCCTGTCCAGAATATGGAGATATACTTTATTGTCATGCCAGGTCGCGCCATACACATCATCCACGGGCTCGTAAGGGCCGGCTGCCGTGGCATAGATGCTCTCCCCGTATTTTCTGAGCCAGTCGCCGACCTGACGCATCCGCTGTCTGATTTCATCCGATATTTTACCGTTCCGGTCGGGACCGATATTCACCAGCCAGTTGCCGCCGCGGCATACCACGTTTACCATCATGCGGATCAGCCAGTCGAAATCGGACACGGGATCCTCCGCCATCCAGCCCCAGGATTTTCCGGAGCATACGCACATATTTTTCTCCCAGGGAACGGGAACGATTTTACCCGTAATCTCATGAGAACCTTCATCGCAGTAGAAGTCTCCTTCCCAGCCGGAACGGGGGTTCATCAGCATCTTCGGATTATAGCTTCTTGCCATTCTGTTCAGTTTTACAGGCTCCCAGAACCAGGCGCTCGACGTATCGCTTCCTTTATGTGCCAGCCAGCCGCCGTCATACCACAAAATATCGGGTTTAAATCTGCTGCACAGCTCTTCCACCTGGGCATAGCACTGTTTCTTCATCAGAGCCGCATTCTCAGGCAGGCCTTCCGGATCGAAGTATCCCGGAAAACGCCAGTCCATCGGGGAATAATAGACGCCCGCTTTCATTCCCGCTTCCCTGCACGCCTTTATATACTCTTCGACAAAATCTCTGTGCGCTCCACGGTGCCATGTCGTAAAATGTTCATAGCTTCCCTCGCTGTTCCAGAGAGAAAAGCCATCGTGGTGCCTGGTGACCATCACGGTATATTTTGCACCGAAATCTTTCGCGATCTCCATCCATTCCTTCATATCAAAATTCTCAGGGATAAATTCATCGGCCAGCTTCTCATATTCCTCTTTCGGAATGCTTTCGTTGAATCTGGCCCATTCGCCTCTCCCCAGAATGGAATAAAGTCCCCAGTGGATAAACATGCCGATTTTGGCGTCCCTCCACCACTTCTTATCCTCCGCCGGAAGCGTCAGCTCCTCACATTTTAATCCGCCGAGGCTCTTGAAATTAATGCTGCTCTTTAACATAGACTGCAGTTCCGCTCCCGTCATCTCACGGGGCATTTTCTTTTCCATCTCCGTATTCCTCCTTCGGGAAAATATATTTTTTATTATCCTTTACCTGTTCCGGCGTTTCCCCTTTATGACATTAAGGTTTCTTTTACCCGCTCCAGAATTTCCTCATGGCCGCCGAGCATTGCGGTACGGAGGCTGTCAGCGCCCTCCAGTCCCTTGATCATGTAGTAATTCTGTTCAATCCGGTAAAAAGGCTGCTTTAACATTTCCAGATAAGTCAGCCCGCCCAGCGTTCCCAGTTTCAGAATCCTTTCTTTGTCCATTTTTTCGTCCAGAAACATGTCATAAGCCGACCATCCGGACTCTGTGCACAGCTCGATGGATTCTTTTACCGCTATTACCTTCATATCCTCCTTCCCTCCCTCATCATACCATTTCCTTCACGGCCTCTACAAGCGCCGTTACATCTTCCGGTTTTGTCATGGCGGAGACGCTCACCCGCACCGTTCCGTCCCTTTCCGTTCCGAGATACTTATGAATCAACGGCGCACAATGCAGTCCCGTCCTCACCTGTATGCCATAGGCGCCGGCCAGAATATATCCGATATCAGCCGGCGGAAAACCGGGCACGGTAAAACTGAGCGCGCACCCTTCCGGCTGCCTGTCTCCGCAGAGAACGACGCCGGGATGCTCCCGCAGCCCTTCGTACAGCGTTTTCATCAGCTTCCGTTCATGAGCCATGATCGTTTCAGGCCCGGTTTCCAGTACAAAAGCCGCACCGGCACAAAGTCCGGCAATGCCCGGCATATTCATGGTACCGACTTCATAAAAAGGCTCCTCCGGCGTCAGAATCCGGCTGTCCTTTCCCGTGCCGCCGAAAAGCAGCGGACGCAGCGCAATCCCTTCCCGTACATAGAGCCCGCCCGTTCCCTGAATGCCATAGAGCCCTTTATGCCCGGTGAAAGCCAGCATATCGATCTTCATCGATTCCACATCGACGGGCAGCGCTCCCGCGGACTGAGACGCATCCACCAGAAAGCAGGCGCCTCTTTCCCGCGCCCATCCGCCGATGCGTCCGATATCCTGAACCGCTCCGGTCACATTGGAACTATGATTTACGATAACAAGCCCGGTGTCTTCCGTGACGGCCCGTTCCATGGCTTCCATATCCACATAACCGCCCCTGTCACAGCCCACTTCCACGGGCACAATCTTCCCTGACGCAATTTCTTCTTTTAATCCGTCGAAGATCGTCCGCAACACCGCGTTATGTTCCGCTGCCGTATAGACAATCCGCTTTCTTTCGCTCCGAAAACCGAGAATCGCCATATTCAGCGCCTGTGTGGAGCCGCTTGTCAGGAAAATCCGCTCCGGATTTTCTATATGAAACAGCCGTGCCAGGTTTCCCCGGCACAGCCCGATTATATCTTCCTTATATTCACCGCATGACACGCTGCGGTACTGGGACTCCGGCACGTCATTCAGAGAACGCGCCACAGCCTCCAGAACACGCTGCGGTTTCGGGTAAGTTGTCGCCGCATGATTTAAATAGATCATGGCTTTTTCCTCCCGGCCTTCCGTCTTTTTTCAGACGTTATCCTTCCACTACTTCAAATCCCATATATCCTGCAATCTTCTTCACAAGCGCCAGCTGGTCTCCGAATACAAGTACCTGATGGTGTCCGAAATCCGCCAGCGTGTGCATATACTCGCGGCCGTTATCCAGCTTGATAAAGTAATGCGGACTGCAATAATACTGTCTGAACTCCGAACGCACGACCTCGCCTACCTTGACGACCATCTTATTGCCCATCGGATTGAAACGCCCGAATGTCACATACTGCTCTTCGTTCTGCTCGAATGCGATCTGCATCTTTCCGCCGAATCCCTGGCCCGTAAATGCCCACATGCTGTAATCCAGATCCGGTTTGTCGAAACCGTTCATTTTCAGTGCCGGAACAGCGTGGTGGATGGAAAGCACCTCCGGAGACTGTAAGAACGGATTTCCCATGAAAGCTGCTTTATGGCTTCCATACATCAGCACCATCATCGCCATCATGGCGTTTAAGTCTTCTTCACAGGCGCTGGGAATGCCTTCCGACTTTAACAGGGAATGGCAGACGCAGGGCGTGAACTTTCTTTCCTGCGGGATTCTGGAAGCGCACAGTTCGATGCAGGCCGTGGAGAACGCGTTGCATCCGTAAAACTCCATCATCGCTTTGGCCGCCAGATAATATTTCACATCGTTGATCAGCCATTCGGGATTCACTTTGGTCTCTTTGGAGTCCGCAAGGAGCTTCTCCGCGATCTGTTTTGCTTCCGCCTCGTCTACCCTGTCCATATACGGGAAAATATCTTTGAAAGGCAGTTTCAGCACTTCAAAGCCGTATTGTTTTCTCAAATATTCCACGTCCCTGATATTGGACTGTATGCCGTAAGTCGGCACCTGTCCCGAAGTCAGAATCAGCGCTTTCGTATTGGCAATACACTTTCTCACCCAGAGGCTGTGCAGAATGTCGTTCAGATCTTCCATGTCGATCGCGTTGTAGGCTTCCACGCCGATGCTTCTGTTATAAGCGCATAAGTCCGCACCCTCGTTGCCGTTGGAAAATACGATGGTCGTTTTACGGTATTTCTCCAGTTTCGGAATGCGGTAGCAGAAAATAACAAAAGCATCCACCTCATCCAGATTTTCTTCGATCTTATCCCATGTCTCCTGCGGCACGGTCAGATTTTCTATGTAAGGCACCGCGATCGGCTCCATCACGTTTACCTCAGGAATGATATCCTTTACTTTTTCGACGATATCCTTCATATAATCAGCAGCCCATTTCTTTTCCGCCTCAGGCTGTAAATTTTCAGCCTTTCCCGCACGGCAGGGGCCTTCCCAGAAAGCCGAGTGCTGTAAAAATCCCACCAGGGGACGGATGTTTAATTTTTTCTTCATTGCCGATTCAACCATTTCTTGTTCCCTCCATTTTAATGTACGGAATTTCATGCCGCCTGCGGCGGCGTTTTCGGCCTTTCGGCCGGGTTCCTATGGTCTTATTATATCGGGCTTCGTCCCCTGATGAAATTGAATAAATTGCAGAAAAAAGCACTATTTCAAGCTATGCCTTTTTCCTTCCGCGTGCTTTAAGATGCCATGTCAAAAAGCAGTCTGCCGACATCCGTATCTTCGCTTCCGATTTCCGCTTCCGCCGTCCGGTCCGCACAGCGCAGGCAAACCCTGACGGGATGAACCGCTTTCATACGGCAGGACGTCACTCTGCCTTCTTTCCAGTCCATGTCCATCGTGATTCCGCCCCGCAGACAAAATCCTCTGACCGAACCGACCTTCCACTCCGCCGGCAGACAGGGCAGCAATTCCACACAGCCGCCGTGACATTGTGCAATACATTCCAAAACCGCTTCGGGGATTCCGAAATTCCCGTCGATCTGGAACGGCGGATGTACATCCAGCAGATTATCCTGAATACAATGCTGCATCATTTCGAACAGATGGTTTCTTACCGCCCCGCCCCGGCGCAGCCTTGCCGTCATACAACAGATCCACGCCTTGCTCCATCCGGTATGTCCGCCGCCATGAGCCAGACGGTAATCCAACGTTTTTCCGGCCGCTTCCAGAAGCTCCGGCGTGTCCCTCCTGATGGCCTTTCCCGGATGCAGCCCGAACAGATGGGATATATGGCGGTGTCCCGGCTCCGTTTCCAGCACATCTTCATACCATTCCCTGATTCTGCCGTCCTCCGTAAGCGGAAGATCGGGAAGCCGTTCCGCCAGTCTGTCCAGTTTCTCCTCTCTGGCTTCTCCCGCCGCGGCAAGCCCCTCCTGATAGTCGGAAAGGAGCTGCCTCAAAATCGAAATATCCATCGTGGGCGCCATACACAAAGCCGCCCGCTGCCCCTGTCTCGTCTCATATGTATTTTCCGGCGATACACAGGGTCCTGTCAGCAGCGTTCCGTCAGGCGCTTCATAGAGATATTCTTCAAAAAACGCGATTGCTTCCCGCATGGTCGGCAAAATCTCCCGCACCAGGAGTTCTTTATCCTGATGGTACAGATAGTTATCATAAAGCTGAAGGCACAGCCAGGCCGCCCCCATCACCCAGAACGGAGAGAAATCAAACACGCCTTCGATGTCCGTACAGGCCCACAAATTGGTATTATGGTGCGCACAGAATCCGCCGCATCCATAAATCTGCCGGGCCGTTTTGCGTCCGTTCCTTCTCATGCGCCGCACCAGATCATGGAACGGCGCTTCGCATTCCACAAGTCCCACTTTGGGCACGAACCAATAATTCATATTCAGATTGATGTTCACGGTGAACTGGCTCTGCCAGGGCGGCTCAAAAGAGCCGTTCCAGATTCCCTGCAAATTCGCCGGCAGTCTGCAGTTTAAGGAAGAGCTGATCATCAGATAGCGGGCATAATCCGTCAGAAACAATATCATATCATCCGCATAGTCCTGACGTCCGGCTTTGATCTCTTCCATAATTTTGTCCATTGGCATCTCGTCGGAAGGCACGGAAGGCGTCTGCAGCTCCAGATGAAAACGATCATAATAGGAACGATACTGCTTTTCATGTTCCTCCTGCATCGTTTCGAATCCCGTGCGGACGGCTTTTTCCAGGCGTTCTGCCGCCTTTTCAAACATGCGTTCCGGACATCCCCGATACAGTTTTCCGGGAACGTAACTTTTCTCTTCTTCCATGCTTTGCAGGCGTTCTTCGAAATCCGTCACGGCCGTCAGGTATATCGTCACTTCTCTTGCGCCTCTGACGCACAGGGAGTCCCCCGTCACCTCCACCACGGCTTCATTTTCGTCTCCGGCGCAAACGGGTTCTGCCGTCATGGAGGCCGCCGTCAGGTAATATACCCCGCCGGCGCCGGCCTGCCCCCAGTTTCCTGTAAGGGGAATATCCTGTTTAACCAGCTCTCCCGGGATTTCCCCGGCATATTCTTCGAACGGTTTTCTGTTAATATCGGCGCACAGCATAATGCCTTCCGGGCAATCCGTGGTAATGCGCACCGCCAGTACGTTATATTTCGCGCTGACAATATGTTCCCTTCGGTAAACGTATCCGTCCATTGTATAAACGACCTCTGCCAGCGCTCTTTCGATATCCAGTATTCTCCTGTACTTTTCCGCCTTTTTCTTATGCCGGTAAAAGCATATCCGCAGTTCTCCGGCCTCCTGATAAGGGTTATTGTATTTGGGCGTGGACATAAACGCCGCTTTCTGCAAAAAAGCCGCTTCTTCCACGCTGCCCTCCATAAGCAGCTCCCGGATCCTGTTCAGATATTTCAGGCTGTCTTTGTTTTTTCGATCCCGCTCCGGGCCATACCACAGGCTTTCTTCATTGATGATAATGGTTTCTTCCTCCACCTTGCCCATAACCATCGCGCCGAGCTTTCCGTTTCCAAGCGGAAGGCCGTTCTCCCATTTCTCCCACATGGAAGCGGGCCTGTCCAGATAAAAGCTTCTCCTGCTGCCTTTTCCGTTTTGCATCATCCTTATTCCATACCTCCGTTCTCCATCGTTTCCGCACGCTCCAGGGCTTCGCTCCATGCCTGTTTATAAAATGACGTCAGGCGTGCCATTCCCAGCTTTTCGGCTTCCTCTTTTAAAGTCCGCCAGACGGCCTCGAACTCCTCTTCATCCTGTGCGTACACCATATTCCAAAAGGCTTTGTATACAAGCCCCTCTATCTCATCGGATATTCTGCTTAATTCAGGCGAAAGCGTTTTTACCATATATACCGCAGTTGAAGCCCTGACCGTTTCCCAGCTTTTCCGGTCGTTTTCCGCATTCTGCTGTCCTTCTGTCCCTGCCGTCCGGTATTCGCTTCCCAAATCATACCCTTCCTCAGCCAGCGAAACAGGCGTCCTTCCCAGCACGCCGAAGGAACCGCTTTCCCCTTCCGCTTCTTTATAAAGATACGCCATATTTTCCTCATCGTACAGCCAGTTTAACAGCTTTACGGCGTCCTCCGCACGCTCCGAGTATTTATTGACAGCCAGACACGCTCCGGTTCCCACGATATGATCCGGCTCCAGATATAACTGCATGTCCTGCGCCGGCAGCGGCAGATACTCTTCTGTTCCTTCCGTGCTCCTCAAAAAACCGCCATTTCCGGCATCTACTGCAAAAAGAACCCGCCCGGCATTCATTTTCCGCTCCACATTTCCGGCCGTCTGATTCGGAGAATCCGGGTCTAACAGCCCGCGCTTATTTGCCTCATAATAAAAATGAACCGCTCTTTTATAGAAGCCGTCTTCTTCCAGTATGGAGCCGATCGCATTCGTATCCATGCTGATCTCCATCAGCGGGGATACCGTCTGCATATCGATTCCGTACATCCATGCGAGGGAAGCGGCATGCTCCGATATTTTTCCGTCCCCCTGCCAGAGACAGATACCGTACATACTTTCTCCTACGTTGCTCGTCGGTTTCGCTTTCTTCATCTGTCCGATCACGTCCAGATAATCCTCCAGCGCGGACACACAGGGACTTCCTGCCCGCTCCCATGCGCTCTTTAACAGCATGGGCATGGAACGGTATTCCTCTTCTCCGGCTTTCCCTACGGACAGAGGCGCCAGCAGGAGATCTTCCCCGCCGCTTACATAAACGGACCATTCCAGCGCCGTCTCATAATCCTCTTCCTCAAAAAGAGAGGGTAACAGCTCCTGATATTCGTTCAGCGGGAGCAGCAATCCGGCATCGATATACAACTGCGCCTGTTCCCTGCCGGAAAAACCGATAATATCGGGAATGGTGCCCGAAGCAAGACGCAGTTTCAGTTCTTCCGCCGTCTGCCCTTTGGCGTCATAAAACTCCAGAATCAATCCGGTATCTTCGTAAAGGCGGGATGCCTCCCCTCCTTTCCATACGGATGCCGGACTGTCCGCCTGCTGGATATAGGCCGTAACGATCGTACCTTTTACAACGTCTTCCGTGCCCTGCGTGCTCCCGACAGTCTGTCCGCCGGCGCATCCGGCGAGCAGCGGACACAACAGCAGCAAAACAGGCCGCGCTATCTTTCTACCCATGATTTCCTCCCTTTTCGTCAGCAATTATTTTGCACTCCCTATTGCGTTATCACAAAATAACGTTTAAACTACCATCAAACAATTTAAATTTCAGACGAATGAAATCCGTCAGGACGGGCAAGGAGCATATATATGATACGTAAACTGATGCAAAGTTATTACGCTAAAATCTCTCTCATCTGTATCTGTATTGTCAGCATTGTAACAGGCATGTTCTCATACCTCTGTTACAATCTGATTTCCCGTCAGAATGTATCGGAACATTTAAGCGACTATAATGTTCTGATCAGCAACCAGTCTGCTGCACTTTCCTCCCGGATTACATCCTTTTCAGACTTTTTTTATCCCGTATTCAACGACCCGGAGGCTTACACCGCTCTCTGCGATCTCTACCTGTCCCCCAACGGAAGCCTGCCAAACGAAACGATGGATATACTCCTCGATACCATGAATGCGCTCTGTGCATCCGATTCCTATTGCTGCGGCGTACTGCTGCTTACCAAAACCGGACGGCTCTATTTATACGATACCAAATATGTATCCCTGATACCACTGAATTTTGTGCGGACCACTTTCCGTTTTACCCCTTATCGGGTTCAGATCATCACGGATTCCCAGATTTCCGAACTGAGCAGCAATATGGAACTCCCGGCTTCCCATGTTTACGGCCTGAGCGGCACCCTGTTCCGTTATAAAGACAATCTGTTAGATAATCTCGGTTACATGATCGCACTGTACTCCACGGAAGAATTTAACAATATCCTGGCTTCCTCCGGCCTCGAAAACAGCGCCATTTTTACAATCGAGGACGATTCTTTTTCCGTCATCTATTCTTCCGACGGAAACTATGACGCCACCGGTCTCGAAGAGCTTTTGGCGCAGCCTTCCCGGAAAACGGTCAACAACGCCCGGCTTGTTTCTTCTGCCGGGGAGGACTACTATATTTCCTCGCTTTACCAGAATCATTACAATTATTACACCACATATATGCTTCCGGCCGGAAACATCCCGCTTTCGACAGCCCAGCGTCTTCTTCTGCTGTTCTGTCTGCTGCTGCCTCTGCTGTGCATCCTTTTATACAGCATCGTGTTCCGTTCCTCCGGCAGAAAAGTCAGGAATATTTTAAACTCTATGGAAATCGTGGGGCGCAACAATCTTTCCTACCGCATGGCGGTTCCGAAAGGAAAGGACGAATTTGTCAGCATCACCCACAGTTTCAACCACATGTGCGACGAGCTCCAGAAAAATGTGGAAAATGTGTATCTTTTCGAGATCTCCCAGCGGAAGTCCGAGCTATATGCCATGCAGACGAGCATCAATCCGCATTTTCTCTATAACGCCCTGGAACAAATCCGCGTACAGATTTTAAACGGCGAAGGCGAAAAAGCCTCCCGCATGCTTTTGCTTTTGTCCAAAATGTACCGTTATCAGACAAGGCGGAACCTTTTCATTTCCATTGCGGAGGAATGCGCCCAGACGGAAAATCTCATCAACCTTTACTCTTACCGCATCAGCGACTGCGAATATGAAATCTATGTCGATAACGCGGCCAAAAGATACGGCATACCGAAAAATCTGCTCCAGCCGTTAATCGAAAACAGCTTCGTCCACGGTTTTTCCCCGGAACAGGAAAACGGCATGATCACCATTACCGCGCTCTTTCCGGAAGGCGCAGAAAAAATCCGCTTCACCATCGAAGATAACGGCCGTTCCGTCACGCCGCAGGATCTGGAGCTTCTTCGGGAAAAACTCAGCCAGCCTGTTATGAACCGGGATGAAGAAAACGGCTTCGCTCTGTCCAATGTAAATAACCGTTTAAAACTCGTATTCGGAGAAAGCGCCTGCCTGCAGCTTTCCGTCGGTGAAAACGGAAGCGGTTTTCAGGTGTCCTTTTCCATTCCGCCCGTTCTTCCCGACAAGCTCGCGGCTTCCTATTCCCGTTCCGCGCCGGAACTGCCCATGTAACAGACGCTTCAACGCTTTCTGTATGGTAAAAAGGAGAACCGTCTCCTTTATTGGAATACGGTTCTCCCATGTCTTTACATTCCTGCGGACGCTTTAAATTCTGCCTGAATTGCCTTGTATTCGTCGGAATTTACGATTCCGTCCACAAATGCTTTCCACTCGGTTTCACCGATCTGTCCCATCACATACTGGGTACACATGGTATTCACGTCATCCGTCAGCATAGTCCACTGATTATTGTAAGTCTCGGACTGCAGGTTGGTATTTTCATGTTTTAATCCGGTCTCATCCAGATAATCCACGATAAAGGCCTTTACTTCCTGTGCCCTCTGAATATGCTCATCATCGCTTCTCTTGGCGCCGCTTCTCATGAACTTATCCGTGATCTGATCCGCGTCTGTTTTTAAGAAAATCTGGTTCCATGCGCCTACATAACCTTCCGTACGTTTCTGGCCCATCGTTTCATCACTGGTATCTTTGGTTCCATCCTCCAGCAAGGTGTAATGAATCCCTTCCACGCCGTCTTTCATCACATCGTTATAACCCGGATATGCTTCCTCGGTTCCGTTGAACACTTCCATGATTTTCAGAATTTTTTCTTCGGAACAGCTTGAGCTGATCGCGATACAGGCATCCACATCCGTCGAGTTGGGGCTGACCACATAGGCTTCCGGTCCCTGTACCGGCATCAGTTCCCATGTTTTATAGGTGTCCGGCGTACTCTTATCAAAGATCTTATTGCTTGTCAAATCAGCCGACTGGTTGAAATTATACCATGCGTTCAAAAATGCCACGGAATTGCCGGCCTTGAACTTACTTGTCGTGTCGTTGCCAAGCGCGAACTCCGGATCGATCGCACCCGCATCGTACAGATCTTTCATCCAGTTTAAGAAATCGATGTATTTCGGATTGAACTGCATATACTGAAATTCGCCGTTCTCATCCAGTCCCCAGTTGGTCTGTCCGGTAAACGCAATGGCAAATCCCTTAACCTTATCGTGCATAAAGTCCTCGCCGAAAAATTCAATGCCGTATACTTTCTGACCTTCGCCTTCCGTAGCCGCCTGAGACAGATCAATCAGCCATGTCTTCAGCTCTTCCATCGTTTTGGGCTCTTCTTCAAAACCGTATTTTTCCATCAAGTCCTTACGTACCATGATGCCTGACTCTTTGGCCGGCTCCGATTTGCTTCTCGGCAGGATATAGATACCGCCGTTATAGGTAGCCTCTGCCCAGAACGCGTCGCTCCAGTTCTTCATAACCGCATTTGTTTTTGCAAGTGCGTTTTCTCCCTCAAAAATATAGGGGGTCATATCCACAAAATTTCCCGCTTCGATCGCCTGCGTAAAAATCGGATAATAATAAGTATTGTTTGTTGAAATGATCTGCGTTACATCCGGCTGGCTGTTTGACGCAATCAGCGTGTTCAGCTTCTGCGGGTAATCATTGTAATTAACCCATTCGATTTCCAGATTCACATCGAACATATCTTCCCAGTACTGTTCCATCTCACTGTTCGGCAGCGGACCGTAACCCCAGTCGATTCCGAGTACGCTGATCGTCATTCTCTCTCCGTCTGCAGCCGCCGTCTCCGAACCTTCCGCCCCGGGAGCCGCTTCTCCACCATCCGTGGAAGGCTCTGTGGAAGTGTCCTGCGATGAACCGCCGTCAGTCTGACTGCTTCCTCCGTCCGTGTTCCCGCAGCCTGCCATTAACCCCAACGTCATAGCCGCCGCCAGAACGAGTGCCAGAATTTTCTTCTTTTTCATTCCTTTTCCTCCTTGTTCGTAAATACATTTTTTATTTTTGATTTTTATCAACCCTTTACTGCGCCTACCATCATTCCCGACTCAAAATATTTCTGCAGGAACGGGTATACGATCAGTACCGGGAAAACTACTACTACTACGGCCGCCATACGCATAACCTCCTGCGGCACCGTTTTGGCCAGTTCCAGCTGCAGGTCCACCACGTCGGACACGGTAGAAGATAAAACGACTTTCTGCACGTATACCTGAAGCGTCGCTTTCGCCGTGGACGTCAGATACATGACCGCGTTAAAATAGGTGTTCCAGTAACTTACGAAAGCAAACAGCGTCATGCTGGCCAGCATCGCTTTAGACAGCGGAAGAGTAATGGTTGCGAACATCCGCAGCTGCCCGCATCCGTCAATTTCGGCCGCTTCTTCCAGCTCCAGCGGCAGGGACTGGAAAAAAGATCTCATGACCATAACCGTCCATGCACCGCAGACCGAGGGAAAAATGCAGGCAAAATAACTGTCAATCAGTCCCAGCGCTTTCATATTCATAAAGTTCGGAATCATACCGGCCGAAAACAGCATGGTAATCATTACATATTTGTTCAAAAATCCTCTGCCCGGCACGGGTTTGGAAAGCAGGTAGGCCAGTCCCGCGCACACGAGCACGTTCATCGGCGTTCCCACCAGCGTAATAAACAGCGTGGATTTTAAGGCATTCAGAAATCCCGAACCGCTTAAGATCAACTGATATGCGTCTGCGGACCATTTCTTCGGCCAGAGATAAAAGCTTCCCGCCTCATACACCGAACCATCCGTAAAGGATACCACGATCACGTATAAGAACGGCAGCACCATGGTACCAACCACCGCCAGAAGGAAAATCCAGAGCACTGTCTGGTAGATGTTTTCCTTCATCTTCATACCCAGTTTTTTATTTTTTATGTTTTGCTGTGCCATATTTCCTCTCTTTCTGTCTTTACATCTTTACATGATGCCTTCATATCCTTTGCGGCTTGTAATCCAGTTCGTTAAAAGCACAAGGCTCGTATTGATGACCGATTTGAACATACCGATGGCCGTCGTATAGGAATACTGCGTGCTTCCTCCCGCGATTCCGTTATTAAATATGTAAATCTCGAATACTTCCAGCTGTTTCTTTACCATGGCGTTATTCATCAGAAATACCTGTTCAAAATCTACGGAAACGATGGATCCCATTTTCAGAATCAGCATAACGATAATGGTCGGCATGATGCTCGGAATGGTAATTTTCAGCATACACTGTAATTTGGTGGCGCCGTCCATTCTGGCCGCCTCATACAGCGACTGGTCCACGCCCGCAATCGCCGCCAGGTATACGATGGAGCCCCATCCTACGCCCTTCCAGAGGGATTGCAAAACGATAATCGGATATATGGCGCCGGGGCTGAACAGATACGCTTTGGCCTCACCGCCCAGTGCAACGGCAATTTTATTGATCACACCCTGTTCCGAAGATAACAGGAAAAAGGTAAGGCTGGCTACAATCGCCCAGGAAAGGAAATGAGGAAGATATACGGAAGTCTGAACAAACTTCTTAAACTTCGCATTTCTCACTTCGTTTAAAATCAGCGCCAGTATAATCGGCGCCGGAAAAGTCAACAGATTCAGACCGCTGATGACCAGCGTATTTCGCAGCATGGAATAGAATTTCGCATCGTGAAACAACGTCTGAAAATGCTTCAGCCCCACCCATTCGCTTCCTGTCAGTCCAAGATGAGGATTGTAATCCTGAAAAGCCATCAATAATCCCCTCATGGGGAGATAGTTAAAAAAGAACATCAGCAGTAATCCGGGAAGCCCCAGCACGTAAACCCATCTGTACTGAAAAAGCCTCTTTCGCAGCCGCTTTTGTTCCACTCTCATTTCCTTAGCCGCCAACTCAATACCCCCTTGTATAATTTTTTCTCATAGTTTCTTGTTAAGGCCATTTTATTATAAAAAATGAACAGTTTATATTGAAATGATTCCATCTTTTTTAACAAATTCAAAATGACGGTTTTTATACTTTTCGTGATTTTGTCAGACTAATCTTGACTTATACTTTGCATTTTTACTATAATAGCGGAAGATGCCGGACAGGGTATCGGAAGCTTTGCCGGAAAAGGAGGTAAGAAGCTGTGTATCAGATTATCTTTGTAGATGATGAAGCATTCGTTCTGGAGGATTTGAAGCGGGCCATCGACTGGTTCGGCTTTAACATGGAAATCGCGCTGGCGTCCACAGATCCCCTGGAAGTGCTCGACTATATGCGCGAGCATCCCGTGCATCTGATTCTGACCGATATTTCCATGCCCCAGATGATGGGGACGGAACTGATTCGAAAAGCCAGGGAAATCAATCCTTCCGTCTATATTCTGGTTCTGTCGGCCTATGATACCTTTGATTATGTGCGCTCTGCCATGCGGGGCGGGGCGGAAAACTATCTGCTGAAGCCGCTGGATCCCGACGAGCTCTCGGAATCCATCAGCACCATCGTCAGGCATCTGGAAGACCGCAATACAATCTCGAATAATTTCGGCCCCTCCACGCTCACCTTTCGGAACAGCTTCGTAGAAAGCTGGTGCAAAGGCAGCATCGGGGAAGATGAACTCATCGCAAGGGCCGGTATGCTGGGCGTTAATCTGCAGCTTGATAATTATACGGTAGCGCTGTTTTCCGCTGCCGGGGAATATGCCGACAAAACGCCGCTGCTCTTTGACGCCGTTCTCTCCGCTTTTGTCGGAACCTATATCTGCCATTTTTATTTCGAATCTCCCAGCCTGTTCATCTGTATTCTGAGCAGCCCTGAGAACTTTAATATCTTTCGTTTTCAAAATGAAGTGGAAAGGCTTCGTCCGCTTGTGGACTTTCCTTTTTTTGTGTCCGTTGGCACGACGGCGGATAATTACGCGGATGTATGCAGCAGCTATCATACCGTAAAAAAATTTCTGCTTCTGCGCCATACCTCCCATACGTTCCTCAACTGCCGTTATCTCCTGTTTCCGCTCCACAGACAGCAGATCATCGAGCAGAACTTTCAGGATACGGATGAGGAAACCTATCTTCAGGATATTCGGAAAATATTGGAAACGCTGGCGCCGGAGCGGAAACTCTCCTTACAGCTCGCCGTGACAAACTGGGGAATCAGCCAGGTGGAAAACCTTCTCACCGCCGGCATATCGTCCCCCCCCTCCTTCTTTTCGGCCATCGAATGCACCGATAATGACACGGACGTTATCATGGACAACATCCGTTCCCTCTTTTCCTCCGTCCGGGAACTGCTTTCCGCTCAGGAGCTTCCGCAGGGCGCCGCCCAGCAGTATGTCAGAATGATCATGGAAGAAGTCCACAACTTTTCCAACAAAGACGTGTCCTTAAAAACGCTGGCGGCCAGGCTGGACATGCACCCTTCTTATCTCGGCTCCATTTTTCACCAGCAGACCGGCTATTACTTCAACGATTATCTGAATGAAGAACGTTTGAAGTACGCCGCTAAGCTGATGGGAAACAGCAATATCCGGCTGAAGGATATCGCCGACATGACGGGATTCTCCAGCCAGACTTACTTTAACAGGCAGTTTAAAAAATACTTTAACGCATCCCCCAACGCTTACCGCCGGGAGCTGAAGCTGAAAAAGGACTGATTTTCTCCAAAAACCTTACCGGACCGGCTCGTATAACCAGTCCAGTTTATCCAGCGTTTCACCGGATAAACCGGCGTTTCTCGGTCTGATTTCCACGCCCGCGGGAACGACTCCAACGATCGTATAACCGCCGGTGCCCATATAGATTTCATGAACGCCTTTCTCATACTGAAATACATGAATGTTCATATCCGGGCACCCTTCCGCCTGCATTGCATTGACAAATACCGCGTTCAGGCCGCCTCTGTCGTCCGCATGGGTATTAGTTTCCAGATCGGGCACCTGAAGCCATTCCACCCCTTTTGCATTCATATAAGCCAGCAAAAGCTGGGAATCTTCCGAAAACTCTATCCGAACGGTTACGCCCTCGCCGATGGCTTCGCCGAGCCCGAACCGGATGCCCGTAAGCCCTTTCAGCTCCGAGGCCGCATTGGTAATCGGAGACGCCATATCCGTAAAAATCATTTCCCCTTTCCGCACGGTATAAGTGCCGCATCCGTCGTCCAACAGTTTGAAAGGCGCCTGTGGAAGCGCGTCCGCCTCCTCTTCTTCGCTTATGCCGTCACAGGGATATTTTCCGTTTTTCATATTCTCCAGATTTTTCTTAAAGTTTTCAAATTCCAGTTCATATTCCGGCAGACACTGTACCCAGTGGCCGAACGTTTCTCCGTTCGGAAAAGGAATCTTCCGCTGCGGGGTCTGCATGCTGTTGGCATACAGATATGTCTTCTCGGTCAGCGCCGCAAGCTGTCGGTAAAGATCAAGGCTCTCTTCCCACGGGGCAAGCGCCGCTTCCAGGAGCGCCAAATCTCCCCGGAGCTTCTCATTCATCGTATATTTATATTGCAGAATCCGATGAGCGGCCTCCAGTTTTCTGACATAGCTCATTGTCATAAACCAGATGGCTTCGATATCCGTTATGTATCCATCCAGTTCGCGTTCCCGGCCGGCTTCCACCTTTCCTTTTGCCCTGTGGATGGCCGCTCTGGCCTCCTGTGCCAGCAACGACACCTCTTCCATCATATCGTAAGGCGTCTCCCCGTAATGCGCTTCTCCCGCCAGTTCCTTTCTGATATAGTCATCCGGCTGTTCTCCGGGTGTGGAAGCCGAATGCCACAATTCATAATTGGGACGGTAGCGTTTCACATTGGTAAACTGGCTCATGGTCATTCCAAGACTCATGGTCTGCCGGTTTCCCTCGGTAATGCCCACCCGGCGCAGAATCCGGGGCGCACACTGGCCCGCCGCTTCCAGCGCCTGTAAAATATCCTCAGCCGTTTCCGCGCCGCATCCGAAATGTTCCGCCAGACGATTCTGCCAGTACAGTTTTTCCGTCTCAGGATCCCTGTCGGGATTCCATGCGTAGCGGAACCACGCCGCATACCACATCCAGTCTCTGTCCATCTGCAGGAGTCTCGGTTCCGCTTTGTCCGCGGAATAAGGCCAGTCCCAGAAGAACAGCGGGTAAAGGTGCAGTCCGCTGCCGCCCAGACGGTTCTGTCCCGCCTGCATACATTTCCGGATGAAACCGGGCGCCGCATAACGGAAAGGTTCCAGATTCGCTACCACATGCACGTTCATGATATGCGTCTGCCCGTGGGAAGAAAGGCGCACATGGGTGTCCTGCCATTTTCCGGACGGCAGATAAGTGGTCAGGCTCTCTCCGTTATATTTCCACATCGTATATAAATTGCCGTATTCGTGCACAGCCTGCTCCATAATGGCATTCGGGTCGCAGTCATGCCCTCTTAAAATCAAAGGCGGCTCTTCCGTAAGTCCCGCCTGACGCACGCCTTCCTTTACCGCCGGAAGAATGGTCTTCATAAACCAGTCCGTTTTATTCTGGGTTCCCCGCAGCGCCTCGCCCAGGCAGACCATCAGGCCGATATGGGGAAACGATTTGATGAACTCCACGATGGATTTGTAAGTATAATCCGCATTCAATTCCGTAATATTGCTCTGCAGAAGCTCCACATGATGTTTTTCCGCCAGCGGGAGCGGGATATGGATACTGTAAAACTTCAATACGAGCCAAATGCCTCTGCGGTCGCATTCTTCCGTCAGCCAGCCGAACATCTCCCGGTTTTTCTCGTACTCTTCTTCGGTGACCTCCAGCGCCTCCGGGTAATCCGCAAGTTTCACCAGCGAAGAAAAAGGCTGCCCCGTCCAGATATAAAATACGTTACAGCGTTCCAGAAGCATCTGATCCAGAAATTTCTCCCACATCGCTTTATCATAAAACCACGGAAATCTGGCGGGCGTAATCGGATATTCGTAGGTCAGCCGGGGAGGTTCCACCTTCGTCAGCTGTAATCCTACGGCCGGCCCCCTCAGACGGAATACCGGTTCGTCCCCGAAAGCCAAATCGGCGGCCACAATCCGGCCGGATTTTTCTTTCCCGATTCTTTCGGCCAGTTCCAGCGCGCCATACAGCGCTCCCGTTTCCGAGCCTCCCACGACCACGATCAGCCGGTCCCCCGGAAGATAAGTCAGATAGAACCCTTCCCCGGAGGGCGCCTTCGAATGATATAAAAGCAGTCCCTGTTCCTCCAGATATTTTATTTTCTCACTTTTTCCCCGGACGCCTATATATATGGCGCACGCCCGCGCTTCGGAGGCATCGTCTGACGACGCCGGCATACTGCCTGCTGCCCCGGGTGCTTTGCACGCCGGCTCCGACACATCGTCCGGCGCCCGGAACACCTCGAATCCCCTGTCCCTGAGGCTTTTTTCCACTCTGGCAAGGCCGAGCTCAATTCTCTTCCCCGCCGTTTCTTCCGCAATAAGTTTTACTTTCATTCTGATCACCATGCTCCCTTCTTCATCCGCAGACCTTTATACGCCATGCTTTCTGCGGTATTCCATAATATGTTTCCAGTCTTCCCGTCCCAGATGGTGCGTTCCCTGACGCATATGGTATCCGATATGTCCCTGATGCAGCGGCATGAGCGGCACCCCGCCCTGCTCCGCACCTGCTTCCGGAATAAGTCCCGGAACGCCATAACGCTCAAACGCGCCGGAGGCCGCCGCACAGGAGAGAAATTCCGACCGCGGGTCCGCCCATTCGTCCCTGGAAGCGCTGGCCACATAAAGATGTCTCGGCGCCGTCATTGCCAGCAGAAAATGCTGGTCGAAAGGCATCTCTTCTTCCCGTCCCGCATAGGCCGAAAAATTGCCGCAGAACCAGTGGGCCGAGCCTTCTTTCGAAAGATCCGACACATGTTCTCCTGTTTTCCCCCGAAAAAGAGCCGCCCCGCCGCCCCCGGAATCGTTGGATACCGTCAGGGAGAACCGTTCGTCCAGCGCGCCGCACCACAGCGCCGCTTTTCCCAGCCTGGAATGCCCCATAACCGCCATCCGGCCGCTGTCGATTTCCGGCCGCCCGCAAAGATAATCCGCAGCACGTGAAGCCCCGTAAGCCCACATGCCAAGTTTTCCCCAGCTGTCGAAAGGATTTCTGGCGCAGAATCTTCCGAGCCCGTTTGCAAACCCGTCATTTTTGTCCGGCACAATTTCCTGATAGCTGATATGGGCAAGCGCAAATCCGTTGTCGATGATCTCCTCGCCGGGACCGTCCGCCGGCGTTCCGGTAAATCCAAGATATACGAACACAGGCGCGCCTTCTTTTCCGTACTCCTCTTTTCGGGGAAGAAACAGTTCAAAAGAAAAGGAAAAGGCGTTAAAAGGCGTTCTGAAAGTCAGCACGGTTTTCTCCCGGACCGCCTTTCCGCCATACGCGTTTTCTTCTCTGATGCAGACCTTTCCTTCCGTCGTCACCGGAAAATCCGGGCTGTAACCGCCAAATTCCCGGCACAGGATTTCCCGGATCTGCTGTCTGCGTCGGTCCATATCCGCCGCATTCTCCACCCTGCTTCCATCCGCGGATAAAAGCAGCTCCGGCAGCTTTCTCCGTTCCAGTTCTTTCTCAATCTCCTGCCATGTCATCCTTTTTACCATTTCCTTTCCCGGACTGATTCCGCCCGGCACATCCCGTCCCGCGGCGGTGCGTCTTTAACAGTTCTCCTCATGCTGCCCCGACAACAGCGCATCCAGATTCGCATTTAATCCGATCCGTCCCGCCGTTTCAAGGCTTACCGCAAGCAGCGTTCCCTTTCCGATCGGCATTTCCAGCACAAAAGGCAGTTTTTTCTTCGCACGCCGGCCGCCTTCAAAGCCGTTCCTCGCATATGTATAAACCCGGCATTTCCCGGAAAGCGCCGTATCCACGCAGTACCCGGCCAGCACGTCGATATATCCTTTACGCCCGTCGTATAACATATCCATGGAATACTGCCGGTAATCCCCGTCGGCCGCCGCGAAAAAGACCTCCTGGCATTTCTTCAGCGCAATCCGTTCCCCCCGCACCGTGACGGATACTTCTTTGTCCCCGCCCCAGCACAGTACCGCGGTTTTTCCTTCTCCGGTAATCCGTTCGATGTCCTTTTCCAGTGTTTCCCGGTTGTCAGCCGTAAGAAGAGGCAGAATCACCCGGCCGTCCTCTTCTTTCGCCGTCGTGTTTTCCCTGAAAATTTCCGGACTGAGCCGGCCCTTTGCCGGATAAACCGTAAAGCCCAGCTTTTCGCCGTACAGCCTGCTTTCGCTCTGTTTTTGACCGGGCATTTCTCCGTCGTATTCCTTCCCGGAAATCTCCTCCGTCAGATCTCTTACGCACCCCTCCACCGTTATTTGCGTCACGGCTTCCACAAAAGGCATTGTCACTTCCAGCGTGCCGAGGAACGCACAGGAAGCCGCCTCCACGCGGCCCGTCAGGCTGAAATTCTCTTCCCCGCAGGCGGCCTGCACAAGAAGTTCTCTGTCCTGCCCGCTGTCGTTTAACAGCCATACCTCGACGGGCACCTTTTCGCCGCCGTATACATAAGCTCTCGGGCAGTAAAAATTCATCCGTACCGGAACAAGACTGTCCTGATATGCGAAATATGCCCGTTTCGGTTCCCGTTCGCAATCCACCAGCGTCTTCATCCAGCCGGACGGCCAGGCGTCGATCAAAAGATGAATCGCCGTATGGCCGATCACATCGGCCCGCCTGCGGAAGGCATCCGTCATCATGGTCGTGGCTTTCGCCTGAAAGCGCTGGCTCTCCCGAATCCAGTCTTCCATTGTATTTTGTTCCTGATACCAGTCTCCCTGTAAAGAGTGCGTCTGTGCCCGGACGATCTTATCCGGATACCAGTGTCCCTCTTCGTCCGGCTCCAGCCAGGCTTCTGGATACCTGGTTTTCATCACATGCAGATTATCCAGCCCTTCCGCGCCGTACTCTCCGCAGCCGGTCATCCAGCCGGACTTTACCGCCGGCAGATAACCGGCCAGCAGCTTGCCGATCGGCATGGCATGATGGGAATACCACATGGTATAGCAATGGAAATCCGGCATCCCTTCCACGGTCGGCGGCTCATAATCGCCTTCCGCGTTTTTGATGACGCGTCCCGGATTTTCCGTATAAATTGCCTGTCTGGCCGCCACAAAAAAGGCTTCCAGCTCATCCCGCATCAGATGCCTGTGTCCTTTGGTCACGCTTCTGACCGAACCTTTGGATTTCGGATCCTGCGTCTTTTTAATCGTCATCGGTTCGTTGATAAAGGTCACCATGACAGAGGAAGGATGATTGCGGATCAGATGTTCCATCTCCACGCACTGACGTACGCCTTCCGCAAACTGCGGTCTGCGCATAAAGCTGAACAGGGGCAGATCGCATTGGTGCATCATGCCCAGCATGTCGAAATAATCATAGATTTCCCGCTGTACCGGCCTCTGCGTCACCCGGTAGTAATTCATATGGCACATTTTCGCAATCAGAATATCATCCACCAGCAAATCCCAATCCCGGTTCATTGCGCACTGTTGTAAATGTCCCATTTCGTTTGCGCCCCGCAGCACAATGGGATGATTGTTCAGGAAAAATTTCCCTTTGGGGGTACTGTTTTCGTCGCTGACAAACTTACGGATTCCGACGGTTTCCGTAAGACGGCTGAAACATGTTATTGCCGAAAGATTGGGCGCTTCCCCTTCCCTGCCGGGTACCCTCTGCGATTCCCGGCCCGCTTCCTTTCCGCCCTGCCCCGCCGGGGACAGTTCCAGCAGGACGCCGTAAAGCCAGGGCGTCTCCGGTTCCCACAGCCGATAGTCTTTGAGATCGATCACAAACCGGTATTCATTCTGTCCGACGCCGATATAAGGCACCGGATGCACATATTCCGCAATGGCCTCTCCCCGGAAGTTTTTGGGCAGGAGTCTTAACCGCAGTTCGTAATCCCGCTGCAATTCATCCGTATAGTTTCTGACGCCCACCCTTACCTGCGCCGCGCCGGCATCGATATCCGGACAGACGAAAACATCCTCCAGAAAAATGCAGGGACGGTATTCCAGCGTCACTTTTCCCGTAATTCCCGCGCCGGCGGGGCAATGATGCCATCCGGTCTCCGAATCGTCCCAGCCCGGGCCCGTAGCCGCATACAGCTTATCCCCGTCCAACAGATCTCCGACGCCCATCATCGGGATATCGTTCTGACATTCCACCACCAGTTCATTGTTTTCACCCGGATGCACAAAATCGGAAATATCAAAAGAAAAGGGGGCAAACAGCCCTTCATGACTGCCCGCAAAACAGCCGTTCACATACACCCTTGCAATATAATCCACACTCTGAAACTGCAGTATGATCCGCTCTTCACATCCGGTCTTACGGCAGGCAAAATGCGTCCGGTAATATCCTTTCCATTTTCCGTCCTCTCCGGCCGGCCCTCTGTAATCCGGCAGCGTCACTTCTTCCCAGACGGCGTCCGGCCTGTTTCTGTCCGTAAAGATTTCCCCTTTACGCAGATAACGGAACAGGAACCGTCTCAGCTCCACGACTTCCGTTTCCGTCTTCCACGCCGGCAGATAATCCGCCATAAAAGGGCGGTATTTCTCCCGCAGCGCTGCAAGCTCCCTGTGAAATTCCTGTCTGCGTTCTTCAAACGAATCGTCCTGTCGAAACCATACTTCCCCGTAAGGAAATGCCGTATCGCTTTTTTCAAACAATCTGTCGTGTTTCTTCACGGGCGCGATTTCTCTCTGTTCTTCCGTTACCTGAATCCGGTTGTCCGCTATATCCTGAAAAACATCTTTCAGCCCCATAATCCTGCCTTTCTTCCGCCCGGATAAACGCAAATGATTAACGGATCCGGCCGCACGTTTTTGTTTTCATTGTAGCATGGGCGGACAGGTCCGAAAAATTATAATAATTGCATAAAGTTTACTTAATACAAAATGCAAAAACCGCCGCCCGAAAGCGACGATTTTAAAATGATGTCACAGCCCGAAATACTGCTTTGCATTATCGTGGCAGATCTTCCTGATCACATCCGCCAGCTCTTCTTCCTCGGAAAAGTATTCTCCTCTCTCCACCAGTTCGCCGAAATAATTACAAAGCACCCGGCGGTACAGTTCATGGCGCGGATAGCTCAGAAAACTTCTGGAATCCGTCAGCATTCCTACCGAAAGCGCTATCGGATAAAGATTGGCCGCCGCCTCGAACTGCCTTTTTATCCCGTATACCTGATCGTTAAACCACCAGGGCGCGCCAAGCTGCACCTTTCCCCGCTCCGGTCCCTCGCAAAAGCCCGCCGCCAGCACGGCGAAATTCTCCATCTGTCCGGCATTCAGCGGATACAGGATGGTCTTTGGCAGCGCCTCTTCCGTCGTCAGCCTGTTCAACAGCTCTCCCACGCTTTTCACAAAGGTGGAATCGTCCGTACAGTCAAATCCGCAGGCCGCGCCGATTTTCGCTTCGCGGCTCTTATTCGCCCCCTGGTACGTTCCGATATGCAGCTGCATAACAAACCCGTTCCGGCGGTACATTCTGCCCATTTCCATTAAAAAGGCGCTCCGGTAACCGTCGATTTCCGTGCGTTCCAGAGGCTCTCCCGCGACCGCTTTCCCAAAGATTCTCTCTGCCTCATCATCGCCGCATTCGCGCCATGTAAAGTCTTCAATGCCGTTATCGCTGATTGTGCTTCCCAGTTCCCGGAAGACAAGCAGCCTTTTCTCCAAAGCGTCCATCATGTCCCGGAAGCTTTCCACCGGCAGACCGGCCGCTTTCGACAGTGCCGTTCTGTAATCGGCAAATCCGCTTTTCTCCGCATAGAAAGCCTTGTCCGGCCGGAAGGCAGGCAGAATCCTGATGCCGTCCGCCCCTTCCGCCCGCAGCTTCCGGTGATATTCCAGCGCATCCACCGGATCATCCGTTGTGCAGACAAGTTCCACTTTGCTTACTTTCATACAATACCGGGGCGTTATATGACGCTCCGCAATCCGCGCCTTTGTTTTCCGGTATATTTCTTCGGCGTTCTCCCGATTCAGCGGTTCTTCTATACCGAAATACCGTTTCAATTCCAACGCGCACCAGATATAGATCGGATTCCCGATCAGTTCCGGGAAAATCTCCGCAAATTTTAAATATTTTTCATAGTAGGAGGCATCCCCCGTAATATATTTTTCCGGAATCCCAAAACAGCGCATGGCACGCCATTTGTAATGATCATGGGCCAGCCACATCTCCCCGATGTCTTCAAATTCCCTGTTCTCGTAAATCTCCCGGGGAAGCAGATGACAATGGTAATCGATAATGGGCAGCTCTTTGGCATACCGTTCATACAGACGTTTTCCCGTCGCATTTGTCAACAATAAATTTTCATGAAACATTTTTATCTCCCGTCTTTACCGCACCCGACCGCGGCCGTTATAATCCTGTCAATATGTCCCCGCGGCAGTCCTCAGAATCCCGTTACGGCGCCGCCGTCCACCGTAAGCACGGTTCCCGTCACGAATTTTGCGGCGTCGCTGCACAGATAAACACAGGCCCAGCCGATATCCGCCGGCTCCCCGAATTTGTTCATCGGTGTTCTTCCCAGAATCTTATTTTTGCGGGCATCGTCCCCGTCCGTCGCCCGGCGGAACATGGGCGTGTCAATCCAGCCCGGCGCAATGCCGTTTACACGGATGCCGTCTCCGCTGACTTCGCTTGTCAGGGAACGAATCAGTCCGAGCACTCCCGATTTTGCGGTGGCGTACCCGCATACGGAAGGCATGCCGATATACCCGGTCATACTGGTTAAAAACAGAATGCTGCCCTTTCGATTCGCGCGCATATGCGGAAGCAGCGCCCTCGTCAGCGCATAGGCGCCGACAAGATGAACGTTCAGCACGTCCGTATAATCTTTTACACTCATCTCTTCCACCGGTTTTTTACAATGATTCCCCGCGTTGTTTATCAGAATATCGATTTTTCCGTATCGTTCCAGAAGCCCTTCCACAAACGCCTCCGTCCTGTCCGTACAGGTGATGTCGAACTGTTCATAGGACACCTTATCGCCATAAGGCGCGAGAATATCCTGATATTTCTCTTTGGGTGAAGAGCTGACTACCGTCACGCTTCCTCCGGACTGTACGATGCAGTCCGTCATCGCCAGCCCAAGCCCTGTCGCGCCTCCCGTAATAATGGCTCTTCTTCCTTCCAGTGAAAATATATTTGTCATTTTTATATGCTCCTTTCGCATTGCCGGACAATTACCTCTTTGTCCTGATATTTATAAGGGATGCAAAACTCCCTGTGCCCCAGCTTCTCGGCCTTTGTTCTCTGTCCTCCGCAGATCCCGGCGATATACCGTAAAAGCGCCTCCGCCATTTCTTCCGGAGACGCACGCCCTTCCAGTACCGGTCCCGCGTCGAAATCCATATCCTCTTCCATCTTCACATAAGTATCGTGGTTTCCCGTGACCTTCACCACAGGCGCGACTGCACTTCCCGTCACGTTCCCCCGCCCCGTCACCAGTATGGTCAGATGGCACCCGCAGCTGATCAGCGCCATAAGCCCTTCGTTATCATTGGGGTTGGTGATGCCAAACTGCATGAAATGCGGATCCGGCGTACTGTCCAGAAGCCAGAGACCTTTCCCCGGCGGCGTCATGGCGGCCTTCAGCACGCCCCTGATTGGTTTGGAACCGCTTTTTGCAAAAGCCCCCATGCTTTTTTCCTCGATGGTGGTCAGTCCGCCGGCAAAATTTCCCGGACTGACGGAATACTGATGCACGCTCTTACAGTATGCCAGCGCCTTCTCGTATGTACAGGCCAGCTGTTCCCTCGCCTTTTCATCCGCCGCCCGCCTTAACAGAATATCTTTCAGGCCGACGGCTTCCACGATCTCTTCGAAAATCGGCGTTCCCCCCATTTCCTCCAGCATATCGTAAAACTTTCCCACTACCACATTTCCGGCAAGGCCGCTCGTAAAATCGCTGCCCCCGCATTCCGCCCCGATTACGAGGTCGCCAAAACCCATGGATGCCCTCGGCGTATTTTCCAGCTTTTTCAGCATATCATAAACGATCTCCACACCCTTTTTGATGCTCAGCGGCGTTCCCCCGTTTTCCTGAATAAAAAGATGTGCCGCCTCTCTCCCTGCATGGGATGCTGCCTCTGCCAGACGGTCCGCCCGCGTATATTCACATCCAAGCCCTACCGCCAGCACCGCGCCTACATTCGGGTGCGTCACAAGGCTGCATAACAGGCGGATGGCGTACGCATTGTCCGTACAGCCGCCGAAGCCGATCACTTCCACATCCGGCCTGTTCACCGTCCTCACGATCTCTCTCGCCACATGGGAAGCGCACTCTACCGTATAGACGACCAGCGTTTTGTTCCGGATTCCCATTCTGCCACCGGCCCTCAGATATCCTTGCCAGGTCAGCTCTTTCCAGTCCGTCAGTTTCATCTGTGCTTTTTTGTCCTTTCCTGTCTTTTTACGTTCCTGTATATGTTTACGTCCCTGTATATGCAATGTCCGAAGGAACCCCTGTATGAATATCCAGTCCGGAACTGCGTTCGTCATAACCGCTCTTCATACAGTGAAGATGTACCCATTGTCCGGCTATAATATCCTCCGTGGCTTCTCCGATGGGCACGCCGTATTTGATGACGGCTTCTCCCTTTTTCACAGGACAGAGCGCGACCTTGTGCCCCTGCGGAATGTCTTCCGCTGCATCAAACAGCCCTTCCCGGCCGCCGCCCAAAAGCACAAACCGTCCTTTTGGAACCGCCGTCAGCGCCGTCGCCACGTTGTCCGACGGTTCGATCTGAAATGCCTTTGCTTTCCGATTGTCCATGCCATTCACCATACCTTTTCCATCCTCTGTAACCGTTTCGTCAAAGGACGCCGAATTTTTCGAAAGCCTCCGTCACGGACATGCCTCCCTCTACGGCCTTTCGCAGTCCTTTTTCTTTGGATGCCTTATCGAGCGCCTCTTCCACCACTTCAGCCGCGATTTCTTTCGGGATGACAAGCACGCCGTCCACATCCCCGAAAATATAGTCCCCGTCGTGAACCGTCACCTGGCCGATTTCGATCGTACACCGGTAATCGACCACCTGTGTCCGGACGCTGGAATCCTGTGCGTAGCATCCCCAGGAGAACACGGGCCAGTTCTGTTCCAGCACCTGCGGCGTATCGCGGTGCCAGCCGTCCACCACGGCGCCGTTTCCGCCTCTCGTTCTGGCCGTCGCCGTCAGAAGTTCTCCCCAGTACGCGCATCTTCCCGTTCCCCCCGCGGCTATGTAAATCTCATCCGGCTGAATCTGATCAAGGCATTCGCACAGTCTCCCGAAAGGCTTCTCCTGCACGCCGAATACATCGATCATCAGAACTGTCATCGCCTTGCCCGCCAGTTTCATATCATCCCTGATCGGCCGGATTTTCTGGGGAAGAAACTGGTGCATATACCCTTTCGCATCCAGAATATCCCCCACCACAGGCGTATACAGCTTCTCCCGCATCAGTGCAAACAATTCCTTTTCCCGCATCGCTCCGCCTCCTTAATTTTCAGAAAATTCATAAAATTATATATTTATTTCTGTCATATATCACAGATAAAATCATATCATACGCCATATGCGTTTTCAACTTTATTTTCCCTTTTTTATATTGTATTTATTACATTTTTTAGTACTTTTACAAAAAATCTGTGATATATCACAGCTTGTTTTCTGTTTTTATCTATGCTATCATAAATGATATTCACCTTATCAGGAAAGGAGCGTACCTTGAAAAGCATCACGTTGAAAGAACAGGCTTATGAACATATCAAACACAAATTGAAAATGTGCGTCTACATGCCCGGAGACGCCGTCGGAGAACCGGAAATCATGGAAGAAACCGGTATCGGGAGAACCCCGGTCAGAGAAGCGCTTCTTGCGCTGAAGGAAGAAGGGCTCATCGAAATCCGTCCCCGCAAGGGCACTTTCGCTTCTCCGATCACCGAACAGCAGATCAACGAGATCTATCAGATCCGCAGCCTTTTGGAACCCGTTACGGCGGTCAGGTACAAACAGCGTTTTGACAAAAGCGTCCTGTTGGACTATGATTCCCTGTTTGAGCATCTGGACATTGAAGACGACGAAAAATACTTTGATCTGGACATGAAATTCCATCAGGCGATCATCGGCATCACAGATAATCCCACGCTGACGGAATTTTACGAAAAAGTAATGTTCAGCCAGTACCGCATCGGCATCTATAATTCCGTCCGCGGCATGGCCGGGAAAGAAAACTACTATCCGGAGCATCATGATATTATCTGCGCCCTTCTGGATGAAGACGACAAACGTATTGAAGAAGCCTGTAAACGTCATATTAGCAGAAGCCATATCGTTTCTCTGAAGGCGCTGAAAGATTTCCCTTTATAATCAAATGCCGCTGCAGGCGGCGGAAAGAGAGGACACTATGAAAATTGTTAAATTTGAAACCTGGTGGGTAAAACGAGACAAATGCCTTTTTGACGAAAAACGCAGAGGCAGCGGCGCCATGGACTGGGACGTCATCGTCATCAAACTCACCACCGATACGGGAATCGAAGGGCTGGCTACGGCTCTCGCCGCCAGAAGCGGCAATGTGACCGAAAGTTATCTGCACGACAATATCGCTCCCGTGATTCTGGGACGCGACCCGCACGATCGGGAGAAAATATGGCACGATCTCTGGAATATCGACAGGCATCTGACCTTTTTCCCGGTGTATCTGCCCGGCCCGATAGACGTGGCCCTTTGGGACATCTGTGCCAAAGAAGCCGGCCTGCCGCTTTATCAGTACATCGGCGCCTACCGGGAAGAACTTCCGGTTTACGCCAGCAGCCTGTTCTATGAATCCGCGGAAGACTATATCAGAGAAGCGCTTGCTTACAAAAGCAGGGGCATTAAAATCTACAAAGCCCATCCCCCCGGCCCCTATACGCTGGATATGGAAATCCACAGGGCGCTCAGGGAAGCGGTGGGCGACGATATGATTCTGATGAGCGACCCCGTTGCGGAATACACGCTTGACCAGGCAATTGCAGTAGGACGCGATCTGGAGCGCCTCCATTATAAATGGCTGGAAGAACCCTTCCGGGATTTTGAACTGTATAAATATTCCCGTCTGTGCGAAACGCTGGATATTCCCATCGCCGCCACGGAAACGACACGCGGCGCCCACTGGGGCGTGGCACAGGTCATCGCGCAGAAAGCGGCCGACATTGTCCGCGCCGATGTTTCCTGGAAAGACGGCATCACCGGCACGCTGAAAATATGCCATATGGCGGAAGCATTCGGCTTAAACTGCGAAATCCACACGACCACCATGAACTTCATGGACCTCGTGAATCTCCATGTCTCCTGTGCCGTCCGTAACTGTGAATATTTCGAGTATTTTGTTCCCGAAGAAGATTTCCGGTTCCCCATGAAGGGACTTCTTCCCATCGATGAAAACGGCATCATCCATGTGCCGAAGACCCCCGGCATCGGCGGGGAACTGGACTGGGAACTGATCGAAAAACAGTGTCACAGCTACCGGAAACTTACGCTGTAACAATCCCTACCGCCTTTTTCCAGGCCGCATATTTTATCTCCCGGTTCTCTTTTGGCATTGCAGGCGTATACCGCCTGTATGCCATCCGGGAAAACAAGTCTTCCTTCCTGTAAATGCCTGCGGAAAGCCCGGCCAGATAAGCGGCTCCTATGGCCGACAGTTCTTCCCATCCCGCCGCGGCAACCTGCACATCGGCCAGATCGCTCTGCATCTGCATCAGATACCGGTTCCCCGTGGGGCCGCCATCCGTCCTGAGTTCCCGCAGCGTACAGCCGCTGTCCTGTTCCATAGCCTTTAACACATCCGTTACCTGAAAAGCAATACTGTCCAGCGCGGCGCGGACAATCTCCGCCCGTCCCGTGGTACGGCTCATACCGCATAACAGCGCTTTTGCATCCTCTTTCCAGTAAGGCGCCGACAAACCGGTAAAAGCCGGCACGAGCACACAGGCATCCGCCGGATTTGCCGCCATAGCCAGCGCTTCCGTTTCTCCGGGAGATGCAATCAGCCCCAGGTCGTCTTTCAGCCAGGTGATTACCGCTCCCGTATAATTGATATTTCCTTCCAGCACATAAGTCACCTTACCGTCCATCCCCCAGGCGAGAGAAGATGCGAGGCCGTTTCTGCTTTGCACAAAAGTTTCCCCGATATTCATCATGACCGAAGATCCCGTTCCATAAGTGGCTTTCACCATACCGTGTTCATGGCATCCCTGTCCGAACAGGGCCGCGTGAGAGTCCCCCATCATAGATAAAATCGGAATTTCTTTGTCCAGAAAACCCTCGAAATCCGTTGTCCCGAAACAACTGTTGCTGTCACATACTTCAGGCAGGGCTTCCATGGGAATACCGAACAGCCCGCAAAGCTCCTCGTCCCAGGAAAGGGTGCGCAGATGGAAAAGCTGGGTGCGGGACGCGTTGGAATAATCTGTTTTGAAAATATGGTCTTTCGTCAGTTTATAAAGCAACCAGCTGTCCACCGTGCCAAAATGCAGTTTCGTATCCCCCGGCAGGCCGGAAACGACATGCTTCATAAGCCATGCCATTTTGGCGCCCGGAAAGAAAGCGGACAACGGAATCCCCGACTTTTCATAAACCATGCCTTCGCTGCCTTTCAGCCTTTTCACGATTTCTTCGGCCCGGCTGCATTGCCATACGATGGCATGAGACAGGGGTCTGCCTTCCTCATCCCACAAAAGCGTCGTCTCCCGCTGATTGCTGATGCCGACGCCCGCAATCTGCTCTTTGCGCACCGCGGCCCCCTCCACCGCCATTTTTACCGCCCGGATGACATTCCGGTATATTTCCTCCGGGTCGTGGGATACCCATCCCAGCCCGTTGATATGCTGCCTGTGAGGCACGTCGGCCCTGTGCACGATACGGCCGTCCCCGTCGAACAATACCGCTTTGGTTCCCTGCGTGCTCTGGTCGATTCCCAAAATATATTTCATCCGTCAGCCCTCCTGTTCGAAAGCCTTCTGCACCGCACGGGCAATTCCTTCCCCGTCCAGTCCGTAATGGGCAAAGATTTCCCGGTTCGTCCCGCCGATGATATGGCCGTCCGGAAGCGCCAGATTGATAACGCGCCTGGGACAATGCGCTGAGATCGTCTGCGCCACGATACTTCCGAGCCCTCCATAAGGCGAATGTTCTTCCACCGTTACGATCAGTTTTGCCTTCTCTGCGGCCGCGAGCAGCGTTTCTTCGTCTAACGGTTTGATGCAGTACATGTCTATCAGCCCTGTGCTATATCCTTTTTCACGGAGCAGTTTTCCCGCCTCATAAGCATTCGGCACCATTTCACCGCAGGCAGCCAGCAAAATATCTTCCCCTTCCATCAGCACATTGGCCTTATTCAGGGTAAACTCCATTTCTTCCGTATAAACATCTTCCGTCGCCGACCGGCTGACCCGCACATAGGCCGGCAGATTGTCTTTCAACAGTTCCTGAATCAGCCTGGCCGTCTGGAAACGGTCGCTGGGCAGATACACCCTCATATCCGGCAGCGCGGCAAACGCCGCGATATCCTGGCAGGAATGATGCGTCATGCCGAGCGCGCCATAGCTGACGCCGCCGCTGATGCCGATCAGCGTCACATTGGTTTTGGAATAGGCCACGTCCACCTTCGCCTGCTCATAGCTTCTTGTAGAAAGAAAGCAGGCCGGAGAAGCCGCAAACACCTTTTTCCCGCAGGAAGCCAGCCCTGCCGACACCGTGACAAGATTCTGCTCCGCAATTCCCATCTCCACAAACTGTCCGGGATACTCTTTCGCAAACGCGGAAAGAGACGCCGAACCTCTGGAATCGGAGCAGACCACTACGATATCCCGATCTTCTTTTGCCGCTTCCAACAACGTATCACATATTATCTGACGGTTGGTTATTTTATTCATGTGTCATCGCCTCCAGTTCCCGTACTGCGGTTTCGTATTGTTCTTCGGTCATCACGCCGTGATGCCAGCCGATCTGATCTTCCATGTAAGAAACGCCTTTTCCCTTCACCGTGTGAGCGATCAGGACGCTGGGACGGTCTTTCGTCAGAGCCGCCTCTTCATAAGCGGAAAGAAGCTGTCCGCAGTCGTTTCCGTCCTCCACAGAAATCACATGCCAGCCGAAAGACCGGAACTTTTCCCCCAGATCGTCGCTGCACATCACTTCCTTTACCGTGCCGCTGATCTGCAGGCGGTTTAAATCCACCGTGGCACAGAGATTGTCCAGTTTATAATGAGCCGCAGCCATCATGGCTTCATAATTTGAACCTTCCGCCATCTCTCCGTCTCCAAGCACCACATAAGTGCGGTAAGCGCGGCCGTCCATTTTGGCCGCAAGCGCCGTACCGACGCCCAGCGCCAGGCCGTGTCCCAGAGAGCCTGAATTCATTTCAACGCCCGGCACCTCCGTATTGGGATGTCCGATAAATCTGGAACCGAAAGCGCTGAACGTGCTGACCGCCTCCTGCTTGTCGAAAAAACCCTTTTCGCCGAGCGCCATATACAGCGCATCCGCGCAATGTCCCTTGCTCAGGAAAAAGCGGTCCCTGTCCGGTGAATCCCAATTTGCCGGCGATACGTTCATCACCCCGAAATAAAGTACGGTCAGTATATCCATTACGCTCAAATCCCCGCCCACGTGGCCGGCCGAAGAACGATAGACTTCTTCGATCACATCTTTTCGCAGCCCGTTTGCCTTTTTCGTCAATTCGTCTATGTTTCGCATTCCTTCCTATCCTTTCTTCTCTTTCCGCTTCCAATCCTGCATGGGCAGGAGCCGCTTTCCTCCGGATTACAGGTCAGGCAGCCCCTGCCGCATATCTCCGCCGCATGTCCCTGCCGCTTTTATGCGCCATGCACTTTCGCCTTTATTTCTTCCTCGTTGTCATCGTACAGATCAGGCGTTATCCCAATGTATTTACAGGCCTCGTACAGAACCGGAACCACATCCTTATGGATTCCTACGCAATGATGAATATAAGGTCCTTCCACGATTTTGGCTTCCAGTTTTTTCCAGTTTTTCACTTCTACCCAGACATAAGTTCCCTTCGTATAAGGGCCGTCCACGCCAACGGCATTGCCGAGCAGCATGGAATATTCCCCGTTGTCCCCGTCGAAACGGCAAAGCGTCATTTCTCCGTGCTTCGCTTCCGCCTCCACCGCGCCTGGATGGTCGAATGCCAGCGGATAACCGATGGTCGGCTTGCAGGACGCACAGGAAAGGGGCCAGGGACCGCAATGCTGGAGCAGTTCCCCGTTCTCATTATCGGGATGGCGTACGGTCCAGTCGGCAAAAAAGGTTCTCGCTTCATCCATGCCCGCCGCTTCCGCCAGCACGGCGGTGATGGCTCCGTGAATATCCGTCTCGCACACAACCGGAAGCCCTTCCTCGTTCAGCAGACTGTTGGCCGCACAGGGCATGATTCCGATTTCCCCCTGCAAAGCGTTCCAACACTGAATAGCCACCGCATTGCAGCCGTAACGGTCAGCCAGATTTCTCATCGCCACCTTTAAGGCCGCCACGGTCTCCAGTTCTTCGTCTTTTATCGCAATATGAAAATGCTCTCTGCAATAAGCCACTGTTTCCGCCGCCTTTGTCCCTTCGACTTTCACGCGTTCTATTTCCGCTTTCAGTTCCGGCATGGGAATCGGCGATAACTGGATATTAAATTTTTCCAGCAGTTCCCCTTCATTGCACATGGTTGACCAGAAATCAAAAGGCCGGGGACCGATCTGAAGAATGCGGGTGTGACGGAATGCTTTTACCACATTGCACACCGCAAGGAAATTACGGACGCCCGCCTCAAATTCCTGATCTTCCAGACGGCAGTTGCATAAATAAGTAAACGGTACGCCAAACCGCCGAAGCACCTTCCCCGTGGCGAACAGACCGCATTGGCTGTCCCGCAGGCGCACGCCGTTTTCATCCGGCCGCTCGTCTCTTGGGCCCCATAACAGCACCGGCACATTCAGCTCTTTTGCCAGCCTTGCCACCTCATATTCCGTACCGAAATTGCCGTGCGGGAAAAAAAGCCCGTCCACATTCCGCTCCCGGAATTTTTCCGCGATGCGGATTCTGTCCGCATCGTCATGGAGCAGACCGTCTTCGGAAATATCGTCGATATCCACAAATGCCACTCCCATGCTTCTTAATTTCGCTCTCGTCAAATCCGCATACTTCACCGCATCCGGCGCCGAAAAAATACTGCGTCTCGTAGGCGCATAACCCAATACAATCTTTGCCATAAAACATCCTCCTGATGATATTCGTGATAAACTTATGATTCATTATTCACTTAACGAAACTTAATATCAATTACATATTAAGTATTTTTGAGGGATATTCTTTACTTAATTTACTTAATTTTATAAAATGAAGAAAAGACGATCTATTTGACTTTTACAAATCGAAATGAGGATAAAAAGATGTCCGTTACCGCAAAAGAACTGTCCCGCATGCTGAACCTGTCCGAGGCCGCCGTTTCCATGGCCTTGAACGGCAAACCCGGCGTCAGCACCGCCACCCGTAAGAAAGTAATGACCCTTGCCCGGGAACAGGGATATGATTTCAGCCGGATCGACGGCAAATCGTCTCTGCCCCAGCCGGCGCAGGGAACCGTATATTTTATCATCTACCGCAAGCACGGCGCGGTCGTTGCCGATACGCCTTTCTTTTCCCAGCTTGCTCAGGGAATCGACTCCGGATGTAAAAAACATCATTACTATCTGAATGTATTTTATCTGGATGAAAGCGAAGACCCGGAACGCCAGCTCCGGGAACTGATTCATTTTGACTGTAAGGGAATTTTGCTGCTTGGCACAGAAATGCTTGAGAACGATCTGCTTCCTTTTCTGAGATTGAAACTGCCTCTTGTCGTGCTCGACACCTATTTTGAGACAATCGACACCGATTATGTATTGATTAACAATGCGCAGGGCGCCTATCTCGCCGCCTGCCACCTGCTCTCCCATTGTAAGGAACAGCCCGGCTATCTGCGCTCCTCCTATCCCATCAACAATTTTTCGGAGCGGGCGGACGGTTTCTACCGGGCGGTCCGCAGAAACGGTATGGCGACTTCCAATTCGAAAGTCCATTACCTCTCCCCTTCCCCGGAAGGCGCCTATGCCGATATGAAAGCAGTTCTTGCGGCGGGAGAACGGCCTGCACGCTGTTATTTTGCCGATAACGATCTGATCGCCTGCGGCGCAATGAAGGCGTTAAAGGAACGCGGCTTCCGGATACCGCAGGACGTGGCCGTCGTGGGCTTTGACAACATGCCCGTCTCCGCCTATACGGAACCGGCTCTGACAACCGTCAATGTCCCCAAAGAATATATGGGAGAGATGGCTGTCCGCCGTCTCTCCCAACTGATCGAATCCGAAAACAGTATTCCCATGAAACTGGAAGTTTCCACTACGCTTGTAAAGCGGAAATCGGTTTAGAAAATTATTTTTTGCCGTCACATGTCCGGAACGTCCCTCTGCATGGCATGAAGAACCGCCTCAAACACATTCGCCGCCGCCCACAGATTATAGCTGAACCAGGACGCATACGGCGCTCCGGTATCATACCGCTCCGTCACCAGCCCGTCCGAAGGGCACCATCTTTCGGACAGAATGCCGTAACGGCCGTAACCCGTCCGATCGGGATAGAGCTCCAGCGTCTGCATCATCCATGCAACAGAATCCAATGCCCGTTCCCTGTAATAGGAATCTCCGGTGATTTCCGAAAGGAACAGCAGATCTTCGTCCGCCAGCACGCCCATCGGATGAATATGCGGGTTGGACACGGATGTCACGGACCCCCCGCAGGCATTCCATCCCTCGTTCACCGGCGGATGCACGGGACGGGTCGGATAACCGTACCGCCACAGAAATTCATAACCGGCGCTGATCTTCATGTCTTCCAGATACGCCGCTTCTTTCGTATCTTCATATAACAGCCTGCTTCCATGCAGAAAACTGAGATTTCCTTCCTGGTCTACCGCTTTCCAGGTATCCATAGGCGCTCCGTAGCAGTCCAGATTCAATACGAAATTCCGATAATAAGCATGCGCCTTCTTTGCCGCCTCCCTGTAAGAGGCATCTCCGGTCAGTCTGGCCAGATAAAGTAATCCCGGCACAAACCAGCACCCCGCAAAACCTTCCCAATCCAGCACTTTTCTTTCCGCGGCCGAATAAGTATAGCCGAATGCACCGTCTTCCCTCTGAAGCGCGGTCACGGTATCCAGTACTTTTCCGCACCTTTCCAGCCATTTCTCATTATATGCCTTTCCCCGTTCTTTCAGGAAAAGAATCGTTTTCAGAATATAGTATACTGCGCTGCCCTGCGTATATGCACAGTGACAGTCCCGGCACAAACCGTAATACGTCCACCAGCCGTTCAACCTGCCGCCGAGCTCCTTGCCGTCCCGCACATCTTGATCTGCTTGCACATTTTTATCTGCTTGCACATTTTTATCTGCATGCGTATATAAATCCAGGAAAAAGCCCGATTCCTCCCGGTATCCGTCCACGATTCTGTCGATCATGGCTTCTCCGGACAGCGCCTGTTCCAGCCTTTTCTCCCCGCATTCTCCAAGCAGATACCGGCTCATCACAAGAGGATACGCCAGAATCGCCCCGCCGGTCCAGCCGATTTCCACCACGTTTCTCCAGGGCTTCAGTTCCCTGTCGGAAAACGGCATACACTTCCTGTTGGTATATTCTCCGGCCTTCGGGTCATAGTTCAGCGTGCTAAACGCATCCAGCATCGCCTCCGCCGCCTGTCGGAAACTCTTCCGATACGAAGCCCTGACATGTATCTTCTCATATTCCTTCCGTACAATATCATGGATGCCCGGCCTTCCTTTTCCCGCCGCCGTATAAATCCGACCTTCGGCGCGGGCCTCCCTGCCCCGGTTTCCGGACGCCGCCGCCGGAACGGAACGGTTTAAAAAGGTTACCGGATCGTTGGTATATCCGAGCGTCACGCCGAAGCTGTCCGGCAAAGCCGCAAAAACACCGTTCCTGATGAATCCGCCGTCGTTTCCTCTTTCCGCCGCATAGGGTTCGATGGACACGGCTGCCGTTCCCCGGCCGCAGCAAAGCGCAGACAGCGGCATGGCCGCCCGGTCCGCCCGAAATTCCCAGTACGGGGAACAGAACGCCGCCTCAGGATGCGCTTCCGTCAATAGCGGAAACTCCCCGATACGCACTTCTTTTGCATGATTGTCCCCATAAATATTACAGGGAATCACATGGAAATAATCCGTTTCCCCGGTCAGCGCAATCTGCATCTTCATCCGGGTATCATAAGAGGCGCGAAACTCCATCAGAAACCCGATCTCTCCATCCGCCCCGTTTCGCTCAAAAGCCACCCTGTACCACGCATCTTCCGCGCGGAACTCACATCCCTTTTCCGTACAGCATTCCTCCGGTATGGGAATCCATATTTCATTTTTTCCGTAAAAAAAACTTATCTGTAAATCAAATCCGCCCGATTTCAATCTCATCGTTTATGTCCTCTCCGCCTGCCGTCATCGGCATATTTCTATGGCGATTCCTCTATAAAGCCGTTTTCCGGTAACCGATTTTCCATTCACCGGAACCGCAATGAGCCGTATAGATTCCCTGTTCTTTTTCAAATGCAAGCCCTTCGGCCTCGATCTGCTCCGCGCCTTTTTCCAGCCGTATCGTTGCGGCCGCATTGTGCGGAACCGTAATGTACAGTCTGCGGCTGTCCGCGTTTTCTCCTTTTTCCCAGCGCACTTTTAAAGTCCCGTACACGCTCTCGTAAGAACCTTCCGCAAAATCAAAGGCATCTCCTGTCTGCGGGCTGATCATGGCATGATGATACCCCGGATCTTTTTCATCGATTTCCATGCCGAGAACCACACGGTAAAGCCAGTCGCCCACCGCGCCGTAAGCATAATGGTTAAAGGAATTCATATCCGGGCTCCACATGGTCCCGTCCGGTTTCATGCCGTCCCAATGCTCCCAGACCGTCGTCGCTCCCATTTTTACCTGATAAAGCCAGGACGGAAAGTCATCTTTCAGCAGCAAATCATAGGCCTCTCTCACATAGCCGTTCTCACTGAGCGCATGACAGAAATAAGGCGTTCCCACAAACCCTGTTACCAGATGTCCGCCTTCTTTTTTCAGAAGTTCCACCAGCCGCTTCGCGGTCTGCTCCCGGAACGCCTCCGGTACCAGGCCGAAATACAGAGCCACGATATGCGCCGTCTGTGTCTGCGCCGTCATTGTACCGTCTTCCAGGAAAAAAGTCTTCCGGAACTTTTCCACGATTTTTTCGCGAAGCGCCCCATAGTATGCCGCATCTTCCTGTCTGCCGAGAACGCCGGCAATTTTCGCAAAAAGCCCTGTGGAATATGCGAAATACGCCGTACAGGTCAGGTCGTTGGGCGTCGCGCCGAAATAGCTTCCCTCTTCCGCATCCAAAGCGACCCAGTCGCCGAATTGAAGCCTGTAATTCCATATATGGTCCACGGCATGCTCTTCCATAAAGCCAATCCATTTTTTCATGCTGTCGTACTGTTCTTCCAGAATCGTCCGATCACCGAAAGTCAGATACATCGTCCAGGGATTGATCACCGCCACATCCGCCCAGGCCGCCGCGGAATGCGTCCCCTGAGACAAAAGCCAGTCGTTTTCTTCTTTACCGCTGATGATGTCCGGCACCACATGGGGCACACCGCCCTCCGGCGTCTGGTCCGCCGCCACGTCTTTCAGCCACTTCCGGAAAAAAGTATAGGTATTCATCAGATAACAGGCCGTCCGGCAGAAAATCTGCGCGTCTCCCGTCCAGCCTACCCTTTCGTCCCGCTGAGGACAGTCCGTCGGTATATCCAGAAAATTTCCTTTTAATCCCCAGAGGATATTCTGCTGTAACCGGTTTACAAGCGGGTCCGAACACCGGAACGTTCCTGTCTGCTCCATCCGGGAATACAGGGCAAATGCCGCAAAATCCTCTTTCTTCACCTGTCCCGGCCATTGCAGTACCTGTACATAACGGAAGCCCATAAAAGTAAAATGCGGGTGGTATTCCTCTTTTCCGCCTTTACAGATATAGCGTATTTCCTGTCCGGCAGAACGCAAATTCGCTGTATATACATTCCCCCCGGCATCCAGCGTTTCAAAACATTTCAGAACAATTTCGCTGTTCCTCTCCGCTTTCACGCGAAAATTGACCCATCCGGTCATATTCTGTCCGAAATCAATAACCGTTTCTCCTTTCGGTGTCACGATGACTTCCCGGGCTTCCAGACGCTCCATTTTCCGTACTTTACCGCCCGCCTGGGCCGTCAGCGCGTCTTTGGAAAAAGGAATCATGCACACTTTCTGAAAGTCCTGTTCCGGATCCCTTTCTTCCAGTCTGGCATCATAATGTTCCCCGTCATAGATTTCCGAAAAGGTAATCGGCCCCGGCCTTCCCTGCCAGCTTTCATCCGTTCCGAAAATCTCCTCCCGTCCGTCCCGATACCGCACCGTCATCTGCATCAGGAAGGCCGTCCGTGTCCCATAATTATTCCGAAGGAGCAGAAATCCCATCTTTCCCTTGTACCAGCCGGCGCCCAGCATGGCTTCCAGATCATTTTCCCCCTGTTTCAAAAGCGCCGTCACATCATACGTCTGATAACACAAATGTTTATGATACGAAGTCCAGCCGGGCGTCATTTCATCCTCTCCCGCCTTTTGGCCGTTTATGAAAAAACGATACAGGCCAAGCGCCGTGGCACACACAAAGGCAGACGCCACTTCGCCGTTTATAAAAATCCGGTTCCGCAGGCAGGTACTTCCCGATTTCCCGCTGTCCTCCTCCGCTTCTCCGGTAATAAACTCCGCCTGCCACTCATCCCGGTTCAGAATCGCCGTCACAAAGGATGACACCTCACTGTAAGGGCTCTCTTCCGCTCCGTCGCTTACGCGCACCCGCACAAAGTATTCCGTACAGGAGCGGATTTCCGTTTCCTCCGGAACTTTTACGTGAACGGACTCCGCGCTTTCCACAAGGCCGCTGTCATAAATCAGTTTCGCAAACTGCGCATCTTCTGCTATCTGAAGCTGATAAGCCTTCTGCACCACATTCTTTCTGTCGCTTTCCAGCACCCAGCCAAACCAGGGAAGTCCGCCGAGCCCCACCGGCCGTTCCAGATATTCCATTGTGATTTTTTTCACTATTAGCATGATTTTTCTCCTTTGCTGTGCAGCTTTTCAGCCTATTGATATGATATTTCATCCTGTTACCTGAACATCCCCCAGTCTAACGGCGTCCCTCTTGCGATATCCTGAAGCGCGCTTCTGCCGAGCACTTTTTCGTAATACATCGTATGAAGCCCATGCCCCGGCCTGATGGAACGCACATTTTCCGGTGTCAGTTTTTCTCCCGCCCGGATATCTTTGACAACAAATAAGGACCTTGAACCGCTCCGTTCCTTTTCCTGTTTCTCCGTCAGCGCATAGGCGGAAGTGCCAAGCGCTTTCTCAACGATGCGGATATGCTCCACCATCTCCTTAAACTCTTCCGGTTCCATGGAAAAAGCGCCGTCCGGCCCACCGTCGGCACGCCGCAGAGTCAGGTGTTTTTCCACCATTTTAATGCCGAGCGGAACGGCTCCCACCGCTACGGCACTTCCCATCGAATGATCGGAAAGCCCGGTCAGGCAATTAAAAGTTCCCCCCAGTGTGGGAATCATGGCCAGATTAATATCCTCGTAAGGCGTCGGATAAGCGGAAACGCATTTCAGCAGCATAACCTCCTCGTTCCCCTCGTCCCGGCAGGCCCGCAGAGCCCGTTCGATATCTTCCAGATGCGCGACGCCGGTCGCCAGAATCATGGGCTTATGCAGCGCGGCCGCTTTCCGTATCAACGGGATATCGTTAATTTCATACGACGCTATTTTATAAGCCGGCATATTGCATTCTTCCAGAAATTCCACCGAGGAAAAATCAAAGGGAGAAGAGAAGCATTCCATTCCCAGGCTCTCCGCCAGTTCTTTCAGTTTCGGCTGCCATTCCCAGGGCGTGCATGCCTCTTCATACAGTTTATACTCGGTCATCCCGTCCCAGAGGCCGCCATGTATCTGAAAATACTCATTATCGCAGTCAAGCGACAGGCTGTCCGCCGTATAGGTCTGCAGTTTCACGGCATCGGCCCCGGCTTCTTTCGCCGCATGGATAATTTCCACGGCCCGGCCGTAATCTTTTAGATGATTCCCCGACATTTCTGCCACGCAGAATACCGGATGATTTTCCCCGATCAATCTTTTACCGATTTTCAATTCTTTTTTCATAATTTCACTATTCCTCCATGTCAGAGCAGTTTACTATAAGGGCACGCGTCGGAAATCTCAAAGTTTTCCGAAAGAATACTTTTATACGCTTTTCATTTTCCGATACTTCAATTCCGCGATCTCCCAGTCATCAGGATTATCGATGTCCTGTACTTCCAGTTCGCTGACAAACAATGGAACCATATGCGGTAAGTCGGTCGTTCCATATTCCAGAAAAGGCTTCGTCCGACAGCAGTAGAACTGCCCGCAATCGTGATAATAAGGTTCCAGATCCTGCGAGCGGGTTTTCGCATGCTCCGGCCATTTCATCCGAAGTTCCCCCTGCTCGTTCAAAACAACACATCTCTGCGGCGGATACGAAAACGCGACGACAGGCATAACCGAATCCGCATTTTCCAGCATCTGCATTGCTTTTTGCAGCTTCTTCTCCGTGATAAAAGGCGCCGTCGGATACAGACAGCAGAATGTCTCAAACTCCCTGCCCTGTTCCCGGTACCAGTTCAGTACTTCCAGCAGTACGTCATCGGTAGACGCATAATCCCCCGCGTTCTCGCTGCTTCTCATAAAAGGCACTTTTGCCCCTGCCTGTTTCGCAATCCGGGCGATTTCCTGATCATCGGTTGAAACCATGACTTCCTCAAAAAGTCCCGAATGAAGGGCCGCCTCGATCGAATATGTGATAATGGGTTTTCCGCAGAAATCCTTTATATTTTTGTGCGGAATCCGCTTGCTTCCGCCTCTTGCGGTAATAATAGCGATGGATGATGCGCCCATATAAATGCCCCCTGTCCGTCCGATTCCTTCGGACCTTTGCTCGTTATTTGCGCACGAAAAACAAATGTCCGCTTCGCGGCCGCTTGTTTTTCTTTTGCGCTTATTATATCATAGAGATGTCTGTTTTGCATAGGGAGGGCTTTCGTTATAAAATGAATACGACAGGCCGGATGCCATATCCCGGAAAAGTCAGGATACAACAATCGCAAAAAGAAAAACAGGTTGTTTTCTAGCTAGAATTTCCATACAATATAGGAGGAAGTGACGGTATTCGTGATGAGGGAATGTTGGATATGGCGTTAAATAATCCATTCCAGGCATTTGGCGGAAATTTTAATAACAAAATATAACAGCTAATATTTCCCTTAAAAATCACCAAATCACAATCAGAATTGGGGGAAGAATGTTTCTATGTCAGTCGTTTATTTCAGAACCGACGGAAATGAAGAAATTGCAACCGGACATATCATGCGATGTTTATCCATTGCAAGAGCCTGCGCGGCGCTTTCTATGGAAGTCCGTTTTCTTGTTGCCGATGACAAAAGCGTGTCGGTCTTAGAAGAGCGTTTTTCTTTTCCGGATGAATTTCCCGTTATCTGTCTTCACAGCAATTATCAGGATATGGAAGCGGAGCTTCCCGCCCTCAGGGCAATTCTGAAGGAAGCCCCCGCATCCCCGGTGCGGCTTTTTATCGACTCGTATTTCGTGACGGAAACCTATCTTTCAGAGCTGCAGCAGCTTTGCCGGGTGGCTTATCTGGATGATCTGCTGGCTTTCGATTATCCGACAGATCTTATCATAAATTATGATGTGACAGAAGAACCTGCATGTTACCGTAAAGCCGCACACAGGCTGACGGGCGCCTCTTATACGCCTCTGCGGGAACAGTTTCAGAATGTTTCTTATGAAATAAGACCGGAAGTCCGGCATGTCCTGCTTTCCGCCGGCGGTACCGATGCCTGCAATGTGACCGGCACATTTTTCCATAAGGTCTTTGGCAGGGAGTCTCAAAATGCCGTACAGGCTTCATCGGACGGCTCTGCCATATGCGGCCAATATTCCACGGACTTTCTGCAAAACCTGAACTATCATGTTGTTACAAGCCGCCTCAATTCTCATTTTCAGGAATTGGAACAGCTTGCTTCAACGCATCCCGCAATCCATGTTCACACGAACGTTCAGGATATGGCGGCTCTCATGCGCCGGTGCGATCTCGGGATTTCCACCGGCGGTACCACGCTGTATGAGCTCTGCGCCGTTGGCGTTCCTTCCATCAGCTTCCTGACGGCGGACAATCAGTCCTGTGCCGTTCAGACTTTTTCCGATAACCGGATCATATCCTGTGCGGGAGATGCCCGGACGGCTCCGAAGCATACGGTCGATAACCTGATTCGTTTTCTGAACAGTCATAAAGATTCTTATGCCAAACGTAAAGAAAGCTCCCGTCGAATGAGAGCTTTCATCGATGGCAGAGGCTCCGGCCGGATTGCCGACGCACTGCACAGCCTATAACAATTTTAGCGGTTTCGGTATGAAAAAGTATTCGCTCAATTTGCCGCTTCTTCTTTTTTCGTACTCCGTTTACAGTACTTTCTCCAATACCACCACGCAATCGCCGCCACAGTCAGAGCCGACACCGCGCTGGCCGCAAGAAATCCCGGCACAGGCCCGAATCGGACATGAACTTCGTGCTGCATCCCGTCTCCCACGAGCATCACCCGGATGCGGTGATCGCTGCCTTCCAGAATTTCCAGCTTCTTTCCGTTCTCATCCCAGGCGCGGTAACCCGCATAATTCAGAATCGGCATTTCCAGATAATTGCCTTCCTCATTGGTCGAGTAGACCGCTTTTGCCCTCGTTCCTGTTTTTCCATAGTTTAAAATGCTTACCTGATTGATATCCGACACGAGCACGCTCGTTGTCAGCTTATCATCCGTAATGCCTTCCAGCCTCCATTCATGCGGGTAGAAGATGCCGATATTGGCCGCCATCTTGCTGTCATGCCCTTTCGATGCCGTAGCCGCCGAACTGCTGTACGGCATATGGATGTTATCCGCCGGAACGGTCTGCACAGTCAGCAGGTTCAAGCCGATAAACAACGCAAAAATCAGGTTTCTATAAGGTTTTAATATCTCCGATTCGGACAGCCAGACCGCTCCCGCAAACAAAAAGCAGGTGCAGGCCGGTCCGAGAAATCTCCACGGAAACTGGAGCATTGTCATAATGGAGTCCAGAAAACCGTTCCGGCGCAAATCCTTATTCGGAAAGTACCCCGTCGTCATCCAGGTCAAAATCACGCCGAGTATCAGAAGAAAGCAAAGATATCTGTCCAGATCGCTTTTCTTTTTCTTCTTATCACAGACAAGATACAGTACGGCGATTCCGATACATCCAAGCAGAGGCAGGCCGAGTGAAAAATACTGCTTATTGTACAGGCTGATGGACTGCGCAAAATTGGACGGGTTGATAGACTGATCGAAGTAACCGCTCCAGCGTAAAAGTTCCGTCCCAAGCGGCTCCGTAAAATAATAAAACAGGAATGGGACGAGGAACCACAGGTTCAATAATATCGTGACGACCGCCGCCTTGCCGATTTCCACATACCGTTTCTCTCTCCAGATATTCCCGATGAACATCACAGCGGAAATCACACAAAATCCCATCACAAACATGACGCTCAGGATATGGCTCTGTAAAATTCCGCTGAACCCAAGCACCAGAAAATACCATTTTTTTCTGTCTCCGAACAGAATATGATACATGCCCACGATTACAAGCGGCCAGAAAGTAAGGGCAAGCGTTTCCCCCAAATCCCCTCTGGAAAAAATATTCGTAAAACGGTAAGGCATCAGCGTATACAAAACCACGCCGAGAATAACCGTCCGGCGGGATTTCGATATGGATTTAAACGCATAATAAGCGCACAGCGCCGAACCGAGATTCGCCAGAAAAACCACCATTTTATAGGACAATCCCAGCGAAACGCGGCAAATCCTTAAAAAGGCTCCGATATACAGAAACAGGTACGGATACATCGCATTCAGATAACCGTTCCCTTTCAGGCCGTCAGGCAGAATAACCGCCGGTATCTGTCCGTCCAGCATACAGTCTTTAATGCCTTCCATCCGCGCCAGGTGATAACACAGATCATCCCCGTTATACAGATATGTGGAAAACATCGGAGACATCGCGAGCAGCACCACTCCCGCAATAATACAGGCATCCACCAGCTTTTCCTGCGCAATCGGATTTTGTTTGTGACGCTGATATAAAAAATAGCCTGCGGCATTCAGGGCGATGAACAACAGGATCATAAAATAAGTGTCTGTATAAAAAAGTGTTTTCGGCTCCAGTTCTATCCGCTGAATGACAAAAGAACCTTCTCCGCCGTAATACAGCCTGATGGACAACTGTTTTGCATCTTTCGCCAGCGTAAATTCCTGGTAAAAGTTATTTCCCATCGCAGGCAGCGTCCAACCCGCCACCTTGCTTTCCTGCTCCCACAGCTCTACCACATTTCCTGCCTTATCGGCCGAATAGGTGAGATGAATCTTATAGGTTCCGCGGTTTACTACAAGCTGCGGCGTGCTCGCCGCAATGCCTGACCGGGCAATCGAATCCTTGATCACGAGCGCGTTGTTGGAATCCAGCACACCGAAAGAATACTGCATTTCCGAACCAAAATAGCCCAGCGGATTATCCCCTTCGTTGCCGAGCCATAATAAAAAAATGATACAGCATACGCCGATCAGATATAAAACCTTTGATTTGGCTGTTATTTTCATATCCTCTCCCATTTCCAAGCTTTATTTTATCCGGCTGCAATTTACGAAAAACGTTTCCGAAAATTGCGGTATCCCCACAGCAGTTTATAGTACAGAATGAACCATGCCGTAGAACGCATCTGCATCGCTGCCAGCTTCTTTTCTTCCGCACGTATTCTTTCACAATAATAGGGGTTCTTCTGAAAATCCGGGAAACACCGTTTCATCTCAACTCCCAGCTTTTTTACAAACCCATATTTCACCGGTCTTACTCCCTGCATATAAGTAAAAAGCGTATTCACATAAAAAAGAACCGTGAATCCAAACTCTATTTCCGCCCGATATTGCTCCAGATACCGATACTGCTCCGCTTCCCGCAGCATCAGCCGGCCGGCTTCCATACGGTCTTCGCACCGTCTCTGCGTAATCGTATGCACCGTAGACGTATCGTGCTGATAATAATAATACAACGGTTCTTCGATATATTCGAAATGTTTAGCCCGCAGCATCCAGGAATTTGCGAGCGCATTGTCTTCATAAAAAATGCCCTCCGGAAAGCGCCCCGGATGGTCAATCACAATTTCTCTCCGATATACTTTTACGACAAGGCTCCCGCTGTCAACCAACAGCGACCTGTACTTTTCTTCATTCAGAATCCCGGTCTGCTCTTTTTTATTATTATGCACAACCTGTCCGATCTTCATGCTGTGCTCATCCGTCAGATGATAGTCGCAGCCCACCATATCCGCGCCGGTCTCTTCCCCTCTGCAGATCAGTCTTTCGTAAAAATCCGGCGTCACCCAGTCATCGCTGTCGATAAATCCTATCCATTCGCCTTTTGCCAGGCCCATGCCGATATTTTTCGCACCGCCCTGTTTCCGGTTGACTTCGGAATGAACCGCGCGGAATTTGCCCGGATACCGTTTCTCATAGGCGGACAGAATTTCCATCGAAGAATCCGTGGAACAGTCATCCACCGCAATGATTTCATAATCCGCAATCGTCTGATGTACAAGCGATTCCAGGCAATATTCCAGTTTACCGTCCGCCGCCATATTATAGACCGGCACAATAATCGATAATTTCATACCCGCGCCCCCTGCCTGCTTTTCCAGGCGTCATCCCGATATCCGAAAAATCCGACGACGCCCGTTTTACAAATGATAATACCCTGCGATCTTTTCGACCGCTTTGATCACGCTTTCTACATCCTCGTCCGTCATTGCGTAGTAAAGCGGAAGCGTGATTATCTCTTCATACAGTTTTTCCGCATTCGGACAAAGTCCTTTCCGGTATCCGAGTTTTTCATAATACGGAAAATAATAAGTCGGGATATAATGCACGTTGCAGCATACGTTTTCCGCCTCCAGCGCGTCAAAAAACTGCCTCCGGTCAATGGAAAACGCCTCCGGTTTTATCCGTAAAATATATAAATGCCTCGTCGTATCCGATTCCGGTATTTCTTTTTGTATAACAATTCCCGGAAGTTTTGCAAATGCCTCGTTATAACGGGCCACAATTTCTTTTCTCCGCCTGCTGAAAAGATCGAGCTTATCCAGCTGGCTGATTAACAGCGCCGCCTGCATGTCCGTCATCCGGTAATTATACCCGAGCACAAGCTGCTCATAATACCAGGGACCGTCGGCGCTGTGCTCCATCAGCGTTTCGTCCCGCGTAATCCCATGCGCGCGGTACAATAACAGCTTCCGGTAATATTCCTCACTGTTTGTTAAAATGGCGCCGCCTTCTCCGGCCGTCACGGTCTTGACCGGATGAAAGCTGAACATGGTCATATCCGCGATGGAACCGTTTTTCTTTCCCTGATAGGTTGTCCCGATCACATGCGCCCCGTCCTCGATCAGAACCAGATTTTTTTCACGGCAAAGCTTTAACAGCGGCTCCAGATCCACCGACTGTCCGGTATAGTCCACCGCGACTACCGCTCTCGTCTTATCCGTGATACATTTTTCCACCGAAGCCGGGTCAATATTATAGGTCTCCGGGTTGATGTCCGCAAATACGGGCCGCGCTCCACAGTACAAAGCGCAGTTTGCGGAAGCCGCGAACGTAATCGGCGTTGTGATTACCTCGTCTCCGGCACCGATTCCTGCCGCGAGAACCGCCATATGAAGCCCCGCCGTACCGTTACTGCACACCACCGCATATTTTGCCCCCGTGATATCGCACAGCTTTTTCTCCAGTTCCGCAATCTTCGGCCCGCAGGTCAGATAATCGCTCCGCAGCACATCCACGACCGCCTGTATATCCGCCTCGTCAATGTACTGATGACCATAATATATTTTCTGTTCTCTGACAGGGCTTCCCCCTTCTATCGCCGGTTTTTCCATATTTACCTATTCATCCCTTTCCCATACGCCAGTGCAGCGATTTCTATATTTCTTTCAGTCTTTCCCGGATATCCTCCACCGAAAGCCACTCCGTATTGCTGCCGGAGCTGTAGGAAAAGCCCTCCGCGACTTTCTTTCCGCTCAAATCCGGCTGCTGCCTGCTATTCCATGTCATCTGGGGATAGACGATAAAGTGTTTGTCATACTCATAGGTCGTCGCGGAATCTTCCGTTGTTACCATGATTTCATGCAGTTTTTCCCCGGGTCTGATACCGATTTCTTTCAGTTTGCAGCCCGGCAGCATCGCTTCCGCCAGGTCCGTCACCCTGAAAGAGGGAATTTTGCTGATAAAGGTCTCTCCGCCTTTCGCTTCCGCCAGCGCTTTGATGACAAGCTCGATGCCCTCCGTCAGACTAATCCAGAAGCGGGTCATCCGGACGTCGGTAATCGGCAGTTCGGTGCCGCCTTCTTTAATGATTCTATCGAATAACGGGATAATAGAACCCCTGCTTCCCGCCACATTCCCATACCGAACGATGGAAAAGCTGACATCCTTATTCCCGACATAAGCATTGGCCGCTACAAAAAGTTTATCCGATACCAGTTTGGTACCGCCGTATAAATTCACCGGATTGACCGCCTTGTCCGTCGAAAGCGCCACCACTTTATGAACGCCGCAGTCAAGCGCCGCATCAATCACGTTCATCGCACCATGAATATTGGTCTTGATCGCCTCGTTCGGGTTATATTCACAGGCCGGCACCTGCTTCAGCGCCGCCGCGTGTACGATATAGTCAACACCTTCGCACGCTCTTTTCAGCCGTTCCAAATCCCGCACATCTCCGATAAAGAACCTGAGTTTTTCCGCATATTCCTGAAACTCGTCCGCCATTGCCCACTGTTTGAATTCATCGCGGGAATAAATAATGATTTTTTTCGGCGCATAATGCGTCAACACATATTTGGTGAAACTTTTTCCGAAAGAACCAGTTCCGCCGGTTATTAGAATCGTTTTATTTGTCAGCATAGCCTGCCCTCCATTCTTATTTGCCAAAATCAGGTTTTAATCACGCTCTAGTATAGCATAGGTCATTTCCGTTGGCAATATTACGAAAAACAACGACTTGTCGTTTCAGATCGATTCTTTCATACGATTTGTTTTCAAATATAATGCTTTTACTTATTCACGAATCCGTATTATACTGAATACAAAAGGAGTATTTTATGATCGTAAAAAATTACAGAAACAACGGAGAATTACGACAAAGCTTCAACGAGCTCGCGAGAAAAACTTTCGGCATTGATTTTGAAGACTGGTACCAAAACGGCTTTTGGAGCGATCGCTATAACCCGTATTCCGTCGTTGAAAACGGCAGGGTCATCGCTAATGTATCCGTCAACCATATGAATTTTATCCGGCGCGGGGAACGACAATTTTTCATCCAGCTGGGAACCGTCATGACCGAAGAATCTTACCGGAACCGCGGACTGATCAGACAGATCATGGAAGAAATCGAGAGAGATTATGAAAAAAAGACCGACGGCTTTTTTCTGTTTGCAAATGACAGCGTACTGGACTTTTATCCCAAATTCGGTTTTCGACCAGCAGAAGAATACCAATATTCCTGTGAAATTTCCGAAACGCCTGCCGCCCCGGAACGCTCCGGCGCCCCCAAATTAATAGAGCAGATTCCCATGAACGACAAAACCGCATGGTCTCTTTTGGCAAATGCAATACAGAAAAGCGTTCCGCAGGGGCCTTTTGAACTGGTCGATAACAGCGGGCTGATTCTTTTCTATGTCACAAAATACATGCGTGAAAACGTATATTATCACAGGGAGCTGGATGCTTATGTCATCGCGGAAACAGACGGCCCCGACCTGCTGATTCATCATATTTTTTCGCCCCGTCCGGCAGATATCCCGCAGATCGTAAAGTCTTTCGGGCCGGATATCCACCGGGCGGCGCTCGGATTCACACCGGAAAATTGTAACGGATACACTCTGTCACCGTTAAAAGAAGAGGACTGCACTCTGTTTCTCAAAGGCAGCGGTTTTCATGGTTTTGAAACCGACCGGCTGATGTTTCCGGTACTATCGCATGCGTGACCGTTCCGTTTTCATATGTCCGGTCCCGCATCCTGCCGGTCCGGCCTGTGCGGTTTCCCCATGCCCTTATAACAGATATTTTTTTATCTTCTGGGTGACGGTCTGAATGTCGATTGGTTTTGCCAGGTGGTCATTCATGCCGCACTCCAAACACCTTTGAATATCTTCCGAGAACGCGTCGGCAGTCATAGCTATAATGGGAATACCGGCGTCCTCACGTTCCAGCCCCCGAATGCTCTTAGTCGCTTCATAGCCGTCCATAACAGGCATCCGCACATCCATAATAATTGCATCATAATGCCCGACAGGAGAGCTCTCAAATTTTTCAACGCAAATCTGCCCGTTTTCGGCCCAATCCAATTCCATTTCAAGGACGGAAAGCAGTTCCTTTGCAACTTCCCAGTTGAGTTCATTGTCCTCAGCCAATAAAATATGTTTCCCACGAAGCACAAGATCAACCGCTTTTTCATCATCGGCAGCTTCTTCAACAGCAAGACCGGCAAATGCGTTCAGGGCATCGAACAAAGTGGACCTGAACAGCGGTCTGGATATAAATCCGGAAATTCCCGCTTCTCTGGCCTCCGCCTCCATGCCGCTCCAGTCACAGGCCGAAAGCAGTAAAGCCGGGCCGCCTTCTCCACAGTTCGACCGAATCGCCCGGGCCGCCCCGATTCCATTCATGCCCTGCAGTTTCCAGCCTAAAAGAACCAACCGATAACCGTCATTCCGGTCACGGCGTTCAGCAATCAGTTCCATTGCCCGCCCGGCATCCATACACCACTCGGCATGAATACCGATTGACTCCAGAGTATGAACCGCATTGGTGCATAAGCGCTCATCGCCGTCCACTACAAGCACATTCCAGTCCGGAAGCATCGTAACAGATTTCTGCTCCGACGCTTTTTTCAGGTCAAGAACAACATGGAACTCACTGCCCTTACCCTGTTCGCTGCGAACGGATATGACGCCGTCCATCGCGTCCACAATATACTTGGTAATCGCCATTCCAAGCCCGGAACCTTCTGTTTTCTGTACGCGGGTGCTGTCCTCCCTGCTGAAAGATTCAAATATTTTCTTCTGATACTCTTCTGACATCCCGATACCCGTATCGCTCACCAGGAAATGGGTACGCACGCAGGAATCGTCCTCCGGCACCGCCTCCTGGTACACAGTCACCTGAACGGAACCACGCTCCGGCGTAAATTTGACGGCATTTCCCAGCAGGTTTATCAACACCTGATTCAGCCGCACACTGTCACAGAATACATCTTCCGAAAGTATCTCATAAGCAGCCGCATTGAACTGCTGATTTTTTGCTTTGACCTGAGACTGCATGATATTGACAATGCCGTCCATTACCTCCCGCAACGATACCTGCTCAATATTCAGCGTCATTTTGCCGCTTTCAATCTTGGATATATCCAATACGTCATTGATCAGACCAAGAAGATGTTTACTGGACAACGCAATTTTACCCAGATAATCCTGAACCTGTTCCGGATTATACGTATTGTTCATGGCCAATGACGTCATGCCGATGATTGCGTTCATCGGGGTACGGATATCGTGGCTCATACTGGAGAGGAAATCCTGTTTTGCCGCGTTGGCTTCTTCCGCTTCCTTCCGCGCCCGTTCGGCATCCTCCCGCGCCGCATCCGTTTCCGCATTCATGCGTTTTAATTCGGACACCTGTATCCTGAAGAATTTTAAATATTGAAAGAATATATATAGGAGCATGACGATTACCGCAAAAGAAGCGGCATATACAATGGACAGCCAATGATTACTCATGTCTGAAATCGCATAATCCAGCCCCTCAAAAGGAAGAACCGTCACAAGATACCAATCACAGTAGGGAAGACTGGTACAATACAGGTGACGACGTGATTCACCGTCTTTCAGAATGACGGAATAATCTTCGCCCGCATTTATGGCATCCGCCAGATTCCCAATATAGGAAGCCGTTTCCTCATCCTGCATATCAAAGATACTGTTGAGCCTGTCAAAATAGTTTTTATGGACGTCGCCCTCGTTGCCGACAACATAGCTGCCGTCCTTTCGTATCACAAAAGAATACATCAGCGAACTGTCTGAATCGAGGAAAAGGACCTCTCCCATATATTGCCTGGAGAGTCCGACAACAATCGCAATGCTGTCACTTCCGTCGGACATTGGATATTCACAGGGAACACCGAACAAAATAGCTCCCTCCCCGCCGCTGTCAACGGCAGACGCCACTCTGCGTTCTCCGTTCTTCATGCTCTCCAAAAACGGCTCAGGATGGTTGAGTTCCACCTGGTCGCCATAAATCATCTCGATTCTGCCATCTGCAGAATACAGGGCCGCACAAAAAAAGTTTCTTGCCCTTGCACCGTATTCTATCTCTTCCTTTGAGCCGTAATCGGAACTTCCTTCCCCCGCCGCAATATGCGCGATAGACTCCGCCATTGTCAGGCGCAGTTCAATAATCGTCTCAAAGTGCAGAGACACCTGCTCATTCATTCCAGCCATATAAGCTGTTCCTATATCTTCAATCGTATTTTCGCTCATATTGTGAATAGACGTTCCTAAAAAAGAAAACACGAAAACGGTTAAACAGATAATAACCGCTATGCTGATTTTTAAAGAACGCGGCAAAGCCTTGTTTTTCATACTTTTCATCTCCATAGCTTTTTAGTATTTTCATTTTCCAAGCCTCAGACGCCCAGAACTTGTGTTTCTAACAACTCCGCAGCCGGTTCATAACCCGGAACATTTCGCGCGTATCCACCGGCTTCGCCAAATGCTCATTCATCCCGGCATCCTTTGCCAGTGCGATATCCTCTTCAAATGCATTGGCTGACAGGGCTATGATGGGAACGGATTCGGCATCCTTCCGATTCAGGCCGCGAATCACCCGTGCCGCCTCATATCCGCTCATAACCGGCATCATCAAATCCATAAGTATACAGTCAAACGTTCCCGGAACGGATGCCGTAAACGCATCTACGGCGGCTTTTCCGTCGTTTGCAATCACGACTCCCGCACCCGCCTCACTGAGCATATACTCTACAATTTCGCAGTTGATCTCATTGTCCTCCACCAGCAGAACACGCATCCCGGCAATATCACCCTGCTCACTCTGTTCCTCATGCAAAATTTGTTCGCTCCGGGTTTCGTCAGCACGAACGGACAGCGTAATCCGGACCATGCTTCCCTTGCCGATCTGGCTGTCGATCTCAACCGTTCCCTTCATCTGATCCACCAGCTTTTTTACGATAGACATGCCAAGCCCAACACCGTTATAGTTGGTTCTCGCGCTTTGATGCTCCTGTGTAAATATATCAAAAATATGCTTCTTAAATTCTTCCCCGATTCCGATTCCGGTATCTTCAATCGTAAAACGGATGCTTACGATCCCGTCCTGAAACGCGGTTTCTTCTGCCCGTACAAATACGGAACCATTGGGCCTGTTATACTTCAGCGCATTATCGATAACATTCATCAGGATTTGCTTCAAATGCAGCGGATTTCCGATCACCTTGCTGTGACGCAGGCCGGACATCTCCAGTTCCAGACTGATTCCACGCTCCTGCGCTATCGGCGACTGAATCGTAATACAGTCTTCCAGCGCGGTACAAAGGTCAAACGGTTCTTCCACCGCCGCCGGTCTTCCGCTCTCCAGTTTACTTACCAGCAGAACGTCGTTCACCAGAGACAGAAGATGCTCCGTTGACACACGGATTTTCTTCCGGCACTCTTTCTGCCGCTCCAAATCATCCTGACTTTTCTCCAAAATGCCCAGCATTCCCAGAATCCCGTTAATCGGCGTGCGAAGATCGTGGGACATATGGGAAAGAAACTCGCTTTTCGCCGAGTTCGCCTGTCTTACCCGCTCCAAAAGTTCCATGATAGACTGCTCCTGTTTCTTCCTCGTCATCATGGTCTCCGTGATATCCTGATGGTATCCGTTCAGACAGGCTCCCGGTTTCTTAAATGTTTTATCCGATACACCGCCGCAGCGGACATAAATTTTCCCCAGCGTCGGATGGTTCCAGGGATAGATCACCTCGGAACGCCCGCTTTCCAATATTTCGCGCACCGCTTCCTGCGCCATCTCAACATAATCCGGCTCAATGCGTTCAAACCAGTGCCGATAACATTCCTCCGGGCCGACCTCCTCCGACAGGCCCAAAAGAATCCGCATGGTTCTGTCCGCATACATCCTCGGCAGACATCCGTCCTCCAGCTCAATCGTCCAGATACCGGTCCTGGCGCCTTCCAGAATATCCTCCAGGCTCCGCCTCGCTTCCAGCTTATACTTCTCCTCCTGCTCCACCACGGCATTTACATCCCGCTGCGCAAAAATCGCACTGTTTTCCTCTTTTGTCTTCTCCGTGGCAGAAAAATGAATCTCCAGATGCTTCAGTCCTGAAGAACTGTCTTTTACCTGATAACGTACGGAAAACTTTTTCTTCATCCGAAGCTGCGCGAGCACATAGTCTTTTTTCGTCATCGCGCGGAGCCGCTCCTGATCCTGGGGAACTACATATTCGGAAATATACCGCTCCATAGCCGTCTGATAACCGTCCTGAAAAGCGGCCGCCCAATCCATGCCCAGCCCTTCGCTGCTCCGGTAGATATCGCATTCGCCCGTATCAAAGTTTACCTGATAAATGCCCAGATAGTCCACACTGAGAGCGTGAAGAACATTATAGCTTCTCTTTTGAAGCTCACGAACCAGGTTCCGCCGTTTCAGGGAAGATACAATAAAATATGCTGCAGTCTGGAGCATATTCGACGCGTATTCCAGCGACTTTGCCGGAGGATTATCCACACCGTAAAAGCCAATGATCTTTTTACCGTCATACAGAGGAACCACCACAAGGGAATGGATACCTTGCTTTTCCAGATTTTCATACTGAAGCGGATCAGTCTCCCGGATATTTTCCAGATTCTCAATGACAATATGTCTGCTGATGCTGAAATTCCGGTACCAACTGGCACATACCTCCGCAGGAACATTCTGGAGGTTCTCCTTTTCCGGCTTCACACCTTCGGCCGCCCACTCATAGGTATTGTCGTCACCGCCTGACGCATTCTGCTCAAATATGTAAGTCCGTTCCCCATGCAGCGCTTTTCCCAAGTGTTCCAGCAGCACCTCCAGCGACTGATCGGGCGTTTCCCTCAGTAAGGCGGCACGAAGCCCCTCGTTGATAACAGCCTCCAGATTCTGAACGCTCCGCATATCACTGTACTGCTCACGGGTCTCAATGATCTGTGCTTCTTCTCCGGTCTGTTCAAAGGGTTCCTTCAAATGTTCCATATATCTATCCTCCGCTTTATCCTGACAGCTTTGCCGTAAAGTTCAGAAAATCTTTGTTATAATACCATATGCCTCCAACCCCGTCAATAATCAGTGTGCGGGGTTGTTCGGAGAAAGCTTTCTACTATGACACAAAAGCATGTGTTTCCTGATATTTTTCTGCCTGCTTTTCAAACATTTCCGCATACCTGCCGCCCCGGGCCAGCAGCTCCTCATGATTTCCCTCTTCAATTATTCTGCCCTGTTCCATCATATAGATCTGTTCCGCCATGCGGGTTGTGGACAGGCGATGCGATATGAAAATAACCGTTTTGTCCTTTGACAGTTCAAACAGCGTCCGGTTGAGATTATATTCGGAAATGGGATCCAGCGCACTGGACGGCTCATCCAGAATATACGTGTGAGGATCCTTTAGAAAGGCCCTGGCTATCGCAATCTTCTGGGCTTCTCCGCCGGATACCGACCGCCCGTTTTTATCATATTCGCGAAGCAGCGGAACGGAAATGTCGCAAAAATTCTCAGCAATTCCCGCTGTTATAAGCGCCTCCTTTATTGCCGCCTCCTCCTTATGATCAACCAAACCCATTTTCACATTTTCTCCCAAATCGGCGGCATAGATCTGAAAATCCTGAAACAGGGTACCGAAGGAATGACGGTATTCATCCACATCATAGTCCTTAATGTTTCTGCCGTTCAACAGGATTTCACCCTCGGTAGGATCATATAAACGCATCAGCAGTTTCACGAGGGTGGATTTTCCCGCGCCATTATATCCTACAATGGCTGTCTTGGTCTGTGCTTTGATTTTCATGTTGATATGCCGCAGCACCCAGGAGCCGCTTCCGTCATATCGAAAAGAAACATTGCAAAATTCAATGTCGCCGGATAACGTCGATATTGCGGCGGCGTTTTTCGGCGAAGTAATTGTCTGCTCCATGTCCAGGAATGTCCGCAGTTTGTCGGCAAACATTCCGCTTTGTACAAACTGCGAAAGGGCCTTCAGCAATCCATTGTACATGGAATTTAATTTCCCGACTGCGGCGATGGATACCGACAAGTCGCCAACCGAAACAGACTTTACAATGAAAATCTTATACACAAGAATAAAAATAAGGAACGTATTCGTCAGGAAAACATTACAGATCTGCTCGCCGATCTCCAATATTGTCATGCGAAACTGCAGTCTTCCGTATACGGCATCCATTTTTGATACGCAATCGTCAAATTCCTCGGTAAGCAGGCGGTCAATCCTGCTCATTCTCAGCTCCTTCGCATAGTCCGGCATATAAAAAACCCGGCTTAAATATTCATATTTTTTAACGAGGGGCATCAGACGCTGTTCCCGGCAGAACGCAATCCTGGTTTTCATCATCCTGAACAGAAACGTAAGAACCATGGAAGCTGCGGCAATTATCAGAATGAAGGGATCGATTTCCAGCATAATTGCGATAACGCCAAGACAGGCCAGAACATAAAGCAGTATGTTCCCCATATTATTAACGGCCGTATAGACGTGATCTTCCGCTTCCCGGACAGTCCAGATGAAATTTGTATAAAACTCAGCGTCATCATAACAGCGAAGATCAACCTTCTGTGCCTTCATAAACAGCTCGGCGTGAAGCGATTTCCCCAATTTTAATTTCAGGACAGGCCACAGCCTTTTTTGACAAAAATATATAACTCCAAGAACCGGCAGCAAAATCATGCTCATTATCAAAAGGAATTTACATACGTCTGTAAAAGACCGTCCTTCCCCTATCATGTCAAATACGACTTTAATCACCAGCACAGAGGATGCGACATTCAGGTATCCCCATAAAATACCGGACATAATATTCGTATAAAACAAGGCCGGCACATGATGGCGCGCATAGCTGAGCAGATATGCCGTATTTTTTATTCCTGCGGAAAATGCAGTCTTTTCCCCGGTGTTTTCTTTCACATTAATCCTCCCTGTCAGAGCAGTTTACCGCGATCTGATCTGTCCGGCCTGGCCCGTCAGCATTTGTTTTCTTTTATTCATATTTTTCCGCCTGCTTTCTGAACATTTCTGCGTATTTTCCGTTTTGCCGCATCAGACTTTCATGATTGCCCCGTTCGATAATCCGCCCTTGCTCCATCATGAAAATGACATCTGCCGAAATCGCGCTGGAAAGCCGATGCGAGATGAAAATTACAGTCCGTCCCTGGCAGATACGCTTCATATTTTCAAATAATTCGTATTCAGCGATCGGGTCCAGTGCGCTGGAGGGTTCATCAAGAATCGCTATGGGGGCGTCCTTTGCATACAGCCTGGATAACGCGATTTTCTGGACCTGCCCCCCGGAAAGGGAAACACCTTCGTCATCAAATTCCCGTGTCATCATCGTATCAGGGCCATATTGAAACGATGAAACAATATCCATCATACCGCTCTCACGCAGAGATTCGGTAAGCAGCGGCGCATCGCTGTCAGTAATGCGCCGCATCAGAATATTTTCTCCGACCGTAAGCGAAAATACCTTAAAATCCTGAAATACCGTAGAAAAACTGTCCCGATAAGCACTTAGCTTATACTCGCTGATCTCCCTGTCATTCAAAAAAATTTTACCAGAAACCGGCTCGTACAGACGCATAAGCAGTTTGACCAGCGTGCTCTTCCCGGCCCCGTTATGGCCGACAATCGCAGCCGTCTGCCCCCCTTTGATGGTAAAACTGATATCGTCGATCACCTTCCGGCCGGAGCCAAAATAAGAAAAGGACAGATTCTGTATACGAAGTTCCTCCACCGGCATCGCCACGGCAGCCCCCATGCAATTCTCCTGTATTTTAGGCTCATAGTCCAAAAAATCCCAGAGATCGCCGATGTACATGGCGTGCTCGTGCAGTTGGAAAAAACTGTTCTCCTGGTCCAGCAGCGCCTCGGTTACGCTGAACATCGCCATGACCACCATGAGGCCGTCGCCGATCATCATATTCCTGAGTACCAAAATGCGGAAAGCCGCAAACAGGATAACCAGATAATAGCCCATCCTCGTACACACCGCATCCACAAATAACCGGTATACTGCGCACCTGAATCCGTGTTTCTCAATGACCTTAATTCCATTTTGCGACGCCGTCGTAAAACGCCTGAAAAGTACATCGCTGATATTGGTTGTCCTCAGCTCTTTGGCATATTCCGGCATGTAATGCACCCGCCGTATATAGTCAGCCTGGCGGTTTGATTCAGCCAGCTCCACTTCATAAGCGCGCCGTTCGTAATTTTCCTTTCGGGCAAACACAAAATTGGCTATCATCTGGAGCCCGATAAAAAGAATCATAAACCCGTCCAGTGAAAGGGCCAGCCCGGATAACGCCAGAAAACCAAAAAGCGCCCCGAAAAGCACCTCTATGGAATCAAGAACCCTTCCCGGTCGGCTTTTCAGCGCATTTAAGGCCCTGATATGCTTCTCAAAATATTCCGCGTTCTCATAGCATTCCAAATCCACCTCACGAGCCTTATCGAAAGCCAGCTTCATGAAGTAGGACTGAATCTTCAGATCGGAATGGGGAAAAAAACAATTCTTCAAAAGGATGTTCACCAAATGACATGTAAAAGAAAGAAGTGCCAAAAGCCCCACAACGAAAAAAATCTTTGGGAGGGCTGTGGACGACTGTATCTGGTTGAGCACATATCCCACCACAAACACTCGAAAAATCAGTCCTTTTGACCAATCCGCCATCGCATTGATCATAATTGACGGGATCCGCCACGGGGAAACTTTTCCGATATGCTTCAACATGAACAGATTATTTGACAGCACCTGCTTTATTCCGTATTTTTCAGTCTCCTGTTTCAAGGCCGACACCTCCTTTCGCGAACCCGGGTTCCGGCGAAGACATTACACCGTTTCAGTATCCACCTGCCTTAACAGGCAAACCGCGTAAATATTATACAATGCGTGATTCTGTCTGGCAAGATTTGAGACAAAACATCGAAATAAATGAATGCACATAAAAACAGGTCCGACCGGACTGCCGTATCCGGGAATTAAAAAAGCTGTACGAACCGCTATACAGCAGTCCGCGCAGCTTTTTGATTTTTTAATATTTGGATTACTACCATAATAAAGAGTACAATATGCACAGCCAGAATCGACATCGTACATATGGGTTTACCAAAACAAAGCAGAATCAGTGCTGTCGTCAGCTCGATACAATAAATCTGTCTTGCTTTTTTTCCAAAATAGACCCGTTCTTTTTCCGAAACCGGTTTGTTCTCAACAGGCAGAGGCATATGTTTTAAGACAAACGGTGTGATAACCATCTCCGGTATCAACAGCATCCACCATGCAGGATTCCATGTATAAACAGTTTGTACGGTCAGGATAACGCTTATGAGCATGCAGGCTGATAAACAAAAACATCCAAAGCTTGTCCTGGCATGATATCCGCCGGCATAGCCCCGTATCAGCAAATAAGCAGCCGTAAACAAGATGACAATCTCAAAAGCCCGGAATATAACCGCGATCGCTATGGATACAATCATATTGATACAAAATTCAATCAATACCTGATACCCATATCTGTATATGTTTCTGTCCTCTTCCTTCAGCGCGCCCTTCTCGATCTGGCCGTCCACCAGTTTTTGTACAGCCCGCTCAAACATGGCGCTTATTTAAATTTTCTGTACTTGTCTGCCTCAGCGGGAAATTCCGGCTGATGAAAATACCATGCGCATAAAAGCTGGGAAGTCAGAACCGTAAATAATAACGCCAGGCAATTCACTACTCCGAATACATTTTTCTTTGTTAAGCTGTTTACTGCTTTTTTCATGATGATTCCTCCAATTCTCCAAAATTTTTAGGTAATCTAATCATACCTGATTATTTTGTCGAATTGTTAAGGTTGGTAAAATTAGACATTTTTTCGGCAAAATTTGCACAGATCAATTCTAACAGCCGCATGGACAGCAAAAGCTGCATTCCGGTAAACGGCAATAATCATGCGATTTTTATCTTCATTCCTAAGAGATCGAGGCCGGCAATACCACCACAGCGCTAAACACCCCGTCTTCATAAAAATAATACAAATAACCGCCGTATTTTTCTGCCATGTCATTTACGTTCTGTATTCCGTAGCCATGTCTTATTCTGTCCGGCTTTCCCGTCCACAACCTGCCATCTCTGGACTGAATGCTGTCTGCATAATTATTTACAATCTTTATCACGGAAAAATGATTCATATTCTGTGAAAACAAATTTGCCCTGATAAATCCATCGGCACGCTTTCCGGCCGCCTCCAGCGCATTATCAAAAAGATTACTGACCATGACGATCAAATCTGTATCACTTACCCGGTCTATTGAAAATCCCGGTTCGACCACGATCTTTATGGAAATATTTCTCCGTTCCGCATCTTTTTTCTTTTCATTTAAAATAGCGTTCAGTAACCGATTCGGACATAACATTTCCGTTTCTATATTGGAAACTTTTATCTGCATTTCAGACAGTATCTGCAAAATCGCTCTGTTGTCATTATCTGCCGCCATTTCTCCAATCACTTTCATAAAACGGCGGACATCGTGCAGAAACGCTGCATGTTCCTGATTTACCCGTTCTATCTGACCATAATGTTTCTCTTCCATTTCCAGTTTTGTAATCATAACTTCCTGTTGCTGTAATTTCCAGATTGACTGGGAATACCTGTCAAAAACATAGAATATGACAACGCTTCCTATCAGTGCCAGAATGCAGCTTGCCAGCAATAAAAGCTGTGTAAATCCCAGGGAAGAAAAATCAATATTTAGCCGTGTTACCGCGATCATAATGCCGATCAGCGATATCGGCATTATAGAATACCATAATGTGATCTGAAAATTTATCTTACGATTTTCGGAACTGTCCGCACTTCTTTTTATAATACTGTACAAAACAAGCGTTATTAATTTCAGGCTGAGCATCAAAAAACTGACCGCCGCCTGATTCGTTTCCACATGATTAGGCGAAAAATCAGTCTGCAATGACAGCAGGATGACTCCCAGAAATTCGCTGCCAAGCATAATGATTACCACTGTTATGTAGTAAAGAAATTTTTTGAATAATTTTCCCTGAAAAAAGAACAGAATAACAGAAAGATAAATGACAAACGTCGCAATCATATTTAACGTTGTACTGTTAAAAATATTGATCGAATAAATACACAGGGCTATTCCCGATATCAATCCGGTTCTGGTATATTTTTTATCCCAGAACCCTCTCAGCTTAAAAAACGCCATAAAAAAATCAATGATCAGATACGCTTCCAACACGCATATAAAAATCTGTACCAGCTTAAATATCACTTCCATCCCGACGGCTCCTAATATTTTGCTGCCACAAATCTGGCAAATACCTCTTTAAATTCGCTTGCCCTCGCTCTTGAAAATGAAAGATATTCTCCCGTGGTCAGCTTAATGTAATGTGATTCTATGGACACGATACATGACATATTGATGATATAGCTGTTATGTGCTCTGACAAATCCGCAATTCTCGTTGAAAATTTTATGAATTTCATTCAGTTTCATAGATGAACGCAGAATTTCCCCGGAACGGGACTGTGCCAGTTTTCCGGTGAGATGTATGATGCTGTGATCTTTAAATTTGGAAATATAGGATACTGATTCGGGATAGATTCTGATCTTTTCTTTTGTTTTAGCCCGCCCGATGATGAAAGGATTCTGCTTCTTTGCTTTCATTTCAAGAAGCACTTCCGCCATTTCGCTTATCATCTCTTCTTCTGTAAATTCCTTTAACAGATACCGATAAGGGCTTGCCTTAAACGACAGCGGAAACGGCTGTACGACGCCCGAACAGAATACGAGCAAAAAATTATGACCGAGCGCCCTCATCTTCATAGCCGTTTCGTAACCGTCCATCTCTCCCATCTGCATATCCAGTATCACAAGATCGAAATCACAGTCCGGATGAAGGCAGAACTGCTCACCGGAATAAAAGTCATAGATTAGCAGTTCTTCTTCTATGACATCCGTTTTCTGAATTATCTGTTTCAAATATTCGATATAATCTTTATCATCTTCACAGATCGCTATTTTGTACATTTTATTTCCTCTGGCGTATTCAGGATTCCATACCGCTTACTTTTTCTTATGTCCGTACTTCAGCATAACATCCAAAACATCATAAATCTGATTCTGCTCTTCCTTTGGCAGTTCTTCGATCTTTTTGATATATTCGGACATCCGTATTTCATATCCCTTATTCAGCACGCCTTCCAATATTTCATCGGAAGTCGTATCCAGCGCATTTGTAATATGCACAAAAGTCTCCAGCCTGGGAACCTTTTCCCCACGCTCGATCATTCCCATATAAGAATTGGACAAATCTACCATTTCTGCCAGTGTTGCCTGTTTCCAGGACTTTGCCAGCCTTTTCTTTCTGATATTTTCGCCAACGCTCAGCCAATCCATGAAATCATACCTTCCAGTTGTTATGACATACAAATAGTATATCCTTACAACGCCGTTACCCTAAAGTAACTATATGGAAGTCATGGCTACTATTGGTAGCTTTATGCTCTGATTCCTTCAAACAAAAAGACTATTCGTAAAAATAATAGACATCGCAGTACTTTTCCCGGTATTGCAGTTCATATCCGGACAACTTTGGGTTACTGTCCAGAATACGCTGTAACTGCGCCTCTTTTTCCGCCGTATTATACAGGTAGACGACAAGTTCTCCGCTGTCCGCAATGACCGCGTCCGCGATCGGTTCCGTATCGCTCTGGCTTACAAAATAAATTCTGTCATATGCAAAAAACTCATCCGCACAGTCCCAGATACACCAGTTCTGGCCCGCGTCATAGAGGCAGATAACCGGAACGCCCTGCTCCGCTTTTTCCCGTGCAAAAGCAAATCTCCCGGCCGCTTCCGGGTACAGAAAAACGACGCGCCCCGCAAACAGGCCGGACAGGCTGATAAACAGGCCAAGCGCTGCCGACACGGCATACAAAACGGTCTTTCGTCCGGTTAAAAATCCCTTTCCGATTCCCCATACTGCCTCGAAAAGCAGCAGAACGGCCATGCCATAGACCGGCAGCTGATAGCGGATCGATGTATTGCCAAGCAGCAGCGCGGTTTTGGATACCGCCAGAAAATACCCCGTTACCGCGACAAAGAGCATCCACCAGACTACGTTATTTTTCCACCCTTCGCGGATATCCGCAAAGAGGCCAGGCCATTTTTCTTCTTCTTTTCCTTCCCGCACCCCGGCATAATGCTTCCGTTTCCGAATTCCATACGCCGTCAGAATAAGCAGCAGTAACAGTAGAAGCAGCGGAAACAACATTTTTCCAAAAACATATTCATCCATCAATTCCCAGAAAAAAGCAATCCTCGGCATCGTATTGGATAAATCGAAAAAATTGCCGGCCGCCTGCGCGCCGCGCTGCCCGCGGAACATCTGGCCGAGACAGGACGGATACGTCAGATATGCGGATATAAACGCCGCCGCAAGGCTTGCTCCATAGCGGATGCAGTTCCACAGGTTCCGGTCCCGCCACAGCAGGTAAACGCAGAAGGCAAAGGCCATAAAAAAAAGGAAAATAAAATAATAATATTGTGTCAAAAAACCCAGATAAGTAACGATCATAAGCGGAAGCAGAAATGTTCCAAAGGACAGTTTATCCGGCCGCCCCGTTCCCGGCGCAGACTTTTTTTCCCTTTTGTTTACCGCATCCACATGCAGTATCGCGCACAAATATACGAATACCGTCAGCAGCGCGTACATTCGGATAAAAACAACGCCGCTCATGGCCGCGGGCGTGAAACCATAGAACAGGCAGACAAGCAGGGAGCGTTTTTCGCTGCCCCCCGTCACCTTCACAGACAGCGCGTACAATAAAAACAGACTGAGGCCGAATGCCGCCAGGTTGATGCCGAGCCCGAACCATTTGGAAAACTGTCCCGGAAAAAAAGAACAGACCGTATGGAATACCCAATAATAAACGGGCGGATGCACATCCCAGGACTGCACCATTTTCACTAACCCATACTGGAATCCCTGCCCTTCCAGTACCACAAATTCATTGAAATACGCGTCCCGCTCCATCCACGCGCCGTCTTCTATGAGAAGGCCGTTCGTCCGGGCAGTAGAATAGTAGGTATAAAACTCGTCTTCATGAAACCCCTGTTTCTGACAGCAAAAATAAACTGCCGTCAGCATCTGCATACACCAGACAAGCAGAAAAAGAAAAAACCAGGTTCTTTTTTTCAGACTTCCATCACTCATTTTTCTTTTCCCCAAACCGCATCTTCCATCCATGCACCCGGCGCACGCTCTTCGGCGCGGCCGTAAGCAGCAATAGATACGCTTTATTCTTTTTCGTCAGATAAGGGCTGCAAAGCGTATCCCGGACATGCTTTCTGAGATATTTTTTCACATTCCGGTAAAAAGTGTTTTTCCCGTTCATCTGCAAAAGCGGCACGTGAAGCATGTAATCCAGCCGCTGATACAGATTAAAACGAACCGCATATTCATGCAGCGCCGGATAAGACCGGTCTATCAATTCCTGCATTCTGTCCGCGTTCTCTACGATATCGAGAAAGACACGCGAAAAACTGTCCGCAGTTCGTTTTCTCGTTGTGCTGTCGCTCCGGCATACCACATGGTATCCCTGTTCCGGCAAGATAGCGATTCCCTCTATTTCCTGAAGCAACTCGACCAGCAGTTTAAAATCTTCGTTCAGTTCCCCTTCCGGGAAACGATGCTTTTCAAACAATGTCTTCCGAATCAGTTTCGTACAGAAAGAGCAGTCGCCCCGGTGGAGCAGCAGCTCTTTGATAAAAGTCTCCGCGTCGCAGAACCGCACCTTCTCAGGCGGTATGCAGACATCTGCAAGCCTTTTTCCGTCCTCATCCCTTTCGTCTCTGGAAATCTGTACGACGGGATATTTCCCGGCGGATGCAAGCATAACCATCTTCTGGTAGACATCGGCATCGATATAATCGTCGCTGTCCACAAAACCGATGTAATCGCCGGACGCTTTCCCAAGACCCAGATTCCGGGCCGAAGACGCCCCTCCGTTTTCTTTATGATATACGAAAATCCTGTTATCCCGCTTCATAAGCATATCGCATAACTGCCCCGTGCCGTCCGTAGAGCCGTCATCCACCAGAATAATTTCGAGATTTTCATAAGTCTGGCCGCAAATGGAATCCACACATCTTTCCAGACAGTTCAGGCTGTTATAGACAGGTACAATGACGCTGATTTTCGTCCCTTCCATATAAAACTCCTTCGTTACCAGTCACCCGGATATTTTGTTTCACGCCGCTTCGAATACCGCTGCGCCGGCAGCCCATCTTCTCATATCTCCCTGCGCATCATGACCCCGTACATTTTACCCGGAGAAACGGCCGGCGCCGGACTGAGCGGCCCTTCGGCTGCCGGCACGACCTGTCCGTCTGCCAGCCCCTGCGCAAACCGCAGAAATTCCGCCGCCGCATGCTCCGCGTTCCACTCCCCGGCGATCGTCCGGTAAGCGGCATATCCCATCTGCCTGCGTTCTTCCCAATGTTCAAACAGATCGAGTACCAACGCTTCCATTTCAGAATAAGAATCGTCCGGGTAAACCAGACCGTTCTTTCCGTGCCTGATCAGATACGGCGCCGCGCCGACCTGAGCATTCACCACTTCCACACAGCCGCTGTTCATCCCTTCGTTGACGACCGCGCCCCATCCTTCCAGATAATTGCTCGTAAAAAGATGGATATGACAACGTTCCATCACGTCCCGGACTTTATCCGGTTCTTTATAGCCGTAAAATACAAACCGCTCCGCCAAACCGGCCCGTTTGACCTGTTCCCGGATTTCCGGCTCCATCTCTCCGCTTCCCAGCATATGCACCCTGAAGTCATATCCCTTTTTCAGCAGACATTCTCCGAGTTTCACCACATATTCCGGGTGTTTTAACGGGATAAACCTGCCGGCCCAGACGATCTGGAGCGGTCCTTCCTTTTTCAGGGAAGCAAACCGTTCTTCCGAATAGATTCTCGTCTCCGGAAAATATCCCCAGCGGAACATTTTGCCCGGATAAGCTCCGATCAGATGGAAATCCGATGCGGTATAGGCTCCCGCGCATAACAAATACACATTTTGATTCCGGTACCGGATATGTTCTCTGTATTTTGCCACAAGCCCCCGCGGGGAAACCGCCTTCCACTGACCTTCCCGGTACAGCCGTTCGCTGACCCGGAATGTCAGTTTCCCGGAACGGAGGCGTTCTTCCGCGATATCCTCCCGCTCACTCCAGCCAAACAGCACCGCATCGCTTTCCGCAATGATTTTACGACACTCATATTCCTCCTCATAAAGACAACGTACATAGGGGAGCGTCTTCACATCCACTTCCCATCCCATCGCCACCCGTTCCTTTTCCATCGGCATCGTCTGCACAAAGCAGTAATCGCTTCCCAGCCGCTCATAAAGCGCGTTGGAAAAAGGTATCTGATGATGATTGATATAATTGGACACAAAGCAAACTTTCATAACCCCTCCCCGGCCCCGCCGCTTCTTTTCCCATGCCTTTTCCTAACCTCTGATTTTTCATCCTGATAACTTTGCCCTTTCCTCTGCCTGCGAACTTTAGGCTGTAAGCCCAAATTCGCGGTTGAAAAATCTCTGATTTTTCAACCTATGATCTCCTGATAAATCCGTATCAGCTTATAGTAGTTCTGGTCCGCATCATGGGTCTCCCGCGCATGTCTTCTGGCATTGTCCGAATATTTCTCGGTAATCGCTTCTTTCGTGAAAATTTCGATGATTTTCTCCGCCAGCATATCCACATTTCCGGCCGGATATAAAATACCGTCTCCGCCGCTGATCAGAATGTTGTGAATGCCGCCCACATCCGCCGCCACACAGGGCACGCCAAGAAGCATCGCTTCCCCAAGTGAATTGGGCGAATTTTCCATAGCGGAAGGACAGACAAAAACATGGCTCTTCAAAAACTGTTCTTTCATGCCTTCTTCGTCCAGCATGCCGAGCATGGTTACTTTTTCTTTCAGCTGATTTTCTCTGATCAGCTTTCTCAAATATTTTCCGTAACCCGAAAGTTTTATATTATCCTGCGTCGTATTGCCCCTGAGAATATTATTCCCGGCCACATAGACATGTGCCTCCGGATACTGTGCCAGCACCGTCGGCATCGCCTGTAACAGATAGTGGAATCCTTTGAGCGGATAATCCCCCTGGCTTAAAAAGATGCTGTACGGAACACAGGCATTCCGCTTCCATCTGTCCCGGTAAAAGCAGCTGCGCATCGTTTCATTCAGAAAATGATACCTGGCGTCCGGATTGATCTTCGCCGCCGTCTCCCTGTCAAAGTCCGTTCTTCCGGCCACATGCTGCGTCAGGCGCAGCGCTTCCTTTTCATACAGTCCTCTTTTGGCAAACTTCTTCTGCTGCTGTTTGAGACCGTCCTTCCTGACCAAATCCCGAAACGTAGTTCTTCTTTGTATCTTCCCCGGAAGATCGGCCATGTATGCTGCCGCACAGGCGGAAATCAGGCCCTGTAAGCCGATCAGTGTCTTCCCCGGATTCCGGAAGGCGCGCACACAGGCCAGCGTATGCGGAAACTCCGTGCCGAAAATATGTATCATATCCGGCTCGAAGTCCGTAATAATTTCCTTCATTCTCTTTTCGATTCTGCTGTCGTACTGTTCCGGCGTGCTCAAATTTTCCACAAAACCATAGCAGGCACAGGTCTCGTCTCCTGCGAGCACCAGTTCCCTGTTCATATTCCCTATTTCTTCTGTCACCGGAAATGCAATTCCCAATGTTATCCGATGACGATGCTGCTCCTGTAAAACCCTGTCCAGCGTTGCGGTCAGCCACCCCTCTCTGCTGCTGTATGGAAGTCCTAACTGTTTCGCTATTGCCGGAAGCATTATATTACATACCCAAAGCACCTTCATCCCTCAACACCCTATCCCTTCCCATAAATTTTTTTCTTCAGTCCATTGTACAGACCGGATGTCGCCCTGTTTTTCGCAAGCCATGTCCGAAGGGGCGCAAACGTCGCCCACAAAATCATCCTGTATTTCCAAATCTGCCCCGCAGACATATATTTTCCGACGATCTCTCTGTGTTCCGCCGCGGAAATCCGGCGGTTCTTTTTTGTTTCCGAAAATCCCCCTCCCTCATAATCGGCGATCAGAATATCACCGTATATGAAAGACGTTTTCTTTGGCGTCTTCGCAAAAAAACACCAGAGGAACTGCTCATAATCCGCCCTGACACGGTATTTTGTATCAAAGGGGTGCGCAAGCAGCAGCTTCCTGTCATAAAAACAAGCCTGATGACAGGGTACATTCCGGTAGCATCCAAACGCGTCCAGCCGGGGATTGGATGCCACTTCGCGTCCCGTCAGCCGTTCAAAAATATTTCCGTAATAGATTCCCGTTTCCACAGGATGCGCCGCAATCAGCCCGGACACTTCCTCCAGCGCTTTTTCATGATAAAACCGGTCCCCGCAGTTCAAAAAATATACGAATTTTCCCTCCGCGGCCTGTACCGCCTGATTCATCGCATCATAAATACCGCCGTCTTTTTTTTCAAACACCCGCAGCGCCGGAAATCCTTCTGCGGCCGCCCTTGCATATGCTGCGGAACCGTCATCGGACAGCCCGTCTTTCACAATTACTTCATAGTTCCGGTATGTCTGCTTTCGAATGCTCTCCAGCGTCATTCCCAGCTTATCGCCCGGATTTAAGCAGATCACCAATATGGAAAATTCCGGTTTCATCGCCGCCCACCTTCCTTAATACGCAAACCGGCGCTTCTTTTCACCCCGATCACATGCGGTTAATACCATCCTAATTCATATCCGACAAAATGTTCACCATATCGTGAAAGAAAAAGCTCTTATAGGGCAGAATCAGCAGCCCGTCGTCATAAGCCCGGCTCATAAAAATCGCAAAGTACAGAACCGCCGCAAGAATCATTCCCGCCCGCAGCAGTTTCCTCCATCTGACGTTTTCCGTTTCCCGTAACAACGCAGGCAGAAACAAAATATGACTGACCGTCAGGTAATATCCGATGCGGGAAATAATCGGCAGAAAAGAACAAAACACATACAGGACAAGCGCGCCCAGATTCAGATAAAAGTAAAACTGCATCCGCCGGTTTCCATTTATGCTTTTCCGGTAATAGAACAGCGACAGGACAAGCACGCCCAGGCACCGCAGAATGTTGATATAGCTCGTACCGCCCGTCAAATATTCCGTATCCTCATAAGTCGGATACAGAAATACGACTACTTTCAGATAAAAATCCTGCCAAAACAGAAATGTCGTACAGAAAAGGCCGATTAACGCAAGCTGCCATTTTTTCCAGGTAACGGAGGCCAGAAAATATAGCGGCAGTATGACAAGCAGAGACTTGTGAAAAAAACTGCCCAGCACAACAAGCAGAAGAAATCTGCCCCACTGTCTGCGTATCACAAATTTCATGGAATAAAGTGCAGCCGCCAGCGCCAGATAATAGCGCACGGTGCTGAACGTCTGGAAATAGTAGCCGAGCGCCATGAAAAGAAAATAAGTCATCGGGAAATCGTCGCTCTGCTCATAGATCGCCAGCAGAAAAAGAAAAATTGTCACAAAAGCATAGACCGCAAATACGAACAGAAAATTTTCAAAGCCCGATATTCCATACACGATTTTCACGAGCAGATTAAATCCCGGTTCCGTAGGAACATAGGCATTGGAATTGACAAGGTGCATGAACTCTACGTATTTGGCATAATCATTTCCCACATTCATCCTGCATGCCGACAGCGCAAAAAGAATGAGGAAAACTGCCAGAAGGCAGACTCTGTTGCACATCTGCTGCCTCGTCACCCTGTACGGCAGTAAAACCGGATGATTCTCGACCATAACCGCGAGAAGCGCCGTTCCCGCCGCGACCGCTAGATACAAAACCATGTAGACCCCTTATCCCTTCTTTCAGTTTTTCTGTGAACGAATGCCTTCTGCCATCAGCCGGTAAGCCTTTTGCAGCGGCATCTTGGCGCACATTTCTTTCCTGTTCCTGAAAAGAAAGCGAAACGCAAAAACTCTGGCAAGCCCCCCATACAGATAATGATAGAGCACGCCCCTGTCTGTAAAAAATTTCTCGGTAAATCCATGAAACCAGGTTGATCCTCCCGATTCCCTCGGCACTTCCTCCCCAATACAGCCGGACACCGCATAAATGCGCAGACCCGCTTTCAGGCAGTCTTTCAAAAACAGGCTGTCCTCTCCGTTGCTGTACTTCGCACCGCCGCCGAATAACAGGGAAAAATGCACATTCGCCCTTCGAAACGCCTCCAGTTTCCCGGAAACGCTGTATGCCGGATAGCGCCCGTAATTGTACCAGCGAATCCGCTTGTCCTGCTCGTTCCAGTAAGTCCTCCGTTCGGGCGACACCCGGACATTAAACAGAATCATGTCCGCGTCGGGGTACCGTTCATAGGCGGACCGGATAATATCCCGATATCCTTTTTCCAGAACAATATCCTCGTCCGAAAACAGGCAGATATCCGCCCCCGCATGAAGAAGCGCCGTATTCCGGCTCAATCCCACGCCCCGCTCGGCCATGTCAAAACTCTGTATCCGGCAGGACTTGGTATGCCATTCCCGATAACCGTAACCGTCACACTGGTTGACGATGACAGCGTTTGTCTCTATCTTCATTTTCTCCGCCAGCGCCTTCGTATCCTTGTTCACGGAAGATACCAGGACCTGGACTTTTACAGGTGATTGTAATACCATTTTAACAGCCTCATATCGGCATCCCGTATCAGGATGCCCGCAATTTTACATTCCTGTAACGCCATCTGCTCCAGACAATAACCGAGCGTCGTCCTGTCCGTCTTTCCGTATGGAACCGAAAGCAGTATGCCGTCTGCCTTCCGCAGATCATCATAGCTCTCTTCCGCGGCCGTCCGGCTTTTCTCCGGTTCATAAACAATCAGCGTTCCGAATTTTTCCGTCAAATACGCCCGGTTCCGTTCCAAATCTTTCTGCAGATTTTCAGCCAGCCTTTTCTCTCCGGCACGTTTTATGGTTTCTTTTGCCTTTCCTTCACCGGCTTCCCCTCCGAAATAAAATCCTGCAAAGGGAAGCGCCGTAATACACTTTAAATCTCCCGGCACATAAATTTTATCATCCAGCACATAGCGAAGCGCCATGGCAAGCAGCGTCAGCGTGAGCGCAAGTGCAGCCCCGACAATCACCGCCTGTAATAACCGCGGGTCCGCCGCCACAAGTGCCGGCTCCGTTTCCTGGTAGATCTCAATCTTACGAAACTCCTTTGCCCGCTTTCCGAGCTCTACCAAAGATAAATCCGCGGCCTTTAAAATCTCCGCCGTCCGTTCCGGACTCGTCGTCGTAACCGTAATCGTCAGCAGGCGCAGATCGGAAAGAATCTCGGCCCGGATAGCCGCCGTTACTTCTTCTTCCGTATAATCCTCCGGCAGATATGCCATCGTCGTATTCAAAATCGGCTCCGTCGCCATCAGGTCATTCCATGTATAGCCGTTATAGGCCTGATAAATTTCTCCGCTCTCATCCGGCGCAAAGGTCAGATAAATTTTGGATACCGCCCGGTATTCCCGATTGCCGTTAATCGCCACATGGGAAAAAAGGTAAATACCCCCGCCCAGAACACCGCCCAGAACCGCCGCCAGCGCCGCAATCCAGGCTTTGCCCAGAAAAAGAAGAACATATTTTTTGCAGTCCATTCCTTCATTCCCGTATTTCATGATACCATACCTTCCTGTCATTCCATGCCGTACAAAGCAAAAGACCTCCCGGCTGCCGTCTTCACTGTTTCTTCGCAGTCGTCTGCCCGCTCTCCACGCCTTCCGTGCTCTCAGGCTTAAATAAAATTTTCAGGGTCAGAAGCATCAGCTTCAAATCCAGCCAGACCGAATAATTTTCTATATAAGTTAAATCAAGTTTTAATTTATCATACGGCGTCGTATTGTACTTTCCGTAGACCTGCGCATATCCCGCCAGCCCCGCTTTCACTTTCATGCGGAAAACAAACTCCGGCATCTCTTCCACATACTGAGCGATGATTTCCGGCCGTTCCGGCCGCGGCCCGATAAAGGACATGTCCCCTTTTAAAATATTGAAAAGCTGGGGCAGTTCGTCGATGCGCACCGCCCGGATAAATTTACCGATCGGCGTAATCCGGTCGTCGTTCTTTGCCGCAAGTCTTGCGACGCCGTCTTTTTCCGCATCCACCCGCATACTGCGGAACTTCAGAATATAAAATTCCCTGGCATCCTGTGTGCAGCGAATCTGCTTATACAGGACAGGCCCCTTATCGTAAAGCCTGATCACGATTGCCGTTATCAGCATAATCGGTGAAGCGATCATCAAAAGCAGCACAGAACAGATCAGATCGATAAAGCGTTTGATAATCCGCTGTTCCGCCTTCAGCGCGTATTCCCTGATCAGCATAATCGGCGCATCGAAAAGGTGAAGCTGGTCGGAGCCCTGAATCAGGACATCCGAAATCTTCGGCATCATGTAGACCCTGATCGACCGGCTGTAACAGAATTTCAGCAGATCATTTCTCTGGCCTGCCGGAATGTCCCACAATACGACCGCGCCATAGCCCGCCAGAATTTCCTCCTGAATCTTCTCCGTTCCCTCGGAAACATTGATACACCCGTTAATCCGATACTTATCTTTCCTCGAATCGAATTTCGCCACGATATCCTCGATCGACCGTTCCCCATACACGAGCAGAATTTCCCGCGGCGGAAAAACCTTCCGATAAAGCATGTTCCCGACATAGACCCACACTGCCGCCAGTATAAGCTGTATCAGCATCGTTTTTACGATCGGCGCCGGGGCTACAAGCCAGTTCGCCATCAGAGAAATCTGGATATAGGAAATGACGTTGACGCCCAACAGGGAAAAAAACTGTGAAAAATATACATCCACCGGTTTCAGATACCCGATTTTCAGGCCGCCGTAGGTACTCGTAAAGAAATATAACAACACCAGATAGACGAGCAGCATCAGCACATGCCCTTTAAAATAATACCTTAAAGCCCGGTGCGTATGCAGAAACGGATAATAAGCCGTCATCCAGTAATAAGCATATATCCCCATCTGCACCAAAAGCCCGATCAGCGGAAACTCCGATATAATAAGTCTTTTTAAAGATTCTGTCCGTTTCACCCTAACACCTCATTTGTGAATCTGGCGGCCGCCGGCCCATATCCGGCCTGCATGCTCCGGCCTTTACAGGCGCCGCACCGTCGCACGGAATGCCCACATACAGAAGCAGAAGGCGCTGACCAGAAGAGTCAATCTTTCTTCTTTCCGGTACAGGTTCCAGATTCGCTTTATCGCCACAAATTTATTCGAAGACAGGCTTTTCGCCGGCCTTCTGTAAATGACGAGCGGCTCGTTTAAGCCGTACGCCGTATAACCATGCCGTAAAATTTTCCACCAAGTCGCCGTATCTTCGCTTTCCACTACGGGCATCCGTATCAGTTCCTTCGGAATTTTCTCCGTATCAAAAAGCACCGTCGACGTAAAAATCACCGTTCTGGATAACGCTTTCTGATAGCTCAGCCGTTCCGGCACTTTCACGATTTTGCCGGTTCCCCGCGCTTTTTCATCGCCAAATTCATAAGCCGTAAAAGCAAAGGCCGCCTGCTTTTTCCGGAGAAAAGCAAGCTCCTTCTCCAGCTTCTCCGGCCGCCAGACGTCGTCCGCATCTAGGAATGCGATATACCGCCCTTTAGCAAGTTCCAGCCCGGTATTCCGCGCGCAGGCCGCCCCTTCGTTTCTTTCTTTCCGTATCAGGCGGATGCGTTCCGCCGTTTCGGGGTACGCCCGCAGCGCAGGGTTTTCATCGACAGCCTGTCCGGCCGCTTCTTTTATAATATTCCGGATAATCTCCGCGCTGTTGTCCGGGGAACAGTCATCGATTAACAGCAGTTCCCAGTCCCGGTAAGTCTGCCGCCGGACCATCTCGATCGTATCCGCGATATAAGGCGCGGCGCGGTAAACCGGCACAATGATGCTGACCATTTTTTTCATCAGATTTCCTCTTTTACCAGATATACGGGTCTTCTTTTTACTTCCATATAGGTCTTTGATAAGTATTGCCCCACAATGCCGAGACAAAACAACTGTACGCCGCTGATCAGGGAAATAATGCAGACGAGCGACGGCCATCCCGAAGTCGGATCTCCGAATATCAGTTTGCGGACGATCGTTACGGCAATTAACAGAAACGCCACGATGCAGAACAACACGCCCATAACGGATGCAACAGCTAACGGCATGGTGGAAAAAGCGGTAATGCCGTCAAGGGAATACAGAAACAGTTTCCAGAAAGACCACTTGGTTTCGCCCTTTTTCCGCTCCACATTTTCAAACTCTATCCATTTCGTCTCAAAGCCTACCCAGCCGAAAATTCCTTTCGTAAAACGGTTATACTCCGTCATGGACAGGATCGCATCCACCACCTGTCTTGTCATCAGCCGGTAATCCCTGGCCCCGTCCACAATCTCGGTCTTCGAAATCCTGTTCATCAGCCGGTAAAAAAGCCTGGCAAAAAAAGAACGGATAACGGGTTCTCCTTTTCTGGTCACCCTTCTTGTCGCAACGGAATCGTATCCCTGTTCGATATAAGAATACATTTCAGGCAGAAGCGCGGGCGGATCCTGTAAATCCGCGTCCATTAACACCGCGTAATCTCCTTTTGCCTTTTTCAGCCCGGCATAAATAGCCGCTTCCTTGCCGAAATTTCTGGAAAACGACAGAAGATGTACCCGTTTATCTTCCGCGCACAGCTTCTTCACCTCCGCCGCGGTTCCGTCTTTGGAGCCGTCATCAATATATAACATTTCCAGCTCGATCTTTTTTTCTTCAAAAAAGGCGCTGTTTTTCAATACTTCATGATAAAAATCTGCAATATTTTCCTCTTCATTATAACAGGGAACGATAATGCTCAGCAAACTCATAACATCTTCTCCGCTCTTTCATGATAATACGGCGGCACTCACCGCAATTTTACTCCAATTATGTCAACAGTATAGCATATCCGCACAAAAAAAGGAAGGGCATCAAAATCCCTTCCTGATATATCTTCCTGATCTGTTCCCTGCGCACTGTCAGCAAAAAGCCGTCCGTTCGTTCTTTTGTCATACAAATCCCTGTTCCAGCCGCACATAATCCGCTACCGACGCAATGTACTCACTGTTCGTCGGTCTGCTGTGCTCGACGCCGTTGCTGTATCCAAACAGCTTTTTAAACAATTCTCCGTTTCCCCGCTCCCAGGAAACTTCGATTGCATTCCGAATTGCCCTTTCGATCTTCTGGTCTGTCGTCAGATATTGTCTCGCAAGATCGGGATAAAGCAGTTTCGTTACGCTGCCGATCAGTTCCATATCCTCCACGCACATGATGATCGCTGTACGCAGATATTGATAACCTTTCAGGTGAGCCGGTATGCCAAGTTCCAACATCAACCCGGAAATCACCTGTTCTGTTTCAGGCCTTACCAAAGTATTGCTCTCCATAGTATCCTTCTCCTTTGCCGTACATTTTGGAAAAGCATATCATAATCTGGTAAAATTTGTAAACTGTTATTCATCGCCTATCCGGCGCCCTGTCATCTCTTTTAAAACAGTATATCATAGAAAGATATATCTAAAAACCCCGGCTTTTGTTTATTGTTTTACCGCTCCGTCCGCGATTCCTTTAATCACCCATTTTTGCGCGAACATATAGAACACCACCACCGGCGCCATGACTAACAGCAGGCCGGCCAGTGCCAGACTCCATTTCTTAAACTGGCCCCCGAAAAACTGGAATACCATCAGCGGAAGCGTCTGATTGCCGGGCTGGTTAATAATCAGCGACGGCATCAGATAGTCATTCCATATCCAGATCAGATCCAGGAATACCACCGACAGCAGAATGGGTTTGAGAAGCGCGAACACCACCCGCCAGAACAGCTGCCAGATGCCGCATCCGTCAATAATCCCCGCTTCTTCTATCTCCTTCGGGATCCCGCTCACGAAGGAACCGATCAGAAACATCGCCATGCTGGCGCCGAACCCCATATAAATAAACCACATGCCCGGCTTGTTCATCAGCCCTAACCGGTCAATCCATTTTACAAAGGGAAGCATGATTCCCTGGAAGGGAACCAGCATTCCCGCCACGAGCATATAATAAATCATTTTGCTGATTTTTCTCTCAAACGTCCTCGTCAGGCGCCATGCCGCCATAGAAGCGGTTATAATAATCAGCACAAGGCTTCCCGACGTGATAAACACGGTATTTCCGATGGTTTTAAAATATTTGGTATCGTGAACCGCCTGCTTGAAATTATCCAGATACAAATACTTCGGAAGAGCCAGTATGTCCGTAAAAAAGTCTTTCTGCGTCTTAAACGCATTGATGATAATAATGTAGAACGGTGACAGGAACAATGCCGCAAGCAGCAGTCCCAATATTGTTAATAATGCCGTATTGATTCTCTTCCTGCTCATCTCAGCTGTTCCTCCTTTTTCTTACTGAAGTAAACCTGTGTCAGCGTTATGGTAAGGACGACCAGAAGGAATATAATCGCCTTTGCCTGCCCCAGCGCATTCTGGTTATAACGGTACGCCGTATTGTATATGTTCATGGAAATCATGGTAGTAGAATCTCCCGGTCCGCCGCCCGTCAACGCCAGGTTCTGGTCATACAGCTTAAATGTGTTGGACAGTGTCAGGAAGATACTTACGGTAAAGGAAGGCATGACCATGGGAATCATAATCTTTCTGAGCAGCATACCGAATCCCGCTCCGTCTATTCTTGCGCTCTCAATGATATCCGCGGAAATATTCTGCAGGGCGGCAATATAAATGATCATCATATACCCGGACATCTGCCACGTGGTGAGAATTACAAGCCCCCACAGCCCTGTTTTTGCATCCGCCAGCCATCCGTTTAAAAAAGATATGCCCAGTTTCTCTCCCACTGCCGGAAAGATTTCTACAAAGATGAAGTTCCAGACAAATCCCAGCGTCAGGCCGCCGATCAGGTTGGGCATATAAAACACCGCCCGCATAAAAGTGCTGCATCTGATATTCCTTGTCACCAAAAGCGCCAGACTAAATCCTGTTACGTTGATCAGAATCACCGCCATCGCCGCAAATTTAAAGGTGAAGAGAAACGCGCGTCCGAAAGACTGGTCCGTCAGGGCATTCTTAAAGTTTTTAAATCCCACAAAAGACTGATATGTCATTCCGTTCCAATCCGTGAAGCTCAAAAAGATACCCTTCATAAGCGGAACCAGCACAATCATGGTAAAGGCAAGCAATACCGGTCCTATAAAAACTACGTCTGCCAGAAAATTTCTGACCCGCTTTTTTCCCATCATCACACCTCCTGTATCCTGTTCTTTCCACTTGTTTTGACATTTTCGTTCCCGTAACCCGTTTTTATGACTCACAAAGCCATATCTTTAATTCGAAGACGCAAGTTCCGCCCATTTATCAATCATTTCTGCCACACAGGCATCCCAGTCTTTTCCTGTCAGATATTCCTGAACCTTTTCACCCATAAAATTCTTGAATCCGCTCGGACAATTGTTCTGCAGCGACGGAAGCGTCCTGCCTGCCGCAATATACTCTAACAGGTCGGCCCCTAAAGGATCTTCGATTGCATACCCTTCAAATCCTTCGTAAGGCGGAATCATATTTAATTTGTTTACAACCAGATCTTTTCCTTCTTCCGAAGTATAAAGCCATTCAAGGAAGTCCATAGCCGCTTTCTGAACGGATTCATCCAGTTTGGCATTTAAAGAGATGTAAGGCGTTCCGATCACGCGCACGCAGTCTTCTCTGTAACCGGGAATCGGTGTCGGAAGAAATCCGATTTCATCGTTTTCAATCATTTCAGGAGAAATTCCTTTGATAATCTGTGATACCCAGTTTCCGTTGTGTACCATAGCAACTCTGCCTAAGGCAAATCCCTTTTCAATCTGGTCCGAATATGTCAGGTTGACTACATTCTTTGTATCTCCCTGGGGAACGATTCCGTATTCCACCTGCAAATCGATAAAGTCTTTGTACGCAGCCTGATTTTCCCATTCCAGTACGGGTGAATTCCACGCGTCTGCAGGCTGTTCAAATTCACCGTTTAAGAAAGCAGAGCCCATATGGGAACCGATAATCCATGTTTCCTTGCCCGGCAGACAGAATACCGCTTCCAGCCCAATCTCGTCCTTTTTGCTGTCCAAAAGCTGCGCCGCTTCTCTCAGGGCTTCCATAGACGTGATTTCATCCGGATTAATGCCCGCCTGCTCAAAGATCGTCTTGTTGTAGATGATGCCAAAGCCTTCAATCGCCATGGGAAGCGCCTTCACTTCGCCGTTCATCGTGGATACCGCCAGAAGACTGTCATCCGCCATTCCCGCCAGCTTTGTATCGGACAGATCCACCAGATATTCATCAAACATTTCGTAGTCGGAAGGACCTTCTGTGACGAACAGCGCCGGCATATCATTAGAACCCAGTTTCGCCTTCAGACGTGTTCCGTAAGGCTCCACGCTGCCGCCGGCAACTTCCGTAATGATTGTAATATTTTCATGGCTGTCCATGTACGCCTGTGCCACTTCTTCCAGCTCATTTTTGATTTCTACCTTATTAATCATCCATGTAAATGTAATTTCTTCCTGCGTATCCGCAGATGCTTCCTGATTTTCCCCTTCGGCTGCTGCCGTATCTTCAACGGGGGTTTCCGTGTTTTCCGTACTCTGCGCGCTGTCCGCAGCCGGTGTGCTTTCTGTACTCTCCGTGCTCTCTGCCGGCGCATTCCCGCCGCATCCGGCAAGACATCCCGCAAGTGTCAATGCGGCCATGATACATGCCAATGTTTTTTTCATGTTCTTTTTCACTTTTTTCCTCATACTCTTCTCCTTTTTATCCTTTTATCGTTTTATGGTACTAACGCTGCCGCTCCCACAAGCGCCGCCTCATATCCGAGCGCCGTATACATAAGAGCCGTCTCTCCGGCCGGACGGACCGCTTCTGATGCAAGCACTCTCCGTATTTCCGGCTCAAGCAATTCCATGGAAGCACTCACTCCTCCCCCAAAAATGACCGCCCCGGGATTGAGCAGATTGACTGCCTGCGCGATCGCAATTCCCAGATATTCTCCGGCCTTCCGGTAGATTTCCGCAGCGCCCGCTTCCCCTTCTGCCGCCAGCATACGGCAGCCGTATGCGTCAGCCGGATAGTTGTGCCGATTCAATAACCGTTCCGCTTCCGGGCAGGTCCGCAGATATTCCTGAAATGATTTTCCGATGGCCGTTCCCGAAGCATGTGCTTCCAGACAGCCTTCCTGCCCGCACGGACAGCGTCTCGGACGCATGCGCTCCACTTTCAGGTGCCCAAACTCTCCCGCCAGATGATGTCCCCCTGTGACCAGCCGGGAATCCGCTACAATGGCGCCGCCGATACCCGTGCTTACCGTTATCCATATGAAATCCTTACAGGTTCTTCCGTGACCGAATTTCAATTCTCCAAGCGCACAGGCATTGACATCATTCTCCACGTAAACGGCCGGCTGATTCAGCCTGCGGGCAAACCACCGGACTGCGGGAATATCTCTCCATCCTGAAAAAGGTGCATAAACCAATATGCCGTTTTCACTGTCCGTCATGGCCGGAAGGCTTATCCCAATCCCTTTCAGGCCGGAAGCGTCTGTCTGATGCCTGCCGCACAGTTCCAGAAGAGCCTGCGCGCACCGCTCAAAATGTGCTTCCCAGTTTTCCGTACAGCTGTCGAATTTTATCTGATCCAGAATCTTCCCGTCCTGATTCGCAAGTCCTGCAATGGTTTTTGTCCCTCCTATGTCGATTGCCCCTACCATAACAATTACCACGCCTTTCCGTCACTATGCAGATAATGTGTAATTTTTTCCTCCACCAGTTTTCGGACGGCTTCCCGGCCCACAGCCAGTTCATCCGAAGATAATGCCATACTCCACTGATTATCTCCGCGCTCTTTCCTTCCGAGGCTCTCCAAAAACGCCAGTTCCAGATCGGTTGCTATGTTTACTTTGCTGATACCGCCTCCTTCCATTGCGTATGAAGCTTCTACCATATGGCTTGGCACTCCCGAGCCGCCATGAAGCACTAAATATACCGGGGTCAGGCTGCGAATCGCTTTTATGATGTCAAACTGCACACACGGCTGCTTTACCGTATAGACACCGTGCGCCGTCCCAACGGATACCGCCAGCGCATCCACTCCCGTCAGCCGGACAAATTCCTGCGCCTGCCCGGGATCGGTATACAGTTCTTCATCCGTATCTGTTTCAATCATATCGGTGGTTCCGATTTTCCCGAGTTCCGCCTCCACACTTACATTTCCTGCATGGGCATATTCCACCACTTTTCTTGTAATCTCCACGTTTTCATCGAATATGTATTCGGACGCATCGATCATCACGGATTCAAAACCGGCTTCGATCGCTTCCCGTATCACCTCGAAATCTTTCGTATGATCTAAATGGAGCGTCGTCGGCACGGTAATGCCGAGTTCTTTTCTCTGTCTGAAAAACTCATCCGCAAATTCTTTTGCACGAATGCCGTACCGGTTCATCTCCTTTTGTGATATCTGGACGATTGCCGGCGAATGACAGCTCTCGGCTGCCTTTAAAATCGGCTGTATCATCGGCACATACCGTGGTGAAAAAGAGCCTGCCGCATACCCTTCCTTTCTGGTATTCTTTAAAATTTCCTCCAGTCTCATTTATGACCCCCCTCCGCTTCTTTCTTTTCGTTACATATGCGCATATATTGAGACACCACATGATCTATTGTCATATGGATATCTTCCACAATTCCATAATTCCTGGACGGCACCGTGATCACCAGATCAGAAACCTGTTCCAGTTTCCCGTGATAATCCCCGATGATTGCCGCCGTGAACGCACCCTTTTCCTTCGCATACAAATGCGCATTCACCAGATTGGATGAACTGCCGGACACCGACAGCGATATTACCAGATCTTCCTTCGTCAGGACATTTTTAAGCTGCTCGCTGAATATCTCGTCATAGGAAAAATCATTTCCAAGCGCCGTAGCAACGGACAGATTATCTGCCAGACTGTATATTTTCAGCCGTCTGGAGCTATCCGTATTGATTCCTTTGGAAAAATCGCAGATCCAGTGGCTGGCCGCCGCCGCGCTTCCTCCGTTTCCAAGCACAAAAATCTTTCCGCCGGATAAACGGATTTCCTCCATTTTTTCCCATAACTTCTGAATCTCCGCTTTATCCAGTCCTTTCAGCGCCTCGTTTAATTCTTCCGTATACTTCTCATAATATTCCTGTACCATTCCTAATCCATCTCCTTTATCTTTTTCGCATTTGCAGCGTTTCCCTCCAAAAACCACGCCGTTTTTGCGCTTTCCTCAAATTCCTCCAGTGCGTAAAACGCTTCTTCCACATCCGCCGCCCCTACAACAGGCCCGTGATTGGCAAGCAGGTATCCCTTTGCGTTCGTCAGGGATTGTTCAAAGTTCCGAAACAAATCCTGACTGCCCGGCAATGCGTACGGTACTCTCACAACATTGCTCAGTTTCATCTTCAAATACGGCGTATACGCGGGAATACAGCTCCCGGCGGATTCCGTTTCCAGACAGGACCAGAGTGCGCTGTAAAAACTGTGCGTATGCAGAACCGCTCCGACGTCCCCGTGTTTCTGATACAGCATACAGTGCAGCGGCCATTCCTTGCTGGGCTTCGGCCCGCTTATATGCCGGAACTTCTCATCCAGTACTGCGAAATCTTCTTTTTTCAACGTTCCGAAACAGGTTCCCCCGGCCGTAATATAAATGCGTTCCCCGAATCGAAAACTGAAATTGCCTGAAGAACCTGATACCTTATTCCGTTCGAAAAGGGAATGTGCAGCCCATAATGCCCTGTCGAACAACTGATTTAATTCTTTTTTAACATCTGTCATATCAGCCTTGTCCATTACTGCACATCTCCTCCGCTTTTTCAAAAAAGTCTTCCGCACCGAAGTTCCCCGATTTCAAAACCAGCCTCAGATCAGGCCTTACTGTGGGAACGAGTATCGGAACGCCCGGTGCGGCGGATTCTCCGATTCGGAAAGCCGAAAATCCAAGTCCCCTGATGACCGCCCCCGATGTTTCGCCCCCGGCCGTAATTATCTTTTGATATCCCATCCCGGCTGCGCGGGAAGCCAATGCGGCAAACAACGCTTCCAGCCGGCCCGCCACCTCTTCTTTCCCCATCTTCTGAGCCCTTCTGACGTCCTCCGGCGCGGCGGAACTGCAAAACATACATCGGTCTTCCGTATTAAGCTCCAGCGCTTTTATGTAATCCTGTTCCGTTGTTCTTCCTGCAAAAAGATCCTCCGGCAGAATATCAACCACTTTCCCACCGGCTCTTTTATATTCCTCCACCTGTTTCAGGGTCATTTTGGAACAGCTTCCCGATAAAAACAACGTTTTTCCTTTCACACCTTCGGTCCGTATACTCCCGTTAAATCTCTGACTTCCCGGCGTCATATGCGCCAAAAGCCCGGACCCGCCCGTCAACAGTTTTGCTTCTCCAAAGACTTCCGCTATCCTCCTGCCGTCATCTTCGTTTTCATAATCCGGTATCAGATAAAAAAAGGGACTTTCTTCTTTCCATCCGTCAATCTGCCTGTCCAGCTTTGCCGCATCTTTCATGCTTTCCCTCGGCAGAACATGGCACGGAAAGGCGCTCTGCCCCTTCATCAATGACGGAATCCAGGAATCCCACATGGGTGTCAGGGGATGATCTTTCATAGAACTTTCATGCAGCGGTTTTCCGTCCACATAAATATGGCCCGAAATCACCTGACGCCCGTTCACCGGCAGGGCCGGACACAATATGGTATAGGGCACGCCGCAGAATTTCATGAGCGCATCCGCGGCCGGCCCGATATTTCCTGCGGGCGTGGAGTCAAACGTAGAGCAGTATTTAAAATAAATCCGGCTTACGCCCCGGTCACTGAGCCACTCCGCCGCTGCCAGAACCTGCTCTTCCGCCTCGTTCTTTGGCATGGTTCTCGTTTTCAGAGCAATTACAAAGGCATCGGCTTCGGGTACGTCCCCGCCTGCCTCTTCCGGAACGCCGTTAAAAAGAATCGGCCTGAAGCCGGCCGCTTTTAAAAAGGACGCGGCATCCGATGCGCCCGTAAAGTCGTCCGCTATACACCCTGTCACCGCCGTACATCCTTTCATACGATCTTTCTCTTCCGCGCTTTGTTTTCCCATGTTGCACCGCCCTTCCGTTCTATACCAGAACCCGCCGCATGATTACCGGTTCTTTATCATACGCCGCATATCTGCTTTGCCCTGCTCCTGTATTCTTCCGCCAGCGTGCGATAGATTTTCTGTTTTCCGCTCTCCGGCAGATAGATTTTGACATCCTTTCCGCTCTCCACCGGCGTTCCGGCCCACAGGGCCGTCTCTTTCTTTTGGTAAAAAAAAGACCGCCGCCGCGCCGATAAGCGCAGCTTCCTCCATGCCCGGCACATAAACCGGAATCCCGAGGATATCAGCCTTTATTTTCATCCATTCACCGCTCTTTGCCGCGCCTCCCACACACCATAGCTGCATTTCGTCTTCTGCCAGGCGGCTTCCGGCGCATTCCATAATCCAGGTTCCCTGATACTGAATGCCTTCAATCAATGCTTTCAGGCTGACTCCCACAGATACATCTTTCATATTCCAATGAAGCTGTTCCCGGATATCCCCTCTGTATACGGGCGTTCCAACCCCGCTCAGAAACGGAAAGTAAAACAATCCCGTCGGTTTATCTCCGATTTCTTTCAGCAAATCCTCCATTTCTTCATAGCTCAGAAACGGCTCCTGCGGCCTGTCATCGTGCCGGCGCTTCCTGAACCATTCCACCGACTGTCCTGATGAAGGAATGTTTCCCATAAAGAACCACTTTGTTCCGCCCGGATAAGGTCCGAGCACAAGTCCGCGGTCATAATCAGCATCTGTCAGAGGCGCTTTATCAACCAGACCCAGATATGTCTCCGCCGTTCCGCAGCTGTCAACGATTCGCGTACAGTCTTCTCCTGCGATCGCGTACAAAGCGCATATATGGTCATGCCCGCCGATGGCCGCTTCCGGCCGTCCGTTCAGAATCCCGCAAAGCTCTTTATCCACACATGGGCCGATTGCTTCTCCTTCTTTTACCACAGAGGGAAAATTTTCTTCCTTCAGCCCGTATCTTTCCAACAATTCTCTGTCCCAACTGCCGCGAATCATGTCATAGGCATAGGTTCTCACCGCAAACCCCGCGGTCGTAACATATTTCCCGGTCAGCCTGAAAGCGATATAATCGCTGAGGGACAGCCAGATGGAGGAGGCTTTATCCAGTTTTCTGTTTTCCATAAGCCATATATATTTATAGATTCCGTATTTATAGCTGTTATAAAGTCCTGTCTTCCGATACTGCCTCCTAATCAAATCTTCTTCCGGCCGCTTCGACAGTTCCTCCGGTCTTTTATCGAACCACGGTAAAATTTCCGTCAACTCACATCCGGTATGCCGGTTCAATACCAGTCCCGCCTCCGCCATTCCGGTCAGGCAGATGCCGCATATGTTCAAATCTTTTCTGTCTTTCGCCCTGGCGGCCAGCTGCCGTATCTGCCCTTTCACCGTTTCATATATCTGCTGTGGGTCATACCAGCTTCGACCGCCGCGGACATGAAGGGGGGTATTGATTTTTTCCAAATATTGTATACACCCGTCAGCGCTGATCAGGGCTGCTTTCAGATGCGTGGTTCCCGTATCAATCCCAATGACACAATTCATACCCATTCCCCTTTCTGTCACGTCTCCGCACAGGCCAGATCGTTCTTCAGCTTTTCAATTCCCAGACGGGGGCTTGTCAGTATCCTGACATTGTCAAAAGCATCCGCGCCTTCCAGTGCGCCGGCCATGGATGCCTGCGCCAGAAGAATGACCTGTGAAAGACCGGCCTCCTGCCCGACAGCCTCCCTGATAAGGCGGTCATGTTCTTTACGGTTTCCGGCCATCAGAAGATCATAAGCCCCTTCTACCAGATGAACACGTATTTCAAGCTTCTCTCCGCCCTTCCGTTTCAGCAGATCTACCGTAGGTGTTAAGGTGGATGACAGCGTAGCGAGCACGCTGATTTTCGTTCCTGTCCGAATCGCCTCGTCAATCATCGCTTCGTCGATGCGGTAAACGGGTATCTGCAAAATCCTGTCAGCCTCCTCGGCAATCGCCCCCACCGTCGAGCAGGCACTCAGTACCGCCGCCACGCCGCGTTCCTCGAGTATACGGGCATAGCTGAGCCACCTGTTTCTTACCGCTTCTTCATGCCCGCCCGCTTTCATATCCGGCAGAATGGAATCATCCAGTATATTGACAACTTCCGCGCCTTCTATCAATTCTTTTGCCAAATCCGTCAAAGATGCCACCGTTGCCGGTGTCGTATGAATCAGTCCGATCTTCTTCATTCTGCCGCCTCCTCTTAATTTATTCACATATTATCATAATATGTTCATATAGTCAACTTATTTTAATCATTTTATGAATCTTTTTTGAATACTTTTTGAACATAAATGATTTTTTGCAATTTTTTCTTTTCTGATAATCGTTTTTGAGTTATACTGAAAACAATGAAATATTCATAAGCTGTAAAGCATCTTCGATGCCTTTTCCATAGCCTGCGAATTTGGGCCGCGGGCACAAATTGAAAAATCAGTACATCGGCATAACTTTTCAATCTACTAATCATCAGGAGGTCCTGCAAATGATACCTGCAATGCGCAAACAAAAAATCTTGAATTTACTGCAATCGGGAGAAATTCTATACACCGATTATCTGCTGGATACATTAGGCATTTCTTTATCCACTCTGCGCAGGGATTTAAAAGAACTGGAAAATGACAAGAAAATATCGCATCTTCACGGCGGCGGCGTGCAAATCATTAAGGACAATATCGAACTGAAGATTTCTGCCAAATTAAATCTGAACAAAGAAGCAAAAGAAGCCATTGCCAAAAAGGCGGCTTCCTTCGTAAACAGCAAAGATGTCATTTTTCTGGATCCGTCCAGTACCACCCTTCCCATGATTCCTTATCTGAAAGGTATGGACATTACCGTTGTGACCAATGGTCTTTACCATATCAATCAGTTATGTTCGGAAGGAATTCCCTGCATCATGCTGGGCGGCAGTATCAAAACATCCACCAACTCCTGCATCGGACACATGACGGAATCCTCTTTAAAAGAGCTCTATTTCAACAAAGCCTTCCTCGGCGCTAACGGATTCAGCATAAAAGCCGGCATCACCAATCATGACGGCAACGAAAAGCAGATTAAGCGCATTGCCATAGCAAATGCACAGCAGTCTTATTTTCTTCTTGATTCGAGTAAGTATGGAATCATAACGATGACAAAAGTCGCCTCGCTGGATGAGGTTCCCATCATTACGGAAAAGGATATCCCGGAACTGAAAGAATATACGGACTTGATTCTGAGCTGAAGAAATGCGGCGGAAAACAACGAACCGGGGAAGCTGCGGCAATGTGCGGCCGCTGTTTCCCCGGTTTTTTTATTGTCTTTCTCTTTATTGTCTTTCTTTAACGTTTTTTCTTTTTTCGCTTTTCCTTTTTACAGTTTTTCTTTTTACGGTTTCCAAGCGGGTCTGAGCGTACATCCTCTATCCGATGAAGGTATTCTCAGCGGACATGGAAAGCATGTCAAATTGAAATTCTGCCGGCTCCATATCATATAGCGTAATTTGGGAAATCCGCATTTTCCCGTCGCTCCTGCAATAGTGAAACCTGCTGTCGTCCGAAACCGGATATACACAATTTGTAATAAAAATTTCTTCTGCTATCAGAATTTCCACACAGCTCACATCGACAAGAATCTCCATCTTGGCGGGACGGCTCCAAAAATCCGGCTCCACAGGCAGAATACGGCGTTTCCCTTCATGATTTACCGTATGATTTTCAACAACGAGCCTGTCCTTGTCTTTTTCAAAGCAAACCGTCAGCCCGCCGCTGCCTGTTCTGTCTGTCAGAAGCCCGATTTCAAAACAATTACCCTGCAGCGCTTCCCATGCCAAATCCATTTCTACCCAAAAGCTGTTTTTTTCCTCTGCAAAAGAATATCTGCTGCCGGCTTCCGGTTCAATATTCTGCAGCCGGATCTCATTCTTTCTCAGTTTTTCAAGGGAACTGATATACGAGCCTTTTATCTTCCCGTCCTGCCCGAAGGTAAAGGTCCGGGGCGTCGTCATGGTTCCGATCCAGCCTTCTTTTTGTGTTTTGTGTTCATTCTCCCATTTGTTCATCCAGGCGTTTACCATTATAACGCCTTCCGGAGAGGAAAAGAACTGTGCGGCATAATAGTCACAGCCATAATCAATCTCCGCTTTTTCCTCCTGATAAAAACAGCCTGCTTTTTCTCTTCCCAGAAAATAAAGAGATTTCTGCCTTACACCGTCCATAAATTCCGGCGACGTCAGAAGAACCGCTTTTTCTTCTGTCGAAAGAAGAGACGGGCATTCCCACATGGTACCCTGCCCTTCTTTCCCCTGCGCGAACATACCGCCATATGACCAGTCCGTGAGGTCTGCCGATTCATATCTGTAAATGCAGGGGCCGCCGTCCCGCTTTCCGCCCAATAACATCTGCCAGCGCCCGTTCTCCCGGTATACCCACGGGTCCCGAAAATCCGTTTCCGCACAGTCTGACGGCAATACGATCGGGTTCCTTTCTGCTTTGGTAAAATGAATCCCGTCTTCGCTCCAGGCGGCACATTGTACTTCCCGTGGACGCCGATAATAATTTCTCCCCGTATAAATCAGCCAAAGTTTGTCCTCATGCACCACCGCGCACCCGGAAGCACATCCGTCCCTGTCGTGTTCCGTATCCGGCGCTATCGCCGTAGGAAGCAGTCTGTATGAGGTAAAATCTTTTGTCACCGCATGCCCCCAGCACTTGGGACGCACGCCTTCGATATCATAAGGATAATAATTAAAGAACAGATGATATTCTCCATGATACCAGACCGGTGCATGAGGGTCGTTCATCCACCCCGCCGGAGAGGAAAAATGAAATTTCGGCCGCATCTTCCTCGCCAAAAACGCCTCCCTCAGGCCCTGTACATAATGGTCGATTTCATTCCGCATATTTTCCCTTTCTTCCCGGATTTTCCGCCTATAAATACTGGGGCTTATTGCAATCCTGTAAAGCCTCCACGATTTTTTTCACTTCCTGCGCCCGGTTTTTATCGCAGACCAACACGGCATCCTCCGTCTCCACGACAATCACATTGTCAAGTCCGATCGTTGTCACCAGCTTATTTTTGGCGTAAATAATGCAGTCATGAGTATCAATATGAACCTGTTCCCCATAAGTAATGTTGCCATATTCGTCTTTCTCGTATAAAGCTTCCAGCGCATCCCAGCTTCCCACATCGCTCCAGCCGAAATCGCCCTCCAGCACCAGAACCTTCCCGGCCCGTTCCATAATACCGTAGTCGATGGATATCTTGGGAATCTGAGGATAGACCTCCTGAATGACCTTCGCTTCCTCCTCCGTTCCCATTGCGCCGCCGATCTTTTGCAGGCAGGCATATACTTCCGGTAAAAGCTCCTCGAAATAGCGCATGATCACGGAGGCTTTCCAGAAAAACATGCCGCTGTTCCAAAGATATTCCCCTGATAAAATGTATTCCTTCGCTTTTTCCAGATTCGGCTTCTCCACAAAGCTTCTGACCGCCCAGAAGCCGCCCGCCGCCTTTTCTTCTTCATGGCAGATATAGCCGTAACCGGTCGATGGATAAGTCGGCTGAATGCCTAGCGTAACGAGTGCGTCCGTCTCTTCGGCTGTGCGGATCGCATCCGCAACCACTTTTTTATAGACATCCGTCTTTTTAATATAATGATCCGATGGCAGGACGCACATCACACCATCGCCGTACTTACGCAGAATCTCCATCGCCGCATAACCGATGCAGGCCGCCGTATTCCGTGCCGCCGGCTCCGACAGAACATGGTCCGGGCTGACCCTTCCCGCCGTCGCCTCCAGCATCAGCTCCGTCTGCGTACAATTCGTAACGACCAGAATATCCTCTTTCGCGACATTGCCCGCAAGCCTGTCGATCGTTTCATTCACCATCAAATCTTTTCCCGTCAGATTCAGGAGCTGTTTGGGCAGTTCCTTTCTGCTGAGCGGCCAGAAGCGGGTTCCGCCTCCCCCCGCCAGAATTACACCATATGTTTTCATCCTAATCCTCCAATTTTTCCGAAAATGACTGCTTTTTTCCTCTGGCGTCATCTTCTGTCGTCTCAGAAAATTTTCATTTTATTTTAAAGCCTCGCGCTCTCAACATTCTCTCTAAACCAGTCGTATGCCAGCCGCACGCCTTCTTCCAGCTCAACTTTGTGTGTCCATCCCAGCCCGTGCAATCTTGAAACATCCGTCAGTTTGCGCGGCGTTCCGTCAGGCATGTCCGCATTCCATACAATTTCGCCCTCATAACCGACGGTCTTTTGCACCAGTTCCGCCAATTCTTTAATCGTGACTTCCTTTCCGGTTCCGATATTCACATGGCTTTCTCCGCTGTAATTTTCCAGAAGAAAAACACAGGCGTCCGCCATATCGTCCACATACAGAAATTCCCGCAAAGGCGTTCCGGTCCCCCACAGTTCCACCGTTTTTTCATGGTTCGCTTTCGCTTCATGGAACTTGCGGATCATGGCAGGCATCACATGGGATCCCTCCAAATCATAATTATCGTACGCCCCATAAAGATTGGTAGGCATACAGCTGATAAAGTCATCCCCATATTGTCTCTTAAAAAACTTACACATTTCAAGCCCCGCAATCTTGGCAATCGCGTAGGCCTCGTTGGTTTCCTCCAGCGGCCCGGTTAAAAGCGCATCTTCCGGTATCGGCTGGGGCGCCATTTTAGGATAAATACAGGTGCTTCCGAGAAACAACAGCTTTTTCACATGAAAATCATGGCTGCTTTTGATCACGTTGCACTGAATCTGCATATTTTCATAGGCAAAATCAGCGGGAACCGTATTATTGGCGTTGATGCCTCCCACCTTCGCCGCGGCGAGCACAACCACATCCGGCTTTTCCGTCTCAAAAAAAGCCCTTACCTGAGCCTGGTTTGTTAAATCCAGCTCTTTATGCGTCCGGCCGATCACATTTTCATATCCCTTTTCCCGCAGATTTCTGACGATCGCGCTCCCGACCAGCCCTCTGTGTCCTGCCACATAAATTTTATCCGTCTTTTCCATTCTCTTTTCCTTCTTTCCTGTCGTATTCCTCATATTATTGTCCCGCATATCGAAAACCGTCCTCTATACCGGCTCCCCGCAGCTTCATCTGCGCCTTAACCGGCGACGACGGAAAACTTTCATATCCCACCCGGTCTCCCTCGACCGGACAATAAAAACGTATGCCGTCTATCTCATAGCTTTCCGTTTCATATTGATCATAATCCTTCTGGTACAGCCAGTAATCATCCACATAAGCCGCTGCCGTCTCCCTCCCGAAGGCCGCTGCCTTATACAAAAGAAACAGGCCGATCATCAGCATACAGGCTTTTTCCATCCGTTGCCGGTACCCCTTTTCCGGCCGTCCGATGCCCGTATCATTCGTTTTCTTTCGGCCGGATTTTCCGACGCTGCCTGCTGCCTCCGCGCTCTTTGCAAAAAATTCCGTACACACATCTCCCCATACAACGGCCGTCACGAGATAAACATAAACGCATCCGTAACGAATCAGGGGCGAGGTAAAGAGCCAGAAAAGGAAACAGAGCGAGACAACTCCCTCAAGAAAAAGCCGCCCGGCTTTATCCCCTTTTCCCGATTTCTCCTTCCGCACACACCATAAGAACAGCCGTATCAGGAAGATGACGGCCGACAGCAGCGCCGCCGCAACAAAAACCCTGTCCGTGCCGCCGAGTCCGCGAAACCAGGAAGGAAGCCATTCCCACACCGGCATGTCAAATCTGGTCACATCGCTGTATCCCCTGCCCCACACCTGTATTTCCCTGGCATCGTATGCCGCAATACCCTCCGGAATTTTCCAGTCCACAGAAAACAGATCAATCCCCGTAAACGGATAGACAAGCCAGCCGGAAAGCAGTACGTTCCGTATCAGATAAGGCGCCGCCGTTATCAAACCAAGCCCCGTATATACGGCAATATCCTTCCACCGCTTTTCACGCAGCAGCTTCAGCGCCGGCGCGCATACGAGCAAAACAATCAGCGCCGCAGAAAGTTTAATCGTCAGCAAGAATACGCCGAGCACGCACAGCATCGCATACGGAAAAACTTCCGTTTCCTTCTCCTCCATCAAATCCATCCACCGGATGACCAGATAAAAAGCTGTCAGCACCATGAAATAATCCGACGCCGGCGAAATCATTTCATCAAAAATCACAAGCAGATAATAAATACAGGCCACCCGCGCAAAATCGGAAGGCCGTATTTTTTTTCTCCTGAAGATTCCTGCCGCTTCCAGACAGACACACGCCAGAATGTACGCCAGAAGCCCTGCCGCACAGTGATAGGACTGCCCGCCCAAAAACGCCATGCTGTATAACGCGGACAGCGCAAAAGACGCGCTGTTATAAGCAAGCCTGCAATGCAGATTTCCAAGTCCCAATACGACGCCGTATTCTTCTATCCAGCGGATACTCTGCGCATGGTACAGCGCCGTATCATAATGCAGAATCCCTCTGGATGTGCCATAGGCATACAGCAGAAACAGCAGAATCACAGGCAGGAGCAGGAAAACCGCTTTCCGCAAAGGGCTTCCTCCTTCTGCCGCCAATTCCCGCCATTTTTCGCCAATTCTCCCGATATCTTTTCGCAGGCCTTTCCGACAGAAAAACAGAACTGCCACACAGATTCCCACCAGAATCAGATTTGCCAGAAGTCCGACCGGCGCAAAAATGCTGAAAAACTGCGCATATACGGTCGCTCCCGCCAAACCGCAGAACACACAGGCATCCCACCGTTTCACCCGGTATTTCCCGGATAAGGAAAGCCCCGTCAGAATCCCATATCCAAGCAAAAAAGCCGTGATTATCATATAAAGCCATATTAAAATAACTGACAGCATAAATAACCATGCCTTTCCCAGATAATTCTTACATCAATCCCCATACTCAGCCGCGGATTTATTTTTCGTTCTTTTTCTGTTTCTTACTCCGGTATTCTTTACAGCTCATTCCTGCAATTTCCTTTAAATCAGCCTCCATCATCATGGAAACAAGCCCTTTGAAATCAACTTTCCGCTTCCAGCCCAGTTCTCTCTCCGCCTTTTCACAATTTCCCCAGAGAAATTCTACTTCCGCCGGCCGGTAAAATTCCGGATTCACATCCACTAACAGCTTTCCGCTCTCCGCGTCATATCCCTTTTCATTCACGCCGGTGCCTTCCCATCTGATCTTGATATCCAGCTCCGCAAAGGCCGCCTCTACAAACTCTCTCACCGTATGCGTTTCGTTGGTCGCAAGAACATAGTCGCCCGGCTTGTCCTGCTGTAACATCAGCCACATGCCTTCGATATAATCGCCCGCAAATCCCCAGTCGCGCTTTGCATTCATATTGCCGAGTGAAAGTTTTTCCCGTTTGCCCGCAACGATATCCGCAACCGCCAGCGTGATCTTTCTCGTAACGAAATTTTCGCCTCTTCTCGGCGACTCATGGTTGAACAGAATACCGTTGCAGGTAAACATATTATAAGATTCCCTGTAATTGACCGTAATCCAGTAGGAATACAACTTCGCCGCTCCATACGGGCTCTTCGGGTAAAAAGGCGTTGTCTCGCTCTGCGGCGCCGTCTCCGGAATACCGCCGAACAGTTCCGATGTGGATGCCTGATAATATCTGCAGTTACCGCCGTTGACGCGAATCGCCTCAAGCAGTTTCAAAGTGCTGACTCCGGTCGCCTCAGCCGTATATTCCGGCACTTCAAAAGAAACGCCCACATGTGACTGCGCCGCCAGATTATATACTTCCGTCGGCCTGATTTCCGCAATCAGTCGCATCAGATTGCTGGAATCCGTCATGTCTGCAAAATGCAGGAAAAATTTAACCTTATTATAGTCGGATTTGATAATATGATCGATTCTCGATGTATTCGCAATGCTGTGCCGGCGGATAAGGCCGTGCACCTCATATCCCTTTTCCAGTAAAAATTCTGCCAGATATGAACCGTCCTGGCCTGTGATTCCTGTGATCAGTGCTATTTTCTTCATTTTATTACTCCTTTTTCTTTGATTGACTAAAATTTCTGTACGGCTTGACGCCGGCCTGTGCCATGAGTGTTCCATGATTGCTCAGGAGCGCCGTGAACACTCTGGAGCGACATGAACACTCCTGAGCACTCCGTAACTGCTCTGGAGTGCCATGAACACTCTGAAACGCCATGACATTCACCATTTGGAATCAATGATAAAGCTATTGATTCCAAATGGTGAATGAGGGCTGCGCCCTATAGAAATTTCGATATGAACGTCGCTTTATTTGCAAGCACATACGCGACGTTCATATCGAAATTTCTGCATGGCTTGGTGTAACATTTTGCTCTTTCCTATGGGAGTATACTATTGTATAATACAAGTATCAATCTAAAATATTGCCGCATAATAGTAAAATATTGCTGAAAGGATATTGGGGAAAAATGGCAAAATCTTCTTCTAACCGTATTATTGCAACGCCTTCTTCTTATGCGAGAGAACATTATCTTTATGTCCAGGAAGTCGGAACGCTGCAGAGTCTGGAGCCTCATATCAGCCAAAGGCAGAATCTGAGCTCCTATCTCATTTTCATTGTGCTCAAGGGCAGCGGATATGTCTCTTATGACGGCTGCCGTTTTAATATTACAGCCGGCGACTGCGTGTGGCTGGATTGTACGAAATCCTATTCTCACGAGAGCAGCGCCACGGACCCATGGTCTCTGATGTGGGTACATTTTTACGGAAAAGAAGCGCCCTTTTTCTACGCAAGTTATCTGAAACAGTCCTGTCCTTTTCTGTTTCGTCCCCAGGATACGATGGCCTTTACAGATATTCTGCATCATTTATATCAGATTCATTCCATGAAACATTCTCTGATGGAACTGTATGCCAACCGCGGCCTTACCGATCTGATTACCCTGTGTTTCGGGGAAAATCTGCCGGAAAGCGGAGAAGCTTCCTCGATTCCTGAAAAACTAAAGCAGATTCACGATTATCTGGATGAGAAATATGCCGAAAAAATAAATCTGGAAGAGTTATCTTCCAGATTCTTCATCAGCAAATTTCATCTCTCCAGAGAATATAAAAAAATATACGGCACAACCATCGGAAACGAACTAACCTCCCGGCGCATTTCCCATGCCAAATCCATGCTTCGTTTTTCCGATGCTTCTGTCGAAGCCATCGCGCTGAAATGCGGTTTTCAGGACGCCGGATATTTCATTAAGGTTTTTAAGAGGGCGGAAGGCATGACGCCGCTTGAATACCGAAAGAAATGGTAGTTTCTTCGATGCAGGAGCGCTTCGCCCGTTGCCTTTTTAAAAAATATGATAGCCGGCAATCATGAGCTGGCAGGTAATAAATCCTGTCAAAATGCCTAACAGTGCGCCCATCCAGACCTGCAGCGGCGTATGCCCCACAAATTCCTTCAGTTTATCCTCCACCGACATCTTTGTCCCCATCTCGCGAAACAGCGCGATCATCTCGTTGAGAACCTGTGCCTGAATGCCGGTTTCCCGCCGGACGCCCATTGCGTCGTGCATAACGATGATTGCAACGATAATGGCAACGGCAAACTCAAAGCCCGCGCTGCCATAGCGGATTCCTGTCGCCGTCGCCAGCGCGCATACGGTGGCGGAATGAGAACTGGGCATGCCTCCGCTTCCCACCATCCGTTCCCATATAAATTCTTTATGAATCAAAAAATGAATGATTGTCTTCAATACCTGCGCTACAAACCAGCCCATGACTGCCGCGACAAATACCGGATTTCTTATCAGACCGTCTAAAAATGTCATCTTACTTTATGCCCTTCATATATTCTTCAATCGCATCATGCCAGTCCGCGAACACAAAGTCCGATGTCAGCCGGAACATGTAATTATCCAGAATCGAGTAAGCGGGTCTTGCCGCCGCCGCACCGTATTCTTCCGTCGTAATCGCTTCAACCGCCGTCTTTTTTCCGGCCAGACGGAAGATCTCTTCCGCGAACTCAGACCAGCTGCAATCGCCTTCACAGGTGCCGTGGAAAAGCCCGTAATTTTCCGTCGGCAGAAGAAATGCGATCGCTTTCGCCAGCTCGTCCGCGCTTGTCGGCGAACCGACCTGATCTCTTACGACGCGGACTTTATCATGTGTTTCCGATAACTTTAACATCGTTTTGACAAAGTTTTTACCATCCCCATAAAGCCACGCCGTCCGGATGATAAAATATCTGTCCGCAAAATCCTTTACGAAATTCTCACCCGCCAGTTTGGTCAGACCGTACATCCCCTGCGGTCCCGTCGGATCAAATTCCGTATAAGGTCTTTTTCCCTTGCCGTCAAAAACATAATCCGTCGAAATATGAACCAGCTTCGCATTCGTTTCCGACGCAGCAATGCTCAGGTTCCTCGCCCCTATCGCGTTGATCTTATAGGCCCTGTCCCCCTCGCTCTCACAGGCGTCCACCGCCGTATGCGCCGCACAGTTTATGATCGCATAAGGCTTTATCTCCCTTGCAAAATCCATGACCTGATCAATACTCGTAATATCAAGCTCCCCCACATCCGTATTGACAAACTCGTAGGTATTATCTCCTGCATACAGCTTATTCACAGCACGCCCAAGCTGTCCGTTGCATCCCGTTACAATGATCTTCTTCATAGACCGTTATTTCCTCCATCCACTCATACAATTTCTGAAAATTTCTGATTCTTCTCTTTATTTTAACATACATCCGTAAATCCACAAGGGGAGATTTATAAAGAATTCCTGGAAGGAATTGAAACGTTATGATATTTTCATCTTTTTCTGATGACGACGTCATTTTCTTATGATATACTACCCTCAGTGGCCAAAAAAGGGGTTCGTCCTCCCGCCACTGAAAGGTTATAGGAATGTCTCCGTAAGGAGTCATTGCAATTAAGAAAGAGAGGATTCGTAATGAAAAAATTACAGGTAATTCTTCTTGTGGCCTTGTCTTCCGCTCTTTTGCTATCCGGCTGCGGCGATAGCGGAAAAGAACCAAAACCGGAAGCTGCGCCGCCTGTTGCCGAACAGGTCAAAGAAGAAACGGAAGTTCCGGAGGCGCCGGATGTTGAAGAAGAACAACCGGAAGAAGAAGATACTCCGGAAGAGGACGTGCCGCCGGAGGAAGGCATGGTCCGCAGCCGCATTACAAATGAATGGGTAACGGAAGAGGTTGACAATACGCGCCCCATCGCCGTTATGATGCCGAATACAAGAACTGCCGCACCTTATGGAATTTCGGAAGCCGATGTGCTGTATGAATGCAACGTGGAAGGAAGCATCACAAGACTGATGGCCATCTTCCAGGACTGGAACGGCTTCGACCGGCTCGGCAATGTCAGAAGCAGCCGCGACTACTATATATACTGGTCTTTCGAATGGGATGCACTTTATGTCCATTTTGGCGGCCCGTTCTATATTAACGACGTCATTAACCGGCCCGATACGGACAATATCGACGGCCTTTCCAGCAGCAACTTCTGGAGGGCAAAAGACACCGGAAATTCAACCGACAATGCCTATGTCACTACCGAAGGTCTCCTCGCAGACATCAAAAAACTGGGATACAGCCTGGAATACCGCGACGGTTACTCGGATGGACAGCACTTCCAGTTCGCTCCGGAGAGCAGTCCGAATACGCTGGAACAGTACGATAACGCAATCACCGCCGGCAAAATCGATATGTCGCCTGCCTACCCGGTAACAAACGCGTACTTCGTATATAATCCGGATACGGGTCTGTACGACAGATTCCAGCATTTATCCGGAGCGGCGGACGGTCCGCATATCGATATGGCCAACGACAAGCAGTTATCCTTTAAAAATGTGCTCATTCAGAATACTTATTTTGAGGTGCGCGATCAAAAGGGCTATCTTGCATTCCAGTGCCACGATACGACGCGGGACGGCTGGTATTTCACAAACGGCAGGGGAATCCATGTTACCTGGAAAAAGACCGCCGATTACAGCCCGACAAGATATTATGATGATGACGGAAATGAAATTCTGCTGAACACAGGCAAAACAATGATCTGTATCGTGGAAGACGGAGATTCCTTCCTGGCAGACGATGTAGAGTATTCTTCCAAAAGCGAATAATCCAAAAACGACCGCTGTCGGCATTCGTGCAAACGCGGTCGTTTTTCTTATTTTCTATCGCTTCTGTATCTTGTTTTCCGGCATACCGCTGTCCATCAACGCTATGTACTGTCTTTTTCCATGACACTGTCTAAAAATTTTTGTATTGTTCCATAGTATGCCTCCGGATTTTTCTCATGCGACTGCGCATGGCCGGCCCCCTCTATAATCAAAAGTTCTTTTTTACATCCCGCCGCCTCGTACAGGTCCCTGGACATCTGAACCGATATCATATCATCCATATCCCCATGAATAAAAAGCGTGGGAACACGGCTGTTTTTTACCGCTTCAAGGGCGGAGGCATCCTTCAGATCGTAACCGCCGCGCATCCGCAGCACCAGGCAGGCCGTATCGACCAGCGGAAAAGCCGGTAAATAAAACCACTCCTTTATTTTTTCTCCAAACATCGAATACGCATCCGTATATGCACAATCCGAAATTACCGCATCAATGTTCTCCGAAAGATCTTCGTCCCCTGACATCATCAATGCGGCCGCCGCTCCCATGGACTGTCCGTGCAGTACGATGCCGGCATCGGCGTCCTGAGACAGAATATAATCGACCCAGAGCATGCAGTCATAATGATCCGTCCACCCCATTCCGATAAAGTCTCCCTCACTCTCCCCCTGACAACGCAAATCCGGCACTATCACATGGTATCCCTGTTCATAATACCAGTACGCAAAGGGATACATTTCCTCTTTCCATCCCGTATAACCATGCAAAACAAGCACCCATTTATGATTTTCTTCTTCCGGCAAAAATTCTTCGGCAATCAACAAATATCCTTCTTCCGTCCGTGCCGAGATTTTCCGGCAGTCTACCGTCTGCAGCCACTCTTTTGTAGCATCCAACGTAATCTGACGGTTTACTTTAATATCCGACGTCTGAACCTGCGCCGCGTAACTTTCTTCCGTAATCCGTTCAAACGCTTCCAATTTCTGCATAAAAGAAGGCACTAACGCCGCGCTGACCAGAAAATTCACCAGTCCAAAATACAATGCAATGATGACTGCCGCAGCTATGCACAACGTAAGAATTACCTTTTTTCTTTTCTTTCCCATAAATCCCCCACAGCTTTATCTTCCTGTACATTTCCCCATTATTTTTCATTCACATCCGTCAAACAGGTATATCCCGATTGTACCGAAATTCTTCTCTAATCTATCATAACATATTTTGTTGTAATTTTTTCCCGGTAAATTTCGGATATTTTTCAGAATCATCAAGATCCTCGTATCATTCTATTACAGAGGTCATATTCATAATGAGAGAAGAAGCTGTCAGATAAAAGGCCAAACAAATCAGAACAAAATTACAAAAAAATAAAAACCCCGAAATCGAGGTTTTCATGAGAGGCGCAGACCGGATTTGAACCGGTGCGTACTGGTGTTGCAGACCATTGCCTTACCACTTGGCTACTGCGCCTTATATAATGACTCCGACGGGAATCGAACCCGTGTTACCGCCGTGAAAGGGCGATGTCTTAACCGCTTGACCACGGAGCCAGATATAGTGACTCAACAAAAGATATTTTACCATAACTGCGCCCATTTGGCAAGCATTAATTGCATTATTTTTATTTATTTTTTTAAATTTTCATCTTTACTTTATTATATACTGCTCCCGGTCAAATGTTCCTGCTTTCCACTTCGGTAATTCCCGAAAGATATCAATGCTGCCTTTTTCATAAACATATCCCCACCATGAATTTATGCAAATTCAAAAAATAAAACCTGTAAGTATCATAACCTACAGGTTTTTCTCTAAACGTCATATTCTCACAACTTAGCTGTTCAAACTCCCCGAGTAGGGCTCGAACCTACAACCCCGCGGTTAACAGCCGCGTGCTCTACCATTGAGCTATCGAGGATT
>ERZ808054.14-NODE-14-length-248312-cov-13.826149_pt1 | contig 248312 bp, 217 predicted proteins | sample MGYA00380201_ERZ808054 | MGnify/ENA primary metagenome ERZ808054 (study PRJEB31490, sample SAMN06133419) | mouse gut metagenome | isolation source: Z5_2 | host: mice | place: China: Chengdu | collected 2015-05 ...
GAAGATATGTACGGGCTGAAAATCGGGGAGATTGACGGGGAAATCTGCCTGCGCCTTGACAAGTCCGACTATTCCACTTATACGTCCATGTTCGATATGTTCCACGCATGGCAGGAGCAAGCCGCCAAACTGGAACAGGGCGAAATAAGCAGAGAGGAATACGACCAGTGGCGGTACAAGTACCCCGAACTGGACACTTCAAAGCATTGGGCAAAAGTCCCCTCACAGGCGGTCAGTGATATGCTTATGGAAGAATTTCAGAAAATCGAGAAAGAAGAAAAGAAAACAGCTAAAAAGAAAAAACAGAAATAAGCATAAAAAGACCTTGCCGATATTCAGTTTCCATATCTGAAAATCAGCAAGGTTTTCTTTATGCCAATGATGTAATTATTTAGTGCGTGATGTTATAAATGTTGCCAAATCGTTGCCAATGCCTAAACAAATTTGCTTGCAATCCGTATAAACACTAGCTTCTTAAAGCTCATTTCATCACTCGAACTCAATCGTCCCCGGCGGCTTACTAGTACAATCATACAGTACCCTGTTTACCCCTTTGACCTCATTTACAATCCGGCTGGCCGCCTTCGACAGCACCTCCCACGGAATCTCCGCACAATCTGCCGTCATAAAATCACTCGTACACACCGCCCGCAATGCTACCGCATAATCATACGTTCTCTCGTCTCCCATAACGCCAACCGAACGCATATTGGTCAATGCCGCAAAATACTGCCCGAGTCCTTTGTCTAGCCCGGCTTTCGCAATTTCTTCCCGATAAATATAATCGGCATCCTGCACAATACGTACCTTTTCTCCCGTTACCTCTCCGATAATACGAATGCCGAGTCCCGGCCCCGGAAACGGCTGACGATATACAAGATGTTCCGGAATCCCAAGTTCCAGGCCGGCTTTTCGTACTTCATCCTTAAATAACATTCTGAGCGGTTCGATAATCTCTTTAAAGTCCACATAATCGGGAAGCCCTCCCACATTATGGTGTGACTTAATGGTTGCGCTCTTTCCGAGTCCGCTTTCAATCACATCCGGATAAATTGTTCCCTGCACAAGAAAATCTACCGCACCGATTTTTTTCGCTTCTTCCTCAAATACGCGGATGAACTCTTCTCCGATAATCTTGCGCTTCTGCTCCGGTTCCGTCACTCCCGCAAGTTTTGCGTAAAATCTTTCCTGGGCATTTACTCTGATAAAATTCAGTTCATAAAGGCCTTCCGGTCCAAAAACCGCCTCTACTTCGTCGCCTTCGTTTTTGCGGAGAAGTCCATGGTCTACAAATACACAAGTCAGCTGTTTCCCAACCGCTTTTGCAAGAAGAACCGCCGCAACGGAAGAATCCACGCCGCCGGAAAGAGCACAAAGCACCTTTCCGTTCCCGACTTTTTCCTTTATCGCATGGATAGCAGTCTCCACGAAAGAATCCATTTTCCAGTCGCCGTTACATTTGCAGATATTCATCACAAAATTCCGGAGCATAGTCATGCCTTCCACAGTGTGCATGACTTCCGGGTGAAACTGAACGGCATATAATCCTTTTTCCGGGCATTCCATTCCGGCAACCGGACAGGCCGGCGTATGGGCCGTAACCCGAAACGCTTCCGGTGCTTTTTCAATATAATCCGTATGGCTCATCCAGCAGATCGTTGTTTCCGATACATTTTCAAACAGGGCCGAGGTCGTGTCAACTTTCACTTCCGTTTTTCCATATTCACTGACAGGCGCCGGCGCAACTTTTCCGCCGAGCATATAAGCCATGAACTGTGAACCATAACAAAGCCCCAGAATCGGGATTCCAAGTTCAAATATTTCTTTTTCGCAAACAGCGGCGCCTTCGGCATATACGCTGTTTGGCCCGCCCGTGAAAATTATGCCTTTGGGCTGGAGCTGTTTGATTTTTTCCAGGCTGGTATTATACGGATGGACCTCACAGTATACATTACATTCTCTGACTCTTCTCGCAATCAGCTGATTATACTGCCCGCCGAAGTCCAACACAATGACCGTTTCTCTTTCCATAACGTTTTCCTCTTATGCTGTACATTTTTCAACAATTTTAACATGTTCCGATAAGCTGCATTATTGCTCGCAGAAAAGCTGTCCATAGGCTTGCGAAGTTCATCTCCGCAAGCAGGCAGACTTCCTGTAAACTATATTATAAAGATAACTGAATGGCTTGTCAAAGCATATCTGTTGGATTCTTCATTCTGATGTTACCTGTTACCGCGTCTGTTTGTGCAGGTATTTTTCCCTTGTAGCAAGCCCTCCCCGGATATGTCTTTCCGACTTGTTAATATCGAGCACTTTTCTTGCCTCGGTAGCCAATGCGGGGTTGATCTGTGAAAGGCGGTCTGTTACATCTTTATGTACCGTACTCTTACTAATTCCGAACTGTCTCGCCGTCTGCCTGACGGTAGCATTGTTCTCAATAATATAATTAGCAATATTGATTGCTCTTTCTTCAATATAATCTTTCAAAAAAATCCCCTCAGAAATACTTTTTTACATTGTATGAAATGTCCTGGGGGGTTATGACTGTTTGCATTCGGATAATATTATTATCTGAAAACTGTATTCCCGTTTTCCGTCTGAACGCCTCTTTTTTCATCCTTCGTTCTCCGTTCTTTCCAATATCATCCAGGAGGTTGCAAAACTATGTTTTCGATTGTACAGAACAGACAATCACCGCAGGGCGTGCTTCCGCTGTACTGTTGCCTGCAGCGGTTCATAAGATGCCAAAGTACGGCGTCTATACACCGGCGGCGACACGGCGCCCTGTTTGTGTTTTGTTTATTTGCATAACTGCTGTCCCAAAAGAATGCGTTTCGCAATTACCTGCAATCCCTTCACCGGACAAGGGCGTGTATCCCATCGTTCACTGAGGGTATCATCTCATGAAGGGGATTTCCCGGCGGAACAATCGGCATGACATTGGCTTCTCTGTCTATGATAAACTCAATAATCGTAGGCGTTTTTTTGTTCTGCTTTGCATTCAGCAAAGCTGCTTTTATATCCTCTGCCTTTATGACGCGAATTCCTTTTGCACCATAGCTTTCCGCCAGCGCAATAAAATCGGGCGTATATTCCGGGCAACCGTGATCAGGCCGGTTACAGCCTGTCTCACAGCTTCTCCGATAGCGCATGCAGGTACTCGAATATCGCCTTTCATAAAACATTTCCTGCCATTGCCGCACATTCCCCAAATATCCGTTATTCAGTATGCAGATAATGATTGGCAGTTCATAAACAACCGCCGTGGCCATTTCCTGAATATTCATCTGCATACCGCCATCGCCGGATATCACAATAACATCTTTATGTGGATTGCCAAGTTTTGCTCCGATTCCGGCAGGAAGCCCATATCCCATTGTTCCCAGACCGCCGGATGTCAGCATTTGTTTCTTCTCATCAATATCAAGAAATTGTGTTGTCCATAATTGATTTTGCCCTACATCAGTCGTAATAACAGCATCTTTGAACAATTCGTTGATGGATTGAATGATCCTCTGTGGTGTCATACCGGCTTCCCTCATCTCAATCGGATATTCCTTTTTCCAACGGTTGATTTCGTCTGTCCATTCTGAAATGCAGAGCGGCCCTGCCTTTTCAAGCAATGCGCAGACCGCCTTTTTCGCATCGGCTGTGATTGAAACGTCCACATCAATTTTGCGGGAAATCGATGCCGCATCCACATCAATATGGATAATCTTTGCATTTGCCGCAAATTCTTCCGTTTTCCCCGTAATGCGGTCACTAAACCGTGTTCCGATTGAAAAAAGAACATCACAATTACCGACCGCCAAATTTGCCGCATAGCTCCCATGAATACCGATATTGCCGACATATAAACTATTCGCTGTGGGAACAGCCCCTTTTCCCATGATAGTCGTAATCACAGGTACGCCTGTCAGCTCTGCAAGCCGTGTCATCTCTTTCTTTGCACGGGCAATAAGAACGCCGCCGCCTATCAGGAAAACAGGCTTCACAGCATGATTCAAGATGTCCAGCGCCTTATTTAACTGTCCCATATGTATGGAAGTGTCCGGCTCATAACCGCTGACCGCAATTTTCTCCGGATAGAAGTCGCTGCCGTAAGCCCGCTGAACGTCCTTTGGCAGATCAACAACAACTACGCCCGGTTTTCCTGTTTTTGCAATATAAAATGCCTTTTTAATTGTTTCTGCCAAATCTTCTCTTTTTCGTACCGTTACGGCATATTTACAGATACTTCTTGTGATATCAACAATATCCACTTCCTGAAAGGCATTACTTCCAATAAGGTGGGTCGGCACCTGCCCCGTAAAACACACCAACGGAACGCTGTCATAATTTGCAGTAGCAATGCCTGTAACAAGGTTCGCGGCTCCCGGACCGCTTGTCACAAGGCAGACGCCAACTTTTCCCGTAGAGCGTGCATAGCCATCCGCCGCGTGGATTAAGCCCTGCTCATGGCGCGGCAGGATAACGTCTATCTCTTTTTCTCCATACAGCGCGTCAAACAGATCGATCGCCTGTCCCCCCGGATAAGCGAACAATATGTCAACTGCTTCTTTTTTTAATGCTTTCACAAATAAATCCGCACCCGTAATCTGTTTCATAACTTCCTCCGCTTAGTAATGCGTGTGCTTGCACGCATTTTGTTTATTTTAGCAGGAAACGACTCTGGCCGTTTCCCGTTTACATTGCTGTCTGACAGTGCAAATCTTATTGATTGATTCCTTTTACAAACATCTGCACGCTTTCTTTAATATACTCATCTTTTTCAATATCTGTAAGTTCTTTTCCGAATGATGCCTGCAGAAACGTATAACCAAACGTTGCCGAAAATACGGTCAATGCCAGTGTCTGAAAATCTTTCTTCGGTATTTTTCCCATCGCACACATCTTATTCAGATAATCCGTACATGTCACCAAAAAAGCCTGCGGCACTTTCATAATAAGCTGTCTGGTTTCCTCATAGAGCTGCGGCGCTCTCAGGCCGATTGACAGATTGACGAAATCAGGCGTCATTCTGTCAATATATGCCCTCATGAACATTTCCAGGTCTTTCTGCAAATCCCACTCAATATTTTCAAAAATCTCCGGTACGACATTTGCCCGCCAGCCTGCCTGATTTGCCCCCTGTAAAACAATATCCTTCTTACTCTTAAACTTACGGAATAGGGTGCACTCGTTTACACCGGCTTCCTTCGCAATCTCTTTCGTAGTCGTTGCGACATATCCTTTGTCCCGGACCAATGCCATCGCCGCGTCTATTATTTTCTGACTTGTTTCATCCAAATCTGCTTCCCTCCAACATGCAAGTACATGCTTTCATATTAACAGACGGAATGCCGAAAGTCAATAGTACTGCCAAACTGTCCTGCCGTTTTCCGGCACATTATCCCATTGCGGCCGCAATTTCCGCAAGTGCTTCAAAAATTACTGCCATCGCACTGTTGAGTTCCTTTTTATCAAAAAGACACCCGCAGAATAAACTTATCGTCTTTAATCGAAAAAGCATATATCCCGTCGTATTTCTCTACGACAGCACATATGCTGCGCACGCCGATCCCATGTCCCGCATGGCTTGTGACCGGGATTCCGTTTTCAAAAGTGATATCCGCTTCACAGGAATTGACAATCTGCAAAAAAAACGTTCCTTTTTTCTCATATGCCGAGACTTCAATCGTTCCGGACAGCCCTTTCTCTTTTCTTCTCTGACATGCGTGCAGCGCATTCTCCAGCGCATTCGACAAAAGTACACACAGGTCGCTTTCGGATACGGCCGTATCCTGCAAAATCGCCGCCTGAATCTTCATCGGAATATCACAGGATTTGGCTTTTTCGGCAAAAGCGGAAAAAATCAGGTTTGCCGTTTCATTTTCGCAGTAAACCGTTACCTTACCCGCCTCAATTTCCGAACAGACTTCCCGAATATATCCCTTAGCCGTTTCAAAACGCCCGTTTTCAATGCAGGATAAAAGGTACTGCATGTGATGGCGCAAATCATGGCTGTAAATTCTGTTTTTCTTCTGAGACTCCCGCAAAACCTCAATTTCCCGGACAGCCTGGGCGACTTGCAGATTCAGGATTTTTCGTATCTGTTCAAGCTGACTGCGCATACGTTCTTCGGCAGAAGCCCGGACCACGAAGACCAGATATGTTACACTATATACAAACGGCATAAATTCCTCTGCGGCCAAAATGCCTTCCCAATAGTGTTTCGTACAGATACGCGTCAGAAAATCAAAACCGCAGTACAGAGCCGGTACCAGACCGAACTGAATCTGTACCGAAACCGTGCTGTGTGAAACAGAGCGTACGGAAGGCGCGGCAAACCGCAGTAAAATCAACAGAATCGGAACTGTCACGACCAGTTCAGCCGCATTCTGCATCACCGGACCGCCCGAAAATATCGTGCTGACAAACAAAGCCGGCCATCTGCGAATCTGGCAGCAAAGATACGCCGTCAGGACCGAAACCGCCGGCCAGAGAATTTTTTTGTTTAAAAGACAAAGTACGGCTGTCAGCAGGAAATGTGCTATGAGCGGGTAAATAAGCCTGACCGTATCCGAACCGGCCCGGAAATAAATAATGCTTTGAAGCAATAAGAGCACGGCCGTACATCCGGTCACAAGCAAACCGTTCAGCCGTGTCCGGCGGATACCACAGAATGCCGCGGATAAAACTGCGCCGAAAACAACCGCCGATGCGGCATTCCCCCAAGAAACCATGTTCATGATATGTATCCCCGCTTCCCGCTGAAAGCATATTCCAGATATCGTTTTTTAATTTCCGAGTATTTTCCATGCGGAATCGGGATTTCCGTCAGGTCATCCATCGTGACCGCTTTATATGAAATCCTTTGAATGTATTCCATATTTACCACAAACGAACGGTGCGGACGCAAAAAGTTTTCATACGGCATAAGCTTATTGCACAATTCGTCCAGACTCCCGATGCCCTTCAGAAGTCTTCCGTTTTCCATATGAAACAGCAGGGTGCGTCCAACCACCTCGCAATATTCCAGCTTTCTCAGATCAATTCTCGTAATGCCGTTTTTACTGCGCATAAGCAGACTGCCCTGCTGTAATTTTCTGCATTCCGGTATGACGGCATCCATCAACCCAAAAAGAATCTCCTCACAAACAGGTTTCACCTGATAGTAATACGCGCCGACCGTATACGATTCCACCGCAAATTCGGAAGACGATGTTAAAAAGATTATTTTTACGGCATCGTCATACTGACGGATTTCTTTTGCCACATTGATTCCGTTTTCGCCCGGCATAAGGATATCCAGAAACAGGATATCCGGGCGCATCCCCATTTCGATTTCGATCAGCAAATCCAACGGACTGCCAAAATCCACGCATACAATTTTCTGATTGCGTTCCGTACCATACTGCTCTATTAATGCCCTGATTTCCTTTAATGCGGATAAATCATCATCACACAATGCTATCTTTATCATAATATGACCACACCTTCAGCGAATCAGGGATCACATGCCCTGAACCGCCGCGGGTATATTCTCCATCTCCCACATTTTTAAATCTGCATCCCGTTTTTTCCCCATACAACGCTTGACACCACACTGAATTGCTATTAGAGTAATTAAAGAAAATGATATATGAATGATATATGAAAAAAAGAATCCCTCTGATTCAGCATCGGCGGTCAGAGGCTAATATAACACGATAAGAAGCATTGATGCCGGCGCCGGCGCAAATGGTATCCGAAACTGCGCGAATGGTAAGCCGAACGCCGCACAGGCACGGCAAACAGACCATACGAAAGAAGAGCTTGTCTTTATCTGCTACAAAAAATGTATGTAGGCATTCTGGACCTGGCTGCGCCGCTGCCTCGACAGCGGAATATTCTGCCCGCTTATCGTAACCGCGCAGTTTGTCTTAATTATCTGCACACAGCCTAAATTGATAATATAGGAACGATGTGTCTTTATAAACTCCTTTCTGGATAAAAGCATTTCTTCGAAATCCGCCAGCGCCGCTGCCGCCTCATAAACCGCGCCGTCCGCAAGATGGAAAGCTACCGTCTTATTCGTTACTTCCACATACTCCAGTCTCGAAAAAGATATCCAAATAACGCCTTCGCGGCTTTTCAGCACAAATCCCTGTTCCTTTCGAAGAAGCAGCTCGCTCCTGGCCCTGTCCAGCAGCCCGAAAAATAAATCGGCGTCCAAAGGCTTGAGCAGATAATGGTATGCTCTGACACCGTAACTTTCGACTGCGAACTCCGATGAGGAAGATATGAATATAATCTTCACATTTTTGTCCAGTTCTCTCAATTCCTCCGCAACCTGAATCCCGCTTACTCCCGGCATAAGTATATCGAGCAGAACAACATCGTATTTTCCGCCCTTTCCGTCGCACAAAAACTCCGTACCGTTGTGGAAAAAAAAGCAGTCGAGGTTTACCCCGCGGCTTAACTGATACTCCTGCATCATTCTGGAAAGACAGCTGCGCTCCCTTTCGTCATCATCACAGATTGCTATCCGCATGCAAAGACCTCCGTTCTTTCATTTGCAATCCTGATCCTATCTGTAAAAGTACCTCCCCGCTGTATGAGCTGGGAGGTAAATTCCGGGCAGAATCCGGCTTTATTCCGCCGTAAACCGCGCATATATAATGTTTGTATCTTCTGTCAAATCTATCGTAAGTTTCTCGTCCGAACCGATAAGATCACCGTTTTCCGCATACCATCCAAGAAATTTCCAGCCGCGGTAAACTTCCTCAACTTCAATTTCGACCGGATAATCCGGGAAGTACAACCCCTGCCACCAGGCACCCGGCAAATCAACCGCTGAAGTATTGACCCGAAACGACGCCTCGCCGCCCTGATCTGTCAGAAGAACAAGCCACACCGGAGATCCCGACAAATCAAATTCTTCTCTGAGATGATCAAATACATATTCCGGTCTTTGCTCAAAAAATCTTTTCAGATAATAATGGTATTGATCGATATCAACTCCCGCCTGGAAGCGTTCCGTATACATCTCATAAGATGCCGCCATATTGTCCGTTTTTTCCTCAATATAAGGCCAAATGCAATCTTCTCTCCATATCGTATTATATAAATCCATATAAGTAACGACAAACCGTTCGCGGAATGCTTCATGTTCCATCAGAGCCTGCGCAATCGGATCAGCCTGCCAGGACATTCTCAGTCCCGTATGAAATGTATCCACATAAGGCTCAAACATTGTTGACTCGATATCGTAAACCGCCCATCGCCATTTCCCGTCTTCCTTTTCGCCGGGCCCTTCTTCTATGCTGCGGTAGCACTTCGCATTATAATTCAGCCAGTCGAGATTGTTCAGATAAAGCATTGCGGCATAATAATCCACAAAACTCTGCATATCGATCATTTCGCACAGCTTTTCATATACAGCCTTTTCCGATTTATCCGGAACAGAATCCAAATACGCCAAAACCTCCGGCGGATTGGCGCCTTCATATATCTGAAGGTTATCCGCTCCAATGCCGTAACGGTTCTCAAAGTAGTATTCGTCATATACTTCCTCCAACAGATATATTCCCCAGTATTCTCCGTCGAGAAAAACATTGCAATAACGAAGCGACTGCGTTGCCATATTTCTGTCGGAAAGATTTTCTGCGATCAGGACGTCTCTGAGCTTTGTCGGATCCGTGTTCGTATAAAGGAAAAATTTATGAACGGCCTTACCTTCTTCAAAAATTCCTTCTATCGTATTGCTGCCGCCGTACATTTCCCGCGCATAGACCGAAAAGGCTTTCTGCACACAATGTCTTGTCATATTACCGCGAATCCTGATTCCGACTTCCTGCTCCAGAATACATGTGCCGTTTTCGTCAAAAATTTCGAGGCTTGCGGGACGTTCGGATCGTTTCCCTCGTATCTGATAATTGGCGTCTTTGATGGCCGCTCCGTCTTCCCAGACAGACATTTCGTCATCATATTTTTCTCCCAGCACATAAATGCCTTCTTCCCTGTCAAATAAATGATAAGGATCTGATACGAGAGAAACCGTATACATCTCCCGGCGCCATGCCGCATTCTCTCTCCCCACGATATAGGAATTGGTCACTACGCCGCTCTTTTTCCCATCCGCGTCAATCGCAACGGCACGCACAATCATGATTTTTTCTATCGGCTCTTCGGGCGGTGCTGTCCTCTCCGGGTCAAAATCGTTTCTTTCGGCATAAATATTGGGTTCTTCCGACACATCCCTGATCAGAATGGGCTCCTCATATAAAATGCTTCTTTCATCCGGCTCGCTGCCATCCAGCGTATAATAAACACGGCCGCCGGACGGTGCCCGCAATTCCAGTTCAAATTCATCTTCATAAAAACCGCATTCTGCCGAGAAAACCGGCTCTTCCGTCTTCCCCGGAACCGGTTTTGCCTGATTATTGGAAAAACAATAAGTTCGTTCCGTAATGCCCCACTCGCGGCCGGCGTCCGTCAGACGGCTCCAGGTCGTATTAATTTCCAGCGCCGGAACGGAAACCACATCTATGACTGCTATCCGGTTCGAAAGATATAACGTTTCACCGGCCGCCTTAATCCCAAAATTAAGGTATCCTTCCTCTCCGGTCATCTCTTCGCATTCGCTGTGAATCACATAATAACTTCCCGGCAGCAATGTTACTGCCGGGAGACTGCATTTATATAAATCATCTTCATCGTCAGAAAGATAATAGTTCCCAAGATCGATAGGGTCGTCTGAAAAATTATACAGCTCTATCCAGTCGCCTGACAGTTGTGTTCCGGCAAGAGAATCCGGGAAAAAATCGCTGCATACTTCATTGATGCAGATCCCGTACGAATTGCAGAATCTGTTCCATTCGGCGTCCTCCGTAAAATAGTGCACACACGCCAGAACCACAATATAAACCGCCAGCGCACCGGCCAGTGCGAAATATTTTCGGTTCCTCATACTTATCTCCTTATCTGATTCACCGGATATCTGACACCATCTGCCGGAATATGAATCTCTTCCCGGCTCCGTTCAGTAAAACCCGATCAGGCTCTGAGTTCCCCGTCATGGCTGAGGCAGTTTACCTGTGTAAGCTGTTCCATCTTATTCAGTTCCCCAAGCAGCGCTTCCTTGTTTTTGGGGCATATTTCAATGATCAGCTCCACTTCACCGTTTTTAACGCATCTCGCCTTTTCTTTATAAGATTTGCATTGGCCGCCGATCGTCCGGTACAGCTGTTCGTAGTCAAACTGCTTATTCTGGCTGCGCAGTACAAGCAGTTCCGGTGTTTTAATCGTTGGAACCATATTCATTACAAGAAGAAGAACAGTCATCACAATACATAAGATGAAACCGAGCACATACAATCCTACGCCGACAATAATCCCCACACTGATCGACCAGAATAAATACAGCAGATCCATCGGATTTTTTACTGCATTTCGAAATCTTACGATGGACAACGCTCCGATCATACCGAGCGAAACAAGCAGATTGGACTGCATCGCAATCATGATCGCGGCCACAATAACAGGCAGCCCGGCCATCGTGATATTCAGATCTTTCGAGTAAAAAGCCGATTTCGCCGATAATTTATATACGATAAAAATATAAATTCCTGTCAGACAGGCAAGCACGAGAATCAGGATAACAGCTCCCGCTGATAAACCGTTCCCGCCGCCGATCGCTTCTATCACACTGTTTTTAATCACATCTTTTACTGACATACTTCTTTTCCTCCATCTGCCTTTTCATTGGTATCTCTCTTTGCACAGCTGATATTTCGAATAGGACGTCTGCTGCATGTTTCCAAGTTCCAACAGCTGTAATATGAATCCCGGTATCAGTTCATCATATTTCATTTCCACGATTTTATCCTGCTCCTGCAGAAAATCATACGGCGTATCCGGCTTTCCAAAGCATTCCACCAGATTACAGCTTCTGATATTCCTGTCCAGCGTAATGCGGACATTCCCCGGCTCATAGACATACGCTTTTCTCTCATATGTCACAACCAGCCTGGGCCTCAAAGCCTCTGTCCGTATTGCCAGATTGAATAAAGCCGCCGGGTCTTCCATCGTCGGCAGACTCTCTATGCAGTCGCCCCGCATTAACTTCCGCATCTCTTCTTCCGTAATGCTTTTCGATTTCTTTCTGACTTTATCATCCAGCTTTTCTTTCACTTCCAGTTTAATCGTATCGAACGAATGATTATAAATCCGAATACGGTATTTTCTGCGGATACGGTTTCCCTGCAGCGTATCGAAGTATCCCGATTCTCTCAGATCATCAAAATACAGGCTGCTCACACTGTACCCTTCCGGGCCGCCCTCATTGAAATCCGGTTTTAAAACGCATTCCAGTCTTTTTTGCAGACAATACATCTTATCTTCTTCGCAACTGAATTTATTTTCAACACGATACATACCGTATTCGATCCTTCCTTCCGCTCATTTGTGCATTCCCCGGTTTTCTCAGATAATCCGCCGGATCGTAATAATACTCCTGTAAGTCGCCGATTCCGTCTTAATGCCCGTCCGCTCCGTACTGGCATGCACAATTCTTCCGTTGCCGATATAGATCGCAACATGGCCGCCGTAATAGATAATATCGCCCGGCTGCGCCTCTGCGTAGGAAACGCTCCGTCCGACGCCGGACTGCGCATAGGAACTTCGCGGCAGGGAATATCCGAAATTTTTATAGACCGCAAGCACGAAACCGGAACAGTCCGCACCGTTCGTCAGACTGGTTCCGCCGGCCACATAAGGGTAGCCGACATACTGACAGGCGAAGTTGGCGATTTCCTGTCCTTTGGCGCTTCCGGAAGAGGATGAGGAAGGCTTCTCCTGCTGCGAATCCGAACTTTTGTTCGAATCACTATTAGAATCATTGTCCGAATTACCTTCCGAACCGTTCTGTTCTTCTCCTGTCTGTCCCTGCTGCGCAAGGAGACGATCCTGTTCTGCCTTCTGGCGTTCTTCTTCCTCTTTTCTCTTTCGTTCCTCTTCTTCTCTCCGTTTCCGCTCCTCTTCTTCCAGCTGTCTGATCTGAGCGGTTTCCTGTTTGATCTTCGTCGTATAAGCAGCCGCCTGCTGCTTCGCCTGCGCCAGCATAACCGAATAATTTTCGTACTCTTCTTTTTTCTGCGCGAGCACTTCTTCCAGATAAGCCTCTTCGTCCTCCAGCTCGTACTGAGAAGTCTGAAGCTCGGATTTTTCCTCTTCCAGCCTGTCCTGCAGCGCGGCAACCTGTTCCACCGTTTCCTGATATTCGGTCAAAAGTTTCCTGTCGTATTCATAAACCTTTTCCACATATTCCGCTTTATTGAGCATATCGCTGACATTCAGGGATTCCGTAAAAAGCTGCAGATAGGAAGTATCGCCCCGTTCATACATGAACCGAATGCGGATTTTCATAGTCTCATACTGCTCGTCCTTCACCGCTACCGCCGTATCATAATCCGCCTGCGTTACCGCAATCTGCTCTTCTTTTTCCCGAATGGCTTCCTTGATCAGATTGATATCCGTCAGAAGGCCTACCATTTCTGCATCCAGCTCTTCGATCTCACTCCCGATATCGGCCTGTGCGCCCTTATAATCGGAAATCTGCTGATTGACGTTGTCAAGCTGCTTCTCATTTTCTTCTTTCTGCTGCTGCAAATCGGAAATAGTCGTGGCATAAACGGGTTCCGCTGCCGCCGTAACAAGCGTGAGAACCATTACCACACTGATAAATCTCAGGAATCTTTTTTTCACATGTGTAAAATTGCCTGTCATTGATGACCATGCCTTTCTCTGAGCTGCAAGCCTTTATAACTCTGTGTAAAGTCCTTTTCCGTGTTAAAGTTCACAGTTTTTGACCGTTCTCGGGAACGGAATGACGTCTCTGATATTGCCCATGCCGGTCAGATACATTACGCAGCGCTCGAACCCGAGTCCGAATCCCGCATGCCTTACGGAACCGTATTTGCGCAAATCCAGATAGAACTGATAGTCTTCTTTGTTCAGGCCCATGTCATCCATTTTCTTCTCAAGCGTTTCCAGGTCATCCTCTCTCTGGCTTCCGCCGATAATTTCGCCGATGCCCGGAACAAGGCAGTCCATTGCCGCGACCGTTTTCCCGTCCTCGTTCAGTTTCATATAAAAGGCCTTAATTTCCTTAGGATAATCCGTTACAAAAACAGGTTTCTTAAATTCCTGTTCCGTCAGATAACGTTCGTGTTCTGTCTGTAAATCACATCCCCAGGAGACTTTGTATTCAAATTCGTCATTGTGCTTTTCCAAAATATCGATCGCCTCGGTATAGGTCACATGTCCGAAATCGGAATTTAAAACATGCTGCAGTCTTTCGATCAGTCCCTTATCCACGAACTGATTAAAGAAATTCATTTCCTCCGGCGCATTTTCCAGCACATAACGGATTACATGTTTGAGCATGGCCTCCGCCAGCATCATATCATCCGTCAGATCCGCAAAGGCTATTTCCGGCTCAATCATCCAAAATTCCGCCGCATGCCTTGTCGTGTTGGAATTTTCCGCCCGGAAAGTCGGCCCGAAAGTATATACGTTTTTAAAAGCAAACGCATAGGTCTCCACGTTCAACTGTCCGCTCACCGTCAGGCTGGTCTGTTTTCCAAAAAAGTCCTGGCTGTAATCTACGCTTCCGTCTTCCTTCTTCGGAAGATTCTCCGGATCGAGCGTCGTCACCTGGAACATCTCGCCCGCGCCTTCACAGTCGCTGCTCGTAATAATCGGCGTATGCACATAAACGAATCCTCTTTCCTGAAAAAAAGTATGAATCGCATAAGCGATCATGGAACGCACGCGGAAAACCGCCTGGAACGTATTGGTTCTCGGTCTTAAATGAGAAATCGTTCTCAGGTATTCAAAGCTGTGTCTCTTTTTCTGCAGCGGATAGTCTGCCGTGGAAGCACCTTCTATTATGATTTCTTCCGCCTGCATCTCAAAAGGCTGCTTCGCCTGCGGCGTCGCAACAATTTTTCCTCTCGCCACGATGGCGGAACCCACGTTCAGTTTGGAAATCGTCTCAAAATTATCGAGTCCGTCGCCGTATACAATCTGCAATGTTTCAAAAAAGGTCCCGTCGTTTACGACGATAAAGCCAAAGGTTTTGGAATCTCTGATGCTCCTGACCCAGCCGCCGACCGTCACTTCCCTGTCGATATAATCCTCTCTGTTCCGATATAAATCTTTAATATCCGTTAAATCCATTTTCATTTCCGCCTTTCTTACTTAATATATCTGCATCGCTTCTGCTTCTATTGCGGCGCATTTATTACCGCATTGCTTTTCAAAAATTCCATGACCTTGTCCGACATGAGATATTCATAAAAAACTTCTTCGCCCACTTCTTCCTTGAAAGCCTCCACCGAATCATAGCCGAAATTCGTTACCTCTTCTTCCATCGCCTTCGCTATTTCTTCTTTGGACGGGCTCAGACCTTCCGTATCCGCAATCGCCTGAAACATAATATACTGCTGTGCCATCGTCGTCGCGTCCTCCTGAAAGACCGCCATATAGGATTCCGTATCCATATTGTAGTAATTCATCATAAAAGTATCCAGACTCACGCCATAGGCAGCAGCCTGCGCCGTCATGGATTCCAGCAGCATGTTCTGATACCGTTCCACCATTTCGGCCGGCGGCTCGCTGAAAATACTGTCCGCCATAACAGCCTTTGTGATATCGCTTGCTACCGCATCATCATACAGGCTGACAGCCTCTTCATAGAACGCATCATACACATAAGCGCGCAGTTCCTCTACCGTGCCGCACTCTTCAATGCCGAATTCCTGCACCAGCTCGTCCGTCAGCTCCGGCGTCTCCGCAATCGAAATGCTGTTCACCGTTACTTCAAAGACCACCGCTGCGCCCGCAAGATCGGGGTTGGGCTTATATTCAGCCGGAAATGTCAGATCAAGCGATACCGTATCGCCGACGTTTGTCCCGATCAGCCCGTCTTCAAACCCGGCGATAAAACTGCCGGAACCGATCGTCAGATCAGCGCCCTGTGCCGTACCGCCCTCGAATGCCACGCCGTCGCGGTAACCGGCATAATCGATATTGACCGTATCGCCCTCCTGCACCGTCGTTCTGTCCGTCACTTCTGTCATGACGGTCCGCTGCGTGCGGAGATATTCGATATAACTGTCCACATATTCATCCGTAACTTCCGGCTCCGGCTGTGTCACTTCGACGCCCTTATACGCGCCGAGCGTCACATAATCGGAAGCCTTTATGCCGCTCAGATAAGCGGTATCCTTCCCACAGGCGGACAGCATGCCGGCAAGCAGCACAGCCGCAGCCATCAATAAAATTTTCTTTTTCATCATCAAATGCCTTTCTTTTCGTTTCATATTCTGCAATACCGTACCCGAAAAACGAATACTCAATCAGAATACCACAAAACCGCCGCGCTTAAAAGGGGTTGGGCAAGTTTTTTTACGGACAGCCCCGTAAATTTATTAACCATTCGCTTGCCTATTGTCCGAATCAATGTTAAAATATGGAATGCAGACGCAAGTAAATTTTGGAGGTATCTATATGAGTACATGGGCAATTGTATTGTTGGTTATTTTGGCCGTTCTTGTTATTGCTATTGTCGTTCTGTATTTTATCGGAAGAAACATGCAGAAAAAGCAGGAAGCGCAGCAGGCACAGATCGAGGCGATGAAGCAAACCGTCTCCATGCTGATTATCGATAAGAAACGGATGAAAATAAAAGAGGCGGGACTGCCCCAGGCCGTTATCGACCAGACACCCCGGCTGCTTCGGAATTCCAAACTTCCCGTCGTGAAAGCCAAAGTCGGTCCGCAGATCATGACGCTGATTTCCGAAGAAAAAATTTTCGATTCCATTCCTGTGAAAAAGGAAGTAAAGGCCGTTGTCAGCGGCATCTATATTACCGACGTGAAAGGCATCCACGGAAAGATTGCTCCGGCGCCGCCGAAGAAAAAAGGCTTTTTCAAGCGTGCTGTTGAAAAAGCGCAGGAAAAAGCCGGTGCAAAACCCATTAAATAAATTTTTCGACGCTGCCCTTTGATCTGATATCCAGAACAATCCGGCAGTCCGCAAGATATTCATAATTAACATCCAGCGCATAATCCACATCCACCGCGATTCTTTCAGATTCCTGTGTGATGTGGATTTTTCGCGTATCGATTCCGATCAGAATATTTCCATAGGGCGTGTTGTAACTGGTCATGTTTTTCCGGTTCTCTTCAAAAATCATATGTACGTTGACGGCTCCGCTCCTCGTCAGTTCCAGCACATGTTCCCCGAATTTAATCCGGTTTTTCACGGGTCCCGTGATTCCCTCCATCACTTCATCGAACAGCACATAATGGTTCCCGTTCTTTTCATAATAGCTCCCCGGCATGATCGTTTCGATCTTCTCGGCATCCGTGTCGCTCTGATCGAACTGTAAACCGCGCAGGGAAATCAATACGTCTTTTGTCATCTTGCCCCTCTCCGAACTTATTCAGCATTTGAAAACCGAAATTATCATCCGATTTTCAACCTAAAATTCTTCTATATGAATTACTTTTGCGGAAAGAATCCCATAGGACAGAATGGAATTGGCGAACCGCTGGAATTTGTCCGCCGCATCGCTTACAAAAAAGCGGTACAGTTCCGTCCCGAGTCCCGGCTTCTGTTCGCTTTCCAGCCCCTTCTCTTTCAGCAGCCGTTTTAATGCCCTGGCCGTCTCATAGGCCGGATTTACAAGGCTGACCTCTTCTCCCATGATTCTTCCTACCGTGGAACGAATCAGCGGATAATGCGTACAGCCGAGAATCAGCGTGTCAATGCCGCTGTCGATCAGCTCCGACAAATATCTTCCGGCAATTTCATCCGTTACCGGGTCTTCCCACAGCCCTTCTTCCACAAGCGGCACAAACAGCGGACATGCCTTACTGATCGTTCTGACATTTCTGTCACTTTCTTCTATGTACCTTTTATATATGCCGCTGCTGATCGTCGCTTCCGTTGCGATTACGCCGATTTTTCCGTTACGGGTCGCCTCCAGCGCCGTAACGGCTCCGGGTCTCACCACATCGATGATCGGAAGATCCGTTTCCGCTTCCAGCGCTTCCAGCGCGCAGGCGCTTGCCGAATTGCAGGCGATCACAATCGCCTTGACCTGTTGTGTCTGCAGAAAACGCACGATCTGTCTGGAATACTTTGTAATCGTCTCCGGCGATTTACTGCCGTAAGGCACTCTCGCCGTGTCGCCGAAATATACGATTCTTTCATTTGGAAGCTGGCGCATGATCTCCCGTGCCACCGTCAGGCCGCCTACTCCCGAATCAAAAACGCCTATCGGCGCATTATGAAGCATTTCTTTCTCATTCATCTCAAATACGGACTCCCGCTGTTTCTATTTTATATAACCGGACTGCTCCAGCCACTCGAGCAGCCTGCTCTTTACTATAACCTGTTCTTCCCCGGCCTGCAAGAGGCTGCCGCAATTTTCTTCCTCCAATAAATCCGCCGGGCTGTCCGTCAGACCGGATTTCCGGTATGCCGCATCCCCATTTTCCGCGCCGTCGCCGGTTTCACATACCGCTTCGTAAGTATCCTGCGGAAAACACAATTCCGGGTACAGCACGCACCACCATACGAAAGCGCCCGCCAAAAGAGCTGCTGCCCGCAGGCCGGACTCTTTACCCGCTTTTTTTAAATATGCGGCGCTCAGTTCCAACCGTTTCAGGCTGTTCCTTATTTTCAGCTCATTCGTTGTCTTCAGGCCGCTCACTGTTTTCAGCTCATTCACTGTCTTCAGGCCGCTCACTGTCTTCAGCTCATTCGCTGTCTTCAGGTCAATCACTGTCTTCAGGTTGTTCGCTATTTTGTTTATCATCGTTTCATTCTCCTTGCCTCCGCGCCTTATGGCCCGGTCTTTTAAGGAGTATTCCCGATAATGAAGCGTCTATTCCGACTGTTTCCTGCTGTTTTCTTCTTTTACTGCGGTCCCGGGATTCAGCTTTCAGTCTGCTTTCGCGATGTTCTCTGCCCGGAGCTGTCTGATAATGGACTTCTCCTGATTATCGATATGCAGCTTTGTCGCCCTGGCCGCCCCTTCCTTATCCTGACGGATAATGCTTTCATAAATCATTCTATGCTCTTCCACCAGATTATTATGCTGGTTCTCGTCTTTGATGTATTCAAAACGATACCGGTACATCTGCTCCGACAGATTGTTAATCAGCTGAATCAGCCGCCTGTTCCTCGTCGCCGCAACGATGATGTCATGCAGCGCCACATCCGCGGCCGCAATGATCGTCGCATCCGACGTGGCAGTCGCCTTTTCAAACTCGTCGCAGGCCGCTTTCAGCTTCTGTTTCTCTTCTTCCGTAATCCGGTCGCAGGCAAGTTCCGCACAGAGCGCGTCAAGCGCCCGCCTGACCTCCAGCACATCCCGCAGACTCTTCTCCGTGATCTGAGCCACTTCCGCGCCCCGTCTCGGCATCATGATAACGAGCCCTTCCAGCTCCAGCTTCCGGATTGCCTCCCTGATCGGCGTTCTGCTGACGCCGAGCTGATTCGCCAGGTGAATTTCCAGCAGCCGTTCCCCCGGCTTTAATTCTCCTGTCAGAATTGCCTTTCTGAGCGTATTAAAAACCACATCCCGCAAGGGAAGAAATTCGTCCATATCCGCCTGAAACTGAACCCCCATATTACACACCCTTTCCTGACCGGACCTTTCGGCCTTACGCATGGAATGACGTCACAAAAACCTGACCGGCCATTCCCCGCTCTTTGATCTGCTCCGCCGCCTTCCGCGCAGTTTCTTCTTCCGCAAAAATCCCGAAAACAGTCGGACCGCTGCCGCTCATCAGCGCATTTTCGGCGCCCGCCGCTTTCATCAGTTCCTTTATCCCGTCGATAACCGGATATTCCCGTACCGTGACGGTTTCCAGCACATTCCCCATACGCTCCGTAATGCCGCTCAGACTTCCGTTTCTGATTGCCGCTTCCATTCCGTCTATATCCGGATGAAAAGCCAATGTATCGGCATGCAGATTTTCATATACGAATTTTGTCGAAACATCGATATCCGGCTTTGCCACCGTCAGAACACACGGAGGCGGCGCAGGCAGCTTTGTTAAAACTTCCCCGATGCCTTCCGCCAGCGCCGTTCCCCCCATCAGACAATAGGGAATATCCGCACCCAATTTCACCGAAAGAGCCTGCAGCCGCTCCAGCGGATAACCCAGTTCCAATAAGTCATTCAATCCCAGAAGCGCTGCTGCCGCGTCGGTGCTTCCCCCCGCCATTCCGGCCGCGATGGGAATCCTTTTTTCCAGAAAAATTTCCACACCCGGAGAAATCCCGGCTTCCGCAAACAGCATTTCCGCCGCCCGGCAGATCAGATTGCCTTTTCCGGTATCCAGTCCCGCTCTGTCAATTTTCAGTTCTATGCCCGGCTCTTCTTTTCGTGTAAAAGTCAGCGTATCATACAGTCCGATCGTCTGCATAATCATTTTTACTTCATGATAACCGTCTTCCCTTCGCCGGAGCACATCCAGCCCCAGATTGATTTTCGCATATGCGTTCCGCACGATTCGTTCCATATAATACTCCGTTCTTACGCAGTCCGCGGCCTGCCGCCGCATTGCCGTATTTTATTGTATATTGTATTCAAAACATAGATTGTACTTAATTTTATACAATCCCGGATTGTTTGTCAATGCTCCGGCGTGTATAATAAGGTAAATACCCGCTGTCTGAGTAAAAAAGAACGAACTTTACCCGATGAAAAGATTAATGGCTGAAGGAGAATGGAATGATGAAACTGAATCAAACAAAACTGGCCCGCATTGCGGACTTATTACAGGAAATGGTGGAAACGCAGTTTGTCACGGGCATTAACTGCATGGTCTTACAGGACGGCCAGGAACAATGTTATTACGAAGCCGGATTCCAGGACAGCGCAAATCAGATTCCGATCGCACGGAATACGATTTTCAGGCTGTATTCCATGACCAAACCGATTACCTCCGCAGCTGTCATGATGTTACTGGAAGAGGGAAAACTCGATCTTCTGGAACCGGTCCAAAAATATCTGCCCGGCTTCCGTAACCAGTGTGTCGTCAGAAATGGGATGATTACCCCTGTTTCCCACCCCGTTACCATACAGAATCTTCTGAATATGACTTCCGGCCTCACTTACGGAGGTGAAAATTCCATCACGGAAGTACGGACCGAAGCCCTGTTCCGGGAAGCCACGGATAAGCTGTTCTCTTCCGCACCGATTTCAACGGTCGAATTTATGAATCGGCTCGGCGGGATTCCGCTGGCATTTGAACCCGGTGCAAGATGGCAGTACGGCGCTTCCGCGGATGTTCTCGGCGCAATTGTGGAAGTCGTATCCGGTATGCGTTTCGGTGAATTTCTGCAAAAAAGGATTTTTGAACCGCTCGGCATGAAAGACACGGCCTTCTATGTCCCCAAAGACAAGCAGTCCCGCCTTTCCAAAGTATATGAAGAAACGCCCGATGGGCTGAAAACATACTATGGTTCCCATCTCGCAGTCCAGAACCGGATGGAATTTGAACCCGCTTTTGAATCCGGCGGCGCCGGACTCGTTTCTACGATTGACGATTATGCGGCTTTTGCCCAGATGCTGTTACATAACGGTTCCTTCCGCGATACCCGGCTGCTCTCTCCCAAAACGGTAGAGTTTATGACCGGCGCCCGCCTGAACCCCGCCCTGCAGGACTATGTAAATCAGTGGGAAAACTTGCCCGGTTATACTTATGCCAACCTTCTGCGCATAATGATCAGCCCGGATACCGCCGTTTCCATGGGAAGCCGCGGCGAATACGGGTGGGACGGATGGCTCGGTCCCTATATGACAAACGATCCGGCCAACCGGCTGACACTCCTGATCATGCAGCAGAAAACCAATTCCGGCACCACAGAGTATACGAGGAAAATTCGGAATCTTGTATTTTCGGCACTCTCATAAATCGCCGCCCGGCAGCGGCGATTACGAGAATGCTACGCATTCTCACCTGCAATGGGTTACACAACGGCGTCTTCTTTAACACTAAAAAAATTCGCCCCCCGGCAGCGGCGATTACGAGAATGCTCCGCATTCTCACCTGCAATGGGTTACGAATTAAAAATCCCGTCAGCAGAAGGTTCTGTCTGACGGGATTTTTGATTCTGTTTCCTGTTCGGTATGATACAATAATCCTTATACCTTTCCGGTTTCCGGGATTAGTTTGTCGTATCCGTCGTTGTATTCGATGATGTGTCTGTTGTCGTCTTTGCGTCTTCAGCCATCTTATCGAAGCCTGCCATAACAGCATCGTAAGTCTTCTGGGAAATCTCCGGCAGTTTGCCGCCCCATGTATCCTCAGCCTGCTTATAGCCTTTCTTAAACGCTTCTCTCATCTCTTCAATCTTGCTCGGGTCACCGCCTGTCAGTGCGGTAGCAAAATCCAGGATTCTTTCGGATGTCTGTTTTACGCCCCAGTAGCCGTCCTCCGCAACATCCTTCTGCGCCTGTAACTTCGTAGCTTCATCCACTTCAAGCTTACCGCCCGCAAGGATGCTCCAAATGCCGTTTGCGCTGTTAAACGTCTGTCCCTGTTTGGTCATCAGCTGTTCAACGATGTTCTGCAGCTGTTTCTGTCTTTCTTCCTGATCCGCTTTCATTTTGGAAACAAGCGCGGTATTCTGCGTATAAGTCTTCTTCGTCGAATCTGTCGGCTTTTCATTGGAAGGCTCATAAACAGCGCCGGTATCTTCTTTCTTCGATGTTTCATCCGTTGTTGTCTTGTCTGTTGTCTGCCCCGGCGCCTTTACATCGGTCTGGCTTGTCTTAAAAGCATCATATGTGCCGGCAGCTCCGGTAACTCCATTTACACTCATGTTTATCCCTCCTTGGAAATTTTATCTTAATTGCACGAAGTCGTCCGACTCCGCTATTTCTGTATATTATATCGTACCGTTTGACCGTAAATATTAGGGGATGCAGGAATAATTTTCTAATTTTCCGGTCCCTTTCATGACAAATAAAGTGCCGTTCCTTACCATTGAGGCGTACCGGCCGTATGCTTTTTTGTAAAATCTTTCATCTGCCGCTATTTCTTTTTCCCGCAAAATGCTATACTTGAAAAAAGACAGCAAAATGCCGGATATCGCGCAGACTGCGGAAAGGACATGATTACTGATATGATTGAAAACAACAAGGTGAAAAAAATTTTATACGGCGGGGATTATAACCCCGAACAATGGCCGGAAGAAACCTGGGAGGAAGACATGCGTCTTCTGAAACTGGCCCATATCGACGTCGTTACCTTAAATGTTTTCAGCTGGGCCTCTTTACAGCCGGAAGAAGACGTTTATCATTTTGAAAAACTCGACAGCATTATGGAAATGGTTCATCGGCACGGCCTGAAAGTATGTCTCGCCACTTCCACAGCCGTTCATCCCGCCTGGATGGCCAGAAAATATCCCGATATTCTCCGGACAGAGTTTAACGGCATGAAGCGCAAATTCGGCGGCCGCCACAACTCCTGCCCGAACAGCCGGACTTACCGGAAATACGCGCCGGCTCTGGCCGCAAGGCTTGCCGAACGCTACCGGGATTATGACAATATCGTGGCGTGGCACATTTCCAATGAATTTGGCGGCGTCTGCTACTGCGAAAACTGCGAGCGGCGTTTCCGGGAATGGCTGAAAGAGAAATACCGGACGATCGAAGAAGTCAACCGCGTCTGGGATACCGCTTTCTGGGGACATACTTTTTATGACTTTGACGAGATCGTAACCCCCAATCTGCTATCCGAGCATTTTGCGCCGGACAGAACGACTTTCCAGGGTATTTCGCTGGATTACAGGCGTTTTAATTCCGAAAGCATCCTGGACTGCTACCGGCTGGAATATGACGCCCTCCACGCCGTCACGCCGGATATTCCGATTACGACAAACCTGATGGGAACGTTTCCCGATCTGGATTATCAGATGTGGGCAAAATACATGGATTTCATATCCTGGGACAACTATCCTGCCAATGATACGCCCATCGAGGAAACGGCCATGCGGCATGATCTGATGCGCGGCCTGAAGCAGGGAAAGCCTTTTGCCCTGATGGAGCAGACGCCGAGCGTCACCAACTGGCTTCCCTATAATGCGCTCAAGCGTCCCGGCGTCATGCGTCTCTGGAGCTATCAGGCTGTCGCGCACGGCGCGGATACCGTCATGTTTTTCCAGATGCGGCGCAGCACCGGCGCCTGTGAAAAATATCACGGAGCCGTTATTGACCATGTCGGTCATGAACACACGAGAGTTTTTCGGGAAATTGCAGAGCTCGGTGCGGAACTGGAAAAAATAGGCTCTCTGACGCTGGGAGCACGCACCGACGCCAAAGCCGCCATCCTTTTCGACTGGGACAACTGGTGGGCGGCCGGCTATTCTGCGGGGCCCAGCATCAATCTCCGCTACTGCGATGAAATCCTGAATTACTACAAAGCCTTTCACAACCTGAATATCCCCGTGGATATCATCGGCGTGGAAGACGATCTGTCCGGCTACGCGCTCGTGGCCGCACCGCTTTTATATATGGTGAAATCGGGGCACGATGAAAAGCTCCGCAGCTTCGTACAAAACGGCGGGCATTTCCTGACCACTTTTTTCAGCGGCTACGTGGACGAACACGATCTTGTCACCGTGGGCGGTTATCCGGGCAGACTCCGGGATATTCTCGGCATCTGGGTGGAAGAAGAGGATGCTCTGCCGGAAGATGCGGCAAATCGTTTTACCTATGGCGGAATCACTTATCCCGCGGTCCTGATCTGTGACCTTCTGCATACCGAGGGTGCCGAATCCCTCTGCTCCTATGAAAAAGACTTTTATAAGGGAATGCCGGTGCTGACCCGCAACCGGTTCGGAAAAGGTCTCGCCTACTATATGGCGGCCCGCTCCAATGCGGATTTTTACCGCCGCCTGATCGGCGATATCTGCAGAGAAGCCGGCATCGAACCCATTATCGGACAGCTTACCGAAACGCCCGGACTCATAGAAGTCACAAAACGGCGGAATCGGAACGGTACTTTCCTGTTCTTCTTAAACCATGACACCGAAGAACATGAAATCCCGTTAAACTGCGCCGGAACGGATATCCTGACGGATACGGATTACCGCGCGGGCGATCTGATGAAGCTGAACGCAAAAGGAACCGCAATCATACTGGTCAGAGAATAAATTGAAGCGGGCGGCTGCGAAACAACGTATCTTTCACAATCGTCCGCATATCTCAGAAAAAAAGAAGGGAGTTATGCTATGAAAATCACTGACACCAAAACCTACCTGGCACAGATTCGGGAAGTTATCGACAACGGCCGCTACCACGACGACTGGGCCTCCCTGACGGATTTTGCCATGCCCGCATGGTTTGAAAAAGCCAAGTTCGGCATCTTCATCCACTGGGGCGTTTACAGCGTTCCGGCCTTTGCCAACGAATGGTATTCCCGGAATATGTATATTCAGGGCTCTCCGGAATTTGAGCATCATGTCAAAACCTATGGCCCTCATAAAGACTTCGGCTATAAAGACTTCATCCCGATGTTTACGGCCGACCGGTTCGACCCTGATTTCTGGGCGGATACCTTCGCAAAATCAGGTGCAAAATATATCGTTCCGGTAGCCGAACATCACGACGGCTTCCAGATGTACGACAGCGATTTGTCGGTATATAACGCGGCCCAAATGGGCCCGAAACGGAACATTCTCGGAGAACTGAAAGACGCGTTTGAGAAAAGAGGACTGATCTTTGGCGCTTCCTCCCACCGGGCCGAGCATCTCTGGTTTATGGGCAACGGCAAAGACTTCGAGAGCGACATCAAAGATCCGCTGAAATGGGGCGACTTCTACTGGCCTTCCTTGCAGGAACAGCCGGAACACCAGAACCTTTTTGCCAAACCTTATCCGACAGAAGAATTTCTGGAAGACTGGATTTGCCGCACCTGCGAGATCATCGACCGCTATCAGCCCAAAGTTCTCTATTTCGACTGGTGGATTCAGCATGAAGGTTACAAGCCCGGCCTGCGTCAGATCGCCGCATACTACTATAACCGGGGCCTGGAATGGGGCTTCCCCACCGCCATCTGTTATAAGCATGACGCGATGGCTTTCGGCAGCGCCATCGTGGATGTGGAACGCGGCAAGTTCGCGGATACGAAACCGTACCACTGGCAAACGGATACATCGGTCATGCGAAATTCCTGGTGTTATACCACTTCCCTGGACTATAAGAGCAGCAATGAACTGATCTGTTACCTTGCAGACGTAGTCAGCAAAAACGGCAACCTCCTCCTGAACATCGGACCGAAAGCCGACGGTTCTTTTACCGAAGAGACTGCCGCCATTTTAAAAGATATCGGTTCCTGGCTCGCTGTAAACGGAGAAGCCATCTATAACAGCAAACCCTGGCGTTACCCCGCAGAAGGCCCGACGAAAGAAATCGAAGGACAGTTCAGCGACGGTTCCGCCACCGCCTATACAAGCAAAGATTTCCGCTTTACCGCAGGAAATGGCTGCATTTATGCCATCTGCATGCAGTATCCGGCGGACGGCCGGGTAACGGTTCAGGCGCTTGGCAAGAGTCATGACGCCAACAAGCCGAACTTCCACGGCATTATCCGGAAGGTCAGCCTTCTGGGCTTCGATGAACCCATCGATTTCCGGACGGATGAAAACGGCCTTCACTTTACCACCACCGGCTTAAAAAGCGAATTTCCGGTTGTAATTAAGGTTGTGGTGGAGTAGCGGCGTATTCTTACTGAAAGATTACTTCCCGCATCCACATATCCGCAAGCGCAATCCAGGACGTACATTCTTTTTCCGTGCCGCTTCCGTCGGCGCACATCGTGCGTTCATCCGCGAGGGCGAGCCCATGGCCGCCCTTCGCATAAAGGTGCAGTTCCACCGGGATATTGTGTCTGCGCATCGCAAGCGTCAGCAGCAGAGAATTTTCGGCGGGTACGGAACCGTCCGCATTCGTATGCCAGAGGAATGCCGGCGGTGTATCCGCGCTGACCTGTTTTTCCAGCGACATCTCGTCTTTGAGTTCCTCGTACTTTTCGCCGAGCAGCATATGGAAGGAATCCCTGTGCGCATATTCGCCGGAAGTAATAACCGGATAATGCAGAATCATTCCCGCCGGGCGAAGCTCTTCTGACGCAATTCCGACTTTTTCCGCCAGAAACGGCTTTTTCCAGAACATTCCATAAGAAGCGGCAAGATGGCCGCCCGCAGAGGAACCTTCCACCAGAATCCGTTCAGGGTCTACATGCCATTCCCGGCTGTGTTCTTTCACAATCTTCATGGCCGTCGCAAGTTCCAGAAGTGCGGTCGGGTACAGAACCGGATTCACCGAATAATGTAATACTGCCGCATGATAACCGAGCGCGTTCCACTGAAAGGCGATCATTTCTCCTTCCCGCTCGGATACATAACGGTAACCGCCTCCCGGGCAGATTATGATAAGCGGTCTTTCCTTTATCCGCATCGCTTCCGAATGGGAAATCAGATAAGTTGTCATTTTTGCATCCGCCGACGAGCCTTCCGCCCGGACCGGATATTCCTGATATATCATCGCAATCCTCTCTTTCCGCCGGAATGCCCGCTTCCCGGTCCGAAATTCATAAACCGCAAAGCAGGCATCCAACATAACTTTTATATTTTATAATAACACAGTTTTACGTCCCCTGTCATCCGGATTGTCAGTTCGGATGCCTGTCCTGCGGAACCATTTTCATCGGAAGACTGCGATTCGCTGATCATATGAGTCAGCCCGATTTTCACATCCGTATAGACGCTCTTCCAGCTCGCAATCCGTTCTTCCGTGTCTTTGACCATCAGCGGCCCCATCACCGGGCGCGGGTTCCTGACATAGGTTCTCGTCTCTCCCTGCCAGCTTCCGGCCGGTTTTCCATCGATCAGCACATCCACTTTACAGCCCTTTTCACTCAGCAAATGGAGCGTTATCTCTTTCGCATCCGCCGCGATCGCACAATCGCGGTAAATGAGGACTCCCTCTTTATCCGGGTCGGAAAGTTCTGCCGCGCTGTATCCGAACTGCCCTTCCGTCAGCACGATGTTCTCATAATCGTCATAGTGGTCCGCGGCAGTTTTTTTCGACATATCCCGAAGTCCCGGTTTCCCGCCCGGAATCTCAATCTGAAGCGACTGTTCTTTTGCCGTGCTGTCCGGTCCCGCAAAAATCGTGTAACAGCCCCCTTCCACCATCAGGGAACGGCTGATCACGTCATAAAACCGAAATTCATCAATGGGTACGGAAATTTCCACCCTTCTGCTCTCTCCCGGCGCAACCTGTTTCAGCCGGCGGAATCCGATCAACTGCCTTAACGGCTTTTTCACGCGGGAAGCGGGTGCGGCTCCATACACCTGCGCCACCTCGTCGCTCGTACGTTTTCCGGTATTTGTCACCGTAAAGGATACGCACAGTCTTTTCTTATCTGCCAGCTCCGCCGCCAGATCCGAATAAGCAAACGTCGAATAGGTCAGTCCGAATCCGAACGGGTAAAGCACTTCTCCGTCGAAATAGCGGTATGTACGTTTTCCTTTGATCACATCGTAATCATCGATATCGGGAAGCTGGTCATCGCTCTTGTACCAGGTCATATTCAGACGGCCGGCCGGCGCATTTTTCCCGAATATCGTCTCCGCCATTGCTTCCCCCATATCCTGACTTCCCGTCGCGCTCCACAGAATCGCAGGCAGTTTTTCCTGCGCCGCGTTCATCGCATAGGGATAATTGGATAACAGGGCAAGAATCACGTTGTGATTGGCCTGATATACCGCCTCCATCAGCTTTTCCTGTTCCGGCGGCAGTATGATGGTGCCCCGGTCCACTTCTTCCCTTGCGTTCACCATCGGGTTACATCCCAGCGCCAGAATGACCTTCTCTTTGCCTTCCGCCAGTCTGACCGCTGCTTCCACGCCGGATTCCACAATTTCCAGCGTAAAAGTCACTTCGGATAAAGCGATATCCTTTCTGGCCGATGTGGCGCTCGCTATTTCCAGCCCCACACTGGCGCCGATCTGCTCACCGCCCCGCATGGACCAGAGGCTTCCGTCTTCCCCGGCCAGAACGGGGGAACCAAATCGGTTCGTCAGCACCGCCGTTTTGTCTTCCTGTTCGTCCATATGGAAAATTTCCATCACAAACCAATCGAACGGTTCATCGATATCGGCCGCCAGTTTTCCCATCTCTTCCGGCTTCGCCTTACCGGGATAGAATCTCGTATTCATATATTTTCCCGTGCGGGCGCATTGGAAATACAGGCATCCTTCTCCCCAGTCTTTTTTGATAAATATATCCGGCTCATCGGAAAGGACAAGAGAACCGTCTTCCGCGACGGCAATTCCTTTCCCGCCGCAGCGCAGGATTACTCTGTCATAACCGTCCGCAAAGGCGATTTCCGTCCCAAGCATCTTTTCCATGCCCTGTTTCAATGTCGTTCTGCGAAGGGGTTCGCCGCAGTACCAGTCCCGATACCAGGAATCGCCTATCGGACCGACCAGCGCCAGAGAATCCGCAGACACGTTTTGATCGAGCGGAAGCATTTCTTTGTCGTTTTTCAGAAGGACGACTGATTCCCTCGATACCTGACGGCACACTTCCTGATTTTCTTCGGAATTGATGTCCGCTTCCGTTACGTTATCATAAGGATTGCGCGGTTCCCTGTCATAAATACCGAGCCTTAACTTCGTGCGGAACATATTCCGGAGCGCTTCGTCCACATCTTTCTCCGTAATCAGGCCGAATTCGAAGGCTTCCCTGGCCGCCTGTTCCACCATTTCCGGGTTATCCGACATACCGTCCACGCCGGCCTTTAAAGCCATCGCAATCGTCTCGGCATGAAGCCCGCAGTAATGGTGGAAATCAGCTACAAGCTCCGTCGCGCCGCCGTCGCAGACCGCGTGTTTTAAGCCGTATTGTTCCTTTAATATTTTTCTGACTTCCGGATTCAGCATTCCCGGAATACCGTTGATCTTATTGTAGGCCGTCATAATGGCTTCCGCACCGCCTTTTTCGATTGCCCGGCGGAACGGCTCGAGATACAGTTCGTATTTATTCCGCGGGTCGATCGACGAGTTTTTCCAGCCGCGCCCCACTTCCGTATTGTTTCCGTAAAAATGCTTGAGGGTGGATGCCGTGCGCAGATAATCGGGATCCTCCCCCTGCATGCCCTGTATATAGGCGGAAGACATTTCTCCGATCAGGAAAGGGTCTTCCCCATAGCCTTCTTCCGTCCTTCCCCAGCGTGGATCCCGCTCCAGATCTATCGTCGGCGCCCAGCGGCTGAGTCCCCTGTCCGGGTGACGGTGGTAGAGGACGCGCGCCTCCGTTCCCGTTACCGCGCCTGCCTTTTTAATCAGTTCCGTATCCCAGGTGGCGCTCATGCCGATCGGCTGTGGGAAGGATGTCGTCGTCTCCGGCCCGCCAAGATCGTTCTGATCATTTCTCGCCTCCACGCCGTGCGCCGCCTCGCCGCCTACCGACATTGCCGGAATGCCGAGCCGCTTAACCGCCGGAACTCTCGTAGCCAGCATCCCCAGCTTTTCCTCCATCGTCAGTTCCGACATCAGCCAGTCAAGCCGCTTCTCCAGGGACAGAGACACATCCCAGAAGGGCGTATTTTTCTTTACTTCCATACCGATAATCCTCCTTTTTTATTTTCCGTGTTGCAGAAAGGGCCCAACACCATAATGATATCAGACCCTTTTCTTTTCATTCTTATCTTACAATATGAAGTGTTTTACGATATAACGGCTGGTTTTCAGCCATTCCGTCCCGGTTTCTTAATTATCGATCTTATCGGCAAGGAACGCTGTCATCTGCTCATTCGCTTCATTCAGGCCGTTTGCCTCCAGCTCGGCTACCATAGCATCCCAGTTTGCATCGAAATTAGCCTGCCCGCCGGTTACGCATTTTACAAGACCGGGCCATGCGATTTCATTCAGAATATCCACTGTGTTCAGCAGATCCTGAGGAAGCTGGTAAGCCCACAGCGGAGAGTACGGAAGCAGTTCAAACTCATCGGGCTGCGGGAAGATATCGATCAGCATATCCACGCCCCATGCTTCACATGTAGCTTTCTGCTCTTCATTGTATTCAGCCTTTACGGAATCTCTTGTAATTGTCGTGTATGGCATTCCGTTCTCGTCTTCAGCGCCGTCTCCATAGATCGGGAATCCCGTATAGTTGCCGATACCGGTCTTCTTACTGTAATCCGGATCGGAGTTGGAAGCGTCGATTTCTTCCTGCGTGCGATATCTCATACCGTTCTCATCCACCTGATAGTTCTGGCCTTCGATACCCCATTTATACAAAATCGCACCTTCATCGGAACAAAGATAATCGAGGAACTTGACCGCACGAACCGGGTCTTCACAGCTCTTTGTAATCGCCATGCCCCAGCCTACCTGAAGACCCTGATATAACAGAGTCGGAGCCTTCTGGTCCGCACGCAGCGTTACAGGAAGTCCGCAATATGTCTTATCCACTTTACCGTCCGCAATCAGTACCTGCTGTGCCTGATTGTAATCCCATTCCGCATCCGTAATCGCTACGACACGGCCGCTGGAAAGTTTTGCGATATAATCGTCGTGTGTCTGTGTTGCAAAGTTCGGATCCAGGATTCCTTCGTCATACATACGGCACAGCCACTGGAAATATTCTTTTTCTTCCGGTGTCGTATGCTTATAGAAACAGTTGTAGTTCTCGTCAACTACCCACTGACCGTTGTCCGGTGACGCGTCAGCGATAAATCCTGCCGGGTTGCCAAGCGTAATCATCCAGTGCCAGTCGGAAGCGCTCATCGTGATGCCGATGGTCTCCAGCCCATCTTCCGTCGTCGGATGTGCCGCAAGGTATTTCTTAATCAACGCTTCGTATTCTTCCAGTGTTTTCGGATATTCATAATTATTTTCTTTCAGCGCCGCAAATTGAATCTGGCAGGTACCGCCGGTTTTAAGTGTCTGCGATCTGACACCTGCATAGGAGAGCTGGTAAATGCCGTCGTCTCCCTGTCCCCATTTGAGCTTTTCAAACTCGTCACCGTACATTTTCTTGATATTCGGACCATACTGCTCAATCAGATCTCTCATATCGATCAGAGCGCCCGCTTCATATAACTGTGTTGCCTCGCCTTTGGAATAAATCATATCCGGATATTCGTCGTTCGCGATCATCAGCGCCACATCCTGTTTCGAATCACCCTGAGAAGATACCGGATAAGAAATCTCAAGAGTTACGCCCGTCGCCTCGGTAATCGCATTTCCGACCGGGTTATCCCAGATATCATTGTTTGCATCTGTCAAAAATACTTCAAAAGTAATCGGGGAAGTATCATCGGCCGCTGCCGCGTCTCCTGACGACGCATTATCGCTTCCCGTATCGGCAGCCGTATTTGTGCCGGTTCCGCTGTCTCCGGCGCTGTTCGATGAAGAATCACCGGATCCGCCGCATCCTGCCAGCATGCTGACGCAAAGCGCCGTCACTGTCAGGACAGATAAAATCTTACGCATTTTCATGAATAAATCCTCCTTTTTTTCTCTATATATAACCTGAATTCTTCAGCTCCTGAATTCTTCAGCTTCCCGAATGTCTCAGCTTCCTGAATACTCCAGCTGTCCGAATGCTTCAGGGTATATATCAGTTATGAATACAAATCAGTCTTTGACGGAACCTACCGTCATACCGCCTACAAAGTATTTCTGTAAGAACGGATAAACAACAATGATCGGAACGGTAGCTACAACCGTAACGGCCATACGGATTGCCATCGGCGTAACGGCCTGGGTCACATTACTCGTCGCATGGGTATCGAGCTGCATCTGCGCCTGCGACATGATCTCATACAGTTTATACTGTAAGGTCGGGAGCTTCTTCGCGTACAGATAGGTATCCATAAAGGAGTTCCACTGTCCTACCGCATAATACAGTGCGATCGTCGCGATAACCGGCGTACATAACGGCATAACGACCTTGTACCAAATCTGAAAATCATTGGCCCCGTCCAGTTTCGCCGCTTCCTCCAAAGCAGTCGGCAGACCGTCAATAAAAGAACGGACCAAAATCATATTGTAAACCCAGATCAGGCCGGGCAGAATATAAACAACGAACTTATTGCCAAGATGCAGGGTACGCATAATCAGCAGATATTCCGGAATCAGGCCGCCGCTTACATACATCGTAACAACGAACAATATCGTAAACGGTTTGTGAAAGATGAAATCCCTGCGGCTCAGCGTATAAGCCAGCATCGCGGTACAGATCACTCCGGCCAGCGTTCCCACGAGTGTTTTAGCCACGGACAGCAAAAAAGGATTGATAATATCCGCATCCTGGAATACATATTTATAATTGCTCCATGTAAAAACACGTGGAATCACAAAGTTAATGTTCCGCAGCGTATCCGTCGCATCGTTTAAGGAAATTGCCAGCACGTTCAGAAACGGATAGAGCGTTATAACTATGATTATCACAAAAAACAGCACGAGCACATAGTCAAACCATGTTCTTTTCTTCGCTACCATATCCCCACCCCCTAAATCAGCTTATCTTCGCCGACCATACCGGCGATCTTATTGGCGATCAGCAGAAGCGCAAGGCCGACAACGGACTGGAATACGCCGATCGCGGTACCAAGACCATAGTCGCCTGTTCCGATACCTCTTTCATAGGAGAACCAGGAAAGAACCATCGTGTGATCCTGCACGAGCGGGTTGCTCAGAAGCATCTGACGTTCCATGCCGACATTCAGCGCACCGCCGATGTTCATGATCAGCAGAACGATGATCGTCGACCGGATGCCCGGAAGCGTAATATGCCAGATTCTCTGCCATCTGTTCGCGCCATCCATCTTCGCCGCTTCATAAAGGCCGGGGTCGATGCCCGCCATCGAAGAAAGATAGATAATCGCGTTCCATCCCATTTCTTTCCAGCAGTTAATGATAACGATAACAAACCAGATCAGAATGGAATTGGTACTCATTAAATGCAGATTGGCTCCTGTCAACGAATCGATAACGCCGCCGTCATTGAAAATGTTTTTCGCAATACTCGCAATAATAACCCATGATACAAAGTGCGGCAGATAGGAAATCGTCTGCGTCAGTTTCTTAAACTTCATAAAGTGCATTTCATTCAGCAGAACCGCAAATGCAATCGCCACAAGCGTGCCAAGACCGATATCGATAATACTGATGCCGATCGTGTTAATCATCGTCTGTTTAAAGAGTCTGTCGTTAAAGGCTTTTGTAAAATTAGCGAATCCCGTAAAGGCCCTCTCCCAGATCGGCGTCGCAAAAGTCGCCGGCTTTACTTCCTGAAACGCCATCGTCCAACCCCATAACGGTATGTACTTGAAAATAATAATCCAGATTACGAACGGCAGCGACATCATCAGCAAATATCGCTGTTTCCATAAAAGCTGTATGCTAAGCTTCTGCTTCCCTTTCCCGGCATTTGCGTTCTTTTTTGCCATATCCCCCATCCTTTCTGTCAAGATGCCCAATTTTTGCATCCTTTTTTCGTTTTTTCTTAGCATTTTGTTTAATTATAACAGAATCAAAAGCCGTTGAGCATGGCCGGGATTAATCAAATGTACTATCACTTTTTAACATTTGAAGTTGTTCTTTATGCGTAATTATGCTATATTGATAAAAGAGTAAAGGGAATTTTTATGGAAAGTGATTAAAATCATGAAAAAGACAGATATTTTATCATCAAGAGGTCATGTTTTTAACGAAGAAAAGTCAAAACAGTCTGCTCCCGTAGTCACCTGGGAGGAGATCGTGCAATATATAAGGGACACCTACCATCCGCCGCGTAAATTCAAACACAATATCATCGTATTGCAGAATCCGCCTTTTTCCGCTCTTGAACATGCCCATACTTTTTTTGTCATGGTATATATATTATCGGGACACGGAACCCACCTGATCAATCAGCATCCGGAGTCTTTCTGCACCGGCGATCTGTACATACTGCCGCCAAAGGCGCGGCATTCTCTCGGCGACAGCCCCGACTGCGTTACGATCATGATACATCCGGATGCCTTCGAAAGCATCTTTTCCGGCATTCTCAAAGGCCGGGACTGTCTGGGCGATTTTCTGATGAACAGCCTCTACCGGGACAATTCGGAGACCTATCTTCTGTTCCATACCGGACACAATAACGAGATGCGGGATATTATGATGCAGATGCTCGACATCATGGCCAATGCCGACGACTACACGGACAGGATCCTCTCCGGCATGATTCTTCTGTTGTCCACTTCTTTGCTCCGCACCCACCAGGACGCCGTCAGAACCGCTCCCGAAAGCGGAAAGGTCAGCGAAATCGTGTCGCTGATCTACGAGCATTACGATACGATTACGCTCGCAGCACTGGCGGAAAAACTGCATTATACCGTGCCTTATTGCTCCAAATACCTGAAAAATCATCTCGGCTGCAACTTCTCCGAACTGCTTGGCAGAATCCGTTTCCAGAAAGCGGAAAATCTGCTTGTCAATTCGGAAATGACCATTGCGGAAATCAGCCGGACGCTGGGTTACGAAAACCCCGAAAACTTCGTACGCGCCTTCAAATCACGCTATCGGATGACGCCTTCGCAGTTCCGGACGGCCCAGCTCTCATCTGCTGCCGAAATACCCCCCCCCCGGTTGGAATTTGGGTGATACGGACATTCCGGACTCTTCTTTACAGATTTCTTCCTGAATATGAAAAGCCTGATGCCGGGCGCAACTCCTTTGTACAGCGCACGGCGTCAGGCTTTCTTTATACCATATTTAAATCCTGCTGGCTTTTTCCATTTTTTCCCTTTATAATCTAACTAACAAAATCCCAAAATACATTAGTGAAAAACCCCCGTCCGGTATTTTCCGGCCGGCCGTTTTTTCAGAACGGAGGTTACCATGAAATTCAACTATGGCTGCTGGCTGTTAAAAGAAGGCGTCGGCTGCTTTTCTCCCACGATGATCTATCACGCCGCAATCAAGGAGAAAGAAGTGATCCTGTGCGCTCCCACACACCCGATGAGAGGCCGGGGCGATACGCTCGGCGGAGCAAATCTGACAATACGCATCACTTCACCGATGCCCGATGTGATTCGGGTGCAGACCGCACACTATATGGGAACGCTTCCCAAAAGCCCCGAATTTGACCTGAACCTGGGCAATCCGCAGAATTTACAGGTGGCGGATTCGGAAGAAACACTGACCGTTACAAGCGGCTCCCTTTCTCTGGAAATCGGTAAAAAGAACTGGTACATGCGCTACATGAGAGACGGCAAAATCATCACTTCGAGCGGTACAGGCGATCTGGCCATGATGAAAGAAAACTGGACCGGCGACTGCTTCGACCTGGAAGGCGATCTTACGGATACCTTTATGCGCCAGCAGTTAAACATCGGCGTCGGAGAACTGTTTTACGGGACGGGAGAACGTTTTACGCCTTTTGTCAAAAACGGACAGACCGTAGAAATCTATAATGAAGACGGCGGCACAAGCACCGAACAGTCCTATAAAAATATTCCTTTTTATCTTTCCAACAAAGGCTACGGCATTTTTGTCAACCATCCGGAAAGAGTTTCCTTTGAATTTGCGACGGAACATGTTACGAAGACCTCCTTCAGCGTTAAGGGCGGGAGTCTGGATTATTTCTTCTTTAACGGGCCGTCCATGAAAGAAGTTCTGAACAGGTATACCGATCTGACCGGAAAGCCTTCTTTACCGGCTCCCTGGACATTCGGCCTTTGGCTTTCGACTTCGTTTACCACCAACTATAACGAAGAGACCGTCATGAGTTTTATCGACGGCATGTTAAACCGCGATATTCCTCTGCGCACCTTCCATTTCGACTGCTTCTGGATGAAAGGCTTCCACTGGAGCGATTTTATATGGGACGATGAAGTGTTCCCCGATCCCGTGGGAATGCTCCGCAGAATCAAGGAAAAAGGGCTGAATATCTGCGTCTGGATTAACCCTTATATCGGGCAGGAATCCGCTCTTTTTGCGGAAGGAAGGGAAAAAGAATATTTCCTGAAACGGCCAAACGGCGACGTCTGGCAATGGGATATGTGGCAGCCGGGCATGGCGCTTGTAGATTTTACCAACCCCGCAGCCTGCAAATGGTATCAGGACAAACTGGAAGTCCTGATGGATATGGGCGTAGACTGCTTTAAGACGGACTTCGGCGAAAGGATCCCCGTCAACTGCGTTTACTTTGACGGCTCCGACCCGGAAAAAATGCACAATTTCTACACTTATCTTTATAATAAAACCGTATACGAACTACTGGAAAGAAAACGCGGCAAAAAAGACGCCGTTCTGTTTGCCCGTTCCGCCACCGCAGGGGGCCAGAAATTTCCCGTTCACTGGGGCGGCGACTGCTGGTCCGACTATGAATCGATGGAAGAGAGTCTCCGCGGCGGCCTCTCCCTGTTAATGTCTGGTTTCGGCTACTGGGCACACGATATCGGCGGTTTCGAGAGCACTTCCACCGCGGACGTTTATAAACGCTGGGTGGCCTTCGGCCTGCTTTCTTCCCACAGCCGCCTGCACGGCAGTCATTCCTACCGCGTTCCCTGGCTGTACGACGAAGAAGCCGTAGACGTTGTCAGAAGCTTTACGAAGCTGAAAGCATCCCTGATGCCTTACTTATTCAAAACCGCCGTAGACACTTCCCGCTCCGGCGTCCCGACCATGCGGAGCATGGCGCTGGAATTTACACAGGACAGAAACTGTCATTATCTGGACAAGCAATATATGCTCGGCGACAATCTGCTGGTTGCGCCTATTTTCAACGATGAAAGCAAGGGTATCTTTTATCTTCCGAAAGGAATCTGGACGGATTTCTTCACCGAAGAAGAGATGGAAGGCGGCCTCTGGGTGGAAAAGGAATACGACTACCTGCATCTTCCGCTGATGGTAAAAGAAAACAGTATTATCGTGACGGGACGGGATGACAGACCGGACTACGATTACGCAATGGACGCCGAAGTCAGAATTTATCGTTTACAGGAAGGACAGGAAGTTTCCGCTATCGTCTATGACATGAACGGGGACTGCGATTTGAAAATCACCGCCAGAAATCAGGACGGAGAAATCGTTCTTCAGACCGCCGCTTCCAAGCCCTATATCGTTCGTCTGATAAACGTCAGAGACATCACGGCGTCGGGCGCTTCTGTCCGCGCGGACGGAAACGATACGATCATTATCCCCGACGGAGGAGACAGGATCGTCATCCGACACTTATAGTACGGAAAACAGAGCCTGTCAGTCTGATGATAAACCAGACTGACAGGCTCTGCCTCTTATGTATTGACACTCTTAACCGATCGGTTCTCTCTTAATATTTCTTTTTGTTATCCGAATCCATGGAAAAATCGTTCTGTCTGCTCTTTTCCTTATCCTTGTCTTTGTCCTTATTCTTATCCGGTATGGATACGCTCGTATCGAGCGACGCGGAAGTCGTCATCGTACATCTGCCGTCGAAGCATGCGTCTTCATCCACAACAAGCGATCTCGCGGTAATATTGCCGACCAGCTTACCGGTGGACAGCAGCTCCAGCTTCCCGCTGGCCATAATGTCCCCTTCCACCTTGCCGGAAATAATAACGTTCTGGGAATGAATATCCCCGTTGATCTTTCCTTCCACGCCGACAATGAGCAGTTCTTTACAGGTACAGTTCCCGTTGATTGTTCCGTCAACCCTGACCGACTCCGGTGTCTCAAAATTTCCGTCAAAAACCGCACCGGGGCCGATTACCGTTCCGATTTTGGCCTTTAAATCCATGGAACCGTTTTTGTTTCTGTTCTTATTAATCATAATTAAATTCCTCCTTTTATCCTTTCGCTTCTATGACTGTCAGCGGATCGATCGCTTCTTCTTCAAAAAGAATCTGGTAATCCAGCTGTGTCTCATCCGTCGTAATCGTAAATAAAGTATCTCCCGCTTCAACCTGTGCGCCTTCCGTCGCTTTTACTTCCGCCTCCTGACGGCACAGATAGCGCGTCTTATAACCTTTTTCATGCTCCACCTCGACGATGACAGGATAGGTGTCATCGGATGAAACGGTAATTACCGTACCGTTGCCGGTTGCAACGATATTTCCCTCTTCGTGCATACTGATCGACAAATACGGTTCTTCTTCCGAATAATTCGACAATAAACTGCTCGTGGATGAAGACGGATATCTCCTCGGGATTCCGTCATCCGATGCGGCCGTTTCCGTTTCTTCCGTTTCCGCCTCTTCTTCATTGTCCGGCACAGTTTCCGCCTCCGCTTTCGCGCGCAGATCCTGATTTTCCTGCGCGAGCGCCTGCATTTCATTGTTCAGGCTTTCCTTTTCCGCCTCTAACTGCTGAACCATCTGCGTCTGCTGCTCCAATTCCGCACGCAGATTATTCTGCCCGTTTCCCGGTACCCCGCCCTGATAAATCATCCACCCGAGAACTCCGGCGCTGCCAAAAAGAATCAGGAGCAGGAAAATCAGAAAAAAGAGTATAACGCGGGATGCTGTCTGTGAAATATCGATCTGTCGGTTCCTCTGCCCCGCATGGGAAATAAAAAGTATGGAAAAGGATTCCTTATGGTCGTGTCCTTTGCGTTTCATATTCTTTCCCCCTATTAGCTCGAAAAAGCTGAGCAAGATTCCTGTACTATCATATCATATGTTCTCACAAAAGTAAAAGGAAAAAGCACAAGCCGGCCGGACAATGCCGGCCAGCCTGCATTTTTTTCAGGAAACACCCTTTACGACAAGGATTTTATCCCCCGCTTTGATCTCTTCCGAAACGAGTTCGTTGACTTCTTTTAACTGTGCAATCGGCACATAGTATTTCTTGCCGATATCCCAGAGCGTATCGCCGGTTCCCGCGATATAGATCACAATGCCGGGAAGCTCGCTGATCTTATTCATATCCAGGTCTTCCACTCTGATGTCTGTGACGAGGTTCGCCTTTTTCGATGTAAAGACAAGAACTTCGAAACTTAATGCCGCCTTAATGTCCAGTTCGTCGCTGTCCAGCATCGTCACGAGGAGCTGTTCCAGATTCCAGTGAATATGACAGACACAGGATTCCGTAATTTCCGGCACGTCGATGACATGCTTAAAGGGCAGCGAACTTTTTGTCGCATACAAAGTATTCTGCCCATTCGTACACAGATAAATGGTCGTAACCTGCAGCGTGCCGCTTACGGCGATGCCGTTCTCCACAACGGACTGTTCCTCGATCTGAATTTCTCCTTCGTTGTGTATCAGCTGATAAATGTGCATCTCCGTGTTCTGGATTCTGGCATGTTCCGCCACCTTGCATTTTCCGCTGCTGTGCTGTAATAAGCCCTTTAACGACACTTCTGTCGTTACCGCTTCGATTTCCTTCGCCACCCCGTAAATATCCGACAGCACTTCCAGATTTTCTTCCTCATAAAGCCGGATCTCCAGATCGAGCACATTTTCCACGCAGAAGACCCGCTCTTCCCCGTCAAAATCCGGTTTCACTTCCACATTACACTGAGACGTCGTATAACGGATATCCGGTATCATGTTTTCCCGGCATCCGTGGCACTCGATCATGCCGCTGAACGGAACCGTATTTTCGTACCAGAGCGTCTTGTCGTTATCCCCCTCCCCTTCATAAAGGAAAAAGGCTTTCATCTCGCCCTGGAGCGCGATTTTCCCATCCAGCGCCCGGAACTCAATATTGTGCAGCGAAATGCTGTGCCAGATGATCTGAAACGCGTTCGGCAGATTGCTTGGCAGTTCCATTTCCTCTTTGATGCGGAAAATATCTTTTTTATTGACCGCCATCTGCAGCAGCGGATGAACCTGCTTACGGTATTCGACAGGTTCTTCATGATAGATATCAACCGCCGCTTCCTGCTCGATCTTCTCTTCCAGTTCCAGCTCAAAGGAAATCATCGCCTGTACGCTTATTTTTCTGGAATTGATCAGACCGACGGTTAAATCCTCGATCACCCAGGAAGGCAGCACCGTATCGCCGTTATGCACTCCTTCCATATTGATTTTTTCCTCCAGCGGAAATTCCGCCTGCATGCTGGCGCACATGCCTTCCTCTTCCGTCAGATACAACATCTGCACCTGCAGTCTGCCCTTTAAGCTGACGCGGTCGTCGCCTGCGCGGATTTCATCCATGATGACATCCCCTTTGACAGCAATCAAATGACTGGCATCCGGTCTGTTATCTGATATATTTACATCCTCTTCCAACACCATCTGGGTTCCGGCTTTGCTGGCAACGCGGTCCATATGTATCTTTTTTTTCACTAATTCCACAAAAATACCTCCATGCGTGTACTTATTGTATTGTATGCCGCATGGAGGCCCGTTATGACTGTTTTACCCGGGAACATATGCTCTTTATCCGTGCCGGTTACTCCACCGCACCGATCAGTTCATTCACATCTTCCACACCGTTCTGTTTCATGTAGGCTTCGATTCCTTCCACGACTTCCACCGTCGCATAGGGATTGACAAAATTCATGGCACCGACCGCCACCGCCGTTGCACCGGCCAGCAGAAATTCCAGGGCGTCCTCTGCCGTCGCAATGCCTCCCATGCCGATAATGGGTATCCTGACGGCCTGTGCCGCCTGATACACCATGCGGACGGCCACCGGTTTGACTGCCGGACCGGAAAGCCCGCCCGTCTTATTGGCAAGCACAAATTTCTTCCGGTAAATGTCGATCTTCATCCCGGTAATCGTATTAATCATGGAAAGGGCATCCGCTCCCGCCGCTTCCGCCGCTTTTGCCATCTCCGCAATATCCGTCACATTGGGACTCAGTTTCATGATCACAGGCTGTTTCGCCTTTTTTTTGATCTGCGAAGTGATATCGTAGAGCGCGTCCGTCTTCTGGCCGAAAGCGATTGCGCCTTCCTTTACATTGGGACAGGAAACGTTGATCTCCAGCATATCAACGGCCTCATCGGAAAGCCGTTCCACCACCTCCAGGTAATCTTCCACCGTTTTACCGCAGATGTTGACGATGACTTTCGTATCATATTGTTTCAGAAAAGGAATATCCCTCTCGATCAACACCTCCACACCCGGATTCTGTAAGCCGATCGCATTCAGCATTCCGCCGTAGACTTCCGCAACCCTCGGCGTCGGATTCCCCGGCCAGGGTACATTGGCAACGCCCTTTGTCACGACTGCTCCCAGTCTGTTCAAATCCACGAACTCTCCGTATTCCATGCCGGAACCGAACGTGCCCGACGCCGTCATAACCGGATTTTTAAAGGGTACTCCCGCGATTGTAACTTTTGTATTCATCAGATATCCACCTCTTTTGCTTCAAATACCGGACCGTCCGTACAGATGCGCGCATTGTGCACATGGGAATGATGGTCCACCTCTTTTGTCTTACACACACAGCCGAGGCATGCGCCCACACCACAGGCCATCCGCTCTTCCAGTGACAGGTATGCTTCGATTCCGTTTTCCGTTGCATATTTCTTAATCGCCCGCAGCATCGGCATCGGTCCGCAGGCCATGATTACCTCCGCTTTCAGCCCGTTTTCCCGGACCGCATCCATCACATTGCCGGGACATCCCACGCTTCCGTCTTCCGTCGCGATGTACACCGTTCCGTTTTCCCGCAGTTCCTCCGCCAGAAACAAGTCCCTGTTCCGGTAGCCGACGATAATTTGTTTTTCCGCCCGTAATTCTTTGGCAAGCTGCAGCATCGGGGGAATGCCGATGCCTCCTCCCATCAGAAAGACTTTTTTCCCTTCCGCCTTTTCCATTGGAAAACCGTTGCCGAGAACGCCGAGTACAGCCGCCTCATCGCCAGGCTGCCAGGCCGAAAATTCTTTCGTTCCCTTTCCGGCGATGCGGTATACGAGGCGCAGCCTGTTATGCGCCTGATCCGCTTCGCAGATGCTGATCGGTCTTGGAAGCAGGGTATCCGCGCTCTTCGGATAGACCGCCACGAACCGGCCCGGATGCGCGTCCTGTGCCAGATCCGTTTCCAGCCATAAATCGAATATCTGCGGTGCGATCTCCTTCTGCGATATGACTCCTGCCGTTGTTTTTTTCTTCTGTGCCATTCTCTGTTTCCGCCTTTCTTTTTCCCGGAAAGAGCAGCCCTGCCGCTCTTTTGGAAATGATTTATTCCGCACGGTATACGACCTTACCGCCGCATATCGTATAATGAATGACGCCGGGCATTTCCTCTCCGATAAAGGGAGAGTTGGCGGCCTTTGACGCAAAACCGTCTTTCTCCACCCGCCAGCGCGCATCTTTGTCAAAAATAACCAGGTCCGCAGGTCCGCCCACGGCCAGATATCCGGCATCCAGCCGGTACAGCCGGGCAGGCGCAAGGCTCATTTTTTCCATCAGTTCCATTACCGTCAGATAATCCGGCATGACCAATTCCCTGATGCCGAGGGACAGCGCCGTTTCCAGCCCGATGATACCGCTCGGAGCCTCGGTAAGCGGCTTTGCTTTCTCTTCCGCGCTGTGGGGTGCATGGTCGGTGGCAATCATATCGATCGTGCCGTCCTGCAGCCCTTTGATAACCGCCATTCTGTCCGCTTCTTCCCGCAGAGGCGGATTCATTTTGGCAAGCGTGCCGTGCGCGACCGCCGCTTCTTCCGTCAGGGTGAAGTGATGGGGCGCCGCCTCGGCCCAAATGTGTGCGCTCTTTTTTTTCGCCTGTCTGACGAGCTCCACCGCCTCTTTCGTGCTGATATGCTGAACCGACAGATCGGCCCCCTCCTCCAGTGCAATCCGGATATCCCGTTCCACCATGCGGATTTCCGCTTCCCTCTTCGAACCGCCGATGCCGAAATGTTCCGCCGCCTTTCCGGCATGAATGCCGTTATTCGTAATATAAGCAGGATCTTCCTCATGCAGGCTGACCGGCTTATGCAGTTTTGCCGCCCTTTGAAGCGCTTCCCGCAAGACCGCTTCGCTCAGTATCGGGACGCCGTCGTCCGTAAAACCTGCTGCCCCCGACCGGCTCAGCCCTTCCATATCCACCAGTTCCCGTCCCTTCATGCCCACAGTCACGTTGGCGCAGGTATGAATATGAATCCCCGTCGTTTTCCCTTTTTCCAGGACATAGGAGAGCGTTTCCGGATTATCCACGGACGGCTTCGTATTCGCCATCAGCACGACGGAAGTAAAGCCGCCCTTCGCCGCAGCGGCCGCTCCGCTTTCGATATCTTCCTTATAGGTAAAACCGGGATCCCGAAAATGAACATGCACATCCACAAGCCCCGGCGCAATGATCTGCCCGGCCGCATCAATATGTTCTACCTCTTCCGGCCGGGTAACGCCTAATTCCGAAAGGGGCGTTCCCCGCTCTGCCATCGCCGCTATTTTCTCATCCTGTATCAGGATATCGCAGTAACCTTCGAACCGTGTCTTTGGCTCGATCACATATCCGCCCGTAATATGAATCATCTTCCCGTATTCTCCTTTCCGGCGCAGGCATTTCTTATCATTCCTGTTACCGGTCTTTTCTATCAGTCTATCACAAATTACAAATTTCAGTCAAACACTACCGATTTATTCACATTTTCCGTTTTGACAACGATATACGGATAGGTAGGCGTAAGTTTTCCCTTTTCTTCGGGTCCCGGCCCTATCAGGTTCGTGTCGATATAGACCGCATTGGCCGTTTCGTATAAGGCGTTGACCGCGATGCTGTATCCGGCCGTCTCCTGCTCTCCATAGCCTACACAGATATAGAGAAATCCCTGATCCTGAAAAGTTATTTTAAAAGGAGACGCCTTCTTTTCCTCGATCATTACGGATAATTCGTCGGGCAGCTTATCCTCCGCAATAACGGTAAACTCCAAATCCTTGATTTTTTCCATCGGATCCTGTCTGGCTCCGCATGCAATTACGCCTGCGCAGAGCAGGCATACGAGCAGAACGCGAAAAAGCCTTTTTTCAAGTTCATTCATTCTGTTCTTTTCCTTTCCATGCCAATCTGTAACGATATGGCTGAGTTACTAATAATTTATTAGAAAAACGGGAGGTCTATTCCTATTGATTAAAAAAGGATTATCCTATATAATAACGTGAGAAAGAGAATGCCCGGAGGAAGGCATTCTTCATACCGATTCCTACAATGAAGAAAGGCTTTTATATCATGATTCGATTTATACTGCTCGTACTGTTTGTTGTTCTGTTTCTGGTCTGCAGCATCCCGCTTTTAATCGCCGAATATATTATCGGAAAGTTTAATATGGATTTCAAAAACCGCAGTTCCCTCGCCATTGTCAAATGGGCGTTTCGCGGCTGTCTGTGGATTACCGGCGTCGAAATCACCGTAATCGGGGAAGAAAATGTCCCCAAAGACCGGCCGGTTCTCTATATCGGCAATCATCGGAGCTATTTCGATATTCTGATGACCTATATCCGGGTTCCCAGACCGACCGGCTATATCGCCAAGAAAGAAATGCTGCGCTATCCGCTGCTGAAGAACTGGATGAAATATCTGCACTGTCTGTTCCTTGACCGGAAAGATATCAAGCAGGGCATGAAAACGATTCTGGAAGGGATCGAGAAAATCAACTCCGGCATTTCGATCTGCATTTTCCCGGAGGGCACGAGGAACAAGGTAAACGACACATTTCTCCCGTTCCATGAAGGCAGTTTCAAGATCGCCGAGAAAACAGGCTGTCCGATCATTCCCATGAGCATCAACAATGCCGCGGCCATTTTCGAAGATCATCTTCCCCTGATCAAAAAAGCACATGTCATTCTCGAATACGGAAAACCCGTCTATATGAGCGAAATGACGCGGGAAGAAAAAAAGAAGGCCGGCGCGAAAGTACAGGAAATCATCAAAGAAACCTATTATAAAAACAAAGAACTGGTCTGAAACCAGTTCTTTGTCATGATTTAACCTTCTCCGTTATTCATCTCTTTCGCTTTCTTCCATCGTACGCAGATTATCCTGAATTGCACTTAACAGCACGATCAGTTCCGCATCGTGGTCGATCTGTTTCATAATGCCAAGACGGGCGTCGACCGATCTGTAATTCCGGCTCCCCGCATCGTCGAGATAACTGATACACAATGCGTTTCTGCCAAGAAAATAATGAAGGTGGTTTTCCAGCACCATCATATATTCATGATTCGTAATAATGTGATCTACCACCGCAAGCCTTACCATTTTCCGGAGAAGCTCACAGTTATTGTCCTGCTCTTTGTTTCCTTCCGTAAGATATTTGGATTTCTTGGAGTCATAAGATATCTGTTCCACATCCGCCAGCAGTTTCGTAATCACCGTTTCGCACAAATTCACATCCACCTGTTGTTTTGTAGACAAATAAACAACGGAGCCCCAGAAAATATAATCATTGTCCAGATCCGGCTCATTTTCTCCTTTCAGATACTGGTGCACCGTCTCTCTGTACTGATAGGCTCCTGTCGCGCGGTAAAGTTCCGCCGCCGCATGAAAATATTCTTCCGGAGAAACATCGTTCAGGTACTGCCCCGCATAACGGTAAGCCCGGTCGGCCGCCTTTAAGCAGATCGTCGCAAATTCCCTGTCAAACCCCTGGTACAGATAGCTGAACTTCGCCATTGTCGCGGCAAACTGTATCGTTGCATCCATTGTCACGGCATCGATATACATCCGGTATGACGTGCCTGAATCCTCAATGGCGCTGACCGATGAATAAACCGCTCCGCTGGCCGCATCCTGCATCCGCAGAAGCCAGTCCGCCTCATATTTTACCTCATCCATCAAATCAGGGATTCCGTTTCCGCTCTCCGGGATTCCCGTCTCATCCGTAAAACTGTTTCCATACAATTCGTAGGCAAGCAGCAGATTATTTACTGCCCGGCATCCGTCGGTCACGCTGCGCGTTCCGTTTTCATTAATATGCCATCCGCCCGACACATCAAGCTGTACCGTCGTATCATCCTTTAGTTCCGCAGTTTTCGTATGGCAGGCATTATGGGCCGCAGCGCCCGCATACTCTGTCGACAGCGTCAGACCGCAGCGGCTGTAATAAAACTGCTTCAAAGCCGTATTAAAAAGCGCCGCGTAAGGATCGTCCGAGATGACAAACGGATAGGACTGGCCGATCATCTCCGCCTGCAGATAATATACGCCCGGAACCTGAAAATCCGTAAAATCGCCGTAACTGATATTTTCGTCCGTCGCTTCGTTATAGCCTTTTTCCTTGACCGAACCCGTATAGGCAACTTCCTCCGTTTCCATATTTATCAGTTGATATGTATCCGGCAGTATTTCTCCGCGAAATACTGCAACTTTATTGCTGTTTACGGCATAACCCACCTGATCGACAATGATATTCGGAAGGTTCACCGGCACTTCATAATTAAATTCCGGCGTCAGTCCCAGACTGACAATTTCCTCTTCCTGCGTCTGCTGTCCGTTTTCCGATGTTGAAGCATTTCCCGTTTCCGCGCATCCCGACGCCATGCAGGCACACAACAATATAAGCGCGATACTGCAAAAATGTCCCTTTTTCATGTCCGCACCCCTTTATCTGTTTCGTATATATTGACCATTGTAACATATAACATCGGCTTTTTCATCCCGATATACAACTTTTCCATCTATAATCGTGCATAAAGCGCTGGTAAATACTTCCAGCGGATTTCCGTCGAAGATTACGACATCGCCGTCTTTTCCTGGTTCCAGGCTTCCTACGCGGTCCGAGACGCCGCAGATTTTAGCAGCGTTAATCGTAATGGAACGAAGCCCTTCCTGTGCCGGCAGTCCCGATTTTACCGCCAGTCCCGCACAAATTGGCAGAAATTGTATCATGGAAACGGGATGGTCTGTCGTAACCGCCGTACAGATTCCTTTCCGATTCAGAATGCCGACGGTTTTAAAGGCCATATTCTGCACTTCTATTTTATTCCGGCTGGTCATATCCGGGCCGACAATGGCCGGAAATCCGCTTTCTTTGATTTCTTCCGCAATCAGATGCCCTTCGCTGCAATGGTCTAACGTCATGGAAAGATGAAACTCTTTCGCAATGCGTATGGCGGTCAGGATATCGTCCGCCCGGTGGACATGAGCCTTTAACGGAATCCGGCCTTCCAGTACCGGAAGCCAGCATTCGTAACGGAAATCTTTTTCCTGATTTTGGTCCGCATTCCGCTTCTTCTGATATTCCTGTGCCTGAAACAGTTCTTCGCGCAGCATTGCGGCAATGGCCATCCGGGTAGCCGGAGAGACGTTCTGCCCGGAAAAATTGACCTTCGGATTCTCTCCGAAGGCAACTTTCATCGCGGCGGGAGCCTTCACGATCATATGATCGATACATCTCCCGTGGGTTTTGATAAAGGCAAACTGTCCTCCGACCACGTTGGAACTGCCCGGTCCGACCATTGCGGAGGTGATTCCCGCGCGCAGCGCGTCATCGAAGGCCGCATCCATCGGATTGATCGCGTCGATGGCACGAAGGTAGGGGGTAACGGGATTCACATTTTCGTTACAGTCATCCCCCTCCGTTCCCTTCTTTTCCTCCGTAATTCCCATATGACAATGCGCTTCGATAATGCCTGGCATGACAAGATTTCCGTTCGCACAGATCACGCCGTCGTCTTCTTTTTTCACCGGACAATCGGCCATATCCCCGACAGCCGCGATCTTTCCGTTTTTGATCTGTACAAATCCGTCTTCGTAATCTTTGTCCGCCATCGTTATAATTTTACCATGAATGATCGTCAGCATAAATTCTCCTGCTTTTCCCTGCATTCCATCCGGCTCGCTCTTTTCGCCGTCATCTAATTTAAACGGGTCATCGGATTAAGGGGTTCACCGTCTTTGGTCAGTTTAAAATAGACATTCGCCCCCTCCAGGCTGTAATATTTTGTCGGCGAAGCCACGCTGCCGATAATATCTCCGGTCGTCACATAGCTTCCTTCGCTCACCGTCACATTGTCAAGCTGTCCGTAAGTCAGCTCATACTGATTCCCAAGATCCATCACAACCGTATTGCCAAGCTTCGGGTCATAAGATACCGAAGTCACTCTGCCTTCGGCCGCCGCCGTAATTGCCTCGCCCTCCGTCGCCGCGATCACGATTGCCGGGTGGTATTTATACTGCTGGAGCGTCGGGAAATATATGGTCTTATCCATGCTGTAATTGATCAGAATATCGCCGACAATGGGCCATACCAGCGTGTCCTCTTCCCCAAAGTCCAGAACAGGCTGTACCGTCGTCGCAATCGCTTCGGTATCCTCCGGCTTCTCGGTCGTCGTCTCCGAAGATTCGTCGAACATACCCTCATCTTCTCCCGTTTTCTGCTCTTTTTCCTGCTTGTCCTGCTCGTTCTTTTCGCTCTGTGACGTGGAATCAGGCTTTTCCTCCGTCTCCTCTTCGGAATCTTCCTCCTGCTTGATTCCGCTCTTTCTTTCATTTTCTACATTGGCAGAATTGGCTTCCTGGAAAAAAGGGTCGTAATCCAGATCGTCCGTCCCTACTTCCGCAAAAATTGTTCCCATGTCTTCTCCGGCGGTGTTATTTTCCGCACTTTCGTCCACCGCATTTTCGATGGCGCTTAAATCAAGCACATTGTTCTCATTGATATTTCGATGACTGCTCCTGACATATACGCCCGTTACAGTCAGCGCGGTCAGCACAAGCGCCGATGATGCCAGCATAATGATTCGTTCTTTTCTCACACCATTTCTATTTCTTCTCATACTCATAACTTCAACTTTGCCTCCTGTTATCCTTCCGGATTTATTTGAGAAATTATTTTCTGGTGTTTATTCTTTCCCGAATCTGACACATTATTCAATTTTTAGTAATTCTGCCTGAAAAAAGTAATCCGTCAAAATTTTGTCAAAAGTATCCCCTTCCGCGGCCTTTCTGGCCGCCCCATACTGGCTCATTCCGAATCCGTGCCCGACGCCTTTTACCCGGAATGTCACCATATCTTCCCCCCATTCCGCACGGAAGCAGGCGGAGTTAAGGCCGAGCGCGTCCCGATACGTTTCTCCGCTGCATCTGCAGTCCCCCAGCACCGCTTCGGTCACATATCCGGCGCTGTCATAAAGAAATTCTATCCCGTTCCACAGATCTTCCTGCTCCGCGGTTACCGCAAAGAGATTTTCCATCAATGTCAGATATTCCTTCTTTGACAGGATCAACTGGCTCTGGTAATTCCAGGCCATAATGTCCTGACCGCATTCCGCACCGGCCAGGTATGGATATTGATCGCTTTGGAGCGCTTCCGCAGCATTTCTCGTCTGTCCGCTGCTGACAGGAAAAAATGCGGCTTTTACAGGTTTCCCCGCATAGGAAAGGAAAATTCCGTCCGTTGCCAGTACGGCTTCTCTGTATGGATTTTCGCTTTCCGCGATATCCGTTTCGCCGTCCTGGTAAAGAAGCGCCTCGTCCTGTATGACAAGCATTCCTTCCTTTGACAGTTCCTGAGAAAGAAAAAGAGACCACAGTTCCGTCCGAAGCAGTACGGCCTGCGCCTTTAACGCTTCCGGCTCGCAGGAAATGCCGTTTTCCTCCTGCGGCATCACTATCTGAAGCTTTCGTATCAGATATTCCTGCATCGTCATCTTCTTTTTGCCCCAGTTCCCCGAAACCGCGATTTCGTAACGCAGATCAAGCCATTCCGTCTCTTCTTCCTGCCGGCTGAAAACCGCCGTATCTTCTCCGATATGTCCCCACAGACAGGAGATCACATAAGGCAGTAAAAAAACAAACAAAAGGATCGTAAGGACATCCCTGTACGGGCTGTCTTCATACTTCCTTTTGTCTGCTCTTTTTGGGACGATTCTAAATATATTCATCAGGACACCTCTTCTTCATTCTATGTAAGAGTGTCCCCGTTCATACTACACGATTTTACCTTGCCAGATCAAGATGCTGGACGGTTCCGACATTCCCGTTCTCATACAGGAAAATACCCGTATTTCTGAGCACGCCGTTTGTATGATTATCCTTTGCGGAATTCAGGGAAAATTCCGTATCGGTATTCTGTAAACAGATAGCGCCCACGCCCGCCTCCGACAGGTGATAAAGTTTATCCTTTCCGTTTTCATCTTTTGTCCAGATCAGCAGCTTGCTCCAGATTTCGTCATCTTCGTCAATCCAGCCGTTGCCGTCCTGATCGTATTTTGCCAGATCCGCAAACCCGTTTCCGGTTTTGGTTCCGAACAGTTCGCTGCCGTCGTTGATCACGCCGTCTTCATTCAGATCAAGCGCAAGATAACCGCTTCCCGATTTTAAATTGGAAATCTCCTCTTTCTCTCCGTCGCCGTCCAGATCGAAGAAAAATGTCTGGTCGGAAAGCCCGGCGACATTCCCGTTCAGGTTGATCACCAACGGGTCGGTGCAGTTCAGCACGCCGATATCATAACTTTCTTCGTAATACTCCGTAAAGCTTCTGCTCATTTTCAGATTCAGTCCGAAATTGATTTCTCTGCCATCGGCTGTCTTTACGACTCCTTTTGTGGAAAAAGATGTCGTTTCCGACTCACTGTGATAATACTGGTTCGTCACGCCGTAAGTTTTATAACTGGCGGCGGGCAGGCTGCCCGAACCGCTTCCCCAGATCTCATCCAGTTCCGGTTTGTGCTTGTCGCCAAACAACAGGTACATCAGAAAGCGCATACAGTGCTGTCTGATATTTTCTCTTGCGTCCTTTTCCTCGCTGCTCAGCGATACTCTGTCCGAATTGGACACATTTTGAAAATGAAGGGAAACGTCTTCCAGTGTAGTCTGCGCATTACTACTCCCTTTCGCGTCCGTATCTTCATCCCCCATTCCCAGAAAGCTCCCTGGAAGTCCGTTTCCTGTTCCGTTTTTCAGCTTTCTGCCGCTGCCTGTATAATTCCGTGTATACGCCCAGGCAGCCCTTTTTGTTACAGAAGAATAACTTCTGGCGGATTCCATTCCTATCGTACTGGAATTAATTCGCAATGATACCTCCTTTTTTCTCTTTAGCCCGTATCTGCATATGTACCCTCAGTGAACAAGGGGATCATTTACAAATACATAAAAAAAGGATGATATCTTCAGGGAAATTCATTTTCCATAAAAACACCATCCGTGGCTAAGTATTTTCAGTTCCAAAAAATAGCAGTCTGGCCAAAAACTGCCATCCTCTGTACTTTATATATCGGACATTCTCATTTTTTCATTAGCACGATTTTATTCAATTTTTATCCATATTTTAGTCGTTCATGCCCCGCATATACGCCATATACATATCATTGATCTGATTTTCGCTAAGGAGCGTATTCCAGATGCGGAGCTCATCATAGCATACCCGGAACAGTCTGTCGAAGCAGTTGATGCCGAGATAACCTTTCATATCCGACTCTTCAAAATCCATCTTGGAAACTTCGCTGCTTCCGATCATTTCGCTGTTAATATACAGATAAGCCGTTACCTTGCTCGGATCGATTTCCGATTCCTTTGTGCCGTCTACCCGGATCGTAATATAATTCCACTGATGCAGGTCGATACACTCCTTTTCCTCCACAGACGGGCGGACTTCACAGGAATTTCCGGTGCACGCATTGATCGTATTGAAAATCGGCACGACGTCCTGACCGTCTTCCGCCGTTTTCTTATTGAAACTGATATAGTTCTGCGACACGTCCGCATCCAGCAGATTCGAACCGATCAGCAGAAAAGGAGACCAGTCATAAATCTCTTCGGCCCTCATCCAGAAAGAAATGGTGTAGGACTCCGAAAGCGGCTCCATGTCACAGAGCTCGATTCCGTAAGTACCGTCAAGATAAATGGCCGCGCCCTCTATTCCCTCTATGAAAAGCGGTTTTTTTTCTGCACTTTCTACGGGATAGGTTCCGGCATTATACTCACCGTCATCCTCCGGCCTCGTAACGACTTTTGCCCCGTGAATTTCTCTGTCGAAGGAAAAAGCGTAATCTGCCGCGGGAACATCACCCAGAACCATATCGTTTACGATCTCTTTATGTATCTCCGCTTCATGCGGCCGGGAAATATCTTCCTGTACCGCAGCCGCAGGAACATCCAGCTCCGCTTCTCTTGCCCTTCGGGCGGCCATCACTTCCGCGTCTTCCTCAGTCCCGTTCATACCTTCCACGAGAACGACCGTGCCGATCAGCGCCGTAAAGAAACACAAGACCGCTATCGTCCTGAACACAATCATTCTCTTTTTACTGCCCACCAGCTTACCCATAAGATTTTTCACAATACTATACCAGTCCCGAATCCGTCATATCAACCGACTCTGTTATAATTAATCAGACATCCTTTCAAAATAATCTGACGTTCTTCGTCCGTCAGTTCCCCCAATTTTAATTCAAATGCACAAAGGGCATCTTTCTCCACGGATACCGTATACGCGGTAATGACCTCCCACTTTTCCGCTACCGCTTTCCTGATATCCGGAATAAACAGATAATCCAGATTGCTGAAAGGAAGCGCGCCTTCTTCGATCACGAACGGAAGCATTCCCCAGTTGATCAGGTTGGAACGGTATCTCTTTGTTGCGTATTCGTTGGCGATATTCGCCCAGCCTCCCAGCACCTTCTGGCAGCTTGCCGCCTGTTCTCTCGCGGAACCGTCGCCCGGTTTTACCGCAAAGATCGTGGAGCCAAAGCCCGTATTCTCATGAGAGGCATCCGCAAAGGTCTTCTTGATCACATTCATAACCGGTTTTACATCGGGATGTGCCTGACAGGGATGTTCTCCCGCCATTCTCGCCTTCTCCGCCTTCTGAATATCTTTCGCGCGTCCCACATATGCGGGATCCTTTCTGGATAACGCAAACTCTGCCAGTCCCAGCGGGTTTGAACGGTAAGAAGACGTTTCCCCGGAAGGAATCAGCTCATCCGTCGTCGTAACCGGATCGTGAATCTCGGAAACGACGCGAAGCACCAGATGATCCGGCAGCGCTCCCATAGCCGGCCAGTCTTTGATATTAGGCCCGAACTGAATCTCCACACTCTCGTCCGCTTTCCCATGCGAGTCAAAAACCCGGTTCGCATAAATATTCGCATCGAAATGATACCGGTACTTTCCGATCTCTCCGTCAAACTCCGTTGCCGGCGTCAATACCCCTTTATTGGCCGCCGTCGCCGCAATCGAACGCGCATCCATCAGCGCGACGGAAGAAATCTGTCCGTTCTGTAACTTGGAGCCTTCCCTGTTCGGGAAGTTTCTCGTAGAATGGCGAATGCTGAAAGCATTATTGGCAGGCGTATCGCCCGCACCGAAGCAAGGGCCGCAGAAAGCCGTCTTCATAACCGCTCCCGTCTCCAGTATCGCCGCCGCACAGCCATTCTTAATCAATTCCATATAAACCGGCATGGAAGCCGGATACACACTCAGCGTAAAGCCGTCCGAACCGATATAGGAACCTTTTAAGATATCGGCCGCGGCACAGATATTTTCAAATCCGCCGCCCGCACAGCCCGCGATGATTCCCTGATCTACCATAAACTTCCCGTTTACGACCTTATCCTGCAACGAATAAGGCACCGCGCCGTCCAGGCTGACCTTCGCCTTCTCTTCCACATCGTGAAGGATATCCGAAAGGTTTGCATTCAGTTCTTCGATCGTATAAGTATTGCTCGGATGGAACGGCATCGCGATCATCGGTTTCACCGCAGACAGATCCACTTCAATCATGCCGTCATAATAAGCCACTTCCCCCGGCGCAAGCTCTTTATAATCTCCGCTTCTTCCGTGTATCTCATAAAATTCGCGGATTTTCTCATCGGTCGCCCAGATCGAAGAAAGACATGTCGTCTCCGTCGTCATGACATCGATTCCGATACGGAAATCGGCGCTTAAACTGTTTACGCCCGGACCGACAAATTCCATCACTTTATTTTTCACATAACCGCTCTGAAATACCGCGCCGATGATTGCCAGCGCGACATCCTGCGGCCCCGTTCCTTTTACGGGTTCGCCTTTTAAATAAACGCCCACCACTTCCGGCCTGTTAATATCATAGGTCTGGGAAAGAAGCTGTTTCACGAGCTCCGGTCCGCCTTCGCCCACCGCCATCGTACCGAGCGCGCCGTAACGCGTATGGGAATCGGAACCAAGAATCATCTTACCGCCGCCGGCCAGCATCTCTCTCGCATACTGATGGATAACCGCCTGATGCGGGGGCACATAAACGCCGCCGTATCTCTTGGCACAGGTAAGTCCAAACATATGATCATCTTCATTGATGGTGCCGCCGACCGCGCACAGGGAATTGTGGCAGTTCGTCAGCACATAGGGAATCGGAAATTTCGTCAGTCCCGAAGCCCTTGCCGTCTGAATGATTCCTACGAAAGTAATATCATGGGAAGTCAGTTTGTCGAACTTGATCTTTAACTTTTCCATGTTGCCGGAAGTATTATGCTCCTCCAGAATACGGTATGCAATCGTATTCCGGACCGCCTCCTGTCCGGAAACCTCTTTCCCGGTCATATTTTTTATCTGCGCCGCCGCATCCTCCCGATCCGCAATAAGCTCTGTGCCGCGAACCAGATATGCGCCGCCTTCCCACAATTTCACCATATAAACTCCTCCATTCTAATTCCCTATTATATAGGAAAAATCGTTTCGATGCAATGAGTTTTGCCATCTTTCCTTTCAAAATCACCCGTACAGCGGGAAACGCAGGCCCGACAGCCTGCGTTCCGAAAACTTACCGCATAAGTTCCTGCCTGAAGGGGCGCTGCGATTACAGCAATTTCCGAGAAAACCAAAAAGCACGATACCTGCCGTCAGCAGATATCGTGCACTTTCATTTCTTTATCGGCCTATTCCATAAAATCCATCAGAATATCGTCTATCTCGTTCCAGTCATCCGCAGAAATTACACCGTCATCAATATCGATGTCATAGCTTCCGACAACCGGCTCTAAATAATTGGTCTCCGCTACCTTCGGGGTGATCGCATCCAGCATGCCCTGTGCATAATCGTCTCCCTCGACGCCTGTATCCGCAACAGCCTGTGCATCTTCCAGAATGATATCCAGGAAATCTACCGGATACATCGTAATTTCAACGCTGCCGTATGTCGCGCCGTCCGGAAGATCAACGACCGGTGTGTCCCATTTCACCTTCTCCAGAATCTGCCGCGCAATATCACGGAATCCGTCTGCGATTTCTTCGCTGACAGTCTCATAATCAACAGCGAGATAATACATCAGCCCCTGCGCATAATACTCAATTTCGGATTCATACAGCTCTGCTGCGCCTTCCTCCGTGTCAAACTTCTTTTCCACATAGGACGCATAATCTCCGTAGAAACTCGTCTTCAGCGCATCGTCAATGAAACTTGAACATTCTTCCGCATTCGCTACGGAACCCCAGTTGCTGTCCGCCAGCTTATAATATACTTTGTCAACCGTTTCAAACGCAACGCGTATTCCTACAAGAATATCGAGGCCGTCCGCATTGGTATATGTATAGTAAAGGTAATCGTCTTCTTCCTCGGACGGTTCGCCATACGCGGCAATGACATCTTCTTTCGTGCTTTCGCATGTAATGCCGCCGGGCAGTACAACAAACATAGCATCCTTACCCTGGGAAACTTTCAAATCAAGATAGGATACCGTGGACTGTTCCAGTTTTACCGGCTCCGCACCGAGATTGATTCCGCAGACGCTGACATACTCCGACTCCTTCTCGTCGTTGAATAACTCGAACTCATTGGACTCAATGTTGTATTCCAGTTCAAACGTATCGGCATTATCATATCTGTTGGAAACATGCCATCCATTTCCTGTCCAATCGGAAAGTACGGACGGAAAAGCATATTTTGTTCCATCGATTACGAACTCGCCGCTTTCCAGCTTATCGCTGCTGAGCAGAGCCAGCGCTTCTTCCTTCTGTTTCTGCGCTGCTCCCGGGCCGCCGCATGCCGTCATCTGAAAACATAACGCGGCACACAAACCTATTAACGCCAGTTTCTTCATTACAATTACCCCTCTCTTTCAGTATATGATCAACATTATAAACTCTTGTATTATATTACCTATACCGAATCCTGTCAATGCGTATATCGAATTTTGCTCCGGTACTTTCGTACCGGTGTATATCCCGCGTTTCTTCTATTCTCTGTATTTTTCATAATACCGGGCATCCTGCATCCGGCAGTTGACCCGCATCCTGACGCCGTCCTCCTGATACTTCGTTTCAAGCACCACCGCATTTTCATTCAGATAGGACACCGCCCGGCCGTCCGCATAGGGAATCAGAAGCGTACACTCCTGATAACCGCCGGCCAGCTTCTTTTCAATCAGGCAGACAAGCTCCTCCATGCCGATTTTCAGACCGGCCGACAGATAAATACTGTCCTGTGTCACGACCGGAAGATTTTTGCCCGCATCGCTGCCCTCTGCACCCGGACATCCGGGAATATCTTCCGCAGACACTGTATCCGCCTTATTATAAACATAGATCATGGGAATGCCTTCTGCGCCAAGCTCCGTTAAGGTGCGTTCCGTCACCGCAATCTGTTCTTTGTAATGGCTGTCTCCATAGTCGATCACCTGCAGCAGAATATCGGCCTCTTTTGCCTCTTCCAGTGTGGAATGAAAAGCCTCCACGAGATGATGCGGCAGCTTATGGATAAAACCGACCGTATCCGATAAAAGAAACGCATGATGTCCCTCCGGCGCAATCTTGCGGACCGTCGTATCCAGCGTTGCAAAGAGCATATCCTTCTCCATGACTTTCTTCTCTTCCACATCGGTTTCTTCCGCGCCGTATAAATCCAGCATGGCATTTAACAGCGTGGATTTTCCGGCATTCGTATAGCCGACCAGCGCCACCCGCGGCATGCCGGAAGCCGCCCGCTGTTTGCGCTGCGTTTTCCGCTGTGCCCCGAGCTCTTTCAGCTCCCGCCGGTATTCCGCAAGCCGGTGCTCCAGAACACGGCGGTCCAGTTCCAGCTTTTTCTCCCCGGCGCCTTTGTTGCTCATGGAACCGCTGCCCCCGCCCTGACGGCTGAGCGCCGCATGAAGTCCCACCAGGCGCGGCAGCATATACTGTAACCGCGCTACTTCCACCTGTAATTTGGCCTCCCCGGAGCGGGCTCTTTTTGCAAAAATATCCAGAATCAGCGTACTCCTGTCCAATATCGGCTTTCCGATTTTTTCCTGCAGATTCCGTATCTGCATCGGGGAAAGCGAGTTGTCGAACACCACCACGTCTACATTCTGCTCTTCCGCTTCCTCGCGGACCTCTTCCACTTTCCCTGTCCCGATATAAAAAGCTTTATGAATTTCCGAAAGGTTCTGCTCCACGATGCCCGTGACTTCCATCTCACAGGCCTCTGCCAGACTTTCCAGTTCTTTCAGCGAAAGCTCATAATCTTCCCCGTTATCAAGGTTTATTCCAACCAACAATGCTCTTTCCATACGCGTCCTTTTCCTGCCTTTCCACGACAACTTCGTCCCCGGACGCCGTCACACCGTAAAAGACTCCGTCCGCCTCATAATGGTAAGAATACCCCTGATCATAAAGCGCAAGCGATTTCGTGAGAAAATCTTTGCGGACCGTATAAATAAACTGTATTCTCGCCATTTTATCTTCATAATTACATGCCTGCCATCTGGTATTATTCAGCCTCCCGTCATCCCCGAACTCTTCCAGATACCAGGCCAGTGAACCGATACCGCCGGAATTATCAACCTGTTCGGTCAAAAGAACCTTCTCCAGCGCCGGTAAAAATTTCTGCATCCATTCCCGGTAAACCACTTCTGCAAAATCTTCATGCCGATACAGCTGCATCCACCAGTCGTTCGGACAATAATATGCGAAAAAGCTGCGGGACGCCTTCTCGTCGTTATAGGTAAGGGAATGTTCCATATCCCATAACCAGGAGGCATGAATCAATCCGTCCCCGGTCAGGTCGGAATCCTTATAAAAATAAATGCTGGAACTGAAGCTGTAATCTTCATTCAGTTCATACATCAGCCACTGATCCGCAAAAGATTCCACATCGATATATTCCGTATAATGTTTCCCTTTCCCGTTATAACCATCCTCCGCATACAGCGCATCCTCAAAATCCTGCCAGAATCCGGCAATATAGTCAATCTGCTCTTTGGCGGCATGGGGCATGCTGCGAAGCACCACTGTCATATTCCGATCCGTGACAAACCGGCTTTTCAGCACATCATAATCGATATTATCGATTTCCAGAATATAGCCACCGGTCACATCCTCCGGCGCATTGTCCAGATCAGACCAGAATCTTCCGGCAGACGTAACCTCACTGTGCCACTCCTTCAGCTCATAATTCTCCAGACGGGAACGGTTGACGCGTTCGGTCTCGGCATACATATCTTTCAAAGCAAAACGATCTTCTCCGATCTCAATCTTTCCGATCAGCAGATACATGCCAAGATATTCCCCGTCCACATACAGATGCACAAAATCCGCTTTCGGCGGATAGTCCATTCCGATCTCATTGCTCAGATCATAAGTCAGCTTATAGGCTAACAGGGAATTATCCCTGTAAGCGGCCAGCAGTACATAGTTTTGGCCTGCCCCCGTATCAAAAAAATCCACCGATTCGCGAAAGGTCAGATTATAACTTTTTTTATCCGCATTCCAGGAATCGTTCCCGTGCCCTCTCATTTTATCCAGAATGCCTTCGTCCTTCATTTCCCCGTATTCGTCAAAGAACATATAACTTCCCGGCACCTTGTTTTTCTTGCCCGCATGCAGATACGAAAGCGCATCGCCGGTCGATGTATGAATCATCAGAGACGATACTTTCCGGGCCGTCACAAATTCAATCGGGTGCAGAATGGCCCCTTTCTCGCAGATAAGCTCCGCCGCTCCCGCCGGGCGGTGCATTTTTACCGTTTCCCCATCGGAGAACCGGACTTCCACATCCATTTCCGTTTCTTCGCATCCGGCCGGCAGCGCAAAGCACCATGCTTCGTCCCTTCCGGAATAATAGGCCGATAAGCTTACATCTTCCCTGTCTATTCGGAGTTTCGTGCTGACGGACAAAATCTTGTCCGCAGTCTCTGCGGAGAGAGAAATCACGCCATCCGTCATTTCCCATAAATACCAGTCGTCGATTTCATAGCTGCCTCCGAGTCCGCACAATCCCTGATTGAGGGAAGCGGCATCCGCTTCGGCAAAAGGGCCGATACAGTTCTGCACCGTTCCGTTTCCGTCGCCCGCAAGGCCGTCCGCCGTTTCACCATGAATTTCCGCATAGCTGGCACAGTTTAAAATACGGGCGTTTTCATCCGTTGCGGATGCAATGGCCCCGCAGGAACTTCCTTCTATGCTGCCGCTTTCGATCACCAGATTACAGACGGTCCCGCCCAGGTTTCTGAATAATCCGGCATCCGCATCCGACCGGATTTCCAGATTCCTGATACGGTGGGCATTTCCGTCAAAAATCCCTTTAAACCGGCACTGTTCATCATCTCCGGTGCCGACTGTCAGATTTTGCGTCATTCCGGAAAAATCCAAATCCGTGTACAGATTGATGTATTCTCCTTCATAGTCATTCCCCTGATTGACATTCTCTGCAAAAGCAAGAAAATCTTCCATCGTATAAATGGAAACTGTGGAAGGTTCTTCCCCGGTTTCTTCCCGCATTGCCGCCGCTTCCCTGCTTTCCGGCACAATCCGGCACATTCCAAAAAGGCAGACTGACAAAGCGAGTATCCCGGCAGAGAGTATTAAAATTCTTTTTATATTCTTATAACTTCTTCCCGCATTCATTTTATCAAAAATCATAGAATTTATCCTTTACATCAATGACTTGTTCCGCAGAGACGGAAACATAAATATTGTACTATTTTTTACGGCATTTTAAAAGATTTTTTTCAATACGGGTGCAGTCTGCGGACGCAAAAGAGAAAAAACTGGTCATTCCCTGATTTTTATGCTATGATAGACGAAGATTTTGTATGAAATCCTGTATTGTATGAAATTCTTTAAATATGAAACCTGTTCTTTTAGGAGGCGAGGCATATCAGAAAATACAGAAACGAATGGAAATATTTCTGTACGGCCCACGACCTGTGCTTTTTGGACAACCGCCTTTCTGCATTGCTGGAAAAAGATTCCCACGGAGACGATTGCGGGCAATATGAAATCCACAGTCTATATTTTGACGATTATAGAGATACCTGCGCCAAAGAAAACGAAGCCGGAATTGCGAAACGTTCCAAATACCGCATCCGGTATTACGGCAGCCAGTCTCAGTTTCTGAAGCTGGAGTGCAAGGAAAAAATAAACAGCCTGTGCTATAAGGAAAGCTGTTTTCTTTCTTTGGAGGAATATCAGAAAATCATGGACGGGGATATCGAAGAATTGTTCTTTTCTGCGGAGAAGAAACTGCTGAAGCAGTTCTGCCTCCAGAGTATGACGAAACATTTTACGCCCAAAGCGATCATTGATTATAAAAGAACCGCATATACGGAAGAAATTACGAATGTGCGCGTCACGCTGGATGTAAATATGTCTGCTTCGGATGACTTTGCACATTTTCTGGATGGCGGTTATATGCAGTATCCCTTCCCCTGTGAAGGAAAATCGGTCCTTGAAGTGAAATTTGACGATATCATGCCGGGATACATCAGGCATGTCATTACGCATCGCAATCTCGTGCAGTCGGCCTTTTCCAAATATTGTATCGGAAGAAGAACCCTGCAGAACATGAAAAGATAAGGAGACATATAAGAACATGAATACTATCGGACAGGCTTTTGAAAATATTGCGCATTCTTATTACAATCCGGCTTTGGGAACTTCCATTGTCATATCGGTACTGTTTGTTGTCCTGCTGTTAAGCATCTATGAATTTATTGTTTACAGGCTTGTATCACACAGGGCGTTTTACAATCGGTCGTTTAATATCTGCATTGCCATCCTTCCCTTTTTCATCTCCACGATTATTTTGTGCCTGCAGTCCAATATCGTCATCACCCTCGGAACGATAGGCGCCCTGGCCATTCTGCGTTTCAGAACCGCCGTCAAGGATCCTGTTGATATGCTGTACCTGTTATGGTCGGTGCATATCGGCATTGTCTGCGGGTGCCAGTTATATGAAGTAGCGGTTTTGACTTCGCTGATTGTCACCGTTGTGCTGATTCTCATGGAAAATCTTTCTATCGGCAGAAAACCCTTTGTGCTTGTCGTTCACTGCAGTCCGGAAAAAGAAAATGCGGTACTCGGCAAAATAAAAGAACAGACCGGAAAATACCGCGTCAAAAGCAGAAACTTCACACAAAAGGGCATGAATATGGTAATCGAACTTTCCGTGAAAAACCCGGGAACGCTGTCCGACGGCATCCGGGAGATTGACGGGGTGGAAAAATTTTCGATCATAGAATTTGACAGCGACGACGTATTATAAATCACCGCTTTTTACCCTCAGTGGACAAGGGGATACACGGTCCCCTTGTTCACTGAGGGTAAATTCAAAAGTTGATCAGGAATAGAGGATTCCTGTGAGAAAGGCATGGGTATTTTCATGAAAAAAATTATGGGAGGCATTGTTCTTGCGTTTTCTTTTATCGCAGTACTTTACCTGATCTGTTTTTCGGGAAATCCGATCAAATACGAAGCATGTATCACAGACAAAGAACAATTTGAAAGTATCAAGGCTGAACGGACAGAATCAGAGCATTTACTCGATGCTCTGATTTTTGATGAAGAAACGCTGTTTTATGACGAAATAAACCGGACTTTCTATTATTCCCTTATCGAGGGAAATCAGAATGCTTATCATCCCGGCGTAAAAATCAAAAGCAGCTGTCCGGATATAAAACTGGCTGTCCTGGACGGGGAAATCACGGAAGATTCCATTCGGAACAATCACACCTATACGCTCCTTGCCTATACCGGGCAGTCCTATTGTCAGTATTCGCTTAAATGCACCACCTTACCGTTAATGAATATTGAATGCTCCGCCGAAATTCTGGAAGAATCTCTGCCCATGAATATCACGTTGTTCGATAACAGGAAAGGAGCCGCCGGCAGGCTGACGACTTCCGCAGGAGAAATCCATATCCGCGGCGCAAGCGCGAGATGGTACGACAAAAAGGGATACCGGTTTTCTCTGAAAGAAGACTCCGCCGGCAATCATACGCGCGCCAGAAAAGTTTCCCTCCTGGGCATGCGTCAGGACGACAACTGGCTTCTGTATGCCGCCTATAACGATCCGGAAAAAATCCGGAACGTATTTTCCTCAAATCTATGGAAATATACATGCGCGTCAGATAACGCGCAGGGTGTCGATACCGGCATGGAATACCGGTATATAGAATTGTTTATGAACGGAGAATACTGGGGGCTGTACGCCCTGGGTTATCCGATCGATGAAACGCAGATGGGAGTTGAAAAGGACAGCAGCGAAGAAGCCTTATACAAGGTCGTTGGATTTGTGCGCGAAGACAGTTACAAAATACTGGACGACGGAACCGTGGAAGGATACGAAGTAAAGGGATACGGCGGCGGGAATCCGAATTGGGACCTTTTGTTCGGTTACCGGGATTATTTACAGCTTCATATGGAATCGAACGAGGCGCTGTATGCCGGCATCGATATCGATAACGTGATCAATCTTTATTTATTCTATAATCTGATACAGGGGCAGGATAACGTGCTGGAAGGGAAAGTAAAAAACCAGTACGTGGCAATCCGAAAAACGGATGACGGTTATCACGCATTATACGCCCCATGGGATATGGATATCAGCTGGGGCAACGGCTGGACTCCTTATGAAAAAAATAATGTGGACCCATACGTCGTAAAACCGGAAACAAATGTCGTCATGGAATGCGGCTATCTCGGCCAGCTGCTTGCCAATGACCCGGATGAACTGTGGGAAAAAATTCTGGAAAAATATCATTTTCTGAGAGAAAACGGATGGTCCGAAGAAAATATAAACGCCATGATCGACGAATACGAGGCGGATATCTATGGTTCCGGCGCTTACAGGCGTGATATGGCACGTTGGAGCGGCGGCAACTACATGGACCCGGCAGAAGGACTTGGAACTTTCCGCGCCTATGCGATGCGGCGGCTTGCCGAAATGGACCTGTACTATGACAGGCTGGCGGCTTTCTGCCAGACGGATGAAAGCTTTTTTATCAAACAGAGCGCCCAATATAAGGATTTTCTAAACAGCAGTTTTGTCATCGAAATCAATAATAAAGAGCTTTTGAAAGATTCCGTTTATTCTGATTTCATAACCTGGCTTGGTATCGATCCTTCATCCATCACCGGTGAAACGCGGTTTATCATTGCAAATCCTTCAACGGGACAATGCGATTATCTTCCCATGCCGGAAAACGGCAGCGCAGAAACTTCCGTTGGAGCTCTCCGGCTTACGCCGGTACGGGAGGGTGTTTATTCCGTTTACTTAAACGATTGCTTCTGCTATGATATCTCCGACTTTTCCCGGCCGGCAATACGAATGGCCTTTATAAAAGACCATTCCGCTTCGCAGTTCAGCTTTGCCCGAGGATTTGATTTCCATGCGCTGACAGGCACTATGGATGAATTGGAGACTTATGTGGATGCCCTGTCTTCCACAGACTACTATGCGCTGATCGAGATTAACGACCCTTCCGTCTGCATGGATGAATGCGGCCTGTTTTCGCCTCTCGGTCTGAACCCTGAAAACATCGGCACGGACGCGGATTTCATCGTATGGAACGGCTCAGCAAAAGATGCTCTTGTTCTTGATAACTTCCATGTGAATGGCGCCTGGCAGGATACTTCCATCGGTTCACTCAGTCTGTTTGAAAGCGAAACCGGAGATTACGGCGTTTATCTGGCAGATACGGAATGTTTTGTCAGCTCTCAGGAAAAAAATGAAGGGGAGAATATTGATATCCGCATCATTTTATTCGACCCGAACAGTTACGAAATTCTGGAGGATACCGTATTCAGCCGCTAACACGGCAAAATACCGTTAAGAGATTCTGCAATACGTCAAAACAGGACGGTGGGATATCTGCCCGCCGTCCTGTTTTTATTCTCTCTGTCGTTTCTCCGTCAGCTATGCTGCTCTTTAAACGCCTTATAAGCCGAGAGTGCTTTCGTAAACTGAATCGTATGTTCATCCAGCGCAGACGCAGCGCCGAGCGGATATTGATCGGGAAGAATCGCCGCTCCCACTTCCGGTTCCCAGTAGAACACACCAAGCCCCTGGCCGTCCGGAACCTGCCTTACCGCTTCCATCGTATCCATCAAAAGATCATAGGTGCCTTTCTCGTCGGTTTCCGGTCCGCCCACTTCCACGACCATAACCGGCTTTCCATAACGATCCGCATAGTAGACCAGCGGATTATAAAGAAGCTCCGTCGGTTTTTTGCCGCCGTGCTGCGCGATCATATCATCCCAGTACGGATAATGAGAAATACCGAGAATATCCGTTTTGCCGCCGTTTTCAAAGAAAACCTTCCAGAAAGGATCGCAGATTTCCGGGTAAGTGCCGCAGGAAAGATGCGTAATTACCTGACATTCCGGACAGCATTCCTTTACCGCATCGTATCCTGCATTCAGAAAAGCGGCCATCTGTTCCGGATGTTCCGTCCTGCTGCCCATCGGCAGTAACAGGCCGGGGTTAATTTCGTTGCCGACCTGTACCCACGCCGGCCGGATGTCGTTTTCCACAAATAAGGTCATGACTTCCTTCGTATGTTCATAAACCCGTTTCGTAAGCTGTTCCGCATCATCATTTATCCATGCTTCCGGGATATCCTGATATTGCGGATCCGCAAAATGATCGCTGTAATGAAAATCCAGCATCAGTTTCATATCCGCCGCTTTCACACGCTTCGACATTTCCAGCACGCTCTGCGCATCGCAGAAACCAAGCATACAGAGAGTGGTCTCGTTTTTCTGCCAGTAAGCGTCCTCAGGCGGATTTACAAAAATCCGAAGCCGTACCGCATCCGCTCCCATCGCTTTCATTGCCGCAAGCGGTTCCGTCTCCTTTTTGTCCTGATCAACCCAGTGAATACCTCTTTCCTCCAACTGGGTAAGCCATCCTAAGTCAACGCCGTATACCATATTTGTCTTCATATTTATCCCTGCTCCTTTCATTTTGTATGTTTTTGTTTTCCTGTTTTCTCACGCGCGTTCTTTTTTCCTGCCGCTTCACGCGCATTCCTTCCGTCATTTATCGGTCGACCTGCGAATCAGAATTTCATAATCGAGCAGCGTCTTTTTCTGATATCGTTCCCCCTGTAAAAAATGACATACCTGCTTGCCAAGTTCCGCACCGACACTTCTCGCGGAAGTGTCAATGGCTGTGACCGACGGCCGCATCAGATTCAGCGCTGAACCGTTATACAGGGAAACGATTGCGATATCCCTCGGAATCCGGTATCCCTCTCCCTGCAGCCAGGACATGATCCGAACGCACAGCTCATCGTCGCCGCATACAATACACTCCGTTTTGTTGGAAAGAATATCCGACATCACCATTTCCAACACATTATCATAGACCTTCCCCGCATAAATATACTGTTTTTTCTCCGATATGCCGCTCTTCATCAGCGCGTTCATGAATCCGTCATAGCGGCTGCGGTTTACCACATAGTTAATCTCTTCCAGAATCAGTGCAAAACGCCGGAACCCTTTCGCAATCATCATCGTGAGCAGCTCTTCCGTCGCGCCCCTGTTGTCGATATCGACCGTGATAACATCCTCGTTTGCACACTGTCCTGCAAGCCCTATCGGAAAGCCTGCTTTTTCCAGATACTGCATCGCCCTGTCATTTTCCATCGTCCTTGTCAGTATCACCGCGTCGATTTTCTTTCCTTCCACCACATTGATGACCTCGGAAATGTCTCCTTCCGTCACCTTCATAACAAGTACATTGTAATTCATATAAGCCGCGGCTTCACAGACGCCGTACAGACATTCCGCAAAGAAATGATTCGTATTGATATTGCTGTCCGCCGGAAGCGCCACTCCAAGCAGCCGTGTGGGAAAAGAACCTTCCTCCTTTGCCCGGTAGTCTTTCATGTATTTCAATATTTTATTTCTGGTTTCTTCTCCGATTCTTCCCTTTCCTGAGAGCGCCCTCGAAACGGTGGTCTTTGATAATCCAAGCGCTTCGGCAATTTCTTTCTGCGTCACGTCTCTATCCCTCCTATATCAGGCAAAGCTGATTTTTATCACGCTCCCTTTCAGCCCGTCGGCCGACGCTCTTACCAGACATTCTCCCTGTCCGCCGTCCGAACGGATGAGCGCAAAGGCTTTTCCGTGAAAAACAGATATCCGGTTTCCTTTCATGCTTTCATGACAGGCAGGATTTCCGTTATCCACGCCGATAATCGACGCAGGCCCTTCCACCGCGAAGGTTATCCCATTGTCCGCCTGCGGGCAGAAATTTCCCTCCGCATCGTAAACCGATACTTCCACCTGAGCGGCGCTTCTGCCGTCTGCCGGGAGTTTTTCCCGATAGCAGGACAGCCGGATTTCATATGGAGCCAGTGCCGTCCGTATCGTATGGCGTGCCGCCTCTTTTCCGTTACAATAGCCGACCGCCTCGATACGGCCCGGCTCATACGGCACATCCCAGTTCAGGAATAAATCTCCCGTCGTAAAGGCAATCGGCGGCTTTTCAAAATGCCCGTATTCTTCCGTCATGCCGTAGGCCGGATATGCGTAAGCCTTCTTACCATAAGATTTCCCGTTCAGGAACAGTTCTACATAATCGCAGCTCGTGTAACAGAGCACAGGAAGCACGGTACCCTCTTCCACATCCAGATTCCAGTGCGGAAAAAGATGCACCATTGGCTTCTCACGCCTCCAGATGCTCTGGTAAAAATAATAGCCGTCCTTCTCAAATCCGCATGTATCCAGTACGCCCGCGCTGGAAGAACGTTCCGGCCAGTGCGCCTCTCCCAGATAATCAATGCCCGTCCACATAAAATCCCCTGCCACATAATCATGGGACATCGTATAACGAAGTAATTTTCCGCTCTCCACCGGCGCGCTGTAATAAGGGCGTCTCCACCAGCCTTCCTTCTGCGGCATTTCCATCGGATATTCTCCCCGGATGCCTCCAGTACCGCCGTTTTCCGTTCCCATCATGCACCAGTCGGGATAGGCCCTTCTGTCTTCATCGTAAAAGGTCTCCGCACGGTTTCGCCATCTTCCGACATAGTTATAACCGACCACATCCAGTTCTTTCAGAAATTCCACTTTTGCCGGATACGGCTCGGAACAAATCTGGTCGTTGGCCTGTGTCACAAACCGGTCAGGGTCGAGCTCCTTACAGATTTCCTTTAAATGTCTCGCCGTAAGATATCCCTGATCGTTCTGCTGGTCGGGCACTTCGTTTCCGATGCTCCAGATCACAATACAGGGATGGTTTCTGTCCCGCAGAAGCATTGCCCGCAGATCTTCTTCATGGCATTTATCAAACCACTCCGAATATCCCCTGCTTTCATGCGTGTTGCTTCCAAATTCTTTTCCTTTGAGAATTTTCCACTCGTCAAACGCCTCATCCATCACGAGAAGACCTTCCCTGTCGCACAGATCGAGCAGCGCCGAATCCGGCGGGTTATGGGCCATACGAATTGCGTTCGCTCCCATTTCCTTTAATTTATGAAGCCGCCTCTCCCAAACTTCAATCGGAACCGCCGCGCCCGCGCAGCCTCCGTCATGGTGTACACAGACGCCGTTTATCTTACAGCGCCTTCCGTTCAGCCAAAATCCGCTGTCTTTATGAAAAACCGCACTTCTGAATCCCGTCCGGGTATGTGCCTCATCCAACAGCATATCGTCCCGGTACAGTCTCGTAACAACCTCATACAGAAAAGGATGTTCCGTATCCCAAAGCAGCGGATTCCCGATGAAAAAATCCTGTCCGACTATTGCCGTTTTCGAACCCTTTTCCATGCTTCGCGCGCTATCGGGCAGTTCATCCCATATGACCTTCTTCCGCCCTTCCGCACAGATTTCATTCTGCGGCGAAAAAATTTGTGTTTCTACCCGGAGCGTTTCCGCATTCCATCCTGACATCGGCACGGAAATCCTGGTTTCGATCTGAAGTTTTGCCAGCGTTTCCGATACGTCCGGCTGCCGTATCCAGACGCCGTACGGCAGAATATGCGCCGCCTTCACCCGGTAAATCCATACGTTCCTCGTGATACCGGAACCGGAATACCATCTGGACGCCGGCTGGGCAGAATTATCCACCCGCACATCCACCACATTGTCTTTATCCTCTCCGTGCAAAAATTCCGTAATCTCCCATTCGAAAGGCGTGTAACCGTAAACATGATGACCGGCCTTATGTCCGTTCACCCATACATCGGCCAGCATGTAGACGCCGTCAAACCTGAGAAAAACTTTCTCGTCCGGCGCGGTTCCCCCGGCAATCCGAAACAGTTTCCGGTACCAGCCGATGCCGGTTTCTACATAACCGCCGGAACCGCAGGACGGTGCATGTTCGTCAAACGGATAAAAAAGGCTCCAGTCATGGGGAATCTGTACTTTCTGAAAATCCTCCGTTTCATGCCCGCCGGGGACGGGTTCCTTTTTTCCGTGATAAAAATACCAGTCAAAATCAAAGCATTCTTTCATTCCCGGTTCTGCTCCGGATAAATATGCCACCATCTTTTCATACCATGCCCTTTCTTTCGTCCGTCTATTTACTGACAGGACATATTTTTTCTGACAAAAAGGGCTGTCGCACCAATCAGAATATTCCGTGGGCGGCAACCCTTTTTACTCATTTATGAAATCAGATCATCCTATACTGCAGGGGGTGTCAGACAACGCCTCCCATACGAACCGGCTAACGGGTCGCATACCATGCTTCATACTGGGTCTTAAACTCATCTTTTACGTTCTGCAGACCGGAATCGTAACATTTCTGAATCATTTCATCCAGCGTTTTGTCAACGTCATCCACAAGGCCGAGTTCCAGCATGGGAACATAATCGTCCAGCACGACTTTTACAGCCGCCACATAGGAGTCAACGGGAGTCGTATCAAATACGAAGGTGATCGTCGGGTTATTCTCCACTCTCTCTCCCCATGCGTCGGAAATCGCCTGCATACGGGGATCTGCTCCTGCTTCATGTAAATCGTCATTTTTAATTGCCCAGGAAGCAGAAATTGCATATGCCGCATAATCAGTGGATTTATCCAGTTCCGTGTAATATCCTTCGTCGTCAATGCTGTAATGCTCGCCTTCCACACCGAGAATGAGCAGTCTGTTTAAATAAGTATCGAATTTGATCAGATCGAGTACCATTGCCGCACGCTCCGGATTCTTGGAACCTGCTGCGATTGCCATATCATTGTTGGAGAACGCTTCACATCCTACAAAGTGATCTGTCGTCAGATCATAAAGCGCACACTTTACGCCTTCGCTCTGTTCCGCCTGTTTTACATAGGTGATAACAGAACCGTTCCATGCGATGGAAGCCCCCTGCAATGCGCCGAACGCATCGTCATCCGTTACCGTGTTGGTCAGCGCGCTTCGGCTCCAGCATCCTGCATCCGCCAATGTTTTCATATCTTTGGCATATGCGCGGAACCAGTCTGTTTCGTATGTCATCGTAATTTCATCTGCCGTCGGAAGATCGCCGTCCCAGGAATAGATCATATCGAAGTAATCGCTGTCCAGCGCAAGGAAGGTATCAAACTGCTGACGATATACATCCCAGAGCTCATTGTTGTCTACGGAAGAAGCAAGCCCGTAAATACCGCTTTCAGGCGTTTCTTTTTCTCCCATCGTTATCATGAAATTCATATAGTCATCCCATGTCTTTAACTCGCCGATGCCATGTTTATCAGCCAAATCCTGACGAATCGCTACGATCTTGCCCATCGCTGCCGCTACGTTGGAAGGCACGGCAATCGTTTTGCCGGAAAGCGTTGTCTCGCTCCAGCTGTCCTTATCCTGATATTTGTTTGCGAGAGGCATATAATTTGCGATAAAGTCATCCGTCAATTCATAGAAAGAGCCTTTCGCCGCCTCGGTATACATATAGCACCAGGGCGCCGTAAAGATCAGGTCAACCTGTTCGCCTCCTGCCAGCACGAGAGAATACATCGTCTGATAATCGCTCCAGCTCATAAACGTAACCGCAAGATCCGTGTTATACGGCTCAAGATAATCGTTTACCATTCCGAGAACCTTCTCCCAGTCGTTCGGCGTATCGCCGATCAGATACATATTTACGGTATAAGGATCGCTTAAATCCGTTGACGCATAGAAATCGGGGGATGCCGCAATCGGGCCTTCTCCGACCGCTGCCGGAAGACTGTCAAGAGACACCGCCGGTGCGCTGTCGCCTGAAGCCGCCGCATTATCGGCGCTGCCCGATGAACTGCTGTCCGCCGTGCTGCCGGGCGTACTATTTGCCGAACCGGAATCCTCTTTCGAACCGCCGCAGCCGGCCAGCGTGGACATTACGAGGCACGTTGCTAAAGTGACTGACAAGATTTTTTTCTTTTTCATTGTTTCTCTCCTTTTTGATTTTTATATATAAATTTTTAAATGATTTACCCTCTTAACCTTTGACCGCTCCGATCGTCAGACCCTTTACAAAGTAACGCTGTACGAAAGGATATAACAAAACGATAGGGCCGGTCGCAATTACGGTCATCGCCATCTTCATACTCTCAAGCGGAATGGTCGGAAGCGCCATACCGGATTTCTCCGCAACGATTCTCATCGCTTCCGCGCTGCCAAGTATTCTTTGCAGGTAATATTGCAGCATAAACTTGTTTTCATCTGTAATAAACAGCATACAGTTATACCAGTCATTCCAGTACGCAAGTGCGGAGAACAGGCTCAGCGTTGCGATCAAGGGCTTGCTCAGCGGAAGAATCAGCTTCACATAGATGACGAAGTCATTCGCACCGTCAATTTTGGCAGATTCCGTCAATGCGCTCGGAATGCCCATCATAAACGATTTCGCAATAATCATATTCCACACCGAAAACATCAGGGGCAGAATAATCGCTATGTAAGAATTTTTAAAGTTCAGATAACGCACGCACATCATATACCAGGGCACCAGACCGCCGCTGAACAACGTTGTAAAGAAGAAGAAAAAGGAAAACTTATTTCTCCACGGAAAATCCTGACGCGATAATACATAGCCTGTCATTGTCGACAGCAGCACCGACAGGAATGTTCCTACAACCGTAATGCCGATCGTCGTTCCATAAGCTTTCAGAATCGCTATCGGATTCTTCAGACACAGCAGGTAACTCTGAATGCTGATATCCGTCGGAATCAGCGGGTATCCGTTTCGAATCAGAGAAGCTTCATCCGTAAAAGAAGCCACAATAATCAGATAGAACGGGAGAAGGCAGAGCAGCGCAAAAATACCGATCACGACATATCCTACAATATTAACCGAAAGCACGTCTTTACTCATATGACGTTTCTGTTTTATCATCACTTTTGACACAATATCCACCTCCCTTAGTATAATGCGTAGTCCGGATTGACTTTTTTCACCAGCTTGTTACAAAGCGTGATTGTCACCAGACACAGAATCGACTGATAAAGGCCTGCCGCCGCAGATACGCCGATGTCTCCCGTATCAATTAACAGACGGAATACATAGGTGTCGATAATATCCGTCATCGGCTGTAAAAGGGCGCTGCTCTTCACGGTCTGGTAGAACAGTCCGAAATCTCCGCGGAAAATATTTCCGATCGCGAGCAGTACCATAATCATCATGGTCGGTTTCAGGGACGGAATGGTCAGATAGCGGATTCTCTGCCATGCGTTGGCGCCGTCGATTGCCGCCGCCTCGAACATTTCCTGATCCAGCCCCGTAATCGCCGCCAGATAAACGACAGAGCCATACCCGGTTCCTTTCCAGAGTTTTAAGAAGATCAGTACCGGCGGCCATGCGCCCGGCGTATTATAAAGATCGAAGGGATTCATTCCGAGCCATGTCAGAATATGGTTGAATACACCTCTTTCGTAATTGAAAATGTTATACATGATCGCACCTGCGACTACCCAGCTGATAAAGTAAGGCAGAAACATGAAAGACTGCGCAATTTTTTTGAAATACTTGTTCATCAGCTCGTTCAGCAGTATCGCGCTTCCCATCTCACAGACAACGCCCAGCGCGATAAATGCAATATTATATAGCAGCGTGTTGCGCGTAACCTGTCCGAGTTTTCCCGAAATCAGGAGCGCCTTAAAGTTGCTGAGTCCGTTCCAGGGGGAACCGTAAATGCCTCCCGCATACTGGTATTTCTTGAATGCCAGAACAATGCCCGTCATCGGTATGTAATTGAATAAAATAACATAAATCAATGCCGGCGACAGCATCAGGAGCAGCATCCAGTGTTTTTTGACCGTCTTCAGAAACGGCGTTTTATACCGCTTTGTTTCCGCTTTCTTTTTCATAAAACCTTCTCCCTTTCCGAATCACCGCGCTTTCCCCATCCTTTTTGAACAACTCGCAGTTGCGCACCGTGATTCTTCATTTTTTGTTAATATTTATAAAAAAAACTCTATAAATTAATTATAAATAAAATAGTGCACAAAAACTATTGACCACCCCTTAGAAAAACGCTAAAAACTGTTGTGAAGTATAAACAATTTTGACGCTTTTTTGTGCAACTTTAGTTGCGCATTCTCGAAAAAGGCCGTAATATAGCCATTTTTTGAGCATACAAAAAAGAGACTGTCAATATTGAACAGTCTCTTTTCCGATTACATCTTCTATTCTGTTTTAAACAGTTCGTTTTGCTAAATACCGATACCTGTACCGCTTATTTCGCTGTTTTTTCAGGAATAACCACCTTGTCCAGTTTCCAGATATCATCCACATATTCCTGAATGGTTCTGTCGGAAGTAAACTTGCCGGAACATGCCACATTCAGGATAGCGCTTCTCGCCCAGCCCTTTTCATCCCGGTACGCCGCTTCTACTTTCCGCTGCGCTTCCGCATAGGGTTTGAAGTCTTTCAGAATGAAATAGGTATCCGCTTTCGAGGTGCTCTGCGTATTTAACAGAGAATTATATAATGTTCTGAACAGTTCCGTATCATTCCGCGAATATGTACCGTTAATCAGCTGCATCAGCACTTTTCTGATATCGGGGTCATTGTTGAAAATATCCATCGGGCTGTAACCGCCGTAATTTTCATAGCGGATTACCTCGTCGGAGCTCAGGCCGAAGATAAACGCATTTTCTTCGCCAACCTCTTCCACGATCTCCACATTCGCACCATCCATCGTGCCGATCGTCAGCGCACCGTTTAACATAAACTTCATATTACCCGTACCGGACGCTTCCTTGCTTGCAGTAGAGATCTGTTCCGATACATCCGCCGCCGCAAAAATCATCTCCGCATTGGATACGCGGTAGTTTTCGATAAATACGACCTTAATCTTGCCGTTGATGCCCGCATCGTTATTGATAACGTCCGCCACCGCATTGATCAGCTTGATGGTCAGCTTCGCGTTCCGATAGCCGGCTGCGGCTTTCGCGCCGAAAATAAAGGTTCTCGGATAGAAGTTCATATCCGGATGCTCTTTTAACTCATTGTACAGGTACATGACATGCAGAATATTCAACAGCTGACGCTTATACTCATGAAGTCTCTTAACCTGTACGTCGAAAATCGAACGGGGATCTACCTGTACGCCGTTATGCTCCAGAATATATTTGGCCAGACGCACTTTGTTCTGATATTTGATATTCATGAACTCCTGCTGTGCCTTTTCGTCATCCGCGTAGATTTTCAGTTTATTGATCTTCGGAAGATCGGTAATCCAGTCATCGCCCACATGTGCCGTTACCCAGTCCGCAAGAAGCGGGTTTCCGTGTAACAGGAATCTTCTCTGGGTGATGCCGTTTGTCTTGTTGTTGAATTTCTCCGGCATCATCTCATAGAAATCTTTCAATTCCTGATTCTTCAGGATTTCCGTATGTAATCTCGCTACGCCGTTTACAGAATAACCGGCCGCGATTGCAAGGTGCGCCATCTTCACCTGGCCGTCATAAATAATTGCCATCTTACGCACTTTTTCCTGGTTGCCCGGATACATCTGCTCGATACGCGCCACAAATCTGCGGTTGATCTCTTCCACGATCTGATATACACGGGGAAGCAGTCTGGAAAACAGCTCGATCGGCCATTTTTCAAGCGCTTCTGCCATGATCGTATGATTCGTATAAGCGCAGGTCTTTGTCGTAACTTCCCATGCTTCTTCCCATGTCAGATAGTAATCGTCCATCAGGATACGCATCAGCTCTGCGATTGCAACCGTCGGATGGGTATCGTTTAACTGGAACGTTACTTTCTCATGGAATTTTCTGATATCGTCATGCTTCCGCATATATTTTTCCACGGCTTCCTGTACGGACGCGGAAATAAAGAAATACTGCTGTTTTAAGCGCAGTTCCTTGCCTGCGTAATGATTATCGTTCGGATAAAGCACTTCCACAATATTTCTCGCAAGATTCTCCTGCTCTACCGCCTTATGATAATCGCCTTTATCAAAAGAGTCCAGATGGAAGCACTCTACCGGCTCCGCATCCCAGATACGAAGCGTATTGACGATGCCGTTGCCATAACCGACAATCGGAATATCATAGGGAATCGCCCGTACCGACTGATAGCCTTCCTGTCTGAAATTGCTTCTGCCGTTTTCGTCCACATAAACATTGACATAGCCGCCAAATTTTACTTCTTTCGTATACTCCGGTCTGCGCAGTTCGAACGGATTACCGTCCTTTAACCAATCGTCCGGCGCTTCGATCTGATATCCGTCCCGGATCACCTGTTTGAACATCCCGTAGCGATAACGGATACCACATCCATACGCCGCATATCCAAGCGTCGCCAGAGAGTCGAGGAAGCAGGCCGCCAGTCTTCCAAGACCACCGTTTCCAAGCGCCGCATCCGGTTCCTGGTCTTCTATGATATTGATATCAATGCCGAGTTCCGCCAGCGCATCTTTAAACACTTCATATGCACCCAGATTAATCATATTGTTGCCGAGAGCACGTCCCATCAGAAATTCCATCGACAGATAATAGACCATCTTGGGATCCTGTTTGTCATACTCCTTCTGGCTCGCCAGCCACTGGTCCACAATCGCATCTTTCACCGCATAAGATACCGCCTGAAAAACCTGCTGGTCGGTCGCCTCCTCCAATGTTTTCCGGTAAAGCGTCTTCACATTATAAAGCACGCTTCTCTTAAACATCTCAGTATCGAACTTCATCGCTTTCTTTTGCATTTATCTGCCTCCTTCATATCTGATTACATGATTTTTGACTAAATAGTGCCGTTTTTTCTCTTTGCGCTCTCATTTCCCGGAAGTTGCTGCAAGCAACTTTCAGCTCAGCGGAGACGCTTTTACTCCGCTGAGCTTATTATATCGCTATTTTCCATTTTTGACTACTATCAATCTGCTCAAATTATCATCCGGCGGAATTTTCAGATCTTCTCCACGCCGATCACAACCTTTTCGCCGTTCACGTTCCACTCTTTTGACACAGCCAGGCTCTCATTTTCCACAATGCTTTCCGCCAGCACTTTTCCGGCAATCATTGCTTCATTTTTCCGAACAATCCCGGCTATCCTGGAGTTCCCGCAGATAGATACGCTGATATGGTCCATGACCTCGAAATCTGCCTCTTTGCGCATTGTCTGGATTTTGCTGATCACTTCGTATACAAAACCTTCCTCGACCAGCTCTTCCGACAGATTGGTGTCGAGCACGACGGTCAGATGATTATCGGCCTCTGACACGTAACCTTCCTTCTGTGCCATCTCGATCAGCAGATCTTCTTTGGCCAGTTCGACTTCCACGCCGCCCACGTCAAATCTCAGAGCGCCTTTTTCATTCAGCTCATCCATTGCCGCATTGCCGTCCACGCCGCCGAGATATTTCTGGATGCCGCCAAGCTGTTTGCCGTATTTAGGCCCCACTGTACGAAGCTGCGGCTTAAAGCTGTAACTCGTAAAAGCTCTGACGTCATCCGTGAACTGAATTTCTTTCACGTTCAGCTCGTCTTTGATAATGTCCTGATAAAAACTGCCAAGCGTCTGTTCCGCTTTGACAAACATCATTCCGATCGGCTGACGGTTCTTGATATTTGCCGCATTTCTGGCCGCACGTCCCATCACAACGATTCCCAGCACTTCTTCCATCGCTTTTTCCAGATCTTTATCGATCAGCTTTTCATCCGATACGGGGAAATCGCATAAATGAATGCTCTCCGGCGCTTCTTTGTCAATGCTCTTTACCAGATTCAGATAAATTTCTTCTGTCATAAAGGGCACCATAGGCGCGGCGCATTTGCTGATCGTCACAAGGGCCGTATACAAAGTCATGTAAGCATTGATCTTATCCTGTTCCATTCCTTTTGCCCAGAAACGCTCTCTGCTTCTTCTTACATACCAGTTGCTCATTTCATCCACGAAATTATCCAGAACGCGGGCCGCTTCCGGTATTTTATATTCATTCAGATTATCGTCCACTTCTTTTACGGCCGTATTCAGTTTGGACAAAAGCCACTTGTCCATGACCGGAAGTTTCTCATAATCCAGCGTATATTTTGTCGCATCAAAATTGTCGATATTCGCATACAGGACGAAAAAAGCATAGGTATTCCACAGCGTGCCGAGGAACTTCCGCTGTCCTTCCTGCACCGCCTTGCCGTGGAAACGGTTCGGAAGCCAGGGGGCGGAATTGATATAGAAATACCAGCGGATTGCGTCCGCGCCATATGTTGCGAGCGCGTCAAACGGATCGACCGCATTTCCTTTCGACTTGGACATCTTCTGTCCGTTCTCATCCTGGATATGACCGAGCACAAGAACGTTCTCAAAAGGCGCCTTGTTGAACAACAGCGTGGATTCCGCCATCAGGGAATAGAACCATCCTCTTGTCTGATCCACCGCTTCCGAAATAAACTGCGCCGGGAACTGGCTCTCAAACAGTTCCCTGTTTTCAAACGGATAATGATGCTGTGCAAACGGCATCGCGCCGGAGTCAAACCAGCAGTCAATTACTTCCGGTACACGCTTCATTGTCTTACCGCATTTCGGACAGGGAACCGCGATTTCATCGATATATGGCCTGTGCAGTTCCACCGTTTCCGCTGCCGGATTGCCGCTCATCTCCGCAAGCTCCGCGCGGGAACCGATAGATTCCATATGGCCGCAGTCCCCGCATTCCCATACGTTAAGCGGCGTACCCCAGTAACGGTTTCTGGAAATGCCCCAGTCCTGGATATTTTCCAGCCAGTTGCCGAAACGTCCCTCGCCGATGGATTCGGGAATCCAGTTCACGGTCTTATTGTTGCGTACCAGATCATCGCGGACCGCCGTCATCTTAATAAACCAGGACTCGCGCGCATAATAGATTAACGGCGTGTCACAGCGCCAGCAGAACGGATAATCATGCTCAAACTTCGGCGCGTCAAATAATTTTCCTTCTTTATCCAGATCTTTCAGGATTTCCGGATCCGCCTTTTTCACAAACATTCCTGCATAGGCGGTCTCTTCCGTCATTTCACCCTTGCCGTTTACAAACTGTACAAAAGGCAGATCGTATTTGCGCCCAACCTGGGCATCGTCTTCACCGAACGCCGGCGCGATGTGAACGATACCGGTACCGTCGGTCATCGTAACGTAATTGTCGCATGTCACAAAATGCGCTTTTTTATGCTGCTTCGCCGCCGCTTCCCCCGCACAGGCGAACAAAGGCTCATACTCCTTATATTCCAGATCGGTTCCCACATAGTTTTCCAGCACCTCATACGCCGGTTTTTCTTCCTCTGAAAGCTTGCCGAGCACTTTGTCAAGAAGCGCCTGTGCCATATAGTATACATAGCCGTCCGCCGCCTTAACCTTCACATAGCTCTCCTGAGGATTCACACAGAGCGCCACATTGGAAGGCAGCGTCCAGGGCGTGGTCGTCCACGCGAGGAAATACGCGTCCTCTCCAACTACCTTGAAGCGCACTACCGCGGAACGCTCCTTAACCGCTTTATACCCCTGCGCTACTTCATGGGAAGACAGCGGGGTTCCGCAGCGCGGGCAGTAAGGCACGATCTTGAATCCTTTATACAAAAGCCCTTTTTCCCAAATCTGTTTCAAAGCCCACCATTCGGACTCGATAAAACTATCGTGATAAGTCACATAAGGATCGTCCATATCCGCCCAGAATCCGACCGTTCTTGAAAAATCTTCCCACATGCCTTTATACTTCCAGACAGAATCCTTACATTTGCCGATAAAAGGGTCAAGGCCATATTCCTCAATCTGTTCCTTTCCGTCCAGCCCAAGCAGTTTCTCCACTTCCAGCTCAACCGGAAGTCCGTGGGTATCCCAGCCTGCCTTCCGGGGCACCATATATCCCTTCATCGTGCGGTATCGGGGAACCATATCCTTGATGACACGGGTCAGAACATGACCGATATGGGGCTTTCCATTCGCGGTCGGCGGCCCGTCATAAAAGGTATAGGTCGGCCCATCCTTCCTTGCATCCATGCTCTTCGTAAAAATGTCATTTTCTTTCCAGAACAGTTCCACTTCTTTTTCTCTGTCCACAAAATTCAAACTGGTATCGACTTTCTGGTACATCATGAACCCTCCGTTTCTGTTGATTTGAAAAGTTAAAAAAAAGCCTCGTCCCGTAAAGGGACAAGGCCATGCGCTCGTTATACCACCCGTTACAACGTACAAACCTCTTCCCATCTGTCGGGACGCGGTCTTATACGGTTTCCGGTAACGGCGGAATGCCGTCAGCCTCTACTGCCCTTTCGGGGTTCGGACCGAAGCTCGGAAGTGATCTTCCCCAAGTTTCTACTCATGCCGGTCTTGCACCGTCACCGGCTCGCTGTCATTTTTGAAAAATCGGGTACTGTCTTCTTCAATGCCTTTGCATATAGATATCGGATTTATTATAATATCAGTAAAATGCGGTTGTCAAGACGATTTATGGGTGGTTTTGGATGCTTTTCATGTAAAGTAAGGCCGGATTTGAAATTCCGTCTGTTCCCCGCGTTTTTCACTTGCGAGTTCAAACAGATTTTCTTTGGTTGCAAACAGATTTCCCGGATTACGCCCGATAATAAAATACTGATTTTCATCATCCAGCGAAATGTATTTTCTTACTTCATCATCCAGTAAAATATCCGCATTATCAATAACGATCAATTTTCCTTTTGTCTGCCGGATAATTTCTCCAATATCTTTCTGATAATCCAGATAATTTAAACACAAGATATTCCGGTCAAGCGCCATACATTCTTTCATAAAAGAAAAAGACGCGGTTTTTCCCGAAGCAGACTCCCCGGTCAAAATCGTAATATTATTTGTAAATATAAAATTAACTATATAAGAAGTATGAACCGTTGAAAAATGCTCCATAACCACCGGCTTACTTTTCACTTTCCCACCACTCCTTCAAATCCTCATATTCCTCCATTACGCTGATCGAACCTTCCGAACATGCTCTGACGGAACCCATCCTGAACGGTATCATGGCATAATCACTATACACCGCACCCTGTTCAAGCCCATACAATACTTCTAAAGCATTATCTCCGCACTCTTTTAAGCAAAATACCTTCTCCGGAAAATACATTACATTTAAAACAGTTTTACATCCGGTAGACAAACGGTCGACATCTAAAATAGTGCCGCTAAATTTGGATAAAATCTGATACTTGCCAATCAGCTCTGTCTCATCAATCTGTTTTACAATTTTTTTGCCTGATCTTCCAGCTTTACAACCGTATTCTGATTAAAGAAAACATCATTCAGTTCAATATATTCCATATTTGGGGGTATATCTTCTTTTTTCTTATATATCGTAATCAATCCGATACCTCCAGTCCGGCCCGTGTCAGCTCATTATGAAGAGAAGTCCCATAAAAAATACTCCGCATTTTATCTGACAGCGGTAATCTTTCAATGTCCAAGCCGCAAATATCATGTTCCTGTCTATCCTTCCAGTCACAACATGACTTCGTCCAGCAGTCACCCAATTTCCCTTTCGATACCTCGAATCCGGTATTTCTTGTCAAATCGTACAGAAGCCTTGCCGCCAGCTGTTCAATATTATGATCTTTAAGCTTGCCGTCATACTCCACAATTTCCCTGAGCGTCTTATAGTTCAAATCTCCTGACCGGATTGTTTTCACAAGACTTTTCCTTGCACGAATTGCGTCCGCACGTTTCGTGAGAAATTCGTCATCAGGTGCGTAAATCCAATCAATAAGTTTGTCAAACTCCAACAAAATATATTCAAAGCATATAATCTCTAATATCAGAATATTACTTTTCCCTTCCGCATACTGCATTAATCGTCTTCTTTCCTTATAAACCTGCAGGTTATCAAAAGAATTATCAAAAACGATGATATATTTATTTTCTTTGTCGTTGACAGCTTTTACCGCCTTGACCAGCTCACTGTTATTTTTTTGCTTTCTACAAACACATCCGGGCAAAGCTGTGCCATCAATGTTTTCCAAAACATATAACCGGCTTTTCCTTTTCGATCTTCAATCCACAAACAGGTTCCGGACGACATATTTTACCCGCCTTCCAAAAAAATATAATAGCAAACGTATGCTCTCAGATAATGCCCACAGCGAAGCTTACGCCTATTTTAGCACACACTTTTTCCAAGTACAACCAACAGATAGCCAAAATAAACCGCATCATTTTACCGAAGTTTTTTTCTTTACTTGAAAATCTTCCCTTCATAAAGTATGATAAAGAAAAACAAATATCCGGCTTTCCGAAACAGATGACAGTCGGAAAATATTGGGATGCAGACACAATGATGGAAGAGACACGAGAACATATATACCTGGAAATTAATGATAATTTTAAAATGCGGGAACTGGATAAGGGTGATCTGGAACAGTTTAATGCGCTGCTGCAGTACGCCTTTCAGGTTACCACCTATGATTTATTCCAGACCGGCTGGGAACAGGACGAAATCAAATACGCCAAACGCCCCATTCTGGAAGAAGCCTATGTGCTTGGCTGGTTCTATCAGGAAAAGCTGGCCTCCATGATCGTCGTCTATTCCATGAAGGTCAATATCCACGATGAAATCATGGATATGGGCGGAATTACCGGCGTCGCCACCTATCCCGAATATACGGGACGGGGATTGATTCATTCCCTGATGAAGCATGCGCTCGACTATATTCATAAGCAGAAAATGCCGATTTCTTTTCTGTATCCGTATTCGATTCCCTTCTACCGCAAAATGGGCTGGGAAATCGTATCAGACAAACTTACCTTTATCGTAAAAGACACACAGCTTCCCAAAGCGGTTCCGGTGGACGGCATGGTGGAGCGGGTCAGTCTTGATTCCGAAGACTATCACAACGTCCATTCTTATTTTGCCTTACAGCGGCACGGCGCTCTCATCCGCGACGCCTTATCCTGGGAAGAATACTGGCGCTGGGACAACGAGGATATTATCGCGGCCGTCTATTACAGCAGAGAGCATAAACCGCTCGGTTACGTTGTCTATTATATTGCCAATGAAATTTTTCATATTAAGGAAATGGTCTATCTGAACATAGAAGCCAATCATGGCCTGTGGAACTATATCAGCGCCCATTTCTCCATGATCACACAGGTACAGGGCGACAATTATTCCGGTGAGACGATGGCTTATTTATTCGATGACAGCGAGATTACGGAAACGATTTCACCTTATATTATGGCGCGTATCGTAGACGTCAGGGAATTTCTTGCGGACTATCCCTATCAGGTTCAGCCGGAAGAACTCAAACTGCATTTTCTCGTTCACGATGCGATGGCTCCATGGAATGAAGGTGATTACATGGTATCCTGGCACGACGGAAAAACCATCTGCGAACGGGTGGATAATAACCAGAGCATCAATGTCGTAGAACTTTCCGTCAACACGCTGACCACCATGCTGATGGGCTATAAAAGACCGACTTATCTTTATGAACACGAAAAAATCCAGACGGAATACTATATGCTGACATGGCTGGAAAAGCTGATTCCGGTCGAAAAACCTTATTTTTCAGATTATTTTTAGGAGAATACGCTTGAAAAAAAGAATTTTGATCATCAATACAGGCGGGACACTGTCTTCCGTTACCAGCGAGCACGGATTAAGTCCGGGACTTTCCAGCGGTGAAATCCTGGAAGAACTGCGGATGGTATCCAGAAATCTGACGCTGGAAACGGAAGATTTCTGTTCCCTTGACAGCGCAAATATTTTTCCCGAAGACTGGGCGGCGCTGGCCGCAAAAATCGGGCAGATCTACGGAAATTATGACGGAATCGTCATTATTCACGGCACGGATACGCTCGCCTATACGGCTTCCATGCTGTCTTTTATGTTACAGAACGTCCCGCTGCCGGTTGTGCTGACGGGAAGCCAGCTTTCCATTTCCCATCCGGTTGCGGACGCCATGGAAAACTGCCGGTGCGCAATTCATATGGCGGCCGGCGGATGTGCCGGCGTCTTTGCCGCTTTTAACAGAAAGGTGATGCTGGGCTGTCGGACGTCCAAAATCCGTTCCATGAGCTTTGACGCCTTCGACAGCGCCAATTATCCCAACGTGGCGGAAATCAGCGCCCTCGGACTCCATATCAGAAAAGAACTTCTCCCCGAAAAAAAGGGGGTTTTCCGGGTACAGCCGGATTATTCGGATAAAGTCTTTCTTCTGAAACTGTATCCGGGCATCGACCCTTCCATTCTCTCCCTTTTACAGGCACAGGGATACAAAGGCGTTTATATCGAAGGATTCGGCCTGGGCGGAATGCCCTTCTTAAAACATGACTTCGCTTCGGCCGTCCGGGATGCCGTAGACAACGGCATGACGGTACTCGCCGGGAGCCAGTGCCCTTATGAAGGGAGCAATCTGTCCGTTTATGAGACAGGACTTCTTGCGCTCCGCGGCGGCGTTCTCCAGGCATACGACATGACCGCGGAAGCCGCGGTCACAAAACTGATGTGGGTGCTGGGGCAAACGGAAAAACCGGAAGAAATCAGAGATTATTTCCAGACAAATCTTGTGCGGGAAGTGACCATACCCCAGACGGACTGAAACACCATGCCGCCCCGCTTTTATACGCTGCTTTCCCGCGCCCGCTCTGTCTTTATTCCGTTTCATCCAATGTTCTCTCTGCATAAGCCGTAAGGCAGGCGTTCAAAAATTCCGCCGCCGGAAGAAGTACTTCCGGCTCCACCGCAAATCCCGGATGGTGAATCGGATGTCCGATACCGGTTCCGATCTTCATATAACAGCCCGGAATACGTTCTTCATAAAAAGCAAAATCATCTCCGCCGAGAGAACTTTCCTCCACAGCCGTTTGAAATCCTTTCTCTTCCGCCAGCTTCCGGGTAAACTCCGCCATTTCTCTGTCATTGCATGTGGCAGGCGGCCCCGCAATCCATTCCACTTCCGCTTCCGCGCCGTAAGCCCGTGCCGTATTTTCCGCAATCCCGCGCAGTCTCTTTTCATACAGGATTCTGTCCTCCCGTTCCATCGTGCGGACGGTTCCTTCCATAACGGCCTCTGCCGGAATCACGTTCCAGGTCGTTCCCGCGCTGATCTTAGTTACGCTGAGGAGCGACGGGTGAAAAGCGTTGACATTTCTGCCGACAATCGACTGCAGCGCCAGAATAACGGCGGCTGCGGCGGGAACAGGGTCGATTCCGTTATCCGGATGCGCGCCATGACAGCCGACTCCTTTCACGGTAATGACAAACCGGTCAACCGCTGCCGTAACATACCCTTCCCGGATCGCAATCGTTCCCGCCGCATTCGTCGGGTCCGCATGAAAGCCCCAGATGTTTTCCACGTCCTCCATAATGTCCGTTTCCAAAATCTTTAACGCGCCGAGTGAAGTTTCTTCCGCGGGCTGAAAAATCATTTTAACCGTTCCCCGCAGACTGCTTCTGTTTTCCTGTAAAAGTACCGCGCATCCTATCCCGGCCGTGATGTGCATATCGTGCCCGCAGGCGTGCATCTTCCCCGGCGCTTTGGAACAATAAGAAAGCTCAGTCTCTTCTACGATCGGCAAAGCGTCGATATCACACCGAAGCGCCTGCACCGGGCCTTCTTTTTCTCCCCGGATAATGGCCGCAAGCCCCGTTTCCAGATCATATGGAAGGATTTCTATTCCATGCGCCGTCAGAATTTCCCGGATTTTTTCCGTTGTTTTCACTTCTTCATAGGAAAGCTCCGGGTGCTCATGGAACCAGTAAAACGCCTCCCGCAGCTCCTTTTCCAATCCTGCCATATCCATCGTACGGCCTCCTTTTTACATACTTTGCTTTTATCCTGTCCATCTCCGCTATCGCTTCTCACTGTTCGGATCCAGCGCGTCCCGCAGCGCATCTCCCACAAAGTTAATCGCGATGACAAGCACCACAATCACCAGTCCCGGCGGAATCCACAGCCAGGGCTGACTGGTCAGTATGGTCAGAGACTGCGCGCCGTTTAGCATATTGCCGAGGCTTGCCGACGGAGGCTGCACACCCATTCCAAGAAAGCTTAACGCCGCCTCATCCAGCATGGAAATCGCCAGTACGGAAGTCGCATAAACGAGAATCGGCGCCGCCGTATTGGGCAGAATCTCCGAAAATAAAATATGCCGCAGCGGCATTCCCGCCACAATATTTCCTTTGATAAAATTTGTTTCCCGAAGCGACAGCACATTGCCCCGCACCAGTCTGGCAATGCCCGGCCAGTCCACAAACCCAAGAATCAGAATAATATTCCACAGCCCGGGCTTAAAAATGGAAGCCGCCACAAGCACAAGCAAAATATAGGGAAACGACATGACCATATCCGTGAACCGCATGATGAGCATATCCGCCACCCCGCCAAAGTAGCCGGCGATCAGCCCAAGAATCACACCGATCACGGTAGAAATCAGCGTCGCCATAACGCCGACCAGCAGCGATACCCTTGTGGCATAAAGCAGCCTGCTCAGCACATCTCTGCCGATCTGGTCCGTGCCCAGCAAAAACTCCTTACAGGGAGCGCCTCCAAAAGGCCCTGCCATGGCGTCCGGGTCATAAGGCGCAATAACCGGCGCCAGTATCGCCGCACCGCACAAAAAAAGCAGAATGCCCAGACTGACTGCCGCCAGATGGTGTTTTCTGAACCGCCTGATGACCGTCTGCCTGTAACTCTCCGTCGCAATTTTCCGGTTTTCCTTATATTCCGCGTCTTTCATCATTTATCCTTATACCTTTCCTCTGCAAGTCATCACAACATAAACCATAACCATAAAACTTTCCGGAACAGCTTTTACTGTAACTGTATCGTCGGATCCACGAGCGCATACAGAATATCCGTTACCAGATTACCGAGCAGCACAACGACCGCCGACAGAAGGCAGACGCCCATGATCACCGGATAATCCCGGTTGCCGATCGCGCTCATCGTCATCAGACCGAGCCCCGGCCAGGAAAATACCTGTTCGATAATGATCGCTCCGCCAAACAGCATGGGAATCTGCATGCCGATCACCGTAACGATCGGTATCAGCGCATTTCTCAAAGCATGTTTATAGATGACCCGGAAGCGGCCGATGCCTTTGGCCCGCGCCGTCCGCAGATAATCCTGCTGCAAAATTTCCAGTACCGCGCTCCTGATATAGCGGATATTGCTTCCCGCCATGGAAGCCGCCAGCACGATGACCGGCATTACCATATGTTTTGCCACGTCCAACGCACCGCCTTCGGTTCCGAGCGTAATCATCCCGCTCGACGGAAGCAGACCCAATTTTATCGTAAAAAGGTAAATCAGCAGCAGCGACAGAAAAAATCCGGGCACGCTGCTTCCCAAAAAAGAAAGCGTCACCACCGTATAATCGCCTTTGGAATACTGGTGAACCGCACTGTAAATCCCGGCCGGCGCCGCAATCAACAGGCTGACAAACAGCGAAACACCCATCAGAAGCAGCGTAGGGCCGAGATGGCTTCCGATCATGGCCGCCACGGGCTGATAGGATTTGATGGAATATCCCATATTTCCGTGCAAGAGCTGCCCAAGCCAGACAAAGTACTGCACATAAAAAGGCTGATCGAGCCCCAGCGCGATTTTTTTCGCCTCCAGGGCGCCTTCCGATACTCTCGGCCCCTGCAGCATCGCCAGCGGGCTTCCGGCAAGGCACATGATCCCGTAATCGATAATCGTGATACCGATCAGAACGGGAATCGCTATTAAGATTCTTTTTAAAATGTATTTTCCCATATCCGCACGCCTCTCTATTTATCCACCATACACGGACATGCTGCATAATGACTGCCGTCCGCTCCGTCCAATGCTTCCGCCGCACGGATTTCGGCGGCGCTGTCCGACGCACGTCTGCCCACATCTGTTGTTTTCAGCATATCCGGTTCCTCTTTTCCGCACATTTCCACGGCATAAGGGCATCTCGGATGGAATCTGCATCCCTCCGGCGGCGCCTCGCTGCTGCCGACTTCTCCCTGTAAAATGCTGCGCTCATTCTCCTCCGCTTCCGGATCCGGTACCGGAACCGCCTCCAAAAGCGCCCTCGTGTACGGGTGCACCGGATGGCTGAATACTTCTTCGGCCGTTCCGATTTCTACAATCTTTCCAAGATACATGACCGCAATCCGGTCGCTGACATAATTTACCGCCCCGAGCCCGTGTCCGACGAAAAGAAGCGTTAAATGCAGCTCCTTTTGCAGGCTTTTCAACAGATTCAGAATCTGTGCCTGTATGGAAACATCAAGCGCGCTGACCGGCTCGTCGCAGACGATAAATTCGGGATTCAGGGAAAGCGCCTTCGCAATGCTGATCCGCTGCCTCTGGCCTCCCGAAAACTCATGGGGATACCGTCCCAGCACGCCTGTTGGGAGCCCGACCATATCTAAAAGCTTTATGACATCTTTTTCGACCGTTTCCTTCGTCGATATTTTATGATATAACATCGGCTGCGCCAATATTTCAAAAACATGCTTCCGCGGATTCAGAGAAGAATAGGAGTCCTGAAAAACCATCTGAAGATTGGTCCGTATTTTCCGGCGCTCTTCTTTTTTCATTTCGGAAAGATTCATGCCCTTATAATAGATGCTGCCTTCCGTAGGCGTTTCCAGGCCGACTAACTGTCTCCCGATCGTGGATTTTCCACAGCCGGATTCCCCGACAAGTCCAAGCGTCTCTCCTTTCATAATGGAAAAACTGACCCCGTCCACGGCTTTGATACAACCGGTCGTGTGCGGAATGATTCCGCCCTTGACAGGATAATATTTTTTCATGTTTTCCACCCGAATCAACGGTTCTTTCTTCATCACGCTTCCCGTTCCTTTCTCATTGCATGCTTCCTCCTCTGATACGAATAAAGCAGCTTTACAGCACTCTCCTCCATTTTCATCCGGTATACGTCATAACACGGTCTGCGGTCAATGCAGTTCGCCTCTTTTTCGCCTTATGCACTTCGCCGTATGTCCCGGCCCTAATTCATAGTCTTCCTGTACGTTATCACAAACCGCTTCGTAATGAGAACACCGTCCTGCAAAGCGGCATCCGGTAATCTCATCATAGACTTCCGGCACAATACCGGGAATCGAAAAAAGCTGTCTGTCCGCCTCATCCCGAATCGTCGGCACGGAAGCGAGCAGCGCTTCCGTATAAGGATGTCCCGGATTTTTAAACAGTTCCTTCACGGGAGCTTCTTCGATAAACTGCCCTGCATACATCACAAGCACTCTGTCCGCCATCCGGGCGACGAGTCCCATATCATGGGTGATCAGTATAATGGACATGCCGTTCTCCTTTTGCAGCTCTTTTAACAAATCCATGATTTGCGCCTGAATCGTCACATCTAACGCCGTCGTCGGTTCGTCCGCAATCAGCAGCTTGGGATTACAGGATAACGCCATCGCAATCATGGCGCGCTGACGCATACCGCCCGAAAGCGTATGGGGAAATTTTCTCATCATTCCCGCCGCATCCGGCATACCGACTCTGGAAAGCAGCATTTTCGCTCTTTCTTTCGCCTCTTCTCTGCCCAGATTCATATGAACCCGTATGCTCTCCGCAATCTGGCTTCCCACCGTAAAAACCGGGTTCAGCGACGTCAACGGATCCTGAAAGATCATCGTAATCTGATTGCCCCTGATCCGATCAAGTTCTTTCTCCGACAGCGCAAATAAATCCTGTCCGCCAAAAAGAACCGTTCCTTCCGACACTTCTCCGCTTCTGGAAAGCAGCCCCATAAGCGAAAGCGACGTAACGCTCTTCCCACAGCCGGATTCCCCCACGATACAGACCGTTTCCCCTTTATCTACATAAAAGGAAACATGATCCACGCTGGTATTCGTTCCGTAATCTCCTCTGAAGGACGTCGTAAGCCCCTTCACTTCCAGTAAATGTGACATTATAAGCCATGCCTCCAAATCAATCATCGCGAGAAATACCACAGACGGCCTGCCGCCATCTGTGGTATTACAATTTAACATTTAACTTAACGTTTATATTATCATTAACTTTTCATTACGGCAAGTCCGTTCAGACATTTCCTGACGCAAGCCGTTTCCCGCTCATAACACGCCATGCCGCGGCCGGGAAAATTATTCCGCAATATCCCATTCATGCACATTGATAAAGAATCCGTACACATTCGCATTCACGCCTGTCAGACGCTTATTGACCGCTCCCTGTCCGCTGATAATATAAGCCGAAAACATGGGAACTTCCTCCTGAACCTTTTTATCTACAACAGAATAATATTGTTTCATTTCTTCAATGCTTCCCGATGTCTGCGTCGCCGCAAGCGCCTCATTGATCTCTTCATTGCCGTAACCGGTCCAGCTTCCTTCGCCGCCAAGCAGCCATGCGATATCCGGGTAAGGGTCTACCGGCGCATAAGTATACTGTACCGCAAAAAGATCATAATCCGTGGTGCCCGCTATTGTCATTAACGTTGCCAGGTCGACGGTCTGTATCTCCGTTTTGATTCCCACGGCCGTCCACTGTGCCGCCATAGCCTGCGCCGCATTGACAAATGTGCCGTCTCCGGAATTAACGTAAAAACGGAGCGTCTGCGAACCGTCCCATCCGGCTTCCGCTAACAGCGCTTTGGCCTTCTCCGGGTCATAAGCCATCGGTATAATGCTTTCATCATAAAAAGGGCTGGCGGAAGAAAGAAAACCGTCCACGATCTCTCCGTGTCCTTTCATGAGCTGCTCTAAAATCTGATTTCTGTCGATCGCATATACAAGCGCCTGACGTACCCTTTCATCCGGGATATTCGCCGTCTGGATAAAAACAGACTGATTCGTCACCGGAGAACCGTATACGACGCTGACATTCTCTAATGCTTCTATATTTTCATAATCTTCCTGTGGAATCGCCGTCATCGTGTGATGTGTTACGTCGATTTCCCCGGACTGGAGCCCCGCATAAATCTGGCTGGAATCCAAAATGTTAAAATTCAGCTTTTCGATTTTGGGCGCGCCCTTCCAATACTGCTCATTCGCCGTATAAGAAATATAATGATCTACATCATAAGCCGTTACCCGATAAGGCCCGCTGACCACATCCGGATGGTTGAACCAGTCCAGCGTAGAAAGCTCCTCCTCACTATACTGTCCAAGTATATGCTTCGGAAGCGTATGAAGATAAAAAGCATAGGTATTTTGAAATGTCGTCAGCGCGATCGGATACTTCGTCGTAAACTGCACCGTCTTTTCATCCAGAACTTTAACGCCCTCTACACTTTCGGCTCCTTCTTCCACAAAGCCGTCGTCATTTACGCCCTCAAACGCATAAAGCATCAGTGTCGGATTGGCAATCACAGGGCTTGCCAGTCTCAGGAACGTAAACTCCACATCCTCTGCCGTAACAGGCGTTCCGTCCGACCATGCCGCATTTTCATCGATATGGACGATGAAATTCCGGTTGTCTTCCGTCGTTACCGAATCCGCCAGCATCGGCTGAAAGTTCAAATCCTCATCCAGATCCAAAAGCGGAAGAAACTGTAAGCCGATCGCATATTTATTGACCCATGTCTGGTCGTTTGTCAGCGGGTTCATGCCTCCCAGAGAATCCGTAATGCCGATATTCACGATTTTTTCTCCTGACGCATTATCCGTGGATGCGCCGTCTCCCGCCGCGCTGCTTTCCTGTGTGCCGTCTGCGGACGTTCCCCCGCCTGCCGAACTGCCGCCCGATGCACCACAGCCGGCTGTCATAAATACCATCGCCAGTATGAGCGCCAGGCTGGCTGCTTTACAATTGATAAATTTTTTCATCATGCTCCTCCTTCTATCTCCCTCAAACCGTTACCGGTTCACTTCCTACTATTTAACTAGGAATTTCGTATATTATATTTCCATATATTAACATTGTCAATCTTTTTTTGCTAAAAAATCTCTAATAAAGCAAACCATGAAAACATACTGTCCGGCAGATTTTCCGCTGTTTGTTCCAATGGATTCAAATACCGCTCCATCCAACCGCAAAAATGGCTTCCGGACTTCTTGACAACGCCTTATATCCGTTGTATATTACAATCACTTTCTAAATTACGAAAGAACATAAATTTATGAAAGGTATTCCGAACGATGAAAAATCTTCTTAATTATCAGTCCAGCGAATACGACTGCGGTCCTGTATCACTCACCAATGCAGTACGGTACCTTTTTGAGCGGGAAGATATCCATCCCACGATTATCAAATATATTATGCTCTGCTGTATGGATTCTTATAACGAAGAAGGCGAAGCCGGAAAGCGCGGCACTTCTTCATCTGCTATGAATTATCTTTCCAGCTGGCTCAATCAGTTCGGAAAAATAAAAAAATTTCCGATTTCCTGTGAATTTTTATCAGGCCGTGAGGTACATATCGATCAGTCAGGAAAAATCATCTGCGCGCTTCGGCAGGGAGGCGTTGTTGTTGTGCGCCTGTTTCTGGAAGTATCCCATTATGTGCTGCTGACGGGTATCGAGGGCGACAGCCTGTATATGTTCGATCCTTATTATGAGGAGGAAGATGACCCGGAACTGAGTGAAGAATACGGGGAACCCGGCATTTCATTTATCAGCGGCCAGCCCAAACGGGCCAACCGCCTCGTTTCCATCGAACGCCTCAACCGCACCGGAGAGGGTTTTTATGAAATGGGACCTTATGAGCTCCGCGAAGCCATGATTGTTTTTAATGAACAAACCCGGTCTTAATCAGGTTTGGGACGGCACCGGCTATAATCTGAGAACAAAAACAGCGAACCGTTTTTCTGCAAAACGTAGTTCGCTGTTCTACAGACTGCATTTCTGACAGCCTTGTTCATCATATACTATATACCGAATAACATTTTCCGGGCAATGGTTTCCTTATTGCTCCATCTGTCTTCCCAGGAATCCCGCAGCCGACTGGATCAGTTTCTGTTCCACTTCACCCATCTTCGACTTATTGTCCATTTCCAGCAGGATAACCGCTCCGATTACATCTCCTTCACAGATAATCGGGCTGATTGCCTCATGCTGGTATTCATCATCGGATTCGTGGCAGACAGGAATAAAATTTCTGTCTCCTTTGGTCGCTACGACGCTCTCTCTGTTATTGATCTTTTCTTCCAAATCCCGGCTGATGGATTTGCCGAGAACATTTTTCATGCCGCCGGATACGGCGATAAACTGGTCCCTGTCCGCAATCATTGCGATATGCCCGGACACCTGCGCCATGCTTTCCGCATACTGCTTGGCAAATGTTCCCATCTCCCCGATCGGAGAATATTTTTTTAAAATGATTTCGCCTTCCCGGTCCGTATAAATTTCGAGCGGATCTGCCTCCCTGATCCGCAATGTCCTGCGGATTTCCTTAGGAATTACGATGCGGCCAAGATCATCTATTCTTCTAACAATTCCTGTTGCTTTCATATGATAAAAACCTCCATTTACGCTAATAGTATTTTAATTAAGTCGTGCTACTAGTATCTGTAAATGGTGGGAGTTTATACCTGATTCCTTTTATTTTTTACGCTTCTGAAAATTTCTCATTGCCCATTTTTCATGAATGAACATTCTTAACGCCCTTAGCCCCCGACAAATTGGCATTCTGTAAAATATTGCTCTGAAAAGAAGTCAAAAATCCGCTTTCTTCCCGTTCCCGTTTCAGGGCCAGCTTCACCATATCATCGAGGAGCTCCGCATAAGGTTTCCCCATAATTTCCCATAAATAGAAAGAAAGCGAACCGGGAATGGAATTAATTTCATTTACATATACCTTTCCGTTATCTTTATCGATCATAAAATCAATTCTGGCCACGCCGTTACAGTCCAGCGCCTGAAAGGTTCTGACTGCCAGGGAACGTATTTCTTCCCTGAGTTCCGGTGTCAGATTCGCCGGGAGTTCTCTCCTCGCCGTCCGCATTCCTTCGGAACCGCCTTTACCGCCCGCCACATATTTATCTTCATAGCTTAAAATTTCATCGCTGGAAATCGGTTCTTCACACTCCGAAGCCTGCGCGCTTTCGTAATCGCCGAGCACCGCGCAGTTGATTTCCCGCAGATTCATAATGGCTCTTTCAACCAATACTTTCTGTCCAAATTCATAGGCATAGTCCAGAGCCTCCCGCAGTCCTTCCCTGTCCTTTGCCACTTTAATGCCGACACTGGAACCAAGATTGACGGGCTTTACAATAACCGGGTATTCTATTTTGCTCTCTACCTTACGGTATGCTTTCTCTTCATCCGCCTGATACTCCCTGACATGCAGCGTCACGCAGTCCAGTATCGGGATATCGTTGTCTTTCAGGATCGCTTTCATAACATATTTATCCATGGAAGCCGCGGCTGCCATGACGTCGCATCCAACGAGCGGTATATTATAATGCCGCAGAAATCCCTGCAGAGAACCGTCTTCCACGTTAGCGCCGTGTACGACCGGAAACGCTACGTCTATATAATCAACCGCAGAATTTCCGAATTTTTTCTCCGGATACTGAACAAGATTCAGTTTTCCGTTATCACAAATAAAAAAGAAACGTGTGCTCTTTTTCAATAAATCAGGAATATTTCTATAATTTTTAATATCTCCAACCGCTTCTCCGGTGTACATCTCATTTTCTTTCGTGATGTAGATCGGAACCGGGTCGTATTTCTCCCGGTCAAAAGCATTCATGGCCTGAATGCCGGAAATAACGGAAACTTCGTGCTCTACACTCTTTCCTCCAAAAAATACGCCTACTTTGATCTTCATAACAGCCCGCTCCTTTTTCTAATTTCCATGAAACCGCGTCGGTCTGAGGCACATTGCCTTCTCTTCGCCGCCGCAAATCATTAGTACGTTGAATAATAATCGCTGTATTAGTTATAGTTATCCGGCAGGTCATTTTCTATCAAAACAACCTTCTGCTTTTCATCCGGTATGGCATTGACCATCTGGAAAGCCTCTTCGATCGAATCCACAACGATCATTCTCTGTACGGGAAAACCGGATTCCAGCAATCCGTCCTGTATCGGCTTCGTCTGCTCCTTGCCGACCAGAACCGCATAATCACATTTATCATGGGCATATATGCCGATTTCCTTATTTTCCCCGTACTGCTTTTCTCCCAGCTCTACCATGCCGGGCGTTACCAGAATCCGGAGTTCTTCAAACATTGCAAGCGTATCCAGCGCTGCCTGAAACCCGCTTTTATTGGAATTGTAGGCATCGTCGAGCACCGTCCGGTCTCCCTGTTTTATAAGCTGCAATCTGTGTGGAACGCTCTCCAGCTGTTTCACGGGGTAAAGCAGTTTTTCCATCGGAATGCCAAGCGTATTGGCGACTGCAACCGCTCCCGCAATATTCTGCACATTATGGTTGCCCACGAGTCTTGTATGGAACTGAAACTCTCTTCCATTTCCGTCTTTCATCTTAAAGGCGGAGCCATCCCTTGACACGGAAATATCATATGCGGCATAGCAGGCCTCTTCCCGGGTTCCGTAACTGACCACGTTCTTCTCCGTTTTGTGGCCGCGGATATAGTCATTGTCATAATTGAGAAATACTTTTCCGTCGTCCGGCACCGCATCCGCCAGTTCAAACTTCGTATGAATGATGTTTTCGATGCTGTGAAAACTCTGCAAATGCTGCGGCCCGATCGAAGTGATTATGCCGTAGCGGGGATGAACGAGATCACAGATTTCCTTAATGTCTCCAACCTCTCTCGCCCCCATCTCACAGATAAAAACTTCATGAAACGATTTCATCTGCTCCCTGATCGTCCTGACAACGCCAAGCGTGGTATTATAATTACCGGGCGTATGCAGTACGCTGAACTGTGCGGAGAGCAGTCTGCTCAGAAAATATTTCACACTGGTCTTTCCATAGCTTCCGGTCACGCCGATCACCGTCAGATTCGGCATCTCCTTCAAAATCCGCGCGGCATCGTTAATATAATGCCGGTTGATTCCCTGCTCGATCGGATGATTGATCAGGTTTACCGGAAAAACAACTACGGGAAGCAGCACAAACAGAACCGACAGGACAAATGCGCATGTTTTTCCCATTATATCCATGGGAAAAGCGGCGGCAGAAATGACATTGGCCGAAACAGCTGAGACAGCTGCGGCAGCCGCAAATAAAATTCCCGTTGTCACAAGCATTCGCTTCACCCGCGCCGTATAGACAAGCGGTTTTTTCGCATGACGCGGTTTATTTACCAATATCGTCATGATGTTCAACAGGCAGGCCGCGGCCATACAGCCTCTTCCTCCCAAAAGCAGAAGCGGCAGAGAAATAAACGCATAAAGAGTCTTCCCAAGAAGTCTTCCGATATTACCCGTTACCTGAAGCCATTCCCAATATTCCTTCGGCTTATAGGAATTTTGCTGAAACATATGAACAATATAAAGCTCAAACCGGACGGCTCCGAGCAAATAAGTGCCCGCCCAGATAATCCATATCAAAATATCCATGAACGAATCCTGTTTCCTTTCCGTTATTTTCCTTCATTATAGCAGTTCCGGCAGACCTGTTTGATCATACCGGCATGAATCTGATGTATGCTTCCTTATCCCAGAAAAGCCCGTAACGCGCCATGCACTTTAACCGGCTGTTCCAGAAAAGAATAATGCCCGGCTCCTTCGCACACGACGAGTCCCGCATCTTTTATCCACGATTCCATCGCCTTTGCATCCGCAAGCGGCGTGGCCGTATCCTGATCGCCCCAGATCAGAAGCGTGGGACAGCTTAGCTTTCTAATCAGCGCGGACAAGTCTTCATTGACTACCCTGACAAGCGTCGCCCGCATTGTCGGCGTCGCATTGTTATAGTCTGCGGACCCTCTCTTTTTCCGCATATCCTCTACCGCATCGGGGTATAAGAAATGCAGTATTTTCGTGCTCATAATCCGGCTTGCCGTCTTATACAGGCGCAGACTCATTTTCTGTTTCCAGGTCTTCTTCGGCATAATGCCGGCGCTGTCTATCAGAACCGCCTTTTTTATCATATACGGAAGATTTTCCCGCGCATTCAGTTTAAAAAGCACCCGGCCTCCAAACGAATGCACAATCACGCTAAATTCGCTGATTTGCAAACGGTCGAGAAATTTTATGATAAAATCAACATAATCGTCCACACACCACGGTTCCGGCGGTTCCGCTGTCCTGCCGAATCCGGGCATATCGGGCGCAATGACCCGGTGTCTTTCGGAAAGCGTTCCGATTATCCCTTTAAACAGGGTAATATTCGCCCCCCATCCATGCAGTAAAAGAATAACATCTCCTTCGCCTTCTTCTATATAATTAACTGCAATCTGATCGATTTTAATAATCACCGCAAAACTCCTGTTCCTGAAATATTCTGCTCTTCGCCTTTTACTCTTCCGGATATGTCAACGCAGTCATCACAAATAATCGTGAGACTCTTTTGATTTATCATATTCTAAAATAGATCATATGACATGAAAAGCATATCATGTGCCCGTTACTATGCAATAAATGCTCTTTCAGCACAGGATAACGGATGCCTGACCGCCATGCGGCACAAGTTTTCGCGCTCTGTCTCTAAGCTTCCATATACTCTTCATAATCCATTTCACTCGCAAACAGCATATAATCTCCGTTCACATAACCCATATAACCGCTTTCCACCGTATATCCTTTCATATTATATTCTCCTTTCAGAATCTTTTTACTTTCTGAAAACAGAATAACATTTATACAGTCCGATAAAACGGTCTTTGTTGAACATTTGTTCTTTTATTTAAAATTTCCGGCTTTCGACCCGGTTATTCACTGTGATTCGGAAATCAAAATCCGCAGCATATCATCCAACAACTGCTCTGTGGCAGTCAGGAGAAATTCCTCGTTTTTTTCCACCAGATCGAATTTCCTGTACCGGTAGCGGAAAACAGGTACGCCTTTTGGGTCGAAAGAAAGGTTTCCCTTATAACGGTTCAGCAGATGCGGTATATTTTCCACCGCGATCGGCGCATCCGGCCGCATGATAAACTGAAGCAGTTCATTTTTTCCCTTTACTTCCGACATATAAAGCTGATGTGCCCTGACCCGGATGAGCGCAATGCGCAGAAGATTGCCGGCGGATTTGGGGATCTCTCCGAAACGGTCCAGCAGCTCTTCTTTCATATCGTCGCATTCCCTGTCGTTTTCAATTCCCGCAATCCTTTTATAAATATCCAGTTTCTGAATCTCATTCACGATATAAGAAGGCGGAATATAGGCGTCCACATCCAGATCAATGCTGGTCGTGAAGCTTTCCACGGTGGAAATTCCTTTTAAATTTTTGACGGCTTCATTCAACATTTTGCAATATAAATCATATCCCACCGCCTGCATATGCCCGTGCTGTCTGGCGCCGAGAATATTGCCCGCGCCCCGGATTTCCAGATCGCGCATCGCGATCTTAAAGCCGCTTCCCAGATCCGTAAATTCCCGGATGGCTTCCAGCCTCTTCTCCGCCACTTCCCGCAGCATCTTGTTTCTTTTATACATAAGGAACGCATATGCGGTCCGATTGGATCGGCCCACCCGCCCGCGGAGCTGATAAAGCTGGGACAGGCCCATATTGTCGGAATCGTGGATGATCATCGTATTTACATTGGAAATATCCAGCCCCGTTTCAATGATGGTCGTCGATACCAGAACGTCGATTTCCCCGTTGATAAAATCATACATGATGCGCTCCAGTTCCCGTTCATTCATCTGACCGTGCGCAAATTCTACTGCCGCTTCCGGCACAAGGTTCTGTATGGCTGCCGCCACATCCGCAATATGCGCAACCCTGTTATAAACATAATAGACCTGTCCTTCTCTGGCCAGTTCCCTGGAAATCGCCTCCCGCACCAGTTCTTCGTTATATTCACATACAAAAGTCTGAATCGGCTGCCTGTCATTCGGCCCCTCTTCCAGAACACTCATATCCCGGATGCCGATCAGGCTCATATGCAGAGTTCTTGGAATCGGCGTCGCCGTCAATGTCAGGACATCCACATCTTCCTTCATCTTTTTGATCTTTTCTTTATGGGTGACGCCAAACCGCTGTTCTTCATCCACAATCAGCAGGCCCAGATCTTTAAACCGTACATCTTTCGATAAAATTCTGTGGGTTCCGATCACAATGTCCACCATGCCTCTGTGCAGATCTTCGACGGTTTTTTTCTGTTCCGCCGCCGTCCGGAAACGGGACATCAGATCGACGCGTACCGGAAAATCTTTCATACGCTGTATGAAAGTATTGTAATGCTGCTGCGCCAGAATGGTCGTCGGCACAAGGTAAGCCACCTGTTTTCCTTCCTGTACCGCCTTAAAAGCTGCCCGAATCGCAATTTCTGTCTTACCGTAACCCACATCGCCGCAGATCAGGCGGTCCATAATCTTTGTGCTTTCCATATCCGACTTCGTATCGGCAATCGCGTTTAACTGGTCTTCCGTCTCCTCAAACGGAAACATCTCTTCAAATTCTTTCTGCCAGACCGTATCCGTGCCATACTGATAACCGTTTTTCTGCTGTCTGTGCGCATACAGCTCCACCAGATCCTGCGCGATTTCATTGACCGCGCTTTTCACTTTCGTCTTTGTTTTATTCCATTCCTGTGTTCCGAGTTTATTTAATTTCGGCGTTCCGGCATCGGCGGAAGCGTATTTCTGGATAACATCAAGCCCGGTCGCCAGAATATAAAGGTTGCCGCCGTCCCGGTATTCTATTTTAATATAATCTTTTGTAATTTTTTCTACTTCAACTTTTTCGATTCCACGGTAAATGCCCAGCCCATGACTTTCATGCACGACATAATCCCCGACTTTCAGCTCCGCAAAGTCATTGATTTTCTGTCCTTCGTAGACCTTCTTCCGCTTCTTTTTTTTCTTCTGAGAGCCAAAAATATCGCTCTCCGAGATAACGAGAAACTTCAAAAGCGGGTATTCGAAACCTTTTAATACCCTTCCGTAATAAGTCATTACTTCGCCGGGCTGTACTTCCCGTTCCGGGTCTTCACTGTAAAAAGCCGCAAGGCCCTGTTCCTGTAAATCTTCCGCAAGCCTTCGGGATCTCGTCCGGGAGCCGGATAAAAGAAGCACACGGTATCCGTTCTTCTTATATCTCGTTAAATCTTTAACAAGTGCATCGAAGCTGTTATTATAAGAAGGCAGGCTTTTTACCTGAATGTCAAATTTTCTGTCCGCCTTAAACAGCGGGTTCCTTCCATCCAGCATGGAAATGGCGATCGTCCGCCGGCCGGCCAGGCTGGCCGCAATCTCTTCTCCCCGGAAAAGAACATCCATCTGGCCGGGCAGAATATATCCCTTTTCCACCCGATGCAGCATGCTTTCCCGAAATTCCATCTCCACTACATCCGCATGTTCTTTAACGCGAATCGGTTCATCAATGAACACACAGCTTTGTTCCGCCGGGAAAACCTCCAGAAAACTCGACAGGTTCCTGTAAAAATACCGGATATAGCTTTCCAGATTGACCGCATTCAAAGAAACGCCAAGTTCCAATAACTGTTCCTTCAGTTCCTTGATCTGCTGTTTGACACAATGTGCTTCTTCCGTTTTCATTTCCGCACGCAGCCGGTCCGCATATTCTTTTCCTTCTTTTTCAATCGCCTCAAGACCCGCCTGCAATTCTTCTTTGCTTAAAACCATTTCTGTCGCCGGATAAATGGAAACGGATTCCAGCTTCTCGATCGAACGCTGGCTTAAAATATCGAAACTGCGGATGGATTCCACTTCTTCGCCCCAAAGTTCGATTCTGTACGGGTTCTCCTCCGTCAGGTCAAATACATCGACAATCCCGCCCCGGATACTGAACTGGCCGGGCGCCTCCACCTGATAATTCTTTTCATACCCGAGTTCCGTCAGTCTGACCGCCAGCGATCTTTCGTCGATATGGCTCTGCTTATTCACGGAAACAATATTTTCTTTCTGCACGGAAAGCGGGATCTGCGGCGTCATCAACGCATCAAAAGTAGTAATGATCGTTGTCGGCCTGCCCTCCATCAGCCTGCGCAGACATTTCATACGCTGTATAATCAACTGATTTCCATGAATATCCGCCTGAAAAAATATAAGGTCTTTTGCCGGATAGATCATCACGTTTCTGTCATAAAACTGATAATCTTCATAAAGCTCTTTCGCCTTTAAATCACTGAAAGTAACGATGATTTTATGACGAAAACCATCGCTCAGCCCGTATATCATATGAAGCTTCTCGGAATCGACACAGCCGCTTACCGTTACCGCCGCCCGTTCCTTCCCAAGCATCTTCTTAATCTCTTCATATTCTCCCAATTCCTGCAAGGGAGCCAGTAATGCCCTCATTCCTGTATTCCTGTTCCTTTTTTATTAAATTGGTTCATCGCTTTATCGGCGCCTTCCGTTATCATAATTTCCACCGCTTCGGCCGCCTGCTCCACACTCCCGGCAATCAGTTCGCGTTCGTCTCCGCTGAAATGACCCAGAACATAATCCGCCAGATCATAGCCGGAAGGTTTCTCTCCCACGCCGAGGCGGATTCTCTGAAATTCATCATGACCCAGATGAAGAATAATATTTTTCAGCCCGTTATGTCCTCCGGCGCTTCCCTTTTTCCGGATGCGCAGCGCTCCCGGCGCCAGACTGATGTCGTCCGATACGATGATAAGCTCCGCTTTTTCTTCTATCTTATAATAGTCTATGATTTCCCGGACGCTTTCACCACTCAGATTCATGAAAGTCTGCGGTTTCACAAGAAGCGTCCGCTCGCCTCCGACGATTCCTTTTCCGATAAGCGCCTTATGTTTTTTCTCCGTCACGGAAATGTGATTTTTCCCTGCGATGGCATCAATAACCATAAACCCGATATTATGTCTTGTATTTTCATATTTCGCGCCCGGATTTCCCAGGCCTGCAATTACATACATAGCCGCTCCTGATCTTTCTGTTTTACTTGTCCACCGACGCTATCTATTGTATCAATATCCCGAACCTCCCACAAGTAGTTTTTCCAAAACCTTCTAATTTTACCATTTCTGCAAAACAAAAAGGATGCCTGCGCATCCTTTCTGTCATTACTCATACAATCCACTATTCGTCATTTGGTTCTAAAAGCGCCTTTTCATAACTATCCAGAATGATATTCTGAATATGCTCCCTGGTGACAGAATTAATCGGATGTGCAATGTCCCGATATTCGCCATCAGTTGCCTTCTTGCTTGGCATAGCAATAAAAAGCCCTTTTTCGCCTTCAATTACTTTAATGTCATGCACTACAAATTCATCGTCAATGGTAATTGATACGATTGCCTTCATTTTGCTGTCTTGAGTCATTTTACGCACGCGGACATCAGTAATTCTCATGAAGCTCAGCCTCCTTATCATATGATACCGAACAGATTCCCGTCGGCTTTCACAAGCTTTCCACACAAGTCATACTTATCAAGCCACGCAGCTTGTAATCAACACTATTACTGCTTTATCATCAGACGCTACTCCGGGTGATAATAAAACTTTCTATAACACTATATAACATATCTGTCATTGTGTTCTACAACAATTTCTATGCCGTCTTCCCCTCTGTAATAAGAGTTGGCACGAATTGTCCCCCGGCTCTCAACAATGCAATTTTCAATATGTGTGTTATCTCCGATGTAAACATCGTTTAAAATGATGGAATTCTTGATATAACAATTATTCCCAATATAAGTCTTTTTAAAGATAACCGAATCTTCCACAGTCCCGTTTACTATACAGCCGCTTGAAATCAGGCTGTTCCGGATTTTTGCCCCTACATTGTACTTCGCCGGCGGATTGTCATCCACTCTGGAATATACGTCCGGGTACTGTTTGAAGAAATAATTTCTGATTTCCGGTTTCAGGAAATCCATGTTGGTGCTGAAATAGTCTTCGACCGTCGCAATATTGCTCCAATACTCTTTGATCTTATAGCCAAAAATCCTTTTGATACCTTTGTAGCGAATCAGAATATCTTTGACAAAATCGTGCCGGTCTTCTTCCGCGCTTTTTTCGATCATCTCAATCAACTGCCGCCGTCTGATGACATAAACGCCGCAGGAAATCGTATTGGATTTGGCAACAACCGGTTTTTCCTCAAATTCTTCAATACGGCTTTCTTCGTTCATCTTAACGGTGCCATAACGCTCGATATCACTGCCGGGTTCCATTTCCTTACATACGACTGTAATATCAGCTTTTTTCTCAATGTGGTATTCCAGCACTTTATTATAATCCATCTTATAAACGCAGTCACCGGAAGAAATTACAACATAAGGTTCGTGACTGTTTTTTAAGAAAGACAGATTCTGGGCTATTGCATCGGCTGTACCACGATACCAGACGCTGCTTTCCGCCGTTACCGCCGGGGTGAACACGTATAAGCCGCCCTGTTTGCGTCCGAAATTCCACCATTTGGAAGAACTCAGATGCTCATTTAAGCTTCCTGCGTTATATTGGGTAAATACCGCAACTTTATTAATATGAGAATTCGTCATATTACTGAGTGCAAAGTCGATACCGCGATAACTTCCTGCAATCGGCATAGCGCAAGCAGCACGTTTCCGGGTCAGTTCCTTCATCCTATGGTTATTTCCACCGGCTAAAATAATTCCTATTGCTCTCACTGTTCTTCACCTGCCTTAATCAATGTTCTGCCGCCCGGAAGATAACCATTCTGATAATCCTCTGCGGAAGTTACGCCAAATACAACAGTATTTTTCCCGATTGAGACGTCTTTCGGAATAACGCTCTTCTCGCCGATCGTTACAAGGCCGTGGTTATAGATATTGGGGTCTGTTTCATTGGAAGCCTCTTCCCCGATTCCCAGCTTCACATTATCGCCCAACCTTGCCTCTTCTGCAACAATCGCTTTATATAATTCACAATTCCGGCCTATTTCTGTCGAATTCATGATGATAGAATCCCTGATAACCGTTCCTTCACCGACTACGACTCCGCAGCCGATTACAGAATTATAAACTTTACCGTATATCTCCGCGCCCTCGCCGATAATGCTTCTTTCCACGACGCTGTCGGGTGCAAGATACTGCGGCGGAAGCGTTTCGCATTTCGTATAAATTTTCCAGTATTCCTCATACAGGTTAAATTCCGGAACGATATCGATCAGTTCCATATTCGCTTCCCAGTAAGAATGCAGGGTTCCCACATCTTTCCAGTATCCGTTAAATTCATAAGCAAACAGAGGCGCGCCTTTTTTATGGCAGTATGGAATAATATGTTTACCAAAATCCAGTCCCGACTGTTCCGCATTCAGAAGCAGCGCTTCCTTCAGCGTTTTCCAGTTAAAGATGTAAATGCCCATCGATGCAAGGTTGCTTCTCGGATGCTCCGGTTTTTCCTCAAAGTCAACTACCCTGCGGTTCTCGTCGGTAATCATGATGCCGAAGCGTTTGGCTTCTTCCATCGGCACAGGCATAACCGCAATGGTAACCTCCGCGCCGTTCTGCTTATGAAAGTCCAGCATCACCTCATAATCCATCTTATAGATATGGTCCCCTGAAAGAATCAATACATATTCCGGATGAAAGCTTTCCATATATGCGATATTCTGATAAATCGCATTTGCAGTTCCCGTATACCATTCACTGTGCACGCTTTTCTCATAGGGGGGAAGTACCGTAACACCACCTATATTTCTGTCCAGATCCCACGGAATACCAATTCCGATATGGGTATTCAGGCGAAGCGGCTGGTACTGTGTTAAAACGCCTACGGTATCGACACCGGAATTAATGCAGTTGCTCAGAGGAAAATCAATAATCCTGTACTTACTGCCAAATGATACCGCCGGTTTTGCCACCCTGGATGTCAGCACACCCAATCTGCTTCCCTGACCGCCAGCTAACAGCATGGCAATCATTTCTTTCTTAACCATATCCCTCACCTCTTGTTTCTGAATAATATATTTTTAAAAAGAAATCTTATTTGGTTCTATAAGTATATCACAATTAAATCAGAAAGTGAATATTATTTACAAAATTATTCACTTTTTATGGCTTCGAGTTTATTTATATTTTACAATATTTTCGCAAATTTTTCATAATATTTGTTAATTTTTGATATGTTCCGCTTCTCTCGGCCTGTCTCTGTTATCATTTTGAAAAAATTTTAATAAATTTTGATGCGGAACGTCATATTGTTCTTTTTTCAGGAAATACTTTCGAATAAATCCCATGATTTGGAAATTCTTATTGGTTTTTTGGGAACAAATGCGTATAATATTTATATAATAAATATCCAACAATCTATAAAGAATAGGAAGTCATAAGCATGTATCAAATTGATTTTAAAAATCCGATTCACGTATTTTTTATGGGCATCGGCGGCATCAGCATGAGCGGGCTTGCCGAAATTCTTCTTTCGGAAGGCTTTCAGGTGTCTGGCTCAGACAGACAGAAGTCCCATCTTACCGAGGCTCTGAGCAAAAGAGGGGCCGTCGTTTATTACGGGCAGAAAAAAGAAAATCTTGTTTCCAATCCCGATCTGATCGTTTATACGAGCGCCATTAAAAAGGATAACCCGGAATTTATCGCCGGAAAAGAGCTGGGCATTCCTTTTCTTACAAGAGCGCAGCTGCTCGGACAGATGATGAAAAACTATAAAATCCCCATCGCCGTCAGCGGCACACACGGTAAAACCACCACGACTTCCATGCTGTCCCAGATTCTGCTGGATGCCGATAAAGATCCGACCTTGTCCATCGGCGGAATTTTTCAGGCTATCGGCGGCAATATCCGGGTCGGGGGCGCCGATTATTTTGTAACGGAAGCCTGTGAATATACAAACAGCTTTCTGAGTTTTTTTCCTAAAATCGGAATCATCCTTAATATAGAAGAAGACCATCTGGATTTCTTCAAGGATATCGATGATATCCGCCATTCCTTCCACGAGTTTGCCAGACTGCTGCCTCCGGACGGAACGCTCATTATAAACGGAGACATTCCGGATGTCCGGGAAATAACGGACGCCCTGTCCTGCCGGGTCATCACATTCGGCGCTTCCGCTTCCTGCGATTATGTTCCGTCAAACATCGCCTATGACGAATTCGGCCATCCTTCCTTTGATCTGAAGGAACCCGGCGGAAAAACATCGTCTTATGCGCTGAATGTCCCGGGTCTTTATAATGTATACAATGCTGCTGCCGCCATTGCCGCAGCAAGGCTTCTCGACATTGACAATCATATCATCCGGGAAGCGCTGTCCGCATTCAGGGGCACCGACAGGCGCTTCGAATACAAAGGCCGGATGAACGGAATCACTATAATAGATGATTATGCACATCATCCTACAGAAATTACCGCAACTTTACATGCCGCGGAAAATTATCCGCATAAAACGATATGGTGCGTGTTTCAGCCCCATACTTATTCGCGTACCAAAGCTTTTCTTTCCGAATTTGCCAGAGCTTTGTCGATTGCCGACAAGGTTGTGCTGGCCGACATTTTTGCGGCAAGGGAAAAAGATACGCTCGGAATCAGTTCCAGGACTCTGCAGGAAGAAATCAGAAAGCTCGGACACGAATGTTTCTATTTTCCCTCCTTTGAGGAGATCGAAAATTTCCTGCTTGAAAATTGCACAAAAGATGATTTGTTGATAACTATGGGGGCCGGAGATGTCGTAAAGATCGGGGAAAACCTGCTTTCAAAATAATTATCCACAATATCCACATCAAAAGGATGCTGTCTCGTTTCTTTTGACTGTGGATATTTTCCTTTGACGTTTCGATATACTCCTGTGTTATACACATTTTCCACATTGTGGAATCCGATATACGTTATTTTGTTTCTGTCAAATTGACTATATCTTTTTAAAATTCATCATGCTATAATTCATCTTACTTTGACAGGAGCAGAATTTTGAACATGAACCATTTGACTATTTATCAGGACAATTACACAAACGCTACGGTGATATCAAACCGTTTTATCGACGAATACATGAAGGCGGCAAACGATGCACAGCTCAAGATCTATCTGTATCTGATACGCATGATGAGCGCCGGCCTTTCCACCAGCGTTTCCGAAATCGCGGATGTCTTTAATTATACCGAAAAAGACGTTCTGCGCGCATTAAAATATTGGGAACAGAATCAGCTCCTTTCGCTCGATTATGATGAAAACAGGAATCTTACCGGCCTTCATCTGCGGGACTTAAATCCGGCCGTTCCGGCGGCTGCCGCAGTACCGGAAAATGCAACTGCTCCGCCCGTACAGGCTCCCGGATGTGTGGTTCCTATTTCTTCGCATCCGACCGTTCCGAATGCGCCCGCAGAAGAAGAAAACGCTTATGCTAAGCCCAATTATACGACGGAACAGCTGAAGGCATTTAAATCCGACGAAGCCACTTCCAGACTGCTCTTTATCGCGGAACAGTATTTAAAGAAAACGCTTAGCGCCTCCGAAATCAAATCCATTCTTTTTATTTCGGACAGGCTCGGGTTTTCGGAAGACCTGATCGACCATCTGATACAGTATTGTGTGGGCCGGGGCAAGAAGGATTTAAGATACATAGAAAAAGTAGCAATCAACTGGGCTCAGGAAGGCATTATAACGCCAAAACAGGCTTCAGGTTATGCGCATAAATATGATAAAACAGTCTACGATATTATGAAGGCGCTCGGCCGCACCAGCATGCCGACCCAGGCTGAAATCTCGTACATTACACGCTGGACTAAAGAATTTGACTTCGAATTTGACATCATTTCCGCGGCCTGCGAAAGAACCGTCCTCGCGACGGACAAGCACCGCTTTGAATACGCGGACAGCATTTTGAGCAGCTGGCATAAAGCCGGCATTCATCACCGAAACGAAATCAAAACGCTGGATAATCATTTTCGTCAGACGAAAGCCGCCAAAACATTTACATCGAATAAATTTAATCAGTTTAAACAAAATTCCTATAATTTTGACGAGCTGGAAAAGGAACTGTTAAGCAATTAAAGGAGTACCGCCGTGCCGCTGACAAATACTCAGTATGATCTCATCCTTCGCGACTATGAAAAAAAACAGCTTCAGAACCGACGCGAACTGGAAAAAAGAACCGCCTACGTTTACGGTCATGTCCCGGGATACCGGGAACTGGAAGAACGCGTTGCATCCGTTTCCGTATCTCAGGGCAAAAAATATCTTGCCGGCGACGAACAGGCCATGGAAGAATTAAAGCTTCTGATCGCCGAGCTTTCTTTCAAAAAAGCCCGGCTTCTGGCCGACTCCGGGCTTCCGAAAGATTATCTCAAGCCGGTCTATACCTGCCCCGACTGCCGTGATACCGGTTATATCGACGGCCAAAAATGCCACTGTTTCAGGCAGGCCATGATCGCGCTTCTCTACGAACAGTCTCACATACAGGAAATGCTTCAGAATGAAAATTTTCAATCTTTGTCTTACGAATATTACGAAGGCGATGACCTGTCGCGTTTTTCAAACGCCGTAATAACATGTCAGAATTTTATCAGAAATTTTAATTCCGACTACCATAATTTGTTTTTTTATGGTACAGTGGGTACGGGAAAGACTTTCCTGTCGAACTGTGTCGCAAAAGAGCTGATCGAAAGCGGGCATTCGGTTATTTATTTCAGCGCCGCCGGCCTTTTTGATCTGTTATCGCGCTATTCTTTCGACTACAAAAGCAAAGAAGATGAACGGGAGTGTTACGCCGATCTGTACCAGTGCGATCTGCTCATTATCGACGATCTGGGAACGGAACTGACCAATCAGTTTGTCGCATCCCGGCTTTTCTCCCTGCTGAATGAACGCCATATGGGAAAAAAAGCGACCGTCATTTCTACAAATCTTTCTCTGGAAGAGCTGCGCAACCGGTATTCCGACCGCATCTTTTCCCGCATTACCAGTCATTACGAACTCTGCAAACTGACCGGTCCTGACATCCGCATGTACAAGAAACGGTTATCGAACAGAAAGTGAGGATTTTGCATGGCAAAACGTGAAGAAAAAAGGAATCTGGAAACCATCCCCGTCGGCTCTCTCGGCATCATTCCGTTAGAAGGCTGTAAGCCGCTCGGTGAAAAAGTCGACTATTTTCTCGTCAAATGGCGGGCCGAGCGGGAAAGCGAACATAAAGACAGTCTCGCATTCACCGGCTACCAGAGAGATTCTTATATTCTGGACGCCAAAGTGCCCCGGTTCGGTTCCGGTGAAGCCAAAGGCGTCATCAATCAATCTGTTCGCGGCACCGATCTTTATCTGTTGGTTGACGTTGCAAATTACAGTCTGACCTACTCTTTATGCGGGCACCGGAACCATATGTCTCCCGACGATCACTATCAGGATTTAAAACGCATTATCGCCGCCGTCGGCGGTAAAGCCAGAAGAATCACCGTGATTATGCCGTTCCTGTACGAAAGCAGGCAGAGCAAACGGACTTCCAGAGAGTCCCTTGACTGCGCGCTGGCTTTACAGGAAATGGTCAACATGGGCGTCGATAATATTATCACGTTTGACGCGCATGACCCCCGTGTACAAAATGCGATTCCGTTACACGGATTCGAAACGATACAGCCCGCCTACCAGTTTATCAAGGGTCTGCTTACCAACGTAAAAGGCTTGCAGATCGACAGCAATCATATGATGGTTATCAGTCCGGATGAAGGCGGTATGGGCAGGGCAATTTATATGGCCAATGTCCTCGGTCTGGATGTCGGCATGTATTATAAACGAAAAGATTACACCAAAGTCATAAACGGCCGGAATCCCGTTGTCGCGTACGAGTTTCTGGGAAGCAGCGTGGAAGGCAAGGATATGATTATCATCGACGATATGATTTCGTCAGGCGACAGCGTACTGGAAGTTGCGGCAGCATTGAAAGCGAGAAAGGCAAAACGGATTTTCATCTGCTCCACCTTCGGCCTCTTTACCGCCGGACTCGACCGGTTCGATAAAGCTTATGACAAGGGCACTTTCGACAGAATCCTGACGACCAACCTCATCTATCAGCCGCCGGAACTTCTGCAAAGAGAATGGTATATCGACTGCGATCTGAGCAAATATATCGCCTATATCATCGATACCTTAAACCACGATTCCTCGATCAGCGATCTGCTGAATCCGGTAGAACGGATCCATTCGATTGTGGCAAGGTACCATGCCGGGGAACTCTGATAAATTCAAAGCAGAAAGACCATATAAGCCTGCGCATTATACAGACTTATATGGTCTTTTTTTGTCTGACGGAGCCGCATCGCCCGCTGCTTACGGGTTCCAGTTATCTTCTCCTGCCAGAACTTTTTCCTTCGCGTATATTTCCAGCTGTGCTTTCTCCAGCTCCTGTACAAATTCCGCTCTGCCGGGATAGGACTCCTGTAAATTCTCATGGTACAGTCCATACAGAATGGTCTCTCTGGCGTCCGGCTTATTCCAGTCGTGGAAAAGCGCCGGATGGATATGTTTTCCGAAAGTGCATTCTATAAATACCGTTTTCGCAAAATTCCGCCAGGGTCTGCCAAGATAGACCGTTCCGTCCGGGCACTCTTCCGATATCAGCCGGCATTTTGAAAATACATAACCGTATTGTTCGTCTTCAGGCGTTGAAGCTGCCGTCACATATCCCTGAATCTGCGTTTCGGCCTTAGTTTCCCTGTCCGCTTTGGCGGACGCGACGTCAGAATCCGAAAGCACGCTTTTTTCGGCTTTTTCTTCCGGAAAATGCCGCAGGGATTCAATGATGCACTCCTCAAAGTAGGCGGTCGCTCCGCCGAATATAAAATCAATATCGCCGCAGATATAACAGTTTTTATAATATTGCCGCCCATGAAGCCGGGGCGCGTTCTGCTTCGGCCCGATAAATCCGTTCTTCTCGATTTCCTTCGGCGGCAGCGGCCCGGTAAAAAGCGTATCCTGATGCCCGAGAAGGCGGCAGGAATCCACAATAAGCCTGTCACCGTCCGCATACAGAGCGATCGCCTGACCGTGCGTCAGCGAATCTCCGGAAGCGTTTTCGATCGTTAAATTCTTTAACGTTACGTCATGGGCGTCGACAAATACAGAATAGGAACGGAAAGTTCCCATTTTCATGCCGTCTTCCATTTTGAAATTCGCGTAATCGTCATACGTCAGAATCGTGTCCGCGCTGTTTTCCCCGGTCCCCTCCAACGTAACAAAGGGCCTGTTTATTGTGATTTTTTCATGATACCGGCCCGGCGCAATTAAAATTGTCACCGGAGCGTCATAATCTTCCGGAATACTGCAAAGCGCCTCCGTAACGGATGTAAAGTCATCCGCATTTACTTTACCGGAAGATACATATAATTTCCCGTTAGTTTCTGATACAGATTGCAAAATAGCCTTTTCCTCCTGTTCCAAACAACATACTGTACGGGGGATATTCTTTATAAAAAGTGTTCAGCACCTGATCGAAGGTCATCACATCCGTCTTTTCCCATGCAGGCTCCCCGTCCGTAAAATGTACCGCCATCTGCTCTATGAAATTCTGGGAAAGAACTTTGACCGTATAAATCACCGTCTTATCCGCATATGGAATCTGCCTGCCCAGCATTTCACTGAGAGAGGCCAAAATCAGCCTTTCCTCATAAATAAAATAAACCTGTGCTTTTTTCTCCGGCCTTCCGTAAGTCAGCCTGAGGCACAGCTTATTGCCTTCGCAGAAATCCTCGCCGCTGTAATGGTCGCTGACAAGCCGTGCATCCACCCGAAACAGGTTCTTTGCCGCCTGTACGATCGCTTTCTGCAATGAAAGTATTGCATCTTCAGAAGACTGATGCACCCATCTGTGCGAATATCCTCCGACAATCGCATGATCTTCGATCATAATGTGTTCGTTCAGCCATCCGATACAGATGCCGATAAAATGCCCTACCGATTCTCTGGAATAATCCTGCTCTTCCATTTCTTCTTCCAGTGCCGGAAGCGTATTATGGCACATATTGTCATGCAGTTTCTTATGCAGCTCATATCCCGGATACCCTATGGACTGCATGTAGGCTTCTTCCTCCGCAAAATGCTTCAACGTATAGTTTTTGAAGTACTTAATGCCCTCCCTGCACGCATGCTGCTGTTTCTTTTCCTCTTCGTTCAGCACAATCAGTTTGCCTACGATTGAAAACAGCTTCTGATGCGCCTTATCCACTACTTCCACGCCAATATTGAACCGATCATTCCACTTTATCGCATTCAATGTCCAGCCATCTCCCTTCTCAACAATCTTTTTATATGTATCATGCGTTATCCGAAGCGGAGCTTTCATGCAAAAGCCCCATCTTTAATTCGAACATCGCAGGACTCATATCGAGGTAATGCGGATGTGCATTCTCAAAACGCTGTTCTTCTTTCCAGATCTCATGTTCCAGCTGTTTTTTTACATAGCTTCTGATCTCTTCAAGGCCCGGCAGTTCATAAACAAGCTTTCCGTCTTTAAAGATCTGCTTCTGCAAAGGCTTAAACGTACAGTCAACAAAGTTTCTGTCTTTCCAGTAATGCTTCGGGTCCACATAACGCACCGGATGAGCGGTATCGATTTCTTCCCCTTTTACGGTCAGATAATCCGCGATAGCTTTTCCGTCTTTATCATAAACCCTGTAAATCTCTTTGATCCCCGGATTGGTAATCTTTTCTATCGTTTCGGAAATTTTGATTTTCGGGACAAACGCGCCGTCCTTCTCGACTGCTGCCAGCTTATACACCGCACCGAAAACAGGCGTTGTGAAAGATGTAATCAGTTTTTCGCCGACGCCGTAACTGTCGATTCTGGCTTCCTGTCTGTTTAAAGACGTGATAGTATATTCATCCAGACTGTTCGACGCGACGATAATGCAGTCGTTTAACCCCGCTTCGTCAAGCTGCTTCCTCGCTTCTTTTGACAGATAAGCCAGATCGCCCGAATCCAGACGGATGCCCTTTAACCGTTTTCCCATCGGCTCCAGCACTTCTTTCGCAATACGGACCGCATTGGGCACGCCGCTTTTTAACACGTCATATGTATCGACAAGCAGCACCGTGGAATCCGGATAGCTCTCCGCATACGCCTTAAAAGCCTCGTATTCGCTGTTAAAACACATAACCCAGCTATGCGCCATCGTACCGGAAATCGGGATGTGAAAAAGCTGTCCCGCAAGTACGGTCGCCGTCCCCACTGCTCCGCCGATATAAGCGGCTCTCGCTCCGTATACGGCCGCATCCACATTGTGGGCGCGCCTTGCCCCAAAATCCGATACCGGTTTTCCGTTTGCCGCCCGCACGATTCTGTTCGTCTTCGTCGCAATCAGCGACTGGTGGTTGATCTGCAGCAAAACCGCCGTTTCGATGAGCTGCGCGTCGATCAGCGGCGCAACTACCGTCATGACCGGCTCGTTCGGATACATGATCGTCCCTTCCGGCATCGCATATATATCACCTTTAAATTCAAAATGCAGCAGATAATCCAGAAATTCGTCCGTAAACAAATTTGCGGAGCGCAGGTATTCAATATCCTTTTCCTCAAAATGCAGATTCTGAATGTATTCGACCACCTGTTCAAGTCCCGCAAAGATCGCGAAACCGGCATTATCCGGGTTATTTCTGTAAAATACATCAAAAGCCGCCATAGTATTATGGCAGGCTTTATTTAAATAACCGTTTGACATGGTCAGCTCGTACATATCCATGACCATAGAAACATTTCTTTCGTTGAACTGCGTTTTCATTATTTGGATTCCCCTTCTTCCTCTTTGATCAGGATCTGACACATTTTCATCGCCTCCAGCGCATTCTTATGGCTCTTCGGCGTTACACCCGCACAGCAGGAGGCATCCACGCATATCGGAACTTCCGGCAAAAATGCTTTCAGAAGCAATGCGTTTGAAATAACGCAGATATCCGTACACAATCCACACAGTTCAATCTCTTCAATGGGTTCTTTTTCGTTTTCCAGCTTTAACGCTTCCGCCAGCTCCGTGCTGCCAAACGCCGGTTTCTGATAAATTTGAAAACCGCCGCTCTTTGCCATCTCTTCCAGCTCATCGGCAAGCTGCCAGCCTTCTTCTCCCAAAATACAGTGTTTCACCGGAAGTTTCCGTCCTTCCTGTGTATTCGGATAATCCTCCGTGTGAGTATCCTTTGTAAAGATGATCCGCCCGTCATAGTGCCCGGCCTTGTCGACCACCTTCGGTAAAACGGCCTCCGCTTCTTTCGTTCCAAGACTTCCTGTAATAAAATCTTTCTGCATATCCACTACGATCAGATATTTCATGCCTGCCTCCATAATCACACTTTGATAAGAACAAGTAAATTATACTACCTGTACCGGAAAATAACAAGCATCCTAAGGCAGAATACTTCCCGCCGCACGCGATATCATTTATACGAAATGGTAAATTACTACGGATTCCGCATGAAAATCCGCTCCCTCATAGCTGCCTGTCATTTTAACGTTGTTGTTTTCCTGAATACTGGATATCGAACCGTCCTCATCCTCTGCGTCGGCATCTCCGTTGACGCCGCCATTCTTTACCGTTCTTACGATGAAACGGGTATTTTCTGAAAAATAAACGGTAATCAGTTCAAGTTCACTGTCTTCGGTACCCTCAACCGCTATTGCTACCGCTGCCGTACCGCCGTTCTGTTCCACATAATTATGTATCCTGTTGACCACCATGCTGTTCTCTCCAACACTTTTGACGATCCCGTCCAGTTCCGTGTCGCTTTCGATCTCCTGCCATTCGTCATCTCCTCCTGTTTTCGGACTGTTTTCCTGCTCTTTGCTGTCTCCGTCTTCCGGCTGCTGACCTCCTTGTGCCGTTTCTTTTTCTTCTTCGGCAATCTCCTGCTCCGGCGGTGTCTGCCCTTCATCCTCTGCCGGAGCTTCCAGCCGGACTGCATCCCCCGCATCCGCTTCGGTATTTCCGTCCGTCTTCCCGCATCCTGTCACCGCACACAGCAGCGCTGCTGCCCCCAGAATTGCCGTTACCTGTCCTTTTGTTCCGCATTTCTTCTTCATACGCATTCTCCTCTTTTCATGAAATAGTACGGGCGTCTCCGGCGAAAGCCGGAAGTGCCCTTAGCAAGTATCAGCATAACAGACCAGTCTCTAAGAAATCTTTAAAAGAAAGAATTTCTTTTTCTCCGATTGTGGTATACAATAAGTAGAAGATATCTTTATCAATGCTTTCAAGAGGTGGACGCCATGTTATTGTTAAAAGCAAATCCTGAATTACAGAAAGTTTTTGGAAAACTCATTAAAACAATGAAAGTTCCCGTCACATGGAACAATGTTTTTGTCATATCGAACAATACCCTGATTCTTGCCGGAGATGTCCGTTCCCTGATTTTCAATTTCGATAACAGAAAATCTTATACGAACATCATTGAAATTCCCGAAGAAGGCGCACGTCTGCAAAGCATGCCCGCCGATTATATATTAACCAATATTATGAATATGGCTCTGTATGCTTTCGGCAAGTGGGGCGTCATAAACGGCCTGAAAGTGGAACAGGACTACACCGCGCTCAACGCGCTGTTCGCGGATGCGCTCCGCCCGGTCGGAATCGAACCGGGGTTTACCAAAGAAAACTTCCATTTTTTTAAGGGAGGGCTTCAGGTCACTTATGAAGATGCGGCGCTCGCCATTTTAAGAATGCTGAAACAGGAAGGCAAACTGAAAGAAGGCCAGAGCCTTGTGACTTCGGACGTCCGGAACAAAAACGAGGCGCCGGAACATGGAAAAAACGATGCCAAAGCCGAAGAACCGGATGAGCCGGACGATGACTACTACATGCTCGGCCTCTGGCACAATATGTGCTGGAAAACCGAAGCCGCCGATTTCAGAAAAACCGGCTTCGAAAATGCAGACGCCTCCAGAACCCGCATCGGTAATAACTTTTATCTGAGCAATTATCTTTGTCCGAAATGCGGATCCAGGTTATATCTGGGTATCTATCCTCCTGGAAAAGAAATGCTGATCGAAACAGATGAAGGGCGTGTCTTCATGGCGCGTACCTATGCCTGTGATGCCTGTAATCTGTTCTATACCCCCTGTCCTAAAAAACTGATTCAGGAAGGGGACGCATACTGTCTGAAATTCGACGAAGACCGGACCGCTTTCGAAGATTATCTCGACATTCTCGGCCGCAATGCCGAGCGGACTTCCAACTCCAATTTTAACGAATTTGAAAGCGAACGGAACCGGAAGCAGGGTAAAGACAATAACGACGCCGGTTCCAAAAAAGCGTCGGAGAAAAAAAGCCTGAAAGAACACCTCGCCGAACGTCTCTCCTCCGGCGCCAAAAACAAGAAGGCGCAGGAAGAGGAAAACCAAAGGCCTGAAATAAAGAAGACGGACGACACCGCCGTACGGACCGAAAAAAGCCCTGCGCCCGGCCCGGCCGAACCGGAGTCTGCTCCCCGAAAGGCCGCTTCGTCCGAACCGGAAATGGCTGTTCTTTCAAAAACCGCTTCGACGGCTTCCCAGGCAGCAGATGCCCAAAAAAGCGATGCCGGCGGCAAACCGGCCCCTGAGACGGCAGACGCCGTGCAGACGCCGGATAATCACCGGACACAGACACAGGATGCGGATCCCGCAAAGGCTGCCGCACCGGCCGAACCTGAACCGCCGCAGCCGGATCCCTTACCCGCCGCCTTCCGCCTCGCCGGAAAAACTACCGACGAACTGCGGACTATCCTGTCCGGCCTGTCCCGTAAGCAGAACAGTTCCCCGGAACAGGCAGAAAGCGACGCACGCTACCGGAAAGTCGTAGAAGAAGTGCTTGCCGAAAAACTGACCGCCAAATACGACGCCCACGTCCGGACACTGAACAATCTCTCGTCCAGACAGCTTTCCGATCTGAAGACGCAGATTGAAAAAGAAGCGGTTCTTTCCGAAGATAAAAAGAAGCAGTATCTCCAGAAAATCAACGGCCGCCTTTTTCAGGAAGAGGAAAAGGCACTGGCGCAAAAAGTAGAGCTGTGCAGAAACAGAAGTTACGCCGAAATCGGGCGCATGATAGAAGATATAGAAAAGCGCAGCCTTCCGGACGAGCTGAAACAGGAAACGGTTCAAAAATTAAAGCAGTTCCAAAAAGAACGCGCCGAACAGGAAGTTGCACAGCTGATCGAACATTTGCCGCTCCATCTGGACAGAAAGCAGCTCGCCTCATACCTTGACAAAATTAACCAATATCAGGATGTGGACATTACCCCTTACCGGAAACAGTTGGAACAGCGAAAGGACATGGCGGAAAAAGAAGAAATCACCTCCATGATCAGGCGCGGCGGCAAAAAAGACCGGAACGCATTATGGAACCTGTACGAACAGCTGCAGAAACAGGATTATAAAGAGGAAAACAAAGCGCCTTTCCTTGAAAAAATATATGCCAAAATCCAGCAGATGGACGAGGCCAGAATCGAACAGATCTGCCCCAGCATTATGACGCTTTCCTACACCGATGCCCTGAAAGCCTATGACCGGATCAGTCAAGGCATGTTTCTTCCTGAGCTGAAAGTCAATACACTGGAAATGATCAAAAGGCGTCTTACCAGACTGAAAACCGATGAAAGCGTCCAGTTAATGCGAAAAATAAAACATGATCTGGAAGAAAGCCTCCCGCCTGACTACACTTTCTATTATTATAACGCGCGGGAAGAGATGAAGCGGACACCGGAACCTTCCGCCAGCACTTCCGTACAGGCCGACCTCTATGGAAAAGACGAAGAACTGGATGCGGAAAATCACCGGGAAGCCATGCTGTGCGCCATCAACGGTTATGCCGCACAAAGAGGCCCCTACGAATATCCTCTGATGGTATGCGATACCTCCCGGAACCAAAACGGCAAAGAAGGTTTTGTCCTTACCCCGGACCATATTTTCTACCATACCCTTTTCCGTTCCGGTGTTATCAATATCGCGGATATCGAAGAAATACATCCCGGACGGAAACTCTTTGCCAAAGGCGTTTACGTGAAATATTTTGACGGTTCCAAAGAAAAACTTCCGAATCCGATTGCCTCTAAGGACTGGCCCGCTTTTGCGGCTGTGCTGTATGATTTTATCATCTATCTTCAGGAGCGGCCGGAATCCAGAAGCCTTGAATATATGGCAAAAGAAACGCATGACGTAAAATGCTGCTACCGCTGCGGCTTTGTATACAAGACCGGCAATGTCTGTCCCAAATGCGGCAGTAAAACAAACCGGTAAACAGATTGGAACGTCTGCCGATGCAGACAGATGGGAATCAGAATGAATACCATATCATTTCCGGCAAAAATTGCCGCCCTGATCTCAGGAGAAACTTATCAGACGGATGAGATCGGCATGTCCGATGCTTCCGTCCTCCTGTTTGAGGACAAAGTGCTGAAAATACAGGAGAGCAATGAAGAAGCCTTCAACGAATACCGCATGCTGACATGGCTGGGCGGAAAGCTTCCGGTTCCGAAAGTATTCGCCATTGTTTTAGATTCTTACAAACAATTTTCTCATCACCGCAGACATTTTGCCCAGCAATATCGCTGCATAATAGGACAGAACAAAAATGGGGACAATCAGACACAAATATAACAGAGTACCGTTTACCTGCCATCCCCGCATATGCAGCAGGTTTTGAACCGCTATCGGCATGCTCCATACGAAGAGGCCGTGCATGAGATATATGTAGTAGGAAGAGCGGCCGTACGCCTTCAGAATTTTCATAATCCGGCTCTTTCCAAAGCTGTCTTCATTTCGTTTTTCCATGAACCGCAGACATTTCAGCAAGTGGCAGCCCAGAAGCCCCATTATGAACGGCGCTGTAACGAAAGCCAGCTTCCATTCCGAAAAAAATACGATCAGAAGCAGCAGCGCATCCAAAACGCTCAGTATTTTATCCGCTGTGATGCTTTCCGGTTCCTTCTCAAAATACAGCGAAGCCCCGAGCAGAAAACAGCCCATTTGGTTCACAAAACTGAAATAGACAAATCCATTGTTATTCAGTACGGCATATCCATACTTTTCCCTGGTCAGCACATACAGACCGGTTATGCAGACAATCGCTGCCGTCTCTGCAAACCACGGAATATATTTTACAATGTTCTGCCGTCTCTTTGCCATAAACCGATAGCAAAACGGCGCCGCCAGATAAAATACGGCGAGCGTTCCCAGAAACCATCCTCCGCCCGCCACATTATTATTGCAGAAAGGAAGAAGTCCCTGTAACAGCAAAAGATTACATAAAACAGACAGCGGCTCTCTGTTTACCGCAAACCCAATATTTGTTCCGAACAGGGCAAGAGATATGGTATTTAAAACATAAATCAGGAAAATGGATATATACCATCCCGGAATGACTGCCATAAGCCGTTTTTTATAGAACTTCCGGCAAGTATGCTCCCCGTCCGCAAGCCGTTCCAGAGACATCATGGACGTCATCCCGGAGATCACAAAAAACAGCTGGCATCCCATCTGGCCGACAGCAAAGATTTCCAGCCAGGAACTTATGCCGTCAAATTTCTGTCTCGAATGCACCAGAATGATCATCCAGATCGCAATTCCTTTTAAAATATCAAATGTTGACCAATGTTTATGACGAGTCTCCATCGCTGCCAATACCTTTCTCCGTAATATACCGTTATTATGTCCGCCGTGTTTCGCATATGGCTATTTTAGCATATAAAAAGGCATTAGCAAAAGAGAAAATTCTAAGGAATTTACTCAAAAATTTTCTCGGGAAATTTTCCTTTTGAGTTCATGTTACATCAAGGCTTGACATTTCTCCAATTCCCTGTATAATAAAAATTCGGAAAAACTCACGAACCAACGTTTTTCCAAATCATAACGTCAGTTCGAGACCTTCCTGACGAAAAACAAAACTAAAGGAGACAACAAAACATGAAAAAACAATCTATCAACCAGACGGTTCCTGTCCGAATCGTCCCTTCCCTTTCCGTGACCACAATGGTTCAGGCCGCAATGATCGCCGCCCTTTACGTCGTATTGACTTTTATTGCCAATGCGTTCGGGCTCGCAAATCATGCAATCCAGGTGCGCATTTCCGAAGCGCTCACCATTCTGCCCTATTTTACGCCGGCCGCCATACCCGGCCTGTTCCTCGGCTGTCTGATCAGCAATATCCTGACCGGCTGCATACTGCCCGATATTATTTTCGGCAGCCTTGCCACTCTGGCCGGCGCGCTCGGTACTTATGCGCTCAGAAGATGGAAATGGTGCGCACCCGTTACCCCAATTCTGGCCAATATCCTGGTCGTACCGCTCGTTTTAATCTACGGATACGGTTTTCTGATCGAGGGTGCATCTCTGCTTTACTGCTATCTCTACTATGTCATTACGGTCGGCATCGGTGAGATTATTTCCTGCGGCTTTTTGGGCATGGGTTTACTGTTTACACTGGAAAAATATACCGGGAAGATTTTCCCGAAACAGAACGTCTGATACATCTGCGTATAAGTGCAATATCCTATAAAAAATCGCCGCTCGGCAGCGGCGATTACAAGAATGCTTCGCATTCTCCCCTGAAATGGTTTCTGCTGCGGCAATTTCCTATTATATAAAAAATGAAGTGTGGATTTCTGCCCACACTTCATTTTGTAGTTTACCACATTTTAAAATTACAGTCTACTATTTTTTCTGCTTTTCTATAAAATAAAGATAACGGTTCGGCAGACAGCCTGGACCGGTTCTCGCGGGAATCTCTGAAAACCAGCACAAAGAAAGGATAACGCACATGAAAATGGGACTATCTGAACAGGACGAAGAAGCTTACCTCGCCAAAACGCTTTCCGTCGTCCGCAGCAATGTGGAAAATTATCGCAAAGAGGCTTCAAGAATGCAGGACGATATTGATGAAATGCTGGCGCATTATCACGATAACGATACCGAAGTTCTCACAATTCTCAACAATACGGTCACTCTGCACGATCATATGAAACGGGCTCTTTTGCGAAACGAAAAAGCCCTTATCAAACCGTATTTCGGACGAATTATTTTTCAGGACGAAAAACTGCGCAAAAAAGAATCCATCTATATCGGCAAGGGCGGCATCTCTTTGGACACGACCCATTGGATGGTCGTTGACTGGCGCGCCCCGGTTGCCAACGTCTATTACGAAAACGGGCTTGGAAAATGCAGTTATTCCGCACCGGACGATGTGCAGATTCCCATCGATCTGGAACTGAAACGCACTTATGAGATCGAAAACGGAAAACTGCTCGACTTTTTCGATACGGAAGTGATCGCAAACGATGATCTGCTGACAAAATATCTGGCCAAAAACAAACAGGCCGTATTGGGCGAAATCATCGCAACCATTCAGAAAGAACAAAATGAAATTATCCGTAAATCGCCTTACCACAATATGATCGTGCAGGGCGTTGCCGGTTCCGGCAAGACCACCGTCGCCATGCACCGGATTTCCTTTATCCTGTATAATTACGCCGATCGCTTCAAACCGGATGATTTCTACATTGTCGGCAGCAACCGGATTCTGCTCAATTATATAACGGGCGTTCTTCCTGATCTGGATGTTTACGGCATTCGGCAAATGACGATGGAGCAGCTCTTTGTACGCCTCCTGTATGAAGACTGGGATGATAAAAAATACAGCATTGCGAACGTCGGCCAGCGCATGGGAAACAACATCAAAGGCACGCTTCTGTGGTTTCGCGACCTGGAAGCTTACTGCCGGGAGCTGGAATGGAAAACCATACCGCGGGAATCCGTTTTTCTGAATCCCCGCCAGTTTGTCGAAGGCATACAGAATGGGAAAACAGGTGTTTTTGATATGACTGTCGGTCAAAAAGTTCTCCCCGGAGATTTAAAAGAGCTTGTTTCCAAAGAGACTATCGAACGCTATATCCAACAAAATCCGTCCGTATCCGTTCAAAGCAAAATCAATATGTTAAATGAACGGCTTTTCACAAAAATAAAAGACGAATTTCTCGGAAAAGGAGTATCTTACACGGAAAATGAGAGAAAAGCGATTCGGAAAGCCTACCGCGGACGGTATGGCGGCCGGGTCTGGAAACAATCCATTTACGATTTGTACCATGATTTTCTCATAAAACAGTCCGCAAAGGGATATGACGTGGGACTCCCTGACAGGGCGTTCGATGTTTACGATCTGGCCGCCCTCGCTTATCTGTATAAGCGGGTAAAAGAAACGGAAGTCATCAGCGAAGCGCATCACGTCGTCATCGACGAGGCTCAGGATTTTGGCATGATGGCGTACAGCGTTCTGAAATTCTGCATCAAAGACTGCACTTATACGATCATGGGGGATGTTTCCCAGAATATTCATTTCGGATATGGCCTTGCGGATTGGAAAGAGCTGAAAAATCTGATGATCACGGACGCAATGGACAATTTCGGCATCCTGAAAAAAAGCTACCGCAATACAGTGGAAATCTCGGAGTTTGCGGCAAAAATTCTGCATCACGGGCAGTTTTCCATCTATCCGGCCGAACCGATCATCCGTCACGGCAGTCCGGTAAGTCTTCTGTATGTTGCGGAAAAAGAAGCGCAGTTTCAAAAAGCCGCTTCGATCTGTGAAGAATGGCAGAAAAAAGGCCTTGATACAATCGCGGTCATATGCAGGAACCAAAATGCCGCCGAAACTGCCGCAGACCATCTCCGTAAATACATTGACGTCATAGAAAGCGATCTGGAAAAAGCCGTTTTCGGGAGCGGCATCATGACGCTTCCGGTCGAATATACAAAGGGGCTTGAATTTGACGCGGTACTCATCCTGAATCCGACAAGAGAAGAATACCCTGTCGATGACGGACACGCCCGGCTTTTGTATGTGGCTGCGACCCGCGCGCTGCATGAACTGTGCATTCTCCACGACGGTAACCTGACCGGACTGATCGCGGATCCGCTTCCCGAAAGAATAACTAATGTTATTGAAAATGTCGAAACTGCAGTAAAAGACCGTCTGACCGCGGCGGGTAAATCCACTGTCAAAACCCCCGGCGAGTCTTCCGCACCCGGACGGACCGCCGCTCCTCCTTCCGGTCACCAAAAGCCCCGGTCCTCCGCCCCGGAAAAAAACATCGCACGGCCTTCTGCATCCGGGAAGCACATTGCCCGGCTTTCCGCGCCGGAAAAACATACCGCACGTCCCTCCGCAGAAGGAAAAAACATCTCCCGGCCCTCTGCGCCGGAAAAACGCATCGCACGGCTTTCCGTCCCGGAGAAAAACATCGCACGGCCGGTCACAGTGGGAAAACCCGTTATCCGCAGGCCGGACGGCTGTCCCGGAAAGAGGGCCTGTGTGACTGCTTCCGGTGCGAAATATTCAGCAGGTTTTTCCTTTGGAGATATGCCGCCTACGGAAACGCTGCGGCCGGCCGGCCATTCCAAAATCGACCTCGCCGTACGCTGGGCCGCAAAAGAGGCAGACGGCCTTTACCTGCAGAGCCGCTATGGTACCCTGCGCCTCAGCCCGGTTGGAAATGCTATCGTTCGGATTACTTTCGTAAAAGACCGGCAAATGCCGGCCGCCCCGCATCCTGCGATTGCAGTCAGCCATATCGATAGGACATGGATGTACCGGGACAGCAGCGGCGCGGTGGATCTGCTGACCGACGAATTGTGTTTACGGGTCGATAAAACCACCGGGGCCATTCAATATATGACGAGGGATAAAAAGCTGCTGCTTTCTGAGCGAAACAAAGAATGCCGCCAGATCGAAATCGGACCGGGCGGCAGCATGAGAACATGGCTTTTCCTGGATTTTCAAAAAAATGAAGCGCTGTATGCCATGGGCGGACAGGAGCAGGACAGCATAAAACTGCGCGGCTGTGCAAAGTATATTTCCCATGCCTCCGGCGCCGGAGAGCTTCCTTTACTGCTCTCCGACCACGGCTACGGACTCCTTCTGGCCACGGAAGGCCCTGCTGTCTGCTGCGATATCTCCACTTACGGTTCTTATCTTTACACGGAAGAAGCCGCTGTTGATTACTATTTCATCTGCGGAAAACGGCCAAATACAATCGTAAATGCCTGTGAATATCTTCTCGGCAGATTATAGCCGGCCGCTTCACGCTGTCGTCAGACAGTGTCCCCTTCGGGCTGCCCGCAGAAACCGTTTCTTTCAAAAAACCGCATTACCTGGAGCAGATCGTCAAAAACAGCAACGCTTTTTTCATACATCTCTTCCGTCGCCGGCAGCAAATCCGGCACCATAACGGGCATCATGCCGGCGCTGTATGCCGCGCGGATGCCGTTATGAGAGTCTTCGACCGCATAGGCGTTCCGTGGAGGAACGCCCATCTTCTCACAGGCCATCAGATAGATGTCAGGTTCGGGTTTGCTCCATTTCAGCTGATCACCGCCCACTACCACCTGAAAATACTCATATAATCCGGCCTGTCGCAGTTCTTCCTCCACGACTGCCAGTCTGGTGGAGGAAGCGAGCCCGACAGGAACATTTTCCGCTTTCAGATACTGCAAAAGTTCTCTGACGCCCTTTTTCAAAGGCAGACCGTTCTCCGCGATATGCTTTCGGAACCGGAGAGAAGCTTCACCGCTGTATTTCGCAAAATCAAAGTCTTTTCCATAATGCGCGTAGACGATTTCCTCCGTTTTCTTCTTATTTGTACCGATGCATTCCGTCAGCGTCTGTCGAACATCCGCAATCCCATATGTTTCACCGATCTTTTCCCAGATATCCAGTATCAGCAGTTCGCTGTCAAAAATAGTACCGTCCATATCAAAAATAACAACCTTTTTGTCCATTATACCCTCCGTTTTTCCGGCCTAGTACACTAGTCTTCTTCTTTTCTGACATATGTGATAAAATGATTTCCGTTTTCCAGAAGCCACTGTGTAGAATCGTTCATTCCCTTTTTGTAGACCGTTCCGGTCAATGGGTCCATTACGACGATATTCAGCTCATTGAATCCCACGATCAGAACCGCATTTCCATCCTGTAACGTCGCCAGCACCGGGATGTCCATATTCACATAGTATAATACGGCATCCAGACTGCTTCCGGTCAGGTCAAGCACCTGTATGTCCTTCAGACTCGATTCCAGAATGGCCGGAATCGTATTGCCCTGCTCGAGCATATATTCCGTACGCCGCGATACCCCTTCGTACTTCAGGATCGTATTCAGGCAGACGGAAAGGCTCGTGTTCAGTTCCGTTACCTGTTCACCTTCGATTGCCATAATCTGATTCCGCGTGCTTCTCGCAGTCCGCTTCCAGATATAATCGCCTTCATCATCCACAATAACGCCGACATTATCGTAAGCATAAATAACCGCTTTGCCGGGATCTGAAAAAATGCCTTCAATTCCGTTTTTACCGTATACATAATACCGCTTTCCGGCCTCCTCGCCCTCTTCCACGGCAAGTTCCCGCTTTCCTTCAAAAAGGACTTCTTTGGGCGTCAGTATTTTCAACGCTTTGGTATCGATCATTTCTTTGACTACAATTTCATAAACAGTCTCATATTTTTCAATTACCACGCTGCTGATTTCGTTGCTGCCGGTGGATGCTTTTTCGGTGCTCATAATCTGGTCGTCGCTGGCAGGCACATATTCGCCTCTCTCCTCATCCCATGCCACTCTGGACAAGGTCAGCTGGTTATCCGAGATTGCGCTGTCCACCACGTAAATGCCCTCTTCATGATACGTTTTCAACAAGTTTCCGTTGTCTCCCTGAATCCGAAGACAGTACATCGGAAACGTCGTGTTTCCCGTATGCTTAATGACAATATCCTCTCGTTTTGCCAGACCGTATATCAGATCTTCCCCCATAAAACCGAGCAGCGCTATATACTCGCCGTTTCCGGCGGTAATTTCCGTTTCCTGCTCCGTGCCGAGATTCAGAAGCTTTAATACGGTACTGCTGTACTGCTCTCCGCCTTCCTGCCATACGAGCATTTTATTGGATTGGGAGACTTTATAATTTTCTTCGGTCAGCCCGGAAACGACCACCGTATAGTCTTTGGCCCGCAGATCGACCGCATAGACATTTCCTTCCAGCATCAGATAACAGATCGCCGATTTATTAATGTAGGAAAGCTTTTCCACATCGCTTTTCAGCAGTTCATAGGAACGCCCATAGGGAATATAAATCTGCTCTTCCACCGTGTTGGTCATGCTGTTATAAAAGTAAACGGAAACACCCACTTCGCCTTCGTGTCTGCCCCTGTTCATATAACCGTACACGATAAATACCACATTGCCGGCTTCATCCACATTCATAATCTTGATCTGGTGTCTCGTATAACTGCTGCGCGGATCCGTAATATCCTCTTCATAAAAGGAAAAAAGACGCGCCAGTTTCTGATCTGTCACATTATAACTATACAGTTTATTGGAACAGACAAAGGCAAAAACATTTCCGCCGTCGCTTTCCTGCATTTTAACATCATTGCCAACAATGCCGAGCATGATTTTATCGTTGGCGTAAACATCCGCGTTTTCGTCAAAAATCTGCGTCATTTCCCGGTCAAAATCCAAAAGATACATGCGCTCCGGCGTATACCGCACGCGGTAGTATTCTTTGACGTGATAATACGTCCGTTCCCGGCCGTTCCGCGCGGCCGCCGTGTATTCCAGCTGAAAAGAGCCGGTCCGCGTTTCCAGCTCTTTGATATCGACAACCGGCTCCGTAATCTTTTCCACATCGAGATCCGCCCATGTTACCTGGTGAAAACTGCTGTGTATCGTCACTTTGTGAAGCGTTGAATTATCGCCTTCCGCATTGGATTCCAGATACTTTGTCAGTTCGGCCGCCGCTTCCCTGTCGAAAGTCCGATTATGAAAGTCCAGCACATACTCCAGCTTTTCCTGGATATACATTTCTTCCGACTGAATAATTCTTGTATAATAACGAATGGTATCTTTTCCTGCAGGCGTCAGAAAAATAACCAGCATATATTCTTTGTTTTCGCTGATCAAATCTTTTAACGTAATCTCGCATCGAAGCTGTTCTTCCGTTTCTCTGTAATCTTCAATTTTTGTGCTTTCTACCAGACGTTCTCCATTGATGCTGCGCACTTCAAAGGACAGAGATTCTATTTTATTTCCGTAAGTATCTACCGTAAAAGCTACATTTCTGCGGCTTCCGATCGGCAGCAGCGTATCCCGCAGATAACTGGTGTCCATATCGCCCGCATAGCCGTGCAGCCGGTTGACCGGACAATCGCCTATCCGCATCGTGATGATGGGGAAAGAAGCCTCTCCCATCTCTATCGTCATATCCGTATTTCCTTTATTCATGACCGCGCTGACGCCGAATAATGCTGCCAGAAAAATAACGATCAGGTAAATGCTTTTTATAACCGTTTTTTTCATAAACTCCAAGTCCTTTTATCTAATTGCCCTGCTCTTCTGCCGGCTTTAATAAATTCCATAATGACGGTTCAATCCGAAGAAATTCCGTAACATCCGATATTTTATTTATTTCTTCCCGTCTCCGCTCCGCATTTATTTTTCCGTTTTTTACCGCTCTGATCAGTATGTTCTTCGGCGTATGCTCCAGATCAATAAACTCAAGCAAGTCCGTCTCGTATCCTTCCGCCTTCAGGATATCCGCTCTGAGCGCGTCCGTTATCAGCGCCGACATCCGCTCTTTGACAATTCCGTATTGAAGAACGGGATTCAGCTCTTTACAGGAAATCTGTTTATTCACCTCGTGCTGACAGCAGGGAACCGATAAAATCACCTTTGCCCCCCATTTTACGGCTTTGGCCAGCGCGTAGTCCGTCGCCGTATCGCAGGCATGCAGCGTTACGACCATATCCGCCGCGGCAATTCCTTCATATTCCGCGATATCGCCGCGGATAAACCGCAGTTTTCGATAACCGTATTTTTCGCTCAGCCCGTTACAGCGTTCTATCACATCTTCTTTCAGGTCAAGGCCTGTGATCGCCGCATCGAGTCCTTTCAACTCGTGAAGGTAATAATAGATGGCAAACGTCAGATAAGACTTCCCACATCCAAAATCCACAATCCGTATTTCTCTGTCTGCCGGAAGCGCAGGCAGAATATCTTCTATAAATTCCAGAAAACGGTTGATCTGCTTGTATTTGTCATATTTCGCGCGGACAACTTGTCCGTCTTTCCCCTGAACGCCCAAATCCACCAAAAAAGGAACGGCCGTGCCTTCCTCCAGAATATATTTTTTTACCCGGTTATGTGTCATGGAAATTTGGGGACGGCCCATTTTGACCGCTTCCCGGCAGTCTCCCTGCGCCGCTTCCGCAGTTTTCGCCCTTTGCTGCGCGGTATCTTTCTTCCTGACAGTCATCTTTCCTTTTTTGCTGACAAGAATGACCGCCTTTTCATTAGTATGCTCTATTTCACACTGTTTAAAATCCTGAAGCAGATAATTTCCAATTCGTGGAATCATTTCCCCGGCCGGATAATTTTCGTGAAATACCTTCGTTCCCTGGTACACCGTTTCCTGAAACATCAGTTCTTCCCGCAGCATGACCGGCCTGATCTTTACCTTGAAAGCCTTCTCCCTGTTCCGGGCGTTGCTCAGAATGATCTGGTACAGGCCGTCATTGACGGTTTCTTCTAACAACTTCCTGAGTTCTTCCTGCATTTTCATAACACCTTTTTATTTTAACAGGCGGAAAAGACTTCTTTCCGCCTTTTTTATTCCTATTGTATAGAGATTTTTCCAAAACCTCAACTAAAATTTTAGTATTCCATTATGATTTGCATGTCTTTTCTTATAAATTTCGTAGTAAAGCAGCACCTGTACAAACTCTTCTATCCACTCCCAGGGCTTCTCCTGCATGCCTGCCATTTCCGGAACGGCCATTTCCGCCGCCTCCATCCTGCCCGCCGCTTTGTCCGCGGCGCCCGAAAAACCTGTAAAATCTTCTCCGGTCTTTTCCATTCGTCTGATCTTATCCATGATCGTCTTTGTCAGGCGGTACAGCTGCCATTTATCCGGATATTCATCATAAATACAGCTTCCTTCATAATCTATCTGATTCAGTATTTCCGCAATGATTTTCTGATAGCGTTTCGCTTCCGACGGGTACATCTGTTGTAAGTATTCCAAATCTCTCGTTACGGTATCTTCTTCCTGATAATACATGGGAAGCGGATATGCCATATAAAAAGGAAGGATTCTTGATTGATTCATATGATTCCAGCTTCTGACCTGATTTATTTTATCATATGCGCATGGAAGCGCTTTGTTGAATCGCGCACAGGATTCAAATAGGACAGGCATTCGCCTGTCCTATGGATAACATTATTGATCGTTGATTGCATTGATTCTTGCGACTGCACGCTTTAAAGACATTTCGGCACGTTTCATATCCGTCCCCGGCGCATGTTCTCTGATTCGGTTTTCCGCACGTTCTTTGGATTCTTCCGCGCGTTTTAAATCGATTTCTGCCGGCCATTCAATGATTTCCGCAAGGATTGTCACTTTATCCTGCAGCACTTCTGCAAAACCCGCATGGAGCGCCGCTTCTTTTGTTCCATTCTCCTGTGTGATCATCAGGATACCCGGTGCAATAATCATCGTCATCGGAATATGTTCTTTATAAATTCCGACTTCGCCTTCCACCGTATTAAATTCAACCATCGAAACCTGTTCTTCATAAAATACTCTGTCGGGTGTGATGATTTTTAATGTAAACCTGTTATCATTTTCAGCCATACTTTACCCCTGCCTTTCTCTCAGCCTGTGAATTTATTTTACACGGGCAAGTACGTCGTCAATACTTCCTGCATTCAGGAAATAGCTCTCAGGAATCTCGTCATGCTTTCCTTCCAGTATTTCCTTAAAGCCTCTGATGGTTTCCGCAATCGGTACATATTTACCTTCCAGACCGGTAAACTGGCCTGCTACGAAGAACGGCTGTGACAAAAATCTCTGTATCTTTCTGGCACGGGAAACAACCAGCTTATCATCCTCAGAAAGTTCATCCATACCAAGAATCGCAATAATATCCTGTAATTCTTTGTATTTCTGAAGGATTTCCTGTACGCCTCTGGCTACATGATAATGTTCTTCTCCAACGACTCTCGGGTCAAGGATTCTGGACGTTGATTCGAGCGGATCAACCGCAGGATAAATACCGAGTTCCACGATAGCTCTCGATAATACCGTCGTCGCATCCAGATGCGCAAACGTCGTCGCCGGAGCAGGGTCTGTCAGGTCATCGGCCGGTACATATACCGCCTGAACGGATGTGATGGAACCGTTCTTTGTGGATGTAATTCTTTCCTGTAAAGCGCCCATCTCCGTCTGTAACGTAGGCTGATAACCTACTGCGGAAGGCATACGGCCGAGCAGCGCGGATACTTCGGAACCCGCCTGTGTAAAACGGAAAATATTATCAATGAACAGCAATACGTCTTTTCCGCCTTTGTCACGGAAGTATTCCGCCATTGTCAGACCCGTCAGGCCGACTCTCATTCTCGCTCCCGGCGGCTCGTTCATCTGTCCGAATACCATCGTCGTCTTATCGATAACGCCCGATTCCTTCATTTCGTAATACAGGTCGTTACCTTCTCTTGTACGTTCCCCTACGCCGGTAAATACGGAATATCCGCCATGCTCCGTCGCAATATTTCTGATCAGCTCCTGAATCAGAACCGTCTTACCTACGCCGGCTCCGCCGAATAATCCGATCTTACCACCCTTCTGATAAGGGCAGAGAAGGTCTACAACCTTAATACCGGTTTCCAGCATTTCCGTCTCGGTAGCCTGTTCTTCAAACTTGGGCGCTGCTCTGTGAATCGGCTCGTAAGTTACTCCTGTCGGAGCAGGGATATTATCTATCGGCTGTCCTAAAACATTAAAGATTCGTCCTAATGTATTCTCGCCGACCGGAACACTGATTGGAGCGCCTGTCGAAACTGCTTCCATGCCTCTGACCAGTCCGTCGGTAGAACCCATCGCAATACATCTGACTGTATCGTCGCCCAGATGCTGCGATACTTCAACAACCAGCTCCGAACCGTCTTTTAACGGAATTTTAATTGCATCGTTGATTTCAGGCAAATTTCCTTCATCAAACTTGATGTCAAGTACGGCGCCGATAATCTGGGTAAGTTTTCCACGGCTTTCGCCATTTTTCACTTCTGCCATCTTCTTTTCCTTTCTATGTTCTAATTCTTTTATTTCACTCTGGCCCCTGTCCGCCCGCTTTCACGGGCGTCCGAATCCGGACGGTGAAATTTCCAATTTCATCTTAACCGCCATGCCGTCAGGAAATTGCGTTCGCTCCGGCGATAATCTCTGTTAATTCCTGTGTAATAGAGCCCTGTCTTGCCCTGTTATACATCAGCGATAAGTGATCTATCATTTCTTCAGCATTGCTCGTTGCGGAATCCATTGCCTGCATTCTTGCGCCGTTTTCGCTGGCTGCCGCTTCTATCAGACCTCCGTATATTAAACTCGTTACATACTTGGGAATGATCATCTCCAGCGCCTCGTCGTCGTTCGGTTCAAAGCTCATAAGCGCCTTGCTTTCCTTTTCCTGTACCGTATCCGCTTTCTTCTCCGCTTCTATCGGAAGAAGTTTCAGCAGAGTCGGCTCATGTACCACGGTATTTTTAAACGAGGTGTACGCGATATAGATTTCTCCGATCTCCCCTTTGGTATAAGCCTCCAGAACCCTTGAACTCAATGCCATCGCATCGACATAAAGCGGCTCTTCAATAATGTCGGAATCTTCCTCCACGATCTCATAGCCGTGCCGGTTTAACGCATCTTTTCCTTTTTTACCAATCGCATAGATGCGCAGATCTTCTTTCCGGAAACCGCTCTGCTGCGTTACAAGCTTTACGATATTGGAATTATATCCGCCTGCAAGCCCTCTGTTAGAAGTTATCACGATGACTGCCTTTTTGGCAGAATCTCCTCCGTTCAGATAAGGATGGTTCAGGTTTCCTGTTTTGGCTAGCATCGAAGTTACCGTCTCATACATACAGTTAAAATATGCTTTGGACTGCTCTGCACGCTGTTTCGCTCTCTGCAGTTTCACAGTAGAAACAAGTTTCATCGCTTTGGTAATCTGCTGAGTGCTCTGAATACTGCCTTTACGCCTTTTTATGTCTCTCATTGAGGCCATAGCATCACCTTACCTTCCACTTTTTCTACTTTATTTGAACTGTGCTTTGCATTCTTCGATCGCTTTTCTGAGCTTGCTTTCGATTTCTTCGGAAATGACCTTCTCTTCCGCAATGGAACTGGCAATTTCGGGATATTTCGTATCCAGGAACTCAAAAAGCTCTGTCTCAAAACGGGTAATGTCTTCTACCGGAACATCCAGCAGATATTTATTGGTCGCTGCGAAGATGATAATTACCTGATACTGTACCGGCATCGGTTTATACTGAGGCTGTTTCAGAATTTCCTTAATTCTTTCACCCTGTGCAAGTTTCTCTTTTGTATCCGCATCGAGTTCGGAACCAAACTGTGAGAAAGCCGCAAGTTCACGATACTGCGCGAGCTCTACACGGATAGGCGCCGCAATCTTCTTCATCGCCTTGATCTGCGCCGCACCACCTACACGGGACACGGAAAGTCCGGCATTAACAGCGGGTCTGAAACCGGAATTGAACATTTCTGTTTCCAGATAAATCTGTCCGTCTGTAATGGAAATAACATTTGTCGGGATATAAGCCGATACGTCGCCCGCCTGGGTTTCGATGATCGGAAGCGCCGTCAGGGAGCCCCCGCCGTATTCGTCGCTCATTCTCGCCGCACGCTCCAACAGCCTCGAATGCAGATAGAAAACGTCACCCGGATAAGCTTCACGTCCCGGCGGTCTTCTTAAAAGCAGGGAAAGTGTACGATATGCAACGGCATGCTTGCTCAAATCGTCATACACAACAAGTACATCTTCTCCGTTCTCCATCCATTCTTCACCGATCGCGCAGCCTGAATACGGCGCGATATACTGTAACGGTGCAAGCTCGCTCGCCGAAGCCGCAACAACGGTCGTATAGCTCATTGCTCCAAATTCATTCAGCGTTTTAACAATCGAAGCAACCGTAGAGGCTTTCTGGCCAATCGCCACATAGATACATTTTACCCCCTGTCCCTTCTGGTTGATAATCGTATCGATCGCGATCGCCGTCTTACCGGTCTGTCTGTCGCCGATGATCAGCTCTCTTTGTCCTCTTCCAATCGGTACCATGGAGTCAATCGCCTTGATACCTGTCTGTAACGGCGTATCAACGGATTTTCTCGTGATAACACCGGATGCAACTCTTTCTATCTTACGATATTTGTCAGTCTGAATCGGCCCTTTGCCATCAATGGGCATACCAAGAGCGTTAATAACGCGGCCAAGCATACAGTCGCCGACCGGTACTTCCACAACCCTGCCTGTCGTTTTTACAATATCGCCTTCATTGATATTGTGCTGGCTTCCAAGAAGTACAGCGCCGACATTGTCTTCTTCCAGGTTAAGTACCATGCCGTAAACATCGCCGGGAAACTCTAACAGTTCTCCCTGCATCGCGTTTTCAAGTCCGTGTACACGGGCAATACCGTCTGCTACCTGAATAACCGTACCGACATCCGATACTTCCAGCGCAGAGGAATATCTCTTGATCTGCTCTTTAATGACTGAACTTATTTCTTCTGGTCTTAAATTCATGTCATTCGCACCTTTCTTTTTGAATTTCACCACAGGCTGTCGCCCGCCCGCGGCATTATATCTGAACTTTCAGAAGCTCCTTCTGAAGTTCGTTTAACTTTGTGCTGATACTGCTGTCTACAACTCTGTCGCCAATGCGGATTACCATACCGCCGATCAGAGCAGCATCCTGCTCATAATGGATTTCCATCGACTTATAATCCGTCGTATTGAGCAGTTTCTGTTCCACTTTTTTACACTGATCCGCTCTCAGCGGCACGGCCGTCGTCACAGTAGCAACGCCGATTCCTTTATACTTCTTGACTTCCGTAAGAAAATATTCCAGAATACCGTCTATCTCCTGATAGCGGTCTTTGGAAATAATAATCGTAAGAAATCCCAGTAATTCATCGGAAATCCGGCCCTTGAAAACATCCGTAACAACCCTGATCTTCTCATCCTTATTGATCTTAGGATGCGTCATCAGCCTTCCGAAATCGTCGTTTTCTCTCAGAACTTTCTGAAGCAGCCCGATTTCTTCAAGCAGATCGTCCACTTTGTTCTCTTCTACTGCAAGTTCAAACAGCGCATCGCCATATGTTTTTGAAATCAGCTTAGCCATGTGCTGTCACCCATTTCTTTCAGCGTTTCCTCGATCAGACTGTCCTGCACAGTTGTATCAATCGCCGCGCTTACAACCTTTCCTGCCATCAAAGATGCCAATACCACCATTTCCCGCTTCACTTCGTCAGCCGCCTTCTTCTTCTCCAGTTCGGCTTCCACATTCGCTCTTTCAATGATTCTGGCCGCTTCTTCCTTCGCCTGCGCCACAATCTTATTTTCATTCGCTAATGCTTTTTTGCGAGCTTCGCCAAGAATGTTTTCCGCTTCTTTATCAATCTCTTTTAACCTGGTCTCGTACTCGGCCTTTAAGTTTTTCGCTTCCGCCATATCCTTTGCGGCGCTGTCAAGTTCGCCCTTGATTTTATCCTGTCTTTTCTGGAGCATGCTTCTGACCGGATTAAATAACATATGCGATGCTATCAAAAACAATGCGAACACAGCGATAATCATCAGAACCGCATCATGAAGCAGCTGAAAATCCAGATCAAACAATCTGGGCGTCATTTCCGCCGATGCCAGTACCAGATTCGTGCCTACTATCGTATTCAAGCCCTTAGCCTCCTTTCTCCCTTTTTATTTTTCAGAGAATTTAAGGTACAAGAGGTTTTACGAATAACAGCAGCATTGCGATCAACAGACCATACAGACCTGTCGTCTCGGCAACCGCCTGACCTAATAACATCGTAGAAGTAACGTCAGATTTTGCACCCGGATTTCTGCCGACAGCTGCAGCCGCGTGTCCCGCCGCAATACCCTGCCCAACACCTGGTCCGATACCTGCGATAACCGCAAGACCTGCTCCGATTGCCGAACATCCCAAGATAAAATTAGTGTTAAATTCCATTTTTCATTTCCTCCTTATTAATTACCTGATTTTACAGGTTAAATAAACATGAATTATTTTTCAAACCGCGGTATTCGTGCATATAAACCCGCAGTCGAAAATCAAAGATTTCCGACTTAACTTTCTGATGTTGTACAGGCGTCCGTAATATACGTCATCGTCAGCATACAGAATACATACGTCTGAATTGCTCCTGAGAACAAATCAAAATAAACATGAAGCGCCGCCGGCCAGATAATCGCGATCTTCGACAGCAGCCCGTATATCAGCGCCATCATTACCGTACCCGAAAGAACATTCGCAAAAAGACGCAGCGATAACGAAATCGGCACCGCCACATCACCTATCACGTTAATAGGCGCCCAGATCGGCCATGGATCACAGAGTCCGGCAATAACGCCTTTTACTTTCTGATATCGGAATTTATTAAAATGAATCAGCGTAAAGGTCATGATACCGAGAGGAAGCGTAACTCCATAATCTGCAGTAGGCGGCCGCAGACCGAACAGACCGGAAATATTGCTTAATAGAATAAAGATAAAAATGGTTCCGATATAATTGCGGAACTGGGGAGAAAATTTACCCATAACGCCGCCAATCATATTATCCAGCATTTCCACGACCATTTCCGCAATATTCTGAAAAGTTCCCGGTACTTCGGACGCGTGTTTCACCGCTCTGTTCGATGCCAGGCAGAAACCAATTATCACCAGCATAACGATCAGAACGCATACATGCGTTGTCGTAATCCAGACTGTCTGCCCGAAGATCTGATATGAAAAGATACCATGTATCATAAAGTCAATATCCGCACCCCCGGACAATAAAATTCCCTGTCCCATATTCTCACCTCCTTATCAATGAATTTTCGTCTACCTGTCATATTTTAAAAACTTTGGAACTGATCTTGCGGGTAAAGGGCTGCATATACGCAGACGCCTTCATTCCCATATAGCCTAAAAAGGCAAAAAGCGGATCGGCAAACCCGCTTACCGCAAGCAAAGCCATAATGGCAGCCAACAGAAAATAACGTAAAAGATACTGCGTCCCCACTGTTTTGGACGCGTCCCTGGAAGCCATATCCAGACTTCTGTCGATCGTCCACCACATATGAACGGAACCGGCCGCCGCGAGAACGACACCGATCCACAATCCTATACTGTATTCCGGTTTTCGGGAAAAAAACAAAACGATAATCTGGCATACGACGCCATATAGAAAAATACCAAGACACAGATCAAACAATGTCGCATCAATTTTTATCTTCCTGTCTTTTTCCATACTGCACTTCTTTCTGTTCGATGTTCATACGTTTTCGCGTTTCAGCGGGTCTCTCATAGATTTTTCTGGCAAACCGGAAGACATTTCTGAACCCGGCTGCCGCACCCACGAAAAACAGGCCGACCACCCAAAAAGAAGTCCCACACCTTTTATCAATTTCGATTCCGATAAAAGAGCACAGGAATATGGGAACAAGCATATTGATGCCAAACTGGCTGATCATCATCAGCGAGTGATAGACGTTACGATTAAATTTCACAGCTCTTCCCCTTCTTTTACACTGTACGCAGAATAAATTATACCCATTTTTTGCCGTAATGTCCAGTATTATTGTAAAATCAGACAGAAGCGGAAAAATCCGGACAAATTCCCGTTGACTTTTCTCCTCCGTCAGTGTACTTTTTTATTATACACTTCATGATATGCAGATACGGATTCCAATATTTCAGGAGGTACCATGCCAGCACCCATTTTATACCGTAAAAGAATCATCCCCGCAGAATGCGTCCTGCTAAAAGATGACCAGGTTTTATACCAGAATGAGGAAATCATCGTTACCGGCTGGCACTCTTTAAAGCCCCGGAAAGACCTTCATCACGGCTTCTCCTGTTATTTCCTGAAAGAAGGCTGTAAAGTCAGCAAATTTTACCGGGAAGATAATTCCCTGCTCTACTGGTACTGTGATATCGTAGAATATGACTTCCGGCCGGAATCGAATACCTGTATCGTTACAGATCTTCTCGCCGACGTCATCGTCTATCCTGACGGTTTTGTCAAAGTTGTAGATATTGACGAACTCGTTACCGCGCTCAATGAAAATCTTATTTCCGAAGATACGCTCAAAAAATCTCTGTGCAGTTTAAGCCGCCTTCTGGATACCATTTATTCCGGAAACTTCGACAGACTGAAAATGCCCGTCGAACACTTTATACGGAATGAGTAACCGGCGGTTTTAATAGAAAATATGCCCGCCGATCGTATATCTGGGCGTAACGCCGTCTACCGGCGTTCTGAAGTATACGCATGTCCCGACATTTGTCGTGCCGGACATCACTTCGTCTGCCGCCTGATAACAGCTTGCCGTCGCTCTTCCTTCCGTCAGTGCAAGCGCAAGTCTTCCGCTCGCCACCGGAGAAAATTGACCCGATTGATAAATAACGCCTACTATTGTATCCGGATAAACCGAACTCAGCACCCGGTTGATCACAACGCTCCCTACCGCGACCTGCCCGCTGTACGGCTCGGCTCCCGCTTCACAATAGATCAGATTGGCAAGCAGATATCTGTCCCCCTCCGCGAAATTCACCTCGGAAATATCCCGCCAGCTCGACTGCGCCGCCAGTTCCGCCATACGGATTTCTTCGGCAAGCTTTGCCCGAAGCGCCGCCAGATTTTCCTCCTGCTCTTTTAACTGCTGCTCATAAGCCTGTGCCGCCGCTTCCGCATCGGATATCTGGTTGGAAGTAGCCGCAAGAGAATTATTCGCCTGACTGACCAGACCGGAAACACGGCTCTGTTCCGCCACCACCTGAACCTTATAATTGTCCAGCTCGCTCTTATCACTTTCAAGTTTCAGCTTCGCCAATTCCAGTTCCGCCGCGATCTCTTCGATCTGGGCCTGCGTGTCTTTATACTCCTGAAGTGTTTTCTGCTGGTATGCGGACAGCTGTTCAATATAATCCGTCCGGTTCAGCATTTCCGCAAAACTGCCCGACGAAAAGAGCATTTCCATATACAGATTATCGCTCTTTTCATACATGAACTTAATCTGCATTTTCATGCTCTCGTATTGCCGGTCCTTTATGGCAATCGCTTCTTCCAGTTCCTGATTCGTCATCTCGATCATCTGGTTTGTCTCTTCGATTTCCGCGGTTTTTGCCGAAATCTTACCTTCCAGCTCACTCAGATTATTGCTGACCTGAGATAGCTCTGTGTTCAAATTCGACAAAGTTCCTTCCAGAGAATCTTTCTGCTCATTCAGGATATCCAGATTATCTTTCGTTTCATCAAGCTGCGATTCCGTATTTTCTTTCTCACGCTCTGCCGCTTCGATCTGCTGTCTCGTTTCCTCAGTCGCATAGACGGAAAACTGTATTGACGCAAGCAGAATCAAAGATAGAGCCGCCGCCGTATTCTGCCTGAATTTCATAAAATTGACCATGCCCTTCTCACGGCCTTTGCAAATTTTATTTTTCACAGTAACCCCCTCATATAGATTACTATTTTTCGATCAGGCCAACCCTTCTGCAATGTTTTTCTTCTCCGGAAAAATCCGTGTGCAAAAAGGCGTCCACGATGCTGATCGCCAGATTATTTCCGATGATGCCGCCTCCCATTGCCAGCACATTTGCATCATTATGAAGCCGGGTAAGCTGTGCCGTTACCGTATCCGCACACAGAGCGCAGCGGACGCCCGGTACCTTGTTTGCCACTATGGAAATACCGATTCCCGTCGTGCAGATTACAATTCCTTTCTCGCATGTGCCGTCGGCTACCGCTTCCGCAACCGCTCTGCCGTAAATGGGATAATCGCAGGAATTTTTATCGGTACAGCCAAAATCTTTATAGGCAATTCCCTGTTCTTCCAGATACGCAATTACCGCCTGTTTCAAATCATAACCGCCATGATCGCTTCCAAGTCCTACCATTTGTAATCCCTCCATTATATAAATAACACAAGTTATTGTAAATACACAATACGATGACCGGCCGCTTTGAGCAGCCTGTTCATGACAGCCTGTCCGATTCCCGCCGTATCAAAAGATTCCGAGAAGATCGCCGTAACCTCTTCGTCGTCAAATTCCCGCAGAATCCGGTAAAGCTCTCTTGCTACCGTTCTTTCATCGTCCCTGCTTCCCGCGCTCTTACAGACATCCCCGCGGTAACGGGCGATTGTTGTATCCGTACCGATAACCCCCGTTTTGTGCCCTTCCCGTTTTAAACAGTCAAGCCGTTCATTGATATACGCCGTCACCCGTTCTTCTTCGCCGTCCACAATCGTCAGACTCCCTTTAGGTGCGTAATGCCGGTATTTCATGCCGGGCGCCCTGGGAGCCTGACCGTTTAAATCCGACATCATCGTCCGGTCTTCCCTGACGGAGCCAAGTACACTTTCCAGCATCTCTTTTGTAATATAACCAGGCCGTAAAATCACGGGGTCTTCCTCCGTCATATCCACGATCGTGGATTCCAGCCCGATCTCCACGCCGCCGCCGTCAATAACCATTTCAATGCGGCCCGCCAGATCTTCCGTCACGTATTTCGCGCAGGTAGGGCTCGGCCTTCCCGACCTGTTAGCGCTCGGTGCGGCCACATATCCGCCGGCTTCCCTGATGAAAGAAAGCGCTGTTTTGTGAGACGGCATTCTCACCGCCACCGTGTCAAGACCGCCCGTCGTTTCATGCGGCACGGCCGCAGATTTATGAAAAATCATCGTAAGCGGCCCGGGCCAGAACGCTTCCGCCAGTTTCAGGGCCGCTTCCGGTATCTCTTCTACAATATACGCCAAATCTTCCATCCGGCATATGTGAACAATCAGCGGATTATCGGAAGGCCTGCCTTTGGCTTCGTATATTTTTCGCGAAGAATCGGGATTCAGCGCATCGCCGCCCAGACCATAAACCGTTTCCGTCGGAAAAGCGACAAGGCCGCCCGCTTTGATAATTTCTCCCGCCTGACGCAGTAATCCCGTCTGAATATGCTGTTCCTCCACCTGAATAACCCGCGTTTCCACAGCGCTTCCTCATTCCCAAATTAATTTAATACAGGCTCGCACGCAGTCCTACCGGCTGTGAGACTCGCAAACCCGCGCCTTCGGCGCTCTCTCTGTTCGGCTCGCACGCATACCTACCGGCTGTGAGACTCGCAAACTCGCGCCTTCGGCGCTCTCTGTCCGATTTCATCGGACGTTTGCTCGTTAATCGTGCAAGAAAAACAAATGACGCTCCGCGTCGCTTGTTTTTCTTTTGCACTTGATTATATCATACATTTTTAGTTCTGACTATTCATATATTGCAAAATCCCCAAATGAATTGCCCAGGCCATTTTTTCCTGATATTCTTCCGATTCCAGTTTTTCCGCCTCTTCGCTGTTGGACAAAAAGCCGCACTCCACGATCACGATCGGCGTGGATGTCTTTTTCAGCAAATAATAACTGTCGTTACTTTTTGCAAGCCGGGTGTTGTCATCGTCGATTTTGTCCAATAATAACAGTTGTATTTTTTCTGCAAGGATTTTGCTCTGTTCGCTGGACGCATAGTAAAAAGTCTGTGCGCCGTGCACATATTCTTCATGATAGCTGTTCTGATGTATGCTGACTGTCAGCACCGGTCTGCTTGTTTCAATAATTTCCACCCGCCGCTTCATATCCTGTACTTTTTTGTTCGTCGCATTTTCGTCATACAGCCCCATATCGGAATCCCGCGTCAGAACCACCTCTATGCCCTGCTGTTCCAGAAACATTTTCAGCTTCTGCGCGATCTCCAGATTGATGTCTTTTTCCAGTGCGCCGTTGATTCCCACTTTTCCGGGATCCGCGCCCCCGTGTCCCGCATCGATCACCACGCAGGGCCTATCCTTTTTCTGTTCCACCCCGCCGGAAGATGCCTGTTCACTTCTCCCGTATAACACAAAATAGACGGCCGCAATTCCCACAAGCGCCGTCATAATTCTGATTGCCATTTTTAAATTTCCTTCTCTTTTCATCCGCTCATTCCCGCATACGATGTTGTTATACTCTATGCGGGAAATGAGCAAAATATCATTCTTTAACAGACTTTTGCCGTTTTCAGGAAATCAAACTGCGACATATAAAGTCTGTAATACTCTCCTTTCTTTTCCAGAAGCTCTTCATGAGTGCCCCGTTCCAGAATATCACCCTTATCCACATACATAATGCAGTCCGCGTTCTGAATGGTTGACAGCCTGTGCGCGATGATAAAGGACGTACGCCCTTTCAGCAGTTCCTGCAAACCTTTTTGCAGAATCAGCTCGGTTTCCGTATCGATGCTTGACGTCGCTTCATCCAGAATCAGGATTTTCGGGTCTGCGAGAAGCGCCCTGGCAAAAGAGATCAGCTGCCGCTGTCCCGCGGAAAGGCGGCTTCCCCGCTCGTTTACTTCCGTCTCGTATCCGTTTTCCATTTTCATAATGAAATCATGGGCACAGACAGTCCTGGCGGCGCGGATAACATCTTCGTCCGATGCTTCCGCATTTCCGTAACGTATGTTATCCATTATGGTGCCGGAAAATACAAAACTGTCCTGCATCATAACACCCATCTGTTCGCGCAGAGAACGGATTGTCACTTTGGAAATATCGGTATCGTCAATGAAAATCTGTCCGGAATCTACATTATAAAAGCGGCTGAGCAGATTGACGATAGTTGTTTTTCCCGCTCCGGTCGGACCGACAATCGCAAAGGACGCACCCGGCATCGCCGTAAAGTTAATCCGGTTCAGAATCCGGTGTCCTTCCTCATAGCTGAACGTCACATCACGAAACTCCACTTTTCCCACAATCTCCGGCATCTTTTCCGCACCGGGCGCATCCTTTACGAGAACCTCTTCGTCGATCGTCTCAAAAATACGCTCCAGATAGGAAATCGCCGTCAGCAGAGAATTATAAAAGCTTGCCAGCGTGTTGATCGGATTCCAGAAACGGCTGATATAAGCCGTAAAAGCAGTCAGCACACCTACCGTTATGCCGCTTTTTCCGCCGTCCAGCATATAATAAATGCCGATCACATAAACGAAAGAAGTCGTTACGGCAGAGATAATATCCACGCTCGGCCCCATCAGGAAATTAAATTTAACGGCACGCATCCACGCCTGACGGTAGCTCCCGCTCAGATAATTGAAAATATCCGAATTTTTCTTCTCCCTCGTAAAAGACTGCGTAACCCGGATGCCGTTAATGCTTTCCGCAATATAGGCATTCAGATTCGACTGCTTATTGCTCTGAATCTGCCAGGCCCGGCGCTGTTTCTTTTTGATCAGCACCACAACGGCCGCTAATACCGGAAGTCCGCACAGGCAGACGAGCGTCAGCCGCACGTTAATAAACAGCATAAACATCAGGATAAATATCAGGTTGCATAAATCCGTGATCGTATTAATGATGCCGTTGGAAAGCAGGTCGCTCAGGCTGTTGACATAGTTTACCACCCGGACCTGAATCTTGCCGTGCGGCCTGTCATCATAATAGGAAAAAGGCAGTTCCTGCAAATGCCCGAAAATATCCGAGCGCAGTTTATGAATAATGTTCTGCCCGATTTCGTTCGTCACCCTGATTTTATAGCGGAGACTCAGCGCCGAATACAGAGCGATCACCAGAGTCAGAACGCAGTACATACCGATCGCCCTCATATCCTTTGCCGGAATGCACTCGTCCAGCACCTTCATAAAAAACTGCGGAATCAGCATCGTAAGCGCCGATGCCGAAAGCATGGCAAAAATAACCGTTCCCATTTCCTTTTTATATGGCGTCATATAGCTTCCGAGACGTTTCAGCTGATTTACGTCAAAATGATCTTCCAGTATTTCATCCACATCATATCTGTTCCGTGCCATATCGCATACCTTCCTTCACTTCTTCGGGAATTTCTCCGTATTGGTTCCTGAATGCCGCCGCATAATAACCGTTCATTGCCACCAGTTCATCGTGTGTGCCGCGCTCGATAATCCGTCCGTTGTTCATAACAAGGATGAGATCGCAGTCCCGGATGGACGAAATACGGTAGGCAATGATAAAAATTGTACAGTTCTTTTCGATTTTCTTTAACTGCTCCTGTATGTAGCTCTCCGTCTCCATATCGACGGCAGAAGTCGTATCATCCAGAATCAGAATCGCCGGATCTTTTAAAAGCGCCCTTGCCAAAGATATTCTCTGTTTCTGGCCGCCCGAAAGCCCGACGCCCCGCTCCCCCACGATCGTATCATATCCTTCCGGAAGCGTCTGGATAAAATGATTGGCATCCGCCATAATCGCCGCTTTCTTCACGTCCTCGAAAGAACAGTCCGGTCTGGCATAGGCGATGTTTCCTTCGATCGTATCGGAAAAAAGGAAAACATCCTGCATCGCCATTCCGATATTATCCCGCAGTTCATACAAATCCAGATCTTTGACATTGATTCCGTCCACAAGCACTTCTCCGCCCGTCGTATCATAAAAACGGCATAAAAGATTCATGATCGTGGATTTGCCCGCACCGGTGGAACCGATAATGCCGATCGTCTGGCCCGGTGCGGCCATGAAATCAATATTGTGTACGATTTCTTCATCGTCGGCACGATAGGAAACATTCCGAAACTCCACCCGGCCGTCGAAGTGCTTTCTCTCGATTCCTTTCCGCGGCGGCTTCACATTCGGTTCTTCTTTGTAAGTCGCATAAATTTTTTCAACGGAAGTCGTGAAACGCTGGATATCGTTTACCCACCAGCCCGCCATCCGCAGAGGTACGGTCAGCATCCAGAGATATCCGTTCACCGTTACCAGATTTCCTATTGTAATCTCCCCCTGAATAACCATATAACCGCCATACAGCATAAGGATCACCGTCAAAAGATGAGACAGTATTTCAAAAACGGGCAGATATTTTTTCCAGATTTTCGAAGCGTCCAGCTGCGACGCGCGGAAAGCGTCGTTTTCCTTATTGAATTTGCTGATCTCAAAATCTTCTTTCGCAAACGCTCTCACCACGCGGTTACCGCTGATATTCTCCTGCACGAAAGCATTCAGGGATGAAAAACAGTTCCGGTTCCGCTGAAAAGCCGGCCTCACCGCTTTGGACTGTAAATAAGTGGTCAGTCCGGTAAAAGGCAGCACCGCCAGCATACAGAGCGCCAGCTTCACATTTACCGTGAATATCATAAATAACGCAAACAGAAAGAGCAGCGCATTTTCATACAGACTATAAATAACATATGCTACGAAATGCCGGATGGCATCCATATCGCCCGTCTGTCTGGACATCAGATCGCCCGTCCGCTTCTTATTATAGAAGGCAAAATCCTCCTGAAGCAGCTTCCGGTACACTTTATCCCGCATTTCATATAAAACGCCCTGAGAACAGGTCTCAAAGATGACCTGGTAAAAAAAGCGCAGAATCCCCCGTATTCCGGTAACCATAAGCAGCGCCGCGATCAGCTTCGGCAAAAGCGCATGCTTTCCTCCGATGATAACATCATCCACAATCAGCCCTGAAATATAAGGGTTCACGATGGCCAGCGCCGCAATCAGCGTCGTCAGGCACAATGCCGCCCCCATCATCCATCTGTATTTTTTCAAAAAAGAAAAGAACCATTTATTCGCCGTCATGGTACACCTCCTGTTTAGTTTCAGTATACGATTCTGTTGCGAAAAGGAAATGTAATATCTTGCGGCCTTCCTGTATAATTTTGTACCGCAAAGCAAAATCCGTCAGAACGTACGGCATGGGGCCGGGGCATGTGTATGTCCCTGGCGGGGCCCTGGAAAAGCGCCGGTACTTAGTGAAAAAGTTGTTTTAAAACTTTTGAACTTAGTACCGCTGCGGCTTTTCGCGGAGCGGAAGCGTGCCCCAAAGGGACATACACATGCCCCGGCCCCATGCCGTACGTTCTGACGGATTTTATTTCCCTTTCATTTTGTATTTTACTTTTCGGGAGATATTCAGTACAATAAAATAACAGGAGTCAACTTAGATTGAAAAATCAGGCTGATGCAGCTTTTTCAATCGCGAATTTAAGTTCGCAAGCTGAGAGAAAGGCATGGCTATTATTATGAAAGATAGAAAAGAAATTGTCGGCGACGAGCTGAATCCCACCTTTTTGTTCACGTGGAAGGGCACGAGGCTGTGCGATGAGAAAAAATATCACAGCCATGACCATATTGAAATCGCTTTTATTCTCTCCGGCAAAGGCCGGTATAAGATAGACGATACGCTTTATACCGTGGAAGAAGGCGATTTGCTTATTCTGAATCCGGGCGTACACCATCAGGCGCTTTCGGATGGGAACGGAAAACCGACGATAGAATTTTTTGTCGGCTTTACCGACGTGTTTTTCCGGGATATGGCACCGAACCGGTTTGATATTCCCGGCGGGCCGGTTCTGCATTCGTCAGGCGACTTCCGCCAGAAGCTGTTTCGGATTGTTTCCGGCATGGAGGCGGAAAACGAAATATTAAGACCGGGCCGCTATTTTATGCTCCGTTCTTATCTGATTCAAATGCTTCTGCTGATTATACGGGAAAAGAGCGCGCCATTGACGCAGCACAAAGGTTATGAATTTGAATCGGCGGGCAAAAAATATGTGGTGGAGCAGATTATCAACTACTTTTCAGACCATTATGCCGAAAAGATATCTTTGGATCAGATTGCGGAAAACATGTATTTAAGCCCCTTTTATATTTCCAGAATCTTCAAGAGCGAAACGGGGGACACGCCGATTCGTTACCTGATCGATATCCGTCTGGAACATGCCAAAGAAATACTGGAAAGCGGAAATTACACGAGCATACAGGAAGTCGCCGCACAGGTGGGCTATGACGATGCCTATCATTTCAGCAAGCTTTTTAAGAAAAAATATGATGTGCCGCCGTCAAAAATAACGCGGAAGAGTTAATACTCTTCCGCTTCTTCCTTTTCCTCAATATCCGTCACCGGCTTTTTAAGCCCTTCGATCTGTATTCCGTTCTTCTCCGCATAATCCCAAAGCGCCGCATGTATCGCTTCTTCGGCCAGAAGGGAACAGTGTACTTTCACCGGCGGCAGACCGTCCAGCGCTTCCATTACCGCCTTATTTGTTACCTGCAAAGCCTCGTTTACGGTCTTTCCTTTTACGAGTTCCGTCGCCATACTGCTCGTAGCTACCGCCGCACCACAGCCAAATGTCTTGAATTTCGCATCCCGGATGATGCCCGTATCGTCAATATCCAGATAAATGCGCATGATATCGCCGCATTTCGCGTTGCCGACGGTTCCGACGCCGCTTGCCTGTTCCAGCTCTCCGACATTTCTTGGGTTATTAAAATGATCCATTACTTTTTCACTATACATAGACGTTTTACACCTCCCTGTTTTCTCCCGCGGACTTTTTGACAAAATCCTCATAGAGCGGAGACATATTTCTGAGCCGCTCCACAATTTCCTTAATCCTGTCCACGGTAAAGTCGATCTCTTCCCGTGTCGTCTTTCCGGACAGGCTGATGCGCAGCGAGCCGTGCGCGGTCTCATGGGGCAGACCGATCGCCAGCAAAACATGGGAGGGATCCAGCGAACCCGAAGTACAGGCCGAACCGCTGGAAGCGCAGATGCCGCTCTGATCCAGCAGAATCAGCAGGGATTCCCCTTCAATAAAACGGAAGCAGAAACTTGCGTTGCCGGGCAGCCGTTTTTCCCGGTCGCCGTTCAGCCTCGTATAGGGAATTTCCGTCAAAACGCGTCCGATCAGATAATCCCGCAGTTCCGTCTCATATGCCGTACGCCGCTCCATGCTTTGAAGCGCCATTTCGGCCGCTTTACCGAAGCCTACGATGCCGGGCGTATTATGCGTTCCCGCCCGCCGCCGCCTCTCCTGTGCGCCTCCATGCAGAAAAGCGCGCAGCTTTAAGCCCTGCCTGATATACAGGAATCCAACGCCTTTGGGCCCGTTCAGCTTGTGCGCGCTGGCGCTCAGCAGATCGATATTCATCGCTTCCACGTCGATCGGCAGATGCCCGAAAGCCTGTACCGCATCCGTGTGAAACAGAATACCGTGTTTCCTCGCAACCGCACCGATTTCCCGCACCGGCTCGACCGTTCCGATCTCATTATTGGCCATCATCACGGAAATCAGGATTGTGCCCGGCCTTATCGCCGCTTCCACCGCTTCCGGACTGACGAACCCGTTTTCGTCCACTTCCAGATATGTCACTTCGAAGCCGCTTTTTTCCAGATATTCCGCCGTATGCAGAATCGCGTGATGTTCTATTTTCGTCGTAATAATATGCTTTCCTTTTGCGGCATATGCTTCTGCCGAAGCCTTTAACGCCCAGTTATCGGACTCGCTTCCGCCGCCTGTAAAATAAATTTCTTCGGGCTTTGCCCCGATTCCCGCCGCCAGCGTTCTTCTTGCATTCTCAACCGCCTTCTTTGCCTCTCCCGCAAAAGAATAAACGGCGGAAGGATTTCCGTAATATTCCGTAAAATACGGTATCATAGCGTCCAGCACTTCCGGAGCAGTCTGTGTTGTCGCCGCATTATCCAGATAAATCAGTTTGTCCATTCTAATTCTCCATGTCCTCCATTTCTACGCAGCATTTCAGTCAGTCTGCGTTATCCGGTTCCCCATCCGACAGTTCCGCCTGCCACGCCAGCATATCTGCCAGCGTTATATGATCTACAACTTGATTGACGGCATCGTTGATCTGCTGCCAGATGCGGGTCGTTACACAGCCCGCTTTCCGTCCGCATTCTTCCTTTTCTTTCCCGACGCAGCTCACCGGCGCCAGATCGCCCTCCGTCAGCCGCAGAATCATTCCCACCGTGTAATCAGAAGGGGCTTTTTTTAAAAGATAGCCGCCCTGCGCGCCCCGGACGCTTTTCACATAACCGGCCTTATTCAGAGTCGCTATAATCTGCTCCAGATATTTGTCCGATATCTGCTGCCTCTTTGCCACATCCTTCAGACAGACCGGGCCATCCATGCTGTGCGTCGCCACATCCAGCATCAGCCGCAGCGCATACCTTCCTTTCGTTGAAATTTTCATATAAAATAACCATGCCTTTCTCACATCCCGCGCTATCCGCATGCCCGCCGCTTTGAACGCCGGCGCGAACCCGCCTGTGAAAAATTAATTTTTTTGTCCCGTTCCTGCCCGGTCCGCAATCTATACCGTGCAGAAACGCTTGTACTTCCAGTTTTCCTATCGCCTTAATATGATTTGCTGTTACTATCTTAGCACAGATATCCTACTTTGTTAATAGGTTATTGAAATTTTTATGTTAAACATGAATCCCAATGATATCCCTGACAACTTCAGACGCAATCATAAGACCCGCCGCAGAGGGAACAAAAGATATGCTTCCCGGAACGGCGCGTCCCTGTTCGGACAAATATTTTTTAATGGGTTCTTCTTTAGAATATAAGACTTTTAACCGCGGGATGTTCCTCTTCCGCAGTTCTCTGCGCATGACTTTAGCAAGCGGGCAGACGGAAGTGCTGTAAATATCCGCAATCTCAAATCTGAACGGATTCAGCTTGTTTCCGGTTCCCATACAGCTTATGACCGGCACGCCGGCTTCCTTCGCGCGCACAGCCAGTTCGATTTTGGCCGTTACCGTATCGACGGCGTCCACCACATAAGAATATTTTCCAAGATCGAAGGCATCCGCATTTTCGGGCAGATAAAAACACTTGAATACACTTACCGCAGCATTTGGATTGACAGACATAATCCGGTCCTTCATCACATCCGCCTTATCTTTACCAATCGTGTCAAAAGATGCGATAATCTGCCTGTTGATGTTCGTTATGCTCACTTTGTCATGATCGATCAGATCAAGTCGGCCGATGCCGGCTCTCGCCAGCGCTTCCGCCGCATATCCGCCGACGCCGCCGATTCCAAAGACCGCCACATGCGAATGCCGCAGCCTGTCCATCGCTTCCTGTCCCAGTAAAAGTTCTGTTCTTGTAAATTGTTCCGGCATAACTCCCTCACTTCTTACAGAAACGGATTATAAAAACGGCTGCCATCCCAAAATGTGATGACAAAGGCCGCAGCCGTAAAAAGAACAACCACCACAAGCGTCAGGTAATCATTCCTCTTAAAAGGCCTTTCGGAATACCAGGTACGTTTTTTATGCTTGCCGAATCCGCGAAGTTCCATGGCATTGCTGACCACGTCAATCCGATCCATGCTGGAAAAAACGAGCGGAAAAATAATCGAAGCCATGCTTCTGATCCGACTGGCAAACGGCGCCTTTTTCGACATCTCGATTCCTCTTGCCTCCTGTGCATGTTTGATCTTTGCGAAATCGTCCTGCACATCCGGAATATACCGGAGCGCAATCGCCATGGCATAACCGATATTGTAATGGATTCCCACCTTATTCATGGACGCGGCAAACTCGCTCGGATTCGTCGTCACGATAAACATAAAAACAGCCGGAATAACCGTCAGATATTTAACCATCACGTTAAATTCGTAAAAAAGCTGCTCCTTTGTCACCGTATAGCGGCCGAATAAATGCCATAACGGCGTCTCCGTTCCATAAATCTTTGTTCCCTGTCCGGGAGAAAAGAAAAATATGGCGATCAGATTGATGCACAAAAACAGCATAATAAATTTGAACACCGTTCCGACCTGCTTCCATTTGGTCTTTGACATCGCAAATATCACAAGACTCAGCACAAGCATCACCAGCAGCACTCTTGTATCATAGGAAATCATGCTTGTGATCGACCACAGCAGAAAAAAAATGAGTTTCGTGACACCGCTCAGTCTGTGAATCCATGTATCTTTTTCTTCATAGGACAATACCCGCGACACTATTCCGCCTCCTTTTCCCTTCCGTTTTCCCGTTCATAGTAAATAAAACAGTCTACAAAATCAGATGGTTTTTCAATGCCGCACCCTACCGCAAGATCGTAGAGCGACGTTCTCTTCAAATACGCTTTCTGCGTCAGCACATCATCCGTCAATACCTCGCTCGGCTTCTCGTCCGCCAGAAGCTGTCCTTCCGCGATAACAAGCGCACGGTCCGTATATTCCAGCATCAGGTGCATATCATGCGTTATCATAACTATCGTTATTCCACTGTTTTTATTGATTTCTTTCAAAAACTCCATGATTTCCGTATAGTGCCTGTAATCCTGCCCCGCCGTCGGTTCGTCCAGAATAATCACATCGGGATTCATTACCAGAATGGAAGCGATCGTCACGCGCTTCTTCTGTCCGTAGCTGAGCGCCGATATCGGCCAGTTTCGGAAAGGATACAAGCCGCAGATTTTTAACGTCTCATGTACTCTTTTCTCGATCTCTTCGGGTTCCACACCCCGCACCTGCAGACCGAGCGCCACTTCTTCAAAAATCATCGTCTTGCTGATCATCTGATTCGGATTCTGCATGACAAGACCGATGCTTTCTCCTCTTTCTTTGATCGAACGCGTCAGAAGGTCTTCTCCATGCAGGGAAATGCTGCCTCTGTCCGGCATCAGAAAACCGCAGATCAGGTTGGAAAGCGTTGACTTCCCTGCACCGTTTTTTCCCACAATACTGAGCATTTCCCCTTTATGTATCCGGAACGATACATCCTTCAGAACCGGTCTGCCGGGCGTATAGGCGAAGTCCAGGTCTTTCACTTCCAGAATGACTTCCTCATCCCATTTCCGCTCCGGAACGACGGTCTGCCGGAACCACTCGCCAACCTGTCCTTTATAATTCTCAAGCTGCCCCGTTTCCTTCATCTTTCGGATATCCGAAGGAAAACTGTCCGCCGTAATCCGGCACCCGGCATATTTTAAAGCCGTTACATATAAAGGCTCTCTGATTCCTTCCTTCTGCAGTATCCCGCCCGACAAAAGCTCATCCGGCGTCATATCCGCCACGATTCTGCCCTCGCCGACTACGACAATCCGGTCGGCTCCGCAGGTCAGCGCGTCTTCCAGACGATGCTCTATAATAACAACCGTTGTTTTTTCTTCTCTGTGAATCTGGTCGATCAGCTCAATGGCCCGCTTTCCCGTCGCCGGGTCGAGATTGGCCAGCGGTTCGTCAAACAACAGAATATCTACCTGATCGATCATAACGCCCGCCATGGATACTCTCTGTTTCTGCCCGCCGGAAAGCGCCCCCGGCGCATTGCCGAGCACCGACTGTACCTCCACCGTTTCGGAAACTCTGGCCACCCGCTCGAACATCTCTTTCTGCGGTATCATATCGTTTTCCAGCGCAAAAGCGATATCTTCCGCAACGGTCAGCCCGATGAACTGCCCGTCCGTATCCTGAAGCACCGTTCCGACCAGTTTGGATAATCCGAAGATTCCAAGTTTTTCAGGATTCCGTCCGGCAACCGAATAAGTCCCCGTAATCTCCCCTTTATAGGAAAAAGGCACAAGGCCGTTAATACAATGCGCCAGCGTGGATTTCCCGGAGCCGGAAGGCCCCACGATCAACACCTTTTCCCCCGGGTAAATCGACAGATTGATATCCCTGATCGTCGGTTCTTTCTGAGATCAATATTTAAATGAAAAATTTTTAAATTCAATAATCGGTTCCATGAATCCCTCTCGTTCTCCTGCTTCCTCTTTCTCTTCTTCCGAACGCTCCGTAGAAAGATGCCCTCTTTCCACCCTCTCCATACACAAAAAATGCCCCTGTATGAAAAATTCCACAAAAGAATGCCCGTAAAACGGGCATTCTTTCAGTTGAAAAGGACCTGCTGTACAGGCCTTTCCCACCTTAGTCTTCTTTACTCAGGCTCGACGATTTCCCGCCGATCTTGGAATAACCGACAGCGATCAGCGTACCGAGAATACCTATGATAATGATATTACCGAGGAACGCCCATGCGCCCTGCGCGAAAACTTTTCCGGCCGGCTCCGCATAAATCACGATATCGAGAATCGGCGCTACCGCAATCCACGCCACCGCATTCGCGATGATTTGTACTATATTAAATAATACAATTTCCTTTGCTCCGAAGCCACCGTCTTTGATCGCGAATTTTTTCGCAAAAATACCGATCGCAGCGCCTGCTACCATTTCCGGGAATACCCAGCTCCACCATATGCTGCCATAGAAAAGGGCATCGCCCAGCGCATGTCCCAAAAGACCGACAATGCCGCCGACAACCGGGCCGAATACCGCCGCCAGGAACGCCATCAGCGCCGCCCTCGGCTGTAAAGCCGTATTTGGAATAAAACCGAGCGGGATCTGCACTTCCGTCAAAGCAACGAACAGTGCGGTTCCAATACCGATCGCCACTACCTCTTTAATGCCAAACTTACTTTTCATGTTACTTCTCCTCCTTCATAATTGCACGGCCATCCTTTATGGCCATGATCTATATGAAACTTTCGCCGTTCCGAACGGGTTCCCGCCGCGGATGGCAAAAGCCATATATTCAGTTCCCGTTTACATATTCCGCAATCGCATCCCAGACGATGGGCGATTCCAGTCCAAGTCTCCATTCCGCAACGCCGGCGATATTATATTTCTTCATAATGTTCAGCTTGACTTTGAGAGATTCCACATCCTCCAGCCATACCTGATAATAGCTGTTGCCGGACTGATATTCACCGTAGTTCTGACAGGTCTCTTCATCCCAGCTTGTCACGATGCCGTGATTCCGGATATATTCCTGCGCCATATCCATGCCGACAACCTGACTCGTCACCGTCGTACCGTTCGTCTCCCATATTCTTGTATAAAAAGGCACCGCGTTAATAACCTTCTCCGGCGGGACTTCCGCAACGGTGTTCGCAATACCGTTTTCCACAAAATTGATCGACGCCACGGAACCGGCCTCCTCGCTGTTGCCGTGATGCTCGTCATAACCCATGATAATTACATAATCGGCAACCACACCCTGTTCTTTGCGGTGGTAATAGTTGTTATAGCCCATCGGCACGTAATTATCCACTGATAAAACGATGCCGTTCGCCCGGCACGGAATCGAAAGTTCCCTGATAAACTCAATAAAGCCCTCTCCCGCATCCACGCCGATATTTTCAAAGTCGATGTTCAGTCCGTCCAGATCATATTCCAGCGCCGTCGCGATCAGATTGTCGATCAGGCGCGTCCTCACGCTCGTCCGGGAAAGAATCTCATACATATCGAGCGTTTCCGCATCCGTAATGTTACTGATCAGCGCCCATACTTCAAGCCCTCTCTCATGGGCGGCATTGACATACTCTTTAGAAGCAAGGCTTGTAAAATCTCCCTGACTGCCTGTCAGTATAAACCAGGTCGGAGAAATCGTATTAATGCCCTGCGTTGTCATAAGAACTTCGTTTAACGTATCATTTCCGGCCATGCTGTATATCGCATGCCATCCCAGATTGATCGTGTGATCTCTCGCGATGCTCGTATACTCCGGCTCCGCATAATCCGTTACCGGAACGGGATTCTCGCTGTACTTCTCCGACAGCCGCTTATTCTCCACATATCCGATATAGGAATCCCGCGTTTTTACCTTCGTCCAGTTCTCCATCTCCTCCAGAATGATAACGCTGTCTCCGGCCGCCACATCCGTCAGGATTTCGCTTTTGATGCCGCCCTGATATCGTACCTGTGTATCTTTTATGATATCCGCCGCCTGCCGTTCATTCCATTCCGTATAGACCTGTACACGGTACGGTTCTCCGAAAACCTTATAGGAAAAATTCGTGTATTTTTTAATATAATCCGCCGCGACATAAAGAACATCCCCTTCATATCTCGCAATCACATACCCGACGTCCTTCGCGTCTCCGGCGCTGGTGCTGTAAACGGATGTGCCGATTTCCGAACGGATGATGGAATCCGGCGTCGTATATATAAGAAGACTTTCCAGCTTGTCTTCATAAAATCTGTCGTTAAAGTATTTATGCACTGTGGCAAAATCAAAATAGCAGACACCATCCCAGATCTTCGCGTATTCCTCGACCTGAGCGTCCTGCATGATAATCGCCGCGTCATCCTCTTCCATAAGTCCGAAATAAGCTTCCAGATCCGCGCGTTCTTTCGAATAGGAATATTTCTCTATCAGTTTTGCTCCCAATCCTGCTGCCGCGACAACCAAAATAAGGACGATCGCGACAATCACCGGAATTATTTTTTTCATTCATCCAGCTCCTTTCTGACCGCCCTTATTATACCAGACTATTCTTTCAGCGTCATTAATATTTTTACTTTTTTTGACTCTTTTTGCGTTTTGTGTCAAAAGAAGCGGGGACTTCCTGTTTAAAAAGTATATCCGCAAAATAACAGTCCAGACACCCCCGCCCATATCCGGCCGTCACTCCAAAAGGCACTCCGTGATGCAGCAACAAACGGTACCGGCCGGATAACCGGCTGGCAGGTTTAAAAAGAATAATCAAGACGTCTCCGACGCGCATAAAAATTTAAAAAATACCTGTATAACCTTTTCAATCCTTGTGAATTATAATTGTGAAAACGAATGAAAAAAATTATTCTACGATCAGGCACATAAGCCTGTAAGACTTCCTCATACTATATTAAGAATGAACATAAACCCTCTTCATTCCGAATATGAGAAACAGATTTCCCTGAAAAAAATTTTAATTTGCACATTGCCCCCTTCCCATGCAGACTGTCAGGAGACATCTTGTGATCATTATATCCACGATTTGACAAAAAAGCAAGCAAAATCCAAAAATATAAAAATTTTTTAAAGAGTTTTGTCATACTATTGACTAAAATTAATACAAAGTATAAGATACTTTTAGTTTCGTCTTCACATACATTAACAGTATCAGTATCTTATAGTAAGGACGTGATATTATGAAAATCGAAAAAGTAAATGAGCACCAGATTCGCTGCACGCTCACAAGGGAAGACCTTGCAGATAGAGAACTGAAAATAAGTGAACTCGCCTACGGCACGGAAAAAGCCAAAAGCCTGTTTCGCGACATGATGCAGCAGGCCGCCTGCGAATGCGGTTTTGAAGCGGAAGATATCCCGCTGATGATTGAAGCGATTCCGTTAAACGCGGAATGTATCGTTCTGATTATTACCAAAGTAGAAGATCCGGAAGAACTGGATACCCGCTTTTCCAAGTTTGCGCCTTCCGTACATCATGAAGAGCCTGAGGATTCCGAAGATATCATGGAAGCCTTTGCCGACAGCGCCGACGAAATGCTGGATATGCTGCGGAAAATGGACCAGCAGAGCCGCTCCTCTTCCGTTTCCGGAGCGGGAAGCAAACAGCCTGCCGCATCAAACGATACCGTACAGGCGGCGCATACGCCCCGTATGTTCGCATTCTCTTCTCTGTACGACATCATGCGGTTCGCTCATATTGCCGCACCGCTGTGCCATAATGCTAATTCTCTATACAGAAAAGAAAACGACGGTTCCTATCTGCTGTTAGTCAGTCCGGCCGACTCCGCTGCGGATTTTAACCGGCTTTGCAATATGCTTACCGAATATGGCAGGCAGGAACGTTTTTCCGCCGCCGTGGAATCCTATCTGGAAGAACACTGTGAATCGGTCATCCGAAACAGCGCGCTTCAGTCGCTGGCCGCGATTTAGATCACAATTCCTGTCTGAAGGCCGTTGCGATTACGGCAATTTTCTATCAAATTTCTATCAAATGAAAAAACCCATCGGAATGCTGTGTACATCCATTCCGGTGGGTTTTTCTGATGATTCTGCGGAAGTGTCCGCCTGACTGCATTCCTATAACGCCGCAATCTGTGCCATCAGATCATCAATATTCATCCCGTGCACCATTGCCGCCTCTTCCAGAGATTCTCCCTGCGCCGACGGACATCCGAGACAGTGCATCCCGGCGTTCATCAGAATGGGAGCCACATCCGGGTTGGTTCTCAAAATTTCGCCAATCGTCATATCCTTTGTAATTTCTGCCATCATTCATACCTCCGATTTTCTCTGATTTCCTCCCGTCCGGCAAGGAACCCTTTTCCCTGTCCGGTGAAGGTTGTTTACACGGTATCAGTCTTTCCTGCCGTGCCCGTTTTATGCTTTATACAGTATAAGCCGAAAATGTATTTACTGCAAGTTCTGTTTTTACGGCCCAAAGGACATGCGGCCTTTTATCGTCAGGCCTCTTCCTCCTGTGCATTCACCCTGATCACCCGGTTCTTTTTCTCATACCGCTCCGGAATGACAAATTCCCATTCCGTATTTCCTTCGCCGTCCTCCGCGGTTCTCGTAAAACCCTGTTTCGCGTAAAATTCTTTTACCATCCCGTTTTTGGCCGTCGGATAATAATATCCCTTTATGCGCCGCACCCCTCGTCCGGCGCACCGCGATACCAGCTCGTCCATCATGGCGTACTCCATGTCCCGTTTCAGGACGCGGCAGCTCATCAGCCAAAGATCAATATGGAAAAGCGTTTCATCCTCCTTTTCACAATGGCCGAAAACAACGGAAATCACGCCGTTATCACCGAATTTATCCTTTAATTTCCCATACAGCGTAATATATGCGGGATTCTGCGCAAATCCTTCTATCTCCGCCTGGGAACACCGCTTCGTCGTCAGATTAAACTGATTGCTCTTATTGGTCAGCTGTGCGATACGCGCCATATATACCGGCGCAAACGGCCGAATCTGCGCATCCATATCGAGGGAGCGCAGATAATCCGCATAATCCGTATAACCCGCCTCTTGTTTTTTCCGCTCCGCGTTCGCTTTATACATGGCGTTCCGCGCCAGATCATCCTCGGAAAGCCCCGTCACTTCAAAATATCCCGCTCTGTCAAGCGTCGTAATGAATCCGGCCGGATCATCGACTTCCGGCACTTTGACGCCGGGAACCTGTGCTTCCACAATATGGCGTTCCGCCGGATTATCATCGATGAATACAAGACTGTCCGTACCGATATTCAGCTCCTGCGCAATCTCCGCTATATTTCTGTCCTTATTCTCCCAGTTTGCTTTGATCACAAGAAAGTCTTCCGGCTTCAGGACGCTGTCCGGACGGTTTAACCCTGCAAGCGCATTCTCTTCGTCATTTTTGGAATTGACCGTCAGGAGAATGCCCAGCTCTCCGTGCGCCTTCAAATAAGTCTGAAACTCGCTGTACAGCTGGCCCAGAGGCGTTTCCTGTCCGATTTCGATATTGTCTGCGCCGTCATCTCCGACGACGCCGCCCCAGAGCGTATTATCGAGGTCGAGCACAAACGCTTTCTGATTTTTCCCGTAAAGAGATTTGATAATATTGGCCAGATTATAAGCAAGCTCGGGTATCGCCTGCACCGCGCAGGCATATTTATACATGTGCCAGTACAGCGGATCAGCCCATTTCTGAACGCCGTAGCAGGATGCCATGTAATGAATATCATGAATATAAAAATTTTTATGAGACGCCGCATAGGCGGCGAACTTCCCGTTCAGCCTGTTAATAAAATGAACGCGTCCGTGCGGATCCGAAAAATCCGCGTTTCCAAGCAGACGATAAGCGGGAGGTTCAAAATTATTCTGAATAATCGGACATTGATATACCTCTTCGATTTTTTTCCACATCTGTTCAAAAGGAGCATAAACCGACTCCGCCAGTTCTTCCGTTTGTTCCGCCGGAACCCTTACTCCCGGAAACGCGCTGATGTTTCTGGAACTCGTGTGAATGTAAATCACATCCGGACAAAAAGCCGCAAGTTCCGGAGAGTCGAACATCACATCCTGCCAGTACTGATTATATTCCGACTCGTAAAACACCGGCTCGATTCCCGCATTCAGAAGAAAAAGCTCCAGCATTTCCCTTACGTCATGGGTCGTCGAACCTCCCAGAACCGCAATGCGTTTCTTTAACCGGTTCTGTCCCGTCTCTCCAAGCAGAGCCTTTTTCAGCGCCTTTCTCTTTTTTAAAATATATTCCGAATCAAAAGGGTACTCCAATTCTTTCACAACAATTCTCCCGTCCGCTTCTTTGCATTTTTTGTCCTGTCAGACCGTTTTCATCCCAAAATTTACTACATTTTATCATAATATCTCGATTCTGTAAAATACATACAATTTTCACAAAAAATTACTTGAAAGTTTATAGTTTGTATGCAAAAAAGTACACTGGCCGTCTTGACGTAACTTCCTTCTTTAACATATAATGATCTTACAGGATAAGCATATTTTCAGGCATATTTCCCCATTAGATATGCTGAATATATCAAACAAAATAATAAAACAGGAGGCTATTTCAAAATGAGACCAGAATGGAAAGATTTTGTAGGCGGCAAATGGGAGAATGAAGTAAATGTACGTGACTTCATTCAGAAAAACTATCACCTCTATGAAGGCGACGAGTCCTTCTTAGCTGCTCCTACACAGAACACAAAAGATTTATGGGCACAGGTTCTTGATTTACAGAAACAGGAACGTGAAGCAGGCGGCGTACTGGATATGGATACAAAAGTTATCTCCACCATTACATCCCACGGACCCGGTTATCTGGACAAGAGCAAAGAGAAAATTGTCGGCTTCCAGACAGACAAACCGTTCAAACGTTCCTTACAGCCTTACGGCGGTATCAGAATGGCTGAGAAAGCCTGCTCCGACAACGGATATGAAGTTGACCCTGAAATCAGCGAATTTTTCTCAACTCACAGAAAAACACACAATGCAGGCTGCTTCGACGCTTACAATGCTGAAATGAGAGCATGCCGTTCTTCTCATATCATCACAGGTCTTCCGGATGCTTACGGACGCGGACGTATCATCGGCGATTACAGACGTGTTGCTCTGTATGGTATCGACTACCTGATCGAAGACAAACAGGCTCAGAAAGATTCTACAGGCCGTGTTATGACCGATGATGTTATCCGTCTTCGTGAAGAGCTTTCCGAGCAGATGGTAGCTCTGAAACTGATGAAAGAAATGGCAGCTTCCTATGGATGCGATATTTCCAAACCTGCTACAAACGTACAGGAAGCGATTCAGGCAACGTACTTCGGTTATCTGTGTGCCGTAAAAGAGCAGAACGGCGCTGCGATGTCTCTTGGACGTACTTCTACATTCCTTGACTGCTATGCAGAAAGAGACCTTGCTAACGGAACCTTTACAGAAGAAGAAATTCAGGAATTTGTTGACCACTTCATCATGAAGCTGCGTCTGATCAAATTTGCACGTACACCTGAATACAATCAGATTTTCGCAGGCGATCCGGTATGGGTAACAGAATCTCTCGGCGGTGTCGGCGTTGACGGACGTCCGTTGGTAAGCAGAATGAGCTTCCGTTATCTGCACACATTAACAAACTTAGGACCTTCTCCGGAACCGAACCTGACAGTTCTCTGGTCTACAAGACTTCCTGAAAACTGGAAGAAATACTGTGCGAAGATGTCCATCCAGACTTCTTCCATCCAGTATGAGAACGATGACCTGATGAGAGTAACACACGGCGACGACTACGGTATCGCATGCTGCGTATCCTCTATGGTAATCGGTAAAGAAATGCAGTTCTTCGGCGCTCGTGCAAACCTTGCAAAATGTCTGCTTTACGCGTTAAACGGCGGTGTTGATGAAGTTACCAAGAAGCAGGTTGGCCCGAAATACCGTGCGGTTACAGGCGATGTACTTGATTTTGACGATGTTTACAGCAAATTCATCGACATGATGGAATGGCAGGCTGACGTATATGTAAATACGCTGAACATCATCCATTATATGCACGACAAATACTGCTATGAAAGAGCAGAAATGGCTCTTCATGACAGAGACGTAAAACGTTACTTTGCTACCGGTGTTGCAGGACTTTCGATCGTTGCTGACTCCTTATCCGCAATCAAGTATGCGAAGGTTGAGCCGATCAGAGATGAAGACGGTATCATCGTTGACTTCAAAACAACCGGCGATTTCCCGAAATACGGTAATGACGACGACCGCGTTGATACGATCGCACAGGAAGTTGTTCATAAATTCATGACAGCGATCAGAAGACATCACACCTATCGTGACGGTGTTCCGACAACCTCTATCCTGACCATTACGTCCAACGTAACTTATGGTAAGGCTACCGGTAACACACCTGACGGACGTAGAAAAGGACAGCCGTTTGCACCCGGTGCTAACCCGATGCACGGACGTGATACTCACGGTGCGGTAGCTTCCCTGTCTTCCGTATCCAAACTTCCGTTCAAGGATGCACAGGATGGTATCTCCAATACATTTACCATCATTCCCGGTGCTCTTGGCAAGGAAGATCAGGTATTCGCAGGAGACATCGAATTAGATTTAAACAAATAGAAAGAATCGCTTAATGCGATTCTTCCGGCAAACTGAATCAATAATAATGTTTATAAAGTAAGGTGGATGTTATGGACGATAAGCAAATGATTGATGATTTTGTTAAAATGTTGGATTCCGGTATGGCACAGGGCGTAGGTCATGTCAACGTCAATGTCGATGAAGAGTCCAACGATTCCAAAAAGGTACAGACCATGGGATGTACGGATTGTTCCAGAACGCCCCTGGCCTGCAGCGTGCCTACTTTGGAACAGGGGTTGGATGACTTCCACTAGATTACTACCAAAATTCAAGGAGGAAACAGATCATGGCAGCAGAAAATACAGCTCAGGTAGATAACCTGGTATCTTTATTGGATGGTTATGCAACAAAGGGTGGCCATCACCTCAATGTCAACGTATTAAACAGAGATACTTTACTGGATGCTCAGAAACATCCCGAGAACTATCCTCAGTTGACAATCCGTGTTTCCGGATATGCGGTTAATTTCATCAAATTAACACCGGAACAGCAGGCAGACGTTATTTCCCGTACTTTCCATGAGAGCATCTAATCTCTGACGCGGGATATACAGAAAGCATAGCACAGGGCCCTGAATCATTCAGGGTCCTGTTTTATGCACTTTATTCCCGGCTGTCAGTGCAAATCGCATAAAAGACTGGTTTTTTTGTTCTGCACAGGTTATACTATATCTATCCCCAAAAGGATACATCCGGCAGCTATTCTGCGACGGGTTTTAAGAATATTTATGACAGAAAGAAGGCGTTATTATGCAGGGAAGAATTCACTCATTGGAAAGTTTTGGAACCGTAGACGGCCCCGGTGTCAGATTCGTCGTTTTCGTACAGGGATGCCCCATGCGGTGCGCATACTGCCACAATCCCGATACATGGGACATGAACGGCGGTACATTAATGGAACCCTCTTATATCATCGAACAGTATGAGCGGAACATCAGCTTCTATAAAGGGGGCGGCATTACGGTAACAGGCGGTGAACCGCTGATGCAGGTCGATTTTCTGCTCGATCTTTTTACACTCGCCAAAAAGAAAAATATCCATACCTGTATTGACTCCTCCGGCATTGCCTATAAACCGAACGGCAATCCTGAATGGCTTGCGAAGCTGGATAAACTGATGACGCTGACAGATCTCGTCATGCTGGATATCAAACACATCAATCCGGAGAAGCACAAAGATCTGACTTCCCAGCCAAATGATGGTATTCTTGCTTTTGCCGAATACCTGAATGAGAAAAACGTCGATATGTGGATACGCCACGTTATCGTACCCGGCCTGACCGACGATGACAAATATTTATATGAGCTTGGTTATTTTATCGGAGCATTTAAAAATCTAAAGGCTCTGGATGCGCTTCCGTATCATACAATGGGCGAAAACAAATATGAAAAGCTGGGCATGGAATACAGGCTGAAAGGCGTCCCTGCCATGGAAAAGAAAGAGCTGCTTGAGAAAAAAGAGGTCATTCTGAAAGGCATCCGGGAACGGCGGAAAGAATTAACACAATAGACTTGTATATTCTTGCTTTTGCTATTATAATGGTATTGACATTTTTATATCAAAATGATTTGTAGATAAAAGGAGGATGAAGATTATGGCTTATGTAATTGGTGATGCTTGTGTAGCTTGCGGCGCTTGCGAGGCACAGTGCCCGGTAGGTGCGATCAGCATGGGAGACGGCAAATTTGAGATCGATCCCGACAAATGTATCGATTGCGGTTCCTGCGCTGGAACATGCCCGACAGGTGCTATTTCTCAGGGTTAATACGCAGAACAAAATCAGATAATACACCGGAAAGCATTCGCCGCAAAGGCTGCATGACTGCATCTTTGTATGGCTGAATGCTTTTTCTATGCACGCGTATTTCATATACGCATGCCCTTCTGTCATCGTTTCTTTTATCTGCTCTTTTCTGACGTACTTTCCATACACGCATGTTTATCCGTATGCTTCTCTATCGCCGCTTCTTCCATATCGGCCTGTTTGGGGCGTATCTTTTCATGCCCCCCTTATGTCCGCATGCCTTTCCCGTTTTCGTGCTTCAGAAATTTTCCTTTTCTTCTCTCTTTTTTAATTTTGGGCAGTTTCTCTTTCAGTTTATAATGCTGTCTGAGCATCTCGTCCACCTTGCGGTAATGTTCTTCTTCCTTTTTCCAGTGCTCTTCTTCGCGTTCCTCTCTCGCACGGAACTGATAATCCAGCTCCTTTAAAATACTTTCCTTAATTTCCGTGCAAAGCTCTCTGTTCGCATTTTTTACTGTCTCCACCATCATGTGCTGGAGCAGATATTGCAGGCGGCTCGCTTTTTCTTCCCTGCTGGCGTCTTCCGATAGCGAGACGATATATTTCTGTTTTCTGCCGATAATATAATCCATCGCTTTTTCTTCCGCCAAAGCCGCTTCTGCCGAAAGCTCCGTGCCATCCGCCTGTTTATCCGTGCCGTCCCCTCCGTTCTGTTCCTTCTGCAGGATATTTTTGATCGCCCTGAGCTGCAGTCCCTGTTCTTTTAACAGTTTGATCTCCTTGAACTGACTGACGTCCTCCATCGTGTAATAGCGGTGTCCCATATCATTTCTTTTGATCGGAAGTCCCAGTTCTTCTTCCCAATACCGCAGAACATGGCTCTCCACCTGTACCTGTTTTGCCGCTTCCGAAATCAACAATGTCTCCTGTTTCATTTCTGCTCCCTTCTGTCTGTTCATACAGACACACAACCAAAAGTTAAAAACTGCCGGATAAGCGCAAAGAGACAAGCCTGTCCGGGCCTGTCTCTTTTGTATAATGTATCCTTCTGTTATCGCTCTATTTATTTTTTCTGTTATTGCCTGCTGTTTATTTTATCCCGCTTACTAACGCTGCAGGTTTCCGAACTTGGTAAAATCGGGCAGCCATACGAGCTCTACCGTGCCGATAGGACCGTTTCTCTGTTTTGCAATGATTATTTCCGAAATGTTCTTTCTCTCCGTGTCTTTATTATAATAGTCATCGCGGTATATAAACATCACCACGTCGGCATCTTGCTCGATGGCACCGGACTCACGCAGATCGGAAAGCATCGGCCGGTGATCCGGCCTCTGTTCTACCGCACGGCTGAGCTGTGAAAGCGCCAGAACCGGCACATTCAGTTCTCTGGCAAGCGCTTTCAGCGAACGCGAAATATCCGAAATTTCCTGCTGTCTGGAATCGGTACTGCGGCCGCTTCCGGTCATCAACTGCAGGTAGTCGATGATAATCATATCCAGCTGTCCGTCCAGCTTATATCTGCGGCATTTGGAACGAAGCTCCGAAATACTGATACCCGGCGTGTCGTCGATAATCAGTTTGGATTTTCCGATCATTCCCGCGCTTTCGATGAGTTTCTCCCATTCGTCATCCGACAGATTTCCGGTACGCAGGTGTTGGGAATCCACTTTGGACTCCATAGAGAACAGACGGTTGACAAGCTGTTCTTTGGACATTTCCAGACTGAAAATCGCTACGCTCTGATTCTGCCGGAAAGCCACATATTCCGCGATATTCAGTACAAATGCGGTCTTACCCATGGAAGGTCTTGCCGCGATCAGAATCAGATCGGAAGGCTGCATGCCGGCCGTTTTATAATCCAGATCGATAAATCCCGTTGCAACACCTGTTACATTTCCCTTATTGTGAGAAGCCTTTTCAATCCTGTCCATCGCGTTCATGACTACCTGTCTGATCGGCACGAAATCATCCGTATTTCTGCGCTGTACCAGATTAAAAATGCGTTTTTCCGTCTCCTCCAGAATAACATCCAGACTTTCTTTTCCGACATAGCATGTATTGGCTATTTCTTCATTGATCTTAATCAGCCTGCGAAGCGTGGATTTTTCCGCGACAATATTCGCATAGTATTTGATATTTGCGGAAGTCGGAACCGCCGTAATCAAATCTCTGACAAATTCCAGGCTGCTGACTTCAGGCGGTACGTCCTTCTCTTTCAGCCTGTCCTGAAGCGTTACCAGATCAACCGGCTTTCCTTCGTCGTTCAGCTCCACCATCGTTTCAAAAAGGACGCCGTACTGCTTGCTGTAAAAATCCTCCCCGGTTACGGCTTCGGAAGCAACAACGATCGCTTCCCGGTCGATAATCATGGAACCGATAACCGACTGTTCCGCTTCAATGCTATGCGGCAATATCCTCTTGAGCAGGGCTTCTTCCACAATCTGCGGCATTTCCGTTCCCATCCCTTTTTCTATTCTTCAACTACTTTTACTTTCAGTTTTCCCGTTACTTTCGTATGAAGTTTCACATTCACTTCATAAACGCCAAGAGACTTAATCGCTTCCGGAAGCTGGATTTTTTTCTTGTCCAGGTTCAGATCGCACTGTTTTTTTGCTTCTTCGGCTATTTCTTTCGAAGAGATGGAGCCGAACGTTTTGCCGCCTTCGCCGGACTTCATTTTCACAATAACCTCTTTCGTTTCCAGTACCTTCGCCAGTTCCTGTGCCGCTTCCAGCTGCTGCTTCGCAATTTTTTCTTCGTTTGCCTTCTGCAGTTTCAGATCATTCATATTTTTAGAGTTTGCTTCGGCTCCCAATTTTTTCGGTAATACAAAGTTTCTTGCATAACCGTCGCTGACCTCAACAATCTCCCCCTTTTTTCCCAAAGATTTTACATCCTGTAATAAAATAACCTTCATCGTCCTACCTCTCTTTCTCTATCGCAGAGTTTATGAAGAACCGCTCCGGAGAATCGGTATTCCCTCAGCTGAGTTCTCCCTCTTCTATCATGGTGTCCAGCGTTCTCTTCACGATCGCGATTCCGTCCTTTATATCGCATTCCAGCTGGCAGCCCGCCATATTCAAATGACCGCCGCCGCCCATCCGCTCCGCAACAACCTGCACATTCGCCTCGTCGATCGAACGCGCGGAAACAAAAATCTTTCCGTTATATTCCGTCAGCACAAAACTCGCTTTGACTCCTTTGATATTCAACAGCTCATTGGCCGCCTGTGCGCCTACAATCGTGGGGTTCTGTACATGTTCGCCCCGGCAGACCGTAATCGCATACGACTGTCTGTATATCTCGGCCTGGCTGACCGCATCCGCCTTCGTTTTATACTCAATGGCGTCATCGCGGAATAGTTTGCGTACTCTCGTCACATCGGCGCCGTTACGCCGCAGAAAAGCAACCGCTTCGAAGGTTCTGACGCCGGCTTTCGCCATAAAATTATCCGTGTCGATCATAATGCCTGCATACAGGCAGTCCGCCTCTTCCGGCCTGATACGCATCGTATCGCTCGTATACTGCAGGATCTCCGAAACCATCTCGCATGTGGAGGAAGCGTATGCTTCGATATATGACAATGTCGCATTCTCAACCACTTCCGACCCCTGTCTGTGATGATCGAATACAACAATGGAATTACAGTGTTTCAACAGCTCCGGGCACTCCGTAATGCTCGGTTTATTCACATCGACTACGACAAGCACCGCATTGCTCCCTATCATTTCAAGCGCCTGTGTGCCGTTTACAATCATATTTTCTTCATATTCACTATTGTTCCTGAACATATCGACCATCGGCTGCATGGATACCGTTACGTCATTCAGGACGATATGCGCCTTCTTGCCAAGCGTTTTCGCAATACGGTAAATTCCGACTGAGGCACCGAAACTGTCCGTATCTCCCATCCGGTGGCCCATAACGTAAATCTCATCTTTGATGGAAATAATTTCTTTCAGAGCATGCGCCTTAACCCTCGCTTTGACACGGGTGCTCTTCTCAATCTGCTGGCTCTTGCCGCCGTAATAAATGACATTTTCAGGCATCTTCATAACCGCCTGATCGCCGCCGCGCCCAAGCGCAAGATCGATCGCGTTTCTGGCAAATTCATAATTCTGTGCATAAGTAAGCCCGCTTAACCCTACGCCGATACTGATCGTAACGGCCATCTCATTGCCGATATTAACCGTTTTGACGTCTTCGAGCAGATCAAATCGATTTTCCTGCAACAGGGAAACGGATTTTTTCTTCATAATAACGAGATACTTGTCTTTCTCCATCTTCCTGCAAATGCCGTCCAGCGCCGCTATATACTTATTCACTTTTCTGTCGATCAGCGCAATCAGAAGCGACCTCCTGACCTCTTCTATGCTTTCCAGCGCTTCTTCATAATTATCCAGATAAATCAGCCCTACCGCAAGGCTCTGGTCATCCACTTCCTGAAGCGCGATCTTCAAAGCCGTTTCATCGAACAGATACAGGGCGATCAAATAGCCGTCATAATCCTTCGCCTCAATGATATCGCTGTTCTCCGCCATTTCCTTTAAGGAGATTTTCTTGAGTCTCGCAATATAATTGCGTTCTTCAAAATCAACGTCAAATTCAACCTCCTCTTCCTCGATCGATCCGGGAAGTCTGTCTTTCGTAATAGAAGGAAAAAGTGAAGTAATCGATTTCCGATAGCCCTTTTCCTTATCCACAGCTTTTTCGAAAGCAATGTTGGTCCAGATGATTTTACCGTTTTCATCGAGAAGGGCGTGCGGCAGGTCGAGATCGCGAAGCAGTCTCCTCTGAATCTGTCCGTACTGCGTTGCAAAACTGATCAGCTCATTGATAATGATCGGCTTATTATAAAACATCAGAGATAGAATAATTGCAAGATAAAAAATAATAAAACAGCTAAGTACCAATCCGGCGCGAATATCGATAAAATAAATCAGTATATCTACCGCAACAAGCAAGAACCCCAAATACAAAGAAGACTGTAAATAGGATTTCATTCTTCCCTTTAATTTTACACTATTTTTCATAATAGCCTCTTATTCGTATTTTTATCCGTATACATACTTCCCCAGTTTCGATTACACAACACCATAAGTATAACATTTTTTGACAGTTCGTGCCACATCAATATGTAGTTTCATTTCCCCATTTTTTGACATCATATAGTGCTCTTCTGCCTCTGCAATTTCTTATAACAAAAAGGCAGAGCGATTTACCGCTCCGCCTTTATAAACTGTTTTATTGATTCTTTAGAAGTAACCTTCCGCTTAATCCTGAACATAAGGCATCAATGCCACATGCCTTGCGCGTTTGATCGCTACCGTCAATGCTCTCTGATGCTTTGCACAGTTTCCGGTAATTCTTCTGGGCAGAATCTTGCCTCTCTCGGATACATATCTCTTTAATTTATTGACATCTTTGTAATCGATTAAATTATCTTTTCCACAAAATACACAGACTTTTTTTCTTCTGCGGATGCCGCCTTTTCTCTTTGCAGGGAAATCAGGCTTTTCTGTTTTATTATAAGCCATATCATTTACCTCCTATCAAAAATTAGTTAAATGGCAGTTCCTCGTCTATTCCATCAGGAATATTCATGAAACCATCGCCCGCCGCTGCCGGCGCCGGTCTGCTGTTTCCTCCGGAGAACCCTCCATCACCCATGGAACTGCTGTTTTTGCTCTCGACAAACTCATGATCTTCTACGACGACATCCGTTGTATATACCTTAACACCATCCTTGTTTGTATAACTACCAGTCTGGATGCGTCCTGTTACCGCAATCTTGGTTCCCTTGCGAAGATATTTCTCTGCGAACTCAGCCGATCTGCCAAAGGCAACACAACCGATGAAATCTGCAGAGTTCTCGTCTCCGTTGCGATTGAATCTGCGGTCTACAGCTAATGTATATCTGGCAACTGCCGTCGCGCTTTCCCCCTGAGAATACCTTACTTCAGGATCTCTTGTCAAACGCCCCATAAGGATAACTTTATTCATAAGTACCTCTTTCTACTTTTTCTCGTCTTGTCTCACGCACAAGTACCTGATCACATTGTCCATAATACGAATACGGCTTTCGATCTCTGCCGGGACAGTGCTTTCAGCGTCGAACTGGATAAAGTAGTAGAATGCCTCTTTCATTTTCTGCACTTCGTAAGCTAATCTTCTCTTACCCCAGTCATCAACGTTCGTAACTTGTCCACCGAATCTTTCAACAAGAGCTTTGCACTTCTCTACTGTGGCAGCTCTCTCGTCATCTTCGATTTTCGCACTAACAACAACGGCTAATTCATATTTGTTCATGCCTGTTACCTCCTTTTGGTCTCTGGCCCCTCCTTATGCGGAAGGAGCAAGGATAATTGACTGTTTGTTAAATTATAACATCACGGACTATAATAATACCATAGTCTTTTGAAATTTTCAATTACTTTTACAAAATTTTTACAAAGAAACATGCGGAAACATGCGGATTCCTCAATGTCCCGGGATGATTTCCCTCACGTTCTTCTCAACAAGCCGGCGGGCAATCATAATCTGATGCCCGCAGCCTTTGCATTTTAAGCGAAAATCCGCTCCGATGCGCAGCACTTCCCACTCTTTTGCGCCGCAGGGATGCTGCTTCTTCAATTTTACGATATCGCCGACCTGAATATCCATTCCATACCCGCCTTTATGATAAACTGCCCAGAATTTCCCCGATGCTTCCCTGTACCACCAGATCTGCCATCCGGTCGCGGGGCGTCGGCGTTTTGTTAATCAATATGAGTTTATTTCCCCGGTAATAGTCGATCAGCCCCGCGGCCGGATAGACCGCAAGCGAAGTCCCTCCGATTATCAGAACATCCGCCTCGCTGATATAACGTACTGCATCCTCCAGCATTTTCTGATTTAAGCCTTCTTCGTATAAGACAACATCCGGCTTGATACTGCCGCCGCAGATACAGGCCGGCACCCCTTCCGAACGGAGAATATATTCCACATCATAGAATTTCCCACAGTCCTCGCAATAATTACGGAGTACGGAACCATGCAGTTCCAGTACGACTCTGCTTCCTGCCGCCTGATGAAGACCGTCGATATTCTGGGTGATGACCGCTTTCAGTTTCCCCTTCTGTTCCCATTCGGCAAGTTTTAAATGCGCTGCATTCGGCTTCGCATCGAGGCAGAGCATCTTATCCCTGTAAAACCGGTAAAATTCCACGGTGTTTTGTCTGTAAAAAGTATGGCTCAGAATCGTTTCCGGCGGATAATCGTATTTCTGATTATATAACCCGTCCACGCTCCGAAAGTCCGGAATACCGCTTTCGGTGGATACGCCGGCGCCGCCGAAAAAAACGATGTTGCTGCTGTTCCGAATCATTTCGTTTAACTGTTCAGTTTCGCGCCCCATAATAATACCTCCGTTTCTGGTTTTATTCGATCATTTTTCTCCGAGACCCAGCCTGTTGACGGCGGAGAAAATAGCCCGGATAGATGCTCTCGTTATGTTGGAGCTGACGCCGACGCCGTAAGTAACTTTGCCGCTGTTTACGTCCAGCAGATGAATATAAGCCGCCGCCTGGGAATTGGAACCGCTCTGCAGCGCATGCTCTTCGTAATCCAGAATCTTGATATCAGCGGCAAGCTCTTCCTGCAAGCCTCTTTTTGCCGCATCGATCGGCCCGTTTCCGACTGCCTCAAATGCTTTTTCAACGCCGTGATCGGTATAGGTAACCGCCACCCGCGTATCAAATTCGGTCTTTGTATGATCGCTCAGGTCATCCATGCGCAGTTTCCGGAAATGAATCGGTTCTTTCTGGTCCAGATACTCTCTGCGGAAGCAGTCCATAATCTGGTCCGGCGAAACCTCGCCCTGTTTCTCGGAAATCGCCTGAATCACATTGGCAAATTCTTTGTGCATGGCCTTAGGCAGTTTAAATCCGAAATAAGTATCCATAATGAACGCGACGCCGCCCTTGCCGGACTGGGAGTTGATTCTGACAATCGGTTCGTATTCTTTGCCGATGTCCGCCGGGTCGATGGGCAGATAGGGCACCTGCCAGATCTGGCTGTCCCGTTCCTTCATGGCCTTTACGCCTTTGTTGATCGCATCCTGATGCGAACCGGAAAATGCCGTAAATACCATTTTCCCCGCATAGGGATGTCTTGGATGAATCGGAATTTTACAGCATCTTTCATAAATTTCGATGCTTTCATTAATATGTTCGATCTTCAATTCGGGATTCAGCCCCTGTGAAAACATATTGTACGCAATGTTTAAAATATCCACGTTTCCGGTTCTCTCACCGTTTCCGAATAACGTGCCTTCGACGCGTTCCGCTCCGGCCAAAAGTGCGAGCTCCGCGCTGGCAACGCCGGTTCCTCTGTCGTTATGCGGATGAACGCTCAGGATAATGCTCTCCCTGTTTTTAAAATGTTTGTTCATCCATTCGATCTGGTCGGCATAGACATTGGGCGTATTCATTTCCACGGTGGACGGAAGATTGATGATGATCGGATTTTCCCTGTCCGCTCCCCATGTTTCCTGAACCGCCGTACAGATTTCCAGCGCAAAATCCAGCTCCGTTCCGGTAAAACTCTCCGGTGAATATTCCAGAATAATTTTACCCGGGAAATTTTTCGCACGTTCTTTCACCATCTTCGTGCCTTCTACCGCTATATTGATGATCTGCTCTTTGTTCATATGAAAGACAACATCCCTCTGTAAAGTGGAAGTCGAATTATAAATATGCACGATCGCCTGCTTACAGCCTTCGATCGCCTCAAAAGTCCTGTCAATCAGTTCTTCCCGGCACTGGGTAAGTACCTGTACCACCACATCGTCCGGTATCATTCTGCGGTCTATAAGCTGGCGCAGAAAATCAAACTCAATCTGACTCGCCGCCGGAAAACCGATCTCAATTTCTTTAAATCCGAGTTTGATCAGATAATTAAAAAACTCGATCTTTTCCTGCACGATCATCGGATCGATCAGGGCCTGATTCCCGTCACGCAAGTCCACGCTGCACCATACGGGCGCCTTTGTAATCTCTTTGTTCGGCCATTCTCTTTCCGGATAGTCGATAACCGGATTTTTCTGATATCTCTGATAATTCAACATGATCTCTCCTCCGTTTTTCATATTAAAAAAATTTCGATGCTGTGGGTTACAGCAATTTCCTGTAAAGTAAAAAAAGCCCGTTAATACAACGGGCTTAATCCTGAGCATTATTCTCCGAGACCACTTTCTATGGCGCTGATAAGGGCTTTTAACGCTTCTTCTTCATCCTCGCCATCACAAACAAACTCAACTTCGTCTCCGCACTTAACACATGCTCCCAACACGCTCAATACGCTCTTGGCATTCGCTGTATTTTCCTTAAACGAAAATGTAATTAAAGACTTAAACTTCATTGCCTCCTTACATAGGATGCCTGCTGGTCTCAGGTGTAGCCCGGTAGGATTTTTAATAACTACTTTTTGACTTACCATACCCTCAATACCTCCAATTTTTTTATCTATCCGATCTTCGCGAATCTTTTCCCAATTCTTTGATATACTTTCTCTTTATTCAATACTATACCATTTTCCGAACATGATTACAACATAATATTCTGTATCAGATCGGCCAGTTTACGCGCCTCCGCTTCGATCATTTTCTGGTCTTTTCCCTCGATCATGACGCGTACAAGCGGTTCCGTTCCGGACGGTCTGATTAGGACGCGTCCCTCACCCGCAAACTTTTTATTAAGCGCATCGATTGCATCTGCAATCTCCGGGTATTCCATGTAATGTTCTTTCTTATGGTTCGGAACTTTGGCATTCAAAAGCGCCTGAGGCATAACCTCCATGATCTTAGACAGTTCCGACAAGGGTTTCTGCGTTTCCACAACAACCTGCAGAAGATGCAGCGCGCTGAGAAGGCCGTCGCCCGTTGTATTCTCATCCAGGAAAATAATATGTCCCGACTGCTCGCCGCCAAGACTTGCGCCCATTTCACGCATTCTTTCCAGAACATATCTGTCTCCGACCTTAGTCTGCTCCATGTGAATACCGTTCTTTTCTCCCATCAGGAAAAATCCGAGATTACTCATGACTGTGGCAACGATCGTATCCAGTTTCAATTTCCCCTGAGCTTTCATGTGGCTGCCGACAATCGCCATTACCTGATCGCCGTCCACAATTTTGCCGTTTTCATCTACAGCCAGCAGTCGGTCCGCATCGCCGTCAAAAGCAAGACCCAGATTGGCTTTTTCATAAACGACCCTTGCCTGCAGCTCTTCCATATGGGTTGAACCGCAGTTTGCATTAATATTGGTTCCGTCCGGATTGGTGTGAATCGCAACGATATCTCCGCCCAACTCCTTCAGCGCTTCGATAGATGTATAGAACGCCGCGCCTTCCGCACAGTCCACAACGATTTTCATACCGGACAGATCTACCTTTACCGCCTGAATTGCATGGTTAATATATTCCTCCCTGGCATCGGTACGATATTTGATTTTACCGACCCCGGCGCCAATCGGAAATTTAATCCCCTGCATGCCGTTGCGTATCAGCGATTCGATTTCATCTTCCAGAGAGTCCGGAAGCTTATAACCGTTTCCGTCAAAAAACTTGATACCGTTAAATTCAACGGGATTATGGGACGCCGAAATCACGACTCCCGCATCCACTTTATATTTTCTCGTCAGATACGCGACTGCCGGCGTAGGAACCACACCTACAAAAACCGCATTTGCACCGACCGAGCACGCTCCTGCCATCAGCGCGTTCGCCAGCATATCGCCCGAAATTCTCGTATCACAGCCCACCATAATAGTCGGTTTATGCTGATTCTCTTTGGAAAGCACATAGGCCCCCGCCTGCCCCAGCTGCATCGCCAGCTGCGGGGTCAGTTCTTCGTTTGCCACACCTCTGACGCCATCCGTACCAAATAATCTGCTCATCATTCTGCCTCCGTTATTCTTAGTCTTACGCTGGGATTACCTTTTACCGTAACGGCGTTATTTCCCAGGCTGAAAGTCAGGTTTGCCATATACTCACCGGCGCTCATGGAACTTAATCCTTCCTTTTCCATCAGTTCCGTTATATCCACGGATACCTGAACCGCGCCGAGATCCAGCGCGTCCACATCTCTTTCCAAACCGACAAGCGTGATATCAAACGAGTCTTCTTCCGCATCGATTTCCACTTCAAATCCCTCGGGCGGATTGACGATCTGGATTCTGTTTACGGCCATCGCCGCGACTCTCTCCACGACCGGCTCCACCGGAACTTTCACATCAACTTTTCCTTTAAAGTCTTCTTCTGCAATAATAACACCGTCGGGCAGATAATCCGTCAGGTCCACTATCTTTTCCAGACTTTCCGCCGCGCCGGTTATATCCAGAACGGTTTCCGGAATCTCGATGGAATTGATATTTGCAACAGCCTTCGATTTACCGGCAATGGTCACGCTGTTCTTTCCTGTCTGTATTTCTCCCGTCGCCATATACCCTCTCGCCGGAGTACCCGTTGATTTCCAGATGATATCTACGTTTTTCAGCTCAAGAATTTCTACGGTAACGCGCACTTTGCTTATATTTTTCTCGATGCTGTCCACATCGATGATTTTATCATTTTCGTCATACAGGCGGATCGCCGAATCGGTACCGATATTGTTGGTAAATCCCGAAACATTTACCGTTGCCGCAGCTCTTTTCACCTGAGAAACCACCGATTCCGGCCCTGTTATCTCGACAAGATTCTGTTCCGTCGTGATATCACCGATCATATAACCTTCTTTTACCGTACCGATCGTCACTGTCCGAAGCGGCAGCGTCTTGGTTTTTTCGGCTTCAATGTTCAGCTTGACATTGTCGATGTTTCCTCTGATGCTTTCCAGTTTGTCATTATACTTATTCGTTGAAAGCTTGATTGCAATCGTGTTCAGATTCGTCAGCTCATTTACATCGGCGACCGCAATAATATTGCTTTCATCCAGAGAATCGATGATCGAACGTTTCGCCGAGATCGTGACGACATCGATGACATCCGTATGATCCAGCACTTCATAAACCTGCCCGCTGTTCGTAATCAGATCGGTATTCTGAATGGTAACAGGAACATTATAAACTCTGAATGTTCCGACCGGATCGTTGATGTTCGTTACAATAAGCCATAAAACAGCAGCAATCAGGAAAGAACAGAGCTTCAATCCCCAGTTGCGCAATAGTCTATTCCTCATTTCCACACCCATCTTCGCGCTGCTGCGCGCATGAAATCAATCGTTGAATACGCATTTTTATTCAACTTTGGATCTGCCTTTCCATAACTTTCGTTTTTTCTCTTCCGGTGCCTTGTTCTGAATGCTTCTCAGCTTCTCCCGCAGTTTTTCCGCATCCAGGCCGCGTGACAGTTCTCCCAGGAATGCAACGCTGATTTTTCCGGTTTCCTCAGAAACGATAACCGTCATGGAATCCGTTGCCTCCGAAATGCCGACGCCGGCCCGGTGCCTTGTTCCAAGATCTTTGCTGAGCGCCATGTTATCCGACAGCGGCAGGTAACAGGTCGCCGCCGTCACACGGTTTTCCCTGACAATAACCGCGCCGTCATGCAAAGGCGTGTTGTGCTCAAAAATGTTGATTAAAAGTTGACTGGATACAATGCCGTCCACATCGATTCCAGTCCTCTCGTATTCATTCAGCGGCTGCTCATTCTGAATTACAATCAGCGCGCCGGTCTTTACTTTGCCCATTTCCACAGAAGCCTTTACAATTTCATTGATGGTTCGGTCCGATAAGCGTCCCCCATCCGCTTTGGAAGAATCGAAGGTAAGAATGGACGAAAACAGGTTTTTCCGCCCCAGCTCTTCGAGCGCCTTCCGCAGCTCCGGCTGTAACACGACAACGATCGCGATTGCCGCGATGCTGAACAGATTTGTGACGATCCACAAGATCGTATTCATCTTGAAAAATACCGCAATAAGCACAAAAGCTCCTATGACAAGAAGTCCTTTTAAAAGCGCCCAGGCCCGCGTATTTTTAATCCACAACATGATGTGATACAGCAGAAATGCAATAATAAAAACTTCCACAACATCAGTCCAGATAATCGAAGGGATATGCAATTTGGATAGATATTTTTCTGTTAAGTCATTCACCAGCTGCATAATTGCTTTTCCTTACTATTTGAAATATAGTTAATTCTTTCCATAACAAACAGGACGCCTAATGCGTCGTCTTGTTTCTCTTTTGTCCGGCAATCTGCTTTATCTTTTTTTCGGGTCTGGCAAGCGTCACTTTCGGGACCGCTTTCACATAATAGTAATACTCGTCATCTTCAAACTGTACTTTTTCCGTCCGGCTGTAATCCACATGGAATACAAAAAACTGCAAGATTCCTGTGATCAGAAACGAGATAACCGTTCCGACAATAACGCCGAATATGGATACGTTCGTGTCAAACATCAGGTCGCCGATCAGAATAACCATGACATTGACAAACGCGCCGGCCGCCATCGCAATCGTCCAGGCATAATCGATGCTCAGCCTGCGAATCAGATAGACCAGAATCAGCGTTACCGCAAAGGCTGCGATCGTCACAACCATTTCCTTATTGTCCAGAAGGCCGTCGACGATAAACTTAAATCTGGCTGCCATTTCTTCTTCCGCCATTCCGCTCAGTACCGTCGTATTGGCGCATACAAAGTGAATCATATAATATGCGATAACGCCGCAGGCCACGGATACCGCCGAGGCCGGCGTTCCAATCAGGCCCATGGAAATCGGAATCACATACGGTATTTTCAACAGAAAACAGATCGGGGTCAGTACGACTACCGCCGTATCTCCCGGTGAAAATCTGAAATACAGCAAAAACATAAGGAAAAAAGCCGCCCCTATTACAATGGTACATTCCAGACTGAACGAATACAGGTGCAGCAGCACAAACAGCGCCGCCATGATCACCGTAAAGTTCGACGGCATAAAAGAACACATCAATGCCACAACCAGAACAACCGTTATTTTTTCAATCGCCGCCATATAACCCAGCCGGGAGTTAATCTGCAGTAATACGACCAATGCCAGAAGAAACTTTAAAAAGGGCGTAATATAAATCTCAAATTTACTGTAAAACAGCTTAATATACTGCTTTGCAACAAGTAACGTTGTCATCATTCATCCTCTCATACTGTATGATTATTACTGTACATACCGGATAATTTTCTCAAATTCATATAGTATAGTCTCAGGCTTTTATGAGCTCTCGCATACCGCCAGGAATATACAAAGTAAGATAATACTGCATAAGCTCCTGCCACCCAGAGGTATGTTTTTAAAACGCTCGTGCCAAATTCCAGTAAATCCATTTTGTAAATATCCATCATAAAAAATTCAAAATCATAAAAAATATACATGGCAAATACCACTACAAATGCAATGGTTGCACTTATAATGGATTTTAATACCTGCCATCCGATATAATCACTTCGAAAATAACTTCCTATCGCTACATTCCGTTTTCCGTCATTTGCCTCATATGAAGCAAGTTTCGTCATCAGAATCACGCGTTCTTCATTCAACATGACATTCTCCTGTCCCGTTTAATTCAGGAAGCGCATCTTCGGATTCTCTTTCGTATCCTTTTTGGGCGTTGGTTTTGGTGCTTCCGGTTTCTTAATGCTGCTGCTCAGTCTGGTTGCCATGGAATTTTTACATTTTTCACAAAAACGACCGGACATAATCGGCGCTTCACAATTCTCACAGAACAGCGTAATGCCGGAACCTTCCGTCAGTTCCAGACGCTCATCGCGCAGCCACTGTTGAATCTGGTTTGTCGAAACTTCGCACGCCTCCGATACCTGGGGAATCGTCGCATGACGGTTATCCTGAATATATTTTCTTACTTCCTGGAATTTCTCTTCCAGCGCATCCTTACACTGAGGGCAGATCGGCGGCCCGGATACGTAGTTAAAAATCTTCCCGCATTTCTTACAATTTCGCACGTTCATAATTTATATTCCTCCATTCTTTCTCCGCCCGTCATTCCGGACGTAAGAGCAAATCTGCATGCGGAAAATACGTCTCCGCATTTTACATTCCATTTCCGATCGCAAGGGCAGCAAAATAAATATATTTTACTCCCGCAAGGCGCAGTTCGTGCGCCATTGCATCGATGGTACTACCCGTCGTATAAATATCATCGATAATTATAATCGTATTTAATTTTACATCATTCTTACAGATTTTAAAAGCCCTTTTCAAATTATTTTGTCTTTCCTGCGCCGATAAATCTTTCATGGGTTTTGTTTTCTGCACTCTTTTGATCAGTTTCGTTTCTACCGGAACATGCAGAAGCCTCCCGAGCTCTGCCGCGATCAGCTCCGCCTGATTGTATCCCCTCTGCCGTTTCTTTTCGGCATGAATCGGGACCGGCACGAGCGCATCCGGATGCAGCGCGAGAATCCTTTTTCCGAGTATGCGCGCCATCCGTTCTCCGTAATATGCCGCATACTCCTGCCTTCCCCGGTATTTGAAACGATAAATGGAATCCGCGGCGCTCCGATAGGAAAACAGCGCCATTCCTCCGTCATAAACATGTTCCCTGTGCGCGCAGTCATGGCACAATACCGCTCTCGTATCCTTCAGTTCTTTACCGCATTTCAAACAATACGGGGCCCTGACATATTTGATTTCGGGCACACATTCCTCACAGATAAGGTTTCCGAAAGGCTTTACAGCCCTGTCACAGACGGGACATCTTCTCGGATAGAACAAATCCAGAAGCATCCCAAAGAAAAGATTTTTCATAGACATTCACCATTTGAATTATTCCGTGTCTCCTGACGCGGACAGCTCGACGATACGGTTCGCAAGCCCCGTATATCGTCTGTTTTCGAAATTATTATCGACCATTTCCTGTAAAGTCATGCTGCTCCCCAGGATTGTGACACAGTTTCTTGCGCGTGTAACGCCCGTATAGAGCAGATTTCTGTTAAAAAGCATCCTCGGTCCGGACAGCAGGGGCATAATAACCGCCGGATATTCGCTCCCCTGGGATTTGTGTATCGTCACCGCATAGGCGAGCTCTATTTCGTCCAGCTGGTCGAAAGAATATGTCACCCGTCTGTGTTCATCATATTCGATGACCATACTGCGAGTATATTCGCTGATTTCCAGAATCATGCCTATATCGCCGTTAAAAATTCCCATTCCTCTGTCGATCGGTATTCCGTACTTGCTGACAACTTCCCATTCCAGCTGATAGTTATTTTTAATCTGCATAATCTTATCTTTTTCACGGAATAACGTACTGACACCCATATGTTCCTTCTTCTGCTCCGATGGCGGATTCAGATACTGCTGCAAAATGCCGTTCAGCGTTTCCACACCCAGTTTTCCCTTCCGCATCGGTGTCAGCACCTGAATATCATAAGGCTGTGCCCCCACATAGGGAGGCAGTTTTTCAAGAATCAGCTGAATCATATGTTTGTATATAACATTTACGTCGTTTCTTTCCAGAAAGAAAAAATCGCTGCTTTTATTGTCAAGCACAATATCTTCTCCGGCATGAATGCGGTGTGCATTCAGAACGATATCGCTTTCCTGTGCCTGCCTGAATATTTTTTCCAGCATCACCACCGGAAACTGTCCGCTTCTCAGCAAATCCTGCAAAACCTGTCCGGGCCCTACCGAAGGAAGCTGGTTGACATCGCCCACCATAATCAGGCGCGTTCCGACGGATACCGCCCGAAGCAGCGACTGAAACAGAAAAATATCGACCATCGACATTTCGTCAATAATGATAACATCCGCTTCCAGCGGATTTTCTTCATTTTTTTCAAATCGGGCGGATTTGGCCTCACCAGATACCGCCCCGTTCAACTCTAACAGCCTGTGTATCGTTTTCGCTTCGTAACCCGTCGTTTCCGTCATCCGCTTTGCCGCGCGTCCCGTCGGCGCCGCCAGAAAAATATCCATTTCCTCCGAAAGAAAATAGCGTATTATCATGTTGATCGTCGTAGTCTTTCCGGTTCCAGGCCCGCCGGACAAAATCAGAATGCCGTTTTTAATGCTTTCCAGAACCGCCTTTTTCTGAAGCTCATCGAGTTCTATCTGCAGTTCTTTTTCCAGCGCTTCCATTTTCCCCAGAATTTTACGTTCTTCAGAAGGAAGATAGTCCTCCTTCTGAACGGATATATTCAAATCATGCAGCATTTTGGCACAATTCAGCTCCGCATAATAATAAGTCATTCCGTATACTTTCCGTTCTCCGCCCGCCTCATCCGGCATCTTGATGACGAGTTTCCTGTCCATCGCCAGATTCTGAAGCTGAGCTTCCATCAGAGCAGGAGCAAGTTCCAGCAGTTCCCCGGCTCTGCGCAGCAAAAGGCTCTCCGGCAGGTAGCAATGCCCGTCCATGCCCGCCTGCATCAGCGTAAACAAAAGCCCGCTTCTGATACGGTAATCCGAATCCGTATGGATGCCGATTCTGGAAGCGATCGCATCGGCAATCCGAAATCCTATGCCGTCGATATCTTCCGCAAGCCGGTAGGGATTTTCTTTCATAATGCCGTACAGATTCATTCCATAGGCTTCGTAAATGCGTATCGCCAGCGTATTTGATATTCCGTATTTCTGCAAAAAGGTCATCGCATCCCTGGCATCTCTTTTTTCATAAACCTGTACGGCGATTTCTTTTGCCTTGCGCTCGCTGATTCCCTTTATCTCCGCAAGCCGTTCGGGTTCTTCTTCAATGATTCGAAAGGTATCTTTCCCGAACCGTTTAACGATACGCGCCGCAAGCGCTTCCCCGATGCCCTTGATCGCCCCGGAACCGAGATAACGCTCCATACTCAGCGCATCGTCCGGTGCCGTGATCTGATAGTTCGACACTTTAAACTGTTCCCCATAAACAGGATGCGCCGTATAATCGCCTTCCGCTTCGATATTCTCGCCCTGATCGATGGTCTGGAAAGTTCCCACACAGGTTATTTCTTTTTCATCGGCTATCAGGTTCAGCACCGTATATCCGTTATCCGTATTCCGATAAATAATATGATCTATATAGCCCTTGATTTTTTCCATGATATATACACAAATAGACTGCTGAAAACAGCAGCCTACTTTATCCTTTTTCTATCCCAAAGTCCTACCCGTTATCAGTAGTTCTCCGCACTGTAAGTCCTCTTCATCTGCTCAAACAGCGTCTGTGCAAGAGAATTGGCGCCCTGGCTTTCCGAAGTTACCTGTGAAGCCATCTCCTGAACAAAAGTGTCCTGGAATACGCCTACCATGTTGCCCGCATAGCCTTCTTCATCGTCGTCATCGCTGAACATTTTCGCGGTTTTCTCCATTCCCTTTAAAACCTGTTCCCAGAGATATGCTTCAAACTGTTTACAGGCCTCGAGCAGTTCTGCTTCCGCCGCTTCCTGTGTCTGTCCGGCGTCTTTTACCGCTGCGGAATTTAATTTATTTTCCAGCGCATCCGTCGAACTTTTATTGGAAGATAAAATATAATTACCGATTCCCGACATACCCAAATCCATCGTATTTCCTCCTGCCTCTCAACTTGCAGGTCCGTTCTCAGACCTGCGGCCAAAAACTCCGGTTTTATCAGCGTTTCAGGCTGTTAGCCGTTTCCATCATGGAATCCGATGTTGTGATCGCTTTGGAGTTCATTTCATAAGCACGCTGCGCCACGATCAGATTTACCATTTCATCCGCTACCGAAACATTGGAGCCTTCCAGATATCCCTGTAAAATACGGCTCTTGCGGACGTTGTTATTCGTGTCTTCGTTGATTGCCCTTCCGCTCGCGTCGGTAGCCATCAGAAGCGTATCGCCGTATCTTTCAAGGCCGCCCGCATTGCTGAACTGATACACGCCGATCTTTACGCCGATCGGCTGCGGATTATTGTCTCCGTCAGGGTAACACACTTCCCCTTCCTGTGAAATCGAAATTCTGTTGGCGATATATGTACGGTTTAAAGTAATCGCCCTTCCCGCAGAACTGAGTACCGGAAGACCATCCTGATTTGTCAGCGTCATGCCGCCGTTCGTTCCGATCGCCCATGTGAAATCGCCGTTACGCGTATAAAAAGTCGTGCCGTCATCGCCTCGTACCGCAAAGAATCCGTCCCCTTCGATCGCGAAAGACGTATCGCTTTGTGACTCCAGAAGACTTCCCTGCGTATAAATGTTATTGATCGATGATGTCCTTACACCGAGCCCGACCTGTGAAGTCGTAGGCTTAGGTTCCCCGTTTGCCGTTGTCGTTGTGCTCTGCAGTGTCTGATAAAGCAACGATTTGAACTGCGCTTTCTGCGCCTTATAACCAGCCGAATTGACGTTTGCAAGATTGTTTGCAATCGTATCCACATTCGTCTGCTGTGCATTCATGCCTGTTGCCGCCGACCATAAACTTCTGACCATTTTACCGTTCCTCCCTTTTACCTTCCTGTATCAAACCCTATACTATATTATTTATGCCAGCCTGCCCGTCTGGTTTACAGCTTTATCCAGTGTATCGTCATACGTTGTAATGACTTTCTGGTTTGCATCGTAATGTCTCTGAATAGCGATCATATTAACCATTTCCGTTACAACGGACATATTCGCCAGTTCCAGGTATCCCGAATGCACTTCCGTATCCGCTTCCACCGTCGATGCGCCGTCCACCGGGTAGAAGAAATTCTCTCCATAACGCTCAAGATAATTATAATCCTCAAAATCCGTCAGCTGAAGCGATGCAACCGACGCGCCGTCCTGATAAATATTACCCGCTCTGTCTACGCTGACCGGCTGCAGAGGGTCAAGACGTATCCGTCTTCCTCTCTCTCCCAGAACATAATCACCGTCCTGCGTCACAAGATACCCCTGGGTATTCATCGTAAAATTACCGTCTCTCGTATACATAGTGGAAGTTTCTCCGGCTTTATTCGTATACTCGATCGTAAAAAATCCGTTGGAGGACAATGCCATATCGAGCGGATTTCCGGTCTCTTTAAGCGGTCCTTCGGAATAATCCACATAGTTTTCACCGGTCTTTACGCCAAGTGTCATATTTCCGATTCGTTTCGGCAGATTCCCGGCCTGTGATGTATCCTTTATTTTATATGCGAGCACGCTGTCAAAAGACTGGCTCGTCGCGCCTTCCTTTTTAAATCCGTTCGTATTTGCATTCGCCAGATTGTTCGTCATGACGTCCATTCTGTGCTGTTCATGAATCATGCCCGTATAGGCAGTATACAAACCTTTCAGCATTTTAGCTCCCCCGTTTCAGTTAATCCTCTCTGTAACCTGCAAGAAACTCCACATACTTGCCCGTTCCGATCGCTACCGCGGTCATGGGATCTTCTGCAGTCATCGTATTGATTCCCGTCTTCGCCGCAATCAGGTCTTCCAGTCCGCGCAGCAGGCTTCCGCCCCCTGTCAGCACGATTCCCCTGTCGGCAATATCTGCCGCCAGCTCCGGCGGTGTTTTCTCCAGTACGCTGTGAATCGTTTCCACGATCTGTACCGTCGTTTCGTGCAGCGCCTCTTCCGTTTCTTCCGAAGACACTTTAACCGTTCTCGGAAGGCCTGTCACAAGATTACGGCCCCTTACATCCATATAATCAACTTCCGGCCTTTTGTAGGCGGAACCGATTTTAATCTTTAAATCCTCCGCCGTTCTTTCACCGATCAGCAGATTGTGTTTCTTACGCATGTAACGTACGATCGCCTCGTCAAAATCGTCTCCCGCAATTTTGATGGAAGCACTGACAACCGTGCCGCCCAGGGAGATTACCGCAATATCGGATGTACCGCCCCCGATATCCACGATCATATTCCCACAGGGCTTGGAAATATCGATTCCGGCGCCGATAGCCGCCGCAATCGGTTCTTCTATAATAGATACTTCTCTGGCTCCCGCCTGATAAGTCGCATCTTCTACCGCTTTCTTCTCGACTTCCGTAACACCGCTCGGTACACACACCGCAATGCGGGGTTTCCGGAATGTTTTCTTCCCGAGCGCCTTCTGGATAAAATATTTCATCATCTTTTCCGTCACCCGGTAATCGGAAATAACACCCTGGCGAAGAGGTCTGACCGCTACGATATTGCCCGGCGTTCTTCCGAGCATCAGTCTCGCATCCTCTCCGATCGCTTTAATTTTGTCCGTATCTCTATCAAAAGCAACGACTGAAGGCTCTTTTAAAACAACGCCTTTCCCTCTGATATAAACCAGAATGCTGGCCGTTCCCAAATCAATCCCTATATCTGTGTACTGCATTTCTGTGATCCCCTTTCTCGCGGTATCTATATTACATAATCTCCATTTGCCATCAATCTAAACGTCCAAACCCGCCAAATCGAAACAATTTGCGCAGTATGCTAATACATTATAACCTAAAGAAAGAGTTTTTCAAAGGGATTTCATAATTTTTTTATAATTTACGGTACAAAAACCAGAACGGTTCCATCCGTTCTGGTTCAAAGCATCCATGCTATATATAATTATCGGCATGTATACTGCTTTCCTTAACCCCGTTTAAATCATAAGATCAATGGATTTATATGGAATTTTTTCCGCCAGCTTTTTCTCCAGCTCTTCTGTGATCTGTTCCGTCAGCGTTTTCTCCAACTGTTCTTCCATATCTGCCGCCGTTTCCGAAAGCGGTTCCTGCACCTCTTCCTGGAACTGTTCCTGCACCTCTTCCGAAAGCTGTTCCTGTAAATCCTCCGGCATCGTTTCCGAAAGCTGCTCTTCGACTTCCTCCTGCATCGCTTCCTGAACTTCTTCCTGCATCTGCGCAGCGTCGTCCAGAATCTCGTCCAGCAATCCGTCCGTATCTTCTGTTCCCGTCGCTTCTTCCACGAGTTCTTCCAGACGTTCTTCCGGCGTCTTCGGCTCCATTTTTTCCGCCGCTTCGGCGATCTTCTCTCCGATCTCCCTCGCTTCGTCCAGAATGTGCCACATCTGCTCGTTGTTGTAAGCGGCCTTGATGCCGGCAATCTGATCGTCATAAGATTGCAGCATATCCAGTTTTTCCGCAATTTCTTCCACCGTAGCGCATTTTCTGTTTTTCAGATTTTCTTTCTGTTTTTCAAAAAAAGCCACTTCGCTGTCCCGTTTTTCCTGACGTTCCAGTTTTTCTTCCGTGCTTTTCAAACCTTTATGAGAAAAAACGGAGTAACTGCCAAAAAAAGTCCCGGTAATGTTCTGTACGTTTATGTTCATTTCAGTACCCGTGCCCCTTCCTGTATTCTGTGATCGAAAAGTCTTTCTTCTATATAATTAGTATCGGAAACAGAGCAGTCTTTATTAACAGCCTTTCATGCACTCAAAAGCATATTTCACAACATTTATGGAATCTTTTATACGCGTATGCCCTGCCGGCGCAGGGGCCGGTTACAATATCTCGATAATTTTCAGTATTTTTTCTTTTCTTTCGTTATCAAAGCCTGTCAGCGCTCTCATGATTTCATTATCCAATGCCAACGCAGAGTTTTCGTATTGTTCGGACAAAAGATAGTCTATGGAAGTATCAAGCACATTGGCAATTGCCAAAAGCACATTAAGCGAAACTTTCGTATGGTTATTTTCAATATTGGAAATATGTGAAGTATTACAGCCGACGAGTTCCGCAAGCCTGTCCTGCGTCATTCCTCTGCTCTGCCGGATTTCCTTTATTTTCAGTCCCAGTCCTGCATAGTTAATTTCCTGTTGCAAATAAACACCTCCGTTTTGTCTGTATATATATTTTTACATTCTAATTGTAATATTCATCCGAATATGCTAGTATAATCTATATAAGTAAAAAAAACTTATATAGGCATATTATATATAGAAGGCAGAAGGGAGCGCACACGCCATGACAGACGGTGGAAAAAAACGGCTTTTTATAGGGATCGGCGTTCTCGCTTCTCTGATTGCATTGATTTTCTTCACTTTTCATATCGTTACGGCAATGGGAAAACACCATCTGCAGAACAGAGCCGCCGCATGGCAGGAAAACTTTATCAGATATCAGGGCCGGGTCTATCAATATAATGAAGAAATCATGACATTTCTGGTTATGGGTATCGATAAGGGAACGGAAGCGGTAGAAGGTTATGAAGATGAAGGTTATGGGCAGGCCGACGCTCTTTTTCTTGTTGTTCTGAATCCAAAAGATAAAAGCATCCGGATTATCGGCATCAACCGGAACACGATGACGGATATTGATATTTATGATGAAAGCGGTACCTACGTCAGGACGACAACAGCGCAGATTGCCATACAACACGGCTTTGGCGGCGGCCGGGAAGAAAGCTGCCGATATCAGCTTGAGGCGGTACAGCATTTATTTTACAATCTTCCAATTCATAAATATGCCGCCATCAATGTAAGCGCAGTTCCGGCCATTAATGATGCGATAGGCGGCGTGGATGTTACCGTCCTGCAGGATCTTACGCAAAAAGACCCGCTGCTGGTAGAAGGCAGCCGCGTACACCTTACGGCAGAAAGCGCTTACTGGTATGTAAAATATCGGGATACCGGCATTTTCGGTTCAGCCGATATGCGCCTCGCCAGGCAGAAGCAGTATCTGACAAGCTTTGTCGATCAGGCAAAAGAAGCCGTGAAAAACGATGTTTCTGTTGCAATAAATTTATATCAGGCTGTCATGCCACAGATCGTAACGAACATTTCCGCCGATGAGATTGCCTATCTTGCAAGTATTCTTCCCGATTACCATTTCAACAAAGACAGCATTCATACTGTGGAAGGCGAAACGATTATGGGGGAACAATTTGAAGAATTTTATCCGGATGAAACCGCCCTGTATGAATTGATTCTTGACGTATTTTATGAAGAAACAGCCGTATCTGAAAGCAGAAATGTACAGAACAGGAGCATCCGTTATGATCAGTCGGATATGGACGCATGCCGAAAAGAAAATCCCGATGTTTTCGGCTGGCTTGCAATTCCCGGTACAAATATAAACTGCCCGGTATTGCAGAGCCGGATTTCAGACGATTTTTACAAGACACACGATGCTTCCGGTGCGGAAAATGTCTCCGGCGCCATATATATCGAATCTGCCAATCTTGCGACAATGTGCGATTTCAACACGGTGTTCCACGGTAAAACGGGAACAGACGGAACAGGGCCGTTTGCCGGGTTATATGAATTTGCGGATCCGGACTTTTTCAGGGAACATGAAACGCTTTATATATATCTGGAAGATAATGTCCTGACTTATGAAATCTTTGCCGCTTACGAAAGAGAAAATACGAGTCTGCTTCGAAGCTATGACTTCACCGTTTCTTCCGGATGCAGGCAGTTTCTGGAGGACTTATATGACGTAAGAGATATGAACTCAAGACACCGGGAAGGATGGGACAATATCGGCCCTTACCATTTCCTGATTACGCTGACCACACAGACATCGGAAGACGCCGATAAACAGTGGGTTGTAATGGCGGTTCTGACACAGGAGGAAAGCGGAACCATTCGGCGCGCCGTTCCGGAATAATTTGAACCACACTTATTTTTAAACATAAAGGAGGATTTTCAAAATGAAAATGAAAAAAATAATGGCATTTACTTTAGCAGGCGCTATGATCTTCTCTACACCTGTTTTCGCGGCAAACAGCCCGTCTGCGAAAGCTGTTGCAGAGAGCTCAGACCAGGGCGGAAGCTGGGAAGATGATATTCCCGGTATTCCGGCGGCTGTAGTTGTAGGCGCCGCAGCCGAAGACAAAAACATTGGTGAATATATGAATAATGCCATCACAGAGCTTCCGGGGCTTGACGAAGTTATCCCGCTTGGCCAGGACGGACAAGTAATCATCAACGGTGCACCCAGCAATCAGGTTTTCACAATTGCAAAGCCAACGATTGCCGAAACAAGCCTTGCCAAAACACAGGCTGTTACTCTCAGCGGCAAAGTTTTAAATGTGGCAAGAATCAAAGCCGGCGTTAGCTTTGAAACAGCAGTCGTAAACTTCTATATGCCCGGCATCCAGGCTGGCCAGAATATCCAGGTATATCAGCTGATGAACGGCCAGTGGAACCAGCTTACGGTTTCTGAAATCCGCGAAGATCACGTTGTTGTCAACATGACTTCTACCGGTACACTGGCATTTTTTGAAATCGCCGCTCAGTAAAAAAAACATAAAGTGTGGTAAAAAACGCAGGCTCAACAGCCTGCGTTTTAAGCGTTTCCTGCCGAATACGACAGTCCTTTTCTTTTTCTGCCTGTCGATTTCCTGTTATTTTTTCAATTTCTCTGCCCGCTCGAGCATTTTTTTCACATAAATTCCCGTATAGGAATCCGGGTTCTCCATAATCTTTTCGGGCGTGCCTTCCGCGATAATTGTCCCGCCTCCGTCACCGCCTTCCGGGCCGAGATCAATGATATAATCGGCCGTTTTAATCACATCCAGATTATGCTCGATCACGACAACCGTATTGCCGCCTTCCGTCAGTTTATGAAGAATATCAACCAGCTTATGAACGTCCGCAAAATGGAGTCCCGTCGTAGGCTCATCCAGAATATAAATGGTCTTCCCGGTACTTCGTCTGCTCAGTTCCGTCGCCAGTTTGATACGCTGCGCCTCACCGCCCGAAAGCGTCGTGGACGGCTGTCCGAGCTTGACATAGGAAAGTCCCACATCATACAGCGTTTCTATTTTCCGGCGTATCGAAGGGACATTCTCAAAGAAAGGAACGGCCTCTTCCACCGTCATATCCAGCACGTCATAAATGCTCTTTCCCTTATACTTTACATCCAGCGTCTCCCGGTTGTAGCGCCTGCCGCCGCATACTTCACACGGCACATAAACATCGGGAAGAAAGTGCATCTCAATCTTTATGATACCGTCACCGCTGCACGCTTCACACCGGCCGCCCTTTACATTAAAGCTGAAACGTCCCTTACTGTATCCTTTCGCTTTGGCATCCGTCGTCGATGCGAACAAATCTCTGATCTGGTCGAAAACCCCCGTATAGGTCGCCGGATTGGAGCGGGGCGTTCTGCCGATGGGTGACTGATCGATGGCAATCACTTTATCCAGCTGGTCGATGCCGAGAATACTCTGATGTTTTCCGGGAATCGTTCTTGCCCTGTTCAAATCCCTTGCAAGGCGTTTATAAAGAATCTCATTGATGAGAGAGCTTTTTCCGGAACCGGATACGCCTGTAACACAGGTCATAATGCTCAGCGGAATTTTAACGTTGACTTTTTTCAGATTATTTTCCTCGGCGCCCTTGATCGTCAGATAACCCTGTGGTTTCTTTCTCGTTTCCGGCACCGGAATCTGCAATTTTCCGCTCAGATATTGTCCCGTTATGGATTCTTCTATCTGCATGATCTCTTCAGCCGTTCCCTGTGCAACCACTTCGCCTCCATGGGAACCGGCTCCGGGGCCGATATCCACGATATGATCTGCCGCAAGCATCGTGTCTTCGTCGTGCTCAACCACAAGCAGCGTATTTCCCATATCTTTCAGATTCTTCAATGCCGCAATGAGTTTGTCGTTGTCCCGTTGATGCAGCCCGATACTCGGCTCATCCAGAATATAGCAGACGCCGACAAGGCCGGAACCGATCTGCGTTGCCAGACGGATACGCTGCGCTTCACCGCCGGAGAGGCTTCCCGTCGCCCTGGACAGCGCGAGGTAATCCAACCCGACTTCTATCAGAAAACCGACCCTTGCCCGAATCTCTTTTAAAATCCTTTTTCCGATCATCTCCTGCTGTTTTGTCAGATTCATATTTCCGACAAACCCATGCAGATCTTTAATGGACATGGAAGTAATTTCATAAATATTTTTATCACATACCGTAACCGCCAGGGATTCTTTTTTCAACCGCATTCCCCTGCACTCCCGACAGGGTGTAACGCGCATAAACGTCTCGTACTCCTGTTTCATTCCTTCGGAGCCGGTTTCCCGGTATCTGCGTTCCATATTTTTAATCAGTCCTTCAAAAGCAACCGGATATACGCCCTCTCCGCGCTGTCCTTTATAATGAACTTCCACCTTTCTGCCGTCCGTCCCATGAATAATCATATTCCGCACGGACTCCGGAAGGTCCTCAAAAGGAGTGTCGAGGCTGAACTTATATTCTTTGGATAAAGCCTGCAGAAGGGCATGTGTAAAGCTTCCCTCGCTGCTGCTGGACTGCCATCCCATTACACTGATCGCGCCTTCCCGAATGCTCAGGCTCTTATCGGGAATCATTAAATCCACATCGAACTCCATCTTATAACCGAGTCCGAAACAATCCGGACATGCTCCGAACGGATTATTAAAGGAAAAACTTCTCGGTTCAATCTCTCCGACGCTGATGCCGCAGTCCGGACAGGAAAATTTCTCACTGAAAGTCACCGGTTCCCCGTCGATTACATCAACGATCATCAGTCCTTCCGCCAGCGCCAGCACGTTTTCCATCGAATCGGTCAGACGTCTTTCAATGCCTTCCTTAACAACCAGCCTGTCCACTATGATTTCGATATTATGTTTTATATTTTTATCCAGCTTGATTTCTTCCGACAGCTCGTACAGACTGCCGTCTACCCTCACCCTGACGTAACCGCTCTTTTTGGCCCGGTCAAATACTTTGGCATGTTCGCCTTTTCTCCCCCTGACCACCGGCGCAAGAAGCTGTATTCTGGTTCCTTCCGGCATGGAAAGAATCTGGTCTACCATCTGATCTACGCTCTGTTTCTTAATTTCTCTTCCGCAGGCGGGACAATGCGGAATGCCGATTCTGGCATACAGCAGACGGAAATAATCATAAATCTCCGTAACCGTCCCGACGGTAGAGCGGGGATTCCGGTTCGTAGACTTCTGATCGATGGAAATCGCCGGCGACAGCCCTTCGATTTTTTCCACATTCGGTTTCTCCATCTGGCCCAAAAACTGTCTCGCATAGGAAGAAAGCGATTCCATATACCGCCTTTGCCCCTCCGCATATATCGTATCAAACGCAAGCGATGATTTCCCGGAACCCGAAAGCCCTGTCAGAACCACAAATTCATTTCTCGGAATGTCCAGATCAATCTGCTTCAGATTGTGCTCGTTCGCCCCCCTGATCTTAATATATTCTCTTGGTCTTATTTTTACTGCCTCTGCCATTTCAATCTCCGTACTCCCTTCCGCTTCTTATCTTAATCCATTCTCCGGCCGCCCGTTTCCTTTGCCGTACTTTAATGCTCCATATCATGTAAAAGTTTCTTGAATCCGGCCATCTGGTCGCGTAACTGCGCCGCCTCTTCGAAATTCAAATCTGCAGCGGCTTTCTTCATCTTCTTTTCTACCTCTTTAATCAGTTTTTCCAGTTCCTCCCTGTTCATGGATTCAGGGTCTTTCTCAAATTTCAGTTCCTTCTTATCGATGACTTTGGAAATACTGATCAGATCTCTGACCGCTTTCTGTATCGTCTGCGGCGTAATGCCGTTTTCTTCATTATATTTCTGCTGAAGCGCACGCCTTCGGTTCGTCTCTCCGATAGCCCTTTTCATGGAATCCGTCATCTGATCCGCATACATGATAACGCGTCCGTCCACATTTCTTGCCGCACGTCCGATCGTCTGAATCAGAGACGTCTCCGAACGCAGAAAGCCTTCCTTATCCGCATCCAGAATCGCCACGAGAGATATTTCCGGAATGTCCAATCCTTCCCGCAGCAAATTGATTCCCACGAGCACATCGAATACATCCAGACGCATATCGCGGATGATTTCGGCGCGTTCCAGTGTATCGATATCGGAATGCAGATATTTTACACGGATTCCCACATCCTTCATGTAATCTGTCAGGTCTTCCGCCATTCGCTTTGTCAGCGTCGTAACAAGTACTTTATGTTTCTTCTCAACTTCCCTGTTTACCTCCGACACAAGATCGTCAATCTGTCCTTCCACAGGCCGTACATCGACCTCCGGGTCAAGCAGCCCCGTAGGACGGATGATCTGCTCGGCGCGCAGCAGTTCATGCGCTGCCTCATAATCGGAAGGCGTCGCCGATACAAAAAGCATCTGATCGATATGCTGCTCAAACTCTTCAAAATTCAGCGGACGGTTATCCAGCGCCGAAGGCAGCCGAAAGCCATAATCCACAAGCGTTGTTTTCCGGGAACGGTCACCCGCGTACATACCGCGAATCTGCGGCACCGTCATATGAGACTCGTCTATGATAATCAGATAATCGTCCTTAAAATAATCCATCAGCGTAAAAGGCGCAACGCCCGGCTCCAGACCGTTCAAGTGTCTCGAATAATTCTCAATTCCCGAACAGAATCCTGTTTCCCGCAGCATCTCGATGTCAAAATTCGTGCGCTCCGCAATCCGCTGGGCTTCTAAGAGCTTGTCTTCCCCTTTAAAATATCTGACCCTGTCTTCCAGTTCTTTCTCAATGTTTTTGCAGGCCGCGCGGATTTTCTCCTGCGGCACGACATAATGGGAAGCCGGAAAAACAGCAATATGTTCCAGCGTTGCACGTACCTGGCCGGTCAGCGGATCCGTCTGTGCGATTCTGTCTATTTCATCGCCGAAAAATTCAATCCGAATCAGATAATCGCCACCCTCGGCCGGATAAACTTCAAGCACATCGCCCCGCACGCGGAAACAGCCATAATCCATATCCATATCGTTTCTGGTGTATTGGATATCGATCAACTCCCGAATGACCTGGTCTCGGTCCTTCGTCATACCGGGCCGCAGCGAAACGATCATATTTTCATAATCGTCCGGGCTTCCAAGTCCGTAAATACAGGAAACGCTGGCAATGACGACAACATCCCTCCGTTCCGACAGGGACGCCGTGGCCGACAGCCGCAGTTTCTCTATCTCATCGTTAATGGAGGAGTCTTTGGCAATGTAGGTATCCGAAGATGGAACATAGGCTTCCGGCTGATAATAATCATAGTAGGAAACAAAGTATTCCACCGCATTATGCGGGAAAAATTCTTTAAATTCCCCATAAAGCTGGCCGGCCAGCGTCTTATTATGAGCAATTACAAGTGTTGGTTTATTTAATTGCTGGATAATATTTGCCATCGTGAAGGTTTTACCGGAACCGGTGACGCCGAGAAGTGTCTGGAACTGGTTGCCTTCCCTGAAGCCTTTTACTAATTCTTCAATTGCCTGCGGCTGATCGCCTGTGGGGGCGTATTGTGATACTAATTCAAAATGATCCATGATACTACACCTTCCTGTTATGGTCTTCCTCTTAATACTAAACCTAAACCAATTCTATACAATTTAGGAATTTCAAATATATTATCTGCAGATGCTTTACCCCTTTTTGATTCTAACATTCCTGTTTCATAAAGTTCTTGAATCATATCATCCCCTTGAGGTTCCAGTCCATTCATTAGTTTAAATACTCCTTCTCTACTATATCGAGAGGTATCTCTCCCCCTAAACCTATCAAAATGCTTTCTTAATCTAGGAAACTCACTTAAATATGTATCGCATTTAACTTCAGACACTTTAGAAAAAGCTTTTTTCACTGCCATACCAGAAATTAAACAATTTTCTTCAAAACTTTCCATTTCTTCTTGTGCTTCTTAGGAATAATTTGCAAAATTTATAAATTCTCTCGGATATTTTCCCCACAGTAATATCCTTCCTTTCCCATTTTAATTGCTATTTTCACCGCAATATAAAGTTCCCATATTTTATTAAAATCAGCCTCCTCGTTCTTTAATAACTTTCTAAAATCATCTGTTTGTAATTCCTTCAAATCATTGAAACCTGTTCCTGTTACTATAATTATTTTTCTATCAAGTCCTGCAAGTTTCTTTGCTATTTCCTCATACTTAGAAAACATCTGAAATAGTGCACTTTTTCCAGAACCTTTTGCCCCCAAAACCAAAGATTTCTTTGGAACAATAAATTGTTCAAAATCTTTAGTTTTTATAAATTTTCTATCTAAATCTAATTCTGACTCAGAATCTACACTTCCAAATTCTAATTTTGATAATAATTCTTTCTTATTTTCGTACATAATAAACCTCCCATTTCTCTAATGCTAACTCTACAAATGTTTTTACCTCTCTATTATACATCAGACTCTTCTATCCACTGTCGCAATTTTTCTTGTAATAACTTCTTATCCGGTAAATATAATTTATATTCAGAAGCATAAATATTAGTATCTCGCGGCAGTGTAATCTCTACCAAAGCATCATTATTCTCTTTACACAATAGAATACCAATAGTCGGATTTTCATCTTCTAATTTCTCATATCGGTCATAGTAATTTACATACATCTGCATTTGCCCAATATCCTGATGTGTCAATTTATCCACCTTCAAGTCTATTAACACATAACACCGAAGAATACGATTATAGAAAACTAAATCCACATAATAACTGTCTTCATTAAAAGTAAACCGTTTTTGTCTCGATTCAAACAGGTATCCTTTTCCCATTTCCAGTAAAAATTTCTGCAATTTATCAATAATTGCCGTTTCCAAATCTGTCTCTGAATACTTCGCTTTTTCTTCAATTCCTAAAAATTCCAATACAGTCGGTTGTTTAACAATATCTTCTGGTTTTGTAATAATGTTCCCTTTCTTTGCTAATTGTAAAACAGCTTCTTTATCCCGGCTAAGTGCTAACCTTTCATAAAGACTGGAGTTATATTGTCTCTGCAAAGTCCGAACACTCCATCCCGATTTTGCTGACTCAATTTCATAAAAACCTCTTTCATCTTCATTTTCTATTCGCATCAATTGCAAATAGTGTGACCATGATACCATGAAAGGTGGTTTTTCTCTAAAAAAGCTAAACACTGTTTCACTTTTTTCAACAGCAAAAAGATTAAATTCTGTCTCATTAATTCTGTTCTTATAGGTCAGATAAAACTTTCGCACATTTTTCAAACTATCCTCTGAAAATCCTCTTTCAAAGTTCTTTTGCATCTCTTCTGATAGCCGTTTAATAACATAACTGCCATATCTTGCTCTAGATTCACCATTTTGCTGTACATCCACAATCCATTTCCCAATTGCATAATAAGTAAGCAATTGTATCATGTTTACCTGTTGAACAGTAATATTTCTTGCATGTTTTACCAATGCTACTGTATCGGCACACAATCTTTCAATGGCTACATCCTCATTATTTAATGCCTCTATTTTTTGATTATGATTCAAGTTTGACCGCCTCCTGCTCCTATGCAATATCCTTTTCTCCATCTGTATTGCATTATATATTGCAGTACTATTTTATATCATTTAAATAGAATTTCTTCTCATACACTATAACTTCTGATGCTTTGTATTACTACGCGAGTCCAGCCCATTACAATTCTTTTCTTATCCAAGTCCACAATTTATTTTATCTTTTCTGCCGTCAAAACAGCACCAAACATATCAGCCCATACAGATAGTATTGTCCCGCCATTTGGTTTTTCATTATAACACATAAGGCAAAAAAAGTACAGGCCAAAATCGAACTTTTGTTCTGTACTTTTCTGTGTTTTTTGTATGAATTTTGTTTCCGGCGGCTTAACCCCATGCAGGAAACTCACCGGCTGGTTCTATATATCATTCATCCAGTTTCGCTTCCATCAGTGCAAACAGTTCTTCGTCCTGCAAGTGATTTTCCATGTTGAGAATCAACATTACCCTTCTGTCCTTTTCCGAATACAAATACTCTCTCTGCCACTGATAGTAATGAGGGCCGTCTCCGAGCGCACGCAAATAACTCATAAATCCCCGAAGCACCCATGCCGTCTGTTTCACATCGGTAAGGCATTCATTTTCGTAAAAGCCATGCCATTTTCCATGTTCCCGCTCCCGCATGGCACGGTCTGCTTCCAGGTATTCTTTTCCCGCCTTACCCGCGAGATAAAATGCCCTCTGATAATTTTCCTGAAATCCTTCCGCCAGGCTCCTGCACGCAAGCATCGCTCCTCGAAAACAGTGATAATGGATTTTAACCTGTAAAAGAAGGGAATCCCTGAACAGCTCCTTTCCTTCTCCCAAAAGTCCGGCTTCCGTTTCCTCGCATTTTCGAAGATATTCTCCGTAAGACTCTGACGCATTCAGGCATATATTCCGGTACCACAATACCTGTTCCTTCAGATCATTGCACTGTGCCGCCCAGAGCAGTTCCGTGCTGCGCTCTTCCCGGTTCTTCATAAACTGTGTAATCAGCGTTCTCGCCACATGATTTGCAAACTGTTCTCCCGCGTGTTCATCCTCCCGGCTCCCGTAAGCGGCCGCATACAAAAAGTATTCCCGGAAACGTTCCGCAACCTGCTCGCTGCCGGACAGACCGTAATAGCGCTGCACATATTCTTTTCTGTGTTCCGCAATCCCGATTTTTCCTTCTTTCCACATCCGGGCAATAAAATCCAGGTAATAAACATGGGGCTTCACATTGGAGCAATTAATAATCCAGAAATCATCAGCACCTTTTTCCAGAACTTCCGTAAGTTCCCGTTTCACAAATTCCGGTGAATTGGGCAGCATGGTGATGTGGTTCGCCGCCTGTAAATCATAAAAGGAAACATGATAATAAATGCCGCCCGCCTCTCCTTTTTGCCCTGGAAGCGCATAAATTCTCGGATTTTCATTCCCCTGCCTTCTGCTGACCATCTTCCCGTATCCGTTATCCGCCCATATTTTTATCACATCATCCGGTAAATGCAGGCATCCCTTCCGGTATAAATCCATCGTTTCCCCATAAAGATTCGTACAGCAGACAGCATCCGCATCCATCGCCTTTACCATATCATACTGCTTTTGAATCAGGTTCCCCATCAGGCTTCCTCTGTCCTCATCCGTCTGATAACGCACATCGTCTTTCCAGAAAGGCCGGTCGCCCTGCCCGCGGAACCCCAGATTCCATATGACTTTCCGGTCTTTCTGTCTTTCCAGCGCTTCCTGCCATAATGTATGGAATTTTTCAGGGTATAAATCATAGGAGGCGGTCAGTTCCGGATATACTCTGGCAAACATTTCCGCCCCTAATGGTTCCGCATGATGATGTGTTATCATAAGCCCCATACGGGAAGCAAGTCCGGCACATTTTCCGGCATTCCTGTCCGTACCCGGAATAACCATGTTGCCGCCGCATCGCAACAAAGTCTCGAAGACCATTTCCCATGCTTTATCTTTCTCCCGGTCCACCATCCATGTATGTATCAGCACTTCGTCATTGACAAACCAGCCTCTGTATCTGATCCTGAAAGGTGAAGATTTCACCAGGAAATCAGCGGGAATCTCTATTTCTTCTTTCCGCGTGAATTTCTGGTCATTCCAGAACCAGAACTCGTGAACACCCAAAAGCGTCCTGCTGATTTCATAAATCCCGTATATAAATCCCAGATCATCTCCGGCCTGGAGAACGAGTTTTCCTTCCCTCAGGGCAATGGAAAAACATTCTTTTTCCATCGCCGCCTTCTCCAGTTCAATCCGGCATCCCGGTATTTCCGTCTCACAGCATACTTTCTCTATATCTCTTTGCAGATTATCCGCCGCCCATCTGACAGCCTGCGACTGCGCGCCTGTTATTTCCGTATGAAAACGAATGCTTACCCCCATACGATCACCCTGTCCTTTCTCTATTGTATATTATTTTACCGGAACCCCCCTCCGTATTTTTCATTTCTGTTCTTTATTTCCGTTCAGCTCCGATTCTTCGGCCAAATTTCAGCCGGCAGATATTTTTCTCCCTTTTCAGAAAAGTGTTCCCACTGCATAACATTTGAAATAAAATGTATATTCTTAAGTATGATTACCGGATTTATACTTATCTGACAATTTTTCAAACCGGAAGTTAACGAGTCAATGTCAGGATACCTGCGCAGTATGAAATTTGCCTAAATGCAATGCTCGGAAATGCACTTCTCAATTCATCGGCAACGAAATATATTTCTTCATCATCCCATTCGCCACCTGCTTCCTGTCTGCATTGATTCAATTTATTGCGGTTTTCAAAAGCAACGTCACCAATTAAAATCTTCCCCTTCTCTTTCAGGCAATTACACAAAGTGCGAAGAAAGAATATTTTTTGTTCATCAGTCAAATGATGCAGTGAGTATGTTGCCACAATAAAATCATAGCATTGATTTCGCAGCGGCTCTACTAATCCTTTCGTGAAGTCCCCCTGATAAAGATGTGAACCCGGCATTTTCTCGGATGCTAATTCAATCATTCTCGACGAGAAATCCTGCCCATAGATGGAACAACCATGTTCATATAGTTTTGTCGTGAGTGTACCCGTTCCAAACCCTATATCAAGCACTGTTGCGTTTGGCGTTTCCATAATGGCCTGAAAGATGTTTCCAAGCACATCCCTGTAACCGGCAAACGGATATGTATTTTCTTCATCGGAAATCCCCACCGTTTTGTCATATCCATCTGCCCACAAGTCAAAGTCGTTTTTATTTAACATACCTGCCTCCTTAAATATCAATTTATATTTGATTATAAAATATGTACCTAATGCCCGCAATGTATATTTATAATCCCGCTTTCTATGGGTACACAATTCTGAAAAGGGAGATATTTTTCATAAAATCAACAAAATCACTTGACCTTATACCAACTATACCCTTTATAGTATAATTAATCCGTAAAGGGGGAATGGCCATTGAATATTAACGAGTTGGAACATCTTACAGGAATAACCAAACAAAACATCCGCTTTTATGAAAAAAAGGGATTGATTCGCCCGATGAGAAATTCTGTCAATAATTATCGGGAGTATTCCGACCAGGATCTGAAAACCCTGAAAACAATCAAACTGCTCAGAAAACTTGACCTGCCGCTGGAAGAAATCGGAAAAATTCTGTCCGAAGAAATACCGTTCAATACGGCACTTGCAAAGCATCTTCAGGTATTGGAGAACAAGCAGAAAGAATTGGCCGCGTGCGTCGATATCTGTCAGTCTCTGATTCATGCGGAACTTGAATCCTTAAACGTGGATGAAACCCTTGATAAAATGAACAAAATGGAGCAGAATGGAGGGAAGTTTATGTCAATTATCCAGGATTACAAAAAATTTATCAATGCAGAAAGCAAAAAACGCTTTTCCTTTAAACCGGACAGCATGGTTCGAAATTCCTCGGAATTTACCGAAGCCTTATGCCAGTATGCCGAGGAAAACAATTTGAATCTGAACATAATAAAAGAAGGTATGTATCCGACTTTTGAGCTTGACGGGACAGCATATACGGCCTGCCGGGCATTTGACCGTTTCGGCGCAACAATTCATTGTACAATAAGCCAGCCCGATCAGCTTCCGGATATTCCCGAAAAGAGAAAACGTATCTTCCGTTTTTTACATGGGCCGTATCTTCTTTTTATGGTGATGTTCCTTATCATGGCAGTCAGCAGACAGAGTATCGTCTGGACGTTTCTGGTTGCCGCCATGCTCTTCCCTTACCTCTATTGGATGTTTTCGGGCTTCCGGCCAAATTCCGAAAAATAGCTTGTCGTGACTGGGGCTGTCGTTATGCAGACAGCCCCATATCATTGATTACGTATGTATCATCCCACAGACGGTTCCCCGATTCGTGCAGTTTTTGCGCTTTATTCTACCCACTCGTCGTCCTCTATCCAGTCATCCTCCGCATTTTGCACTTCCTCTTCGGGCCAGTCGTTTGTTTTGTGAATGTCTTCGGTGACCTTTTTAGAAATTTCTCGCTCCTCTTCCGGCTCCTGCCAGTCTTCATCTTCTATCCAGTCGTCGTCATCGTCATAATATTCATCATCCGAATCTTCCGTATCACCATCCGCATTCCCATATTCGATATCATCGTCATCATCCGCTTCTTCATACTCAATATCTTCGTCCGCTTCCTCATATTCAATATCTTCGTCGTCAGCTTCCTCATATCCGATATCTTCGTCAGCTACTTCCTCATATTCGACATCTTCACGGTCATCCGCTTCTTCATATCCGATATCATCATCGCCCACTTCCTCATATTCATAGTTGTCTTCATCGGACTCCAAATATTCGATATCATTCTCCCTGTCATTGAGTTTTATATACTCGATATCATTCTCCCTGTCATCGAGTTCCATATACTCCATATCGTCCTCAGTTTCTTCATCGTCGCTGTCATTCTCTTCGTCGTCTTCTTCCTCTTCGTCGTCCTCTTCTCCACGCTTCATTTTCAGGAAAAAGAAAATGCCGTAGCCGATGACCACCAGAATCATAAAAACGAATACACCCGTCATAATCCAGCGCGTTGCAGGATTTACGGATTCGTCCTCGAAGGACACGCCTGACATGGACTGTTCGCTCACGATAACAAGATAACAGGAAGCATGCTCAAATCGAAGACTTGCAACGCCGTCCGGCCCGATCACCGCATCACAGACAAATTCCAGCGATTCTTTTTCCGGATCATAATAAAACAGGTTCGCATATTGTCCGCTGTATTCTTTTCCGATTGCAATGTGCAGAACCGGTTCGAATCCAAACGCCCCCTGATGCGCCAGCGTCACTTCCAGATATTTATTTCCGTTCAAAATTGTCGATATTAATTCCTGCGGCACATTTTCGGTTCCAAGCGTTACGCCCATATCCACTTCCGTCATTGCGCTTTCATCGATGGAATCCACGTCAATACTCCATGTAACGGCGCCTCCCATGTCCAGCAGAAGGTCAAAATTCTGTTCCCTGGCCATCTGCATCTTCTCAGGCGTCAGAATCGTGGTATCCTCCATCTGAATCGTTACCGCCGGTCTGTAATAATCCGTTCCGTCCGGCGACGCGTTTCCTTCTGCCCCGCCCTCCGGGGATACGCCGCTTTCTCCTTCATTATCCGTATTGTTACCATCTGCCGCAATAATCTGCTCTCCGCCGCTTCCGGGCGTATTTGTCTGTAAACCGCCGCTCGAAGCCGTATTATTCGGATTTCCCGCCGATTCACTGCCGGATTGTCCGCCGGACGATGTATCCCCGGAAGAAGTATTTCCGGCATTGTTTTCCGACTGCCCGTTACCGGAAGACGGCGCCCCTGCGCCGTTCGTCCCTCCGGAGGATGCCGGCGGCTGTCCATTTCCGTTTGTTGTGTCCTCCGGTGGTGTGGACGGCTGGGGATTTCCGGACGGTGGATTTCCTGCGGAACCGCTCCCTGCCGGGGTATTCCCGTTCGAAGTACCTCCCGTGGAACCGCCTCCGCCCGGTGTGCTTCCTGCAGAACCACTTCCACTCGGTGTACTTCCTGCGGAGGTGCTTCCGCCCGGTGTATCTCCCGCAGAACCGCCTCCTGTCGATGTGCTTCCGCTGCCTGAGCCTCCGCCGGACGCAGTATCGCCGCTTCCGTTCCCCGGCACGCTCCCTGCTCCGTTGTCTCCGTTTCCGCCGCTGTTTCCGCTTCCCGTTCCACTTCCGCCGCTGCTTCCGTCTCCCGTTCCACTTCCGCTCCCTGTTCCGTTTCCGCCGCCGTTTCCGCTTCCCGTTCCACTTCCACTTCCGCTTCCCGTTCCACTTCCGCTTCCGCCGCTGTCTCCGCTTCCCGTTCCACTTCCGCCGCTGCTTCCGTCTCCCGTTCCACTTCCGCCGCTGCTTCCGTCTCCCGTTCCACTTCCACCGCTGTTTCCGTCCCCCGTTCCACTTCCACCGCTGTTTCCGTCTCCCGTTCCACTTCCACTCCCTGTTCCGTTTCCGCCGGACGGTGTTTCCGAAATCGTTTCCTTTACCTGAACAATAATCGGAATATGGTTGACCGTATAATAGTTGTTTTCATCCGGGTTATAGGATACATAAAAAGTATATTCTCCGATATCTGTCAGTACCGTTTCCGTATCGCTTTCCCACGAAAATCCGGACGGAAGCGTGATGCTTCCTAATTTCCCGCCGCTTTTAACCTCCAGTCCGGACGGAACCTGGCATGACGGAATTGCTTTTGTAACAGTAAAGCTGATCTCTTTTGTAACCGTGTCGTATTTCGTTGTATCCGCCGGCGTATAAACTGCCGGATAAGCAGGCGTTCCTACCGCTATTGATATACTCCCGTCCGCCCATGCCCAGCCGGAGGGCAGTATAATATCTGCCAGTTTCAGACCGTCCCGATAGGTAACCGGCGAAAGCACAGGGGTCTGGACTGACGGTTTTCCTTTTACCACAGTCACCGTACAATTCGCCGTATTCGCTCCGCTTCTGGCGCAGCTGATCGTCGCGTTCCCCGGCGAAACCGCCGTGACTTTTCCCTGGGCATCAACAACCGCAACCGATGTATTGCTGCTTGTAAAAGTCATATCGTTGACATGGTCTACTTTGGAACCGTTTATATAAGGAATCAGCGTCACGCTTTTATCCACTTCCAGGCTGCCCACCACCGTTTTATCCAGGGTCAGCGCATCCGTTTTTTCCGGCTGCGCACAGGCGGAAGCAGGCATATTTTCATACACCGGAATCTTGAATACAAATTTTCTTTCCAGCACGCCCGCCTTCGTATAGGCCCTGTAAATCTTACTGCTTTCGGCATAGGGCGCCTCGATATTCTGCATATACTGGTGTGTATAATTAGGATATTTGCCGCTCGCAACATTGAATTTCTCCAGATAAAGCGTATCCTGTTCGCATAAAATATACTGGTTCCCGATAATATACGCTCCGCCGTGTAAAGAAGCATAGCGGCTGTTCCATCCTTCTTTTACGGCCCTTTTCAATCCGTTTGCGATTACTTCCTCGATCGTTTTTCCCGACGCTCCGACATTAAAAAAGTTATAATATCCCTCATATCCGGGGCTTGAACCCGATATGAGAGCCGAAGTTCCTTTCGGCCCCTGTTCCTGCAATACCCTGGCCGCCAGATGGAACGGGCTGACGCCGATCTCCTGTCCGATCGTCGTAAAAGCCTGCGCATATGTCCGTCCGTCATCCGGTATTGCAGAAGCCATAAAGGAATCGTTCAGCATTTCCTGTACGGCATCCGCCGTGTGATAGGAACTGTTATAAATCAACTGTTCAAACTGAAAAATATAGGGTTCCGCAAGAAAGTTTCTCGGGTCCATATAGTACTTTAGAATGCCTTCGGAAGCGTAGCTCCATCCCTTCTGTGAATGAGGCCCGTTCTGCCAGGAACCGGAACGAAAGCTCGAAATCAGACTTTTTTCTCCCATTTCGTTTGCTATCGCAGTATTCCAGTCAAGCCCCGTATTCATTCTGACAAATGTCCAATCCGGGTGCTTCTCTTTCAGGGCATAGAGCGCATTCTGATAAGATGCCGGAAACTGATCGATATCCGGGCATCCTTCCGAAAACTCCATTGTGGCCGGCATGGCGGCCATATCCAGATATGTCTCTTCCCACTTCGCAAAATCTTCATCCGAGGTTGCCAGATACGTTTTTTCCACATATCCCGTATAAGCCGCTCCGTTTCTGTACATCAGCACCTGATACCATACCATCCCGTATCCATCGGATTCCACGCCGGTAATCTGCACGGACTGGCCGCTGACTGCCGTTTGCACCGTTTCGCTGTCAGATGACGGGCCGGCTTTGATTTCATAGGTATCGCACAGATAAACCGACGCAAGTACTGCTTTTTCCCGTATGATACTTTGAAGACTGCTTTTCGCCTCTTCAGGATTTTTGATGCTGCCGCCTTCCTGCGGCACTTCAATTGTGATCACGGGAACTTCAATCGTATCTCTTACCGCTTCCGCAAGCGCATACCGGGTCTCATCCCATTTGGGATAAAAAAGGTAATATTGCTGTTTTGTCGCAGTATAATCCTCCCCGCACTCCCATGTTACGGCCAGCTCCGCCGGCGTTTCTTCTCCATCGAGCCATACGAAAAGCGTTTCCGGAAAAATACCTGAAAGTTCTTCCGGCGTCGGTTTATACATACAGGAAAAATAGGTTTCATCTTCCGCAAGCGCCTCGACCGCCGTTATATATTTTATAGGCGCCGCACTGTCGGCATCCGGTAATTCTGCCCCGTCTGAAGATCCTGTTTCCTCTGACGGGTTTTCCGTTTCCGGCGTTTCTTCACCTTCCTCCGTTATGTTCTCTTCTTCGCCCGGCAATTCCGTTTCCGCAGCCATGACACTGGACGGCTGCATAAAAGCCATCAGTACCGCCATCATAAAAGATAAAAGCCGGATCTTCCGCCCGGTATGTACGCTCTTTCTCATTCGTTTGAAATCCTTTCAATACAAGCATCTGTTCAATTGTGTATACGCTTACGCAGTCTGCGCATTTTATCTAAATGTATCATTGTATTGCGTATTATGTCAACTCCCAATATACGGCCCCGAAGAATTTCCAGGCGGCTGCCCTGATCGATTCAAAGCCGCTGACAGACAGCGTAATGAATTTATAGAAACGGCTTTATATTTTGAGACATAAAGAGAGCCGGCAAACTGTGACTTCTCACAGATCTGTCGGCTCTGCGTCTTTCGCTTTATTTTACAGCGGATTCCTTTTCAAGAACCGCAAAAACCTTTTTGGAGTACAGCGAAACTGCCATAGCCACAATCGCTGCGCCCATCATAATCCAATACGGCTTGTCGGCAAAAACATCAAACAACACTCCGTAAACTGCCTGCCCAACAGGCTGGGAACAGCTTGACACGGCAATAATCACAGCCATTATTTTGCCGAGAAGATTAGGCGGAGTTTGCTGCTGCGCCGCTGTCATCATGGACACGCCGAACATTGTGGAAGCACACATTGCGCCGAAGCTTATGGCGGTTATTATGAAATATCCGATATTTTTCGGTATTGCTTCAAAAACTGAAATTCCCATAAAAAACGCCGCCAGCGAGCATATTATTAAAAATACATATCCGTTCTTAAGGCGGATTTTTTCCGCCGCTGCGCCCGCGATAATTCCTCCCGCAAGTCCTCCCAACCCCATTGCGCCCTGCGTTATCCCGATGGCGGTATCGGACATTCCCAAAATCTGCACTACAATTACGGGAATACCCACAATCATCATTGCCGACAAAGTAAGGTTGAACAGCGCAACTATCACCAGTACCGAAAGAAAAATCGGCTTTTCGTTTTTAATAAATTGAAAGCTGTCCGACAGATCGGAACCCACCGCACCAAGAATGCTTTTGCCGTCGGTATTTTTTTCAAAGGGGATATGTATGAAAATTTCCATAACTGCCGAGAAAACAAAGCAGCCAACGCTTATATAAAGAATGGGCATTATCCCGAACGCACCGAACAGAACGCCGCCTGTTACAGGTCCCAGCAGGCCCGCGAGGGTACTTACTATATTTATTACCGCATTGCCCTGCATAAGAAACTGTTTTTCCGCAATAAGCGGTATGCTTGCCTGAACGGCTGGCTGATAGATTCCCGAAATGCCGTACAGTATCATCAACACAGCTATCATCAGAGGAACAAGCGAAACTTTTCCCAGAGCAAAGCTGAATATCAAAATTACCGCCGCTGTTGTAAAATCAAGCGCCACCATAATATTCCGTTTGTTTTTTCTGTCGGCAATGACTCCCCCAAAGAGAGAAAAAATCACCATTGGAATAAATGCGCAGGCTGTAACCGCGCCGAAAAGAGACGAAGAATCCGTCTCGCGAAGCAGATAAAGCGGCAAAGCAAACCGCAGTATGGCGTTGCCGAAAAGCGAAATTATCTGACCGATAACAACCATTGTAAAATCGCGTTTAAAAAGTTTGTTCATACTTACCTCCGATTTGTTTTTTCATAATAACTCTCCTTCTTTTATCAGATACATTATTCCAAAATAGGCATTAGACAATGTGTTTATACAATATGTTTCATCATAAACCATCGCATTGTTGGCAAGCAGACTGGCTATTCCATGTGTTACTAAAAAAATTTGAGAAAATATGATATATGCCTGTTGCTCGTCTGCCTCTGCCTGTTTCTTCAAAATAGGAAATAAGGCATCAAAATTTTCCCCTGTAAGCCAATCATAAAGAGAAACGCCTGTATAATAGTTTGAATGAAATAAAAAGCGAAACAGATTTTTTTCTTCTACGGCAAATCGAATATGTCTCATACCCACTTCCAACATAGGGCGTTCGTATTTGCCGCTTAAATTTGTTACATAATTAACATGAAATTTGCCCGCTTTATTATGTGCTGCAATTCGGACATCTTCAATCGTTTTAAAGTGATACAAAACGGGCTGCGTTGAACAGCCGAGTTTTTGTGAAACTGTCCGGGCGTTTATGTTTTCTGCTCCCATTTCTTTTGCAATTTCAAAAGCTGCGTCTATAATCATTTCTTTTGTAACTTTCGCGATTGCCGGCATATTTGCACCTCCATTTGTAATTTAGACTATATATATTTTGGATTATATATAATCTAAATTATAAATCAAGGTAATTCTTTTGTCAATCCCTCATGCTAAATCTGCTGTGCGCCGGCAGCCGGGCTTGCAGGGTTTCCGGCGGCAGATCAACGCTTTTGGGGGATAATCAAAATTTTGCAATATAAAAAGGCCTGATTCTTTCCAAAATCAGACCTTTTACATTTTTCTGATAATCCTTATCCTTTCAGACCGGAAGTTGCAACACCTTCCACGAAATATCTCTGCTGAAATACAAACAGGATAAATACCGGAATCAGTGCAACCATTGCCGCCGCAACGCATGCATCAAAACCAGACCAAGATGGCTGTCTGTCAGATGGAACGCTGTAATCATTTTATACTGGGGAACCATGTATACCTGCCACGGAATCGCGATGGTAATAATATAACATCATTAAATTCAGATCTCTTCCCTTAAATTCCAGTTTGGCAAAGGCATACGCCGCAAAACTGGAAAACATCAAATATCGTTTTGTAGTATTCCGTATTGGAATAATCCCAAAGCGCCACCTTAATTGTCACTTCTTCCTCGGTTACTTCCTCAGCAACCTCAGCCTGTGCCGTATCGGCATGGGCTGCGGCAATCTGTCTGAACCGGGGATCTCCCGTCACATCGCTCGCCCAGTACAGAAGCGGCAGATTCATCATACAGTCTATAATCGCCCATCCCCTGTGGTCAACACCGCCCCAGTCATTCCAGGCCCGGATAAATTTTCCTGCCAGATTAAATCTTCCCGCCAGATTATTGGCGGCAAGTATCGCACGGTTATAAGATTTATCATTCTGATTCATCCGGTAATCGGCCACCGCGGTAGGAAGCCACTTAAAGCCATTGTCATGATCGAGTCCACCTGCGTCCATCAGCACGGCATCCAGCTTCTCCTCCGTCCTGCATGCAGCATCCTTATACAGCTCTTCCTTTGTCAGGGAATACATCTGCCACATGATGCCGCCCCAGAAACCATTGGTCCACCAGCTGATTCCATCCGGCCCGGAACGGTCATCGAAAACGCCGTCTTTTGTCGTGTACGGAATCTTATCTTTATTACGTTCCGTTACCGGAAACATCTTTTTCTTTATTTTTTCGATTGTTTGTTCAACCCATAACTTATCCTGTTCTGTCAGATTCAATGAATAACCCTCCCATCGCCGTTACTTATCCAGATCGATTCTGATTTCCTCACCTTCGCCGGCAACCACTACTTCATGCTCCGTAATTTTCACCGTCGGCTTTCCTGTCAGCAGTTCTTCTCCGGTTTGGTGGAAATCTGCCGCAGCGCTTGTCACAATCAAATGTTTTCCGGGTTTTAAACATGCCTGTACGGTAGGTATTACGGTCAGGTTATAGAACAGGTTCGTATTGGAAAACGGAACGATCAGCTCTGTGTCCTGTCCTGTTTCACTTACAATGGCGCTGCTGCCCCAGGGGAAATCTGCCGTCAGCATATGTTCCTTCCGATGCACATCTTCCGCTTTAAACCTTCCGGTCTCCCGTCCGGGCGTCAACCGGTAACATCTTTCCTGCGGAAGGGCAAAACCGCCGTCAGCAATGTCTATCGCCTCTTCGGTTTCAATTTGATGAATCCTTACATGCCAGTTCATATAAGGCACAATTCTGCTCTTTACCTTTACCCCTTTCATCGGGCTATAGCTGACCGACAGACATTTCTCATCGATATCATAATCGGTAAAGCCGTTTCGCATACAGTAGCGGTTTTCGCCTTCTCTGGAAAAAACAAGCACATCATCGAACGCCCCCTGCTGCAGCGTCGTTCCTCTCGGAACGCTGATTCCAAACTGATTGGAATAGACAAATTTCTCATACTTTGGCAAATCCTGTCCGAGTTCCGCCCCGCAATGCTGTCCTGTCACATAAGCCAGCACATGATGATTCTCATCATGGGTAATCAGCATTCTGGCCTGTTTCAAAAGTTTCCGTTTTTCATACGAATACTCTTTTTCTTCTGCCGTCCAGAACCGATGATCCTCGTTTAATCCCAGAATCAGAAATACTTTATTACACCAGTACGGAGAACCGCATCCGTTATAATTTTCGCTCATAAAAATATTCGGGTATCCATAACCGATGGTCAATACGCCGGCATTGTCAAAAATCGGCCGCTTCATCCAGCTTTCCAGATTCCGAAGCACCAGGTTTTTCAGCACGCCGTAGTCCACATCGAGTTCCGCATAAGCCATCGCCGCAAATGTACTGCTGTGCGCATACCGGTATGTCAGGCTTCTTCCAAATGGAATTTCTTCCCCGTTGTTGGCAAACCAATAAACAAAATCAGAGAAAAACAACGTACTGCGCTCTTTCAGCACCCTGGATTTCTCCGGATCCACCTCTTCCATCAGCTTTGCATAAATCAAACCGTAATAGTGAATTGCAAAAGCCACATAATAATCGATCTGAGTTGGCTGTCCGTCAAAGTACCAGCCATCCCCTATGTAAAAGCTCTCAATCAGACCAAAGTCTTCTTTCATCCGCTCTTCATTCCATGCAAGCCCCAGCAGGCGGAATGTCATATTCGTAAGAATGCGGAAGTAACGCCAGTTGTTCTTCGGCATATCATTATCGTTGATCTGATTCAGCCAACGGTACAGATTCTCCCTTTCCGTATCCGAAAAATCTTCCCACAAAGCTTTCTGATTGATGGCGATTGAAAAAACAATCGCTGCGACTTCCACCATTTTCTGGTCACAGTCGAAGATATCGGCCCAATATTCTTCATCTTCCGGCGTTGTCCCATGAACAAGGCCGTCTTTATATAAACCGAGCCATTCTGCAATCTCTGTTTGCAGTTCTCCGGGAAGCCCTGTATTATCTGCAGACCAAAGCGGGCCAAGTCCCCACATGATTCTGGCAAAGCCTTCCATTCTGGCCGACTTTTCCCCGTAATGCACACCGGTGTTTCCGACATGCAGGAAAGCATGATGCTCGCTGTAAAAAGGTTTCAGCGGTCGGATGGTACGCAGAAACAATTCCACCGCATCACGTCTGTTTTTCAAAACTGTTTCCATAAAAACCCTCCATCTTTTTGATAAGAATCTCTTTCTGTTTTTTCGCTGCCGGCATCATATGACCAGTATATAGTCATATATCGTATTTGTCAACAAATCCCACTTTTTAGACTATTTCATTGTTCAAAAGTGTTAATTTTCTTTATTCTAATAAAATTATGCTGTATTTTTTTATTTTTATTGCTTATTTTTTAGTTATTTCTTTGTGCATTTTGTTCATCTCTAATATTATAATATATGCTGATTTTATATTTACTTTGCATTATCCCTCTTATATACTAAAAGAAAAACAGGAGGATTTGTTTATGTTCTATGAAACAGCCGCCGGCTGCCAGACTTCTTTCTTTCCTTTTTCCCTCTATCCCCCGATTCATGACAGAAAATCCTGGGAAGCCCTGGACGAAGACTGGAAACGGGAAACTGTAAAGCTGGGAGAACGCTATCTGCATTTTTCCTATCCTTATCTGTCCGCAACAGATTTTCTCGATTTTACAAGAACCGGAAACCGCGTCCGCTACGAGGACAAATTATTTTCCAAACGTCAGGCTCTTGGTGCTCTTGTTCTCGCTGAATGCGTCGAAAACAAAGGCCGCTTTACCGACGACATCGTCAACGGAATTTTTGCCATCTGCGACGAAAGCGCCTGGCAGCTTCCTGCTCACAACTCTTATGTCCGGGATACGCCGCAGCTGCCGCTTCCCGATGCCGAAAATCCCGTTCTGGATTTATTCGCAGCTGAAACCGGCTCCGTTCTGGGCTGTACCTATTATCTTCTGAAGACTACGCTGGAACAGATCAGTCCTTTTATTACAAAACGTATGATGCGGGAACTTTCCGACAGAATCTTTATGCCGTATCTGAACTGCCATTTCTGGTGGATGGGCGGCAGCGGAGAGCTTACCAATAACTGGACGGTCTGGTGCACCCAGAATGTCCTTCATGCCGTTTTCCTGACAGACACCGATGAAACGCTCAGGCGCAATGTTTTTCTGAAAGCATGTCAGAGCGTCGATTATTTTCTGGAGAACTATGGAGATGACGGATGCTGTGACGAAGGCGCTTCTTATTACCGCCATGCCGGTTTATGCCTGTTCAACACGACGGATTTTTTAAATGCCGTAACATCCAATGCGTTCCGTCATCTGTATCAAAACAGTAAAATCAGAAATATAGCTTCTTATATTTTGAATGTACATGTAAAAGATAAATATTATGTGAATTTTGCCGACTGTTCTCCCGTTGCAGGACGGGCGGGTGTCCGGGAATTTCTTTTTGCGGAAAAAACGGAAAACAGGGATATGGCCGCATTTGCTGCCGCCGACTATATGGCCGGTCTTCCCGATTCCCTCACGCTGCCCAATGAAAATAACCTCTATTACAGGCTTCAGAACGGTTTTGCCGCCAAAGAAATCAAGGCGGCTTCTACGGATGAAACAGCAGTCATCGTTTATCCCGACATGTATTATCCAAGCACCGGCCTTTTTATCGCAAGAGACGACCGCCTTCTTCTCGCTGTGAAAGCCGGAGACAACGCGGACAGCCACAACCATAACGACACCGGCAGCTTCACGGTTTACAAAGACGGCAGACCTTTTTTCATTGATGTCGGTGTGGAAAGCTATACGAAAAAAACTTTTTCACCGCAGCGATATGAGATCTGGACCATGCAGTCCGCCTACCATAATCTGCCAACCATCAATGGCTGCATGCAGCAGGACGGAGAAGCGTATTCCGCCCAAAACGTATGCTCCCGGTTTTCGGATACGGTCTGTGAAATCAGCATGGACATTGCTCAAGCCTATCCGCAGGAATGCGGCGTGTCTTCTTATCAAAGAACCGCTTCTCTGATAAAAGGGCAGGAAATTCTGATCCGGGACAGCTTTACTCCCGCGAAAGATAACGTTATTTTAAACTTTATGACTTACGAAAAACCGGTTTGTGAAAAATCGCCCGACGGATTCCTTTTTCACATAGGCTCCCTGGGTACGATGCGGCTCACCGGCGGAAAAACACCCGCGATAGAAGAAATTCCCATTTCCGACGCCCGGCTGAAGACGGCCTGGGAACATGAAATATACAGAATCCGGGTGACCGCCTCTGAGCCGGAAATAGAAATTCATATTTCATAAAACGCCGCGGAAAACTTTCCCCGGCAAATGGAAAAAGCGCAAGCCTTACGCCTGCGCTTTTTCCTGATTTTATCAATATAAACTTCTTTGCCATTATCGCATCAGCTTACTCAGCTCTTTGACAGCCATATCCAACTGATTATCGTATCCGTCATCGTAATAAGCATCCCCGTCAAATTCGCATACAATATCCGGTTCTATACCGATGTTATGGATATTATTACCCTTAGGCGTATAATATGCGCTGACCGTCAGTTTAATTGCCGTACCGTCGGTAAGCGGCAGTATTCGCTGTACGATGCCTTTACCGAAGGTCGTTGTCCCGATCAGAACGCCCTTGCCGTAGTCCTTAATGGCTCCCGCCAGAATTTCCGATGCACTGGCCGAATTGCCGTTTACCAGCACAACTAACGGCATCCGGATTTCGCGATCGCCGTCACAGCTGTATTCCACCCGCTCTCCGGAACGATCTTCCGTATATACGATCAGGCCTTCCGGCAAAAGCTGTCTTGAAATATCCACAACGGCCGAAAGGCTACCTCCCGGATTGCTCCGAAGATCGAGAATCAAGCCTGCCGCCCCGGCTCCCTGCACCGCCTGCATCGCTTCTTCAAACTGATTCACCGTTACGTCATCAAACTCCGTTATCTGAATATAACCGATATTATTTTCCAGCATTTCATAATTGACAGTTGGAGATTCGATCTGCTTTCTGACCACATCCATTTCCAGATAGTCTTTTTCTCCTTCTCTGTAAATCGTCAGATGAACGGTCGTTCCTTCTTCTCCCTTGATTCTTGAGACGATTTCCGTCAAATCCAGTCCCTGGGCCGATTCACCGTCTATTTTATAAATAATGTCGTTCTCCCGCAGTCCGGCATCCTGTGCCGGCGTATTCTCGATTACACCGTTGATTTTACCAAAACCGGTCGTCTTATCCAGGCTGATATATGCGCCGATGCCGAAATAAATGCCCTCCGTCTCCTGCATCATCTCTTTCCACTCTTCCGCTGTATAATAAACGGAATAGGGGTCTCCAAGCGACGCTACGACTCCCGCATACATCCCCTCAATCATACCGTCCGTATTGATATCTTCTTCCTGATAATAGTATTTTTCGATGACCTCTTCGATCGCTTCCAGTTTAGCCATTGTATCGTCACTTACGACATTCTCCGCCGCCGTATGTTCCGTACTCGCCGGCTTAACCCTGCGCTGCTGTATCACGTCAGCAAATTTAATCCCGATAAAAATACAGCTTGCCGCCAGCGCACTGACAACAACCCCGGTCAGCAGACCGACAAGGAACATGCCTTTTATCTGCCCCGTTTCCCGTTGCGGTTCATTTGGATACAATTGATTTCCTGCCCCCTGATTCATTTCATTATTACTACTATATCCATCATTATCCACAATCATTCATCTCCATTTGCGCATAATTCTATTTATTGCAATTTCACCTTCGCCGGAAAGAAGCATGTGTGTCCGGCCGCGGCAAAACTGAAAGTTATCATTTCAGATAATTCCAGGGACTTACATAACTGCCGTTTAAACGCACGCTGAAATGCAGGTGCGGTCCCGTCGAACGCCCGGTGCTCCCGACCGCGGCTATATTCTGTCCCTTATAAACAGATTCTCCCTTTTTTACATACAATGCGGAATTGTGCATATATATTGTATACAAGCCGTTTCCATGATTAATCATGATATAATTTCCCATGGTCGAACTGTAATCGGCCGCCACCACATCCCCGTCATAGGCCGCATACACGGGCGTTCCGCTGGGTGCCGCCATATCGATTCCGTTATGGAATTTCTCAACGCCAAGAGTCGGGTGAATGCGGTTTCCGTAATCATCCGACAATCTCCGATATCCGGGACAGGGGTTTGCGAACATACCGCCGTCATATGATCTGGCATTGGCGTTTTCCGCCGCCAGTCTTGCCTTCTCCTCCGCAACCGCTTTTTCAAGCGCCATGATTTCCGCATTTTCTGCTGCAATCATGTCTTCATACTCTTTGATGGCCGCTTCTTTCGTAGAAATGTCCTCCGATACGGAAACAATCTGCGCTTCTTTCTCCGCAATCAGAGAGTTGATGGACGCCTCCTCCGCTTCTACGGCAATTTTCGCCTCACCCAGCACTTCTTTCTGGGCCTCCAGCTCCGTCTTACAAAGTTCTATCATCTCTCTTGTCCTGACATATTCATCGAGCTGGTTCCTGTCGTAAGCGGACAGCGCTTCTATGTAATCTGCCTTGTTCATCGTATCCGCAAGGCTTGTCGACGAGAAAATGAGTTCCATATAAAGTGTATCGCCTTTTTCATACATAAACTTGATACGCTTCTTCATCGCCTCGTACTGCTCTTCCTGTCTTGCAATCGCATCGTTCAGTTCCTGTGTGGTAATTTCGATTTCATATTCTTTCTGTGCAATAAGATTATTATATTCGGCAATTTTTTCCTGAATATTGCCAAGCTTCGTATCGAGCTGTTCCACATAGGTGTTCAGATCGTTTTTGGACTGCTCCAGTTCCTTCTTAATCGCTTCAATATCCGTCAGATTAGATTTCAGTCCCTCGACTTCTTTTTTCGCCGACTCAATTTCCGCTTCTTTTTCCTTGATGCTGTCATTGGTAACGGCTTCCGCCTTCTCTGCCGGAAAAACGAAGATGATTCCGATGCAGATAAATATGCCGAGCAATCTTTTTAAAGCCTTCAATCCGCGTTTTTCCTCCTTCCGTACCGAGACCGCAAACACTTTTTACATTAAACACGAAGATGTTTTCTAACTGTGGTAATACTTCCAAAAAATCCGATTCCAACTCCGATTCCAAGTGATATGGGAACCAACACGTTAAAGATCTGCTCCACTGTCAGGAAATTTAACAGATGAGAAAGCATGGCAAATCTTTCCAGTATATACTCCATGACGACATTATACAGAACATAAATAAGACCGAGCGGAATCGCCGCTCCGATCAGCCCGATCAGCATGCCCTCAATAACAAAAGGTGAACGGACAAAAAAATCCGTTGCCCCGATATATTTCATAATATTAATTTCTTCTTTTCTGACAGAAATTCCGATTGTCACCGTATTGCTGATCAGAAAGACGGATACGGCAAGCAGAATGACAATAATACCGACCGAAACATAAGCAACCAGCGCATTGATGCCCGTCAGCGTCGTCGCCGTCACTTCCGAACGGTTGACCTCCCTGATTCCATCCACGGATTCCAGATACGTCACCAGCGCCGGCTGCATGGAAACATCGTTTAAATAGATCTGGTAATTGGCGGAATCCGCAAGCGGATTTTCAGTGAATCCGTCCGCATAATCGCCCAGATAATCCGCTTTAAAGCCTTCCCATGCTTCCTCCGCGGATACGAAATGCACATTGGACACTTCGGCCCTTCTCGCAATCATTTCCCCGATTTCCTGTATTCTGCTGTCCTCCAGCCCTTCCTGAAAAAATACGGTGACGGATACGCCCTGCTCCGCATTTTTTACAATGCTCTGAAAATTGCTGACAATCGCATAAAACAGGCCGAACAGGAAAAGGCAGGCGCTGATCGTCGCAATCGAAGCGAGCGTGAACCATTTATTCCTGAAAATATTCCGGAAGCCCTGACGAAGCGTATAGAACAATGTGTTAATCCTCATCGATGTATCCTCCTCTTTCTTCGTCGCTTACGATCACGCCCTTTTTCAGCGTGATGACTCTCTTCTGCATCGCATTGACAATTTCTCTGTTATGCGTAACAACGAGCACCGTCGTGCCGTTTTCGTTGATCTGTTCCAACAGCTTCATGATCTCCCAGGAATTTTTCGGATCCAGATTACCGGTCGGCTCGTCCGCAAGCAGTACGGTCGGCTTATTCACGAGCGCCCTTGCAAGAGCCACCCGCTGCTGCTCGCCGCCGGAAAGCTGTTTCGGCTTCGCTTTATATTTACCCGCGAGTCCGACGATCGCAAGGATACTCGGAACGTTTTTCTTAATCTCTTTATTGGACTTCTGGATAATTCTCTGGGCAAAAGCCACATTTTCATAAACATTCCGGTCTTTTAACAAACGGAAGTCCTGAAATACAATACCGATATTGCGCCGGAACTTAGGTATTTTCCGATGTTTGATTTTGGCCAGATCATAGCCCATGACGTTGATGCTGCCGCTCGTAACCGTAAGTTCCCGCAAAAGCAGCTTAATCAGCGTAGATTTTCCAGAACCGCTGTCGCCTACGATAAAAACAAACTCACCTCTGTTAATATGAAGATCCACATCTTTTAAAGCAGGCGCCCCCGTCGAATACGCCTTGCAGACCTTATTCAGCGAAATAATTTCATTGTTATCCATGACGGGCCTTCTCCGCCTGCCTCTGGCGGGCGCCGCCATTCTTTCGCCTCTCTGACTTTCTCTTTTTTCTCCCACAGTAATTCTCTCCCTTAATATTCAAAGTTCTCCATGTACTTCATATACTTAACGACCATCAATGCAATCTTGAAAGTAATCGCATCTTCGAATACACGCAAATCCAGTCCGGTACTTTTCTGCAGTTTATCCAGCCGGTATACGAGCGTATTCCTGTGAATAAAAAGCTGTCTGGAAGTCTCCGAGACGTTCAGGCTGTTTTCAAAAAATTTGTTAATCGTCGTCAATGTCTCTTCGTCGAAATCATCCGGGCTTTTCCCGTCAAAAATTTCCTTAATGAACATCTTGCAGAGCGGGATCGGAAGCTGATAGATCAGACGTCCGATTCCGAGCTCGCTGTAAGCGATCACATTTCTTTCTCCGAAGAAAATTTTTCCGACATCCAGCGCCATTTTAGCCTCTTTATAGGAACGGCTGACTTCCTTGATTTCATTGACAATCGTCCCGTAAGCAATTCTCGCGTTTTTCATATGTTCTTTTTCAAGAAATGCCGCAATGCCCGCTGCCGTCCTTTCGATTTCCCTGCTGCCGTCCCCTTCCAGAAGATCCTTGACGACGATCACATTATTTTCATCTACCGCCGTAATAAAGTCTTTGCTGTTGCTGCTGAAATAAGTCCGCATAAGCTCCAGCACATTGCTCTCTTTCGTATTGTCCGTTTCGATAATAAGCGCTACCCGTCTGTTGTCCGTCTGTATATGTAATTTCTTCGCACGGCTGTAAATATCGACAAGGAGCAGATTATCCAGAAGAAGATTCTTGATAAAATTGTCTTTATCGAACCGCTCCTTATAAGCCACTAACAGATTCTGAATCTGAAATGCCGCCAGTTTGCCGATCATATAAACATCTTCGCCGATACCGCCGGCAATCAGAATATATTCAAGCTGCTGCTCATCGAAGATTTTAAAGAACTGATAACCCTGTATTTCCTGAGAATCCGCAGGCGATTTGGCAAACTCTGCCACGGGTTTGCTGCATTTCTCCATTTCGTCCGCGGTCATGGCCACCACCTTTCCGTCGATGTCCATAATACAAAGTTCAACCCGTGTAATGCTTTTCAAACCCTCAATCGTATTTTGCAGAATCTGATTAGAAATCATAGTAAACCTCCCATGCAGCCTTGCGAACCCCCGCATAAAATTTAGCAATTTGTACAGTACTTAAAACAGATTTTTTTTGAAAAATCTGCATTTAATACTCATTTTAATCTATTTTAACAAAAAAATCTACCTCAAATTCTTAATTTTTTGTGTATTATTCAAACAAACAGGCAATTTTTTCCAGAAAAAGGATTTATACAATCTATACAAAGAAGCGGCGTTCAAATAACCCTTTTTCCCTCTGGCCTTCTCTCATGCAGTGTGATATACTATATATAAGTCTGAACAGACAATTGTGTAAAAAGAAGGGAGGATTAATATGGATATTCCAGGATTATCCATGGCAATGTCCGCATCCCAGGTAAATTCCGCTTTCGGTGTGGCAATGCTCAGCAAGTCTCTTGACGCTATGGCTGTTGCCGGAAATCAGATTACCGACATGATGGATGCCGCGTCCATGGAGCGTTCCGTCAACCCTTCCGTTGGCGGCAATTTCGATACGTACATCTAATCGCTGCAATGCAAAAACGTCACTGTTCACACAGCGGCGTTTTGTATTTTTCTGTATGAATCCGCATCAGCGTTTTTTATCATAAAGCATATCACCCTAAAGAAGCGCCATAATCCATTCCATACTCATACAGACAAGACTCAGAACAATGGCTATGATAAGCGGAATGCTGACCATCGCTTCTTTTTTCTCTTTGCGGCGCGCGCAGACAGAGCAAAACTGCGCTTCCCGTCTTTCATTTTTCGACAGCCAGACCAGAACACAGACCGCCAGAGGCGTTGCCACAGCCGCGGCAAACAGATAAGGGCCGATCGCCGCAATCAGCGTTTCCTGGGTAAGTTCCACTTCCGGCCCCATCACCTCCGCCGGAATCAAATCCGTCAGATACATGATGCACACCTGCCAGGAATTAAACACCATATGCGCGATCACCGAGGACCAAAGGCTTCCCGTTGCCTCAACCAGCAAAGCGAACATGATGCCGAGTGCAACCGCATAGGCCGCCTGATTGAAATTCAGGTGCATCAGGCCAAACAGCAGCGCCGACCAGAATACGGACCAGAACACCGAACCTGAATTTTTGTAGCCGCGGAATATGATACCGCGGAAAACAAATTCTTCACAGAACGGACCGAATATCCCGATCATAAACAGCATAACCGGAAACGGCATCTGTAAGACATCACCGCTGATGGCATTTACCGTATTATCCACAAAAAGCATGGATATTGCATTCAGTGCCGTTGACATCGGCATAATCAGAAACGTAAAAAGAAGAACCATCAGAAAAGAGGATATCTTTATTTTGTGAAAACCGAGCATTTCGTTCATGCGGCCTGTTTCCGTCTTTTTTCTGGAAGCGAGCGCAAAAAGAAACGCCGGGGAAATCAAAATCATCTGACTGACTAAAAGATTTGCCACAATGCCGATATCAAATATCGCAATGCCCTGCGCATAGCAAATAAACATCAGGGCATATAAAGCAATATTCAGCAGTATCAGGCTCAAAAAAGCCCAGTTCACTTTTTTACTGTTCATCCGAAATTTAACCTTCCATCATAAATTCCACTAATTTAGCCGTATCTTCCGGTTCGTAAGCGATTACTTCCAGTTCGTCAATCGTACCGTCCGAAAAAATATTTGCAAGCGATACATACTGGGAAAGCTTGGATTTCAGATTCAGTCTGTCGCCTTCTCCCGTTACAAGCTCTACTTTTCCTTTACAGCTGTCCACAACCTTAAAAAATTTGTCCACATTTTCAATATTCTGAATTTTCATTTTCTCACCTCATACCGTGTTTCCGGTATTTTCCTTTCTTTGTTTTGCATCATTATTCTGTCTATCTAAATTATACTCAATTCTTCAAAAGTTGCAAGTTTTCTATAATTTTCGAATGGCTTTTTCCCCTATTATAATTTTCTTCTCCTTCAGAAGATGTCCTACCGCCCGCTTAAATTCGTTTTTGCTCATCTGCATTTCTCTTTTGATCGTTTCCGGAGAGGCTTTGTCCGTGAACGGCAGCGCGCCGTCATAGCTGTCTATGACTTTCAGAATTTTTTCCGCATCCTTCTCAATCTGTAAGTATGCCTTTTCCCGGATACTCAGGTCCAGCCGCCCGTCCCCCTTTACCTCTATAACCCGCGCTGCAACCGTACCGCCGACCTGAACATCTCCGTACAGCTCTTTTTTGGCTATCAGACCGGAATACATATCATCGACGGCCACAAATGCTCCGAAATTATCGCTGATCTCATAAACGGTACCCGTTACCCGGTCATCTTTTTTATAAGGGCTGTCCTGCCGCAGATAACGATATACATTCATTGTCGCGCAAAGTCTGCCGCTTTTGTCAATATAGAGGGCCACCAGACAGGTTTCTCCTTCTTTCACCCTTTTTTTCTGTTCCTTAAACGGAAGCAGCAGATCTTTTTCCAGTCCCCAGTCCAGAAACGCGCCGATCTGCCCGGTCTGCACCACCCGCAGTCTGGCCACGCCGCCAAGCGTAATGAGCGGCCTCGCCGTCGTAGCGATCAGCCGGTCTTTGGAATCCCTGTAAACGAACACTTCCACTTCCGTACCGATTCCTGCCTCCCGCGGAACCTGTCTTCCCGGAAGCAGTACCTTCTCCGACGTCTGCAGGGCCTGTCCCGGCCGTTCTGCCGCATTCTGTTCTTCATTTTGTCCTTCGTCCGCCAGATAGACGCCAAATTCCACTTTTTTCACAATTTTTAATGTCTGTATTTCACCAAGCTTTATCATTTCTTCTCCTCATTCCGCCGCGCAAACGGCAATTTATCAGATTGAATTTTTTCATTTTCAATCTTTCCTGAACTCGACTATGCTGTACGGTTTCCCGTCCTCTGCGTTCAGCGATACCGTATACAGCGTTTTCTCCTCATTAACTGCCGTTACCGGTATAATCCGGTCATGCAGCACCGCCTGCTTCTTGTATTCCGCCCGCATCTGCCGGATTTGGAAATCAGCCGGGATATAGTCCATGGCCATCCGCACATACTGTCCGTTATTGACATGGCCGTTCGTATCGAGATGATGCGTTTTTACCGAAAGTTCTTCTTCCCGTTTTCCCCCACCCGGCATCGAAATCTTTCTCGGCGCGTAATCCATCGGGAGCTTTTCCGCCAGAAGATAGCCTTCCAGCATCTCCGCGGTAGGTTTGGCCGGCGCCTTTTTCACGGTATCCATCAGGCTCCAGATCGAATTGGCATAGGCAAGCCGTTCTCCCGCTTCCGTTTCCATCCAAAAATTACGATATCCGACAAATCCTTTAAACTCATAGGGGGCCGTTCCCGTTATTACTTTTTCACAAAGCATTGGATAGCGTTCCACGACAATCTGCCAGGAAGACAATACCCAGACCATATTTTTTTCTTTTAAATAACCGACGCCCAGTCCCAGGTCCTCGGAATGAAACGTGGAAACGTCCTGAAAATAATCCAGCAAAGATTCCAGCGTCAGCTTCCCGTCCGGCCCGACCTCGCTGTAACGGATTCTGCTTTGAAACGTATACATATGCAAATGCCTTCTTTCTGCCTGCCGCATGATACAGAAAACCCGGTGAATCATCTTCACCGGGTCATTTAGCTGGGCTACAAGGATTCGAACCTTGAAATGACGGAGTCAGAGTCCGTTGCCTTACCGTTTGGCGATAGCCCATTAACATTACAATTTGGAATTATACAGCATGTTAAAACATTTGACAAGCCCTAAATTGAAATTTTTTTAAATTTTTGAAAAATTTTTTTGAAAGTTATAAAATCCCCCCGGGGAACTCATAACAGCAAAACTCTTTCAGACTTTTCATCTTACGTTCCGTAACTCTGTCGAGCTCCGTAAGCCGGCTGCATAATAATGGCGAATTGACGTCATACGCCTGCACGCTCTTCCTCCCTGCACTGTCGCCGTGATTCGCATAGCAGTAAATACAGCCGTTCCGGCATGTATTATACAGTCCGATATCGATACCGGGCGCACATCCGCATTCAGGGCGCTGGGCCTTATCTTTTCCGGCTTTGACAGCGCAGCCCAGAAGCCTGGAAATCAGCCCGGCATCGATACAATGTGCATGGCCGACGGAAAACTCCGCCAGATCGATATCTTCCGCACAGGTATCTATCAAAAATCCGCAGCCGCCGGCAATGGCCGAAAGTTCTCCGGCGAGCCGCCTCTTTTCTTCGGTATGCAGTTCATAAACATTCCGGTCTTTTACCCTGCCCTTCATTCCCGGATACAGATCTATAAAACTGATAATACATTTGTCAGTACTTCCGGATAGCTCTTTTGCAATATGCGCGTATCGTTCGACATGCCAGCCGATCGTATAGCGTTCATTTAAAAGCACGGGGTCATAACGCCATATCACACGCTGTCTGCCGAGTCTTTCCGACAGATTTCGAAACGTTTCGATTCTCTCATCCAGCGGAGGAAGATTCTGTTCGATATCGGTTCCGTAGGCGTTCAGGGTGTACTGGAAATAATACATATATTTTTCAAGATTCCCCAGCCCGTGCAGCATCGGCCGGGGATTTTTGCTCCAGAATACGATACAGTCAACAACGTCCGGCGAAAGACTGATTCTGCTCACCTGGTGGAAATTCATCGGATTCCTGACAAGAACGTACCCTTCTTCCATTCTTTTAAACAGCCAGTCGGAAAAAAGGGCCGGAATGTCAGTTCTTCTGCTCGCGCTGATTATCATGGGGCTTCCCTCCGCAATTGTCTGATGATATCAATTCAGACCCTCTATAAATCTTCGCCATTGACCGTTAAGACGATTTCCGCATGCTCTGATTTTATATTTCAAACATCAGTTCCCCGTAGGTCGGAATCGGCCAGATGTCCTTATCAACGATCATTTCCAGTTCATCCGCCGGCTCGCGCAGTTTTTCCATAACCACCCTGACCGTATCCTTATAGAAAAATGCCTGCTCTTTCGCATTTTCCATCGCGGAAGCCTTCGCCTCCACTTCTTTCAGCTCTGTCACCGCCTTCTGCATCGCCGCCAGTTTTTCGCTGACAGATTTTAAAAGTTCTATCTGCATGGACGCATCCGCTCCCGCTTCTTTTACCGCATTCGCCGTATCCGCAAGCAGCTTCGTATACTTTACAACCGCCGGGATGATCTGCTTACCGGCCATGTCGATCATGGTCAGCGCTTCGATGTTAATGGTTTTCGCATAAGTCTCATAGATGATTTCCTCGCGGGACTGAAGCTCCACCTTCGTAAAAATCCGGAATTTCTCGAACAGGCACACCGCCTTATCCGTCGTCAGCGTATCCGCCGCCTCGATCATGGATTTGATATTCGGAAGCCCCCTCTTCTGTGCCTCCTCAACCCATTCGTCGGCATAACCGTTTCCGTTGAAAATAATTCTCTGGTGTTTCGACATGTATTCCTTAATCAGGTCATGAATTGCAACCTCGAGATCATCGGCCTTTTCCAGCCGATCCGCCGCCTCGCAGAACGCTTCCGCGACGATAGCGTTCAGGGTCGTATTCGGACTTGCGATAGAATCCGCGGAGCCTACCATACGAAACTCAAATTTATTCCCGGTAAAAGCGAACGGCGAAGTTCTGTTTCTGTCCGTCGCATCCTTCTGAAAATCAGGCAGCGTCTTGACGCCCGTCAGCAGTTTGCCGCCTTCTTTGACGGAAGTCGCAAAACCCGTTTCGATTAACTGGCTGACAACATCCTCAAGCTGTTCGCCGAGGAAAACGGAGATAATCGCAGGAGGCGCCTCGTTGGCTCCCAGCCTGTGGTCGTTGCCGACGTCGGAGGCGGACTGGCGCAGAAGATCCGCATGCGTATCCACCGCTTTCAGGATGCAGGCAAGCACAAGCAGAAACTGAATATTTTCATTCGGTGTCTCTCCGGGATCCAGAAGGTTGACGCCGTTATCCGTCGTAACGGACCAGTTGTTATGTTTGCCGGAACCGTTCACGCCCGCATAGGGTTTTTCATGTAACAGGCATCTCATACTATGTTTGGCCGCGACTTTTTTCATCGTCTCCATAACGATCTGGTTATGGTCTACCGCGATGTTGGCCGTCTCGTAAATCGGCGCCAGTTCATGCTGTGCCGGAGCCACTTCGTTATGCTGTGTCTTCGCCGTAACGCCCAGCTTCCAGAGCTCTTCGTTCAGATCTTTCATATACGCGCCGACGCGTTCCCTGATAACGCCGAAATAATGATCGTCCATCTCCTGCCCTTTCGGCGCGGGTGCCCCGAACAGAGTACGGCCCGCGAACATCAGGTCGGTCCGCTTCATATACAGTTTTTCATCTACCAGAAAATATTCCTGCTCCGGGCCGACGGACGCGGTTACTTTTTTCGCCTCCGTGTTTCCAAACAGGCGTACAATACGAAGGGCCTGTTCGCTTAACGCTTCCATCGAACGCAGCAGCGGCGTTTTTTTATCCAGCGCTTCTCCCGTATAAGAACAGAAGGCGGTAGGAATGCAGAGAATCGTTCCGCAGGTAGATTCTTTCAAAAACGCCGGTGAGGTAATATCCCACGCGGTATATCCTCTCGCCTCAAAAGTAGCGCGCAGACCGCCGGATGGAAACGAGGACGCATCCGGTTCGCCCTTGATCAGCTCTCTGCCCGAAAATTCCGTCAGCATCCGCCCCGATTCGTCCGGATGGGTCACAAACGCATCGTGTTTTTCGGCGGTGATTCCCGTCAGCGGCTGGAACCAGTGCGTATAATGCGTTGCGCCATGCTCTACCGCCCAATCCTTCATCTCCTTTGCAACAACATTCGCCGTACTCATAGAAAGCTCGCCGCCGTTATTCATAACATTTACCACTTCTTTGTATACGTTTTTCGGCAGACGCTCCTTCATTTTACTGAGAGTAAACAAGTTCTGTCCAAAAATCTCCTCCACATTGAATACTTCGCTCATATGAATCCTCCTATCTTTGTCACAACACGATGCTTTGTACAAAAAAATGCTCCAAAAATAATCTTTTTGGAACATCCTCGTTCAAGATATCTTATATAATTTTAATGCAACTGCAGTTTCTTTTATTAAAATACGCTATTTTTCCCCAAAATGCAATACCCGGATTCAAATTTTGTATATTTTACGGGAATAAAGACACAAAAAGAGGTATTCCTGTTCATTTTCCACAAAAGCATTTCGTAATTCCGGCATAAACCACAGATTTTGATTTCGTTTTCCCGTGATCTTTGGTATATTCATGTTAGATGCGTACCCTCCGCGAACAAGGGTATTGCTTTGACAAATATATTGGTAAAGGAATCATCAGGAAATATGGCGCCCAAAATCAAAATAGCAATCTGCGATGACGAAGCGGCCGGCCGGGAAAATCTGCTGCGGATGTGCGAAGCATTTTTTAAACAAAAGGAACCGGCTATCGAAATGCCGGATATCCATATTTTCGCCTCAGGCGGGGAAATGATTGGGGCAGGCAATGATTACGATATCCTTCTTCTGGATATCGAAATGCCCGCACAGGACGGTATCAGCATTAAAGAATATTTTGAATCGAACCAAAAACAGACAAGAATCATTTTCACGACCAGCCATCGGGAACGGGTTCTGGAAGCCTTCGGCAAAAACGTGGTCGGTTTTCTGCTCAAACCGCTCTGCCCGAAAATTTTTCGGAAAGTGATGGAGAAAACGCTCTTGGATTTATGCGGACCGGTACTGGAAATCGCAGAGAATGGAGAAACTTATATTTTACCGGTGAAACGGATTAAATATATCGAAGCGCAGGACAAATATACCCTGGCCGTAACGGAGACCGGAGAATATCTGATGCGGAAAACCATGAAATTCTGGGAAAGCGCGCTTCCCTTTCAGGATTTTGCACGTATTCATAAATCCTATCTGGTCAATTTGGAATATTTTGAAAAAAAGGGCGGCGAAGTCCTGCTGGATACCGGAAAAACCGTTAAAATAAGCAGATTCCGTAAAAATGAAGTGATGGAAAAGTATCGGGAATTTTTACGGAGAAAGGTAGAAGTGATGTAAGTGACTGATACGATTTTAAAGATTATCTACAATGTCATGTATGCCGCGGAATTATTTCTGATCGGTGAGGGAATTTTCCATAACCGAAAAAAGGGAATCGCGAAGTACGCGGCAATGGCCGGCGTTTATTTACTGGTTACAATACCTGCCGTGCTGTTTTTCCACAACAGCGCCGCCGTCATACTGGCGTTGAATATGGTCATATATATCGTCTTGTTTCAGGGAACACCGTTCTCCAACATCATCCATTTCACGGGCGTATACCTGTTGGTGAACATGGCCGAAAGCATCGTATTTGGAATCGGCTGTATTTTGTTCCGTCCGTCATCGGTTTATCGGGAAATCAGCGCCGAAAGATCGGGCGCCTTCAGTTTATTTTTTGCGCTGGTGATTACGGGCTTCATTCTGTATATCATAAACAGAAAATGGACGCAGAATTTTATTCTGTATTTTCATTCGCTGAACTGGTTTCAATACCTTATAATTATGATTATTTTATGGAGCGGAATCCTTTTGTTTGAAATCATTACGGTGATGCCGGCGTATATGGAACATGAAGAAAAAAGCGGCATGCTGCCCGCCTTTGCGCTGGTATTTATGGGTACGGTTTTTATCGGCATTATTCTGCTTGTTTTTAACGTATACACCAAAGACTATTACCTGAAGCAAAACAAAATAAAAGAAGAAATTATCCGCGTTCAGCAGATGTATTTTCAAAATATTTACGACAGCGACAGAGAAATGCGCAAATTCCGTCATGATATCTATGCCCAGTTAAGATTCCTGGGCCTGCTGCTGGCAGACGGCAAAACGGAAACGGCGCTGGAGCACTTACAAACGATCGAAAACCATTTTGAAAAACTGACGACGCAAAAGTATCACACGGGCAGCGAAATGTTAGACGTTATCCTGAACCAGAAAATACAGGACGCGGAAAAGAAATCCGTTTCCATTACGTTTGAAGGAAAGCTGGATGCCCCGGACTTTATGGACACCTACGATTTATGTGCGTTGTTTTCCAACATGCTTGATAACGGCATTGAAGCCTGCGAAGCGGTCCCTGCCGAAGACGCGGTCATTACGGTTTCCATTCTGACACACAGAAACACGATACTTTTTCAATTTACAAATCCGGCAACGGCCGAGATGTATGAAGCGTTAAAAAACGGAAAAACCACCAAGACGGACCGGCAAAACCACGGATTCGGCATGGAAAATATCCGAAGAGTGCTTCTTGAAAACGGCGGAGAGACCGACTATCTTTTCCGGGACGGAACGCTGATCACAGACATGTATTTTGAACGATAAAAAAAGTTTTTTCATTGCGCCTGCCGCTTATTGCGGCGGGCTTTTTGTATGATACGACAAATTTCAGTACTTGGCGACAGAAGGATTGCGGCTCAGAAAACGGCATGATATCTTTTGTTTAAGGCTGAAAAGCAGTCGAAACAATAATCGTGTCGGCCCCAATTGAAATGAGCATGGGGAAGAAAAATGAGAATGGGGAAGAAAGATGCAAAAAATATTGGAAGTCAGAAACCTGACCAAAAAGTATTGCGAGGGAACAGTCGAAAGTCTGGCTGTTGACCACATCAGTCTGGACGTCGCCGCCCGGGAATTTGTAATCATTATGGGCGCTTCGGGTTCCGGAAAAACAAGCCTGCTTCACCTGATCGCAGGTATCGATGATTTTGATGAAGGCACGGTTCTTTTGAAAAATACTGATTTCGGACAGATGCGCGAAAAAGCAAAAACGATATTCCGGCGCGAGAACATAGGGATTGTATTTCAGCAGCACTGTCTGATTCCCGATCTCACTGTCTATGAAAACATGATTCTGCCGATGATGCTGGCCGGAAAAATGGCAAAGGGTAAAGAAAAGGATTCCGTTAAAAATACCATTTTAAAACTATGCGGACAATGTGGCCTGAAAGAGCATACGAATAAGTATCCGTCCCAGCTGTCGGGCGGCCAGCAGCAAAGAGCCGCCATCTTACGCGCCATCATCAACAGACCTCCGCTTCTGCTGTGCGATGAACCGACCGGCAGCCTGAATTCGGCACAGACAGAAATTGTTATGAAACTGCTGCATCTGTTAAACAAAGAAGGACAGACCATCATTCTTGTCACGCACGATATCAAAGTAGCCGCCAGAGGAAAACGGGTTGTTTTCCTGAAAGACGGAAGCATAGACGGCGAACTTGTTTTTCCGGAAACTTATCAAGACAGCGTAACGCGGGACGAAATCTGTCAACGCCGGGAAAAAGAACTTCTTCATTTTCTGCAAAAAAGAGGATGGTAAAATTCTGACGATCTAAACGCGGCAAAAACTTTTGGAAAGGCATGGGAGAAAAAATGAAAGCGAGTTTCATGTGCGGCCTGGCCAGGCTGAGAAAGAAAAAAATACCGAATCTGTTTCTTGGCATTTGTATCGCAACCACTGCAGCGCTTCTGGTAAACGCCCTCATATTAATAAAGGAATTAAACCATATATTCGACGACGCCTATGAAGCGATGGAAGGCGCACAGTTATGCTGCCTGTGGGATCACGAAATGTTTTCGACGGATTTTGTAAAGGAATATCTGGACAGTTCGCCGGCCGCATTTCAATATCAGATAACGGAAAATACGAAAACAATAGATTATATCGAAAAAGAGGGCATAAAATTAAGCAACGGCATTCTATTGGAACTTCCCGAAAAATTAGAAAATAATATGTTGTCGCCTAAAATTCCGGATGCTTCAGAACCCCACATGCCCGGAGAAGGGGAAGTATGGATTACGGCAAAACTGGCAAATATTCTAAATCTGAAAGAGGGCGATCCGTTTTTCTTACGGTTTGCAGATCAGTCGGTCAGCGTCACGGCCGCAAAAATCGTGGCGGACCCCGTCTTTGGAAGCAGCAATACAAACGTGTACAGAATGTGGTGCGGATATGATCGGCTCGCAGATTTTCCCGCCGCCAAGAACAGCGCGGTAAGCTATCTGGAAATCAGGTTTGACGAATACAGCCATCTGACAGAACAGAACTTCATACACGATACGGAAACCTATTTTGAGATGCCGTTGGGCAATGCGCTTTATACATACGACAGCATAAAAGGCGGCTATACGGCCGTTTATCAAATGATCGGCGCCGTTCTGTGTTTTGTAAGCATTATTCTCGTAATCACCGTCATCGCTCTGACAATCTTTCTGTTAAAAAGCGATATCGGTGAAGACATCAAAACCATCGGCATTTACAAAGCCCTGGGCATGACGGAAACCCAGATTATCAACGGGTATCTGATCAGTTACGGCGCCGCCGGTTTTCTTGGAGCCGCTTCCGGAAGCGTTATCGGAGGCTTGCTTGGCAAGGCTCTCATAACCAAAATCCTAAAGGACACAGGCCTGTATGCGGTTTCCTTTACAGGTATTGCGGGTTATCAGCTTTTTATTACGGCCGCGGTCCTGTTATCCGTCCTGCTGACATGTTTCTGCACCGTTTTCAAAGTGTGCCGTTTCAAGGCATCCTTTGCAATCAGAAACGGCGCATTGCATCTTGACACAAAAAACGAAGGCCGGCAAAAAACCAGCGGCTTTCAGGGCAAAGCATCGTTTGAGTTCTGTTATGCCCTCGGAAAAATGCGGAATCTGAAACTGAGATTTGTATATATCGCGGTCGTGTCCCTGATATTAAGCAGTCTGACGGTCGTCTGTGCAGGATGCCTGAATGCCGTTAAAAATATTGATCAGGAACCGGAAACCTGGGGATTCATCAGAACGGATATTTATGTGACTTCCGTGGAAGATACGCCCGTAAGCGCGATTACGGACGAATTGGAAAAGGATCCGCAGATAGACTACCTGTACGGAGTCAATAAAGTATATGTAACATATAAGCCCGATGATCAGAATACTTATCAAAGCATTACGACGGAACTTTATGAACTGCCCTGGAATGAAAAAATCAAAGACCGGTCGCTGTATGGCAGGCGGCCGCTCCGGGAAAACGAAGTGGGCGTCGGACTCGGCCTTGCAAAGAAATACGGCTTCGAAACCGGTGATACAATAGAATTGCTTGTGAACGGAAAAAAGGGAAAATATGAAATAACGGAAATTTTCCAGACTCTCTCCAATTACGGCAACGTCTTACGAATGGTCACGGAGAATCTGGATACATTTGTAGAAGCGGACGGAAATTACGGAGATTATATGCTCGTACTGCGCAACGGTGCCGATAAATGGAAATATGCCGAAGAACTCACCGAAAAATATCACGGAAAATTTGCATTTATCGCTTCCAAGTCAAACGGTGAAAACTTCACAGGCGTTCTTGCTCCCGCGTTCGGTTTGATCTTAACCGTTTTAATCACGATCGTCGTCCTGATTACGACGAATCTCACATTTTTATTAATCAGACAGGAACAATATCTGATCGGGCTGCTGAAAGCGGTCGGACTGACCTCCGCACAGGTCCTGAAAATTTATCTGTACCAAAACTGCCTTCCGGCCATAACGGGAAGCATTCTCGGAATCGCCGCCGGCCTGTTCATCATTCCGTACTTGCTGGCTCCCTGTGCCAGACTGCTCGGACTGACCAGATTTCCGTTTGCCGGATCCCCGGCGGGAACATTCTCAGGTTTTGCTTTGGCGCCGGCCTGCATATTCTTTGCTACCTGCACCATGATAAAAGTAATCAGCACGATTTCCGTAAAGCAGCTGGTCAGCGAATAAGCGCCGGCTGCTATGTTTTTATACCTTACCGGCATGCAGCCCGCAGAATATCATACGGTTCCGGCGCCTGTGAAAGTTCCAGATCAATCTGCTGTTTGGAATGCGGACAGCTTTCCACCGCTTCCCCTTCTTCATTATACATATGAAGCACCTTAACGGGGATATTCTCTCCCGAAGGCTTCATGATTTCAATATCGTCTCCCACACAGAATTTATTTCTCTGTTCTATGCGCGCGCGGCCTGATTCCCCCACGGAACCAACAATGCCGAGATACGTATATTCATTCACATACGTGTTATTGTCATAAATCTGTGCGTTTTCCGTTTCCTGTCTTCCGAAGTAAAAGCCTGTCGTAAACTGGCGGTATGTGCACTTGGAAATTTCCGACCGGTACCAGTCCATATTTTCCCGATATTTTTCCTCAGATTCCAGATAATCATCGATCGCCTTCCGGTAAGTGCGCGCGACCGTCGCAACATACAGCGCGGTCTTCATCCGGCCTTCTATTTTAAAACTGTCGATTCCCGCGTCGATCATCTCCGGAATATGTTCTATCATGCACAGATCTTTGGAATTAAATATATAAGTACCCCGCTCGTTTTCGTAGACGGGAAAATATTCTCCGGGCCGTTTTTCTTCCATCACCGCATATTTCCAGCGGCAGGGATGGGTACAGGCTCCCTGGTTGGCATCCCGTCCCGTAAAATAACTGCTCAGAAGGCAGCGCCCCGAATAGGAAATGCACATCGCCCCATGAATAAAACTTTCGATTTCCAGATCTTCCGGCACCCGTTTCCTGATCTCCTTAATTTCCCGCAAAGACAGTTCTCTCGCGGAGACGACTCTCTTTGCTCCCTGTTCATGCCAGAACCGGAAGGTCATATAATTCGTATTATTGGCCTGCGTGGAAATATGGACATCGATTTCCGGACAGATCTCTTTCGCCAGCATAAACATTCCGGGATCCGCAATGATGAACGCATCCGGCTTTATTTCTTTTAACTCCCTGAAATAAGCCGCCGCGCCTTCCATATCGTCGTTATGCGCCAGTATATTTGCCGTCACATGAACGCGCACGCCATGCTCGTGCGCAAAAGCGATTCCTTCCACCATCTCTTCTTTCGTGAAATTTTTCGCTTTCGCCCGCAGGCCGAACGCCTCTCCTCCGATATACACCGCATCTGCCCCAAAAATCACCGCCGTCTTTAACACTTCCAGACTGCTCGCCGGAATCAATAATTCTGGTTTTTTCATTACACTCCAATCCTTCCGTTTCACCCCCGCCGGAACCACTTCTGTTCTTTCCATTACCCCCGGCAGAATTGCTCTTGCGATTCTGCCAAAGATGATTAACTTTTCTTAGGCGGCGTCCTCTGCCGTGAGCTCTAGAACCACTTCTGTTCTTTTCATTACCCCGGCAGAATTGCTCTTGCGATTCTGCCAAAGATGATTAGCTTTTCTTGGGCGGCGTCCTCTGCCGGCTTAGAAAAGCTTCATCTTTTCTTTACGCTCACAGTCACCCCGTCGCCCAGCGGCAGAATCGCCGTTTCCAGATCGGGATGATGCTTCAGTTCATATAAATAGTCCCGCATACGGGTATGTATTGTGCGGTTTCTTCTCGTCACGGCATAACGGGACTCGATAATATCCCCGTCCTGCAGCACATTATCGGATAAAAGAATGCCTCCGTCCGGCATCAGCCGCAGAATATCCGGCAGAAAATGAATATACTGTCCCTTTGCAGCATCCATAAAAATAAAATCATAAGGGCCATCCAGCTTTTTCAGCCAATCCGCCGCATCGCCTTCCAGAAGCGTAATGCAGTCTTCTTTTCCCGCCCGCCTGAAATTCTCCAGGGCAATGGGAATCCGCTTTTCATATTTTTCAATCGTGGTTATCGTACATCCCGCCGGCGCATACTCGCTCATCAATAATGCAGAAAAACCAATGGCACAGCCGACCTCCAGAACAGATGCGGGCTTTTTTACAGCAAGCAGCAATTTGATAAAGCTCTGCATCTCCGTTCTGATAATCGGTACATTGGTTTTCTTCGCTTCCTTTTCTATCTCATCCAAAAAAGGGGTATTGCCCGGGTCCAGGGAATTGATAAACGCCGTAGTACGCTCATCTCCTGTCATTCCGCCTCACCTTCCGCGCCGTTTTCTTCCGCATCGCCGGCGTCCTGATCTTCCTCTTCTTCGGAATCAGCCTTGCCGCTGTTTTCCGCTTCTTTTTTCTTTTCTTCTTCCGGTTCCGCCGCCATAATCGCAAGCATTTCATCGCTCTTCATAGATGTGTTAAGATCGTAGATACCGGGATTGATTTTTCCGTGGTTTTCCGAAAGAAGCTCCTGCACGAAGAAAAGATTCGCATCCCGTATCAGCCCTTTTTCCTGCAGATTTTTCCCGATATCCATAACGGTATCATCCTGTTCCACGGAAATGCTGATTGTCCTGCCGTCTCCGGTCGTCATGGCCTCTTCCGCAAAGACCCTGAAACCGAAATCATAGGCCTTGATCGCGGCATCGTAAACAAAGGAAATCAGAAACAGGAGTGCCGCTACTTTGATAATCGTTTCCACAATCGAACCTATTACTTCTTTTATGTTCATACAAAAACCTCCGCCTTGCATCACAGATTCAGGTTTTTACTCAAAATCCAGCTCCGCAGTAATCAGCACATTCACTTCCTGCATCATACGGCAGAAAGCAAGCTCCGCTCTCAGGAAATCATCCACCAGCGGATGGGAGCGAAATTCTTCGTATTCCCGTTCAAAGGCATCGAGCCTGTCCAGCAGTTCCTCCGCCGGCGTTTCCGTCTGTAACGCATAGTTCTTCTGCCGAAATTCGGTTACTTTATCAAACAGCTCCGGCTGCCTCTTTAACTTCTCTTTCTGAAAATCATATTCCCTGTAAATATTTGATTTTCTGATTTCTTCTATAAAGTTATCCGCCGCTTTCTGTACAATGCTGTCTAACATGCAGTCCTCTCCTTTTAAACTTCCATAATAATCGGAAGTATCATCGGGCGCCGTTTTGTCTTTTTCCATACATATTCGCTCAGAACATCTTTAATCGTAGATTTCAGTTTTCCCCAATCGGTCTGCCCTTTCTCCAGACATCCTTCCACGGCGCTGTCTACAAGAAGCCTCGCTTCTTCCAGCAGCTCGTCGGATTCCCTCACATACACAAACCCCCGGGACACGATATCCGGCCCCGACACAAGCTGGCTGTTGTAAGAATCGAGTGCAAGCACTATGATAATAATGCCGTCTTCCGCAAGGTGCTGTCTGTCCCGTAGAACCACGTTTCCGACATCACCAACGCCGAGTCCGTCCACCAGAATCGCGCCTACCGGCACTCTTCCGGTCACTTCCGCCTTCTCTTCGCTGATTTCCAGGACATCTCCGGAATGCAGAATAAAGATATTTTCCTTATCGATGCCGAGTCCGTTCGCGATCTTGGCCTGTGCCTTTAAATGCTTATACTCTCCGTGCACCGGCACCGCATATCTTGGATGCAGCAGCGTATATAAAAGTTTGATCTCTTCCTGACAGGCATGTCCCGAAACATGGACGTCCTGAAAAATGACATCCGCACCCTTCATTAAAAGCTCGTTGATCACGTTCGTAACCGCTTTTTCATTTCCGGGTATCGGATTGGACGAGAAAATAACCGTATCGCCGGGCACGATGGAAATCTTTTTGTGAATGCTTCCCGCCATACGGCTTAATGCCGCCATACTCTCTCCCTGGCTTCCCGTCGTAATGATAACCGTTTTTTCATTCGGGTAATTCTTTAACTGCTCCACATCGATCAGCGTCTGATCCGGTATATTCAAATAACCGAGCGTAGACGCCGTTTCAATAATATTGACCATGCTGCGGCCTTCCACCACAACCTTCCGGCCGAACTTGTACGCCGAATTAATGATCTGCTGTACCCGGTCCACATTGGACGCGAATGTCGCAATAATGATTCTCGTATCACTGTGTTCCGAAAAGAGCGTGTCGAAAGTTTTTCCCACCGTTTTTTCGGAAGGCGTAAAACCGGGCCGTTCCGCATTCGTGCTGTCGCACATCAGCGCAAGCACACCCTTTTTGCCGATTTCCGCAAAACGCTGTAAATCGATGGCGTCTCCGAATACCGGCGTATAATCGACTTTAAAATCTCCCGTATGCACGACAATGCCCGCCGGGGAATAAATTGCCAGCGCGGCAGCGTCCACGATGCTGTGGTTCGTCTTGATAAACTCAATCCGGAACTGACCCAGATTAATTGACTGGCCGAATTTTACGACTTTGCGTTTCGTCGTATTCATCAGTTCATGTTCTTTCAGCTTGTTTTCAATAATGCCCATCGTCAGCTTCGTCGCATAAACGGGCACATTGATCTCTTTCAGAATATACGGCAGCGCACCGATATGGTCCTCATGACCGTGCGTAATCATAAATCCTTTCACTTTGTCGATATGATCCTTCAGATAAGTAACATCCGGAATTACCAGATCGATGCCGAGCATCTCATCTTCCGGAAAAGACAGACCGCAGTCAACTACAATAATACTGTCTTCGTATTCAAAGGCAGTAATATTCAGCCCGATCTGCTCCAGGCCGCCCAAAGGAATAATCTTCAGCCCGGATGCCGTTCCCTGTTCATTTTTTTTCAAAAAATTTTCCTCCATTTTTCCTGCTGGTCAGTATAGTGTTCCATCGGCTGATCGGCCTTTCCGCAAAAGCTGCCGGCATTCACTTTTTTGATTTCCGCTCTTTTCCCGGACGCTGTCGCTTCCCCGGTTCGGACAAACAGTCCGATGAGACTCTATATGTACCCGCGTTTTTTAATTGATTTGTTTCCGTTTTTTATTAAACTTTCAGTACGCCTTCAGGACAGTTCGATATCCTCAAGCATATTTTCAAATACAGCCGAAACTGCATCAAGTTCCTCATCCGATGTCACAATTTCATAAAGCGCCTCTTCCTCGCCCTGCTGTGACACATCCCGTAATATCAGGGCTTCCCCGTCTTCCTCTTCCGTATCCGTAACAAGAATATAATCGACACCGCCGATTCTTGTCTGTTCCAGAACATAAAACTCAACCGGTTCTTCACCTTCCGCCCTGAAAATAATCTTTTCCATTTCCAAATACTCCGTTTCTTACTTTTCCGCAGTCTCTTTCTCCATGCTGCGTCTGTCCAGGAATCCCTGCAGTATCAAAACCGCCGCTATCCGGTCCACATGTTCCTTCCGGTTTTCTCTTCTGATTCCCGCTTCCATCATGGCCCTGTCCGCGGCCACTGTAGTCAGCCTTTCATCCCACATCGTTACGGGCAGTCCCGTTCTTCTCTCCAGCTTGTCCTTAAATTCCAGTGAAAGCTCCGCACGTTCCCCGATCGTATCGTTCATATTTTTGGGAAATCCCAGGACTATTTCCGCCACCTCATACTGAACGATCAGCTCTTCAATTCTCGCCAGAGTCTGCCGCAATTTATTCTCGTCTTTTCTTCTGATAATTTCAATTCCCTGTGCCGTAATAAGAAGAGGGTCGCTGATCGCCACTCCTACTGTTTTGGAACCGAAATCCAGACCCATTATCCTCATAATCCGTACCTTGCCCGTTTCCTCTGATGCTGTGAATCAATTTTGTTTCTGAAGAGATTTTTTAATATACTCCTTCAGCATTTCTTCCACCAGTTCGTCGCGTTCAACCTTCATAATCAGGCTTCTCGCGTTTTTATGGCTGGTTATATATGTGGGGTCGCCGGACATAATATATCCTACGATCTGATTCACCGGATTATATCCTTTTTCCGTCAATGCCTCGTAAACCGTTGCAAGCACAATCTTTACGCCTGTTTCCGGTTCCGTCTCCACTCTGAAATATTGTGTATTTTCGAAATCCTGCATTTTCGTAATGCCGCCCCCTTCTTCCGCTTTTGTCCAATTCCTTCTGTCTATCATACTCTATCTGTGGTTAAAATTCAATCTTTCCTTCAAATTCCGGAGAATCTTAATGAATCCTTAATGATTTTCATTCCCGTTCTCAGCCTGCACAAGTACCGTATCGTCCAGAAAATCCTCCGTCAGCGTTTCCGTCAGAATACGGTTTCTCAACGCTTCCTGTGTTTTCCTTCCTGTTTTTATATATCGTACCGTATGTCCGATCTGATAAACCTCTCCGTTTTGCATTTTTGCTTCTTCATACAGAACTTCCGCTTTCTCACCGGCAAAAGACTGCCTGTATTCCTGTGACATAAGCCGGGCAAGCCGCATCAGCCTGCCGCTCCGTTCGTTCTTTACCTGATCCGGAATCTGGGCTTCCATCGCCGCCGCCCGCGTTCCCTGTCTCCTGGAATATTTAAAAATGTGCATCTCCGAAAAATGTACTTTGGTAAGGAAAGCCTCCGTAACCGCAAATTCTTCTTCCGTTTCGCCGGGAAACCCGACAATGATATCCGTCGTAATTGCGGGACGGTCAAAATATTTCCGCAGCATTTCTACTTTTTCCAAGTATTCCCCCGTCGTGTAACGTCTATTCATCCGACGAAGCGTCTCATCGCATCCGCTCTGCAAAGACAGGTGAAAATGCGGGCATACGCAGGAAAGGCCGGAGAGCTTTTCCGCAAATTCTTCCGTTATAATTCCCGGTTCCAGAGAACCGAGCCGAATACGTTTTAACCCTTCCACTTCGTTTAATTTTTCAAGCAGCTGAAGCAGCTCCGAACCGCCCCGGTCTATTCCGTAAGAACTGATATGGATGCCGGTCAGCACAACTTCCTGATAACCGCTTTCGATAAGTCCGGACACCTCTTTCAGAATGTCTTCCTCTCCGCGGCTCCGCACCCGGCCTCTCGCATACGGAATAATACAGTAAGAGCAGAACTGGTTGCAGCCGTCCTGTATCTTTACATAGGCTCTCGTATGTCCGCCCGTCCCATGAAGTTTCATTTCCTCATATTCTTTCGTATGGTTAATGTCAATGACCGTCCGGCTCCGCAGCGTCCTGTCCTCCCGGGGCAGCGTTCCTTTTCTTCTCTCACCCAGATATTCTTCGAGAATCTCCGCCACATCCTTCTTCCGGTTATTGCCGATTACAAGATCGACGGTCAGATCCTCCGCTATTTTTTCTTCCCCGGTCTGCACATAACAGCCGGCCGCCACCACAACAGCCTCCGGATTTTTTTTCCTGGCGCGGTGAAGCATCTGTCTGCTTTTCTGGTCCGCGATGTTGGTCACCGTACAGGTATTGATAATATAAATATCGGCTTTCTCATCAAATGATACAATTTTATAACCCTTTTCCTGCAAGATTTGTTGCATAACATCCATCTCATATCCGTTTACTTTACAGCCAAGATTATGCAGCGCTATACTTTCCATAATAACTCCTGTATTTTTGTGTTGTTTTGACATTGACTTTTAGCGTCCCAGCCTTTAGTATTATAGCTAATAGCAAGTAAATAAAGGAGGTAATTCTCAATGAAAACCGTTCAGATTTCTTTAAATTCAATCGATAAGGTCAAATCCTTCGTAACTGATATTACAAAATTCGATTATGATTTTGATCTGGTATCAGGCAGATATGTTATTGACGCTAAATCCATTATGGGCATTTTCAGTCTCGATCTGTCCAAGCCGATCGATCTGAATATCCACACGGAAGACGGCGCCGACGAGATCATGGAAGCTTTAAAACCTTACTTAATGTGAATCGGTACATAATAATGATATTACAGGATGGGATTCATCCTGTGGTATCATTTTTTTTGCTCATTTTTGACCGGACAGCCATTTTTCAGGAAACAATAATCAGCTCGTCGGTGTCTAACGCAGTCTGCACAAGCTCGTCTATTTTCTCCGCAAGATTTTCTTCATGCCTCCTGATAAATTTTAAATTCGGCTTCGTAACCGGATGCTTGGCCACGAAAATTGTGCAGCAGTCTTCATAAGGAAGAATCGACGTTTCATATGTGTCGATTTTCTCCGAAATGTCCACAATCTCCATTTTATCAAAACCGATCAGCGGCCGGTAAACCGGAAGTTCGCACACTTCGTTTGTTACCATCAGGCTGTGCATCGTCTGTGAAGCCACCTGTCCGATGCTCTCTCCCGTAATCAGCCCGAGACATTCGGATTCTTTCGCAATGTGTTCCGCAATCCGCATCATATAGCGGCGCATGATAATCGTCAGTTCATCATGGGGGCATTTGTCATATATATACATCTGGATATCGGTAAAATTAATGACATGCAGATAAATCGGTCCCGTATACTGCGCGACCTTCCTCGCCAGATCTATGACCTTTTCCTTAGCGCGCTCGCTCGTATACGGCGGCGCGTGAAAATATACCGCATCGATTTTCACACCACGCTTCGCGATCATATAGCCCGCCACCGGAGAATCGATACCGCCGGATAACAAAAGCATCGCCTTGCCTCCCGTACCAACGGGCATGCCGCCGGGCCCCGGAATGATCTCCGAATAAATATATATTTTGTCCCGGATTTCGATGTGCAGCATGATTTCGGGTTTATGCACGTCCACTCTCATCTCCGGATACGCGTCCAAAATGATGCCGCCCATTTCCATGTTGATTTCCATGGAATCAAGAGGATAATTTTTCCGCGCGCGTCTCGCCGCAACCTTAAAGGTTTTATGCTTGTCCGGATAAACTTCATCAAGATATTTTACGACCCGTTCTCCCAGCTTTTCAAATCCTTCGTCCTCTACGGAAACGACCGGGCAGATACCGGAAATCCCAAACACCTTCTGCAAAGCCTCCACGGCTTCCTCAAAGTCGAACGCCGACACGGCATCCGCATAGATTCTTCCGTCCGTCTTCCGCACCTGAAAATCTCCGTCTATCTTCTTTAAAGCGTGGCGGATCTGTTTCACAAGCGCATCTTCGAAAAGATACCTGTTTTTTCCCTTAACGCCGATTTCCGCATATTTAATCAAAAATGATGTAAACATAATCTGCTCCTTTTTATAAACCGCTGAACTTCCCGGCATCGCATCCCGCGATGCGATGTCTTCAGAAGTTCTCCGGGCTCTAACGCCGTGTATATCTTCTCAGCATCGGAATGATTTCATACAGCGCTTTCAAAGTATATCTGATTTCTTCCTCCGTCGTAAAAACGGAAAAACTGAACCGTATCGTCGATTCCAGCAATTCTCTTTCGACACCAATCGCCTTTAACGTCGCGGACGGCATCGGTTTATTGGAAGCGCAGGCGCTTCCGGCGGAAACATAAATGTCCCTGTCCTCCAGCGCATGAAGGAGCACTTCACTCCGGATTCCCCTGACGGAAAGGCTGACAATATGCGCCGCTCCTTCTCTTCCCGCACATCCGTTGACCTTCACATGATCGATCTGGGATACGCCCTGTATGAACATTTCCCGCAGACGATAGAGTCGTTCCATATCCGCATCCAGATTTTCATACATCAGCTCGGCCGCTCTGGCAAGCCCGGCCGCTCCGGGCACATTTTCCGTACCGGAACGCATCCCTTTCTGCTGTCCGCCGCCATAAATGATCGGGCTGATTTTGATTTTATCGTTCCTGTACAGAAATCCCACGCCCTTTGGCCCGTGAATCTTATGCGCGCTGGCCGAAAGCAGATCGATTTTCATTCTGGAAGGGTAGATGCGGAATTTACCGAATCCCTGTACCGCATCCACATGGAAAACGGTATCCGGGTTCACTTGTTTAATCAGTTCGCCCGCTTCCGCTATCGGTTCGAGCGTGCCGATCTCATTATTGGTGTGCATAACGGACACCAGAATGGTTTCCTTACAGATCGCGTGTTCCAGATCTTCCAGGCGTATTTTCCCCTGTCCGTCTACCGGGAGATACGTCACCCGGAATCCCTGGTCTTCCAGATAACGCATTGTCTGCAGAACAGCCGGATGCTCTATCTTCGTCGTAATCAGATGTCTTCCCGCACGATGGTTGGCCATCGCCGTGCCGATTAACGCGATATTATCTGATTCCGTGCCTCCGGATGTAAAAAGAATTTCTTTTTCATTTACCTTCAGTATCCTGGCAAGTGTTTCTCTCGCATGTCGTATATAATGCTCTGCTTCTACGCCCTTATGGTGCATACTGGAAGGATTTCCATAATCTTCACACATAATCTTCATCATAAGCTGCGCCACTTCATCAAAGCATCTTGTGGTAGCCGAGTTATCCAAATATACTTCCATAAACAGCTCCTATTTGTCATATTATGCTTCAGCATCTCATAATATAGTATATGATATACTGCCCCCTGACGGCACTGATACAAGAAAAGAATGCCTGCAGCGGACCAGTTCTTTTTAACCTATGTAAGATGATACATCAGCCAGGCAAGCACTGTTAATCCCGCAGTTTCCGTTCTGAGAATCCGTTTCCCAAGCGTAATGGGAATCACACCGCTTTCCATTGCCGCCCCGATTTCCTTTTCTTCGAAGCCGCCTTCCGGGCCGATAAAAACGGCGACCGATTCACCGGGACGGATTCCGCTTATGATTTCCTTCGTTTTCGTCATGTCCTCCGCCAGCTCGTACGGGATCAGTTTTACATCCATGGAACCGGCGTATGCGACGGCCTCTTTCATGCTCATAACTTCCGCCACTCCGGGTATCATGCCCCGACGGCTCTGTTTTGCCGCGGCTTCCGCGATTCCCTGCCATCTGGCCGTTTTGGCCTTTGCCTTCTTCTCATCCAGCTTTACAACGCAGCGTCCGGCCGCCACCGGAACGATCTCGCTGACGCCAAGCTCCACCGCTTTTTGTACGATCAGTTCCATTTTATCCGCTTTGGGCAGTCCCTGAAAGAGGCAGATTCTGGATGGAAGCTCTACGCCCTCTTCCTTGACAAACCGCAGCGAGCAGATAACTTCCTCTTCCGAAAAAGCCTCGATGCCGCATCGGTATTCTTTCCCGTCCACCCCATTGCTGACGGCAATTTCTTCTCCGGCTTTCATCCTCAGTACGTTTTTAATATGATTGACGTCACCGCCCGTTATGACAATTCTTTTCCCCTGGATCTGCGACGGTTCCACAAAAAAATGATACATTTTTCCACTCCCGCAAAAATAAATACGCCCAGTACGGCGCCCGCACTGTCGATCATCACATCCGTAACCCGGCCGGAGCGCCCGGCCACAAACAGCTGATGTGTCTCATCACTGGCGGCGTACAGTGCGGTCATCAAAATTGCCAGAAACATTGTTTTGGGCTTTGCAAATTCCCATTTTCCAAGCCATACATATAAAAGAACCGCAAGGATTCCAAATTCTGTCATATGTGCCGCTTTTCTGACATATCCTTCGATTGCATCCGCTATCGCATGCAGTTTTTCATCATCCCAGCTCAGGCCGAATAAACTGTCCGCGGAACGCACCATCCGGTAAGTAAATGTTTCGCTGACCACGCTGGATTCTTCCTGTTCCTGTGCCGAAAAGGCAAAAATCACACACATCCAGAACAGCGCAAGGATTCCCGCAGCTGTTCGGACTGCCCGCATCATACTTTACGGGCGGTGACGGATACCCACTCGCCCTGTCTGGTTATTTCGACAACTTCCATTCCCGCCGCCCGGACCGCCTCCGCAACGGTCTCTTCTTTTTCCTGAATAATGCCGGACGTGATATAAATGCCTCCCGGTTTTAAATGAGCCGTAACAACCGGCGTCAGCTCCACCAGCACATTCGCCAGAATATTCGCTACCACGATATCATAGCACAGATAACCGACTTTGTCCTGTATTTCTTTCTCCGTAATGATATTGCCGATCATCATTGTAAAATCTTCTTCCCGGATGCCGTTGGCTTCCATGTTCTGCCTGACGGCTTCCACGGCACACGGATCCAGATCCGTCCCGACCGCTTTTGCTGCTCCGTACATCAACGCAAGAATCGCAAGAATGCCGCTTCCCGAGCCTACATCGAGAAGCGTTGTCTCCGGCGTCAGAAACTTTTTGATCTGGCGGATACATAACTGCGTCGTATCGTGCATGCCGGTGCCGAAGGCCGTACCCGGATCGATATGCAGGATTTTTTTATCCCGGTCTTCTTCTTTGACTTCTTCCCAGGACGGAATCACCAGCAGATCGTCGATATAGAACTGGTGGAAAAATTCTTTCCAGTTATTAATCCAGTCGATGTCTTCGGTCTCGTCCACGCTGACCGTGCCTTCCCCGATATCCATAAACATCCGCAGATCTTCCAGTTCCCCTTCCACCTGTTCCAAAACCGTTTTCCTGTCGGTCGTCCCGCCGTTCATCACAAGACTTCCGTCTTCGTTTTCTTCCACGAAAAAGCTGAGATATGCGATGCCGTCGTCTTCTCCTGTCACAGGCGGGATATCGACAAACATCTGCTCCTTCTCCCACGCGGTGAGAGGCACTTTGTCCTCGATCTGCGCGCCTTCCAGACCGATGTCATACAGGGTGCTGATAATGATGTCTTCTGCCTCCGTCAACGTTTTTATTTTAAATTTTGTCCACTTCATTTCTCCAAAACCTCCTTAGTCTGTCCCGCACATGCCGGGTTTTCAGGGAGAATCCTGTCTCACAGCTTATCTTAGGGCGATTTCGTCTATTCTGCGCAGTTCTTCTTCACTAAAAGCGATGTTATCCAGCGCTTTGATATTTTCCAGAACCTGTTCCGGCCTGCTCGCCCCGATCAGCACAGAAGTCACTTTACCGTCTTTTAAAATCCATGAAAGAGCCATCTGTGTCAAAGACTGCCCTCTTTCTTCCGCAATCCGGTTCAGTTCTTTTACTTTTTCCAAAAGCTCCGGCTTTAGGGCATCTTCATGAAGATACGGGCTTTTTTTAGCGATACGGGAATCCGCCGGGATGCCGTTTAAGTATTTTCCGGTTAAAACGCCCTGCTGCAGCGGACTGAACGCAATACAGCCAATTCCGTTTTCAAACAGGAAATCTTTCAGACCGTCTTCCTCTATCCATCTGTTCAGTATGGAATAAGAAGGCTGGTGAATAATAAAAGGTGTACGCAGTTCTTTTAAAATGCGGTACGCTTCCTCTGCCTGCTCCTTTTTATAATTGGATATTCCCACATATAAGGCCTTACCGGAACGGACGATCTGATCTAACGCATACATTGTCTCTTCCACCGGCGTTTCCGGATCCGGTCTGTGATGATAAAATATATCCACATAATCGAGTCCCATCCTTTGCAGTGACTGATCGAGGCTCGCCATAAGATACTTTCTTGAACCGCCGATGCCGTATGGACCTTTCCACATATCGTAGCCCGCTTTCGTGGAAATAATCATCTCGTCACGATAAGGCGCCAGATCCGATTTTAAAATCTGTCCCATGCTGCTTTCCGCGCTGCCGTAAACCGGGCCGTAATTATTGGCCAGGTCAAAATGTGTAATACCGTTGTCAAAAGCGGTAAATAAAATCTTTTTCATATTTTCCAGATTGTTTACCGAACCAAAATTATGCCACATCCCAAGAGAAAGCGCAGGAAGCCTCAGCCCGCTTTTCCCGCATCTGTTATAAATCATTTTTTCATATCTGTCTTCTTTCGCAATATACATGCCTTTTCCTCCTTCATCTGCCATCTGTTGGCATTCCGGCCGTTTTTACCCTGACCTTCTGATTGTATCACATATCACCTTTATCTGGAAAGTATTTCAGCAATTTATCCAGTATACAGATTGTCGATTTTAGGGTATAATGTGGGAAATGATTTGCCAACAAAAGATTTTTTATTTTAGATACGGAGGATTTGTATGCACAAAAAAAGAATTGCACTGTTGATGGCTTCTCTTCTGCTCACCATTGCATGCCTTTCCGGCTGCGGTGAAAGCGAGGGCAGAGTAGAGGTCAAGGAGCCCGAAATTATCGCCGTCGGCGAAAGCACCCCTGCCGGCCCGGAGGAAACGGAAGCACCGCCTACCGAAGAAGTTCCGGAAGAGCTGACTACCGCCTATCCCGTTGTCAGGGAAGAACGGGAATCCGTAAACGGCCAGATCCAGAGTTACCTGACCGGGCAATGGACAGACGAAACGATTGCCACAAGAAGGCCGATCGCCGTCATGATTCCTAATAACAAACCCGCCATGCCGCAATACGGACTTTCCAAAGCCGCTATCATTTATGAAGCCCCTGTGGAAGGCCGTATTACAAGACTGATGGCCGTTTTCGAAGATTTTGATGACCTGGACCGTATCGGTCCTGTCAGGAGCAGCCGGGATTATTTCCTCTATACGGCGATGGGATATGAGGCAATTTACTGTAACTGGGGACTCGCCGTTCCCTATGTAGAAGCGCTGATTAACCGGGATGACGTTTACAATGTCAGCGCGGCGGTTGAAGGAATTCATAACCCCGCGGACGAGGCGTACAGCCGTGTAAAACGCGGTCCGAATTACGCGCTGGAGTTTACCGGATACTTAATGATTGACGGCTTGATGAAAGCAGTCGACAGGCTCGGATATGATTGGAATTATGACGATGCCTATGTCCGCCCGTTCCTGTTTGTGGAAGACGGTTCCTTCGCGGATTATGCCGACAGGGAATCCGCTGTCAGGATTTATCCGGGCGGTGAATCTGGCAGCAATTCGAGCGGTTACGGTTCCTATCATCCTTACTTCGAATATCACGAAGACGATCATCTGTACTACCGTTTCCAGGACGGAAAGCAGCAGATCGACGAATACACCGGCAATCAGCTTACGGTTTCCAATGTTATTTTCCAGTACTGCTACGGAGAAGTCCGCGACGCCCATGACTATCTCGCTTTCAACGTACACGGAGAGGGCGAAGCGCTTGTCTTTACCGGCGGCAAAGTCATCAAAGGAACCTGGAAACGTCTCGACGGCGACTTTACTCCAGCCCGCTTCTATGATGAAAACGGCGATGAAATTATTATGAATCAGGGCGCGACCTGGATTTGCAATATCTGGGATGAATATGCCGAATTTATAGAGTGGAAAAGCTGAGAAGATACATATCTCTTCTCAACTAAAAGAACTTCCGGAGGACACTCCCGGAAGTTCTTTTGTTATGTTACCCTCAGTGAACAAGGATATCTTTATCGATTATTTTCTGAACCGTTTCTTTCCTTTCGGTTCCTCACCGCCGGAGGATGTCTGCTGTTTCACGGCATTTAATGAATTCCCGGTCTGCTCGTCAAACTGCCGCAGAAGCTCTTTTGCATCGCGGGACATCTTATCGGGCACCTGTACAACAAGCGTTACATAATGATCCCCCCGTATGTCTCTGTTACGTAACGACGGAACACCCTTTCCTTTCAGCCGCACTTTGGTATCCGTCTGAGTCCCCGGCTTCACGTCATAGATGACTTTGCCGTCAACCGTATCGATCATGATTTCACCGCCAAGCGCCGCGACCGCAAAGGACATGGGCACCGTGGAATAAATATTGGTATCCTGTCTCTGGAAAATCGGATGCCGCCCTACGATCACTTCTACCAGCAGATCGCCTCTGGGGCCGCCGTTTGTTCCCGGTTCTCCCTTATCCCTGATTCTGACGCTCTGGCCGTTATCAATACCGGCGGGAATGGATACCTGAATTTTCTTTTTGTTCGCAATGTATCCCGTTCCGTAACAATCCGGGCATTTCTCTTTGATGATCTTGCCCGTTCCATGACAATCCGGACAGGTCTGGACGCTTCTGGTCGTTCCGAAGAAAATCTGCTGTGTAAATACTACCTGCCCTTTTCCGCCGCACTTGGAACAGGTCTCCGGGCTGGTTCCCGGTTTGGCGCCGCTGCCGCGGCACGTTGTACATTCGTCTTTTAATGTCAGCTCTATCTCTTTATCGACTCCAAAGATCGCCTCTTCAAACGTGATGCGCACGCTGGTACGGATATTGGCGCCCTTCATCGGGCCATTTCCCCTGCTTCCTCTCCGGCCGCCGCCGCCAAAGAAATCACCGAAAATGTCACCGAAAATATCGCCGAAATCCATACTGTTAAAGTCAAATCCGCCGAAGCCGCCGCCTGCGCCGCCTTCAAAAGCGGCATGACCATACTGGTCATACTGCCTTCTCTTTTCAGGGTCACTCAACACGGCGTAAGCTTCTGAGGCTTCCTTGAACTTTTTCTCAGCTTCCGCATCGCCGGGATTCATATCCGGATGATATTTTTTCGCGAGCACTCTGTATGCTTTTTTAAGCGCCGCATCATCGGCATTTTTGTCAACGCCAAGAACTTCATAATAGTCTCTTTTCTGCTCTGCCATGTCTTCTTCCTCCAAGACTCATCACATCATATTTCTTCACTCAGAACTTCTCTAACACCGGAAGAATGCCCGCCCGGGCATTCTTTCAGACAAAACATAGAAATTCTTGGATGCCGTTTCAGGGCATCCCAGAATTTCTTTTTGTCTTAGATTTCTCTGTAATCACCATCTACAACATCGTCCGCCGCGCCTGCATCCGCCGTACTGCTTTGGCCTTCTGCCGCACCCATATCGGGAGCGCCCTGCTGTGCCTGCTGCATATTCTCATACATCTTTGTGAATAAAGACTGTGCGGAATTTGTCAGCTTTTCTTTCGCCGCCTTTAACTCGTCGATCTGGCTGTCGCTCATTTCCTGGTCTTTGGTCTTTTCCAGAATATCTTTTACCGCCTGTAAATCAGCCTCAACGCCGGCCTTCTCGGAAGCGTCGATCTTGTCGCCGACCTCGTTCAATGCTTTTTCTGTCTGGAATACGAAGGAATCCGCTTCGTTTCTTGTATCGATCGCTTCTTTTCTCTTCTTATCCTGTGCTTCGTACTCTGCCGCTTCCTTTACAGCTCTGTCGATTTCGTCATCGGACATGTTGGAGCCGGCCGTGATCGTGATATGCTGTTCTTTGCCCGTTCCCAGATCTTTTGCGGATACGTTTACAATGCCGTTGGCATCGATATCGAATGTTACCTCAATCTGCGGAACACCGCGCATTGCCGGCGGAATACCGTCCAATCTGAACTGTCCGAGCGACTTATTGTCTTTCGCGAACTGTCTTTCTCCCTGTACGACGTTAATATCAACCGCGGTCTGGTTATCTGCCGCCGTGGAGAAAACCTGACTCTTCTTTGTCGGAATCGTTGTGTTTCTTTCAATCAGTCTTGTTGCCACACCGCCCATCGTCTCAATGGAAAGGGAAAGCGGCGTTACGTCGAGCAGCAGGATTTCGCCTGCGCCCGCATCGCCTGCAAGCTTACCACCCTGGATGGAAGCACCGAGCGCTACGCATTCATCGGGATTAAGGCTCTTGTTCGGCTCATGTCCGGTCAGCTGTTTTACTTTTTCCTGTACAGCCGGAATACGGGTGGAACCGCCGACTAACAATACTTTGCCCAGATCGGAATTGGTAAGGCCTGCATCCTTCATGGCATTCTGAACGGGAATTGCCGTTCTTTCTACCAGATCATGTGTCAGCTCATCAAATTTCGCTCTTGTCAGGTTCATGTCGAAGTGTTTCGGACCTTCTGCCGTCGCCGTAATGAAAGGCAGATTGATATTGGTCGTTGTCGCGGATGACAATTCTTTCTTCGCCTTCTCCGCCGCTTCTTTCAGTCTCTGAATCGCCATCTTATCTCCTGATAAGTCAACGCCTTCCTGTGCCTTAAATTCGGCTAACATCCAGTCGATAACTTTCTGGTCGAAATCGTCGCCGCCCAGATGGGTATCGCCGTTTGTCGCAAGAACTTCAATAACGCCGTCGCCGATTTCAATCAGGGAAACGTCAAATGTACCGCCGCCCAGGTCGTATACCATGATTTTCTGCTCTTTTTCGTTATCCAGGCCATATGCCAGCGCTGCTGCCGTAGGCTCGTTGATAATACGCTTTACATCCAGTCCCGCGATCTTTCCGGCGTCTTTGGTCGCCTGTCTCTGCGCGTCATTGAAATAAGCAGGAACCGTGATAACGGCTTCCGTTACTTTCTCACCGAGATAATTTTCCGCGTCTGCTTTCAGTTTCTGAAGAATCATTGCGGAAATCTGCTGCGGAGAATATTTCTTGTCATCAATCGTACGTCCTCTGTCCGTACCCATATCCCTCTTAATGGATGCGATCGTCTTATCCGCGTTGGTTACGGCCTGACGCTTTGCCGGTTCTCCGACCAGTCTTTCTCCGGTTTTCGTAAATGCTACAACGGACGGTGTCGTCCTTGCGCCTTCCGTATTGGCGATAACCGCCGGTTTACCGCCTTCCATAACTGCTACGCAGCTGTTTGTTGTTCCTAAATCGATACCAATTATCTTGCTCATCTAAAAACCCTCCTATAAAATTTCTATCATCATTAATGTTTTAATAATAGCCAGTTACAAATTTACTTTTCCCGTTTCCCGAAAAATCTTCAGCTTACGACAGCCACCATGCTGTGCCGCACCACATTGTCGCGGTAAGTATACCCTTTTTGCAGCTCCTGCGCAATAACGCCGGATTCATATTCTTCGCTTTCCACCTGCATAACCGCATTGTGAAATTCCGGATCAAACTCTTTTCCGACAGCCTCGATAGGCTTTACATCGATGGATTCCAGCTCCGTCATGATTTGCTTATAAATCATTTCCATGCCCTGGACAAAGGCGTTCCCCTTCTCACTTTCCGGCACGGCCGCCAGACCTCTTTCAAAATTATCCACAACCGGAAGAATCTTTTCAATCACGCTTTTGGCTCCGGTTTCGAACATCGCCGTTTTTTCCTTTTCGGTACGCTTACGGAAATTATCAAATTCGGCCATCTGACGTTTCACCCGATCTTCGAGTTCGTCAATCTTTGTTTTCAGCGCATCCTGTTTCTTATCCGCTTTTTCTTTTTTCTTTTTTTCTTTCTTAGCTGCTTTGGAATCTTCCTGTCCTTCCGTATCCTGATTCATTTCTTCGGAAACGGAGCTGTCTTCTCCTTCCGGTTCCTCTGCTTTTACTTCTTCATTTACGCTTTCTGTTTCCGCATTTTCGGTTTCCATGTTTTCCATTCCATTATCCAGTTCTTTCTCTGCCACAGTATTCATCCCTTTCTTTTGCCATAATCGTTACCGGCTATTTTCTATATAAGTCATCCAACTGGTTTTTCAGCATTTTTAAATTGTGAACGACTTTCTCATAATCCATACGCTTCGGCCCGATGATACCAATCGTGCCCTTCATGCCTTCATCCAGTTCATATGTCGCTGTAACGACACTGCATTCTTTCATGCTCTGAATCGGTGTTTCATTCCCGATATAAACCTGTATCCCAGTGTTCTCATCTGCAAGATTTTCCTGCACAAGCTCGCTCAAAAACTGTTTTTCCTCAAAAGTTGTGATCAGCTCGCTGGCCCTCTGGTGATCGGACAGTTCCGGATATTTGAAAAAATTTTTCGCACCGCTCGTATAAATCTCCAGATCTTCGTCGGCTTTGATCGCTTCGGCAACGGCGTCGATGACGTCCGCGACAATTTCGCTGTGGATGCCCGCCTGCTGCTTCATCGCCGCAATCATTCCAAGATTGATTTCTTCCAGCGAAAGCCCGTTTAAATGTGTATTCAGCAGAATATTTAATTTTAGTAACGTTTCATCATGCAGTTCTTCCGAAACAGGCAGGATGGAATTTTTGATAACATTCCCTTCTACGACGATAACTGCCAGAATCTGGTTTGCATCCACCCGGGAAAGCTGGATAAATTTCAGCTTGTTGCGGTGGTACTGCGGCGCCGAAATCATCGCGGCATATTCCGTATTGTTTGCAAGAAGCCTTGCCGCCTGCTTCAAGAGATGTTCCATCTTATCTTCTTTTTCAAGAAGCATCTCTTTCATCTCTTCCACTTCGCGTTCTTTCTCCGCCATCATCCGGTCTACATAAAGCCGGTATCCCTTATCTGACGGAATACGTCCCGCCGACGTGTGGGGCTGCAATATATAACCCAGCTCCTCCAAATCTGCCATTTCGTTTCTGATGGTTGCGGAACTCAGATTCAAATCGGTATACTTGGAAATGGTTCTGCTCCCAACCGGTTCTCCTGTTTCCAGATAATTTCGAATGACGGCCTGCAATATTTTATATTTTCTATCATCCAACTGCATACCATTTTCTCCTGTTGTTAGCACTCGACCCCTTAGAGTGCTAACATGTTCTAGTGATAAGTTATCACTTCACTATTTAATTGTCAACATCTCCGAATAAAAAAATTATGAAAAAAGTATTAAAAGTTGAATTTCGTCGGCCGCACGGTCCTGCTCTTCGTGGAACAGCAAAAAAGGGGCTGTCGCTTTAACGAATGAAAATTCGTGAAGCGGCAGCTTCATTTTATCTGTTTTCAGCATGAAATCCAATGGAA